>Ga0209215_1000002_pt1 | contig 397684 bp, 301 predicted proteins | sample TexAe_OM2H0_M2_FD_187938 | JGI IMG/M metagenome (GOLD analysis project Ga0209215, IMG submission 187938) | Forest soil microbial communities from Davy Crockett National Forest, Groveton, Texas, USA - Texas A ecozone_OM2H0_M2 (SPAdes) (version 2) | ecosystem: Environmental > Terrestrial > Soil... | reverse complement strand
GTAGAAAGGATCTGAACTATCCACCAACTCCCGTTGGTGGTATTCGCCCACAACACGCCTGAGCCGCGGTGTAGAAAGGATCTGAACTATCCACCAACTCCCGTTGGTGGTATTCGCCCACAACACGTCTGAGCCGCGTTGTAGAAAGGATCTGAACTATCCACCAACTCCCGGTGGTATTCGCCCACAACACGTATTACTTTCGGCGCAGACCCAACACTAATTCATCCTTATTGTGCGCACGCCATAAACGGTAGCAGTCTCATTCCCGCCAGTTGCCTGGAACTTCACCGTTACCTTGCTCTTCTCTTTCAACAACTCAACCGGAATTGCGTAGCTGACATCAAAAAACCTTCCGACCACGCTACCTGGCGAGCTGCGTTCAATCGATTGCTCTCCCAAACGCTGGCCATCAACATATACCTCTACTGAACGCTTTCCACGTTCATCCGTATTGTAAGTAACCACCAACGTAGCGGGATTTGATGGCTCAACTGTCAGGTCGTAGGAAAACCACTTCTTACCGCGACGACCCTGTCGGCCGGTCATACGGTCTGTATTTGTTTCCTCGCCTTTTTGATTAAAGCTCTTCTCCTTTTCCGCATCACCCGGTTGAACGTACGCGATAGTTGCTGCCTCGAGTTTTGTTTGCTTTTCCTTCTCTGCTGCAATTTCATCCAACTTCTTCTTCCAACTCTCAACGGTGTAGAGATCCCAATAGACCGCGTACATTCTCCGGTGCAGACGGTAGAAGGGCACAAGTTCCACTTCCTTTTCCGTGCCGTCCAACACCCGACCTGCACTTACTGTTCTGAAGATTCCCAGTTTGTCGGGCACGGGTTGGACCCATTCCGTTATGGCTTTCTCTTCACTTACGAACGAAGGAACCGGATCGGATGGTCCACGTCTCTCCGGACCAAGATCGCCAGCCATTACAAGTGGTCCCCACATCAATGCTGCGCGGTTCTTGTTATCGGGCAGCCCTTCAATGCGCAGGGTCTTTGGTAACATCAACGAGACGGTGTCTCCGGTCTTCCAATTCCTCTTGATTTCAACGTATGTACCAGGCTTCGATGCGTCCTTTATTGCAGCGCCATTTACCTTGACTACAAAACCTGCTTCCGCCCATGAGGGCCGACGAAGCGCGAGCGTGAATGAGTGAGGCTTCGCAGTCTTGATCTTCAGGGTCGCTGCATCACCCTCCGGAAATGTCGTGTCCATTGCGAGACTGACGCCAGCTGATTTCCACTCTGCAGTGGAAGGCGCGTAGAGGTTGACCCAAAGCTTATCGCCCGATTCGTAGTAAATACCGTCCCCATGTAAACCATGACTTTCCATTCCACTTCCTACGCAACAGGTAAAGCTCCGAAACATCTCCTGATACTCGTGTCGCACGCCGCGTCCTACCGGAACCATGTAACAGGTGCGACCATCTTCAGGATCTATCGAACCAAGAACATGATTAAACAACGCGCGCTCCTCAAACTCCGCATATTTAATGTCTGGATGTAAAGCAAACAATTGCCGGGTCATCTTCAGCATGTTGTAAACATTACAACTCTCATCGGTCCGGCCGTCCACGCGTTCTGCCAACTGATCGGGTGGTCCAAAATACTCGTCTCGGCCATGGCCGCCTGTCGCATAACTGTGATCGTTGACGACGATGTCCCAGAAGAATTCCGCGGCGACACCATCGGCTTTGTCTCCCGTGTACATGTACTGCTTGAGCACTCCCAGAAGCTTGGGCACCTGAGTATTACCATGTAGACCGGCCAACTTGTCTTCGCGACGAGCAAGAGGATCAAGTACAGCTCGGTGATCAAAACGACGCGATAGAGCCAACCAGCGTTTGTCGCCGGTGTCAGCGTAAAGATCGGCAAACACCTCGTTCATTCCACCAAACTCAGTGTTGAGCATCTTTTGAGTTTGAGCATCGTCCAGTTTGGACATGATCGTCTCGGCCCACGCCGCGTATTTGATTTCGAGTTCAAGTGCGGTGCGATTTCCGGTGTAACGATAAGCATCGCGAAGTCCTGCATAGATCTTGTGCAACGTGTACCAGGGTGACCAGAGTCCGTTGAGGTCAAAGAAGCCTGAACGAATGTTTCCGGCTGTGACCTCGGCAAATTTTTCACGAAGCCCCTCGAGAGCACCGAGATATCCATCGCCATTCTTGTCCTGAACTTCTTTGAGTTCTTTAACAATGTAGTCGGCTCTTTCCTTGAAGCGCACATCACCAGTCGCGGCGTACATTAACGAAACGCCGGATAGATAATGGCCGGCAATGTGGCCTGTCAGGTTGCGACCATCGCCATCCCAACCAGTGTAGCCCTGGGCCTTCGGCTCGAGCCCGGCACGTTTTCGGTAATACGCCAACATGCGATCTGGTTCTAGTTTTAGAAGATAGTCAGCATTGAGATCTTGCGCACGTTTTAATGGACCACCTGTAAGACGCACGTCGGACAGTGGTAAAGGACGCGCCACGTCCGGTACGACGTTCTTTATTTGCTGCGCGTTCAGGGGCACCAAAGCGATAGCAAATACCACGACTGTCAGAAAGAGGATGATCGCTCTCTTTAAGTTCATTGTTTGGGCTCCAAATAGTTTTGTTATCGATGCCGGGGCGACAACTCCGGTATTTATTTGATCCGCTAGTCGATTCTCAATTGATGGCTAACTGGAGAGAAGGTCCTAACTACCCTGGCTTATAGCCATTCGGGTGCGCTTTGTGCCAATCCCACGCGCTCTGCATTATCGACTCGAGATCAGGAAACTGAGGCTTCCATCCCAACACGGCTTTTGCCATTGCGGCATTAGCTACTAGCCGCGATGGATCACCTGCACGAGCTGGCTCCATTCTCACCGGTATGGGATGACCGGTAAGACGACGAGCCATTTCAATTACTTCCATCACCGAATAACCTTGACCATTGCCAAGGTTGATACACTTTGATTCGCCGCCTTTACGGAGCCAGTCGAGGGCCAGTACATGAGCTGCACCGAGATCGCTGATGTGAATGTAATCGCGAATCGCCGTGCCGTCAGGTGTGGGGTACTCACCTCCGAATACTGAAACGAAATCACGTTTCCCAAGAGCAACTGCCAGCACATTGGGAATCAGATGCGATTCCGGCTCGTGGTCCTCACCTCGATCTTTCGTAGCTCCAGCGGCGTTGAAATATCTGAGAGCAACAGACTTCAATCCATATGCGTCGTCATAGGCCCGCAACACCTTCTCCATTATCAACTTCGTCAAGCCATAGGGATTTGTTGGTTGCTGAGGATGGCTCTCATCAATCGGAACGCTTTGTGGTTCACCGTAGGTTGCACAGGTCGACGAGAAGACAAATCGACGCACACCAGCTCCCAGCAAGACATCCAAAAGAGCCAGGCCATGTTCGACATTCTTTTCAAAGTACAGTTTCGGATCGACAACTGATTCACCTACGTAAGCAAGCGCAGCGAAGTGAATACAAGCTTGAATCTCGTAGTCGTCGCAGATCTTTTTAACCAGTGCTCGATCGCCGGTCACACCTTCGTAAAACGGGACACTCTCGTGCAAAGCGGCGCGATGGCCGCGCGCAAGATCGTCGAGAACAACTGGATGTTCACCCTGGGCGCGCAGCAGTTCAACCATCACGCTGCCGATGTAGCCAGCGCCGCCCGTTACCAAAATAGCCATATTGGAATTATCCCGAAGTCCACCTAAAGCAGATGTTAATGACAGCGCAGTAATACCATAATTTTTCCGATTACCATAGTAATGATCTTGACGGATGCGCGTTTTAATTGTAAACAAACATTGAACTGATTGAAACACCCTCTTAGCACAACCAAAAATGCTCCTAATCCTATGAAACGGTCTATCTCGCGCCGAGAAGTCCTTGGCAGCTTAGTCTGTGCTGGTACTGCCACACTGTTGACCGGCGCAAAGGGCTCCGCCCAGTCGGGAGCAAGCCCCCAACCAGTAGTCGTAGCCGGGAAAAATGTAGAGCTGAGAATCACGTCGATCAGCGAGTACACGCTGCGAATAAGTATTGTTCCAATCGAGAACTCGACGCCCGCCGAACTTGTTTCAAGCGGATCACTTGCGCCGCAATCGTTTCCAGAACCTCGAGCCCGCTTTCGCAACGACTCGGACTTCAAAAAGGTTTCGCTGGGTAGATTGAGTGTGTCTGCTTCACTCAACCCGCTTACCATAACTGTCGAAGAGTCGGGTCGAGAGTTGCAATTGCTTCGTATCGACCAGGCAACCGGATCACTAGCCTTCAAGTCAGGCGACAAGCTCTTGCTGGCGCTTGGTGAAGGTGGACCACAATTTGATCGACGAGGTATCGCCGATCAAATGCGGAGCGGTCAAGGAGGATACAAGCTGCGGACTCACGGTGGTCGAGTTCCGGTGCAATGGTTGATAAGTACCAGCGGTTGGGCCATCTACATCGATCAACCTTATGGCGCATTTGACCTCACTGGAAAAGAAGGTCTCTTCGTTCCGGCAAAAAACCAATCTCCAGTGCCGCTCGATCTTTTCCTCGTCTCGACAAACGAACCGACTCAGATAATGAGCGAGTACGCTCGCTTGACCGGTAAACCTGAAATGCCACCCCTGTGGTCACTCGGTTACTTGCAGTCTCATCGAACTTTACGTGGTCCAGAAGAGATCATGTGGGTCGCTCGCACTTTTCGAGAAAAGAAACTTCCTTGTGATGCACTCATATATCTTGGCACTGATTTCACACCGTCGGGTTGGAATACACATAACGGAGAATTTACCTGGCACGCGACAAACTTTCCCGATCCCAGGAAAATGGTCGACGAGCTACACGCGCAGAATTTCAAAGTGGTACTGCACACCGTACTCGAAGGTCGACGGCTTACTGGGACTGTTAACGATAAATGTACTGCTCCAACTCTTCCGAGCGGTCGAGCACCTGACGGTCGCTGGCCCGACGACCGTCAAGTCAGTTGCTATTGGCCAGTTCACAAACAACTCTACGACGTAGGCATTGATGGTTGGTGGCCGGACCAGGGAGATGGACTCGATGGACCATCGCGTTTGGCTCGTAACCGGATGTACTTCGAAGGTTCACTTCAATTGCGTCCGAATGAGCGGCCGTTTGCATTACACCGTAACGGCCAGGCCGGGATGCAACGCTATGCCGCATTTCTCTGGTCGGGTGATGTGTACTCGACTTGGGAGACTCTGAAGAATCACGTACCAATCGCGGTTAACACCGGGCTGAGCGGAATCACTTACTGGGGTACCGACATAGGCGGATTTGTTCCCACTAAGGACTACACCGGAGAGCTACATGTTCGTTGGTTCCAATTTGGCGCGTTCAATCCATTGTTCCGCGCACATGGACGGACATGGCATTTGAGACTGCCGTGGGGCTGGAACACAGGGGAGCTCGGTGTCAGTGAAGTGGCGAATTACACAGGTGGTGCCGCCGACCCGGATCCGAGTGAACTTCATAACGCAGAAGTAGAACCTATCTGTAGAAAATACCTTGAGTTGCGATATCGACTCATGCCCTATCTCTACAGCGTCGTGCGCGAAGGTTGTAACACCGGTCTGCCAATTATCAGGGCTCTCTGGCTTCATCATTCCGAAGATGCGACAGCGAGCGCACGAGGTGATGAATACCTTTGGGGACGAGACATCCTGGTTGCCCCGGTTGTTGAAAAGGGCGCAACGAGTCGAAGCGTATATCTCCCGCACGGTACCTGGTATGACTTTTGGACCGAGGAAAAACTTGACGGCGGCCGTGAAATTTCCAAACCAGTTGACCTCGCAACGATGCCGTTATACGTGCGAGCAGGAGCGATCATTCCTTTTGGTCCAATAAAACAATTTACCGAAGAAAAGGCTGACGGACCTCTTTCATTGAGAGTCTATCCCGGCAGCGACGGTAACTTCACTCTTTATGAAGACGATGGAAAAACCTATGACTATCGACGCGGCGAATGGAGCGGGATTCAGATCACCTGGAACGATCCCCGCCGCAGGTTGTCGCTGAGATTGGAAAAAGGTTCGCGTATGACTTCGTCGACTAGTAGTTTCGAGGTACAGGTAATCGGCACAAAACTAACTCGTTCGATCGTGTTTAAAGGTCGGCCAATTGATTTACAACTGTAACTCGCCCCACGGCCGTGCTACTCCATTGGGTGAGGACGGTCACCTGACGGACAGTAGCTGTTTGACGGTAGCCAGCAACTAAAAGAGTATGAAGTCGGCTTTTAGGCCACTGGCTTGCCCAGTGGTTCATAACGCTCGTTGCTAATCACTGGTCCAAAATGTCACGTCCTGCTCGCGCAAGCGCGCCGGAAGGAAAAGAAAGTTCTTTGTAGCAATGAGCGTAACAACCACGGGGCAAGCCCGTGGCCTTAAACAACCCTAGCGATTCCCCTTTCCCAACTGCCCCAATCTCACCCCTTCATCCACGAATTAGTCCTCCCAGAACACAAATCCGAACACTGGGATCGCCTTGAGATTTGAGGATCCCCACTTTTCCCCAGTAAAAACGCAATTCTTAGCTTAGGTGCTTCCCTGCTACTGTCCGAATTGGCATCTAATGCGCATTCTTCATGCGCGCCGTCCGTTATTTCGCAAAAACTTTCTTGACATTAGCCGCTATAGTGATCTAACTTTCGGCCACTTCCTAGGAAGGCTTTACCCCGTGCGGACAGCGTTGGGTCTGACCCAATTCGCAATGAAACGTATTCAGGTTTTGAACAATTAGGGAATTCCTCCTTTCGCGATCAGTGGCAATTGCACACACGCTGATCAAAAAGTTCCAGGCAGATAGCTCGATATCTGTATCGATAAAAACAAAATTCAGTTGACCAGGGTTTTCTGAGCACGGAATTGAGTAGTGTTTAGTAACGCCGCCTTTAGACCTTTCAGAGCCAACCACGTCATGGCTCTGTCTTTCAGTTTTGAACTCTTCATCAATAGGCCCACGGCGACATCGCCAAGTGGCGTGTCTGTTTTAAGGAGGAGATATGCAACGTAACCACCTACCAAAGTTAATCCTGATGATTTCAGTACTACTGATTGGCGGGCACTCCGTACTCGCACAGTTACGTGTAGTTGGTGCGATCTCAGGAACCGTTCAGGATCCAACTGGCGCTGCTGTACCCAACGCGCAGGTTGTCCTAAGAGACACCAAGACCAGTATTACAAAAGAAGTGACGTCAAATACGGGAGGTACGTTCTTCTTTCCTGACCTGGTGAGCGGCGTCTATGAAGTGACGGTAACAATGGCCGGTTTTCAACGCGCGTTGGTTCCCAACATTAGTGTTTCAACGAGTCAAACTACCGACGTAAAGATCAATCTCGAGGTTGGTCAACCGACAGAAACGGTGACGGTAGTTGGAGGCGCGTCTCAGCTACTTGAGACCTCGGGTCAAATTGTCGCCAACACAATCTCGTCGGACAACATTACTGAGTTACCGCTGGCAAACCGCTCAAACGTACTCGCGCTTGCTAGATTGTCACCCGGCATCTCTCCACCCATTGGTGGTGGTAACTCAGGTCGTTATAACAACCTTCCCGGCGGCGCCGTGAACGTAACGGTTGATGGTATTAACGACGCTTCAAATGGATTTAAGAGTGGTGGCACGGTCTTCTTTGCGACAGTGCCCGTTCGACTTGGCGCGGTCGAGGAAGTATCAGTCGAAACAGCTGGTCTATCCGCTGATTCGGGCGCCCAGAGCGGTGCAAACATCAAGTTCACCACCAAACGCGGCGGCAGCGAATACCACGGGAGTTTTTTCTACGAACCTCGCAGCGAACAGTTCAATGCCAATTCCTGGACCAGAAACGCGCAGAATCTCCCGCGCGTATTCAACCGGACCCAGGAGTACGGCGGCAATCTTGGTGGTCCACTAATTCCGTTTGGTTCCTTTAAGAAAAAGGCGTTCTTCTTTTTCAACTACGAGAGAAGCTACTCGCCAATCACCACAGCACGTACCGTTACCGTTCTGACGCCAGCCGCTCAATTAGGAATCTATTCCTACATCGTCCCCGCAACGAACCAGATCAGGACTGTTAATGTGCTAAACCTCGCGGCTACCGGTGGAGGTCCGACGGCAATCGATCCGGTTGTTCGTGACATTCTTGCCCTGAACAACCAGGTTCCTGCTTTCGCCACACAGATTGGCGATTCAGACCTCAACCGCGACACTTATACGTGGAATGCGGAAAACAACAATTACGCCTATTTCCCAGCCGCCCGTTTGGACTATTTCATAACTCCAAAACAGCAAATCTCCTGGTCATGGAACTACAGACACAACTGGCAAGCAGGCGAAAGACGTTTGCCGGTGCCCGACATTAGTCGCACTAACCCATTCCGTTTGGGCTACTTCGTTTGGGCGTTTGCGCTACAGTCAACTCTTACTGACAACACCTTCAATGAGTTCCGCTATGGCGTTCAGCACAGCGGCGACTCGAATGCGTCAGCCGACTACGGTCCATACTACATTTACCAGGACAAGCCGTTGCGCATCGGCGCTACGCTCCCCTTTGGACCGACTGTTCCATTCATCGATCAGGGAAACACAACCGGACGTCACTTCATTACGACGATGTATGACACGCTGACGATGAATCGGGGAAACCATACATTGACGGTCGGTTTCAGCTTTCGTAAGACTGACTGGAAAGACATTGCCCAGATATTTCAGGTTCCCACTTATACGACTGGCACTCCGTCCGGCGATGCGTTACCGGGAGCAGTATTCACGGCAGCAAATTTGCCGGGAATCAACAACACGTTGCTGCCAAATGACCCGGCCGCTCTTTACAACACTTTGATTGGCCGCGTTGCGGCCTCTAACTTTACTCGTGTGGTCGATCCGGACACGCTCAAGTACGACGGATTCCACAACTTCACCTGGACCAGATCCCTTATGGGTGGCGCCTACGCTCAAGATCGTTGGCGCATCTCGCCTACGTTGACTCTTAACTATGGTCTGCGCTGGGAAGTTCAAGGTCCAATGCACGACGTTAAAGAGATCACGGCAGTACCAGATCTCGCGAGTCTTTATGGTCCATCAACCGGACTCTTTTCACCCGGCGTTTTGAGTGGAAACAACAATCCCACGGTAACAGTAGGTGCCCCGGCTTACAGTACTGACTGGTTGACGCTGGCTCCTAACTTTGGCTTTGCCTGGAATCCAAATTACACCAAAGGCTTTCTTGGCAAAGTTTTTGGCGGCTCAAAGACAGTAGTGCGAGGCTCTTACAGCATGATTGTGTACGACGAAGGAACTCAGTTCTATGCTCAGAACCTCGGCACAAACGCTGGCAAAACAATCGCAGCAACAACCCTCGTACCTGGAACAGCAGGTGCAACAAATCTACCCAGGTTCTACACATTGTCTAACATTGTCGCGAACCCACTTACAGCCAACAATTTCGCTTTCACCACCACTGACTACAAGTCGGTCATCAACCAAGCCGACCAAACATTCGCGCGAACGATCAGCGGTTTCGATCCAACTTTGCGAGCGCCCTACACAGTGAACTGGAACATCGGTATCCAACGCGAAGTGTGGGAAAACGGTGTACTCGAAGCCCGCTGTGTTGGTACGCAAACTCATCTCGCTTGGCGGACCAGCAACCTGAACGAAGTTAATATTTTCGAAAACGGTTTCCTGTCAGAATTCAAGAAAGCCCAAAGCAATCTAGCCATTAACCTGGCAGCAGGTTCGAGCAGTTTTGCGAATCAGGGCCGACCTGGTCAGGTTCCCACGCCGATCTTTGACGCAGCCTTTGGCGCTCGAGGAGCTCTGGCAGCAATCGCAGCCGGTTCGGGTTATACCAATGCGGCGTTCATCACCAACTTGCAAAACGGCGAAGCTGGCGCCCTTGCTAACACGCTGGCAACCAATCAGAACTACGTCTGTAGAATGTTTGGAAACAGCTTCAGCCCTTGCGCGCGTGTGTTGCCGACTGCCAATGCCCCCGGTGCCTATCCAATTAACTTTTTCCTACTCAATCCTTTCGTCGCGGGCAGAATGAACTTTGTCGACGATACAGGTTGGCACAGCTACAACGGTCTCCAGTTGCAGTTCAGGCAACGGCTAAGAAAAGGAATCACCTGGAACGCCAACTACACCTTGAGCAACAGTCTGACAAATCTACCCGCCGACAGTGCCAACCAGGGTATCGACTTCCTGACACTCAGAGACACCGACCTCGACAAGCGGCCTTCGCAGTTTGATATTCGGCACGTCATCCAGACATATGGTACCTACGACCTGCCGGTCGGACGTGGACGTCCGTTCAACATCGACAACAAGTATATTAATGGTGTGATTGGTGGTTGGACGCTCGGATCAATATTCGTCTTCGCGACTGGTCAACCGATTCAGTTAACCGGTGGGTTTCAGACCGTGAATACCAGCAACAGTACAGCGGCGCAGGGAGTTCGCCTGGCGCCTGGAGTTACACTTGACCAGATACAGCAGATGTTCAACGCACAGTTGACTCGTCTAAGTGGTCGGCCCGCTGGCACCACGACAGATATTCAACGGCTTGGTGTGGATCCACAGTTGGTTGGTCCGGACTTCCGCGCTAACCCTGCGTTCTTGATTCCTAACCGAACACCGGGTGAATTTGGTCAACAACTCTTTATTCGCGACAAGAACACGTTCCAATGGGATATGTCGATTAACAAAGAGTTTCATATTGTTGAGAATCTTCGCCTCCAACTCTTCGCTAGTTTGAACAACGTACTCAACCATCCGCGTTGGGCCTATGGTACTGACACGACGGGTAACCCGCCGGCAGCGCTGAATGTCTTCAGCACTTCCTTTGGGGTCATCAATGGACCAACCGGCAATCGCACGATGAATCTTAGAGCGACACTCAGTTTCTAAAAGGGGGGTGCTGTAACTGTGCAAGCCCGGTTCGCTCAGTCGGACCGGGCTTTTTCTTAACGTCAGACCGTGGGTCGCAAGGCTGCAAGACGACGCGGGTTGATACACTTGATGCTCAAGTCATTAGTTTGAATCCACGAGCAACGAGGACCTAGATGAAACATTTCGCTATGGCTGCGCTGATAGTCGCGATCGTAATGGGCTTTCAAACTGTTACGCAGCTCGGAACCAGCGCCCCCAATCCATCGACGTCAGTCATAACCTCCGTAATGGTTCATGAAGCGGCGAGACAAGACGTGTCTCCCCCCTTTTCTGAACTTGAGCCGGTCAGCGTGGATTCAGCCACAACCACCGAAACGCCGCAGCACGCCCTGGCGCCTGAGTCAGAAGCAGAAGAACAACGACCAACTCCAACCCCAACGCCTCAAATGACACCTGTAACTCCCGCCAGTGCGGCCGTGGAACAAACAACACAGGGCAGTAAACCAGCTCCAGTGATCGCTGCGAGCTTTGATGGACTCGGCTTTGGGTTTGAAGGGCCTCAAGGTCTCGCTAACTTGCGTAACCCCTCAGACAACACTTTGGCCGTTGGACCGGATCACGTCGTGCAAATTGTCAATACTCGAATGGCTGTCTTCTCAAAAAAGGGAAAACGATTCGACATCACCGGCAAGATTCTTCTGGGTCCAGTAGTCACTCGAGCCGTGTTCTCGGGATTTGGTGGACAGTGTGAAGCAAGAAACAATGGCGACGCGGTAGTTCGCTACGACCAACTCGCAAAACGCTGGTTGATTGTGATGCCCATCTTTGCTCGTGGTCCAGTCAGAACCGATCAACCAAAGGTGGGTGCCTCTGGCGAACCAGCCGCACAGAGTCCGCCAGGTAAAGCTGATCAACCCGGTGCTGCTGTTCAATTAGTACCACCGCCACAGGCAAATCCAGCCGATCCAAATCGGGCCGGCGCTTCAAATGTGGGCCAGGGTCCTTATTCGATGTGCTATGCAGTGAGTGTAGACTCCGATCCGCTCGGCAAATACTACCGTTACGAATTTCTCAGACCGTTCTTTCCCGACTATCCCCGACCAGCAGTTTGGCCCGACGGTTATTACGTTCCTACCAGCACAAGTGACGACATCATTCAAAAACATGCCTGCGTTGTCGATCGCGATAGCATGCTCAAAGGGCTTGCGGCAACGGAGCAGTGTTTTGTGATCGACGGCGTCAACTTTCTTAACAACGCTGATCTCGATGGAACCGTACTACCACCATCAGGTGCGCCCAACATCATGATGGCGGCAGGAGGCGCGCAACTAAAAGGAATTCTCGAGGACGACCAGATCTTCTATTGGAAGTTTCACGTAGATTGGCAAACGCCCGCCAATACAAAAATCTCGGGACCTTTTCCTATCAAAGTCGCACCTTATCAGTACCTTTGTGGTGGTCAACTAACTGACTGCGTACCACAGCCGGGCACGGATCGCCGCCTCGACGCGCAAGGAGACAAGATCATGGCTCGTCTCATATATCGCAAGGTCAAAGGCAAAGAGTCGATCGTTGCGGTCCATTCAGTGAACACCTCCGCGAAAGGTGGAGGTGTGCGTTGGTACGAATTCAGACTCGATAAGAATGGGGATCCAAAGGTCCATCAGCAGGGCACCTATGCTCCTGACAGTGCGTTTCGTTGGATGGCGAGTCCTGCAATGGATCGAAACGGGAACATAGGTATTGGCTATTCATTTGGAGGCACACCGAATTTTCCGGGTCAACGCTTCGCGGCTCGACTAGCAAACGATCCACTGGGCCAATTGACATTGAAGGAGGCCGTGCTGGCTGAAGGCGAGAGTGTGCAGAATGTAATGCGTTGGCAAGACTATACGCAGACTGCCGTAGACCCATCCGACGATTGCACGATGTGGTACGTCGGCGACTATTTGAAAAAAGGCTCGGCGAACTACTCGAGCAGGATCGGTGCGTTCCGTCTGCCCGGCTGCAAGTAACGCCGTTATTGTTGGAGCTTGCATTCAACTCTCTGCGCGTCCTCTGCGTCCTCGGCGTCTCTGCGGTGATGGTGATTGCACTATGAAACCAAACCTCTGATAGCTGTTTATTGACGTCAGATATCACCGCAGAGACGCCGAGGACGCAGAGGACGCGCAGAGAGTTGAATTCAAGCCACCCAGGAGGCCGAGAACTGTGTCTCACGCTTTTTGTGCACAGCCCAAAATGTTTGAGGCAAAGCTAGGCAGATCAATTTCATAGTCACGTGTCTATGCATCCGTGGAAGGTTGAAGAACATGAACAAACTTAGGGGTCTGGCTGTTAGCGTTCTCCTGTTGGTGTGTTTTGTTTCGCTGAACGCGCAGAGTTCAACTCAACAATTCGACGTAAAAGTCGACAACGGCGCAATCACAAGCTTGCGCAACGCTAATGATCGAGTTGTTACTGATTACATCCAAACAGGCCGGCGACTCGGTGACGTTTCGATACGTTATCGCGGTAAGGACGGGGCGTGGCAATCGTCGGACACGATGCAACTGGCACGCGACGGTAAAGTAGAGTTCAAAGCAAGCCCGGATGGCCGCACTTACACGGCAAACTATCAAGTACTCTATGCACCGGCCAATTCCAACACTGGCCCGGCCGGAACACAATCGACCCCACTACCAATACTAGACCTTCAAATCGTCATCACAGTTGGTGAGCGCGATCTAGTCTGGAGTTTGACGATTAAGAACGTTGGACCATCGTCACGTCAGATCGATGACCTGGCGATCCCCATACCAATTGCGAACTCAACACCTCGTGTAGAAGGTCAGCGCAGCATCAACATCCTCAAACATAGTCTGGTTTCAGGTTACGGCTCTTACATGTTCTGGATGCGCAGCAATAACATTGGTCCATATTTAATGTTGACACCACGTGAAGACACAAAGTTTGAATACTGGGATGCCCAACGTGGTCAGCCTCAAGGACAAGGCCAGACGACCGGTCAGGCAATGGGAGTTGGGTATCGCGTTTACATTCATTCCGCTGCAGCTGGTACCGAAGCAAAAGCGCAGGGAACAAACTGGCGTCAACCAAATACGAGCCTCAAGTTGGCCCCGGGTGAGTCAAAGTCTTTTGGGTTCAAACTCCAGTGGGCGGATGACTACAACGCGGTACGTCAAATCCTGGTTAATGAGGGTTTGATCGATGTCAACGTGGTTCCAGGTATGACGCTACCCAACGATCTGTTTGCTCGTTTTGCCCTAAGAACAAAGCAACCGATCCAAACCATCGAAGCTGAGTTCCCTGAACAAACAAAGATCAAGTCACTTGGAGCCAAAGACAATACTCACTTCTACCAGGTGCAGTTTCACAAGCTCGGCGAGAACCGGCTGACGATCCGCTATGGCAACGGTCAGCATGTGTATCTCGAGTTCTTCTCAACTGAGCCACTGGAAACTCTAATCAAGAAGCGTGCGGCGTTCCTTGCGCGCAGCCAACACCGCGACAGTACTAAGTGGTACAACGGACTCATAACTGACTGGAACATGGCATCGCACGTGTTGCTAAGTCCCGACAACTACGATCGAATTCAGAGTTGGCGTATCTATGCTGTAACTTGCGACGATCCTGGACTTGGAAAACCTGCATATCTTGCCTCCAAGAACGCGGAATTCCCTCAACAGAATGAGGTCGAAGCCCTCGATTACTACATCAAGAACTTTGTCTGGGGCGGCCTCCAACAGACTACGCAAGAGCCATATCCGTTTGGCATTTATGGAATCCCCGATTGGAAGACTAATCGTGACAGCATCGATCCGGGTCGCAATGGTCAGAAACACATTTGGCGAATCTACGACTATCCACACATCGTGTTGATGTATCACTCGATGTATCGAATCGCCAAAAACTTTCCGCAGATCAAAACAGCCTTACCGGCTGACGAGTATCTACGACGAGCGTATGGGACTGCGGTGGCGTTATTCACGGTTCCCATGCAGATCGAAAGATGGTCGGCGTATCGAACGGGACTCTACAACGAACTTGTAATCGTCAACTTGATTGCGGATCTTGAAGCGGCTGGCATGACGAACGAGGCAACTACTCTTCGTGGTCATTGGGAACAGAAAGTTAAGACTTTTGTAAACGGACAGCTGAACTTGTTTCAGTCGGAATATGCGTTCGACTCAACTGGATTTGAAGCCACGCACGCTTTAGCCAAGTATGCACTTCAATATGCCGACAGACCTGGTGAAACAAAGACAGGTATCCCGCTGGAAAATGCACAGCGATTCATGCAGACCCAGTTAGCCTCAAACATATTCTGTCGCGGCTGGCCCGAACCGGCGTATTACTTACTCGGCAGCGATTATCGTGGCAACGGTGGAAATTCATTCACACTCACCTACATGTCTCAGATGGGTGGTTGGTCTGTGCTTGATTATGCCCTCAACTATGCACCGCAACCTGATTGGTACTTGCGACTGGGTTACGCATCGTATTTGAGTGCCTGGGCGTTAATGAATACTGGTACTGCTGAATCGAACTATGGCTACTGGTATCCCGGTAAAGAAAATGATGGAGGCGCAGGGGGTGGATTTGAGCCGGCGCCGTATGGTCAAACCTGGCTCAATCAGCCACACCATCGTGGTCCATGGTACTACTCGAGCGAAGTGGATCTCGGATACAGCGGCGCGCTGAGAACGGCAGCAACAATTCTCGCTGACGATCCCCTGTTCGGTCGATTCTGTTTTGGTGGTGACTGGCGCAAAACTGCGGCCGGGTTGGAAGTGATACCTAAGGACGGCGTGCGGCGACGCTTTCATGCGATGTTGGGCGATGAAAAGGTTCACCTGATTCTCGATACCGATCGTTTTTTATCAACCCAGCCAATTGTGTTGAAAGAGGATCTGTCAGAGATTTCATTCAAAGTTGAAAGTGATAACTCGCAAAAGCACACTTCTACGATGCGAGTGGCTGGGCTTAAATCAGGTCAGTACAGCCTGCGGTTGGGTAGTAAGACGATAACCGCGATCGAAGTAAAGGACGGATCGGAGATCAATCTTCAACTTCCGATTGAGTCCGACTCTCGCTCAAGAAGTTTTGTGCTCACGCGATTAGCTCAGAATCCGTCGTAAGAAATGTTTGCCATCTCTTCTGTCATTCTCCCCAACCTTTAGGTTGGGGTTTAGCGGCACCAAGTGATCAGGTAACCATTTTAATGGTTTCCCTCCGTGAGCCACCAAGTGGGGTTGCGGTTTGAAAACCATTGAAATGGTTTCCACGGTATCGACATCCAGCCTAACCCCAACCTAAAGGTTGGGGAGAATGAGAGGTTGAGTTTTTACACTGTCTCTACCGACAATGGTGCTGACCACATTGCCACTATGTCCAAAACCTTCTCAGACAAGTCGAACTTAAGAACTTCATGCGCAGAGAGAGAGTAATGATTACCTGAACCTAGGCTAGATAGTCAACGACTTAACCCGCCGTCCACCAACCTCCAGATGCCAAGAGGATTCCCTTCCTTTAGTTCATCCGGTAACGCTGAGTTTGGAAAGCCCTGATAACAAACGGGTCGCACGAAACGAAAGATTGCTCGGGTACCCACTGACGTTGAACGCCCATCAGAAGTTGCCGGGTATGGTCCACCGTGAACCATCGAGTGACACACCTCCACACCAGTTGGGAAGCCGTTGAAGAGCAATCGACCTGCCTTACTCTCGAGAATACGGATCAGATCGCCATTCTCTTCCAGATCCTGTTCGCTACCATGCACCGTAGCAGTTAACTGACCCTCGAGTGAACCGACCAAATCCAGGAGTTGATCCCGATTCGTGTAAGTAATCACCAACGTGGATGGGCCGAAAATTTCTTCACTTAACGCCGGATTCTTCATGAAGGTCGTCGCATCTGTTTTGAAAAGTGCCGCTTGCCCGTCGCAACCAGACTTCTTATCACCATTTGCTTTAGCAACAGTTTCAACAGCACCCTGACTGCCACGCGCAGAAATACCCTTTAGATAAGTAGCCCCAATACCTGCGGTCAGCATTGTTTGGTCCACTGTTCCCACTATCAAGTCCGCAACTCGCTTAACAAACGCTGCAGACTCCGAGTTGTCTTCGAGAAATACCAAACCCGGATTAGTACAAAACTGGCCCGCTCCAAGAATCACTGAACCATGCAATCCTGCGGCAATCTGTTCTCCTCGCTCTTTGATTGCGCCAGGCAGGAGGACCACCGGGTTGACACTGCTCATTTCGGCGTAAAAAGGAATGGGTTCAGGTCGTGACGATGCGGCATCAAACAGCGCTCGACCGCCGGCACGCGATCCAGTGAAGCCGCCACCTTTTATTAGCGGATGTTTGACAAGCGCAGAACCAACATCGCTACCAGCTCCGTACAAAAGTGAGAAGACTCCTTCATGAAGCTCACAAGTATGCACTGCCTGCGACACGGCTTGTCCCACCAACTCAGAGGTGCCCGGATGAGCGTGGTGAGCTTTGACAATTACCGGATTGCCCCCAGCCAATGCCGACGCTGTGTCACCACCCGCCACTGAGAACGCAAGAGGAAAATTGCTGGCGCCAAATACAACCACTGGACCAATAGGTCGCAACATTGACCTGATATCAGGTTTGGGTAGTGGCTTTCGATCCGGATCAGCCTGATCGATTCTCGCATCGACCCACGAACCATCCTCGACCAGATCCGCGAATAGCCGTAACTGTCCACAAGTACGCCCAGTCTCTGCTCTTATTCGTGCTTCAGGTAAACCGGTCTCCTGAGTCGCGCGAGTCATCAGAACGTCGCCGAGCCCCTCGATATTTTCAGCGATCTTCCTTAAGAATGCCGCTCGCTCCGCTCCACTTGTTTGCGAGTAAGAACCAAAAGCCTGGTGGGCCATTTGCACGGCGTCGTCTACTTCGGAAGCAGACGCAGCGCGGTAAGCTGGATTGAGTTTCTCACCCGTCGAGGCATTCACTCCGTAAACAGCGACCTGTTCCGACTCCCCTCGTCGAAATCCAATTATCGATTTACCTGATAGTTCCATTTTCTTCACGCTTTCCTGGTCCTGATAATTTTAGCTTGCTGCCGAAACTTCTAATGCCGGTCGAGTTTTTAGAGCGTGATTTATGATCGTCTTAGCTTCAGCCAACTCCTCGCCAACTAGTTCCAAACGTGGTGGACGTACTCGTGCGTTCCCCATGTCTACTTCCTCCTGGACCAACTTGATCAACTGGACAAACTTCGGCACGGTGTCCATACGCAGCAGGGGTAGGAACCATTTGTAAAGAGTCATTGCTTTTTCCCACTCGCCGTTCATCGCCGCGTCAAATAAGTCTACCGACTCTCGCGGCATCGCGTTTACGAGGCCTGCTACCCACCCCACTGCGCCGACAGCAATGGCTTCGACGATTGCATCGTCGACACCAACAAACAATGCCAATCGGTCTCCAAGAATTTCTTTGATCCATGTGACCCTGCGCACGTCGGTGCTGGACTCTTTGACGGCTGCAAAATTTTCATGCTCAAGAGCCAATTCGCGAATCTGTTCCGGAAGATAATCGGTGCCATATGCGATCGGATTGTTATAGAGCATGCACGAAAGATCAGTAGCCCTGAAGACTGCATCGACGTGAGCTTTCATTTCCCGCCAATCACTGCGATAGACGTAAGGAGGCAACACCATCAGGCCACTACAACCCTCGTCATGAGCTCTTTTAGCAAGCATTACAGCTTCGGCTGTACTTAACGATGCAATTGCAGCCACAACTGGAACGCGATCGCCAACAGCTTTTATTACTGTGGACCAAATAGCTACTTTCTCTTCAACCGTCAGCGTTGCACTTTCTCCGAGCGAGCCAGGTGTAACAATTCCTGTGCAGCCATTGTCGATCAACCAGGTCGCGTGCTTCGCAACAAAAGCATGATCCACGTTTAACTTTTCATCGAACGCTGTGGTAGTTGCGGGCATTACGCCACGCCATGTCATCGTCATAATTGACTCCTTAAGATTATTAAATAAAAGCTGACCTCAATTGTCTGTGTAAACGATTACTTCGCAATCAGACTTTCGACTCTTACTGGAAACACTGGCGGACGGACTGACTCATGTTGCCATCCCAACATAAATTCTATAGCGCCTCCACACATTCTTCCTTGACACGGCCCCATACCGCAGCGGGTTTGTAGTTTTGCTTCGCGCCATGAATCATGCGACTTCAATCTATCCAACGTCACGTCTTCGCAACGACACACGATTGTTTCTGGTCGGGCTAAATCTCTCAATTCGTCACGAAGCGAAAAGGTTCGATTCAAAACATTTGCAAATCGGCGGTGCTTCTCACGGAGTGGAAAAAGCTTGCGTGCTTCCTCTTTGCGACTCGCTACTGCCAACCCTGCAATTTCACCTTCAGTGAGTGATAGTTCCAGTCCGCCTATTCCTGTCGATTCGCCGGCTGAATAAACTCGCGCACACGTTGTCTCCTGAAAGTCATCAACCTCGACCGACCCGTCCGATATCTTGCAATTGAGCAACTGCGCCAGCTCCAGATTTGGTACTAGATGAAATCCACAGGCAAGGTAGTCACACGCTACAACCCAGGTTCTGTTGCCCCGTTGCAACGTAACAGTCTCGAGTCGATCACTGCCCTTTGCTTCAATGGGCCAACAACTACTCAGGTATCGAACTCCTGACAGTTTTCCTTTGAGTTTTATGGCTTGCGACGCCTTACTTCCCTGGCGCAGCAGACTGAGACCAAATCGAGCCAACCTCATTTGCGGCGCCTGTTCAGCGATTAACAGTACTTTCGCGCCCAGATCTTTTAAGTAAGCGGCAACAGCGAGTAATAGCGGACCACTTCCAGCAATCACTACTTTCTTTCCTTCAATCGGCAATCCCGTCTTCACCAGTGCCTGTAGACCACCTGCTCCCATCACATTTGGAAGTGTCCAACCAGGAAAAGGAATAAAACGCTCGCGCGCGCCTGTCGCCAGGATCAAACTCGAGTACCCTAATTCAAGAATTCCGTTTGCTGTTTCGGCTTCGAGTTTCGCGGCACCGGGTGCGTGAAAAACTCGAGCCCCACTAAGAACTTCAATCTTTGAGCTGCGAATTCTTTCGAACCAGGCTGCTGCCTCTGCGGATTTCGTTTTGGTCCGTTCACTTCGCCAGATCTGACCGCCGGCATCCGGATTATCGTCAACGACTTTCACGCATAAGCCGGCTTGTGCGACGCGATATGCGGCAGCAAGTCCAGCCGGTCCGGCGCCAACAACCAATACCTCGCAGTCGTCTTGCGCCTTATCCATCAGTGCGAACTTCCATTCCGCTCGCACACAATGTTTGACAACTGCGTGCGTGTGTCTCGCCGTTTATAGTGACGCGACACTCAAAACACACTCCCATTCCGCAGAGTGGACCTCGCATTTCACCTGAGACCGATCTCCGGAACGACGTAAAGCCCGCTTTCAACACAGCCGCAGCGACCATACTCCCCTCCGGCATTGTCACTGGCGTTCCATTTACCGTCAGCGACACAGTCTCAGGCATTGTTCGTCTCCAAATGCATCCGAGCGGGAAGATAGGGCGTAAAAGGAATCAACGGCGTTCGATTCATGATCTGGTCCACCAGTAGCCGTGCAGTTGCAAGTGACGTCGTAATTCCCAATCCTTCATGACCAGTCGCAAGGAAGAGACGCGGTTGATCGATATGTGGACCAATCAACGGCAGTTTGTCAGGCGTCGCTGCTCGGAATCCGGTCCATGTACGCAACGATGAGAGTTTCCCCAGACCCGGCATATACTCAAGCGCACGTGCCAACATGCGACTCAGAATTGGAGTATCAACTTCCGGGTATTCTACGCCGTATTGACGAGACGACCCGATCAACAACTGACCAGTCTTTCTGGGTTGAATATTAAAAGCAACGGAGTCACTGGTCACCGAATGCGCACTCTTTAAATAACCCAACTCAACCAACTGATGATTAATAAACTTCGAGTATCGATCAGTAATCAGCAAATGACCTTTGCGCTTCTTAACTTCCATTCCAGGCGTTAATGATGTTGACCAACTTCCGGCCGCGTTTACTACGATACCTCCTGAAATATCTGTACTGTCTCGCAACCGGACTCGATCGTCATTTATTGATTCCACTGCATGTCCTACATACAGATCAGCGCCTGCTGAAGTCGCACGCTTAACCAAAAATCTCGCAGCACATGGCGGATAAATGACACTGTCACCTGTCACGCGCAGACCACCGGCAAGACCCGGTCGTAAATTCGGCTCCGCGTCTCTTAACCCCTGCGCATCAAGTACTTCTACCGGCACACCCCGTTCGGAATAGTACTTCTCTTTCCGCGCCACCTCCGCCATTTCCTGCTCGTCTGCTGCGACCCAGATCGTTCCGCAATCGTCGAACTCTACGTCGTCTGACAACTCAGTCTTCAACTCTTCCCAAAGAGTTTGAGAGTATCTCGTCAAAGCGAACTGAGCCTCAGAATCATCCATCACCACCAGGTGGCCCATACCGGCTGCAGTCGCACCGCCTCCGATCATCTTGGCTTCAACAATTGCGACTTTCAGACCAGCCGCAGCACTTTCAGCTGCACACGCCGCACCAACTATTCCGGCGCCAATGATTACAACATCATAGGTGCGCAAGCTCATTGTCGAATTCCCATTTGAAAAGGATCTCGCTCATCAAGAATTAGATCGCCTTCTGCGGTTATGAAGGCCTCCCCTTTGATACTTGGACGAATCTGATCGTTATCGAGCGCAACCGTCCCTTCAAAAACACTTCCAACGATGCTCTCCTGGCGCCACACCTCACCGGGTTTCAGTTTCCCGTCAGCAACGAGACAGGCGAGTTTCGCACTGGTACCTGTTCCACATGGTGAACGATCGTAGGCCTTGCCAGGACACAGTACGAAATTCTTGCTGTCGACACCGTCAATAGTCGAAGAAACAAATAACTCGACGTGATCGATCTCGTGTCCGTCTGCACCGGTAATTCCCTTTTGGGCCAGTGCTTCACGTATCCGCCAGGTGAAATCGGTTAAGGCATCCAGATTGTTAAGTGTTAGTTCCTGCTTGTGGTCATTTACTAAGAAGAACCAATTTCCTCCCCAGGCAATGTCACCGGTTACTGGTCCAATACCTGGCACATCGAGTGTTACAGCTTTCGCTAAACGATAGCTAGGCACGTTTGCGACTTCGACCTGGCCTTCCTCGTCCAACCTGGCTTCGACGACACCAACAGGGGTTTCTATCCGGTGAGTTCCTGGTCCAATAAGTTTTAGATAAGCGAGTGTGGCAACCACCCCGATGGTTCCGTGCCCACACATTCCGAGGTAGGCGACGTTGTTAAAAAAAATTACGCCGGTAACACAAGAGTCATCAACTGGTTCACACAACAAAGCGCCAACCACAGCATCAGATCCACGAGGCTCGTTTACGACGGCCGAGCGAAAGTCATCATGCTCGTCTCGAAACCTCACCAGGCGCTGCGCTAGCGAATCATGGCCCAATTCTGGCCCGCCACTAATAATGACACGCGTCGGCTCGCCGCCAGTATGCGAATCAATGATTTTTATTCGTCTGCTGGATGAATACATTTGCCCTTCGTACTTCGATCAGAATGGATTGTATCCGGTTCAGTCTCAATGGAACATCGCCAATCACTCCCGTCTAAGCTTTGCCTCCAACCAGTCTACAGCCCGCGCAACGCACCCCCGCCCATCCAAACTAAAGAGTATCTAGCGGTTTAAGGCCACGGGCTTGCCCCGTGGTTCTTACGCTCGTTGCTAAAGAGAACTCGCTTTTTCCTTCCGGCGCGCTTGCGCGCAGACGAGGAATAAACCTTTGGTTATTAGCAACGAACGTCAAAAACCACTGGACAGGCCAGTGGCCTAAATGCGGCTTGACCTTTTTGGTTGAGAGGAAATGTAGAATTCCAACAACGGAAGTTGGTGTATCGAGCGCAGTAGTCGTGCGACCCGAACCCTCGCCTCGCCGCAAACTCTTCCGGAGGGAAAATGCGTGACTGGAGTGGCTGACCGACCACGTTCAAAGCAGCCAGGAAAAGCACAAATCCGCTTAAAATCAGTAGCCTTCGCACTTCATACCTCCGAAATCTTCTGAAAAAACCTTTGAGATCCGTCCGAAAAGACAAGAAATAAGCTTGACGGCTGTTTGTTTCTATTATAACTATGTAGCCAGCGTGCTCGTTTATCTTATATGTGAGCACGAAGCTATTCAAATCCTAAACTGAATCAATCGCTGTGAGCCTGTGAAAACGGTAAGCGGCGCCTTTTGTTATTTTGTCGCCTATCTAAAATTGCCGGGTCGGTCAAACTCTATGACTTGGGAAGAGCGCTGGCATCCATTGAGGGAAGAGTGGGTCATCATTGCGGCCCATCGTCAGGACAGACCATGGAATGGCAGCACCATCGACTACGAACACGCGATCTTGCCTGAGTACGTTTCCGACTGTTACTTGTGCCCCGGCAACGTCAGGATCAGTGGTTTACGTAATGACGTTTACAATGGAGCGTTCGTCTTTGACAACGATCATCCCTGTGTCGGAGATGATGCTCCGACTGAACTGACTACGCCAACTGGCCTCTACCGCAGTCAACCGGCGAAAGGAATTGCGAGAGTAGTCTGCTATAGCCCCAAGCATAACCTCACCCTAGCTGAGCTGGAAACGCCCGAGATTGAGAGTCTACTGAATGTATGGCGGGAGCAGTATGTTGATCTCTCAAATCGCAAAGGCATTGAACACGTCCTGATTTTCGAAAACAAAGGCGAGGCGGTTGGCGTCTCCAATCCCCATCCACATTGTCAGATCTACGCGACTAACTTCGTCTTTAAGACGATCGAAACTGAATCAAGAGTGTCGGAGAATTACCTCAAAGAACATGGTCGCGTACTCTTTCAGGATATTCTAAAGGCGGAACGAGACGATGGTCGACGCATAATCTGTGAGAACGATTCTGCAATTGCGTTTGTCCCGTATTTCGCCAGGTATGCCTACGAGGTATACGTCGCTCCCAAAGATACACACACAAGTCTGGCAACCTTCTCCAGTTCGGAAACACAAGATTTTGCCTCAGCCATGAAGTGTCTTTTGGTGAAGTTAGACAATCTTTGGCATATGCCGTTTCCGTACGTGATGACGCTGCATCAGTCGCCAACTGACGGTGGTAATCATCGCGGATTTCAATTTCATATTGAGATCCATCCACCGCTACGACGTCCAAACTTGCTGAAGTATTTGGCTGGACCAGAGATCGGTGGCGGGAACTTCCTGAGCGATACAGCACCTGAAGAAAAAGCCGCCGAATTGCGTGTACAACCTGAAGTGCATTACAAAGAAGCGGCACTAGTAGGCGGCGACTAATCCACATCCGCCTGTGATCTAATCCAAATCGTCTAGCAAAATTAAGGAGTCTCGATGCGTCTTCTCGCAACTCGTGTCACTACTTACATCGCTGCACTGAGCATTCTCTGCTCAAGCCTTAGCCTTGTTAATGCTCAGCAGTCTGCAACAACGGCGAAAATTAAGATCGACACGGACCGGGCCATCGGCGAGATTCATCCACACCTCTTCGGCAACTTTACCGAGCATCTTGGCCGAATGATCTACGGCGGCATTTATGAAGAGAACAGTCCACTGTCGGATCAATTCGGATATCGCAAGGACGTCTTCGATGTCGTCAAACAACTCAATGTGTCGATCCTGCGTTGGCCCGGCGGCAACTTCGCTTCCGGATACAACTGGAAAGATGGAATTGGACCAAAAGATCAAAGACCAACGCGTATTGATCTGGCCTGGAATGATCTGGAAAGCAATCGTTTTGGTACTGATGAGTTCCTGCGATATTGTGAAATGCTTGGAACCGAACCTTACATTTGCATCAACGCCGGGCTCGGTACTATTGACGATGCACGACACTGGGTCGAGTACTGCAACGAGTCGCGCCATACCTATTGGGCCGATCAACGTCGCAAGAACGGCCGCGAAGAACCTTACAAAGTTAAGTACTGGGCACTCGGAAATGAGATTGACGGTCCATGGCAAATGGGAAACAAGAGTGCCGATGAGTATGCAAAGTTTGCTTTGGAAACTGCGAAAGCAATGCGACTTGTGGACCGCGATATCAAACTAGTCGCTTCCGGCTCAAGTAACTATGGCGCCGACTGGATAGCATGGAATCGGACCGTGCTGAACGTCTTGAGAAATCAAGCAGATTACATTGCGATACACACTTACATTAATAACCGCGACAATGACTTTGAACGCTACATGGCCTGGTCGCAAACTATCGATAACTACATCGAAGTAACCGCGGGTTTGATTCGGCAAGCCCAGTCGGGCCAGGCAAATCCGCGCCCGCTTTACATCGCCTATGATGAATGGAACGTTTGGTATCGCACCGGTAACCGGGAAAAACTCGAGGAGGTCTACAACTTTGAGGATGCTCTCGCAATGGGATTATTTTTCAACTCGTTCTTCCGTCACGCAAACGTGGTAAAGATGGCGAACCTTGCTCAAATGGTGAATGTGATTGCTCCAATCATGACCAACAAGCAAGGACTCTTCCTTCAAACCACTTACTTCCCCATCGTCGAGTACGGAAAACAACGAGGCAATACGGCGCTGGATGCCTATGTCTCAGCGCCGACCTACAAGATTCAGAACAGGCCCGAGTTGAAATACCTGGACGTGTCGTCGTCGTACAACTCAAAAGAACGAACCATCTACGTTAATGTTCTGAATCGCAGTAAGGATAAAGACATCCCAACCCGGGTTGAGAATCAGGAAGGACAATTATTGCCGGAAGTGGGCGTTTGGGAGATGAACAATCCTGATCTGAAAGCGACCCACACTTTTGGCGCTGATCAGAAAGTTAGACCAGTCACACGGAACGTGTCTGCAAAACTTGAGAGCAACGGGTTCGCCTACACCTTTCCCGCCCATTCACTGACGATACTGAAACTCAAGTTGAAGTAAGGGAGTGAGAGCTGTCTGGGGTTCGTTTCAGATCCTTTTAACCTAAATGGTCAAGCTGCATTTAGGCCACTGGCTTGTCCAGTGGTCTTTAACGTTCGTTGCTAATAACCAACGTTCATTCTTCCTCTGCGCGCAAGCGCGCTGGAAGGAAAAAGCAAGTTCTCTGTAGCAACGAGCGTAAGCACCACGGGACAAGCCCGTGGCCTCACGCTGCATCTAGGCCACTGGCTTGTCCAGTGGTCTTTGACGTTCTTTGCTAATAGCCAACGTTGATTTCCTCTAACGCGCAAGCGCGCCGGAAGGAAAAAGCAAGTTCTCTGTAGCAACGAGCGTAAGCACCACGGGGCAAGCCCGTGGCCTTAGTCCTGCTAGATACGCGTAGTCTGAAATGTTACGAGAGAGAGGTCGTACTGCCCGTTCCTGACTGTAGTTTCGCCAGAGTTGTATTTTGTGGAGCTGGCAGCTGTTCAGGCGCGCAGAACCACAATATCTTTTGCTTTGAAGGGGGCGATTGCTTCATCAGTCGTTGAGTTATCAACGATCAACTTATCGATATCATTCGTCGCCCAGATAAGTGATCTGCCTACGGTTCCGATCTTGCGATGGTCAGCGAGTACGATACGTTGTCGGGCCTGTCGCATCATTGCCCGGTGTATTGCAGCCTGATCGGGATAGTTTGTCGTCATCCCGTGTTCTGAGTGCGCACCATCGACTCCGATAAACGCCTTGTCGAAAAACATCTCAGCGACGTTACGCTGAGCCACATCCCCAACCAGGGCAAACCAGTCACCGCTCAGGTAACCACCAGTCATCGAAACTTTGATCTCAGGCAAGTGACTCAATTCCATCGCGATATTGATGGCATTCGTCAAAATCGTGATCCCTTTGCGATGACGAATACAGCGAGCCAACTGCGTTGTGGTTGTTCCGGTACCAATCGCAATGGTCTCTCCGTCGGAGATCAAACTCGCGGCTGTCAAACCAATTTGTCGTTTTTCAGCCGCGCATTTCTCTTCCTGCTCCTGGAAAGAGGATAAATGCCTGAAAGGCTCGTAGAGCATTGGAGCCACTGGACCAGCGCCCCCATGAATACGGCGCAATAAGCCCTGCCTCTCCAATTCGCTCAAATCGCGGCGGATGGTGGCAGCTGACACATTAAAATGCTTCGCCAAACTGTCAACAGACACTTCGCCGTGACGTAACAGTTCCTGCAGAATTTGTTCTGACCGGTAGGCCGCTGACGAGCTTTCAGTTGTCATTTCACCATCGGGTACTTGGAGAATCAGTTTTCGGACTTGCGTTGTAAAGGCGTCTTGGGCCGATTATATAACAGACATATCAGGATTCAGGCATCTTTGAAAATTCAACTCGCTATAAAATCCGATCTCAACCTGAAATTCGTAGATAATGAGTAAGAGTTGTAATGAATCTGAATATCTATCGACAATAGTGGGACACTAAGCTATCAGTCTGCCCAAGCAATTGTAAGTGAGTAATGAGAGAGATTTGTTGCAACACACGCGAAATAATAGAGAAGGAAGAAATATGTTTAAGGAAGAGACAACCAGAACCCGACTTGTCGTGACGTTGGTTGTGTTAGGAGTTCTTACTGGTGGATTGGCTTTTAGTCAATCCTGGGGAGTATTTGGTTCGCTCCCTTCAAGCACCTCGGACTCAAGGACCAACGCTTTTGAGATTAGTAATCCTGGAGGTGAGTCTGAAGCCGCTCCCGAGTTTGGCTCAGGCACGTGGATCAATTCCGATCCGCTTACGCTGAAGGCTTTGCGTGGCCGAGTTGTGTTGATCGAATTCTGGACGTTTGGGTGTTACAACTGTCGCAATACCCTTCCGTTCGTGAAACGATGGCATGAAAAGTATGCTGATAAAGGTCTTACAGTTGTAGGTGTACATTCACCCGAACTTGACGGCGAAGAAAAGGTCGAGAATGTACGCACCGAGGTCGCTTCGTTGGGGGTTAAGTATCCAATTGTAACTGACAACGACTACGCAACCTGGAAGGCTTACAAGGTCAATGCCTGGCCCACGATATTTATTCTCGACAAAGCCGGAAGAGTGCGTTGGACGCACGTCGGCGAAGGCGCGTACGACCAAGCCGAAAAAACCATACAGGAATTACTGGGCGAGCAGAACAAACAGGAGAAACTGAACATGACGGACAAAGTGGAAAAGAGTGAGGAACAATGGCGCAAGGAGCTAACACCCGACCAGTACCACGTCTTGCGAGAAGCCGGTACTGAAAGAGCTTTTACCGGTACCTACTGGGACAATCATGAGAAAGGCACCTACTACTGCGCTGCTTGCGGGTTGAAGTTGTTCTCATCCGATACCAAATTTGATTCAGGTACGGGTTGGCCCAGTTTCTTTGAACCGGTATCGAGTAGTAACGTGATCACGGAATCGGACAGCACTTTGGGAATGGTTCGGACGGAAGTAAGGTGCCGGCGTTGTGGCTCACATCTGGGCCATGTCTTCGATGATGGTCCGCGGCCAACCGGACTTAGGTACTGTATGAACTCGTTGGCGTTGAAGTTTGAAAAGCAGTAATTGCGGTTTGGGATCTGAGATCCGGGATCTCAGATCTCAATTCTTCCTCACTTTGCGCTTAGTTCCGCGCGACTTAGAATCATGGACCTGAGCAATAATCACGTAGCCTCCAATCCTTCGCTTCGTGTATCATCTTCACGCTCTTGTTTTAACCCTTCACACCTCTAAACCCGAAAGGTTCTGTTATTCAATGCGGAAGCTAGTCCTTACCCTCTGCGTTCTTATCACTGTCTTTTGCATCAGGTCGTCAGCGCAAATCGACACCCTTCAGTCACGCGAAAGTGAGTGGAAAAGTTATTCCCTCCCGCAAGGAAATTTTATTCGTAAAGCCGCGGCCGCCAAGGAATTTATTTTCAGAGTCCCAGCTGATTGGGAGCAGGAAGGTGACCAACTGACCTTCCGTGGACCACATTCTGCCACTCTCCGCGTTCACGTTGATAAAGTTCCAGATGGATATCCGCTCCAGGATTACGTTACCGCACTTCTTCGAGCTCTGGGTGATGTTCCAGGCGCAACGGACTCAGTCCTTACTCGAAGGGTTCAGATCCAAGATCTCGAAGCGCGTGAAATCCTCATCGACACCCCCAACACCGAAGGAGAGATGTCGCGCAACGTGAGTTGGGTCACTGTTGTCGGACCGGCGGCTGTACTGTTCAACTTGCAAGTACCTCTTGCCCATATCCCGGAAATCGAACCGTTCTTTAAGACTGTGGTGCAGTCAGTTCTGATCGTTCCGATTGATTACAAACACTTTGAAGAGCTGCGACCCAACTCGATCAAGGAGTTACCTGAGCCAGCTAATGAAGTACAAGACGTAGTCGCTAAAATCAATCAAATCGGCGGTCAACGCGAGAACGAAGTTAAGAAGTTGGCGCTGTTGTTCAAGTCAGCCCCAGACACAGTGGTTGATTTGCTGCTGGATCGTCGCGACCTTGTGCGAGCAGCAGCTGTCAAAGCTCTTGCTCAAATTGAGAATGAATCCTATGAGCCACTCCTCTGGAGAGCGCTTGATGATTCCGATGCACTCGTAGCTGAAGCTGCTGGACGTCGACTGGCCAACGCAACGGATTTTCTCAACAAAATCTCTAACCATTCCCTTTCGCGATTTGGTACCGAGTCTGTAGCCAGAATCTGGCCATTTCTGACAAAGGAGAAAAAGATTGCACTCCTTGAAAAGGTCTTCAGCAAAACTGCTGTCCCTACAGTTATCGCTCCACCTATCAAAGGCCCCAAGAACGATGTCACCGTAGAAGTCAAAGAGTTGGTCGCGATCGGGAATCTAAAAGATATTCCAAATCTCAGAGTCAATGCATTTGCTCAGGATCCAAATAACCAGATTGGCATGTTGCTTCTTTTGAAGGACATCCCAGTTGCTGATTTCAGATTACCACTCGCTCGGCTCACGGCTGCTAACTACGACCCGTTAACAATTGTAGGACTACAGGTTGCCCACGACCGCGCTGAGGTGTTGCCTCTCGAATCTCTATTCAAACTAGTCGCTTCACAGAATGTCGAAATTAGAAAGCTCGCTATTCAAAGTTTGGCCTACTCTGCAGGGATACCTGATATTGCTCGTATCGAGGCTGTCACCGATAAGTCAGTCAAAGGCCTAGCTGGTCGACCAGACAAACAAATAGGAATTAGTGACGATGACAAGGCTCTCAGACAGACCATCAAGAAAGTACGTTTCCGTGTGGAATTTGAAGAGTCTCGCAAAGCAGGTCGAGACATAGACGCAGCCCTCAACAAGGCGCTCGCTGATCCGGACCTGGCCGAATTTGCGTGGCGCATTGGATGTCAGGTGCCGGTCTCGAAATGTTCGCCCATTGCTGAAAAGCTGGACGTAGACTTCAAAATTAAGCCCTTCGCCGAGAATCTATTTCCTAGCAACGTCACTCACTACGCCACCGTTCCGAAGCTTGGTGAATCTGTACAGAGATTCTACGAGACTCTTCACGGTATTCAGATGGACTCACCGCGCAAACAGACCAGCCTCGTTGTGATGATGGCAGGATTTCGTCAGATCTTGGGCCAGACTCTAGACGCTCCGGCGGAAGCGCCAACAATAGTCGATTACACCGGAATCAAATCAGACGAACCCATCGCGCTCGCAGAATGGTCTGCAACCGGAGATGCCACAGGCATAGCGGGTGCGAGGAGACGAGCAATAGTTGTAAGGACAATTGATAGGGATAGATTTGAAAGGTTGGTTCAGACGTTTCAAAGTAGCTCGGGTAGTTTTATGGACCTGACAAACTATGTTGCGATTGGTTCTCGTGGAATTGCCGCGCTACCTGCGTTTCTCCCGTTGACGGCTAAGAGCATCCTCTCGTCAGGTACGTCCAAACCAAAAAAGCAGCAACTGCTCAAATACTCCGTCAGCAGATCACAAGATTGGAACGGGCTTCAAATCAAAATAATAGAAGCGAGAGAACTTGATTCTAAATGGCACCTCTCAAGCTTCGCCACTTATATGGTTTCCGTCGGCGACTCGATCATTCTCGCGCCTGATCTCGAATCCATTCGTGATCTTCTCACGCACACAAATACGACTGACAAACAACAGCATTTGAGTGAGAACACTCAATTCCGACAGCTCGCGTTAGATTCAGGCGACATTCTCTACTTTAGCGATCTTAAATCAGTACTGAAGAGTATTGGCGAGTCGGCAATACCTCTTTCGTCCAAGATCAACGAAAGTGGTTCGTTGAAGTTTTCAACTTCCACATGGGAAAACACACACAAGCTAGTCTTTGACGAGAGTGAGTGGGCGAAGTCGTTCATACCTTTTCATCCAAAGGAATTATTAGCGCCAAGCGAACTGCTTCCGAACTCTACGATCGCTTACTGGTTAATGAAGATTGATCTAGCTGCCGCCTGGAACGAATGGGCAAACAAAGCCCTGGGTGTGAATCAATCTGAAACTATCTCGAAGAGCTGGGCACTGGATTTCAAAAAAGAGGTACTACCCGAGCTAGGTCCGGAATGTGGGGCCGTAATACTCGATCTTCCAGAATTCGAGAACTTCGACGCGGGAACATTGACGGTCTTTTGTAAGCTAAAAACTGACAAACTTTCACGAGCTCTGTCAGAAGGAACTCTATTGAGAGGCGTTGGTCCTGCGTCTGACATTGCGGAACTCAAGGTCGATAAAGACTCCTACTTCGTAGCGATTCGAAAGGGTTACCTTCTTGTTTCCAATAAGGCAAAGGGAATCACGGCGCTCGACCAAAGCGGAAAACTTGCTTCCACACGAGACTTTTCGAAAACAACAGAGCAGGTACCCAATGGGATCGTAGCGTTTGGTGGTTACAATTTGGAAGCGGCTATTGGTGGCGCTCAGTCAGCTGCCAACGATGGATTAAACGCGCAAGTCGCAAATATCTTATTCTCATTTGCCAGCGCTTTCCACAGTCAAAACTTCTTTGCAATCGCGAGTTCTGGCGCGATAGATGCCCACTCATCCGTTTCGATGGATCGCGAAGGACGCTACTCGGTCGCTGACCTGTCGACTCTCTCCCGTGGATCAAATATTTCCTACGCGACACTTGAACCTCATGGCCTACCGATCGTCGACCAAAAGCGAATTAGCAGTTTGATTATGAGAATTCGGGGTAAGGGCGTTGGCGCAATCGAAAACATAAGAGAAGACATCAGATCCAGCGAGCAACTGGTCGAACAAAAGTCTCCTAATGAAATGTTAGTAACAATCATGCCTCGTCGCGGAGGAGCGGATAAGAAAATAGAGTTACCAGTCACCGATCCAACATTGCAGCCTTTCTTAAAAGCGACCGCAGAAATTTCGTCTGCAGACAAAACAGTTATCGAACAGGCTCGAAAGATCGCCGGCGACGATCGTGACGCATGGAGCGTTGCGCGTAAATTGAGCGAGTGGATCCATAAGAACCTGCAGTGGAAGTTTGTGAGTGAGGCCAATGCCAGTCAGACACTGCTTACTCGTGAAGCCGACTGTTCTGAGTTTAGCCAGCTGTACGTTTCCATGGCACGCTCACTTGGTTTGCCAGCGAGGATTGTTTCCGGGCTTGCTTATAGCGGAGAAACTTTTGGTGGACACGCGTGGGTTGAAGTGTGGGTAGGCAAGTGGATCGAACTTGATCCAACGTGGGGGACAGACTTTGTTGACGCAACCCACATCAGAAACTCATCGAGCGCACTCATTACCTCGGCGGCACTAAATTTGATCGAACTGGAAGTAGTCGAAGCGAAGCGGTCGGTCGCCGATTTTCAAAAGACTCCCAGAGCTTTGGTCGAACACCTCAGCGTGGCAATTCCACAAGGCAATCAATCAGAGGTCGAAACCGCGTTGGATCTAGGTGTGCTGACCGACGAGTTTATGGGAACTGGCACGTGGGGCCAACTGAGCGAGTCTGAACGCAATCGAATGTCGTCTGGATACCGACGACTATTACTCGAGATCGTACTCGGTTACGGTAATCGTGATGGAGTGGTGCGCAAGCTGCGTTTGCTTCATCTTGACGAAACGTCTGACAGCGCGGAAGCCTTATGCATGTTGTCACCTGGCGACATGCTGCTAAAGTTACGACTTATGAAGCGGGGCGGGAGTTGGCACCTCCGCGAGATAGTGCAGGCTGATACAGGCTTACACACAATAGCTGAGACCTTAGAACCTTCTATCTCTTTTATTAAAGACTCGCGCTCCGGTGTAAAAACTAGAGTCGGCACCTCATCAGACTTTCTCAGAGTAATCCTGCTCACAAAGAGCAATTCTAAGAAGGCCATCGAAGTAGCGGATGGTGCGCTCAAGAACAATCCAACAAACCAGGGCTTGCGTTTCTTAAAAGCAAACGCACTCCTTAGCGAGAAAGAAGATCAAGGTCTGGAATTATTAGGAGTGTTAAGCAGAGAAACTCCTGGGTATGCCCCGGCGATTTTCAAATTGGCTAACTGGTATAGATACTCTGACAAAGAAGAAGAAAAAAAGCAGGTCATCGATCTCTATCAAAGATATATCGCGCTCGAACCAGCGGATCCCAGAGGTCATAGCCAGATCGCCCTTGCTTACGATGTAGCTGGAAACTTATCGCAGGCAGAAATTGAGTATCGCAAAGCAATTGAGTGTGACCCCAAAGTTACCGATTGGTACTTTGAGTTAATACAATTTCTTGTTGAACATGACCGGATCGCTGAAGCGGGAGCGATATTAGATATTGGCGAGAAGTACCAAGAGAAGGATGAAGATCTCTTTGGGAGCGTGATGGAGAGTCTTTACTATGAAGAGGGAGATTTTGTCGAACGGTTTGCGGCTGGCCAGCCTCGCAGAATGCGTACCAGTGGAGACGCAAATATGGTTTTCGCTCGTGCGAATGTAGATAAAGGAAATTTTGTGGCGGCGTTGCGAATCCTAAACCTCACCGTTTCCCTCAAACAAAAGTCAACCGAACCATTCGTCTTAAGGGCCGAGGTTTATAGAAAACTCAGCAATTGGATTGCCGCGCTCAAGGCAGCCGATCAAGCAATAAGTATCGATGACGAAGTTAGTGAAGCTTACTACCATCGTGCTTGCGCACTGGCCCGACTGCGACGGCCATCGGAAGCAATCGTTGCACTCACAAAAGCAATTGAGCTGGATGAAGATCTAGCCTATGAAATCTCTGAGGAAAAAGATCTAGGGCCACTTTCATCACTGCAGGCATTTAAGAAGCTGATTCGCACCGAGGAGAAGCCTTAACCTCGGCAACGTGATCGTGTTGTGCGAAGCGTGGTCGATCTCCGCACCATTTAGATTTCGGGTCTAGAGGTTTATTCTAGTCCCATGCAAATCTTATCTATTCAGGTCGGGCGACCACAGCTCGTATTACGCAATGAAGAACCAGTTTCAACGGCAATCTTCAAAGAACCCGTTCAGGGAAAGACTATGTTGCGGAGGTTGAACCTCGATGGTGACCGACAGGCTGATTTGACAGTACACGGTGGGCCGGAAAAAGCGGTTTACGGTTACCCAAGTGAACACTATGATTTCTGGAAGCACGAATTACCTGACATGGAACTACCCTGGGGAATGTTCGGAGAAAACTTCACTACCAGTGGTCTATTTGAGACAGAAATAAACATTGGTGACGAGTATCGAATCGGCTCAGCCCGGGTGATGATCACTCAACCTCGAATGCCCTGCTACAAGTTGGGTATACGCTTCGGACGTACTGACATCCTGCGAAGATTCCTTGCGAGTGAACGATCTGGCTTCTACTTCTCGGTGCTTGAAGAAGGTGAAGTTGAGGCTGGGGATCAGATCGAGTTGCTCAAGAAGAATGAGGGTAGCGTCAAGATCGTTGATATCACTCGTCTCTACGCGCGAGACAAGCACAATACAGATCTTCTGAAGCGAGCCGTTGCAGTGGAAGCACTTCCTCAAAGTTGGCGAGAGTATTTTCGCGAACGTCTCGAAAGCCTTGAGCACTGAAGTCTGAGATTTCAGATTCGGCCTTTGACTCAGGCCCAGCTCGTCGCGTCCCCCCTTCGCAACCTAAACCTCAAAAAAGAACCGGAATGATTAGTTTCGGAAGCAACATTCTTAATAACCTCGATGCGGCTACCTCGCGTGAATGGCTTGAGACTAACGGTCTCGGTGGATTTGCCTCGTCGACAATCATTGGTCTAAACACACGTCGTTACCACGGTCTACTGGTTGCGGCGACAAAACCTCCGGTGGGACGAGTCGTGTTGCTCTCAAAACTCGAGGAGACCCTGATAATCAATGGAAAGAGATTTGATTTATCAGCTAATCAGTATCCTGGAGTCGTTGATCCTCGGGGCTTTGAGTTTCAGACTGGCTTCCGACTGGATCCCTGTCCCATCTTTGCTTATGAAGTTAGCGGACTCCATTTGGAAAAATCTATTTTCATGGTCCAGGGAAAAAACACCACGGTCATTGATTATCAACTTCAGGGTAACATCCTAGGAGCAGCCTCACTTGAAATTAGACCTTTGGTTGCGTTTCGCGACTATCACAGCACAACACATGAAAATGACGCACTGAACCCCTCCGTTGAAACGAGCGAAAGACTGACAACCATCAAACCGTACGGTGATCTTCCCGCGCTGCATTTTGCTCACACCAAATGCGAGCTTGAGACGAAAGGGTTCTGGTACCGCAGGTTTCAATATGCAATCGAGCGTGAACGCGGTCTGGATTTCGAAGAAGATCTATTTAGTCCATTCTTGATGCGGTTTGATCTGTTCCCACAGTCACGACTTCGCATCCTTTCTTCAACAGAAGATCCGACTTTATTACTCGACAGCAAACCAGCCTACGGAAGATCGACTGGAGGTGACGAGCTAATTGCGACACTAACGACCGCAGCGGATCAATTCATCGTCGCTCGCGGACGTGGTAAGACGATCATTGCTGGTTACCATTGGTTTGGGGACTGGGGCCGCGACACGATGATCGCACTGCCAGGTCTAATGCTCACGACAAAACGCTACGAAGAGGCAAAGAGTGTCCTGCTTGAATTTGCTAAATACGTCGACAAAGGAATGCTTCCCAATCGCTTTCCCGATGCCGGCGAAACTGCAGAGTACAACACGGTAGACGCAACCCTCTGGTTCTTTCAGGCTATTCGAGCCTTGCTCAAGCATACAAACCAATACGATTTCGTCCGTGACAGTTTATTTCCTGTGCTGAAAGTCATAATTGATTGGCACGTTCGGGGTACTAGATACAACATTCACGTCGACCACGATGGACTGCTTGAGTCGGGCGAGCCAGGCGTACAACTCACATGGATGGATGCTAAGGTTGGCGATCTGGTGATCACACCGCGAAACGGGAAACCGGTCGAGATTCAAGCGCTCTGGTACAACGCCCTTCGTGTGATGGAACACCTTGCTGAAAAATACGACGATCCAGATCACGAAATGTATGGCGCGATGGCCGACAAAGCACGCCAAGGTTTCAACCAGCTCTTTTGGAATGAAACCGCGAGCTGTCTCTACGATGTCGTCAATGGAAATGAACGAGACGCGTCGGTACGCCCTAATCAAGTTATCGCACTCAGTCTTGAATACCCGCTTGTGTCGGGTGACCGTGCGAGACAAGTGATGGAAGTAATCGAGCGTGAACTCCTCACACCTCGAGGTTTACGAACACTTTCACCGCAAGACCTTCAATATCGTGGTCGATATGAGGGAGATGGCGCGCATCGAGATAGTGTCTATCACCAGGGTACGGTTTGGCCCTGGTTAATCGGACCCTACTTCAGCGCCTACGCGAAAACATTTGGTAAGGACCAGGCCAAAGTTGTTCTTTCTAATTGGTTAGCTGACTTTCGGCAACATCTCCTCGAAGCATGTGTGGGCCAGGTGTCTGAGATTCTTGATGGCGACGCGCCTCACGCGCCAAAAGGCTGCGTGGCCCAGGCGTGGAGTGTCGCTGAAATTCTGCGGGCGGCGGATGAGATTTTGGTCTGAAGTCGCTTGCTGGGAGAAAAGCCGGCAGAGACATGATTTGAAGTTCTTCTCTGCGCTTCCTCTGTCTCTGAATCTCAGCGGTAAATATTGGGGTGACTTTCAACGCTGAGTGGTTAGCTCAGCGTGGCGCAACCATATAATTGCGACGTGGGTCAACAGTGAAATCGGTTCCAGCTCGTCGGTGTGCAATGTCTAAGTTTTGGGTAAGGGTAACTTCGACGCCACTCCGTTCGGAGTGCGATGTTTGGCCGCAGCATACCCAAGGCTCTCGCGCTCGTGATTTATAGACATCGCACTCCTAACGGAGTGCGGGAGCCTCTCTTCCTCAACGGGGACTATAAACATTGCACTCCTGCCGGAGTGCGGAGCGGTTGTATCCGCTGGCAGCCTGGCATTGGTTTACCTCATCGACACGAATTACCTGTCGTTGGTCCACCGTTGTCTGATTTGCATTAATCGGACAACAGTCAGACTTTCCCTGCACATGCGTTGTTGCACTTGTGATTTGTGAGATCGCACAAAAGAGTCGAAATACCACACACCGGGAAGTCGCTGGCATTCTGCCGAGACTGGTAACAACCAACCTCGCATTCTCCCCAGCCTTTAGGTTGGGTTGAAGGCGACATGCTGCCCGGAACCATTTTAATGCTTTTCAAACAACGACCTGCACGCAAAGCAACAGATCAGCTACGTCTAAGGCGCTGAGAGGGACCATTAAAATGGTTCCAAGCTCTAAGAAAGATATTGCCTCTCCCCAACCTAAAGGTTGGGGAGAATGAGAGGTTGAGTCTTTACTCAGTCTGTGACGTAAGTGGTATTTCAGACTTTTTGTGCAAGGCCCTAACGATAAGGTATGCAGATTGCCAGTGTTCTCGACAAACAGCCACAGCTTTGATGGTCTAAAAGGAGAACAACGTGATCAGCAAACCGCTCCCAGTCTTGCTAATTCTTATGCTCTTGGCGAGTCATTCACGTGCAGCGCTCGCTCAACAATCGTCGAATGACTGGTCCTCAGTTCAACGAATTAAGGTTAATTCCAAACTGGTCATAAAAACGATCAGCGGCGATGACGTTAAGGGCCTGATGATTGAGGCCAATGATTCCACTCTAACCATCGATCAAAAAGGTAAACCGCGCTCGATTTCGCGTTCAGAGATTCAACAGGTTTTTGAAGTGGAAGGAAAAGCACAAAAGGGCAAGTGGGCGCTGATCGGTGCTGGAGTAGGAGCTGGGGCCGGTACCGGCATTGGCACAGTCAAGTACTCACCAGATAGTGATGACAGTGAGATCTATATTGCCATGGGTCTTTTGATTGGGACTGGTGTAGGCGCAGTTAGTGGAATGTTGTTTGGTCAGAGTAAGAGGAAGCGAGTGCTGGTTTATTCCCGTTAGATGTAAGAAGCTGATGAGAACGACAAGCTAAAGCTTATCGAACATCGGACACTTGTTCCCAAATTCCGGGGTAGCTGGTGACGAGTCCGAACGAGTTTACTTTCAAGTCAGCGATAAATTTTCCGCCGCCACTCTCGTATCTGAAAGTTGTCTCTTCGGTTCTCTTATATTTCTGATCGAGCAATTCAAATTTGAAACTCGGGAATTTTAACCACGCCGCCCGAACTTCTGCTTCTTCACCAACCTCCAGTGCACAACGACGAATGGGCAGGAGATTTGTCGCCGGGCTGAAGTTCAAATCAATATCAATACAACCTTTGACTAGAGGTTGCTCTACGCCATTCAAGATCCAGACCTGGTCCTGGTCTACCGTGATCTCAAGATCAATTTCCTGCTCACCAACCCAACCGGAAACATTCGCACCCAGAGTTACCCAAAGCGGATCACATTCCACCAGGTATTCGAGCCAACTTGGCTGGTTGTCCTTCGAGAACACGGCAGCCCCGATCACATGCCAGTGCTCATCCTCCCAGTAAACACGACAATATTCATGACCCGTCAAGTAATCAGAGCGCCAAACGATTGACTGTGTACTCATAATTAGTCTTTCACATTACTTCTTTTCAAGAGCTATGCGAGCGGCTTCCAGAGCTCTCATTTCTTCTTTGTTGAGCTTTGGATAAGTGAGGTCGAGCGAATCAAGAGTTTCAGCTACTGCCGACGCAACAACTAGTCTGGTGAACCACTTGTTGTCGGCCGGAATTACATACCACGGGGCGTGCTTAGTGGCAGTATTTATGATTGTTTGCTCGTAAGCATCCATGTACTCGTCGAAGTGCTGACGCTCGTGCACATCACCCAGAGAAAACTTCCAGTTCTTCGCTGGATTTTCAATTCGTTCGAGAAATCTCTTCTTCTGTTCGGCTTTTGATACGTGAAGAAAAAACTTAACAACCACGATGCCGTTACGCGTCAGGTAACGCTCAAAGTTTCTAATATCGGTAAAACGCTCGTTCCAGATACCCTTTGTGATCAGCTGTTGCGGCAGCTTCTGACCAGCCAGGTATTCCTCATGCACTCGCACAACGAGGGTTTCTTCGTAGTAGCTCCGGTTAAAGATTCCAATGCGCCCTCTCTCCGGCAATCGTTTTGCGCAGCGCCATAAATAGTCGTGGTCCAATTCTTCGGAGGTGGGAACCTTAAAGGAGTAAACTTCACATCCCTGCGGATTGATGCCTGACATTACATGTTTTATCACGCTGTCTTTTCCGGCGGCATCCATCGCCTGAAAGATGAAAAGTGCCGACCAGCGATCCTGTGCGTAAAGTCTGTCTTGCAACTTGGCAAGCAACTCAACGCCACAGGCAAGCAGCTCCTGCGCCCGTGGCTTTTCGTCAGAATCGAAATCCAGCGTATCTTTTGGATCGACCTTCTTTAGCCGAAACTTCTTGCCATCAGTTACACGGTATATTTCGGCAAGCCTCTTTGCTTGTTTTAGCAACTCTTTGCCGTCCATCGCTATCCTCTCGTTTGAGCACTGGAATCGCAATCAGCTAAGCAATACCACTGCATCTACTTACTTCCTCAAGCCTAGTACGATCACACCGGCCGCGATCATCAGGATCCCAACCCAGTCCTTAAATCCCGGGCGTTCGTGCAGAAAAATGAAAGCAAAAATCGCTACCAGAACGACGCTAGATTTGTCGATTGTCGCAACCTTTGCGGCTTCACCAACTTTTAAGGCTCGAAAATAAAACACCCAGGAGGCGCCGGTAGCTAAGGCTGAGAGGACCAGAAAGAGCCAGGTCCGTGAGGAAAGTTCAGTCGGATTACTCCATTTTCCCGTCACCAAGACAAAAGCACCAAGGACCAGGAGAATCACAAATGTTCGAATCAGAGTAGCTAGATCTGAATTGACATTCTCGAGGCCAACCTTTGCGAAAATCGCGGTCAGTGCCGCGAATCCCGCCGACAAAAGAGCCCAGAAAAACCAACTTGAAGTGGTCGTCATTCTCAACTGAGAATTGTAGCAGTACGCGTTGTGGTCTGAATATAGAAACGGTTCACGTTGACTTTAGGCCAATGGCTTGCCCAGTGGTCTTTACGCTCGCTGCTATCACCGGCTCTTGACTTCACTCCTGCGCGGGCAAGCTCGCCGGAAGGAAAAGCCAGGTTCTTCTAGCAATGAGCGTCACAGACCACTGGACAAGCCAGTGGCCTTAAAGCCTGTCGATTTTGCGGATCTCGTCCGTCGTACTGATGGAAGCAAGAAAACAGACAGTTGGACGGAGGACAGAACAATGCAAAGACGAAATCTCCTATTACCCATCCTCGTAATGTCGATAGCACTTGTGTTTGTAGCCCGAGCCTATACACAAACGACGCCACACTTTTTCGTCGGAGTCTTCAAAGTAAAGAGCCTCGACTTTCTAAAAAACGGACCTAAACCAGAAGAGATGCCCCTAATTAAGAAACACATGGAGTACTGGCAGAAGTTGATTGACAACGGCGCCTGCTTGATTGCAGGTCACACACTGAACGACGATGAAAGCGCCTTTGGCTTGGTCGTTGTTCGTACCGGTGATCAGTCTGTCGCGCAAAAGATGGTTGACGACGATCCGATGGTGCTATCTGGTACGCTTACAGTAAAAGTGTTTCCGTTTGAAGGACTGCAAGCAAAACGATCTCAAACTGAATCAGGGTCTAATAAATAAGAAGGACATTCAGAAATGCGATACATGATGCTGGTCTATACCCGTGAAGACGCTGTCATGTCTGACAAGGAGATGGCAGTGGTTGCTGAGACACATGGAAGAACAATCGAGGAAGCAAAGCAAAGTGGCATTTTTCACGGCGCCGAACCGCTCGCCCGAACTGACAGCGCAATTACAGTCAGGCAAAAGGATGGCGATCTAGTCGTTCTTGATGGACCTTTTGCCGAGACAAAAGAGCAGTTAGCTGGATACTACATTCTTGACTGCGCGAGTCGCGAAGAGGCTATTGAGTGGGCTCGGAAGATACCAACCGAATGCGGTGGCGGTCAGGGCAGTATTGAAATTCGTCCGCTTAGGTTTGGTTAAGATTGGCATTTTGGAATGCGTTGCACTGAATCATCGTCCACCAACATACCGGTCACTTGCATATTGCCTTTGACGCATGCAAATCTTCTTTGCATGCCCCAAGCAAGTGAAAGCCTTGAACTGGTTTTTCGTGAGCAGTATGGACGGATGATTGCCAGCTTGATTCGACTGTCAGGATCATTTGATCTGGCAGAGGAGTCGCTACAGGAAGCGTTTACCACAGCTGCGGCGAACTGGGAGGAGAATGGGATTCCGCGAAATCCAGCCGCGTGGTTAACAACCGTCGCTCATCGCAAACTGCTCGATCTGGTGCGACGCGAAAAAACCAGGACAGATAAGCAGCCGCAGCTCGAGTTTGAGACCCAACGACTACTATCGAATGAACCCGAGTTTCTCGAGGACGAAGTGGAATATCCAGATGATCGACTGAGATTGATTTTCACTTGCTGTCACCCATCAATAAGTCAGCAGGCCCAGGTTGCACTAACACTGCGAACACTTGGCGGGCTCACTACTCCAGAAATTTCTCGCGCGTTTCTGCTACCTGAACCAACGTTGGCCCAACGGCTTGTGAGGGCAAAAAACAAAATACGACTGGCGGGCATTCCATACGAGGTACCTCCGATGGAAGTGTTGCCCGAACGACTTTCGTCGGTACGCGCAGTCATTTATCTAATCTTTAATGAGGGTTATTCGGCCACAGGTGGTGATAGCTTGATTCGGCGGGATCTTTGTCTCGAGGCTATTAGACTTGGCCGTCTATTATGCGAACTCATTCCAAGGGACCCTGAGAATCTTGGGTTGCTCGCGCTGATGTTGCTCCAGGACTCACGCCGGGATGCCCGTATTAATAATGACGGGCAGTTGGTTACTCTCGACGATCAGGATCGCGCTCTTTGGGATCACCACGAGATAGACGAAGGGCTGGAACTGGTTGAGACTGCCTTGCGTTCGCGACAGCCCGGAGTTTATCAACTTCAAGCTGCGATTGCGGCTGTGCATGCAGAAGCAAAAGACGCCTCTCAAACTGATTGGCAACAGATCGTTGCCCTCTATGACGAATTGAAGCGTCTTACGCCTTCACCTATTGTTGCGCTGAATCATGCTGCGGCTGTTGCAATGGGTAACAATTTGGAGGAGGGGTTAGAGTTGGTTGACGCCGCGGGATCTTCTGGCCAATTGGATAACTACTTTATCTATCATGCAGCACGCGCGGATTTATTGAGACGACTTCAACGTTTTGACGAGGCACGCGCAGCCTACCATAAGTCTCTCGAGCTCACGACAAATCTAGTCGAACAACAATACATCGAGAAACGCCTCAAAGAGATTAGTCAGTCGCGCGATTGAATCAAGGAAGGTTTTTTAGGCCACTGGCTTGTCCAGTGGTCTCTTACGCTCGTTCCTAATAACAATGCTTTTTTTCACATCTGCGCGCGCAAGCGCGCTGGAAGGGAAATCCGGTTCCCTGTTAGCAACGAACGTAACAAACCACGGGGCAAGCCCGTGGCCTTAAAACAACCAGATACTATGGAAGAGTAGAAGCGATGCGCGCTGAAAACCTTGAATCTTGATTTTCCCGATAAGGCCACTGGCTTGTCCAGTGGTCTCTTACGCTCGTTCCTAATAACAATGCTTTTTTTCACATCTGCGCGCGCAAGCGCGCCCGAGGGAAAAATCAGGTTCCTGGTAGCAACAAACGTAAAAAACCACGGGGCAAGCCCGTGGCCTTAAGACAACCAGATACTATGGAAGAGTTGAGCGATGCGCGCTGAAAACCTTTGAATCTTGACTTCCCGATAAGGCCACTGGCCTGTCCAGTGGTCTCTTACGCTCGTTGCTAATAACAATGCTTTTTTTCACATCTGCGCGCGCAAGCGCGCTGGAAGAAAAATGCGGTTCCCTGTTAGCAACGAACGTAAAAAACCACGGGGCAAGCCCGTGGCCTTAAAAACGAAAAACCAAAGCCAAAGTACAAAGCCAGACCCTCAATTATTCATCAGGATCCTTGCGACGCTTTCGACTCTCCTCTCGCTCTTCGGCAATCTCTCCATGCTCTTCAAGTAATCCGAGCCGCATCGCGTCGAACGCCGGCAGCCTGGCGATCTCGGGCATCGATTCGCTACCCTTCACTGAGAACCAAATGATGCGATTTAGAGTTTCCGGGTCAGCCATGTCGGCGTGAACCAGGTCCTGTTCCTCAGTTTCACGCATCCAGTACGCCGTTGCTGCATCACGGGCTGGACCAGTCTGCAAATTCTCAAGCGAAACGTCCGGCAATATCACGCGATACGGAGTTAGGTCTGGTTCGGTGCGAAAGATGTCCATCGGTGTTGCGGTGGCGTCGAGTTGGTTCATCGGTTCCATTCCAAGCAGTAACTCAATCGTCCGAATCAAGCTCACCGTACTGTGAAATTGATGGACCAATTGCCCCGGCTTGTTGTACGCGCTTATAAACAAAACGACGGATCGGTGAGCATCAATGTGATCTGGACCATCCTGTGCGTCGTCTTCCACAACGGCGATAGCCGTGTCTTTCCAGTACGGACTATTTGAAACGGCTTCCACCAGCAATCCAAGAGCGTAGTCGTTGTCAGCTACGTAGAACTGGGGCGTTGGCTTCCTGGCGGCTAACCCATCTGTGTGGTCATTGGGAAGTCTGACGATCGACAGATTTGGTAGGTCATCCGAAGTGCCAGCTGAACGTTTGGCGGTAATTGAGCGGAATTCGTCTAACCAAACGCCAAGCCGAGAATGCCCTTTGAAGCGACTGTCGGGATGGGAGTCGTTAATTAGAGGACTGGTAGCGCCGTTAGACTCTCGCGCTGCCTTATAAGATTCCACCGTCATCGCATCGGGTGTGTCGAGATCAAAATTACGATAGTTCGAATTGAAGTGACCTTCGAGAGATTTCTTAGTCACAAATGCAGAGACGGTAGGCGTAAGATCGGGATAAGTTTTTGCGCGATTGTCCTTTATTGCCTTTACATCGGCTTCAGACAGCGTGGGCACGAACTCGCCGTAATTTCGGTACGACAATCCAGCTCGCGCAGCCGCATCCCAGAGATAAAGCGTCTCAGGCTCAGCAACATCTCGTGAGTCATGCAAGTATGGAATAAACCGGCGCATGAAGTTTGCAACCTCGTCTGCAGTGACGCGTGGTCCAAACATCGACGGCCTGCCAGTAATCGGCTCGTAGTTCGGCAAACGATTGAAACCTTCGTAATCGTAGGTCCTTCCACGCCGGCTGTAGTTCCAGCGAAACGCTTTATCGACATAATCAGTTGAGAACGCCGCGGTGGCCCAATTGTGACCATCAGGGCTTGCTTCCGAATTGACGAAGAAACGGTCAAAGAGTCCGAAGCGCAACGCGAGAGCCCGATGATTTGGTGAAACGTTTTGCTTCCGACCGTCTGGTCGAGCGGCTGCGACTCCGGCACCGAATATCGCCAAACGTGGATCGCCGTCAGATCGAGAGCCGTCACCAGACGTCTCAACATCGCCAAACACTTGATCGTAGGTTCGGTTTTCCTTGATTACATAAATTACATGCTTGATGGGAGAACGACCTTTGAACAGTCTTGTCTGTTGTGGTCCAAGTAAACCGATGTTACGCAATACCTGCTGACTGTAACGAGCCAGAGCTGGCTCATCAGGTAACTCAATTAAACTAATATTCCCAATCACCAACGATGCACTGTACTGCCCGCCTTGAGCGCTGCCTCGGCCCGAACCTGCTGGATAACGATCGTTAGGTGCATTTGGAACGCGTCCGGAGTCATTTACTGTCACCGACGAATTCTCTAGTCCTGTGCCTTTGCCATTCCCTACCAGTACTTTGTTTTCAACGAGAGCAACTGCAGATGGATACTGTCCGGTCGGGATGAAGCCTCGCACAGTGCTGCGTTCAGAGGTTTCTGTTGGGCCTTCGCCAACTGAACGTTTCGATAGCCGTACTACGACGACGGAGTTACTGTGAGAATTCGCTACCAGGAGATCCTCACCGCGAAGTGCCAAACCTTGAGGGCTATTACCAACCGGAACCTTTTCTGAGAGTTTCACACTAATTCGTTCGATTTCCTTATTCAGTTGGGTGTCTATCACCGAAACTGAGTCGCCGTTCGAGTTAGCAACAAATAATCGAGACTTTGAGTTATTGAACAAGAGTGCTGTTGGGTGGCTGCCGACCGGCACAAAAACAACCGGCTTCTGCGGATCATCGAGATTGACGATCGCCACTGACGAATCGTTCCAACATGATATGTAGGCTCTGGATGCTGTCGCGACAACGGCGTAAGGATACATATTGCGTTCGAGGTTTGTCGGAGGTCGAAGATCGACTTTGATGAGTTTTCGTTCACCACGCAGGTCGGCGACGATCCCCAGACTGTCACCCAGATTGTTGGCTACATAAAGAGTTCGATCATCCTGACTCAAAGTTATTCCAGACGGATAGACTGGCGCTCGATCACTGTTGTATCGCGGAGAATTGGCCGCAGCCGCGAATCCACTAACGTCGATAAAAGGAGCCTCCACGTTTGTTGCTGGTCCAGGTGAGCCTGGAGTAATTGGAGGTTGACCGGTTGGCGAAAAACGAAAGATCCAAATCTTGTTCTCAAAACCTCCCGAGACATAGAGCGAGTAGGAGCCGTCCTGGTCAGGTTGATGATCAAAAACAACGCCCACATTTACACTCTGCGGCGACGGGAAATAAACGTTTTGCACCACAGCTGGAGCTGGCTTTGCGTTGAGGTCAATAATGCCTAAAGATTGTTGACCTCGATTGGTGCTGGCATTGAACTGAATACCGTAGCCACTATTGACCGCGACGAGATACCTTCCTTTTCCCTCTGGTCCAAGCGAATCTGGACTGCGTACGAAGTTAACTGGTAATGCACCGACCGCAGGTTGCCGGGTCGTTAAGTCCTGCACGAGAGTTCCCGCCGGAGTAATAGGTCGTCCCTGGCTTGCGGGTTCATCGGCTAGACCATATCGAGCTGCAGAAGGTATTCCGCCCATCGAGGCGATCAGTAGGAGAACAGTGATTAGTAGAACGAGGAGTGTTTTGAGGGTCTGTTTAGTTTGCATTCAACTCGAGTGCTGCAACTACACCAAGGTGAAAATACGGGGCGGAGTTTATCACGATGTATTGAGCGCCGCCGTTTGAATTGGGAAGGGTTCGCATTGCTAGTGTTACCAATGGCGTTAGTTGCACAAGAAACCGAATCCCACCCACGGGAGTGGGTGGATGGTTCAGATCCTTTCTACAAAGAGGTAACCACTCTCCTATTGCGCGCGATGCGCGCCGGAGGAAAGAGGAGGGCCTTGTGTAGGAGAGGATCTGAACTATCCACCAACTGCTTGTTGGTGGGATTCGCGTTTGCACGTTTGAGTAAAAAGGGTCTGAACTATCGCTGGACAACTTCTCCTTCCCGATGAAAACTAATCCTTATCACGTCAAGCGAAGCTTCTACCAAATTCAACAGATGTCCGGCATAAGTCACTTCCATCCAAAAAACCGCACGTTCAGTACCCCAAACCCACCTCGCTGCTCGACAACTTCCGTGTTCCACCTTCAAAATTAAGATCTGCCCCAATATACCCACTTGAAACAACCGCTGGGTTCTACGACGCTACTAACGGTTCAGGATTCGCGACCGCGCGTCAGACTCAATGGCTCAACGCCGTCGATGTGTATAATGACGAGCTAAAGAAAATGAACCAAATAGTAAGGTTTTTCTTCGGTCACGAGCAGGCCGTTTTTACTAATGGACGGTTTGGCTTTGACGTGCGCCCAGGATTCATCTTGCTCGTCCTTCTCTCTCTCCTGATTGCAACGTTCGTATATTTCATCTACTTCAAACCACGCATCAAGATGGCCAGCGGTACCCGAATCGCGCTGGTCGGTCTTCGCGCAGCCCTACTGACGCTGATGATCGTGCTGCTCTTGCGGCCAGTAGTAGTCGTGTCATCAGTGATTCCGCGTAGCAGTTATGTAGCTCTCGTCATTGATGATTCGCAGAGCATGAAACTGCGCGACGCAGGAAGTGAAGCCACACGTCTCGACACAGCAAAACAGACACTGCTCAATGCCAACCGTGGACAAAAGTCCTTTCTCGATCGGCTCGACGAAAAGTTTAAGACAAATCTCTACGGCTTCTCCGGCGGACTAATCAACCTAAAGGATGGAAATGATCTGTACGGCGAAGGTCGGAGCAGTGATCTAGCGGGCGCTCTGGATGAAACCGTAAAGCGCTCATCCGGGATGCCACTCTCGGCAGTTGTGCTCGCAACCGATGGCGCGTCGAACGTACCTCGAGATCTTGCTGGGACACTTAGAGAACTGCGTGCCCGCGATATCTCAGTCTTTACAATCGGATTGGGAAATACCGCTAAGCCTACTGATGCCGAGCTGACTCGCATAAACATGCCACGTCGTGTTTTGGTCGGCTCAAGAGTCAATATTGAAACGTACGTCGGTTTGACCGGCTATGGACAGACCCGCGTCCTGGTCGGAGTAACGGAAGATGGACGTGCGGTCAAGACTGAGGAATTCAATCTCCGAGGAAACGACACCCAGGCGATAAACCTGGAGATCACTCCTACAAACCCTGGCGTTCATCGCTACACGGTTGAAGTAAAACCGCTTGATGGTGAACTCACGGTAGAAAACAACAAACAGGATGCGTTGGTTGAGGTAGTACCTGGTCCATTGCGAGTCTTGTACGTTGAAGGTGAACCACGTTGGGAACTCGGGAAGATTCGAGAGTCGCTAAATCCGAACGAGAAAAACGTAACACTGGTATCTCTGCAGCGAACTGGTGAGAACAAATTTTACCGGCAAGGGATCAGCACTCAGAACGAACTCGTTACCGGGTTTCCCACAACAGAAGAAGAGCTCTTCTCGTACGATGCGATTGTATTAGGAAGTGTCGAGGCCGGTTTCTTCTCGGCTGATCAACTCCGCAACATTGAAGCCTTTGTTGCAAGGCGTGGTGGAGGACTTCTGGCATTGGGTGGTCGCCTATCATTTGACGGAGGTAAATATAAAGGGACCATCGTTGATGATCTGCTTCCCGTTTCATTGACGGGAAATCCAATTGATGAGTCAAACTCTTTTGCTCCAGTTTACAAACCTCTGTTGACAGGCGCGGGCCAAACTCACCCTATCACGCGACTGAACGAGGATCGTGCAGCAAATCAAAAAGCCTGGAGTGAGCTTGCGCCAGTTTCGATTTCGGAATCACTCACAAACGTCAAACCAGGCGCTACAGTATTGCTCGAAGCTCGGAAAGTTGACGGTTCATCACAAACCGTACCACTTTTGGTGCAGCAGCGTTATGGTCGCGGTCAAACTCTGGCTCTTACAGCCACTGACACGTGGCGTTGGCGTATGAAGATGGACTCGAAGAATAATTCTCATGAGACTTTCTGGCGGCAGATGCTTCGCTATTTGGTTAGTACCACTCCTCTACAAACGGAAGTGACCGCCGAACATGATGTCTACGGGATCGACGACACAGTACGTATCGTCGCAGATGTCCGAGACAAGAAGTTTAATCCTGTTAATGACGCGCACGCGACCGCAAGAATCACTAAACCGTCAGGAGTCGTGGTTGATGTGCCTCTGAAATTCACTACTTTGAACGATGTGAACACATACGTTGGTGAGTTCAAGGCAGACGAATTGGGTCAACATGGCATCGAACTGACAGGTACGAGCACCAGCCTTGGACAACTCAGCTCCAGGTCGAACGTGCTAATTAGCGATATTAATCGGGAGTATTACGGTGCAGCCCAGAATAGCGACCTTTTGAAACGCATTTCCGCGGAAACTGGTGGCAAGTACTACACGCCCTCAGAAATCCAATCATTGCTCGATGATCTGACTTACCGCCAGTCACCTTATTCAGAGCGCGTAACAAAAGACCTTTGGGACATGCCGATAAACTTCATGCTGATCGTGGGTTTACTGTGTGGGGAATGGTTCCTTCGCAAGCGTGAAGGGATGGCCTGACGAGTCCGGACGGCACTTTTGTCGCACATTGAATGCGGCATAACGCCATCCAAATCATTTTATGCGTCGACTTCTCATCAGCTTCTTAGTGTCGCTATCAATAAGCGGACTTGTGTGCGCACAAACGCCAGCGACGAAGAAGCCTGCGCCCGTCGATCCCAATAAGTTTGCTGTCATTATTAATGGGGCTGGTGGTGAGGAGATTTATGGAAAGCAATTTGAAAAATGGACCACAGAGCTCACCGGTGTTCTGACCAGTAGATTTGGTTTTGCTGCAAAACAAGTAAAGGTGCTGACCGAGAAGCCAGCAGACGCCAGTCTTCTGCGCTCAACAGCTGAGGAGGTTAAGAGAGTTTTTGCCCTCTTAAAGACCGAGCTACAGACTGACAATGTTCTATTTGTTTTCCTGATCGGACATGGCTCTTTCGATGGCAAAGAATCCAAATTCAATCTAGTTGGGCCAGACCTGTCGGCGTCTGAATACGGTGTGATGATGTCGGCTTTACCAACCCGACGCGTTGTTGTCTTCAACATGTCGAGTGCGAGCGGCGAGTTTACCCGCAGTCTCTCAGCGAAAGGACGCATCGTAATAACTGCTACTCGCAATGGACAGGAAACAAACGCCACCCGTTTCCCCGGTTTTTTCATCTCGGCGTTGAACGCTACTGATGCCGATACTGACCAGGACGGGCATATTTCGGTGCTCGAGGCATTCGTTTACGCAAACCGCCTAACTTCGGAGTTCTATACTCGCGCCGGCAGACTCGCTACCGAACACGCGCTTATCGATGATAACGGCGACGGCGTTGGTCACGAGAAGGCCGAAAGTGGTGAAGGATTACTCGCTCGCGCGACCTATCTCGATTCGCTAAGTTACGAGCAGGCCGCCGCAAATGTAGCGACATCAAAACTTTTGCAGGAGCGCACACGTCTTGAAGGTGAAATTGAACAACTGATAGGACGCAAGTCGAGTCTCCAGGAAGCCGCGTACGAAGCTGCTCTGGAAAAGCTTTTTATTGAACTTGCAAAAGTAAACCGATCAATCAAACAAGCTGGTTCGTAAAACAACACGCATTTATAGATGCATGAATTCTATCTTAGGAACGTTCGTCCTGGTGACGCGTGGCAACTAACTTAACTTGAGGCATACAAGGTCAAAAAGAATAACTGCTGAACTTCAGAGGGCACGACGGCGACTAATAGTGTTGGCGTCGGTATTGTTGATCGCCATAGTTCTGCTCACAATATTCGATCCCAAACGTAGCTCAGCTCAGTCTCAACAAAAAGAGCTACCTCCCGGAGAAGCGGAGCTTAAAAAGGGCAACTATGACGCTGCCCTGAAAATCCTCAACGCACGCTTGACCTCGCAGCCCGGCGACTCCATCGCCGCAAGAAACTTGCTTCGTGTCTATCGCGAAACCGGCAAGTACGTAGAAGCGGACGCTGCCGCGAGAAAATTTTTACTGAAGTCACCCGAAGCCGGCGTGGTTCGCAGCGAACTTGGCTTTGTGCTTGCCGAAACTGGTCGCTACGCTGAAGCGGTTACAGATCTCGAACGCGCCAGCATGGACCTCGACCGAGGCAATGGAGCACCAGGCGACAAATTAGCAACCGATCTTCGCCGAGCAGAATTGTTGGAACTCCTTGGACAGGCAGAAAAGAGCCAGCGGATCTACGAGTCCTTCGTAAAGTACTACACCGATGGAAATCCAGAGACGGCAGCTGAGTTGACAGTGATCGCTCGAGCACTGGTACATCTCGAGAGATATCAGGATGCTAACGACATGTACCGAGCGGCTATAGAAGCTGACTCGGAATTTCTTGACGCCCAACTTGGCGCGGGCGAACTCTTTACACAGAAGTACAACTACAGTGACGCGGCGCAGTTCCTCGACGATGCACTAAAAATCAATCCGAATAGTGCTCGGGCCCATCTGGATATTGCACTGAACAAGAAACTGGACGGCGGCGAAGAGATGACCGCTGCCCTGAACAAATCACTCGCAATCAATCCAAACTTTGTTGACGCTCTATCCTTGCGAGCCGGATTGGCACTTGAGTCGGGTCAGTTTGAACTCGCCGCAACAGAAATTGAGAAAGCGTTGAAGGTAAATTCGCGCTCACTCGAGGCTCACTCGTTACGAGCGGCAATGTACTTTCTTCAGGACAAAGATTTTGACCCTGAAGTAGCAGCAACGTTAGCGATCAGTCCTCGCTATGGCGATATCTACAATACCCTGGCCCATTACGCGACGATAACCAGACGCACCGAACAAGCCGCACAATTCTCAAGAAAAGCGATTGAGCTCTCACCAAAACTCTGGGACGCGCATTTAAGTTTGGGCATGTCTCTACTGCGCATGGGCCAAATGGACCAGGGGCGAGCTGAAGTGGAAGCGGCATTCAAAGGAGACGCTTTTAACCTCTGGGCCAAGAACACACTCGACTTGCTCGACACGATGCAGGACTTTCGCGAAACAAAAAGCGGTGCTTTCGTGGTAAAGACGTCCGCGCAGGAAAGTGACGTGTTGTCGGGGTACGCGGTCAACCTGCTCGAAGAAGCATCGAACAAACTTACGAGCAAGTATCGCTTCACACCAAAAGGTCCAATTGCAGTTGAGATCTTTCCTAACCATGAAGACTTTGCTGTTCGGACATTGGGACTGCCAGGCTTGGGTGCGCTGGGTGTCTGCTTTGGAACGGTTATCGTGCAGGATTCTCCGTCGGCACGTGAAACAGGAGAATTCAACTGGGGCAGTACGCTTTGGCACGAGTACACACACGTCATCACGCTGCAGATGACTGATTATCGGATTCCGCGATGGTTCTCAGAAGGACTCTCAGTTTATGAGGAGCGACGGGCTCGACCTGGTTGGGGCGACGATTGGAACCCGCTCTTTGTACGAGCATTTGTGGATGGACGATGGTTCAAGATCACGGATCTTGACGCGGGGTTCCAGAGACCTAAGAGTCCGCAGGATGTTCCGATCGCTTATTTTGAAGCTTCGCAGATTTGCGAATTCATAGCTGAACGCTACGGCTTCGACGCAATTCTTCGTATGTTGGATCTTTATAAGAACAAGGCGCAAACGGCGGATGTTCTGCGACAGGTCTTAAAGTTAAGCGAGGCAGAGTTTGATCGGGAGTTCTCGGCCTACATCGAGAAAACTGCACGCCCCTTTCAGAAAGCTCTCAGTACTCAAACAAACGTTGTCGCCTCCCTCTCAAAAGAAGAGGTCCTGAAACAGCTGGCCACCGAAGACACTTATGCGTTGCGGCTTCGAGCAGCGGAATTGTTGGCAGCCGACGGTGACACTGCAGGCGCAGCAACTCATTATCTCAGGGCTATAGAATTGTTTCCGTATATGACTGGGCCAGGGAATGCTTATGACTCTCTGGCAAAGGTCTACGAACAGAGAGGCGAACAAGCTCAAGCTGCCAAAACATTAGAAGCACTGGTCCAAAAAGACGAAAATAACTTAGACGCCTTGAAAACTATCGCACGTATTCGTTTGGCTTTGGGCGAACGTCAGCAAGCTTTAGCCGCGTTGCGGGCAGGCTTCTTCATCAGTCCTTTCGATTACACGTTGCACACGAAAGCTGGCGAGTTAGGTAATGAGCTGAAGGATTATTCGCTGGCGCTGGCGGAGTTTCAGGTGGCGCTTGCACTCCAACCACCAAACGTCGCGGAAGCAAACTATAACGTGGCCAATGCGTACTATGCTTTAGGTCGCCAACCCGAGGCGAAGAAATCAGTGCTCAGAGCGCTTGAGGCGGCGCCCCGATTTGAAAGAGCGCAGGAATTGTTGTTGAAGATAACAGGGCAGTAAGGGCTTTGTGCTTTGGATTTTGGACTTTGGTTTTTCTTTGGCTTTGAGATCTGAAATCTCAGACCAAAGACCTAAGCAGCAGAACAAGCGGACTACGCAAAACTAAATATTCATCGAGGATAATATGGCGGTTGACCAATTAGCGATTACCGACGAGCAATTGCTCGACAAACTTGGTATGGCGCGTGAGCGTCTCTTACGCGAAATCAGGAAAGCCATTATCGGACAGGACGATGTCATCGAGCAGGTCCTGTTATCGCTATTCGTCGGTGGTCATTCAATTATTACTGGCGTACCCGGCCTGGCTAAAACATTACTCGTCCGCACTATCGCCAGCGTCCTGGATCTCTCATTCAAACGCATTCAGTTTACTCCGGACTTGATGCCGGCAGATATCACGGGCACCGAGATCATTGAAGAGGACCGTGCTACGGGACGTCGGGCGCTGCAATTCATCCGTGGTCCAATCTTCGCCAACATTGTTCTGGCTGACGAAATAAATCGTACGCCACCAAAAACTCAGGCGGCGTTACTCGAAGCCATGCAAGAGGGTCGCGTTACAGTACAAGGCGTTAGTTACGACTTGCCGCGACCATTTCACGTGCTCGCCACCCAAAACCCGATCGAAATGGAAGGAACCTATCCGCTTCCGGAAGCGCAGCTCGACCGTTTTATGTTTATGGTTAAGATCGGTTATTTGCCGGAGGAAGAAGAGATCGCGGTTGTGAAGCAAACCACTTCAACTCAGGATTACGAATTTGAACAGCTGATGTCCGCAGACGAGATCATCGCTTTTCAGCGACTCGTCAAACAGGTTCCTGTTTCTGACACCGTTGCGCGTTATGCGGTTCGACTCGTAAATGCGAGCAGGCCAAATACGCCGGCAGCTCCTGATTTTATTAACAAGTGGGTCACCTGGGGTGGATCGTTGCGCGCATCACAGTTTTTGATCTTCGGTGGCAAGGCTCGAGCCATTCTGCGAGGGCGATATAACGTCTCATGCGAAGACGTACGGGCGGTCGCTCCTGCGGTATTGAGACATCGAGTGCTTTTGAACTTCCAGGCTGAAGCGGAGAAAGTCGATTCGGACCAGGTCATACAAAGATTGATCGAGACTGTGCCCGAACCAAAGAGCGGTCTGTGACTAAGAACCCGGGGTAATACTGACCATGTGGTCCATCCTAAACAGGAAACGTCAGTCGCAAGCGAAAGTACCTTCGCCTGTTCCCTCAGTCGCTCCGACCACAGGTACGACCCAACCACGTTTTCTCGATCCGGAGTTACTAGCTCGTGTCGGCTCACTTGAACTGCTCGCTCGCGCGGTAGTTGAAGGGTTCATGTCCGGTCTGCATCGTTCTCCATACACCGGATTCTCCACGGAGTTCACTGAGTATCGACAATACAATCCTGGCGACGACCTTCGTTATCTCGATTGGCGTCTACTAGGACGAACCGATCGATATTTCATCAAGAAATACCGCGCCGACACAAACACTCAATGCCATTTGTTCATCGATACCTCGGCTTCGATGAACTACGCTACCGACGGTGCCGTGACGAAACTACAATATGCACAGTTTCTGGCAGCCTCGTTGGCCTATCTCTTAAATCGGCAGCAAGACGCGGTGGGTCTCATAGCGTTTTCTGAAAAGGTTCATACGCACGTGCCGGCGCGGAACAGAACCGGCCACATGCGAACTATCTTCGGGAACCTCTCGATGCTGGAAGCGGGCGGCGAAACGAAGTTAGCTGAATCACTTCATCAGCTGGCAGAAATCTTGAATAGACGCGGAATCATAGTTCTCATTTCTGACTTTTACGACCAGTCAGATCGGCTTCAGGAGGCTTTTCAGCATCTGCGTTTCAAAGGTCATGACCTCGTGGCTTTTCACGTGCTTGATCAGAATGAACTCGATTTTGAGTTTACCGAACCGATTTTACTGCTCGAGGACGCAGAAACGCAGGAACAAATGCCGGTGCTCCCCGACGTTGTTCAAAGTGGCTATCGCGAACGAATGAAAAAACACGTGGACGAGATGAAACGGTGCGCAGCGGCAAACAATGTCGATTACGAAGTGCTCACTACTAAACAACCGCTCGACTTCGCGCTCTTTTCATTCTTATCGCGTCGTTCGGGTCGTTGACAGCTTTAGTCATAAGATTTAGAAGTGAAAAGTTAGATGTCGTTTTTAACTCCACTATTTTTTCTTGGGGCCGCGGCGCTTGCCGCACCAATATTGGTCCATTTGGTCCGGCGAACACGCGCGCGTCGCGTTCAATTCCCTGCCCTGTTTTTCGTACGACAGGTTCCCCAACGAACTATCCGTCGACGCACGTTTCAAAACCTTCTTTTGCTGGTTCTCCGATGTCTCGCGATTCTTCTGATTGTGATTGCGTTTACTCGACCGTTTTTTACCACGCGAGCCGCACGCGATAACAACTCTGCCGGTGCGACAGTCATCTTGCTGGATGATTCGCTCAGTATGCGACGTGAGCCGCTGTTCGCTGATGCTCAGAAACGAGCAGAAGGCGTTATTGATGACGCTAGAAATAGCGAGCAAATTTCGCTGCTCCTGTTTGATAAGCGCTACACCGTGCTCAATCGTTTTACGTCAGATAAGACCAGGCTCCGCGCCGGAGTCAGAACGGCGACTGCTGGTTGGGATGGAACGGATTACGAACAAGCCCTACGTGGGGCCGAGTCTTTATTAAATGAGTCCCAAACTAGTGGTCCAAAACGGATCGTGATGATTTCGGATTTTCAGGCTACGGGTTGGAACCGCGCCAATGCGACTTTCAAACTCGGAAACGACACTCAGCTAACCACGCTCGATGTTGGCGGAACGAATCCTCCCGCTAATGTCGCGGTCAATAATGTCGAAGCGCGAGGCGTTGTATTTGGGCAAAAGTATCTAGACAACCTCTCAGTACATATCAGCAACTACAGTGATACTCCCCGAGATCACCTCCAGGTTGACTTTCAGATCAATGAACAGACGGTTGAGAAGCGGGACATAAGTCTCAATTCTCGAGACTCTAAAGTAATTGAGTTTACTGGCTTCAATCTCAACGAAGGCGCAAATCGTTGCATCATCGAAATTGCCTCCGCCGATTTTACGCCCGATAACCGTTTCTACTTCACGCTACGTCGTGAGGTACCAGCAAAGGGACTGATTGTGGAAAGCGCTTCTCGTGGGCGCAGCGACAGCCTTCATCTGCAAAGCGCACTCACTACCAACGACGATTTGCCATTTGCTTTCGCGCTCAAGAGTACCGGCTCGGTGGATCCATCAAGTGTCCCGGAGTATTCCCTGATTATTCTCAACGACGCTGGTCCTCTCAATTCAGCGTTGGCTGACAGTCTTGCCAAATTCACCGAAGCGGGCGGAAAACTGATCATTTCCACCGGTCCACGCACAGAAGTACAAAGCTTTAATAGTTCGCTGCAGAGAATTTCACCGGCCGAACTGAAGGAGTCGGTACAAACAAAGGCCGGAGAGAGCGTCTCAATCACCGATGTAAAATTTGACCACCCGATATTCGAGGTGTTCCAACAAAGTGGGCGTCTCGCATCGGCACAAGTGATTGGTTACTTTCGATCAGAACCACGACCGAATGCGAATGTGTTGGCCCGCTTTGAAGATGGTAGTCCTGCTCTCATTGAATCAAGATCGGGAAAGGGCCGCGTGCTCTTGTTTACATCATCTTTAGGTCCTAGTTGGAATGATCTGCCGCTGACGCCGTTGTACCTGCCGTTCATACATCAGATGGTCCGTTACGCTGGTTCGCGTGACGAGAACTCGTGGTACAGCCTCGGCGAAACTTTTACGGTACCGAAGGAAAGTCAGGGAATTCCTGCAGTTGATTCACCAGGCGGTACTCGCTTGACCGAATCCCGACTAACACCCGACGGTGATTTACTGGTAACTGGAAAGGAACCCGGCTTTTACAAGCTTCGGTATAACACTCGACCCGACTTTGCGGCGGTCGATACTGACGGGTCAGAGGGCGACTTTACAAAGTTGGACTTCGGGGAATTTGTCGCTGGCGTTACTGGTGGAGCTGGCTCAGCAGAAGGTGGCGAAGTAACTCGGAATATAACTCGTGAGGAGACTGAAGGGCGGCAGAAAGTTTGGTGGTCGTTGTTGTTACTCGCGCTCATTCTCCTTTTGGCGGAGTCAGTAATTGCGCGACGAACTAAAGTCGCCAAAATGGTGGGCTAATGTCCGACAAGCTAAAGCTTATCGGACAAGGGGGGAGTAGTCGATGAACCCTGAAACCAGAACACTTAAAGATCTTCTTCGCAAGACACGTTCCCGGAGACAACTCTTGCTTACACTGCGTGGAGTTGCAATCTCAGTTTGCGTCGTTGCTGGAGTTTTGCTGTTAACTGGTTGGGTCGCCCACAAGTATCGCTATAACGGCGCGGCCTTGATTGTTCTCAGGATTGGCGCACTACTAACCTGTCTGGCCACACTCTACTTCGCATTAGTTCATCCACTCCTCAGGCGAATCACTGACTCGCGTCTAGCGCGTTTGATCGAGGAGAAATCTCCCGGTGCTGATGATCGCCTGGTTACGGCCGTCGAGTACGAGCGAGAAGAACAAGCTCGACACGTTTCGCCTGCAATCGTAAATCGACTGCAACGTGATGCAGATTACGTGTCTTCAACAGTTGACCTCACAAACGTTATTCGCCGATCGCGACTGGTCACGTACGGGTTAGCTGCATTAGCCAGTCTCTTGATTTTTGCAGGCGTGTTGAAGTGGGGACCTCGAGAGATTTCCCAGGGCGTCTCGCAACTCGTGATGCCAACAACTCTCGCAGCATCCCCAAACGCGATGAGTATTAAGGTGCGACCTGGCTCAGCGCGAGTCCCTAAAGGATCGGATCAAGACATCATTGCGACGCTCGTCAATTTCGATTCGCAAGCAGTCACTATTTTTTCGCGACCGATTGGTTCCAAACAAGACTTTCAGGGTCAAACAATGGAGCCCGCAAAGGCGCACAGCGATTTTCGTTTCTCAGTTTTCAATATTCAGGATTCGATGGAGTACTTCGTCGAGTCGAACAGTATCCGGTCTGACGTTTTCAAACTTAATGTGGTCGACTTACCTTACGTCAAACAGCTGGATCTGATGCTCAACTTTCCAGCCTTTACACACCTGCCTGCCAAAGCTGTCGAAGACGGCGGTGACATTGCGGCGCTCAAAGGAACAGTGGCAAGCATCACCGCCAAACTGTCTGGCAAAGTTAAGGCAGCGCGAATCGTTTTTTCCGACGGCAAGAAGATCGAGATGAAATTGCAGGGTGCGGATTTCGTTGGTGAGTTAGCCGTCACTGCCGACACAAGTTACTACATCGAACTCGTGAGCGTTGATGGTGAAGCATATCGGGGGTCCAATGAATACGATGTGACGCTACTCGCGGATCAACCGCCAAGTATCTCATTTGACAAGCCGGGTCGAGACAAAAAGGCGACTAACCTCGAAGAAGTATTTACGCAAGCTCGCGCCGAAGATGATTTCGGTGTCGTCTCTATGAATCTTCACTTCTCCGTAAATGGAGGCGATGAGAAACAAGTCAACTTGCAGGAATTAACTCGCGAATCAGCACAGTCACTGACAGGCGCGTACACCTTCTTTCTCGAAGACTATAAACTGAAGCCCGGTGACTTCATTTCGTATTACGCAAAAGCTCGCGATGCCAGTAACGAGACAACCAGCGATATTTATTTCATCGAAGTCAAACCCTTTGAGATGGAATACAAGCAATCTCAACAGCAAGGCGGAGGCGGTGGAGGTCAAGGTGGGGATCAAGATCAGAACGCACTATCGCGCCGGCAAAAGGATCTCATTGCCGCAACTCATCGTCTGATAAGAGAAGGCGAAAAGTATACGCTGCAGGAACGTAAAGATGGATATGAGGCCGTTGCCGCCGGTCAGGAAAAACTTCGCACAGATACTCTCGAGTTTCTAGATCGCATGGGTCGACGACTTGGCGGTGATCTCGAGAGTCAAAAGCAAGTTGCGGAAATGGCTGAACATTTGAAACAGGCGGCAAAGGAAATGGAAGGCGCTCCACCACCTTTGCGAAAGGAAACAGGCAAAGATGCGCTCCCGCCCGAGCAGCGTGCACTGCAACGATTGCTTGCCGCCGATGCGATCTTTCGAGAAGTACAGGTTGCATTTGGCAATCAGAGCGGTAGCGGTGGTGGCGGCGGAGAACAACAGCAACAAGAACTCGCTGGTCTGTTTGAGCTAGAGCTCGACAAAATGAAGAACCAGTACGAAACGGTTCAGCGAGCACAGCAACAACAAGCGCAACAACAGAAGAGTGAGGCAGAGCGCAAACTGGAGGAGTTGGCGCGTCGTCAACAACAAGCAATTGAAGAACAGCGACGTCGTATGGGCCAACCAGCCAATGGCTCAGGCGGTGGAAACCAACGACAACAACAGGAACTGATCGATGAAACGCGGAAAGCCGCACGAGAGCTAGAACGCCTCTCCCGCGAGCGTCGCGATTCGCAGATGCAGGAATTGAGCCGGCAACTTAATCAAACTGCGGACGAGATGCAAAAGGCTCAAGCTTCGTCTCGTGGAAATTCCAGCGAGGCAATCGCTCAAAACGAAAAGGCTCTTGAACGCTTACAGCAAGCTCAACAACGGCTGCAACAGTCAAGCGACTCCAGCGGGCAAAGTGGCTCGCAATCAGGTCAAGCGGGCGGCAGGCAGCAACAAATTGGCGACCTGCGTCAACGCGCCTCACAAGCGGCTGCGCGTCAACGCGAGATCGCGAAGGACATGGAAAATCTTGCGCGTCGTGGCGGCCAGAGCGCTCAGGACGAAAACTCCAAACGAGCTCGCCAACAACTCGCCGAAAGAAAGGACGCACTCGCTGATAGTGTCAGTGGTCTGCAGCAGGACCTCGAGCAGTCTGCTCGTGGCCAGGGTTCAGGTCAGAGCGATCAGCGTACGGCTCGTCAGCTCAAGGAAGCAGCAGACACGCTCGCACGCGATCGGGTCGCGGATCGGATTCGTGAAGGCAAACAATCGTTGCTAGGTGGTCAGCAAGGCTCAGAGCGCACCGATGAACGATCGATTGAACGAAGTTTGAATGGCGTTGCAGAAAGACTTCAATCAGCAGAACAAAGTGCGCGCGGGTCAAACGGATCGAGTGCCGAAGAAGCATTGGACCGTACACGACAGCTCGCGGACAACCTTGATTCCCTGCGACGCCGTTTAGATGAGAACGCGGCTCGCCGGAATGGAAATGGTCAACAGGGTCAGCAGCAAGGACAACAAGGACAGCAACAGGGACAATCCGGAAACCGGCAACAACAAGGTTCGCAGCAACAAGGTCAGCAACAGAGTCAGCAGCAAAGCGGACAACAGGGCGACCGACAGAACGGACAACAGTCTGGTCAACAAAGTGGTCAGCAGAGCGGCCAGCAACAGGGCGGACAACAGAGTGGTCAACAACAGGGCGGGCAACAACAAGGTGGAAGTCAGAACGGTGGGGGTGGACAAACGACCGGATCGAGACAATACGGTGGACCACAATGGGGCGCCCAAGGCGGAGACTGGGGTGACAATCGTCAACTTCCTGCTGAAGTTCGAGAACGTCTTCGTGAGGCACAGGACCTCCGACGCGAATGGGGTGCGACGGGTTTGGGCGCAGGACGTCTTGATGAAGTGATCGATCAGTTGAAGCGTATGGCGGATGGACGAATGGAAGGCGATGCCGCTACAGCTGCGTCGCTAAAGGCCGATGTAGTTGAGCCACTCCGTCAATTGGAGCTTGAACTTAGCAAGCGTGTGCAGCAGCAAAGTGGAAAAACAAATCTTCGTCTGCGAGATGAAGGAGCCGCGCCAGAGAGATATAAGAAAGCGGTTGAAGAGTATTACCGTCGCTTGTCAGGCGGAACGAAAAATAAGTAGTAACGAATCATTGGTCAAATATCTTTTGAAATTTCTCATTTGTCATTGCTCGATGTCTTTTAGGCCACTGGCTTGCCCAGGGGTTGTTCACGTTCGTTGCTACAAGGAGCCTGCCTTTCCTTCCGGCGCGCTTACGCGCGGAGGAGTGAAATCAAGGATCGGTTATTAGCAACGAGCGTAAAGAACCACTGGGCAAGCCAGTGGCCTAAAGACCATCAAGCAATGACGAATGACCAATGACCAATGATTTTTCCCGGTCGAGCTAGAAATGAAATCCAACTTTCTAAAACGTATCCTTATCCCATCGCTCCTTCTCGCATCGCTCCTTCTCGCCGCGTTGCTCGTCCCAACTGTCGGACAGCGACCCTTTGATGACTTTGGGAATTTCCGTCAGCGTCGTCGTCCGCAGGAATCGACTGAACCATCGGGTCCTTCCTTTGGCGAATACACTTTTGTTCGCACAATCTACGATTCACCCTTTCGAGGTTACGGCCGCCGCGGAGGTGGTACTTGGACCACTGATTTTCCTGAAGCTGACAACAATTTCATAGTTGGCCTGCGTGAATGGGCCGGCACAAATCTCAAGATCGCTTCGCGTCCTGAACAGATCGAGATCATGGACGATCGACTTTTCGATTATCCGCTTATCTACTTCGTCGAACCTGGTTTTCTTGAGCTGTCCGATCAGCAAGCCGCCCGCTTACGCGAGTACGTTGCTCGCGGTGGCTTTATGTTCTTCGATGATTTTTGGGGCGTGTATGAATGGGAAAATCTCGAGACACAACTCCGTAAGGTCTGGCCCGAGGGCTATACACCAAAAGATCTGCCTCTCTCGCATCCGATCTTCCATTCTTATCTGGATGTGGAAGAAGTGGTACAGGTACCAAACGTTTACAACGCCATGCGCGGCGAGACCTCTGAAAAGGGAGGCATCGTTCCTCATTACATGGGCGTTGAAGACAAGAACGGACGTATCGTAACGTTCATCGCCTTTAATTGCGATTTGGGTGACGCGTGGGAATGGATCAACGACTCTCGTTATCCAGTGAAGTACGGACTACCTGCTTATAAGGTCGGCATCAACGTAGTGATCTACGCAATGAGTCATTGATTATTCGCAATCCCACCAACGGCAGTTGGTGGTTTGTTCAGATCCTTTCTAAATAAAGCGTGACCCTTACTCCGCTCACGCAGTGCGCGGAGGGATATTGAACGCTGTTCAGTAGAAAGCATCTGCACAATCCACCAACTAACGTTGGTGGGATTCACGCACGGTGGACAGACAGGCTATTGCTTTGCACCAAAGGAGCTAAGCAAAACTGAATGAGTCAGCCATCCTGCTTAAGCTGTTCGATGTATCCTTGCACTTAGCCAATCTCCGCCGCGTTTGAATAATTCGGGTAATCGCTTTTCGCTTTTGTCCGTCGTTTCAGTCGTTTTTATCTGAGCTCGCAACAGACCGACCTGCTGCAATACAACTTCTTCCATCGACAGGCTTTTCTCATTAGAAAGCCATTGAACCATTGCAGAGAGCAAAAGCTCTTTCAGGTATGCAAAAGAGAAACCCTCTGTCGAACCAGCAAGCGATTCCACTGCAGTCTCAGAGAGTCTGAGCTCGTCCTGTAAAGCCTGATTCCAAGACTCAATGTAAGCGCGGCGCTCAACGTCTGGTGGCAGGTTAAAGTGATACTTTCTATCGAATCTACTCGGTCGCTCCAAAATGGCTGAGTCAAGTTTTTCTGGATGGTTGGTTGTAGCGATTACGGCAACTCCGGCATTGGCTTGAAACCCGTCAAGCTCATTAAGAAAGAACGCGCGGTTCTCATCATCGATCATCGCGTCCAAATCCTCGAGAACAACTACACAAGGCGCAGTCAGGCGCGCCTGCTTGAACACCTCAGCCATGTTTTGCTGTTCGGTCCCACAGTCTGACTTAAAGCTTCGGACATATATGCACGGCTTTTCCAGTTCATTGATCAAAGCTTTAATTGTGTGGGTTTTACCGTTTCCAGGTGGACCGATAAAAATCGCTCCTCGTTTCCACGGTATTTGATAGCGATCATAAACAGATCGCGAATCAAAAAATTGTGCGAAGTCTTTGCGAATTTCCTCCTTGAGATTTTTGTCAAGAATGAGATTCTCAAAGGTCGCACCCTTGATTGATTCGAAAAGTTCCTTATCTTTTTCAAAGCAGCCGTCCTGATACACGAGTATCTCGCCTCGTACTTCACAAGAGTACTGGCAAACGGCGTCGAAGAATGACTGAGCCAGTTCCAGGTCGTCAGCAATAATCCAATGGTGCCGGCTGAAGTAGTGGCTTTCGATCCAGGTAAGCAAGATCACGTCGAGCAACTGTCCGTTCCAAAGAATGTTGACCCATGAGTTTTGCATTCTCTGTTTCTGCTTCTTGCCGATGCCATTCCACTCTGTTCGGACCTGATTAAAGACGGAGCCTTCTGCAACAAGCGTGCATTTCTCTGCTCGCACAAATGCGTCGAGATCAAAGTACCAGGTGTGTCCTTCGAGAATTGTCTTGCCTGGGTGCAGCTCTGCCAACTCCCGTCCAACGTGATACGCAATGACATCGTTGGGTTTGTATAGTGCGTCGTTTAAGAAATCTTCTATGCCCATGGTTTCTAGACTTTCTTGTTGGCGATGTCCGACAATCTTTAGATTGTCGTTTGATCCGGTAGAGTCTTCTAGCCAGAAAAATCGACAAGCTAAAGCATGTCGGACAAGCGCAGCTCGGCCCACAAATTGGATGCCTTCCTAAATAAACTTAGAGGGTTGTGACCGGTGCAGTCACAATGGTTACTACGAGAAGATGTAACAAGTGGTACGAATCATAGCCATTGACCTACTTCTTTTGAAGTGGACCATCAACTTAACTCAGCTATTAATGCTCGTCAAGAAGCATTTTGAACGATCATGCAAACGCCTGCGACTTGAAGATACAGTTCCCCTTACCCACCCTCACCAAACAGAACAGACCAGCACATGGTAGTTACATTTACTTGTGCAGCGTACCCTTGTGACTTTACTGGGCATCACGTGTTATGTGGGGATCGAACCCACTGGCGCACGCCCCTGTGCACCACCAGTGTTAGCGCCTTTCGGCGATATCCAACTTACCCAGTTGGCGGGTTGTGCTCGCTTCCGTTCGGTTCGATTACCGACTGCATCTTCAGTTAACCAGGTCAGTATTCCAGTTGATTTCTTGAATTCGTGCGTCCAGCTCGCGATATTGCTTCGCCAACTCATCAGCCTGCTTTTGTGTCTCTGCGACATTAATCGTCGCGATGTACTTCACTTCAGAACGAGTAATTCGATCTTGACGCAAAGAAGCCATCGCTGCCAGATCGCTGTACGCTCCCCTGCGCAGCACTAGTACATCTCGTTCCGCTAACGCATCTGCGATCGACTGGCCCTCAGTAGTTAGAACACTGGCGTTTGTTTTATTGATACGTTTGATGAGATCTGACAATTGGGTCGCTACAACTTCCAGCTCACCCAGGAGCTCCTGAGGATTCTCGGCTGGATCTTCTCCTTCCTGAACCTTTGCGCTTCGTAGTAAACGTGATTTCAGTTGCTCAATTCGCTTTTGACAATCAGCTCGTAAAATTAATGCTTCAGCTAGCTTCATAACATCACCTCCATCCTTTTGGTCGTCATACTTCAGTCAGCGATCTTGGTTCATCAACTATGACTTACAGGATATAAGCGCCGACAAAATCGATGAAACACTTAACGTGCTCTAACCAATTGAGCTATGACCCTCATAAGAGAATTGGAGGGCCACCGGGGCTCGAACCCGGAACCTCGCCTTTCAAAGGATGTAGTTCCATCAGCATTCGGCGCGAACCCTTTAGTTGCTACACATCTAGTACCACTCAAGCTCTTCTGTCGGAGCGCGTACGTCCTCGTGCGCTAAGTCTCGCATGAAGCCTGCGGCGAGGAGTAAAAGACCGTTAAGTACTCTCCACCGTAACTAGCGCACGAGGACGTACGCGCTCCGACAGAAGAGCTATTCTTGTTTTCGCGAAGGAGCCACTAAAGAGTTTCGCTTTATCCTTTAGATTTGGGCCGACAAGGAATGTTGAGACGACGGCCTTTCCAGACCATTAGTGGATGTAGTCCCAACTGCATTCGGCCACAATTTGGACAAATGGCGACAATATCGATGAGAGTCTCGCCCGTTATTTTCGGGCAAGGTAGGAGTCGAACCTACAGTTCCCATGTACTCCCAATCAGCATTCGCCATGTCCGACATGCTTTAGCTTGTCGCAGTTCTGGCAAGAAACCTCCACCGGAGCAAAACGACAATCTGAAGATTGTCGGACATCTAAATGATCACCTCCTCAATTACGCCGACCCAATGATCGGCACTTAGTTCACCACGTGCGAATGCTGCAATCACGTCGAACACCTGATCAGAGAATCCGCCGATGTTCATGATGTCAGCGCGCTCCTTTGCCTGGACAGTTCCATAAGGCTGAATATCGATACAGACCATTCGAGCATTGGGACTGCGCTGCTTGAAGGTTGCCCACTCCTTCATCGTCTTAGTTGCACTACCCCCAAAGCGTCCATAGTGCGGGGCATCAACCCACGACTCGTTATCGGAGACATAGATCACAAGGTCTCCAGAAGCGCTACGCTTGTTTAGTTCAGCAAGTGGTGCGCTGCAATTTGTTCCACCTGCCGGCAGACTCGCCAGCTTAGCCGCGTTAGTCATTATGCTGTCGCGCGGGTTGAGACGAACGTTCACGACATTTGACTCAAACGGAACCACTTCCGCACGTGGATTCTTGCGAAGCACAGTGGCGGAAACTAGCGCTGCGATATCAACACAACGAACTGCTGATGTCGCACCCTTGCGATATCCAGTCACAGCCGAATGCATTGACCCTGACACATCGGGAAACACATACACCTTCCCAGAAACCTCAGGAACGTTTTCAGTAGCGATTTCCATCGCATCCTGCAATGCATTGACAACCGCCTGTGGTATGTCTGCATTCGACACGGCCATCGTGTATGCGACCATTAGCTGGTACGGAAACACGCGCGCCTTTCTTACCTGCGCGGGGTCTCGTAGCCGGTCCGCAATCAACTCAGTCAGTTCCTTTTCACGAAAGACTCCATGACGAGCAAACGTGTTCAGGTTCATACGAGTCATCTGCCACGGAGCGCGACGCGCAATCTCAGTCCATTCCCGAGTTCCGAGTTCAAGTGCAGTTAGCATTTGGAAAGGAACGTCCGGAACCTCTCCCCGATCACCCGGCTCACTCTTCTTAAACTTCTCAAAAGTGCTTACCAGTTCCGGCAAAGCATCGGCGTTGTAGTCACGTCCGATGAAGTAGCCAAACAAAGCTTCACGACTTGCGTCCTTTGGCTTAGGGTGGACCATCTTCACAATGTCGGTTAACGATGGATCCTGACCAACGTTTGCCTTGAACAACGTTACCGGATCGCGAGCGTCAAGCCATTCACGCACAAGACGCTTCGGAGCAGTACCCAACGACTTACGGCCAACCACACCTGAACGCATGATCTGGACGAAATTCCGTAACATCTTTGCGTTGTCGATCACGCGCGGAAAGATCGCATTAAGCAGTGCCGGATCCTTGACTGAAAGGACTGCGCAAAGTAGCGCAGGCATGTCCTTCATGTAACCGCGTCGACGGCAGAATAAAGCTGTCTTAGCGATGAACTCGGCGTCGAGCTGTTCACAAAGTTCAAGTATCTTTGCCAGCTGCTCGTCTGCACTTGCGTAGTAAGTAGTGTTTAGACAACCAGTCGCTACGTACTGAGCAAGCTGCTGCTTTGACGATAGTGCGTACGCAGGTGCCTGATGCTCATTGAGCGCATCAGTTGCCGGCATCAACTTGCCGATTAGAGACTTAAATAGAGTCTTGTTTGCCATGTCTTCTGCCTCCTAAAGCAGCCGTCGCATATCGGCGAACGGTTGCGCTAACACTTGAAATTCATCCTCGTAAAGAACGTATCCCGTCTTGTGAAACCGGATCGCACGCATAAGAATGTCGTGGCTTTCAAGGATTTCCACTAACTCCCAGGCTTTCGATATGTGCTCAACCGCAGAACCTCGAAACCAACAAATGGCTTGCTTAGCACGCCATGCTGAGGTCAATTGATAGTCGAACGGGACCTTCAGGTTCCGCGAAAACCAGGTCATTGTTTCTGCAAGCAGGTCACAGAAATACTCTGCTTTGAACTCCTGATCGAGCAGCCTTTCAGCAGCACAGAACAGTCCGGCTGAAACGAGTGAATCATCGTCGATATCGGTTGAGACGAACCGGATATACATTTCGACACCATCAATTTGAAAACGCCTCCCCTCAATCAAAATACCTTCTTGCGCGTAGAATCTTTTGCGACCGCTAGTTGTTCGCCTTAAGTTAGTTGTTCTTCGTTTCTTGCGTTTAGATCTGAGATCTATTGGCTGCGGGAGAAGGATTCGAACCTTCATTACTGCGTTCAGAGCGCAGCGTGTTGCCATTTACACCATCCCACATCCGAAGTGTTCCGATCTGAGATCTTTCCTCTGGCTCCGGGAGAAGGATTCGAACCTTCATCTTTGAATTCAAAGTCCAACGTGCTGCCAATTGCACTATCCCGGAACTTGACTGGCTGGATCTATTTCGGGGCACTGGGATTCGAACCCAGAACCTTGCGCTTATCTGGCGCTAACACCGCTTATAAGGCGGCAGCTCTACCAATTGAGCTATGCCCCGCAAGGATAAATATTGCGCTGATTAATTAACTCAAGATTGGTCGCGGCGGAGGGAGTTGAACCATCATCTCTCGATTATCAGTCGAGTGCTCTGTCGTTGAGCTACGCCGCGGAAAGAAATCGAGCTTTGTGCTTTGTGCTTTGTGCTTTGTGCTTTGTGCTTTGAAGTTCGTTGTGGTCAACAAGCCTGCATAAATGGGGACAAAGCACAAAGTACCAAGCACAAAGTACTCGAGGGTTTTGGTTGATCCGACGGGGCTCAAACCCGCACCTCACGGCTTAAAAGGCCGCCGCTCTGTCACTCGAGCTCCGGATCAAAACTCTTGCGCTGGGTTTGGGATTGGCTGTGGCGGAAGGATTCGAACCTTCGGGTGGCCGCATTAACAGTGCGGTGCCTTACCAACTTGGCTACGCCACAAAAACTTGGAGGCGATGAAGGGAGTCGAACCCTTATCGACCGGTTTACAAGACCGACGCTCTGATATCCAATTGAGCTACATCGCCGGAAAACGATCCTTGTACTTTGTGCTTTGTACTTTGTTGGCTCGTTATGAGGAGTACATACCCTGGAGACTGAGCGAGTAATCACAAAGTACAAGTTTTGAAGGTGGTGGAGCTAAGAGGAATCGAACCTCTACATCCTGCTTGCAAGGCAGGCATCATCCCTTTAGATCATAGCCCCCGTCATTGGTCGCGGAGGCGGGACTTGAACCCGCACAGTACTCGCTTATGAGGCGAGCGCTCTTCCAATTGAGCTACTCCGCAAATGTTGATTTGTCAGTGGTCAGTGGTCAGTGGTCCGTTGTCAGTGGTCAGTGGTCAGTGGTCAGTGGTCCGTTGTGACTTGGTTATGAATCCGAATCCCATGAAACGGATCAGTACAACTGACAACTGACAACTGACTACGGATCAAAATGACATATGAGAAATTTCAAATGACATGACCAATGATTCTTTTGAAGATTAATAAGAAGACTCTCAATCGTGGGGACCCGCGGAGGAGTCGAACCTCGTGCCTTTCCACCCAGCTCTTACAGGTTCGGTTTAGAAGACCGATGCCGGGAACGCGGGCCGGATCACTGGTCATATGTCATTTGAAATTTCTCATTTGTCATTTTTGGTAATTGGTCCGTGGTCAGTGGTCAGTTGTCAGTTGTCAGTTGTCAGTTGTACTGATTCGTTTCAGGGGCATTGGGATTCAAAACCAACGGACCACTGAACCACTGACAACGGACCACGGACAAGAGACCAAAATGACAATTGATAAATTTCAAATGATATATGACCAATAATTCTTACATCTGACCAAAGACTCTACCGCTCAGGGGACGGGGCGTGAGGCCGGCGCGCCTCTTCGAACTCCACGCTCCTTAGCAGTCTGACATTCTGCAAGGATGAGTCACGCCCCGACATTGTGAGATCTCAAATCGCAGATCTGAGATCCTGATTGGTACCCAAGGAAGGACTTAAACCTTCAACCTCTGGTTTGTAGGACCAGCGCTCCATCAATTGAGCTACTCGGGCAAAAGAAATCATTGGTCATATATCATTTGAAAGTGCTCATTTATCATTTTGGCCATTCGCCCGCTGTTCGTTTCGATTGAACGAACGGTCGAATTACAACTGACAACGGACTACGGACCAAAATGACCAATGAGAATAATTTGGTCGGAGTTGGAATCGAACCAACCTCTCAAGTTTTTCAGACTCGCGCTAATCCATCTCAGCTATCCGACCTAAAAAACGGCCTTTGCCCTTGGGCTCTGAGCCTTTGGCCTTTGGTACTGCACTAAGTGCGAATCAAAGACCAAAGATCAAAGCTCGAAGACCCAAAGGATCTAAGACCGGCTCTGCTCGCGCACTACTCTTTCACGAACATCGCGATCATCATGCATATCCATGAAGAGATACTTGCGCCATTCAGCTCGTGCTTCCGCATAGTGGCAAAGCACAACCCGCTCAAGCTTCACGCGTAATGCCGACTGCGAAGTCAACAACGGCATTCGCGCTTCATTCGGAGTGCGATTGCTCTTGCGGTTGTTGCAGGCGACGCAAGCAGTAACGATATTCACTGGTGAGTTATCGCCACCACGAGAACGTGGCAGGATGTGATCGAGTGTTAGCTCCCCGACAGCCTTTCTTGCACCGCAATACTGGCAGCGGTACTTGTCGCGCATGTAAATTCGCATACGTTTCATTCCTGATGCTTCACGACGACGTCGAACATTTATGTAGGTACGTCGACGAATCACTGAAGGAACCGGGAATTCGGCGTGAGCGGAACGCAGTACGCGATCTCCTTCAATCTCTTCGACGGTCACGCTGTTCTTGAATGTCATGATCACTGCTCGTGCAACGCTAACGGTGCCGAGCGGTTCGTAAGTTTGGTTTAGCAACAAAACTCTTCCATTGAGTGCCATTACCCGGCACCTCCTTTCTAAGCGTTTGAATTTAGTTTGTTCGGTTGAAGAACCGATCCATGGGTCATTGGTCAATTGACATTTCTCATTTGTCATTTGAAGAACAATTTGGTCGCTGACGATCTAGCATTTCCAAAATGGCAAATAAGAAATGTCAATTGACCAATGACCAATGATTTTTTTGGAGTTCAAGAGCGGTTGTGAGGACGGCAAGACTTCGCAAGGTGCGAAGTCACCGCTCTTGAAGATTGGAGCGCGCGGTGAGATTTGAACTCACGAATACTGGATTTGCAGTCCAGAGCCTTGGGCCAGCTTGGCGACGCGCGCATTTGATGTTCGACATGCTTTAGCTTGTCGTTTTGATACGCTGAAGGAACCTTAAGCGCAGTATTCGACAAGCTAAAGCATGTCGGACATTAAGAACATGCCGGACATTAAGAATTGGAGCGGAAGGAGAGATTCGAACTCTCGAGACGAGTTTGGAAGACTCGCATGTTTCCAGCTACATCACTCCCGCAAGGAAAGATTTCAGATTTGAGATCTCAGAGTTGGGGCTCCTGGTAGGATTCGAACCCACAGCAACGACGTTCGAAGCGTCGGACTCTTCCATTTGAGCTACAGGAGCAGATAAGAATTTGGGCTTGAGATTTTGCCTTTGAGATTTGAGATCTTCTGGTCCGGATGGACAGAGTTGAACTGTCGCCACGAGTGCCCAAGACTCGGATGCTAACGCTACACCACACCCGGCAAATCGAACTTTGGCTTGTGCTTGTTGGGTTAAGTGGGGAACTTAGGGGAGGGTCGAGAATCATTGGTCATATATCATTTGAAATTTCTCATTGGTAATTTTTAAGAACTACGACGTACACATCTCAGTGCGCATGTCGTATTCCCAGCTATGCCAAATACCGCGCGCAACCGCAAATGACAAATGAGAAATTTCAAATGATATATGACCAATGATCCTTTCTACCCCTTTACGCATACCACCTGCTTGATCTCGGCGACAACTTCAACCAGATCTTCCTGGTTCTTCATTACCGCTTCAATCGACTTGTAAGCGCCAGGAATTTCATCCAGCACGCCCACGTCCTTGCGACATTCGACACCACTCGTCTGGCGTTCCAAGTCTTCCTTAGTAAACGCACGCTTCGCAGCGCCACGTGAAAGCTTGCGTCCTGCTCCGTGGGAACAAGAGTTGAAACTTTCCGCCAAACCGCGTCCCTTAACGATGAACGACTTTGCACCCATCGATCCGGGAATAATTCCGTAAGTTCCGGATGCCGCGTTGATCGCACCCTTGCGTGTGACGAAAACGTCTTCGCCGTAGTGCTGCTCGAGTGCAACGTAGTTGTGATGACAATTAACTGCCAGTTCAGGCTTGAAGGGCTGACGATGATTGAACATCTTGTTGAATACTTTCAACAGACGGGTCATCATGATCTCGCGATTCTTCATCGCATAGCCTTGCGCCCACTTCAAGTCTTTCCAGTAAGCTTCAAACTCTGGCGTACCGTAAATGAAGTAAGCAAGATCAGGTGAAGGCAGTTCGCTCAGCTTCCACAGCCCCTTGGCAGTAGAGATGTGACGTTCAGCCAGTTCCTTTCCAATGTTGCGAGAACCTGAGTGAAGCATCAACCAAACGTGCGTTTCTGTATCCAGACAAACCTCAATGAAGTGATTACCACCACCCAGCGTACCTAGCTGCTTCATTGCCTTTGCTTTACGATCGTGAACTTCTTCGTGTAGTTCCTTGAATTCGTTCCAACCGTCCCAGTAAGACGACTCGTCAACCGATTCCTTATACGCATCGAATCCGGTAGGAATTGCTTCCTCGATCTTCAAGCGAAGTTCCTTCAACTTACCATCGAGGATGCCACTCTTGAATGGAGTCTTAACAGCCATCATTCCGCAACCAATATCGACTCCGACTGTTGCGGGAATTACCGCTTCCTTTGTCGCGACTACTGACCCGACCATACTTCCCTTTCCCAGGTGAGCGTCAGGCATTAGCGCGACGTGCTTGAACAAGCAAGGCAGACGCGAAACGCTGCGTAGCATTGACTGTTCTTCGATGCTGAACTCGTGGTTGGCCCATGAAAGTATGTCCTTCTGAGCTCCACCCAGTTGTAGCTTTTCGTAAGGCATTTGCTTACCTCCTTTCTTTATGTCCGACATGCTTTAGCTTGTCGCTTAGCTTCGTTTGTTAAAATGAGGATCTACCTGAAGGACCTCCCTGAGCCGTCAAAGAGCCATGTGGCGTAAGTCACGACAATCTAAAGATTATCGGACATCCAATCTGGTGCGCCAGGTGAGACTCGAACTCACACTCCCCTGATTAAGAGTCAGGTGCCTTAGTCCAGTTTAGCTACTAGCGCATTTAGAAATGATGGCGGAACTGAACGGACTCGAATCGTCATCGGCTTGGTTGACAACCAAGTGCCTAACCCCTCGGCCACAGTTCCGAAAAGATTTCAGATTTAAGATCTCTGGTCTCAAAGATGGTGCGTTCTCAAAAGTCTCTCAGATCTCGAAAGGCTGTGAGATCTGAGATCTCACATTTGAGATCTTCCTTGGGTGGGTCGGAGGGAGTTGAACCCTCACCTTACGCGGTCACAGTGCGGCGCTCTGCCGTTAAGCTACGACCCACATATAAATGGAGCTTTGTACTCACGTACTTTGTGCTTTGAAGTTGGCAGGGATGACGAGACTCGAACTCGCAAATCAGCTGATTGAAGGTCAGCCCGCTTTCCATTTCGCGTTCATCCCCAAATGTCCGGCAAGCTTTAGCTTGTCGAACACAATCACTAGCGACTCATCCGAGATAAGTAGTTTGACGACAAGCTAAAGCTTGTCGGACATTTCGTGGTGCGCGTGGAGAGATTCGAACTCATCACAAAGCTGATCTTAAGTCAGCCGCCTCTTCCAATTGGGCTACACGCGCAACTCATTGACAATCTCAAATCTGAAATCTCAAATCTCAAGTTGAACTGGTACTCGCGGAGGGATTCGAACCCACACTGTACAGATTTTGAATCTGTCGTCTCCTACCGATTGGACTACGCGAGTTCGTCTCTGACGTTGATTGGTACCGGTGGAGGGATTCGAACCCACACTATCTAGTTTCTAAGACTAGCGCCTCATTCCTATTGGGCTACACCGGCAAATTTTTGGTGGACCAGGCACGATTTGAACGTGCGTCCTCGACCTTCGCAGAGTCGCGCTCTTATTCCTCTGAGCTACTGGTCCATTGCGATCTCAAGTTTCAGATCTGAGATCTCAGAATTGGGCGGAGGTGACAGGAGTTGAACCTGCACGCGATTGATCGCGGCGATTTAGTCCAGACGACTTCGGGACTGCCATACCGTTAGGCGACACCTCCCCGATAATGCAGTCTTGTTGGCAGGGATGCCCGGATTTGAACCGAGAAAACCGATTTTGGAGACCGGGGGTTTGCCAGTTAGCCTACATCCCTGAATCTTTGGAGGAAGGGACAGGAATCGAACCTGCAAGGGATTTTAAGCCCGGTAGTTTTCAAGACTACTGCCTTGCCAATTAGGCTTCCCTTCCTGGGGAACCCCGTGCTTTGTGCTTTGTAGTTTGTACTTTGTTCGTTTTTCCACCATGGACCAAAGGATGCACAAAGAACCAAGATCTAAGTTCAAAGCTCGCAGTTTGGTGCATGCGGTAGGACTCGAACCTACGGAGTTCACTGAAGAACCGCTGATTTACAGTCAGGTGCTTTTGCCGCTCAGCCACGCATGCGTGCTTGCAGCTTGGAACTTTGTACTTGGGATTTTGTACTTGGGATTTTGTACATGGAACTTTGTACTTAGAGCTTTGTACTTAGAGCTTTGTACTTAGAGCTTTGTACTTAGAGCTTTGTACTTCGTCTTGTATTCGATCAAGTTCCAATCACAAAAGTACAAAGTTCCAAGCACAAAGTACAAAGTTCAAAGTACAAAGTTCAAAGTTCAAAAGTTCAAACTGAAAGTTCCAAGCACAAATTCTGAATCTATGCTAAAAAAACAGATGAAGGCAGCAGAGCGCGTCGCGAATACACTTCGAGACACACTTCGACCGTAGATGGCGCGCCTCATGGACTCTCGCAAAGCACCGAGGCGCATCATCTGTTGAAGGCTCTCTGCCTTCATCTCGCAAAAAGGTATTTCGATTGTCAAAAAACTGAAGGAGCGGGCTTTAGGCCTCCCAGGGAAGCTGCCCGCTCCTACAATTCTCGCGAAGTTTTCGTTGGAATTTTGGGAGCGGGAGTCCGCTCCCGCTGACTAATGCCTGATATAACGGCTATCGACTATGGACGTTGATTGTCCGAGTCTACCGCCGAAGAAATTGGTGGGTTCTAAGCCGAAACCCAGACCACACCAGGCGGTGCGCATATTCGCACTCGGTTGCCGTTTGGCTGTCTGTTGTTTATGTGTTCGGCCCATCATGTGTTTGTCTTTCTCCTTCGCGCTTACATCAACTCACTCGCGCGAGCGTTCTTGTATAAAGTAGCAATAGCAGTCCTGTCAAGATCTTTTTGAAAACTTTTTTGCTGCGACGGTTGGATTACTCCCGGGTCAATCGCGTTGCCCAGAGTATGGTGCACTGGGACTCTGCCTGATGCTATGTTGCAGAAATCATCGGTCAATGGTCTTTAGACATTTCTCATTTGTCATTGCTCGATGGTCTTTTAGGCCACTGGCTTGCCCAGTGGTTGTTCACGTTCGTTGCTACAAGGAGCTTGCCTTTCCTTCCGGCGCGCTTGCGCGCGCAGGAGTGAGAATCAAGGATCGGTTATTAGCAACGAGCGTAAAGAACCACTGGGCAAGCCAGTGGCCTAAAAGACCATCAAGCAATGACAAATGAGAAATTTCAAATGACCATTGACCAATGATTTCCCCGCTACTGACCTAATTCTCACGAACCGTGCTTGGCGTAGTAACCCGGACGGTGTCTGAGTTGGACCTTATCCTTCCGAAATTGCGGGTTAGTAATCTCAATCGATATCTGCCTGTAAGATCCATCGTGTCGCTTGTTGGTAGAGGAATACGCTATCAGGTACTGGGTACGGAGTTCCTTTTCGATCTCATAAAATGCTGCTTTCATGTCGAAATTCTTGCCAGGGAAAAATGCGCGACCGCCTGTCCTTTCCGCAAGATCGCGCAGCACTTCTTTGTCGAGATCCTTCGAGTCCCAGGACGCTTCGCCTCGAATTCCAATAGCATAGACCACAGTTTCCGCACTGAGCGCACCAGTAATAGCATCCTTCTTTGTTAGCCGGCTTGAAGTGTCAATTCCATCGGTTAACACGATAATGGCCCGCCGTCGTTGGCCGGGAGAAATTGCCATCACCTTGTTCGAAGTCAATGCGACTGCATCCCAAAGTGAAGTCCTTCCTTCGTCTGGTGGCGCTGCCATTCCTGGACCAGTTGGTATACCTGTTAATGGTCGGCCTGAACCCAGGTACATTGGCACACCAACCTCAACCCGCTGTAACACTCGATATGCACTCAGCATGTCTCGAGTCATCTCCTGTTCCAGATACGCGAAACTGGTAAACGGAACAATCGCAACCTCGTCCTTGCTTGACTGAACGATATTTTCCATAAACGTTCGCACTGCGGCTTTTTCTTCGGGTAAGGATGCTTCTTGAGAAATGCTGACGTCGATCAGAAACGCGAGTGCGAGTGGACGATCGGTCTCGCGTTGAAACGTGAAGAGTTGCTGTGGTACGCCATCTTCAAGAACGCGAACGTCTTCAGCCTTGAGCGTGGTAATGAATCGCTTGTCTTTATCAGTAGCAGTAAAGGGAAGGTTTGTGACATCAGTGTCGACCCGGATTACGTCATCTTGATCGACTCGCGTTTGCGCATTCAACCTCAGTGAAAAGAGTACTAAACCCAGGAGCACTAGAGAAGTGATTGTTCTGGATGTACTTCGCATCGAAAGTAAGCCGCGCGATTAGCTAGAACGCAATAGGTTTGCCGTGGAGACTGATGTGGGAATTCTAGCTGACTCCGAACAAAGAGACCACCGATTCAGAGGCAAACTGCCTCTCCTGCGTCTCTGCGTTCTCGGCGCCTCTGCGTTGATCATAGCGCTGGAAGAGCTTCAATACCGAGATGATGAGAACACAGAGACGCAGCGCAGCGTAGCCGCAACCAAATAAATTGCGACGTGGGAAAACAGTGAAATCACCTCGTCGGTGTGCCATGTCTAAGTTGACGGTAAAGGTCCCTTCGACGCCCACTCCGTTAAGAGTGTGATCTTTATAGATCACGAAAGAACTGGCTATGCACTCCGTTAGGAGTGCGATGTTTGGCCGCACCATAACCAAGGGCTCTCGCTCTCGTGATTTATAGACATCGCACTCCTAACGGAGTGCGGGGCCTCTATTCGTCGGCGGGCTATAAACATCGCACTCCTGCCGGAGTGCGGAGCATCGACTACTCCTGGCTGGGGGCCTAAAACTCTGTCAGAAAAACAAGATCTTAAGAACTTGCTACGCAGAGTTTTGGGTCAGCTATTGCTCCGTAGCCTTCTTATCCACTTCCTTAGTTTCTTTCTTTGGTAACGCTGGAGTTGCAAAATCAGGTAACGGATCGTTGAAGATGTAATGATTGAACCATCCGAGGTTGTGTTGCATTACTGCACGTTGGGATTTTGGCTTTGTAATACCATGACCAAATCCTTTGTAAACAATCATCTCAACCTTGACGCTACGGTCTTCCAGTGCTTGGCGCAATTGATATGCATTTGCGATTGGCACGCGACGATCTAATTCACCGTGCTGGATCAACGTTGGCGTGCGTGCGCCCTTGATGTACGCAACTGGAGACGTCTTCTGGTAGATCGCAGGATCGTTAACTGGATTGTCACCCAGGTAATTGATAGTGAATGGCGTGATGTCGGTGTTGTAGTAGTAGGTGGCCCAATCAGAGATGCCTGCGCCAACCGAGATCGCTACAAAACGATCGGAGGAAGCTGTCAGGAACGCTGAAATGTATCCCCCTTGACTCCAACCCATGCACGCAACTCGATTGGGATCAACCCAACCCCTGGCTATCAAATTATCGACACCCGAAATCACATCCCACGCGTCACCGACTCCGAGGTTCTTAATATTTAGTTTTCTGAAGGCTTCACCATAGCCGGCGCTCCCACGGTAGTTGACCTTCAGAATGAGCGCACCTCGTGCGGCCCAAAGGTCGGACGGGTAGTAACGAGTATCAGGGGTGAGGAGCGTAGGTCGATCGATGCCAGTTGGACCACCGTGAATGATGCATAGCAACGGATATTTCTTGTTCGGATCAAAGTCCGCCGGCTTAATCAGAACACCTTCAATCTCGGCTCCATCAGTACTCTTCCATGTAACCAGCTCACGAGTTCCAAGCGTAAAGTTCTTTGTCTGCTCGGTCATCTTAGTCAGCATTCGCGGTTCAAAGTTCGTGCTGCTAGTAATGAAGAGCTCGTTAAGAGTTGTTGGTGAACTTGCGGTAAATGCTATTTGTTTTGCGTCTTTACTCAGCGAGAAACCACCAGCCAGCAGATTGTCTGGTTGCGAGATGCGACTAATTTTTCCGCTGGCGGGATCAAGCCGAAACAGTTGCAAAGCTGTCTTTTGTAAACCAGTGAAGTAGATGCCATCCGGCTTCCAATCAACCAGGTTTGCATTCTCGTCAAATGCGTCAGTGATCGACTTTGGAGTTCCTCCACTGGCGGAGACCACGGCGAGACGTGTATTAGTGGCGAAGTAAGGTAAGCGGTTCATTGCAGTGGAAAAGACTATCTGGGTTCCATCAGGTGACCACCTTGGTCCATTGTCTGGTCCAGCTTGAGCCACAATCTTATTCACTGCATCGTCAACCAGGTTCAGCACGTAAATGTCGCTCGTAGTTCCCTGAACAAGATCAGGGTTGAGGGTTGCACTGAATGCAATCTTGGATCCATCTGGCGACAATGAAAAAGAATCGACACTGAAGTCTTTCTTCTTCGTACGTTGCTTTCCAACCACTGGAGCGTTAAGCGCGTCGCTTACATTGAACGTCCAAATGTGACTGAAGTTGTACTCTTTTCGGATGACTTCAAAGTCGCCTAGATACTCTTTTCGTTCCTTCGAGACTGGAGGAGCTGGTTCAGCGGCAAGATAGGCGATCGACTTGCCATCCTCGGACCAGAGAAAGTTGTTGATGGCAGTTTCCGACTTTGTTAACTGAATAGATTCACCGCCAAGGGGGTTGATTGCAAAGATTTGATTCTTGTCCTCAACCCGGTTGCTGAGAAACGTCAGCCATGAACCATCTGGCGACCATCGTGGCGAGGTTGCGGATTTGTCGCCGCGAGTAACTTGATACGTGCGACCTGAGCTCACATCCGCCAACCAGATTTGAGTGACGAATGCATCTTGTTTGAAATCGCAGTAACCAACTGTGTAAGCGATCCACTTCGCGTCAGGCGAGATCTGGACAGCGCCGATCGTATTCAGCGTAAGCAACTCGTCTATTGTCGGAACGTGCCGTGTTGTTTGTGCGTTGACTGCCGATAAGGTAAAGAGCAATGCAAGGATCGCGACGATGGGATTAATTCTTCGCATGACAAATCTCCAATCTAGACTTGAACGATCATAGCTCGGATGGGTTGGTCCCGGACTAGATCGGTACCATTTTGGGTGAATCGGTTCCGACTTAATAATTGGTTAACTGGTTATGAACTACTGCGGCAGTCCAACTTGACGCATCAGATCGATAAACCGGGGCTCAGTTCGAAGGCTATCAAATTCAAACGAGGTGCCGATCAGTAGCACGCGAAAGTCACGATCGACATAGGCCTTCTCCAGCGCATCCAATGCTTTGTCTTTTTCGCCAGCCCTTGCATAAAACGCCGCCATCAAGAACGCTGGCATCGGCTGTTTGCCTGCTGATGATTCGAACTCAGCGATGTTGGCCTGGAGGTAAGCTTTCCAACCGGACTTATCATAGGTGAGCTTCAATCTCTCTATCGTCTCTCCCCATCCCGGCAGACCAGAACGTGCTGCTTTTGAATATTGCTCGACTGCCTGATCATACATTCCCTTCGCCTCATAAGCGCGCCCCAGGAAATAGGGTGTTGTGGGAAAATTCGGATCTAAATCGATGGTCTTGCGATACTGTTCTATCGCCTCATCGTAACGGCGAGCAGCAGTCAGAGTGTCACCGTAAATACGATTGATGATGATTGAGAGCGGATCGAGTTCGAGAGCACGTCGAACCTCTCGTAGCGCCTCGTCATACTTTTTAATGCTGGACAGTTGTTCGCCCAACCACTGATGCGCCGTTGCATAATTCGGATTCAACTCGATTGCGCGTCGATACTCTTTTTCAGCGGTCACAAGGTCGTAATCGTAATACTCGACGATTTGACCAAATGAAGCATGTGCCTCGGCAAGTTTGTCATCTAGTTCAAGCGCCCTCAATGCAGCAGCTTTCGCCTTTGGCATCACTTCTCTCGGCGGCACCCTGGTGTAGACCGTTTGTAGTGCATAAGAATCGGCCAAACCCGAATACGCCAACGCATAGCTAGGATCTTTCTCAATTGCTTCTTGAAAGAAGGCAATTGACTTTTGAAAATCCTCAGGTGTGCGTTTGTTCCAGTAAAACCGGCCCTTTAAGTAGAGTTGGTAAGCTTCCGGATTAGCTGTGTACTCTTTGGTGATTCGAGTCTGCTCCATCCCTGAGAGTGTTGGGCGAAGATTGTTCGTTATCTCGCGCGCGATCTCGCGCTGAACAGATAGCATGTCTGAAAGTTTACGTTCAAACTTATCTCCCCAAAGCTGTTTGTCGTCGCGCACGTCGATCAAATCCGTGCTTATCACCATTGCTTCGCCCCGCTGTTGGAGTCGCCCCGTTAGGACTGCGCGCACTCCCAGTTCCTTACCTACCTGGATGGGATCAGTTTGGTTACCCTTGTAACGAAAAACCGAGCTCCGCGCTATAACCTTTAGATTTGGCAATTGAGTCAGACTGTTAATGAGACTCTCGGTTAGACCATCGGAGATCCAATCAACGTTCGGATCACTGTTCTCGTTTACAAATGGAAGCACGGCGATTGAATCGATTGCGACTTCCGTGGTGCTTGCATGAAGATAAGAGTAGAAGGCATAGGCGCCGACAGCGATTGAACCGAGAACAATCGCTGCTGTTATGAGGGCAACACGACGATGCTGCTTGAGTCCACTGACGATGTACTCTGCGTTGGAAGTACGCGTTGAGGTTGAACTTTGTGGTCCTCTTGTGGTGTCCCCTGAAGTTTGTAATTGAGTTGCATCGTCACTCAACAATGTCTTTTCTTCGCTGTCCGAAGTTTGGGTTACAGACTTTTCGGTCTCAGGACTCTCCTGGATTTCTCGCCTAACCTCTTTTAATTCGATAGCAACATCTTTAATTGACTGGTATCGCTCTTCAGGATCTTTCGCTAAACAACGTCGTACTATTCGCTGCAGATCTGCCGGAGCGGTTGGATTGAAATTGCTTATGGGCGGTGCCTGCTCTCGAATGATTTTGTTCATCGAATCGATCGCGTCTTTCCCTTCAAATGCTTTATGCGTGGTAATAGCTTCGAAGAGGATGCAACCAAACGAAAAGATGTCGGAACGTCGATCTACTTCAGCGACTCGACCTTGAGCTTGCTCCGGCGACATATAACCGGCAGTTCCAAGAATTAGACCAGGAGTGGACTGCGGAAGGATTACGGTGGCGGCTTCTCCTGAAACTTGAGGCGAGCTTTCAGGACGTTTCTCGACCAGCTTGGCAAGACCAAAGTCGAGAATCTTGGCGTGGCCATCGCTGCTGATCATGATGTTATCGGGTTTTAGATCACGATGAACAATTCCCGTGTCATGCGCTTTAGCCAGTCCTTCTGCCACATGTTGAAGATATCGCAGAAGTTTATTTAGTGGTGCCTGTTCCCGATGAATCTTTTCACGAAGGGTAACACCATCGACATACTCCATAGCGATGAAGTTAATGCCTTCCGACTCCGCGATCTCATAGATGTGAGCAATGGATGGATGATTCAGAGAAGCCGCCGAGGTGGCCTCCTGATTGAACCGTCGCATTCGATCACGATTAGCGGCGACGTCCGGCGGGAGTACCTTTAGCGCGACCTTTCTATGTAAGCGGGTGTCTTCCGCCAGGTAGACTTGGCCCATTCCGCCCACGCCAATTTGGGACAGAATTTCGTAGCGATGCAGTTTTGTTCCTTCAGCAAGAGTCATGACGATTCGGATAGGTACTTACTAACGAAATTTGATCGTTGGATGTTAGCCCAATCATCAGCACGATATTGTGGATGCGCTCACGACGAGTTTCTGACTCTCGCAAAATAGATAGGGACTCCGCTCAAGAGCTTTGGCTTTGCGGTTCTGAATTGTCGCGCATTTTAGCCGAGATGGTGGAGTGAGGCTAGCTTTGAAGTTTTATTTCTCGTCGACCTAAAGAAATAACTGGCTCTTAAGGCCACGGGCTTGCCCCGTGGTTCTTACGCTCGTTTCTACCAAAAGACGTTGTTTTCTTCCCGCGCGCTTGCGCGCGCGGGGGGGAATTCAAGAGAGCGTATTTAGCAACAAGCCTTAAAGACCACCGGACAGCCGGTGGCCTACTTCTTCCAAAGACAGCCACTTCCACTTCCTTCATTAATTTGAAGCTTGCGACCAAGAACTTGAAACTGGATCTCTGCGTATCAACATCGCCTACTGGTATTCTAAGCGGCCACTCGACCATCGAAGGAGTTCTTCAAACATTATGCGACTATCCAGTTACAGCTGCGCCGTACTCCTTTTCCTCACGCTCTCTATCAGCACTTCATTTGCGAAACCGATGGTTGTAGTTGGACCATCAGCGGAGATCGACTTCAGCGAGCTGGACAAAATGGTGCCGTCTGAGCTCAAAGAGAAGAACACACCGGGCGCAGTGATTACGATCGTAAGTGGCGATCGCGTGGTCTATCAGAAGGCGTTCGGCGTGGCCAACGTCGAAACAAATGTTCAGATGCAACCAGACATGCTCTTCCGTTTAGGCTCAACAACAAAGATGTTCACAGCGGCTGCGTTAGTGACTCTATCGGACAAAGGGCGAATCAAACTCTACGAACCAATTGGAAATCAGATTAAGGGATTGAGTCCAAAGATCTCCCAAACCACTCCTCACTATTTGCTTAGTAACTCCGCCGGAATTCGCGACTTCGCGGCAACCGTTGTCTCGAATGATGACGCTGCACTTGGGAACATGATCCGATCATGGAAAGACGATGTGTTTTTTGCCGATCTGGGTGAGATTTACTCTTACTCCAGCCCTGGATATTGGCTATCAGGCTTTATAGTTGAATCCCTACAAGGAAAACCTTACGCGGATGCGATGGACGAACTCTTATTCAAACCACTGGGAATGGAACGCACCACTCTACGTCCACTTATGGCAATGACTTACCCACTTGCGAATGCGCATGCTGTTGAAGGTGGCAAAGCAACTATCATCCGGCCCTTCTTCAACAACGTTGCGATGTGGCCGGCCGGCTCGATCTTCTCAAACTCAAAAGATTTGTCGCGGTGGGTAATCGCGTTCCTCAATGACGGCCGAATCGATGGCAAACAGGTGCTTGCGCCGACCTTGGCCCAACAAATGAGTACGCACCATGTAAAGGTCCCGGGTGAGACGAACTCTTTTTATGAATATGGCTTGACGTCGTTCAAGTATCGAGACCTCGAATTCGTGGGCCATGGTGGGTTTAGTCGTGGCTATGGATCGATGATTCAAATGGTTCCGGCTCGGAAGTTCGCAGTCATTGTCTTGACTAACAAGAGCGGTGAGACACTGCGCAATAGTCTCAACAAAGCAATGGAGCTTGGCCTGGAGTTGAAGAACGATGACGCGGATAAGCCGGCTACCGTAGCACCTGTCACGAGGGCCGAGATGAATGAGATTCTTGGCTCCTATTCCCATGCGCCGCAGACCTGGGAAGTGTTTTTGAAGGACGAAAACCTTTTTGTGAAGTTCGAAGGAAAGGAATATGCGTTGACGAAGAGTGGGGAACGAAAGTTCACTTTTGGAGCGCAAAACGAGAACGAGTTGGTGTTTGTACCTGGTAAGAGCGGGAAGATTGACTTTCTGTTTACCGAACTCTACGGCGCAAAAAAAGTGAAGTAACCAGGCGGATCCCCGCTCTTCCTCTTTTCCGGCACTCCGTCAGGAGTGCGATGTTTATAGATCACGAAAGAACACAGGCTATGCACTCCGTTAGGAGTGCGATGTTTGTCCGCACAACCAAGGCTCTCGTGATTATAGCCATCGCACTCCTAACGGAGTGCCGGAGCCTCTATTCGTCGGCGGTGCTATAAACATTGCACTCCTAACGGAGTGCCGGAGCATCTATTCGTCGGCGGGGCTATAAACATTGCACTCCTGACGGAGTGCCGGAGCCTCTATTCGTCGGCGGGGCTATAAACATTGCACTCCTGACGGAGTGCAAACCATCGACTACACCTCTTGGGCGCATAAAACTTTGTCCAAAAAACAAAATCTTAAGATCTTGCTACGCACAGGCGCACGCAGTGAGAAGAGAGTTGTCTCGCTCCTTCGATTTGACCTTGGATTCTCCCTGCAAATAGAATCTGTTAGTCACTCCACACTTGGTTCCCCATTTTGTCTTTAACCATCAGAACACTCAGCCTTCGGAGAAAACAAATGATCGCCCGCGTCAATGTGCGTGTATTACTTCTCGTTACCCTTTTAACCTTCATCAGTTTTCTCGGCGTCAAACAACAAGCCGCACAGAGTCAGACAACTGCTCCGGCGCAAACACAAAAGATGCCTGTCGATCCTCAGATCACGATGGGCACGTTTCCCAATGGCATGCGCTACTACATCCGCGCCAATAAGAAACCAGAAAAGCGGGCGGAGTTAAGACTCGTGGTCAATGCCGGTTCGATTCTTGAAGACGACGACCAGCAGGGACTAGCCCACTTTGTCGAACATATGGCATTTAACGGGACCAAGAATTTTCCCAAGCAGGAATTGGTTTCGTTTATCGAATCGATGGGTATGCGTTTTGGCGCGGACTTAAACGCCTACACAAATTTTGACGAAACCGTTTACACGCTGCAGGTCCCAACTGATAAGCCGGAAACTCTCGACCGTTCACTTCAGATTCTCGAAGACTGGGCCCACAACGTCTCATTTGACGCAGCGGAGATCGAAAAAGAGCGTGGCGTGGTGATGGAAGAATGGCGTTTAGGTCGCGGAGCTGGTCGACGAACTGCCGAGAAAATCTTTCCGGTAATGTTCAAAGGCTCACGTTACGCCAACCGAATTCCAATTGGTCTGCCTGACATCATCCAAAATGGTAAGCCCGAAAAACTGAAACAGTTTTACACCGATTGGTATCGCCCTGACTTAATGGCGGTGGTTGTTGTCGGAGACTTCGATAAAGCAGCAGTAGAGAAAATGGTTACTGCGCATTTCGCCTCTATACCCGCGGCCAAGAATCCAAAACCGCGGGAAGTCTATTCCATTCCCGATCGAGGCGCTGACACAGGTTATGCGATCTCAACAGACAAAGAGACGACCACGGCGCGGATTGAGATCGATACTTTGCTACCTGCGCGCGATCAAGGCTCGGTCGCAACTTATCGACAGCAAATAGTCGACGCTCTCTTCTCCGGGATGTTGTCAGCACGTTTCGCTGAGATCGCACAAAAACCAGATGCGCCGTTTCTCTTCGCTGGTGCGGGCCGAGGATCTTTTCTGGCCAGGACCAAAGAAGCAGCGACACTCATCGCGGTCGTTAAAGAGGATGGTATCGAGCGAGGACTTGACGCGATCGTCAGTGAGGCGCAACGTGTTGCGCGATTTGGCTTTACTGAAACTGAATTGGCAAGGCAGAGGCAATCCATTCTGGTCAGTTACGAGCGTGGCGCAATCGAAAAAGAAAACCGGCTATCCGGCAGTCGCGCCGATGAATATGTACGTAACTTCCTGACAAATGAAAGTCTCCCTACAGCGGACGACGAGTATGAGTTGCACAAACGTTATCTGCCCGAGATCGGACTTGCGGAAATAAATAAACTCGCCACCGACTGGTTTGTGAACAACAACCGGCTCGTGGTTGCGACCGCACCGGCTAAAGAAGGGCTCGTTATTCCAGACCAGGCGAAACTGGCGGTGGTAATAGATGCTGTCAAAAATAAGGAACTCAAACCTTACGTTGATAGCGTTGCCACCACAGTTCTTCTCGAACCACTTCCGACTGGTGGAACCGTTGTTAAGACTTCGTCGATTGATGCTGCCGGTATAACTGAGTGGACGCTCTCTAATGGCGTGCGAGTTGTCTTGAAGCCAACAACATTTCGAGCGGATGAGATTTTGTTTCGCGCTACTAGTCCCGGTGGTACTTCGGTGGCAGCAGACAAAGACTTCATTCCAGCCAGCACTGCTTCGCCCCTAGTTGCTGCGGGCGGGGTCGGCAAGTTCAGCGCAATCGAGCTCCGGAAAGTTCTCACCGGAAAAGTGGCATCGGCGAATCCATTTATCGGCGAACTTGAAGAAGGTTTAAGTGGGACCAGCTCTCGACGTGATCTCGAAACAATGTTTCAGCTTATTTATCTGCGGTTCACTCAACCGCGAGCAGACACAAATGCGTTCAATGTACAGGCGAGTCAAGCTAAAACGTTGATGATGAACCAACGTGCGGTTCCCGAATTTGCTTTTTTCGAGATGCTCAATAACACGCGCTTTCAAGGACACCTGCGAAGACAACTGGATACGGTGGCCACTGTTGACGAATGGAATCTCGACAAATCGCTCGCCTTTTACAAAGATCGATTCTCAGATGCGAGTGACTTCACTTTCTTATTTGTCGGCAGTTTTGACCTGCCAACGATTAAGCCTTTGATAGAGAAATATCTTGGCGGTCTGCCATCTACTAAGCGTAAAGAAACATGGAAGGACGTTGGCGTTAAGACACCAACCGGAGTCGTTGAGAAAACAGTTGAGAAAGGATCTGAACCGAAGAGTCAGGTCGGTATTGTGTTTAGCGGTCCGTTCGAGTTTGATCAATCCCATCGTGCGGCGATGAGAGCGATGGCAGAAATTCTGCAGACGCGACTGCTCGAGATAATTCGGGAGGAGCTCGGCGGAACTTACGGCATCTCCGTGAATCCGGGTTATCAAAAGTTTCCTCGCCCTGAATATTCAATCTCAATTCAATTCGGCTGCGCGCCAGACAGGGTTGACAGTTTAGTGAAGCGCGTATTTGAGGAGATTGAGAAGTACAAGGCAAATGGACCAACCGAAAAGCAACTTACTGACGAGAAGGAAACCCTATCTCGTGAGTTCGAGACAAATAGCACACAGAACAGCTACTTGTTGAGTCAATTGGTTATCAGATACCAGGTTGGCGAAGATCCTGCCGGCCTCTGGTACATTCCTGACTTTTACAAAAAGCTCGATGCCGCCACGATCCAGCAGTTGGCCAAGGATTACTTGAATACCTCTCGTTACATTAAGGTGGTTTTGTACCCGGAGAAAAAGTCGACTCAGGAGTAGGCTTGGAGTGAAAGTGACTGAGCTAACCCTGCAAATGTGGCGCTAAAATGGTTATTAACAGGGCCAATCTTGACTTTAGTGGAGGATTGGCTTAGAAGCATCGTAAATCTCAACCCTATTCAACAGGTGGCCCGTCATGAAAAGAGATCTGCTTGAAAGCGAACTCAAACGAGCTCACGTAAGCCTGAATGGTTGGCTCCCAGTTCTGCAATGTGATATTTGCAAGCAGCGTTGGGAACCATTTGCTACTGCCGTCGGCGAGAATGGTCCCACAGCCCGGTTGGACTACTGGATATGTCCAAATAGATGTAACGCCGACTCGCAGGTAGGATTAGCCATTCAGACAGCCATCCCGAGACATGTAGTTATTAACGACATTCCTGGAATGGTATTCGATGATGTAGACATGGTCGAGTTTGAACGATATGTGCGTTCAATGGACGTTACTGAAGTCTACAATCGCTCAACCTGATAAAGCCTCGAAGGTCCCACAATAAAATCCTCAGGCCCACAGGCCACCGGCTTGCCCGGTGGTGCTTACCGTTTCTAGCTAGAGCTCAGCTAAAGAATTTCTTGTAGGCCATCCGGCTTGCCCGGTGGTTTTTAACGTTTGCTGCTACAAATCGCCACCACTCACACACTCTGTTAGGCCACCGGCTCGCCCCGTGGTCCCTAACGTTTGTAGTTGATTCGAGAGCTGCTCCGTTCGAAGGACCGTCTAACGTGAAAAACCAGCGCTCTAGTCGGTCGACTCAAAATGATCAATTCCGTTTTCTTTTTGTAGCAACGAACGTAAAAAACCACCGGGCAAGCCGGTGGCCTCTACTCTTTTGCACCCGCGTCTACGAGTAAGGCAACAATGCGCGATTCTAACAACTCGCCATTGCTGATTTTCGAGTCCGAATGAATTTGGCGAGCCAACCTCAAGGCGGTTTGACCCTCATTATTTTTCAAATCGACTCGCGCACTGTTCTTTAGCAGAAACGCCACGCCCGCCATATTCGCGCACTTAGTCGCCAGAATAAGTGCTGTGTTTCCCTGGTTATCCTGAACGTTGATATTCGCACCTCGCTTCAGTAATAAATCCATCGTCTCATCGGGAACAAAGTGTTCGCTGTTCGCCGCGAGTATCAATGGAGTCCTTCCATCAATATCTGGAGCGTTTATCTCTCCCGCGCCTGGAGTGGATTCGAGTATGGCGGCAACCATCTTTGCTCGTACTCCAGCCGAGGCGAGATGCAAGGCTGATTGCTGTTTCTTGTTGCGGGGACTAAGCGAAGCTTTGCGGTCCAACAGCATCTTCGTCGCTTCCAGATCATTGTGACTAATGGCAACAATGAGGGCTGTTTCACCATCCTCGTTAGTGAGATTTAGATCTGCTCCCTTCTCAATTAACAAAAGCGCTACCTCGTTTCGGCCATAACTATTCTCTATCGCCAGCATCAACGGCGTGCTGCCGTGTTGATTTCGGTAGTTCGGATCTGCGCCAGCTGCCAGGACATTCTTAACTTCACTCAAATTGTTCGTGTAGGCGGCCCGTAACAAAGCGTAGTTGCGAGTCGCAGACAAGAGTTCTGCTTCAGTCTTGTAGTTCCCTTTTGAGGTTGCGCCTTTTGCCAGAAGTACTTTTGCGATCTCAGCATGACCATCGCCAATCGCATGATCCAACGCTGTTTCGCCGTCGGTGTCCTGCAAACTCAAATCGGCATTCTTTTCAAGCAAGAGTTGTACGATATCGATCCTGTCTTTCTCTGCAGCAATCATCAACGCCGTGATGCCCTTCCGGTTTTGCGCATTGACGTCGATACCTCTTGCAAGTAAAAGCTGCACTATTTCAATAGGCCCTTTCCAAACCTCCGCAGTCAACATCAACGCGTTGTCGCCACTGTTGTTCTTCGCCTGGACATCTGCTCCATGGTCCAACAGCAGCTTTACCACCTCAGGATGAGAGATGATTCCTCCCGACTCAGACATATACTGCGTGACCGAATGTAACAGTGGCGTAGTGCCATTCTTATCTCTGCCGTTTACATCCGCACCTTTTTTTATTAATAGCTCAATGATTGGGATTCGTTGTTCGGGTTTTACAAAATGCTCCAATCTCACGGCTTTCATCAACGCGGTTTCTCCGTCGTTGTTTGTAGCTTTTAGATCAGCACCAGCCGCCAGAAGCATCCCGACTTTCTCAACTGAGGCCCCACTCGCGCTCGCCATTAAAACAGTGTCACCTTCGCGATCAGTGTCGCGCACATTCACTAGTGCACCTTTGGCAAGCAGCATGCGGAGGATTTCAGGGTCTCCCCTTCTCGCAGCTCTCAGAACTGCCGCATCATCGGCAACATGAACGTCAGCACCTCTCTCAAGGAGAAGCTTGACGATCGCAACATGATTTGGCCCAGCGTCATCAGCCGCGTCGATCAAAGCTGTCCAGCCAAGTCTGTCAGGCAAATTCACATTGGCCCCTTTATCCAATAACAATCTGACAAGCTCGAGGTCGGAATTGATCGCGTATTGAAGAGCGTTGTGACCGTTAATCGGTTCTTTTGCGTTTACGTTCGCACCCTTTGCCAGCGCGGCTTTAACACGCGGTATTTCACTTTTCTCTACTGCATCCAGAAACTCCTGATCATTCACTGTTTGCTGGCCAGAAACATAAAATGCGTTGGAAACAATCACCGTGATGAGCAGGATGAAGGCCCGTAGTAGTTGATTCATAGACCAAGGTTCCTTTTTTGCGAAACGAGAGCGCGAGAGTTTTTCGAGGATTCAAGTTTGCTTATTTGATTGGCGACCAGTCTTTCGCTCCTGACGGAGCGACGCTAATGAGACTCCGGATTGCTATAACTTTTTGCTCCCAGGGGGCGAAGAACTACTTCTTCAAGGTCGAGTTGCTCGACGACGTGCTCTAAAGTAGACGCGAACTTCGTCGTTGCGCGGATTAATTACGTAAATTGAAACTCGGCCGTCTGGCAGTGTCTGAATAGTTGCCGGAGATACCAGAGTTGTGAGATACCAGCCGGCCGGCAAAACTACTGTATTACGAAGTCTGCCAAAACTTCTGTCCCAGACTAATTCCTCGCCATCGAGGTAATAACTCTTTGGGTCGGAGTAGGTTTCCATCAAGCGAATGCGGTTGGTAGTTCCCTTCTCGATCGCCCGCGCAAGATGGGTAACAACTATTTCGCTGTCGTCCTTGAGGGTTTCACCAACAGGCAGCTTTCGTTCAGCGGCCTGCTTGCCGCTGATTACTTCCCACTTAAGATTCTCGCCGGTTTCGAGATCAATACTTTCTGGACCACTCACGTGACTACCTGCCCTTACGACGTTGAAATAATATTTTTCTCCGACGCGGCGTACGGTGTAATCGTGAGTGATGCGAAAGGCATGTGATTCTGGCTCTTGCAGTTCGTAGAGTATTTCTCGGTCCTGATAAGCACGTTCTGAAAACGACGCACCCTGGTTTTGCGCGCCAACAGAAACATTCAGACTAAGGATTAGGAAGAGAAAGAAAATAAGAATAGGGTGGCGACTACTCAAACTGTTTATCTCCAATCAATCGCGCTGTTTTGTGAGTCATCTTATGATTTTGCCTTCAGACTCGCGGGCAACTTCTTTGCTCGGATGGTAACTTCGAGCTGTCCACCACTTCCAGCATTTACAAAAGCCAGTTTCAACCGACCATCTGGTTCGCTAAAAACTTGTGCGGACACCGAACATGACACGATTTCATAACCGGCAGGTAAGACAATACTGTCTCGCGGAATTCCCAGAGGGCGCTTGAAAACAATCTGCTCACCTTCAGAGTAGTAACTCTTGTCGTCTTTGTAGGTCTTGATTATTGCGAGTCGATATTCACCTCGCGGAGGTACCGGATGCGCGAGAAACACCTTGATGTAATGTGCCGTAGGCGGAAAGTTTTCATTTGGTGAATCGAGCTTCGCTTGTTCGCCAGAGATCACCTCAAACTTCAAGGGCTTGCCACTCGCAAGGTCAATTACTGATTCATCCGACGCATCACTACCTTCACGAATCTGGTTGAAATGGAAACGCGAACCGGTTCTGGTCTCGGTGACTTCGTAGTAGATCTTAAACTGGTGTGATTCCGGGGCCAGCAACTCATAACGCGTGTAAGTGTCAGCGGAAATGTATTGAGTGGCCGTAAAGACGAGCACAGCTATGAAGAAGGATAAGGAATAGAGTCGCATTGTCTGAGAAGCTTAACATTTCAAGCATTAATTTCGTGCATCGATTTACTACTCTGCGTCTCGGCGTTCTCGGCGTCTCGGCGTTGAACTTGGTCGTGCATTACATGACAACGCAGAGACGCAGCGGCGGCATCATCACTACCACTAGACGGCATGCGAATAGCTTGGATATAAGTGAACCACAACATCATGCACATAACTGAAATCTCGGCATACCGAGTTGAATTGCCACTACATGAAGGAAGCTATAAATGGTCCGGCGGAAACAGCGTCTCCGTCTTTGACTCCACCATCGTAGAGATTACGACTGATTCTGGAGTGCAGGGATACGGCGAAATTTGCCCGCTCGGTCCAGCTTACTTGCCCGCGTACGCAGCCGGAGCACGTACAGGTATCGCCGAACTCGCCCCGAACCTTCTCGGTCTGGATCCGACCCAATTGGGAGTCATTAATCAACGTATGGACCAGGCCATGCGTGGTCATCCTTACGTCAAGTCCGCTCTCGACATGGCCTGTTGGGACCTGCTTGGCAAAACCACAGCCCAACCAGTGACAACTCTGCTGGGTGGACGCTACGCCAACGATTTCGCGCTCTATCGAGCCATATCACAGGACACACCTGAGGCGATGGCGTCGAGCATCGCAACATATCGAGCACAGGGATACAGAAAGTTTCAATTGAAAGTCGGCGGGACTCCTGACACAGACATCGAGCGAATTGCGCAGTGCGCCAAACAGTTGCAGTCGGGTGATGTATTAATCGCTGACGCGAACACCGGTTGGAAACAACACGAAGCTCTGCGTATCGCACATGCTGTACGTGATATCGATGTCTATATCGAACAGCCGTGTATGAGTTACGAAGAGTGTCTGGTCATACGCAGACACACTAATCGTCCTTTCGTGTTGGACGAAGTGATTGATGGTGTGTCAATGGTATTGCGAACCTTAGCAGATGAAGCTGCAGACGTAATTAACTTAAAGATTTCCAAGGTCGGTGGACTAACAAAAGCGCGTCAGATTCGCGATTTGTGTGTGGCGTCGGGCATCGCCATGACAATTGAAGATACCTGGGGCGGTGACATTGTGACCGCCGCAATTGCAGCGTTGGCCCATAGCACTCCGCCGGATTTTCTTTTCTCAGCGACTGATTTCAACAGCTACGTGACGGTCAGTACGGCGGAGGGTGCGCCACAAAGAAATAATGGACGTCTAGCTTCGTCAATCGAACCAGGACTCGGCATCAGACCGCGCGTAGAAGTACTTGGCGAACCTGTTTTTAAAGTAAAGGCGTGAGGGCCACTAAAGAACCATGAAACCCGAATCAACGCTCAATCCTAATCAGAACTCAAGCTATGAAAGTCTAACTAACCTCGGGTCGCGTTTCTGGAAGTGGCGTGCACAACACATGCCGATCTCTTATGACGATATACCGCGCATTGAGCGACCGATCGGCTGGATACCCGATTGGTCAGCAAAAACAATTGCAAGTCGACGTGAGGATCTCGCAAGTCTCACTAGCGAGTGGAAAGGTCTTCAATCTTCGGGATGGTCCACTCCGCAACAAGTCGATTATCGACTAATCGGGTCCGCATTAGCGCGGGTCAAATGGGAACTCGATTTCACACGTAGTCACGAGGTCAACCCAGACTTCTATGTACATCAAACGCTCGGCGCAATCTTCCTTCTTCTGTTGAGTCCAGCATCGTTCGATTCTCAGCGCTGCGAAGAGATCGTGACACGCATGCAGAGCATTCCTGCAACGGTCGAAGATGCCAAACGTAATCTCGATAAACGCGCCATCAAACCATTCGCCATTGCTGCGATTGAAAAGCTAACAGGCGTTACGGAGCGCCTAGACAAAGTCGTTACCGAACTTCGACCACACTTCGACGACGCCTTCTTATCAGCTCTGCAAACGAGCGCGGCCGACGCCAGTAGGGCGCTCGCATCCTTCAGAGAATGGTTAGTAGTTCGCTTGCCGGAAATGAGCAAAGCGACTGCGATTGGCCACGAATCTTATTGTTTCTTTTTAAGAAACGTCGCGTTGATTCCGTTCACTCCCGAACAACTACTCGCATCAAGCAAACAAGAGTGGGAGCGTTCCATAGCATTTGAGACTTTTGAACGAGTTCGGAATGCAGCTCTGCCGGATTTGCCGATCTTCAAGAATCAGGCCGAACAGATCGAGCGAGAAGCAGAACTGGAGAACGACATCAGAGAATTCCTGGATGAGCGCGACATCCTCACTATTCCGGATTGGGTCAAGCACTATCACAATCTACCTCTTCCCGCTTATGTTGCTCCTCTCGCGTTTATGGGTGTGACCGACGATTTAACGTCGGCTCAAAGACTCGACCAGGATGGGATCAGTTATATCAAGGTACCTTCACCTGATCTGGATTATTTCTCACTCTCAATTGCACGCGACCCGCGCCCGCTGATCGTTCACGAAGGAGTGCCCGGACACTATTTGCAGATGGTCCTATCGTGGGCCCACGAGAACCAAATTCGCCGTCAGTATTACGACTCGGGAGCCAACGAAGGGATCGGGTTTTATGCTGAAGAGTTGATGATGCAGTTTGGTCTTTTCGACGACAGCCCGCACACGCGCGAAGTTATGTACTCTTTCATGCGCCTCAGAGCAGTGAGAGTGGAAGTAGACGTGAAGCTGGCGTTGGGATTGTTTAGTATCGAGGATGCAACCAGATACTTGCAGGAAGTTGCTGATCTCGACAAGGCAACGGCGGAACAAGAAGCCACCTTTTTCGCTTCAGCACCGGGTCAGGCGATCACCTATCAGATCGGAAAACTGCAGATCGTCAATTTTTTGGCAGACGCGAAACGTGTTCAGGGAGAAGCATTTAACCTGAGGCGATTTCACGACTATCTGTGGAAGAATGGAAATGTTCCAATTACGTTACTGCGTTGGGAACATCTGGGCCTTGTAGACGAAATAGGACTCCTCGACCAAGTATAGAGACTCGAAAACCCTGCCGGTCTTTGCGTCTCTACGTTGTCATGTGATCTACGACCAACAAGGCTAAGCACTCCGTCAGGAATGCGATGTTTATAGTTCACGAAAGAACAACGCTATGCACTCCGTTAGGAGTGCGATGTTTGGCCGCAGCATAAACCAAGGCTCTCGCTCTCGTGATTTATGGACATAGCACTCCTAACGGAGTGCGGGAGCCTCTGTTCGTGGCCGGGGCTATAAACATTGGACTCCTGCCGGAGTCCGGAGCATCGACAGTCCCGCCTGGCGCTTAAAGCTTGGTCATAAAAGAAGAACGTAAGAACTTGCTATACCGAAACACAGAGAACCAGACTTGTAGAGTAACCCATCCTGAAAACTACCAACTGCCGTATTTAAGACTGAATAACCATCCAATCTTCCGTAGACCAAATTTGCTTTTGCCGTTAGAATCCTGCTCATTCTCAGTCAGCCCGAACACGTTTTTACACTGCAATCGAACGCGTGAGCCGAGTTAAGTACAAGTTTTTAACGGCAGCGTCACTTCTTTTCGGAACAAGAGGAGCCTCGTAATGAAGACAAACTTCAAGTTTTTTATTGCGTTAGCATTGGGTCTCATCATCGCTACCGCTGGATACTACCTGCATGACGTAAACGCCCAGGGACAAGGAAAGGGCCAGCAATCTCACCGCGGCAAGCAGGCGGACGGGACTTTCATCGCGTCTGACGGAACCGTTTACGCGTCGCAAAAAGCATTTGTCGATAAGGGTTTGCGGTGCGGATTTCGACATGATTCTGATGGCGACAAGGGTGGACCTCCAGGTAAAGGAAAGCCTGGCGGTGGAGGTGGGAATCCATTACCACCGGGTAGCGTACTGATCAATGTCTACATGCACGTGATCACAGACACAAGTAACGGTGGGCTTGTCAGCATGCAGCAGATCAATCAACAGATACGCGTACTGAACGATGCTTACTCGGGTGACACTGGTGGCGTAGATACACCTTTCAGATTCGTTTTGGCCGGCGCTACTTTTACCGCAAACAATTCCTGGTTCACCGCTGGTCCAGGAACCCAGGCTGAGCGACAAATGAAAGCGGCCTTACGACAAGGAACAGCTGACGATTTGAACCTCTACATCAGTAATCCTGGCGGCGGACTGTTGGGGTGGGCAACTTTTCCTTCAGACTACGCACGCAATCAGAGTGACGACGGTGTAGTGGTGCTCAATGAATCGCTTCCAGGTGGGGATCTCGTTCCTTACAATCTCGGTGACACTGCTACCCATGAAGTCGGACACTGGCTCGGCCTTTATCACACCTTTCAAGGCGGTTGCAGTAAGAACAACGACGGCGTAGACGACACAGCGGCGGAAAAGTCACCTGCGTTCGACTGTCCCGCCGGACGAGATACTTGTTCCGCAACCGGTGCGGATCCGATCGAGAACTTTATGGACTACACGGACGATAGCTGCATGTTCTTGTTCACAACTGGACAGTCTGACCGAACGTCGTCAATGTGGACCCAATATCGAAACGGCAAATAGTGAACAAATCCCCCACACGGAAGTGTGGGGTTCGGTCAGATCCCTTCTACGAAAGCTCCTATTCTACCTCCGGGCGCGCTCGCGCACGCAGCCTTGAGTGAACACGGTCTTAGTAGAACGGATCTGAACCATCCACCAACTGCCGTTGGTGGTATTCACTTAGTAGGTTGATCGGTGTAGAAGGGATTGTAGACGAACACCGACGAAGGTCGCCTACTTCTTTTCGCTGATGCAAAAGAGAGTGTTCTGGCTGCGAAGGAAGATCTCGCCCTCAGCAATAACGGGTGATGCTATGAAGACTTGATCCTCCAAAGTATTGGTTGCGATTACTTCTAGTTTCTCACCCATCCTCAACACTACGACATCGCCATCTTCGGTCGCTTGATAGATCTTGCCATTGGCTGCTACCGGGGAGGCTTTGATGTTGTAAGTCTTCGGCAGACGCGTCTGCGCATAGAATGGCTCTCCTGTTGTTGCATTGAAAGCTGTAAACATCCCGTTGTCAGTGACCACGTAGAGTTTGTTATCGTAAAGAATCGGCGATGTCGTATATGCTAAACCACGCGTGTGACTCCACATGATCGAGTCAGCGTTTGTGAGATCGCCTTCCTTACCCAATCTGATAGCCATGAGTTTCGGATCGCGATAGCCACTCATCACATAGACCACACCGTTCTCATAAACAGGAGCTGGAATCGCATTAGCACCCAATCCAGCAGATTCCCAAAGGACACGGCCTGTTTGAGCGTCATAGCTGCGAACTCTATTTGTGGCGCTCACGACAATCTGAGTTCGACCGTCTCGTGATATTGCGAGTGGAGTACTCCATGAACTGCGTTCGTCCCGGGCCGCCCGCCACAACTCTTTGCCATTACGTTTGTCGAGCGCAACGATAAATGAGTCGGCTTCGTGATCGAAGACCAGGAATAAACGATCGCCCACGAGCAATGGTGCTGCCCCCTCTCCAAACGCAAGCCGCATCTTCATCTGCACGCCCAGATCCTTTTCCCAGACCAGTTTGCCGTTGAAGTCGTAACAATAGATGCCGCGCGAACCGAAAGACACGTACACAAACTTTCCGTCGGTAACTGGTGAATTCGAGGCAAAACTTCCGTAAGCTCGATGGTAGCCCTCGTGCGGAGTTACAATCTTCGACGTTTTTTGCCAGAGAAGTTTGCCTGTCTTGCGGTCAAGACAAAGCACTTCAAATCTGTGCTCGACCTGCGGTCCACTGTCTCCACCTGGACCACGTCCTCCAGTTCTTCCCTGATTTTGTGCTTGAGGTGTTGTGGGTTGTTCAGTAACTGGCTTGCCAGTTGGGATTGCGGTCGTCAAGAAAATCCTATCACCCCAGATGATCGGAGTAGAGTGTCCACGACCTGGAATTGTGGCTTTCCATTTCACGTTACTTGAGTCACTCCAGGTTGTGGGTGCTGGCCCGCGTGCCATGCCGTTGAAGAATGGACCACGCCATTGCGGCCAATGATCAGAAGACTGACCGGACACAACACTACACGTCAGCACCATAAGTAGAGCTAAAGCGGGTCCGACTGCCAGAGTCTTCCTCATCATGCTTCTCCTTTTATTTAATGCAGAATTTTTGTGAATGCTCGCTTAAGTCTATCCGAGAGCATATCGAACAGACCAGTGTGAATCTTATATACTTAGTGTACTTGCAACCGTAGGCCACATTTTTTCCGCCCACAGTTCGTACCCCAAATCTGAAGGATGAAATCCATCACCAGAAAAGTATTCGGGATGACCTGGCAAGCCTTCATGCGTAATCGCGTAGACATCAAATATTGCCGTACCGTGTCGTCTGGCTATCTCTTCGAGTCGTTGGTTGAACTGAACAATTGTGCGCTGATAATTGTTACGTATCGCGGCTGGAATGCTCGGCGCACTTGATATATCCGGGATATTGGAGACGACGATGGCTGCAGTCGTTTCTCTTCGCAATGTGTCCAGGATCATGTCGTAGTTTCGGGCAAACTGGTCCAGTGTAAACCCATGGCCTATGTCGTTGATGCCAATGCCGAGCGTCACAAGTTGAGGGTGTTTTGCCACACCAGCTTCCACCTGAGTATGCAATACGTCGGCGCTGGTCGCTCCACTCACACAGAGATTGACCAATGTTGAGCCGGGACGGATTGGTTGTAAACGATTAAAGAGCCGTGCAACATAGCCACCATTAGTGGCTCCAACTCCCGTCCCCGTCGAGTCGCCTAAAGCAACATACACAACAGGACCAGCTGCAATTGGAGAGTTCTTTGGCATACCTATTTGATTCTTGAGCAGCTTAACGTCACAACAACGCAAAGTGTTGCCAATGCGACTACGCTTTTAGCCATTGATAAATAATAAGTCGGTCTCCTTAATATTCTTATTAGCCCGATATTGATTTCAACGCACTGTCCAGCGTACGTATTAATCGATCGGCATCGGCACTATCGAAAGGCATTGGTGGTCTAATCTTGATCACGTTGTGGAATGGTCCATCAGTTCCCAACAAGATCCCCTCGGCGCGTAGCCGGTTGACTACTTCCGTCGCCTCCTGAGTCGCAGGTTCGCGACTGACTCTATCTCGAACTAGTTCGACCCCAAGAAATAAACCCGAGCCACGAACATCACCAATTATCTGGTGCCGTGCGAACAACCCGCGTAGTCCATGCATGAGTTGCTCGCCAACCTGCAAAGCGTGTTGCTGAAGTCTCTCCTCTATGACAACATCCAGTACAGTTGTGCCGATTGCACAGGAAACAGTGTTACCACCAAAAGTACTAAAGAACTCCATCCCATTATTGAAGGACGCCGCAATTTCTCTGGAAGTAACTACAGCACCAATCGGATGTCCGTTGCCGATAGGCTTTCCAAGGACGACGATGTCAGGAACAACTCCGTAAAGCTCAAATCCCCAGAAATGTGTACCAATCCTCCCGTACCCAGTTTGCACTTCATCGGCAATACAAATTCCACCTGCACCTCGTACGATCTTGTAAACGTCACCTAAGAATCCTGCGGGAAGAACAATCTGCCCGCCAACACTCGGCAACGACTCCGCGATAAAACCACATAGCGCTTGGTCACGACTATTTAGTTGCTCCACCACGTTATAGACATATTGAGAGAAACTACTCGCATCGTTGTCCTCAACGTCTGTGCCATAAAGATTTGGCAATGGAACCTTGTGTACCCAAGCCGGTGGTCCACTCCCACCGGGTCCGTCATGCTTGTATGGACTGATGTCGATCATGGTAGTGGTGTTCCCATGATAAGCATGGTCCAAAACTATCAAATTCAACGCTCGTGTATGTGCTCTCGCAAGGCGTAAGGCAAGTTCATTTGCTTCACTACCAGAGTTAACAAAGAAGCAAGTATTCATTGAGGCTGGCAGCGTTGATAGAAGTTTTTCGGCGTACGTCAGAATCTGATCGTGCAGGTAACGGGTGTTCGTATTGAGCACTGACATTTGCCGTTGACCCGCTTCGACCACTTTCGGGTGACAGTGTCCGACGTGAGCTACATTGTTATAAGCGTCCAAAAATTGTTGCCCACGATCGTCATAAAGATATTGCATCTCGCCGCGAACGATCTTAACGGGATCTCGGTAGGCGATGCTGAGATTATGACCTAGCAGTTGCTTGCGCTTGCTTAAGGTCTCGTATTTGTTCGGCATAAGAACTTGGAATTAAAGCTGAAGTCGAAGTAAACCCGGCAAGCTGTTGCGAATTGATTGTTGACTCACACTCAGGTAATCGTTGTCCGGGCGTTGCCGTTCTTGAAAGGCAGCTAAACAAGCACTCATACAAAGACGCATTAGCGTCATGGGCCATAATACTTTCTGTTCGTCTTCGCTAAGCGGAAATTCAGCCATAAAGCCAGCGATTACTTCACGAGCCGCCGCCAGCGGCTCCTCTTTGTCCAGGACAATGTAAGCGAGAGCTATCGCCAGATCGGCAACAGTGTAACTATAGACCATGTCACCAAAGTCAATCAGTCCAACCACCGCTTCGTCTCTCACTATAACGTTGTAGTCATTCGCGTCTCCATGAACGACGCTGCGACGTAAGTTTACGCTGATTGGCTCAACGTCTCGCTCGTAAAGGTTCGCAAAATCAGCTATACGGGTTTTGAATTGTTCATCGTCAAGCAAAGAGACATTCTCTAGAATTACTTGCGACCCATTCTTAAGGTCCCAATGAAATTGACGGTGGAAAGCGGGATGGTCGAAATCTTTAAGGCCCGCGGTCAGGCGACCGACTTTCCGCCCCAGGTCGTTTAGCAGATTCGCAGAATGCTCGACCTTGGCCAATGGACGCCCGTCGATGAACTTAACAACGCGAGAGTAATGGTGATTATCGGTAGTGCGAATCATCGCGATTTCTGAACCACTCAAAGTTTTGACCAGCTGCGGACAAAACCCTGAGCCCAGCAAATGGAGCATCGCACGATTCTGCGCCTCGAGTAATGTCAGATCTTCAGTTGCATTTGCGATCTTCAGGACGAACTTTCCGTACGCTTTTGTCTCGACTAGAAAGTTCTGATCTCGCTCACTGGGCAAGTACGAAAGCTCACCGTAGATTCCGTAGTTTTGCGCCAGGAAGGTGGAGGCTTGTTCGACTTCAACATTGGGTGCGTGCTTTAGCAGTTGCATTGCGGCGGCGGGTACGTCGGGCTAAAACTAGTTCGTCGCGATTGTATTTCGATTTAACGCGAACGTGGTTCAGATTTCGCCACTTAGTGGCGAAAACCTAAGTATCATCCTCTCCTCTTCAGCGGCAGCGGAATTCTATCAGACCGTCAAGTAAGGTAGCTCGCGCAGGGACGGAACATTCACCCTTGAGATTCGTTTTTCCTTTGCGTGAGGTGACAGGCAGAAGGGAAAACTCTTGGCCATATATCATTTGAAATTTCCCATTTGTCATTTTCGGCGATTGGTCCGTGGTCCGTGGTCAGTTGTACTGATCCGTTTCAGAGGCAATTCGGATTCAATACAACGGACAACGGACCAAAATGATAAATGAGAAATCTCAAATGATATATGACCCAATGTTTTACTCGGATGCCAACGTTACACCACACCGGAGTATTTCAACTTACCTATAAGTTTTGCCGGACCGTTTTGGGGCTAACCCAGTGGGACGAACGCAGATATAATTCGCCGCTATGAGCTTGATTTCAACTATCGCCATCGCAATGGGATCGTCCTGGGTATCCGGAATCAACCTTTATGCCTGCGTCGCGACACTCGGATTGCTGAGTCGCTTTTCGCATCTGCAGTTGCCTGGCGAGCTTCAGGTTGTAACAAGCTGGTGGGTAATCGGCATTGCGGCTTTTCTTTACGTCGTTGAGTTTGTTGCCGACAAGGTTCCAGTTGTTGATAGTACCTGGGATGTCATACACACGTTTATTCGCATTCCAGCTGGTGCGGTGCTTGCCGCTGCTGCGTTTGGCGATTTTGATAGAAGCGTACAGGTGATCGCGTTCCTTTTGGGCGGAGGACTTGCTTTAAGTTCTCACGGAACAAAGGCCGCCACGCGATTAATACTAAACGCAAGTCCTGAACCGGTTTCAAATGCAGTTGCCAGCGTTGTAGAAGATATAATCGCGATCTTCTCCGTCATCGCGTCTGTATTTCTCCCCTTACTGTTGTTCTGCATTGTCGGAGTCGGCGTCGTACTTTCATTCGTTGTCCTAAGAAGGATTTTGCAATTCTTCAGACAAGTCAAAACCAGCGTTAATACCTGGTTTGAACCAGCGAAAACCGCCTAGAGTTATTCAACAGCCACCGACGTGGTAGTCCAATACCACCAACGGCAGTTGGTGGATAGTTCAGATCCTTTCTAGTGAGAACGTGTCAAATCTATCCTCCGCGCGAAGCGCGCCGGAGGAGAGAGAGAGTGTGCTGTTTGTAGAAAGGATCTGAACGAACCCCACACTTCTGGGGTGACCCCCGCGAGTGAGACAGTCGCAATCTCCACACACTGGGTTAATGGAATTTGTTGCTTTTCAAAGTGGCTGTCGTTGAGCACAATTGCTTTTGACTGGTGAAGCGGAGGCGAGCTCTGCTGGAGAGCAACTCGCCAAGGAATAGCCAGTCGGAGACTCATCGACACCGATGATCGCGGGAGTGGCTTGCGGGCCACTCTCGTTATTGTTGCTAACATCGGAACGATAGTCTTCCCGATGCCTAAAAAAACTCAGCTTTGCCGCCGCCGTACTGCGGTCAGCAGTTAATGACTGCTCAAACTCCTCCGGCGGTTGATAACCAAGTCCAGAGTGCAAGCGGACCGCATTGTAGTAGCGCTCGATGAACTCCTCGAGGTGTTCTCGTAGGTGTTCCAGGTCACGATAATCACCCGCATGGATTTCCTCGCGCTTGAGTGTATTCATAAAACTCTCGCAAGCTGCATTGTCATAAGGAGTGGCTGGCCGGCTCATGCTGGGAATGAGCTGATGTTGGGCCAACAGGTCGATATATTCTTGCGCCGCATACTGTACGCCCCGATCTGAATGATGGACCAAGCCGGGTGCTGGTTGCCGGGCTGCAAGAGCTCGTTCCAGCGCCGTCTTAGTCAAAGCGCAAGTCAGCTTCCGGGCTAACTCCCAACCCACCACCTTGCGCGAGAACGCATCCAGAATAACCGCCAGGTAAACAAACTCTCCCCGCAAGCGAATGTAGGTAATATCAGCCACCCAGAGCTGATTAATGCCGGTGAGTGTCATTTTCCCGGCCAAGTTTAAATAGACTTCGCAGGCATGCTGCGAGTTCGTAGTCGAGACAAACGCCTTTGGTTGGAGGGCCAGCAGATTATCTTCCTGCATCAACCGCTGGACCCGTTTGCGATTGACCAGCACCCCGCGCCGCTGCAGTTCTTTCGTCACCCGCCGGTAGCCATAGCGCCGCCGATGCTCCAGAAAGATCTGTTGCATAGTGGACCGCAAGTCCATCTCTTCCTGCTGTGGTTCCTGTGCCTGAAACGCACGATAAAATCCAGCCCGGCTCACTTGGGCCAGCTGACACATCCGTTCAATACTCAAGCTGCCTTGCAAGCGCATCACTTCCCGGATTTGGTCGTAGACGCCGTCTCGCCATTGTCGCTGTTCGACTGTCGTCGAGCCGCGACTTTTTGCAAGGCACCTCTGAAAAAATCTGCTTCCAGAGTTTTCTCTGCTAATAAGCGCTTTGCCTCTTTGAGCTCCTGCTCCTGATTGCTCCGCCGCCCATTTCCCGCGCGCCGATCCTTGAGGTTCGCAGCCCGCTTGCACCAGTCATATAACGAGTGTCGGTCGACCCCCAATTCTCGCGCCAGGGCTTTGACATTGTCAGTTTCTTTCATTCGCTCCACCGCTTGCCGGCGAAACTCCTCCGTATACTTTGCTTGTTTCCGTTCGCGTTGCTTAGCCACTAACAGCTCCTTTCTCTGTCTAGTGTGCTAAATTTCGCTGTCTCAATCTAGGGGGTCACTCCACTTCCGTGTGGGGGATTTCTACACATTCTCAGCAGCTGGGGGGGGCATTTGCGCGGACATACTGCCGGGGAGCCGAATAGAAATCTGAACGATTCACCCACTGCCATTGGTGGTATTTCGCTTTTGTGCACGGACTGCCTTTGTCAGCGAAAGCTTCGCCTCGCTCGTGTCTATCCCCTTCAGAACTAGTTGTTGCACCTTCCGCGTCGTTCCACTTATGCTAACGACGCTTCTACTGCTCTTGATAGTTTTCAACAAATTCACGCCATACGATAGTGGAGGAAGACTGATGCGTTGCTCGACAAGTCTCTTACTTCTCACACTGCTAACTATTGCCACGCACGCGCAAGTCCCCTCTCGTCCGGAAATGTTGTCGAATGTAGATAGCGCATTCTTCAACGGCCTGCGTTACAGGTTAGTAGGACCATCTCGTGGTGGACGAGTCACGACCGTCACTGGGGTTCCTTCCCAACCAAAGACTTTTTATATGGGTGTCGCGAGCGGCGGCCTTTTCAAAACTACCGACAGTGGCGTTACGTGGGTACCGATAACTGACGGAAAAGTTCCATTGGGTTCGACCGGTTGTGTTGCTGTCGCTGATTCAGATCCGAACGTGATCTACCTGGGCACAGGCTCTGATGGAGTGCGTAGCAACGTTTCCACTGGACGTGGTGTTTACAAATCGACTGATGGCGGACAGACATGGAAATTCACAGGACTCTACAATGCTGGACAAATTGGCAGCGTAAGAATTCACCCTACAAATCCCGACATTGTTTGGGTGGCTGCAGGCGGCGACATCTTCAAACCCAACGAAGAGCGTGGCGTGTTTAAGACAACGGACGGCGGACAGACCTGGCGTAAGGTTCTTTTTCTGTCAGACACACTAGGTGCGATGGATGTCGAACTGCAACCTGGGAATCCGAATGTCGTTTATGCCTGGCTATCAAAACTCGAGCGCAAGCCTTGGACGATCATCAGCGGCTCCAAAGAGGGGGGCTTCTACAAGAGTACCGACGGTGGTCAACACTTTACCAAGATCGTCACGGGACTGCCGTCGGACTTGATAGGAAAAGCAAATCTTGCCGTCACTCCTGCAAATCCAAATCGCATATATGCTTTAGTTGAAGCAAAACCGGGTGGCGGTCTGTATCGTTCGGAGGATGCTGGACAAACCTGGAGTTTGATCAATTCACAGGGTTCACTGGTTCAGCGTCCGTTCTATTACACCACTCTTGGCGCCGATCCAACGAACGCTGATGTTGTTTACGCAGGAGCAGAAGGATTCTTCAAATCGAGCGACGGCGGTAAAACGTTTGCAACCTTCCGTACACCTCACGGCGACAACCACGACATCTGGATTAATCCTAAAGATAGCCAGATCATGATTCAGTCGAATGATGGTGGCGCGAATGTATCCAACGATGGTGGACGAACGTGGTCGTCGCAGATGAATCAACCCACCTCTGAGATCTACGGCATTTGGAATGACAACCAATTCCCCTACAAACTTTACGGCGCGCAACAGGACAACACTACCATCATCATCTCAAGTCAGGCCGATCCATATTCAACATTAGACTGGCGCACTGGCCCAGGTTGTGAAACTGGTCCAATCATGCCGCATCCGCTTAACCCTGACATTGTTTACGGATCGTGTAAGGGTCAGTACGGAGTGATGAATCTAAAAACCGGTCAAGAGAAGAACTACTGGATTGGTGGGCAATCCCTCTATGGTAATCCTGCAACTGATTTGATCTATCGAATGCAACGCGTTTCGCCAATGGCCACCTCGCCACACGATCCGGACGTGCTTTATTACGGCTCTCAATACTTGCATCGAACACGCGACAAAGGTGTGACGTGGGAAAGGATCTCACCGGATCTGACTGCGAAGCCAGCGTGTTGCCAGGGTGCGAGTGGTGAACCGATAACGCGCGATGTTACCGGAGAAGAGTTTTACAGCACGCTCTATGCAATTGCGGAATCACCGGTCGAGAAAGGCGTAATCTGGACCGGCTCAAACGATGGACCGTTCTACGTTACACGAAACAATGGCAAGAACTGGTCCAACGTTACACCTAAGGACCTGCCCCAAGGCGGTCGCGTACAGTACATCGATCCCTCGCCACATCGAAAGGGTTCGGCATATTTTGCAGTTTACCGTTGGCTTCTCGGCGATTATCAGCCGTACCTCTATCGTACCGACGATTATGGAAAGACGTGGGTTCGACTCACAGATGGCAAGAATGGGATTCCGCTGGACTGTCCCACGCGAGTCGTTAGAGAAGATCCCGATCGAGAGGGACTTCTCTACGCGGGGACCGAGTTTGGAATGTTTATTTCTTTCGACAATGGCCTGCACTGGCAGTCGTTCCAACTGAATCTACCCAACGTACCGGTGAGTGACATCAAAGTCTTTCGCAAGGACTTAATCGTTTCCACACAGGGTCGGGCCATTTGGATTCTCGACGACGTCACTTCCTTGCACCAACTGAGCTCGCAGTCAAAACCGACGGAGGTTCAGCTATACAAACCTCGCGATGGTTATCGCACAAAGGTTGCGCCGACATTGCTTGGTCCAATGATTGAATATTACCTGCCAACGGCACCGACGGAAGCAGTGGTGATTGATATTCTCGACGCCAAAGGCGCGGTCATCAATTCTTATAACAGCGAGACTCCCGCTCCTCGAGGTGGTCGTGGACAAGGCGGCGGAATGCCTGGAGTTGGTGGCGCAGGTCCAGAATCGCAGCCGGAAGACCCCGATGCCGCGCCCGCTGGACGACGTTTCGCACCACCGCCACGAGTTACCAAAACAGTCGGCGTAAACCGTTTTGTTTGGGACGTACGGCATCAAGCGGGTCCAACTTTGCCACCTGGACAATATCAGGCTCGCTTAAAGATCGGAACCAGGATGTCAACCCAACCTTTTAACGTACTGATAGATCCTCGGATTGCGGATGACGGAGTTACCGTGGCTGATCTCCAGGAGCAGTTTGACAATAACATGCGAATGCGTGAGCTGGTTACGAGTGTAAATCAGCTCGCAACACGTATAAGGGCAGCGCAGAGCAAGTTAAAGAATGCTTCGGGTGCTGAAGTGGAAAAGGCTGCTTTGGTAAATACGATTGCCGCAAAACTTTTGACCGAGCCTGTAAGGTACGGCAAGCCTGGTTTGCAAGCTCACATAACATACCTGGCAAGTATGACCGCAAATGTCGATCAAAAGATTGGACGGGACGCGATTGAGCGTTACGCGGTATTGAGTAAGGAGTTTGAAGCACTGAAAGTAGAGGTGGATCGACTGTTGGGACCTGCGAGTTCAACCCAAACAAGTGCTGCTCCTCAGTAGCGAGAGAGTTGCCACCTTAACGAAGGCCACCGGCTTGCCCGGTGGTCTCTTACGCTCGTTGCTACACCCGCGCCGCACCTCCAATCTCTGCAAGGCCACCGGCTTGCCCGGTGGTCTCTTACGCTCGTTGCTACCTACGCACCGCTCCTCAAATCTCTGCAAGGCCACCGGCTTGCCCGGTGGTCTCTTACGCTCGTTGCTACCTGCGCACCGCTCCTCAAATCTCTGCAAGGCCACCGGCTTGCCCGGTGGTCTCTTACGTTTGCAGGCCCAACAAAAACGGCCATCCTAATCACGGACGCGCTACAATCGTGAAAGACCACCGGACAAGCCGGTGGCGTCGATTAGAGATTTATCAACTGAGACTATCTAGCCACGACCGTGAAAACCACCGGACTAGCCGGTGGCCTTAACTGGAGACTTATCAGCTGAAATTATCTTAGCCACGACCGTGAAAACCACCGGACAAGCCGGTGGCCTCAACTGGAGACTTAGCAGCTGAAACTATCTTAGCCACGACCGTGAAAACCACCGGACAAGCCGGTGGCCTTAGATAGACAAAAACCAGCCGAAACAGCCAGCCTGAACTGCAAACCTTCATGAAGCGAAGAACATTCCTACAACTAGCGGTGCCCCTGACTGCAACAGGTCTTATCCTTCCTGACTGTGGCCGGAGGGCCGTCAGCTCTGTCGAACCTCAACAAATGAAACTTGTATTTCGTGGTGGGAAGCTCTTCTATCAAAACAAGTGGCAAACTCTCGATGTCGGCGTCGACTCAGCTGCGAAGCTTCACTTCGGAAACAATCTACGTGCAAATGAGGTCATCAATGTCGATGGGAGAATCATCGCGCCAGGCTTTGTCGACATCCTCGCTGACAACGCCATTCAGCCAGAGGTGACTAACGCGATCTTCGAAAAGTATAAAGTCACCGACGGAGTAACGACTGCTTTACAAATGCACGGAGGAAGTGCCGACTGCGGTGCTTACTATCAAAGGTTTAGCACCATGCCGCATCTGATCAACTACGGGGTTTCTACATTCGTGATGGTGTTACGGGGTCGAGCAGGAAATGTAGCTGCAAGAAAACGGTTGATTGAAAAGAATCTGGATGAGGGTGCACTCGGTGTGTCCCACAGTCTTGAGTATCAACCAACGCCGTACGACGAAGTTCTGGAGTATGCAAAGTTGGCAAAGAAATACGACCGTCCGCTATTTCTTCATCTCCGTTATTCATCAAGTGACAAAGAACTCGATGGCGTTGACGAAGCGATTCGTTGGGCCAGGGAGAGTGGCGCGCGGGTTCACATCGATCACCTGCATTCGACCGGCGGCACATTTCACATGGCGCAGGCTCTCGATAAGATTCGGACTGCAAACTCTCAGGGTCTCACGGTAACCACTTGCGTCTATCCTTACTCGTATTGGGCCACTTATCTCTACAACAAGCGTTTTGATCCAGGCTGGCAGCAACGTTACAACATTACTTACAGCGACTTGCGAGTAGTTGGAAGTACCGAGAGGCTAACAGCGCAAACTTTTGCGCACTATCGAAAGAGCTCCAAACTCGTCGCCGTTCCTGAAGGAACAATGCCCCTGGATCGCACTGTCGACCTGGCCCTAAAAGAAGACTTCTGCATGATCGGTTCGGATGGGGGAATTCAATTCGAGGCGCGAGCCAATTCCCATCCGCGGGGCGCCGGATGCTTTGCGACCGCGCTGCGACACGCGATCGACATCCAAATGCCGCTCGAGAAGATAATCGAAAAGATGACCTCGCTTCCGAGCAGTGTAGTTAGACCAGCCATGAATGCTCGTGGGGTCCTCCAAGAGGGGGCTATCGCAGATCTGACGATCTTCGATCCAAACACTGTCCGCGCGAATGCAACGGTGGAAAACCCAAATCAGTACTCAACCGGATTTGACTTTGTGGTTGTCAATGGCCAAATCGCCTGTCGTAGCGGAAAACTGGAGTCACGAAACGGTACTGCGATTCATGCTTAGATAATCCTATTTCAGTACAACGCCTAAATTCGCAATTGTGGCGCTCTTTGTCATGGAAGGCACTGCGCAAATATAGAGAACGATTCCTGACACGGGTGCCCGTGCTTCAAAGACTGTCTTTCCAACATAGTCAGTTACATACCCGAGTCTCATTCCCTGCTCAACATAGCTGCCTCGATTGACGAGTGGATAAAATATTCCCGTCTGTTCACTGGTTACAGTAACGACCTTCTCGATCCAAACGGGATGTTCAATCGTGCTTGGAACTCCAGGCAACATTTTTAGATATCGCATAACACTGAAGCATCCGCTAACCAGTCGATTAACATCATCGGTTTCGACAGTACCAGCGAAACCAGCTTCCACCGTAATCGAGGGCTTGCCGCGAGTTGTGGCCGTGTTTTCCAAATACCTCGAGGCTTGTGGATCCTTGGGTCGATCCGTCGAGATGATAATGTGGTCCAGTCCAAAAGCAATCACCATCTCTCGCGAAACGTCGTCCTGCTTTGCATTACCTGTCTTGGTCCAATAACTATAGGGACGCAAACTCTCATCTGTATCTCCACCGTGAAGATCGATCAGATGATCACAACGATCAACTACTTCTTTGGTGATGTAGAACGATGCCCGCTCAGTTTGAGTGCCGTCGACCTTACCGGGATAGAAGCGGTTCATGCTTTTTCGATCAATGGGATTGACGTGCGGAACTTTTTGCTCGAATGAAGGAATGTTTACTAACGGAACTATGATTACTGTTCCTGAAATCTCCGCCGGATTAATGAGTCCGATTAACTTCTCGAGAGCTATTATCGAAGCGTATTCCGTTCCATGAGCACCTGACACGAGAGCAAGCACCGGGCCCGGCTTTGTTCCTTGTACCACCGCGACGGGAATGCTTAATGCTGCGTCACTGCCCGCCGGAACCTCTATCGTGCCAGTAACCTTTTGGCCTCGGGATGCAGTAGCAGTGCCGACAGTGAAACTGGTACGGTTTTGTCCACAAACAGAAGAAACAATCGTGAGGAGCAGGGCAAGGCTAATTAAGACATGGTAGAAGTGGCTCATTTGTATTCTCCTGCTTTGAGGAAGGTGAGGGTGTCCCTTTAGTAACTCCCTCGCGATCACCACACAAGCTCTTCTGACCGCGTACTTCCTCGTGCGCATAGTCACGCAGGAAGTCTCCTGCGACGTTAGCGCACGAGGACGTACGCGGTCCGACAGAAGAGCTCGTCTCGTACTTTTTGAGAGGCCACTAAAGGGTACCAGCTAGGCTCTGCCGGCGACTTCACCGGTTTGCGTATTCACGCGAACGATCTCGCCTTCCTTAATGAATAAAGGAACACGCACGACTAACCCAGTTTCGACGGTAGCCTGTTTCGATGCTCCACCTGCCGCCGTGTCTCCACGTTGGCCCAACTCCGTCGAAACCACTGCCAATTCGACATACTGCGGCAACTGCAACGAAACGGGCTGCCCGTTAAACTTTAGCACCTGAAGGGATAGCCCTTCCTTCAGATAGTTACGGTCGTCACCAATTTCATCAGCTGAGAAAGCAAATTGTTCGTAACTCTTTTCGTCCATGAAATGACTGCCGTCTCCGTCGCTATACAAAAAGGATGCTGGCACGAGCTCTACATCAGGTTCTTCAAACTTTTCGCTTGAGCGAAAGTTTTTCTCCATTACGGCGCCAGTTAACAGGTGTCTCAACTTTGTCCTTACCATGGTTGCAGCGCCACGGGCAGTCGGCGACGCGAAGAACACATCGAGCACGACGTATGGTTGCCCTTCAATTCCAATCAATAGCTTTCGTTTTAGTTCATTGGCACCGATTAACGCCATTAAGTGTGACTCCCGTTTGTTGATAATTGACTCATGTTAGCGGGCGCATTCTATCCGAGCGGAGCCCTAATTTGTAGAGGCGTCCCTCCGTGGTCGCGCCATCCTAAGGTGCAGACCTCTTCGGGGAAAGGAGTGCGGGCTCCATAAGGAGGGGGCGCCCACGGAGGAACGCCCCTACAAAGTACTCCCGAGGAAAAGAACTTAGTACACTACTCACATGTCCCGAATCGTTTCGTTTCTACCCTCGGCCACAGAGATGGCGTATGCGCTAGGTCTGGCAAATGACGTTGTTGGTATTACTCACGAATGCGACTACCCCGCCGCTGTTAAAGGCAAGCCAGTCGTCGTCCGCAATGTACTTCCAATTGAAACTATGAGCCAGAGTGAAATTGATGTTGCGGTGGCTCAACGAATGCGCGACGGCTTGAGTCTCTACCAGATTGATGAAGCTTTGCTGCGCGAACTTTCACCTGATCTGATACTCACGCAAGATCTCTGTCAGGTTTGTGCGCCATCTGGCAATGAAGTTTCGCAGGTACTAAACGCACTTCCGAAGAAACCTCAGATACTCTGGTTGACACCGCAATCAGTCGACGAGATCTTCGAGAATATTCGAGACCTTGGTACAGCAACCGGCAAAACAAAAGAAGCTGAATCGCTTATCGATTACTGTCAAAGACGGCTTGCAAGTCTTCGCGAAGTAACTGCAAAAGCAACGAAGCAGCCTCGCGTGTTTTGTATGGAGTGGCTCGATCCTGTCTATGCAAGCGGCCACTGGGTTCCCGAACTCGTAAAGTTTGCCGGTGGCATCGACGAACTCGGAAGCGAGCGCGCGGAGTCAGTTCGCATATCCTGGGACAAGATTGTTGAGTGGGCACCCGAAGTTCTGATCATCATGCCGTGTGGCTTTAATCTCCAACAAACGATGAAACAGATCTGGAGTGTTTTCGGACCATACTCAACTTCTCCCTCGAAACCATCTGCGTTTTTCGAACTTCCAGCTGTTAAATCAAGTCGCGTCTACGCCGTTGACGCAAATTCCTATTTTGCTCGACCAGGGCCACGAGTTGTAGAAGGCGCAGAACTCCTGGCTCGAATCATTCATCCGGAACTCTTTTCAGAATCAAACCCATTTGATAGCTCGTTTCAAACGGTTGACGTTGACTTATTACGTGGTGCCCTCAGTGACGGCAACGATTTCTATATCGAAAACGGTGCGATGGTATTCACCCAAAGTTACCTGCAACGCCGCGGATATTGCTGTGATAACGGGTGCCGACATTGTCCGTACTAAGCTAAACAAAAAGAGTGGTTGGCACACGTCCCTGGTGGCAATTTCGTCTTGGCCGAAAAGAGTGGCCATTTTATTCAGTTTGAGCAACCTCAGTTGGATCGACGCCGTTAGGCAAGTAATGACTCAATCGAAGAAGTGAGATCTCGCTAGGCGCATTTCTGGAAGGCCACGGGCTTGCCCGTGGTTGTTACGCTCGTCCCTAAAAAAGGCTTTCTTTTCCTTCCGGCGCGCTTGCGCGCGCACAGGTAAAGTCGAAAACAGCTTATAGCAACGAGCGTTAACGACCACTGGACAAGCCAGTGGCCTAAAGCGGCTTGGAACCCAGGGCAAATCGCAATCGTGGCGACTTGTACACAATCACAAGCTGAAAATATACTTATGCCTCTGCGTACTCTTGACTGCGCTGGTCAACGCGCAATGCTTCTCTAAAACAAAGGACGAACTTAACTATGCGTTACATTCTTACCCGCGGCACCATGCTGCTGCTCGTAGCAACCTTCTCTGCCTCGATTCTTTTCAGCTCTATTAATACCCAAGCAATGAGGACAGCCTTAATGGCAGAAACAAATACTGTCAGCGACGATGTTACGGCCGACAATCCGCTCGTCTCGAAATGGGAAGGACCGTATGGTGGCGTGCCGCCGTTCGATCGCGTTGAAATCGCACTCTTTAAACCGGCGCTGGAAACAGCCATGACGGCCCAACTCGCTGAGATTGATCGCATTGCGAAAGACACTGCGGCGCCGACTTTTGACAATACGATCGTGGCAATGGAGAAGGCCGGGCAGGAACTAGATCGCGTCAGTACACTCTACGGAGTTTGGGGAGCAACAATGAATGGACCAGAGTTCCAGGTGGTCCAACGAGAGATGGCACCCAGGCTTGCAGCATTTAGCGATCAGATCACACAAAATGACGCTCTCTTTAAACGCATTGAGACGGTCTATAACTCACCTGACAAAGCCAAACTGAATCCAGAGCAGCAGAGATTGGCCTGGCTCTACTACACTAACTTCGTACGCGCGGGCGCAAGCTTAGGCCCTGAATCGAAAACTCGACTTTCTCAGATCAATCAGGAGCTCGCCGGTCTTTACACAAGGTTCAGTCAGAACGTGCTCGCCGAAGAGACGGACCAATTCATGGTCCTAAAAACGGAAGGTGAACTTGCCGGTCTACCACAATCAATTCGTGATGCGGCCGCAGCGGCCGCTGCAACTAAAAAGCAGCCAGGCGCCTGGGTCATCATGAATACGCGCTCCTCGGTCGACCCATTTCTGACCTATTCAGATCTGCGCGACCTGCGAGAGAAGGCATGGAAGATGTTCATCAACCGTGGCGACAACGGCGACGAACATGACAATAACGCAATCATCACCCAGATCCTCCAGCTGCGAGCCGAACGCGCTAAGTTGTTGGGCTTCAAGACTCACGCTCATTGGCGACTGGAGAATGCGATGGCCAAAACTCCGGAGAGAGCAATGGAGTTGATGGAAGCTGTCTGGAAACCTGCCGTAGCTCGTGTTCATGAGGAAGTAGCGGATATGCAGGCACTCGCCGATAAAGAGGGCGCAAAGATAAAGATCGAACCGTGGGACTATCGCTACTACATGGAGAAAGTGCGCAAGGCGAAATTCGACCTGGACCAGAACGAGGTGAAGCCTTACCTGCAACTCGAAAAACTACGCGAGGGTATCTTCTGGGTCGCCGGCGAACTTTTTAACTTCGATTTTACCCCTGTCACTAATGTGCCAGTGGCACATCCGGATATCCGTGTTTGGGAAGTTACTGATAAGACTACAAAGCGTCACATTGGGTTGTGGTATTTCGATCCTTACGCACGAGCTGGAAAACGATCAGGCGCGTGGATGAATGCCTATCGCGTTCAGGAGAAAGTCAACGGTGAAATCACCACGATTGTTTCCAATAATGCGAATTTCGTTAAAGGAAAGCCAGGCGAACCATTGTTGATTTCATGGGACGATGCAACGACTATGTTCCATGAGTTTGGACATGCGCTTCATGGCCTTAACTCTAACGTTACCTATCCGTCGCTGGCGGGCACGGCTGTGGCACGCGACTATGTAGAGTTTCCCTCGCAACTGATGGAGCACTGGTTGTCGACACCACAAGTCTTGCAACGCTTTGCTCTTCATTACCAGACAGGGAAACCGATTCCACAGGCACTTGTGGATAAGATCAATAAGTCCGCGACCTTCAACCAGGGTTTTGCAACCGTTGAGTATTTATCAGCCGCACTTGTTGACATGAAGCTTCATCTAGCTGGTGATCGAAAGATAGATCCGGACGCGTTCGAACGTGAGACGTTGGCCCAACTTGGCATGCCTAAAGAGATAGTCATGCGTCACCGCACGCCTCAGTTTCTACACATTTTCTCGAGTGATTCTTACTCGGCTGGTTACTACAGCTATCTCTGGTCAGACGTATTGACCGCCGACGCTTTTGGAGCATTTGTCGAGGGTAAAGGTCCCTACGATAAAGCCGTGGCTGAACGGCTTCGCAAGTACGTGTTTTCAGTCGGAAACACGATCGATCCGGCCGAAGGTTACCGTTCGTTTCGCGGGCGTGATCCGAAGATCGATGCGTTGATGAAGAAGCGCGGTTTTAGCCCAAGTTAGTTGTGAGGTGACCGATTGCTTCGTAAAACGCGCGGAGGCAAGCGGCCATCAGGATTTCGCTTTGAGCCAATCTAACCCCAAGAGTTCGATGGACGTTCATTGGCATTCACAGAGACCAAACCGTTAAAACGGTTACTTCTTCTTAATGACCAACAGACCCCAAGCTAAAGCTTGGGGAGAATGAGACGTTGAATTTTTACAGAGTGTCTACCGCGCTGGAGTACTGACCAAAAAAGAAGGCGGAAGGGAAAGGATCATTGGGTCATATATCATTTGAAATTTATCAATTGTCATCTGAGGCTAAAGCCTATAGATAAAGACCAAAGTCCCAAGACCAAAGACCAAGACCTAAAGACCAAATGATAATTGACAAATTTCAAATGATATATGACCAATAATTCTTATTCCTCCAAGCTACGTCCCACCTTCCTTGCGCCTCTGAGTCTAGCTTCGTCTGTTCCCCGTAAGTCTGAGCAGGAAGAAAAAGAGATTGATGAAGTCAAGGTAGAGTGACAACGCGCCAACTACAGCGAATGTACCTGAGCGTCCATCAGGCATTGCTACTGCCATTTGTTTTAAGCGTTGCGCGTCCCATGCAGTCAGTCCGGTGAAGACAATCACTCCGACTACCGAGATCACGAACTGCAACATATCGTTTTGCCAGAAGATTCCCACGATTGATGCGAGAATAATTCCGATCAGACCCATGAACATGAACTGACCGACTCCAGCCAGGCTTCTCTTTGTTAACGTGCCATACGCTGCGGTCGCTCCAAACATTCCGGCAGTCACGACGAAAGCCGAAAAGATTGAGGTGGCAGTATAGACGAGAAGCACTACCGACGAAGTGACCCCGACGAGAACTGAATAAAGTAGGAACAGACCCGCAGCGGTGGTAGATGCCATTTTCGCGACTCGCGCGGACAGAAAGAAGACCACTCCTATCTGAGCAAAAATCGCTACCCAAAACACTAAACGATTCCCGATCAAGGCTTGAGTCAACGTTGGGGAAGACGCAACGGCGAACGCTGTTCCGGCCGTCACCAGCAGGCCAACAAACATCCAGGCGTAAACCCTGGTAAGAAACGCGCTCACACGCTCATCACGAATATCGGGGCTTGCATACGCAGGTTGGTTCCAACTCATCTTGATTCTCCTAATCTAAACCTTGCGCACATTATATCGCATTAGTTGAGGGGCGTCCCTCGTGGACGCCCCCCTTCTTAGTCACAGATCCTGCGAAATTCCTGAGGATACTTGAAACCAAATTATTCCACGATAATTTCATCGACAAAGATCCATGATGCTCCCCCGCTGCCAGGGTGCCATTCCGGAATCTTTCCGTAATTGATCGCCCGCACTCGAACGTACCTGGCTTTTGTCTTGGTTATCGACCCGACAAAGTCTTTCGCAATCACCCCGATCTGAACCTTGGGATCACTACCATCAGGGACGTCATTCTGAATTGATAACAACGGCGTAAAGCTAAGTCCATCGATTGAACCTTCGAAATCGACTCGCCGTGGCATCCATATCCACGACCCAGAGTCCTGCAAAAAACCAGCACCGAGCTTTGATATCTCCTGAACACTCTTTAGATCAACAACAGCAATAAAGTCTCGGCCTTGATATCCCTGCCACGCACCTCCAGTCCAATTGGTCGTACCACGGATTCCGTCGATCAATGCGACATCGCCACCGGCTGCGTATTGCGAACTGTACTGCGACACTAACGAGATGGACCAATCGTGAGGAACCTGTTGAAACCGCGCCTGGACAACCCGACTCTGACGGCCGTCGCCTTCGATGGCCACCGCTTTCAAACTCGTTGTGCTAATTATCGAGAATGGGTTTGAATAGTGAGCCGCATTTGGACCAGGAGTCGAGCCGTCGAGCGTGTAATAGATGGCTTCAGTATTACCTGCGGTCAGCAAGGTAATCTCAATTCTATCTTTGAAAGTTTTGCCAGCCGCTTTTATGACAGGAACGGGTACGATCGCGGGACCATCGATTCGCGATTCTGGTTCATTTCCCTTGCCGACGCCCCAAGTGTGACTGGGAGTTGGTCCCATTTCAAAAAGTAATTCACCACCAGCCATGATGTTGTCGTGTGTAATAAACGACTTATCATAAGGCTTGCCATTTAGTTTCGCGGATTGAATGTAGATATTCTGCGGCGAAACGTGACGTGCACTAATAACGAAGCTCTTCTTGTTCTCTAGATTGAAGCGCACTTCGGGGAAAAGAGGCGTACCGATCACATAAACAGGGGAACCCGGTGTAACTGGATAAATGCCCGCAGAACTCAAGATGTACCAGGCCGACATCTGTCCGCAATCTTCATTTCCGATCAATCCATCAGGCGTTGGCTTGTAAAACTCGCTGAGTATTTGATGGACTCGGGACTGTGTTTTCCAGGGCTGGCCCACATAGTTGTAAAGATACGCCATATGATGGCTCGGTTCGTTGCCATGGGCGTATTGTCCAATTAAGCCGGTTATGTCCGCTTGCTCGCGACCGGTCGTTTTACTATCGGTGGTAAATAGGAGGTCTAATTTGTCGGCAAACTTCTTGCGGCCACCCATGAGCTCAACCAGACCATCAATATCCTGAGGTGCAAAAAAACTGTACTGCCACGAGTTCGCCTCTGTAAAACTAAAGTTCACTTCACGTGGATCAAATGGTTGCAGCCAACCACCATTTGTTCGAGGACGTACAAATCCTGTCTCACGATCAAAAACGTTCTTGTAAGACTGTGCTCGGGTTAGATATGGATCGATTTCACTTTTCCGTCCTATCATTCGGGCCATTTCCGCGATACACCAATCGTCGTAACCGTACTCGAGTGTTTTGGAAACAGATTCTCTTTCCTCCTCCATTCCAATGAATCCGTTGTCGATAAAACTTGCCAATCCGAAATGTCTGAGCTCGGCGCTGTGTTTCATAGCTTCGAAGGCTTTGTTTTCGTCGAACCCACGGATGTTTTTTGCGAACGCATCGGCGATTACTGAAACTGCGTGATAACCAATCATCGTGTCAGTCTCGTTACCGGCGAGTTCCCACACTGGAAGTCGTCCTCCCTGCTCGTACTGTGCGAGGAATGTATTAACGAAGTCCTTTGTTCGTCTCTGATCGATGATTGTGTAGAGCGGATGCGCAGCGCGAAAAGTATCCCACAATGAGAAAACCGTGTAATTTTCGAACCCTGCAGCCGTATGAACCTTTCGATCGACTCCGCGAAATTGTCCATCAACGTCTTCGAATAGGTTGGGAGCAATCATCGTGTGGTAGAGAGCTGTATAGAAGTTCTTTAGTTGAACTTCGCTATCCGAAGATACGGCGATCTTGTTGAGTTCAACATTCCATAAAGCAGTTGCGCTCTTTCTAACGTTATCGAAATCCCAGGTCTTGATCTCAGCGGCTAGATTTCGTTGAGCTCCTTCAATACTGACCGCAGAGATTCCCACTCTAACAAGGACCTGTTCATTACTTTCCGTATTGAACTGCACATACGCTTTTAGATTGCGGCCACGAGCTTCCCGCTCGTTTGTTAGCAACTTATCGTTAACGGCGACCCCCATCGAAGCGATTGGTTGAGAGAACTCGGCCACGAAGTAAACAATTTGGTCCTTGGCCCAGGCTGTCGATCTACGCCAGCCAACAATGCGCTTACCGTCTACGATCTGTATTTCAGAGTCGAGTACTTTGTCGCGATGACTGAGGTCGAAAAGGATGTTTGCCTGATCGGTTCTGGGAAAGGTATAGCGATGCAGACCAGCTCGCGCAGTCGCAGTTAGTTCGACAAGGATGTTGTCGTCATCAAGTTTGACAGAGTAGTAACCCGGACTTGCGGTTTCATTTTGATGGCTAAACTTCGAGGCATAACCATTTTCAGTTCGGTCACCGCTAAGCGCGTTGAGAAAAACCTGGCCCACGGAAGGCATTAATAAGATATCACCATAATCGGAGATACCGGTTCCGCTAAGGTGTGTGTGGCTGAATCCATATATGACTGAATCGGAGTAGTGATAACCAGAGCAGCCATCCCAACCTGTAAGTCTGGTATCAGGACTTAGTTGGACCATGCCAAATGGAACAGTTGCTCCAGGAAACGTGTGACCGTGCCCACCAGTGCCAACAAATGGGTCGACATACCGTGTCAGATCACGCTGAGCGTTTGCTTCGAAGGAAAATAAGAATACGAGAAATGCGAGACTGAGGAGCTTCACAGGTTTGATTTAATCGGCGTTCTGGAGCCCGAGTCAAGGGACCCGATCCATTGCTCATATATCATTTGAAATTTCTCATTTGTCATTTAGTCGAAATTATCCACTCACCAGATTGTAGTTGGGAGAAACGCCCTCGCTCAACACCCAACTCCTTTCAACTGCATCGTATCAAAATGTTTTTAGGCCACTGGCTTGCCCAGTGGTGTTTTACGCTTGTTGCTACAAGGGATCTGGGTTTCCGTTCAGCGCGCTTGCGCGCGCAGAGGGTTGTTGGGGCTTCAGTGATTAGCAGCAAGCGTAAGAGACCACTGGGCAACCCAGTGGCCTAAAAGAGAATTTGACCTCAAGACATACTTTTTGAGCCCCGCAACTCGTCACACAAAACGCGCACTCCACGTCTTAGTTGAACCGACCCACGGCAAACCCAATCAAAATATCGGCGTGTCGACCTAAACTCCACTCCGTCAACATACGACCGTCTTCGATCCAAGCTTTTCCGGGAGGACAATATGAAAAGAAGAGAGTTTATGGAGCAGTCTGCAGGTCTAGGGATGTTTGCTATAGCAGCAACAGTGCCGCAATCGCTTGCCTTGCACGTTCCAGCTGTTAATCCCGGCAGCACAAAAGCGGCAGAAAACAAACTGACCCCACCGTTACGAGGAAAGATTCCTGTGGCCTTCGCAATTTCGCAAGGCGTTACCCTGATCGACTTCGCCGGACCATGGGAAGTTTTTCAAGACGTAACGGTAAAACATCGCGGAACAAGTCCAGACGACGAGGACCCGTTTCAACTCTTCACCGTCTCAGAAAAGAAAGAAACAGTGACTGGTTCTGGCGGCCTCAAACTCGTACCGGATTACACTTTCGATAACGCTCCCGCGCCAAAGGTCGTTGTTGTTCCAGCTCAAATGGGCTCTCCATCGTTACACGGTTGGCTGAAAAAAGTTTTGGCCGATACAGATGTGACGATGTCTGTTTGTACAGGTGCTTTCCAACTAGGACGCGCGGGATTACTTGCCGGGAAGTCCGCAACAACGCACCACGACTTTCTTGATCGCTTTGAAAAAATGTTTCCTGACGTCACAGTGAAGCGTGGTCTAAGGTTCGTGGAAGGCGAAAAGATCTCAACCGCCGGTGGTCTAACTTCTGGAATCGATCTCGCACTCCGTGTCGTCGAGCGCTACTTCGGACGTGAAGTGGCAGAGACTACGGCGTTCTACATGGAGTATCAGAGTAAGGGTTGGGTCGTTTGAAGGTTTGGAGTGTGGCACCTTCACCAATGCGCATGGTTTGGAGCAACCACTGACTCGCGTGTTGAAGGTCTCGCACTCCAAGGACAAAGCGATCGAATTCTGGCTCAAAGGTTAGGAGGCCCACGTCTCATTCTCCCCAACCTTTAGGTTGGGGTTATGGGTAACCTCGAAGGAGAACCGTTTCAACGGTTTAGGGTGGATACGATTGGGCAATGACGAAGCATCACTTTCGGAAACCGTTGAAACGGTACCAATACTAAAGCACTGAACCTGAACCCCAACCTAAAGGTTGGGGAGAATAAGAGGTCGTATTTTTCGCACAGACGCTGACGGGAATAGGTTAGGAATTCAACCTGGCAAACGGGACCGCAGCTTCGATGTAAGAACCAGTTTTTGATCTGATTCATCCAGCAGGTTGGGTAGTGTTATGTTTTGAGATTACCGCCCTCTCAAAACACCCTTCACGCACCCAACCTGCTATCCATTCGTAAAGGAAAGTTGATATTCAAATGACAAGTGTGAAGCCTCGATTATTGGCGCTCTGTATTGCCGTCATGATGGCTGGAACGTTGCTGGTCGCAAGCGGTCAACGCGTCGTGCGTGATACTCGACCGACGCAATCAAAAACGCTGAGTGACGAACAAGTCATTCGTCGCTATCAGCAAATGATCACACCTGCGAACCTCGCAGCCAAACTCTATTTTCTCGCGTCCGATGCCTTAGAAGGACGCGAAACAACCACTCGCGGACAGAAGCTCGCCGCTCAATACCTGGCGTCGCAATATCGCCAACTCGGCTTGAGTCCATATGGCACTGACAAAGCTAGCGACCCGCTGTCACCCACGGCTTACTTCCAAACGTTTAATGTTTATGGAAGAAACGCCAAACAGTCTCGACTTGAACTGACTATCGACGATCGCGTTATCGTTTCAAACACTTCAGCCAATACTCGTGATGATCTCTCCTTTTTCTCTGGCGGAGCCCTTGCATCAGCAGATCCAGCACCGATTGTGTTTGCCGGTTATGGAATCGCTGATGACAAACTTAGATATGACGACTATGCCGCGCTTTCAGCGAAGGGTTCTTCGGTCAATGACAAGTGGGTGTTAATACTCGATGACGAACCGCTAGCGAACGCATCAACCAGTTTGCTTCCCACGACAGAACATAAACCTTCACGTTGGTCCACACAGTTTATCAACAAGAAAAGTGCGCTCTGGGCTGCAGGCAGACCAAAGGGAGTGCTGGTCGTGTCCGACGTCAGTCCCAGATCTACGGAGACGTTTGCAGAGGTATCGCAACACGCTGCGCGAAATGCTCAGAGAGTTGGCACACTGTCGTTGACTGACTCTCCCACGTTTCCTCCCACCTTTGATATCTCGTCCAAGCTCGCTAACCAACTCCTCAGCAAATCCGGCACGTCAGTTGAGGAATTGAAGAAACAGATCGATCAGAGTCTGAAACCTGTTGTGTTCGACCTTGATCAGAAGGTCAGAGCGAAAGCGACTGTCGAGGCAAATGAGGGATTAAAGACGGAAAATGTTCTTGCTTACATCGAGGGCACCGATCCAAAACTTAAAGACGAGGTGCTGATTATCTCGGCTCATTACGATCATCTCGGTCTGAACCCTGCGTTAAAAGGCGATCAGATATTTAATGGAGCCGCGGACGATGGTTCTGGCGTAGTTGCCACACTTGAACTGGCCTCTCTTTTTATGACTGCGAAGCGAGAAGGAGTTGGGCCACGCCGCTCAATTCTCTTTGTAAATTTTAGCGGTGAAGAAAAGGGCTTACTCGGCTCGACGTATTACAGCAGAAACCCCGCCGTCCCCTGGGACAAAACTGTGGCAGACATCAATATGGACGGAGTAGCCAGTTTCGACGAAAAGCACGCTACTAACAAGGATTACATTTACATTGTAGGTACTGAAAGTTTGTCGCGAGAGTTGGTTGAGCTCACAAAACGTGTGAACCAGTCGACTGGTACCAACCTCACGCTCGCCGAAGGACAACGTTTCGGCTCGGATCATACCAATTTCGAAACACAACTCATTCCGTACCTCTACTTTTCAACAGGTCTTACTGAGAAGTACCACCAACCTGGCGATGAGCCAAACACAATCGACTACAATCATTTCGCGAAAGTTGTGCAGTTAGTCTTTGCCACAACGTGGCGAGTAGCCAACCAGGACTCGACACCGACCAAGTTGCCACGGAGTCAATTAACGCTTGTCGGCTATACTTGTCCACCATGTCCGTTCGAATGTGATGAGGAGGTTTATGATCATCCCGGTGAGTGTCCCGTCTGCGGAATGGCGCTGGCCCCCAAGTACAAGAGTTGAAGTACGCAGCGCAGCGTCCTCTAGTTGAAAGTGCTTTGCACAAAAAGTCGGCTTGGCGGCTTGGCCGCACTCATTGCGGAAAGCCTCCGGCTTTCCGCATACCCTTCGCCTTGCAAAGGCTGCGCCTGTTTTTAAGAGAAAAGGCGGAGCCTGAGACTTTTGCCGCGGCTCGGTAAGCCAAAGGCTTACCGCAAGGAGAGCGGCCAAGCCACCGTCACGAGTTTTGGGCAAGCGAGCTGAAAGAGTTCTGATTTCCATGAACATTACGATCACGTCACCGGCATATGAACAACATCGATTTTGAACCCCATTTTCATGGACGCAGTCCTGCACTCAAGTGGTTAGGGATCATCGGCGTTTGGGTAGTGCTGGGAATCATTTATGCTGGCCCCATTTATTTCGAAGTGCGTGCGGAGGGTATGGACCACTCAGCCTGGAAGATATTCGGCTGGGGGATCCTGACATGGCTTTCATGGGCACCGCTAACACCTCTGATTCTTTATCTCGCCAGAAATTATTCACTGATAGGTGAATCGTGGAAACGCAGTCTCATAGTTCATCTCCCGGCTTTTGTTGTCTGTTCGATGCTTCATAGTGCCGCGGCCACGCTCTTCACCTTAGCTATCAAACCGTTCGACAATATGGGGGATAGTCCTACAACGTTCTGGCCACGTTTTCTCGGCAGAATGAAAGGTTCATTTGGTCCTGACTTACTTGTTTACGGAGTGATAGTTGGTATCTGTTATGCCGTTGAGTATTACCAAAAGTATCGCGAGCGCGAATTTTTAGCCTCTCAGCTGGAGGTTCAACTGGCGCAGGCGCAACTCGACTCACTGCGTATGCAGTTGCACCCTCACTTTCTCTTCAACACCTTGAACGGAATAGTAGGGCTGGTTCGTGACAACAGGAACCAGGCGGCTGTTAGCATGCTTGTTGGTCTAAGCGATCTACTTCGTCATGCGCTCGAACACTCTGAAGAACAAGAAGTCGAATTGAAGGACGAATTGAGCTTCATTAAATTGTATCTGGGTATTCAACAGATGCGGTTTTCAGACAGGTTGCAAATTGAAATGGATATCGATTCAAAGACGTCCCACGCACTTGTGCCAAACTTGCTCTTGCAACCACTGGTTGAGAATGCGCTGAGACATGGCATCGCTCGCAACGAAGATGCGGGTGTTCTGGGAATCACATCAAAGGTAACCGACGGTGCGCTGCGACTGACGGTTTTTGACAACGGTAAGGGATTGCCAGGCAATTGGCAGTTGAAGAGTAGCGGCGGTATTGGATTGGCCAACACGATAGCTCGTTTGCAGCAACTCTACGGCGACGCGCAACGGTTGGATATTCAAAATCGATCTGAAGGCGGCGTCGAGGTAATGATTGTTATGCCGCTTCGAATGGCGTCGGCATAGTCTGCGAGAAGCAACCTCAATGTCTGAAAAGATTAGAACGTTAATTGTCGACGATGAACCTCTGGCTCGACGTAATCTCCGTGTCCTGCTCGAGCAGGATCCGCAAATCGAGATTCTTGAAGAGTGTCGGAACGGACGAGAGGCCGTCAAAGCAGTCGAGAGCTTATCTCCCGATCTACTTTTTCTCGACATACAGATGCCCGAGATGGACGGGTTCGACGTTTTGGAGCAGGTCGGAACAAATAAGGTTCCGGCGATTATCTTTGTAACGGCATTTGATCAATATGCCTTAAAAGCATTTGAAGTACACGCGCTGGACTATCTTCTAAAACCATTCGACGACAACCGCTTCGCACATGCATTGAAGCGCGCAAAGATGCAAATAGAAGCACGTGAGATCAACAAAGTGAGCAAGCGTCTGTTGGCTTTGCTCGAGGAGCGTGAAACACAACGAGAGAGTGCGAGCGGTAAGAAGGGTTATCTGAAGCGGTTGATGGTTAAGCTTGCGAACCGTGTGATTTTACTGAACGTGGATGAGATTGACTGGATTGAGGCAGATGGTAATTACGCTAAACTCCATGTTGCAAAGAAGTCGCACTTGTTGCGCGAAAAAATGAATGATCTTGAGTCACAACTCGATCCTGACAAATTCGTGCGTATTCATCGTTCGATTATTGTGAATCTGACCCGGATTAAGGAAATGCATCCTCATTTCAATGGTGACTATATTGTGGTCCTGGATGATGGTAGACAGCTGCGTTTAAGTAGGAGTCGCCGCGACCACCTCGAATCCAAACTCGGCCTCGCTACGTGATCTCCCTGGGACGCTTGGCCGGTTTTCACCACGTAGTGGTGGTTGAGTTTAGCGCGGCGTTTTAGCGCCGGGTTTAGATTGCTCATCGCGTAGCGACGCATGAATTAGCGAGACCTCAACCGTCGCGCAATAAGGTGAATCTTGTTTGTTCAAGCGTCGCTACGCGACGCAAATCTTGTCCCCACCTTCCCGGCGCTGAAACGCCGGGCTAAATTCAACCACCACAACGTGGTGGAAAACTAGACGTGGTGGAAAACTAGAGCGTTAAATGCGGTGAAGAACGACAGTGAACCAGGTCACTTATCCTCGCTGACGCGGTAGCGCTCCTTCTCTTTGTCGCGTTGTAAATAAGGAATTCCCTTCTCCATCCATTCTGGCGAAGGAGCCCCCTTCAAGAAGTGATCGAAAAACTCCTGCAACCGATGAGTGTAGTCTTTCTGATTGATCCTCTTTCGGAGTCCATGCTTCTCGCCGTTGTAGCTAAACATGTAGACCTCTTTGCCCAGTCGACGTAGCGCGAGGTAATACTCGATCCCCTGGTACCAAGGCACCGCATCATCCTCATCGTTATGGATCATAAGTAACGGAGTCTCGACACGATCTGCTCTGAACAATGGTGAGTTATCCAGAAACCTCAGCGGATAATCCCACAAGCTACCACCAATACGAGACTGCGATCGTTCGTACTGGAATTGACGTGGCAGTCCAGTGCCCCAACGAATACCGCTGTAAGCACTCGTCATGTTAGCCACTAACGCCCCGGGAGCTGCGGCTTTAAAACGATTCGTCTGCGTAACCATGTAGGCAATCTGATATCCACCCCAACTGTGACCCTGAATTCCAATCGCATTCTCATCAACAAATCCCTTATCAACCACCGCTTGAATTCCCGGTAACACACACTTCAATGCACTTGGACCAGGGTATCCGATCGTATAAACGATGTCGGGCATGAAGATCAGGTATCCGTTGCTCACATAGAATGTCGGATTGATTGACGTACCTGGACCAGGATTACGAAACTGGTGTAGCCCCTGCGACAATCGCTCATATATATAGACGATCATCGGATACTTCTTCCTTGGATCGAAGTTCTCAGGCTTTAGCAGCAAGCCTTTAAGAGGAACACCATCTGTGTTTTTGAAACCAACCAGCTCTCCGGTGCCCCAATTGAATTGCGCTCGTTGGGCATCACCGCTGCTCAATCTCTTTAACGACCTGAAACTAGAGTCGGTGATCCACACATCTGGAAACTGATCAAAGCGAGAAGCCGTGAGAATCATCGCGTCGACATCCTTAGCCTGGGTCGGATTGCCAAAGTCTTTTGACGCCATGATGAGTTTCTGCGGCAAACCGTCGCCTGCGACTTTGTCTCGATAGAATCCTGAGTCACGAGTGTCTTCATTCTCAGCTTGAAGCAACATCGGCTTATCAGGATCGAGCCAGCGCTCGCGCGGATCGAGGCGTACATAACGAAGTACAGTTTTCTCTTTTCTTCCAACTCCATCAGTAAGATTCCGGGCGCGACTTCCATCAGGCGCCACTTGCCAGATGTCGTAACGATCGTAGATCAGTACGTCCTTATCGTCTTTGGTCCAACCAGCAATCCCATACGACCCCGGTGTTTGCGGACTATCGTTCTCTTCATTAAAGAACTTACTGGCAATGTTCTTTGTCAGGTTTACTACCTGGCCATCGGCGACCGAGTAAGAGTTCCAGTCCTTTCCATCAAAGTAAATTGCGTACTTTGCATTCGGCGACAACGAGTAGTTGCCACGTTGCTTGACCCCAAGAGCCTTGCGAGAGCCATCAGCAGTGTTCACAAGATAATAATCAGTGAATCCCGGATCATAGTCAGAGATTGTTCGATACTTACGATTGTCTGAACCAACAGCAAAGGTTCCATCGTTCGACGGTTGGAGCGTTTCCATCGTCTCGTCAGCCAACTGGACGAATTTCTTATCTTTGAAATCATAAACCGCGCGATAAGACTTGTTGCGCTCCTGTTCTGCACGGATTTTCTGAATCGGCTGAACGTAATCGTCTTTCCAGTGCCAGAGATCGACAAGTACTTTTTCGTCCGCAGGAATTTCCTCTTCAGGACCTTTTTCAGGTTCGGGGGGCGGCGCTGTGCCCAGGAAGAGATGACTACCATCAAGTGAGTAGCTTAGATTTCCCCGTTCGCTGACGACGAAGTCTTTCCGGAATCCGGGAGATGTTATTGAAACTATTTCAGTAGCTTCCGGATCCTGTTTGTTCCAGTGGTAAACACGAAACCGGGGTTGTTTGGCGTCGACATCAGCTTTGTCGCTAATGAACGCCAGTTGAGTGTTATCTTCATCCCACGTCAGTCGCTGATATTTTCCCTTGCCACTCAAGAGGGTTGCTGGTGGGCCATCGGTCTCGGTCGTTACGGCATAGACTCCGTTAGTCTCTTCTTTACGGGACGAGGTAGTGAACACAAGCGTCTTGGCATCTCTACTAATCGTAAAGTCGAGTACATCACTAAACTTTCGCTCATTGCCGGTAGCGGTATTGCGTAGGACCAATTCCGTTCCATACTCCTTTTTTCTCGACGACCTGCCTGCCTGCGGACGAGGTGTTGGCGTTGTCGGGGCCTCTGGCGACGCTGCTGGAGTTGCCTCAGCTGAAGGTGACGCTGCTGAAGCTGGGGCGCTCGGCTTCTCCTCTACCTTTGCCTCCATTTGGTAGACGATAAATCCCGATCTATCTTCCGGTACTCGAAATGTCTTAACCCTTTCGATACGAGTCACCGTGCCAGTTGAAAGGTCCATAATGCTCAGACCATTCTTTGGCATCTCTTCAGGTTTCTTCTTCTCTTTCTTCGCCTTGGTGAGTTCCGCTTTTGTAGGTTCGGTACCAAATAGGACAAAGCGGGAGTCTGCGGTGAAGACGGGGCGCAGGAGACGCGCTTGTTCGGCAAGAATCTCAGCAGCATTTGTCCCTGGATCATCGGGTGGCGGGACAGGGGGTCGATAGCCCCTGGGGGCTTTCCAGTCGACGCCCGTCGTAACGTTGCGCACGATGATGTCTCCATCACCATCCTGGGGCACATATGCATATGCCACAAATTTTCCATCGCGCGAAATCTGTTGCCCTGTGATCGATCGCCACGAGTCATAGTCTTGATGCGTTATCGAACGTTTTGCTGCGGCGGGCGCTGCTTGTTGAGCTGTTACAACTGAGGCCGGATAAGCTGCGAAGAGGCTTGTAACAAGTGCAACCAGGCAGATCCATGCGGCGTATCTTTGCAAAGTTATGGGACGGAGAGACTGTTTCCCGTGTTTCATAGATCACCTCACAAGGTTTAAGTCTGAAGTGTTTAGGACAATATTTTAGAGCTGCCGTACTTGAGGTTGGATGAGATTAACGTAAGTCAACCATTATCGTCTAGATCTTGGCTTCCTGAATTTTAGGCATGCTCTTTCCCTTTAGTACAACCTTTCGCACACACCACTCGAGCTCTTCTGTCGGAGCGCGTACGTCCTCGTGCGCTTACGTTCGCGAGAGGGCGTTTCAAGAGATTGCAGGGGACACTAGCGTAAGTTAGCGCACGAGCACGTACGCGCTCCCACAGAGGAGCGGGTCTGGTGTTCGCGAGGGAACCACTAAAGGGTAACGCTCCTATTTGATCGATTTCTGCCTGCCGACTTAGCCCCAACGCGTGGACTCTCGGCGAAGACCCTTAATGGTCTATGATATGCGGCCGAAGGGGGTATAAGTACATAATGGAACTTACTCTAAAGCAACTGACAAAGACCGAACTTGAAGCAGGCTTAGACCACATACGGTTGTCACCAAAAGACGAGGGCCTACTGGAGTTGATCGTGTGCCGGCCGGAGGTCGAACGCCGACAAGAATTGCAAAATGCCGAGTTGGATGTTGAGCGAGGCCTTGTAGGCGATAACTGGACCGAAAGACCAAGCAGTCGCACCCAAGATGGCTCACCTCATCCTGATATGCAGATCAACATAATGAACTCTCGAGTTGTCGCACTCGTCGCCCAGGAAAAGGACCGCTGGCAGTTGGCTGGTGACCAACTCTTCATCGACATGGATCTGAGTAAGGAGAACCTACCCGCTGGAGCACGCATTGCCCTGGGCTCAGCGATTCTGGAAGTGACAGCACCGCCACACACAGGCTGTCATAAGTTCGTCGCCCGCTTCGGACTTGAGGCAATGCAGTTTGTCAATTCTGACCTCGGCAAACAGTTGTGCCTGCGCGGTATAAACGCAAAGGTGGTCCAATCAGGAGCGGTCAGTGTCGGTCAAAGAGCGAAGAAACTCTAACGTCGAACAAAAGGTCATATGGAATACACTAATCTCGGTCGCAGTGGTCTAAAGGTTTCTCGCATTTGTCTTGGCTGCATGACGTATGGCGTGCCTGACCGAGGCGCACATCCGTGGAGTCTAAACGAAGAGCAGAGTCGTCCTTTCCTGAAAAGAGCCCTCGAACTTGGCATAAACTTTTTCGACACGGCCAACACATATTCTGACGGGACAAGCGAAGAGATAGTTGGACGTGCGCTTAAGGACTTCGCTCGACGTGAAGAAATCGTGGTCGCTACCAAGGTTTATTTCCCGATGCGAGAAGGACCAAATGCCAGAAGTCTGTCGCGCAAGGCGATCATGGCAGAGATCGATGCTAGCCTGCGTCGACTTGGTATGGACTACGTCGATCTTTATCAAATACACCGCTGGGATCGTACAACTCCAATTGAAGAGACACTCGAGGCATTAACAGACGTTGTTAAGGCGGGCAAGGCTCGTTACATCGGTGCTTCGTCGATGTTTGCCTGGCAGTTTGCGAAAGCACTTTACAAAGCTGACCAGCATGGTTGGCAGCGATTTGTGTCCATGCAGAACCACTACAACCTGATCAATCGCGAAGAAGAACGCGAGGTGCTTCCGTTATGCGCCTCTGAAGGTATTGGAGTGATTCCGTGGAGTCCACTCGCACGTGGAAGATTGACACGCGATTGGGACGATGTAACAAATCGCTCTGAGACGGACGAATTTGGTAAGACGCTCTACACTGCGGCGGTCGATAATGATCGGAAGATAGTTGAGCGAGTAGCTGAGATTGCGAAAGAGCGGTCCGTGCCACGTGCTCAAGTCGCGCTCGCCTGGTTGCTACACAAGCCTGTGATCACTGCCCCAATCGTAGGCGCTTCCAAACCCCATCATCTCGACGATGCTGTTGCTGCAGTGTCACTCAAACTATCAGACGCCGAAATTTCCCGGCTTGAAGAACCGTACATCCCGCATCCTGTTGTGGGGTTCTCGTGACGAAATGTCCGACATGCTTCAGCTTGTCGTTGTCCTTCTTGCCATTTGTTGCTAAAGGGAACGACAAACTAAAGTTTGTCGGACACCCAATTACTTCACTCTTAGCATCACGACGCCGTGACTCGGAACTGTAACTGCGTACTCCGGGCCACCTGCGGTGATGTCCTGATGAAGCCATAGATCTCGTAACGTCTTGGGACTCGAGATACTTAGGTCGGTCCATTTGAAGTTGATCTTTGCTTCTTCTTTCGCACGATTGAAGATCGCAATCGCTGTTGCTCCACCTGACAACGGACGCGTCCAAACTTCCTGTTCACCCGCCTTCCAAACCTGTTTTCCCTGTTTCCCGAGCTTGTCCTGGTCAACTGCTATCACTTCACGATTGGTGAGTATCTCCAATGTGGTGGGCGTCATGTTCCGCAAATCATTACCAGCTAAGAGTGGCGCCGCCAACATTGCCCAGAGGCTCATGTGAGTTCGGTATTCAACATCGGTCATTCCGCCATTGCCGATCTCCAACATGTCCGGATCGTTCCAATGGCCTGGTCGAGCAAATGAAGCAAGTTCGTTTTGGCGAAAACCTATTCCAGTCATGGAGTCCCACGTATCGCGTATATCACCAGTAGTCCGCCACAGATTTCCACCTACGTCTGGTCCCCACTTCCAAACATCAAGTCTTCCATACTGACAAAGGCTATACACTATTGGCCTACCAGTCTTGAGCAACGCGTCACCCATCTTTTGATAGATGGCCGGCATTTCTTCGTCCGTATAGAGAGTGCGTGCACCACACCAGTCGTATTTCAAATAGTCGATGCCCCACGCAGCGTAGGTACGAGCATCTTGTTCTTCATGACCGTAGCTGCCTTCATAACCCGCACAGGTGTTTGGACCGGGCGATGAGTAGATACCGAGTTTTAGCCCTCTTTTGTGAACGTAATCTGCGAGGGCTTTCATGTCGGGAAACTTCTTGTTCGTCGTAATGTCGCCCTTAGCATCACGCTCCCCTTCCCAGGTGTCGTCGATGTTGATGTATTCGTAGCCCGCGTCCTTCATTCCATTCTTCGCCATTGCATCAGCGATGCCGCGCACGGTTGCATCGTCGATTCGTCCGGCAAACTTATTCCAGGAGTTCCAACCCATGGGAGGAGTTTTTGCGAGCTTGTTGTAAGCGACTTTGTGTAATGCAGGAGGTTCAAGGCGTGCAGGTAAAGCTCCTTCGCCCGCAGGGGCACGTTGGGCCATCTGAAAGGTGATTGGTTGATCCGGTCGGTTCCGTCTGCCGATCTGCAACTCGTTACCAATTAGTTTTCCCTCGTAGGTAACTTTTCGTTCACTCTTTCCGTCCTGCATGCCGGCAACAAGTGTGAATCCTTCTGGTCCTCCAGTGCTCTCTTTGATGGTGTAGAAGAACTGCGTTGCGCGAATTGTACCTGTTATTTTTGCGCCGTCTTGTTTTAGGTTGAAATAACTCTTGCGAACGTAGCCATCAGTGCTTGGGCTACTGGCCGCCCAGTTGCCGGTGAGTGGGCCGTCCGTTGATTGCTGCGCAAAAGCAGCCGTGATTAACAGCAAAGCCGCGAATACGATGCAGAACACAACAATGGGAAGGTTGGACAATGAGTGTTGTCGTTTCATGTTGCAATAGCCTCCAGCGCTAATAAGTAGTTCATGAAAGATTGTGAATCAAAATCTGGCGAGTAAAGCTATATCTACCACAAAATTGTTCGAATGAGATTGGTTTATTGGTTCCGAGAAGGAAGGCCACTGGTGTGGTCGTTACGTTCGTTGCTACGAGACGTTGCTTTGCCTTCCGGCGCGCTTCGCGCGCCGCAGTAAATCCAGGCCCATTTATTAGCGAGGAGCGTTAAAGACCACTGGGCAAGCCAGTGGCCTTGCAAAAACAACCGGCTAATGAGCTTTTGCACTGAAGGGAATGCGTTCTAACTTCGTCTTAAACAACCCGGCCTTTCCATTTTCCCTGGCGGAAAACAATCGCACTCACAACCGCTAATGTTGAGAATGCAACTGTGATCGCAATAAAGACACCGCGAGGTCCCCAACCTAACCAGACGGCAAGAACATAAGCCAGTGGGATCTCCCACAACCAGAAAACAAAAAGGTTGATGATCGTTGGCGTCCTCGTATCGCCGGCACCATTGAATGACTGGCCCAACACCATTCCGTAGGCATAAAAAAGAAAGCCATAGGAAATAATGCGAAGACAATCAACTCCGTAGACCGAAACGTTCGGGTCATCCGTGTAAAGCCAAATTATGTTTGGCGCAAAGAGAACAAACAGAAATCCAACCAGGCCTAGAAAGATCATGTTATAGAAGCCGGCCTGCCAAACTGCTCGTTGAGCACGTTCCGGATTACCAGCTCCCAGGGCCTGCCCAACCATCGTCGCTGCCGCGTTTGACATACCCCATGACGGCAACAAGGCAAATAAGATCACTCGAATACCAAACGTGTAACCTGCTACCGCGTTGCTGCCAAAAGTCGAGATGATCCGAACCAGTCCAATCCAACTGGCCATTCCAATAAACACTTGAAACGTTGCCGTTCCCGAAAGTCTCAGGAGTCGCTCCATGATTGATGGTTCAAGACGGAGGTGTTCGCGACGAATGTCAAATCGTCCTCCGGTACGAAACAGTTTGCTCAAAGCGTATAGAGCACCTGTTCCCCGTCCAATATTCGTCGCGATCGCGGCACCGACAATACCGAGTTTCGGAAATGGCCCAACACCAAAAATCAGACAAGGACCAAGTATGATGTTGATTGTGTTGGCCAACCAAAGAGTGCGCATGGCGATCGCCGCGTCGCCGGCACCACGAAAGATCGCGTTGACCATAAAGAGCATTACAACGGTGACATTTCCAGCAAGCATCACACGCGTAAACGCCGAACCGTTTTGAATGACCCAGGGAGAGCCTCCCATCAACGCCATTAGTTTTGGAGCAAATGGTGCGGCGATGAGTGCGATGACAGTTGAGACGATGAGTGCTATAGCAATCGCTTGAACTGCAGCGCGTGCGGCGCCATCCGGATTCTGCTCACCGATTCTTCGTGCGACCATCGCAGTTGCACCGATACTCAACCCAATCGCCAACGCATAAATGAGTGTTAAGAGGGATTCCGTTAAGCCAACCGTTGCTGCCGCGTCAGTTCCTAAATGAGAAACCCAAAAAATATCAACGACCGCAAAGACACTTTCCATGATCATTTCAAGGACCATGGGGATCGCTAGAATGAGTATCGAGCGTCCAATTGAACCAGTAGTGTAGTTGCGATGTGAACCACGCAAAGCCTCGACTATTGCTTGCCAGATACTCGGTTCGGTCGCTATTGCGGTTGTGGCGCGGTCGGAATCTGCATCGGGCGTACTATGTTGTTCTTTTGAGGATTCAATCATTTCAGACACTCTGGTGCTTCGATTACGAGTTGGAACTCGAATCTACGCACTCCTAAATCTAAATGTTCTTGGAAAGTTAAATGGCTAGCGGAAAATCAACCGTGTGCAGCGAATGAGCTCATTTCGTAACTTCGGCTCGGCCAAAGTCGTCGTGCAAACGCACAATGTCGTCTTCACCGAGATAATCACCTCGTTGTACTTCAATGAAGACCAGATTTTCAGCTCCAGGATTTTCGACGCGATGTGCCCCGCCTACCGGAATATCTATCGCATGTCCGGTGGGAACCATAACATCTTCACCATCGAGGGTGACCTTTGCAATTCCCGCGACGACCATCCAGTGCTCAGCTCTCCGGGCATGCTTTTGGTAACTCAGTCTCTTGCCCGGCGACACTTCAATTCGTTTGACTTTGAAGTTACTGCCTTCGTCAAGCACTGTGTAGGTTCCCCATGGACGCCGGTCAAACTCCCGCCCTCTATCATCCTCAGACATGACAACTCCCGTTAGTTGTTCTGAATTTAGTTGGTCTGGTCGCACCCTACTGAGACGGAGGCCCTTAGTCAAGTGATTTTTGATTTGGGGTGGCCGCATATTCGGCGCGATATCGATAACACCGAAGGTGTTCTGGTTTCAAGCAGAGATAAAAGGAACATTGGTCATCTGATCATTTTGAAATTTATCAATTATCATTTGGGACAGACCCCAAGATAAAAGGCCCAAGACCAAAGCCCTCAAATGACATTTGATGGATATTCAAATGACAGGATGCGAGGTCGCTTTGAAGATTGAAGAAGAAGAAGAAGAAGAAAACCGAGTGACGAGACTGAATTCATTTCTCGTCACTCGGATTTGCTGTAGTCAATTAAGAACCAGGTCTAAGTGTTACGTAGATAATCTGAGTTCGACGTTTAACCAGCAGTAATGCCGGACGTGTTCCTGACTGCTGTATGGCAGCGCTAAAATCATTGAACGTCCGTACTGGCCGCTGATTAACTTCCTGAATCAAATCACCTTGTCTGATTCCGGCATTCGCGGCAGCACCAGCTTGATCAACTCGACTGACAAACAACCCCTGGTCACTGGCGTCGAGACCAAACTTTGAGGCTGAATCAGCAGTGAGTGGCTGCAATGTAAGACCAAACTTCGCGTTACCGCCTGTGTCCTCACTATCACTTGCGTCGCCCTCGGTCTTTGGTCGTTCAGGCAATTCAGCAAGTGCCACCTGGAAGTTTTGCTCATGGCCACTGCGCATTACTGCAAGGGTGGCGTTTGTACCGGGCGACATACTGGCTACCAGATTGCGCAAACCGTTTGTGTCCGCAATTGGCTGACTGTTCACCGAGGTAATCACGTCACCGCGCTTTAACCCGGCTTTCTCAGCTGGACCACTCGGTGCCACCGACGTAACGATTGCTCCTTTGGCAGTTGGTAGATTCAGGCTCGAGGCCAGATCTGCATCGACTGACTGAATGGTGACGCCTAACATTCCGCGACGCACCTTTCCAGTCTTCATCAACTGGTCCATCACTGCCTTGGCCATGTTAGAGGGAATTGCGAAACCGATTCCGATGTTCCCGCCCGACGGCGAAAGTATCTGTGAGTTAATTCCGACCAGCTCACCGCTCGTGTTCACAAGCGCACCGCCTGAATTACCTCGATTGATGGCCGCATCCGTTTGCAGGAAGTCTTCAAAACTTCCGTCGCTCAGACCGGTAGCGCGACCTTTTGCGCTAACAATTCCGGAAGTCACAGTTTGCCCAATGCCAAGCGGGTTTCCGACCGCCAGAACTACATCACCGACTCTAACCTTGTCGGAATCTCCAAGCGACAAAGTAGGTAAGTTCTGTGCATCGATTTTAAGAACGGCAAGATCACTTGGTTGATCTGAACCGACCAGCTTTGCCGTAAAGGTTCGCTTGTCTGTAAGTTCAACTCTGATCTCAAGCGCGCCATCTACGACGTGATGATTGGTGAGAATGTAGCCATCAGAATTTACGATCACGCCCGAACCAACTCCCTGAACCCTTTGCGGGGGTTGTTGTGGCATCCGATCACCAAAGAATTCCCGGAAGTTCGGGTCGTCCATGAATGGATACTGCTGCGCCGCTCGCGACCGCTCTGTGGACCGGATCGTGACAACGGCTGGTGAGACTCTTGATACAAGATCTGCGTAAGAGTTTTGTGTACCGACACCCGCGGTTACGGTTGCGGCCGGAGGGGCCACCGGCTGACCCGGAGCTAAACTCAACATGCCGCTTTGACCTTTACAAGATGCGAACGAAAAAACTACCAGAACAAGACTCAATACTATATTTATGTGGGATTTTGCTCCCCTAAGATTAACGAAGTTCTTCATGTACTCTCTCTTTCTATTTTCTAACACCTGCCAGCCAAAGGAAGCAGAGATGCGGGTCCTAACACCCTTTTGCCGATATTCTTTTTTCAAGCGCTGCCAGATTTGGACTGCGAACTTTGGATTCAGACAGCGGGCTTTCGGTTTACTGGAAAAATGCCAAAATCCTTGTGGAAGCGTAGGAAAATCAGGGCCTTATCCAAACGAATCACCAGGGCCAAAACCTCAACCAATGGAATAATCAATCAAATCGTTGCAATTGCATGACTTTGTCGGAAAATCGCGCCGATATTCACGTCGCTGTTGGAGCCTGTTTCTAACGTGGCGTTGCCTCCGTTGAGACACGACTTTTCCCGGTTGGCGATTTGTTTTCGTGTGATATACTCCGCCGGCAAAAAGCCAATGTAGTCCGGAATAATCACCCAATCCGCGATCTAAGAAACGCTTCAATAGCGATTTTCCAGTCCAAGCCGTCGAGCGAGGTATGCGCTTCAAATGCATGGGGTAGAAATCTCCAACGGACACGAAGATAGCTCTGTTCTGATCGTAAACGACGTCCCAGAGCAACTTAGTCTTATGGGGAGTCTTTTACAGAAGGCTGGGTACGCCGTGCTTACGGCGGAAGATGGGATTCAAGCGTTCCAGCTTGCGAAAAAGGAACATCCGGACCTTCTGATCAGTGACGTTTCGATGCCTCGTATGAATGGCCTCGAACTGTGCCTTCAAGTGCGCTCTGATAGTGAACTCAAATCCGTTCCGATCCTCCTCGTGAGCGCACACCAAAAAGATACTGAGAGTGTCGTGGCCGGCTTACGCGCTGGCGCCGACGATTATCTGGAAGTCCCTTTCGACTCTGCGCGACTAGTGGCAAAGGTTAGTCGCCTGCTGGAACGCTCTCGTTTGGAATCCAGTTATCGGGACATGGTTCAGCGAGCCAGCGACATGATCTTTACTCAGGACCTTGCCGGAAAACTCACCAGTATCAACGCAGCCGGACAAAAGTTTCTTGGAAGAGGTGAGAACGAAATCGTTGGTGAGTCCTTCTTTTCGTTGTTCGGCGTAATCCCAGAGAATGGTTTTGCAAGCGGTTCCACTCGAGCTGATGAGGCGACGGAGGTCCGTCACCAGTTCTTAACTCGTTCTGCTGTTGGTGAAGATCGATGGTTAGATCTGATTCTTTCGCCAATCAAAGATCGAACGGATGAGACTATTGGGTTTCGGGGCCTGGCGAGGGACATAACTGAGCGTAAACGGTTCGAAGAAGCCTTACGAGATTCGGAAGAAAGATATCGCCTTCTCTTTGAAACCATCCCTCAGCCAATCTGGGTTTTTAACGAAGAAACACTACACTTTCTGGCAGTAAACGAGGCTGCGACGCGTACCTACGGTTATTCGCGAGATGAGTTTCTTTCTATGACGACCAACGAGCTTCGTCCAAAGGAAGATATTCCCACTCTGATGATCAAGAATGCTACTGACCCTGACGAGCTCGTAATTTCCAGTCCCTGGCGTCATCAGACTCGAGACAAGAAAACCATCTATGTCGAGATGAGTTCGCATCCGGTCGTCTTTGATGGAAAGCTAAGTAAACTCGTTATCGTCAATGATGTCACTGATAAGAAGTTACTCGACGAGAAACAACAACGCCTACACATTTCGCTCCAACAATCGGCGATGGAGTGGCGGCAGACGTTCAGTGCAATCGATTTTCCAGTTCTTATTGTTGACTTAGCCGGAAAGATCAGACGGGCCAACGAGGCCACCGAACAGATTGTCGGGATTGGGGCGGAAGAGATAGTCGAAAAGACGATTGCTGAGTTGGGTAGCTACCAGCCATGGAAAAAGGCCGCCGAGCTGATTGAGATAATTCGAAACAATCAATCTCCAGTTTCCGAGGAAGTGAAATGCGACTTAACTGGGAAAACGTGGGCTATAACCGTTTATCTAATAACCGAGTTCGGCTCGGCTGGTGAACGGGCGATTCTCATAGCCCAGGACATTACCAAACGGGTTGAATTGGAGGCTTCGCTGCGACAAAGCGAGATGATGTCGCTACTGGGGTCGCTCGTTGCTGGAGTGGCTCACGAGGTCAGAAATCCGCTCTTTGGTATATCGTCGATTTTAGACGCATTTGAAACCCGGTTTAGTGACCGCACCGAGTACCAGCGCTACACAAACGTGCTGCGAGATGAGATTGGTCGACTGACAGTCCTGATGGAAGAGTTACTTGAATACGGTAAACCCTTCCGCGGTGATCTTTATTTGGTCCCAATCGAGGAGATGACGAGCCGTTCAATTCGAGCTTGCTTACCAGCCGCAGAATTGGCAGGTGTCACTCTATTGAGCAACGTAGCTGACTCACTTCCGAAAATCCGAATTGATCGGCGCAGGCTCTCCAAGGTATTTGTAAATCTCATTGAGAATGCCATTCAGCATTCACCGTCCGGGAGTACAGTTACGGTCGAAGCTTTTAGAGTCCATGATGGGGATCAGGAGTGGATCCAATGTGCCATCAGAGACTCAGGACCGGGAATTCTGGAACAGGATGTTCCGAAGATTTTTGAGCCATTTTTCTCTAAACGTCGAGGTGGAACAGGTTTGGGGCTCGCGATTGCCCATCGAATAATGGAAGAACACGGCGGAAAACTTGTAGCTGGAAATAATCCCGAGGGTGGCGCTTGCATGATAGCCAGATTCCCTGTGCCGCCTGGGGGAGATATCTGATGGCGCGAAACACAATCCTGATTGTCGATGACGAGGCTGGTGTTCGCTTCGGAATTCGCGACTTCCTTGAGCAGCAAGGTTATGAAATAGAGGAGGCTGACAGCTGTGAAGACGCTCAGCACCTCTTTCGTCGTTCTCGTCCTGACATTGTAATCGCCGACTACATGTTGCCCGATGGCACGGCGCTCGACCTTATTCCGCGCTTAAAAGAGATCGATGCTGATATCCCGCTGTTAGTGTTGACTGCTCACGGCTCCATCGATTTAGCGGTGAGGGCGATAAAAGAAGGCGCGGAACAGTTTCTTACTAAACCGCTAGAACTACCAACTCTCCAGGTCATTCTTCAACGATTACTCCAAAAACAACGCAATCATCACAAGAGTCTCGCAAGTAAGTCGCGTCAGGTCAGACATTCGATTGATCCATTCATCGGCACCAGTGCAGCGATCAAGACGCTGGCTGAACAATCGAGGCGCATTCTCAGCACCGAAAGTCCCATTCTTATTCTTGGGGAAACCGGATCAGGCAAAGGTGTACTTGCTCGCTGGATTCACGAAAATAGTCCTCGAAGTGAAGAAGCATTTGTAGACTTGAATTGTGCTGGCCTAACACGAGAATTGCTCGAAACTGAACTCTTCGGCCATGAAAAAGGCGCGTTTACAAGTGCGACCGCTTCCAAACAAGGACTCTTTGAAGTGGCACACCGGGGAACGATTTTCCTCGACGAAGTGGGTGACGTTGATCTACAGATTCAACCAAAACTGTTGAAGGTACTTGAGGAAAAACGTTTTCGGCGGCTCGGTGACGTACGAGATCGTCAGGTTGACGTGCGCTTGATCGCAGCGACCCATCAAGACATGGGAAAGCTGGTTCGCGACAAACAATTTCGCGACGATCTGTATTTCAGAATCAGTACAATCCCACTCGCCTTCCCAGCGTTACGAGAACGAATCGAAGATATTCCCACCATGGCCCAATACCTCCTGACCAAGCTCTCAGTTGATCTTGGCCGTGGTGAAATCGAGCTTGATGAAAGTTCGATGAGAGCACTGCAAGCATACTCATGGCCAGGAAACGTACGTGAGCTGCGAAACGTAATAGAACGTGCAGTATTGTTGAGCGATCAGCGAACTATCAGCCTCAAGGATTTACACTTTGACGGACACGCAAATGTCAGTGCCCCATTTCTGGACTCTCGTCTCACGCTAGTTGAACTGGAAAAACAGCACATCGAACGTGTGCTCCAGGAAGAGCAAGGCAGGGTAGAAAGAGCGGCCAAACGACTCGGTATTCCGCGCAGTTCTCTGTACCAAAAAATCAAGAAACATCAGATCCAGACGTCCAGAGTCTAGAACCCTTGTCTGGATACTGGACAAGAATCGGTTCCTTCAATTTTTACCTTCAAAAAAATCGCTAAAACTAAGGAACTTCAGCCCTTTAGGTGTTTATTAAAGAGTGGCCCAACCTTTGCTACTAAGTGGCACGTGCCAATCTACATGTAGTACCCGGTAGCCCGGGATATTTGGCTGAAAAACTCATTAGAGCCTGCATGCCCGCGTGCTCTCCTGACTAAATCCAGCCCTGATAAGAAGAGTGGGTCACGTCGAAAGCCCAGGTCGATCGACAGATGATCCCGAAATCCAGGAAGGAGTCAATTAGCATAATGTCCCCAAGGTTTAGTTTTACGAGGACAGTTCTTTTCCTCGCCGTGATGGCTGTTCTAACCGGTGCTGCAACTGCAGCGAAGGCGGACAGTATTACTGCGAGCTGTGTAACTAACACGTGCACAGTAAACCAAAATAATTCAGGTGGCGACCCAGTCAATGCCACGGCAACGTTTGCGTTCGGTGCGGGAACGGTAACGATTACGCTCGCGAATGGCCTGACAAACGCCCAGGTAAAGGATGTCGCACAGAATATTAGCGGTGTGTACTTTACGCTGAGTACAGGTCAGACCGTTGGTACGCTCGCTTCGAGCGTTGGCAATTTCACCAATATATCCGGCAACACGGCCACACCGGTTGCAGGAACAGCTCCAACTGGCTGGGGAACGGTGAACAACGTTAACGGCGGCCTATCACTTTGCGTGATCTGTTCTGGGGGTAATCCTCCGGCAGGCCCGTCAAGCACCATTGTTGGCGGAACTGGCACTGGTAATTATCCGACTGTTAATGGTTCTATAAATGGAAACGGCCCACACAATCCGTTCCTCTTTGGAACCAATACCTTCACCATGAACATCGCTGGTGTTACCGCTGGCACCACGATTACCGGAGCTTTCATTCAGTTTGGAACTACGGTAAGCGTGCCCACTGGTACCCCTCCAACAAACGTTCCTGAACCGGCTAGTATGTTTTTGCTCGGTTCCGGGTTGGTGGGTGCAGCGTCAATGGTTCGCAAACGTCGTCGCAAAGAGTAGTACCACCCGCGCTGACGATTTGTATTGACGCCTAAACGAGATCTCTGCCGAAAGATTGCTTGCCCCAATATTTCGACAGATTTAATGGCCCGAGCAAGGGTTTCGAGTGTGACAGAGGGTAGTAAAACCTCAATTCACAAGACAGACAGGAGACATAGAATGAAAAAGTTGATCTTGCTTTTCACGTTCATTATCGCAGCATGCGTATCTGCGTCCGCTGCCCCGGTGGCTCTGACACCCGCGGAAGAGGCTGCTTTTGTTTTTGGCGCCTCAACCGGCTTTCCGCCACAGAATACAGCGAATCTGGGTCTTGGTAACTACTCAGTTCAGTGGAGTGTTGGCGCAGATGGATTAGCAGTAACGCAAGCGAGTACCGTCATCATCGCCCCCCGCGGCGTTGCTGGCGATACCTTTTCAATTACCGTTGTCAACAACAACGGCAACCCCTGGAACTTTTCAGTGGGAATCAATGGTGGCGCTCAATCACCAGCAGTACTCATTCCCAACAATGGTGGATTTAACACCTTCAGCTTCGTTCTGACCGCTCCTTTGACGTCAGTGACGCTGGTGGTGGGACAAACTCTGCCCATTAATGGAAACGATAGAGGCGCCGAATATCACATCGGTCAAGTTCCCGAACCGGCAAGCATGTTCTTGCTCGGAACCGGATTGATGGGTCTGGCTGGCATGGCCAAACGTCGCTTTGGTAAGAAAGAAGAATAACCAGACGTTTGGTGTTCACTAAGGTTGGTTACCTTGGGAACCCGACGAACTGATGGTTCGCAAGTTCAAGCGATGAAGCTCATTGTCCGAGAGTCTTCGCCGTCTTGAAACCAAAGGTTGCTCGGCCAATAAAATTGTGGTGGGGGCCGAAGGAGTGCTGGGTAAAGGCCCCCCTCACTTTTGTTCTTAAAAAGTAACCGCCAAGGTTTTTGAAAATTCAAATTGACGGGAACCCGACAGAGAACCCTGTCAAATCATATTTGATAAGTGCTCCATCGACTTCTCGTTCTCGGGAGTGACAAAGCTACCGAGTAAACGTCGAGCTGAGGGTCGCCCAAGTGGGAAAACCCCATGGGCAATCGAGGAGAAATTAGAATGTACGCCGAACCAATGATTCTTCCCCTGGACGGAAATGGCAGTATCTATGCTTTACAGGATGAGAAGGGGAATACAATCGGCACCGGAACAAGGGAAGTGTGTGAAGTTCTTCTTTACATAATTACCAAGCCGGCGTCGCCCAGTGTTTCAAGAAATACGCCAGTGCCACAGCGACCCAATGTGCGGGCTGCTATAGCGATATAGCTTCCGGGTCGGGCAGCATGTAATAGGTTCTTCAGCAGTAATACTAAGGATCTACTGCGAACTGCCTTGCCTCATCGTTGAACCGACTGTGGGAGATGAACGATGAGTTTTGCGAGGCTTGAGAGTATTACCATAAGCACCGAGGGCCGCATGTTCTCGGGCTCCAGATCAAGAGAGCATTCGGCACTTAGTTCGAATCCGTCGTGCGCCGAAGTCGGTCTCAGGCCTAAACCTTCACCGCTCAGCTTCCTCTCTTCTCTATTTTGTTTATACAGCTCCGTACAGGAGGAAGGGTAGAAGTATGGGTGCGTGCATCATGCCGTACCTTCAACCAGTGAAATCTCTTTGATCGGGCAAGCGGGTTGGTGTTAGTTCATTTGTTTCCCGCGGTAGGTGAACAGAGGGTCGTTCTTTAACTTGTCAGCGGATCGAAACTAGCAGCGCGCCCCAACAGATGTTGCTGCCCCCAAAGCCCCGGTGTGTGCCGTGAAGCAAAGTCGATTTGGAGCACTAAAGAAGGTCTCAGGCAAGCTGAGACAAATGTGGACTGGCCGCGACGATAGTTCCTCACCCGAGGCCGCTATGCCCCGTCTGCTGGTAGTCGATGACGAAGAATCGATCTGCTTTTCGATGAGCGAGTATTTTTCACTTCACGGCTACAAAGTAGATACTGCCCGCGAATTCGACGACGCCGAGAAACTAATCGAGTCAACTGATTACCGTGTCGTGATTCAAGATCTCAGACTCAGCACAGCTCGTAACCCCGATGGCCTGGAGATGATTCGTACTATTCGAAAGCGCCATCCTCAGACCAGAATCATTGTGCTCACTGCGTACGGTTCAGCCGAAATGGAAGACGAAGCTAGACGCGTAGGAGCGGATGCCTTTTTGCGCAAGCCCAAGCCGCTTTCTCAGGTGGCCCAGGTGGTTCAAGGCTTACTCGAATCACCTCCGAAACAGCACGCCAGACATGCTTAAGCTTTACCCGCTTTTGCTCCCTTCCTCTTCCTGGGACCCCTTTCTCTAACTGCCTTCACTTTCTCTCGCGAAGTTGAGTAACGACCGGTTCTTTCCAGATCGTCAACCGTGTAGCCAGTGTCAAAGAATTCACGGTTTGGATCAGTTGAATCAACACTGTAGTCGAATATTCTCCCGTCGGTGCGAACATAAACCGACCCGCGTTTCCAGTTGCGATCATTGGCCAAATCCAGCAAAGCATAAAGATGCCTGCCCCTTCCGATTGGACCAGATGGTTCAGCCGGTACAAACTCTTTGCCGTTTGGCAGACGATAGATGTTCTCGGGGATCAAACTCGTCCTGCCAGATCGTAGGCTACGAGCAACAAAGCCATCGGGCAGTCCGAGTTTTTGCTTCGAACCGTAAGTGTCCAATTGTTCTGGCGCGGAAATTGACGACCGAACTTCTTGCTGGTCAGGAGCTAAAGGCAACTCGGAAAGATTGGTGCCTGTGTGAGCGAGGAAGTGTCGACAGGCGGCGCGTAATTCCTCTGGGCCATCGAGCAGGCCCTGGGCCAATTGCCGCAAAGTTGCGTGGCCACTTTGGACAGCAGTGGTTCTTTCGGCCTCCGACATCAGGCCCCACAAATCGTCGCCGATAATGAACCCCGACATAGCAGGTGTAAATGCAGCGGTTAAATTTGTGTGTTTCGCTATGTCAGCATCGCAACTTCAAGCTGGTAAAGGTTGCTGACTCTTCGAGGGCTGTATCGGCCGGATTCTATACGCTTGCGTATTTTTGTCAATAAGTTTGGTATTTCGAAGTTTCCGGGTTGTAGGAGCGTCTTTTTTCAAGAGTGGACGTCCACGGAGGGACGCCTCTACAAAGTTAGTGGAAGTCGTGGGAAGGTGCTGCAGCTATGGAAAAAGCCAATGGTTCAACACGTCCAGCCTTTACTGAGACAACATTATCCTGATTTTGCAAGGTGCCCTCAACGAGTATGAACGGATGGTCCACCAGTGCGCTACGGTATTTATCAAACAGTTGAGGGGTTACGATCACATTACTGACTCCGGTTTCATCCTCGAGGGTAAGAAACATAAACCCTTTGGCGGTTCCCGGACGCTGCCTGACAATCACCCAGCCTGCAATTCGTACAAAGCTACCATCGCGCATATTTCCGACATCGGCGGCTCGCAGTGCCCCCAGACTGGTTAATTGAGTACGGTGATAGGCGACCGGATGCTTACCAATCGTCAGACCTGTTCCCTTAAAGTCAGCCTCTAGACGTTCCGGAATACTCATTTGCAAGAGAGGTGAATTACCATCTTTCTCTAACAACTCTTCATACAATTCACCAGCAGAACGCGCCACTCTTTCAACCTGCCAAAGAGCGTCGCGGCGATGAACACTTCCCTTTTTATATTTAGTTGAATGCGAATCGCCGGCTGAATTCAACGGGGCTTGTATAAAATTCAATGCCCCAACCGCAGCTAGCTTTCTCAGTTCATCTTTACGGAGTTCAGAAACACGATTACGCAAATCATCAATACCGGCGAAGGGGGCAATCGATCGCTCTCGTTCAATGGCCAATCCTGATTGCTGGCTAAGACCTTTCACATACTTCAAACCGAGACGGAGAGAGAGCTGGCCTGGGTCACGAATAGTTCTGGACATCACGTCCCCCTCAATCGTACAAATCCAGTTTGAACAAGTTATATCGACAGGTAAGACTTTTAGCCCATGACGTTGAGCATCTTTAATGAGAGTGAAAGGCTGATAAAAACCCATCGGCTGATTGTTGAGAATAGCTGCGGTGAAGGCAGCCAGGTAATTACACTTCAAATAAGCGCTGGCATAAGCAATTAAAGCAAAACTCGCCGCATGTGATTCCGGAAAGCCGTATAACGCAAATGAACTGATCGCCAAAACTATCTCTTCCTGGGTTTTCCCAACAATTCCGTTCTGCGTTAGACCACGCCGCAATTTAACCTCAATCTCTTTCATCCGCGCCTCTGAACGTTTAAAGCCAAAAGCCCGTCGCAACTCTTCTGCTTCACCTCCAGAAAAACTGGCGCACTCCATTGCCATTTTTAGTAACTGTTCCTGAAACAACGGCACGCCCAAAGTACGTTTAAGGACCGGTTCCAGCCGGGGATGCGCATAAGTTACAACCTCTCTTCCCTGCCTGCGTTTCAGATAAGGATGAACCATATTCCCCACAATAGGGCCTGGACGAATGATCGCGACCTGGACAACTATGTCGTAAAACTTCTGCGGTCGAAGACGTGGCAAACATGACATCTGGGCCCGACTTTCAACCTGAAACATTCCAATAGTGTCGGCTTTTTGTAATGCTGAATACACGACTGGATCGTCCGGTGGCAGATGGGCCAGATCGACTTCCTCTCCGTATGAAGTTCGAATCAACTGGATCGACTCTTCCAGAACCGCCATCATTCCCAGTCCCAGCAAATCTACTTTGATCAAACCAAGATCGGCACAATCTTCCTTGTCCCATTGAACGACTACTCTACCCGGCATCGCAGCTGGTTCGAGTGGAACTACTGAATCCAGCTGTCCCTGGCAAATCACCATGCCACCGGAATGTTGACCTAAATGACGTGGTAGATCCTGAACCAGTTGATAAAGCTCGAAAAATTTCTTGATGCGTGGATTACGCACATCCAAACCAGCATCGCGAAATTGACGCTCAGTGGTATCTTTCGGATCTTTCCATTCCCACGTGTGGACCAGACCTGCAAGACGAGAAAGTGTGTCGTCATCAAAGTCGAGCGCTTTACCAACTTCACGAGCAGCCGACCTGCCTCGATAAGTAATGACATTTGCGGTCATCGCTGCCCCATTCTTGCCATAGCGCTCATAAACATACTGAATAGCTTTTTCGCGCTGATCACCACTTGGTAAATCGAGATCTATGTCAGGCCATTCCCCTCGTTCCTCGGAAAGAAATCGCTCAAACAACAACTCCATGCCGATTGGATCCACCGCAGTAATTCCCAGGGCATAACAAACTGCACTGTTTGCCGCCGAGCCTCGTCCCTGAACAAGAATTCCTTCCCGGCGACAAAACTGGACGATGTCCCAGACAATAAGAAAATAGCCTTCAAGTTTTAGTTTTTCGATTAATGCCAACTCCCGTTCCAGCTGTTCGCGAGCTCTTTCGTAAGCAGGTGTTCCATTCACGCCGGTATAACGTCGCCGCGCCCCTTCATCAGTCCGTTGACGTAGAAATGAGGTCATAGTTTCCCCGGAAGATACGGGATACCTGGGGAACTCATACCCAAGATCTTCCAGAGAGAACCCAAGTCGTGAGGACAACTCAGACGTGTTTGCGATTGCTTCCGGCAAATCCGCAAAGAGCATTTGCATTGCCTCACCGGTCTTTAAATAACGCTCCGAATTTCTGGCTAGTAAACGGCCCGCAGTCTCCAGACGAACATGATTTCGTATGCAGGTAAATACATCGGATACTTCACGACGAGCCGGAGTTGCGTGACAAACGCCATTAGTAGCAATTAACGGCAAAGCATTCCGCCGTGCTAACTCAATCACTAATTGGTTCTGAGCTTCCTGCTCACGATCAAAATGACGTTGAAGTTCTGCATACACATTTCCCTTCCCAAAAACACTTACCAACCATTCGACCATTCTCTGGGCTTCATGTGTGTTGTCTGACACCCTGTGATTGAGGGCCGCGGCAATTGGTCCATCCGAACTACCGGTCAAACAGATCAGCCCTTCGTGATGTTCTGCCAACTCATCAGCCGTGACTACACATTCTCCTGGCCGCGAATGTTTCGGCACTCGCATTTTCATCAGGGTGATAAGTCGACAAAGGTTTTGATAACCGGTACGGCTATGCACCAGAACGGGAATTGAAAAATACTTTTGGAGTGCAGTGTTTGGATACTTGACGCTTATTTCAGCGCCGACGTGAGCTTTAATACCGTTTCGTTTAGCTGATAGATGAAACCGGGGGGCACCATACAACCCGTCACGGTCCAATAAAGCCATGGCCGGCATTTCCAATTTGTAACAAGTTGCGATTAGCTCTTCGGGTATTGAAGCACCCTCCAAAAAGCTAAAAGCGGAACGCGAATGTAACTCAATATATTGACTCATCAGTCGTAGTTACCTTCTACGAACCACGCTCCGTTGTTTAATTCACGATAAATTCTGTATAGCGTTTGCTTGCTAGACTGCTTTGCAGGTTTGGTCTCAATCGCTACGTCCCATTCGTCTCGAGCCCAGCGATCGTTACGCCACCAATCACCGGCAGTTCTCCATGGACCAGCCAAACGCACGACCTTTCCGTAAACACTTCGTTGTTTTCCCCAGGCGCTAATTTGCGTGGGCCAGCCACGCTCAACCTGAACAACAGCACGTAATGGCGGGCGAAAGACGCGAAACCCCATGACGGATGAGGGTTTGCAAATTGCTGGTTGAGGATCTTTAGACTTCTTTCGTCGCTTACGAACATCTTTGGTCTGCAAAGTAAATCGCTTCATACTGAAAGAATCTGGTCGATGTGTATCAATCAATGAAGGAGAGCCGATGTTTTCTTCTCCCACCAGTTTTGCGAGTCTCGCGAGAGTTAGTTCCAGCTTGTCCGGAGCCGGGGCCAACGGAATAAAAAGACCGCTTTGTAACACGCGGGGCTTTACCGGCTCACATTCAATTGTCACAGCCACTACGGCTGACTGTGGTGGATGCATTTCAGTGTTCAGCAGCAACAACTTCAGAAACACTTTCGGATCGCGCATTGGATAAGGAAGAGTCAAGCTCCGCTCATAAACTGTTTGATCCTCGAGTTTCATATGGACCAACAATTCATTCGCGGCGAGCGCGTAGCTATTCAACGTGGCGCAGAGTTGATTCAAAAGACGAGCGTAAATAAATGAAAGCGGTTCAAGCTCAGCGAGCGGATGCTCGAGCTCAATTGAGTTCGTAAAAACAGGTTCAGGTTGTTTGATTTTTAAATGACGCTGAGTCTTGCCTGCGGCGAGCTGTTGTAGTTGGAGTCCTTCCTGACCCAGTCGTTCTGAGACACCGTTAACCGGAAGCACGGCGAAAGCACCAAAGTTGTGAATACCCCAGAGACCCAATGTTTCAACGATTTCATCAGCTCTCTTCTCTTCAATATTGACTAAAGAATGATTCAGAACTGATAGTGGAAATTCTCCCAGGCAGGTTTGCTCTTCACCTGCCGCAATAAAGGTAATTCCCTGCAAATGAGTAGCGGCATGAATGGCAGCATCAGGGTTGGAGGCAAGAGCTACATTGACTCTTTTTTTAAACCCTTCAGAGTTTTTAGCTCGCGAAGCTATTTCCTTTGCAAGCTTGTAAGCAGATCCAAATAAGAGTTCACAACCTTCGATATCGATCACAACTACATTTGGAGTTGTTTCTTCTACGACAGGAGAAAACGAGTAGGCAAAATCCGCCAAAGACGACTCTTCGACAGGTTCAGGGCAATAAATACAGGCAAACATATCTTCATTACCATGATCAGGAGATAGCGAAGATTAGCGAAAATTAACGAATATTGTCAAGAGCGGGTTAGTAGAATGTCCACTCAAGCCTGTGTCAAAAGTCGGACACCACCAGGCTTTAGCCGCGTGGTGCATCAACTTTGTGCTATTCGGTGTCAATTATATTTGGAGACACCACCGACTTTAGTCGCGTGGAGTTTCAACTTCGACCTACTACACAACTGAAGTAATGGCAGAAATTGAAACTCCGCACGACTAAAGTCGGTGGTGTCTTCCCCAAGAATCTAACAGCCGTTGAACTAGCGAAAATTTGATTGCTCCACGCGGCTGAAGCCGGTGGTGTCTGACTTTTGAAACAGTCTTAGAGATGACCACTCAATACTGCGCGCGCAGCGCGCGCCGGAGGATAGAGAAAGAGCTTTTGGTAGAAAGGATCTGAACTAACCACCAACTGCCGTTGGTGGGATTCAAAAAAGGCTTGAGCATGACGTAACGTCAGGGCTTAGCATGAGTTTGACTTAGAAGCGGGTGGAAAAAGTATGTCAGAAGAAATGTACCAGGCATTTGAATTTGCCCAACTCGCAGGCGTAACCGTGCGAACGCTTCATCACTACGATCGAATTGGTTTGCTAAAACCAGGAAGATACACGGAAGCCGGTTATCGACTTTATCGCAACCAGGATCTGGTTCGACTCCAACAGATCGTTACGTTGAAGTTTATCGGTTTCTCGCTAAAGCAAATAAAAGATCTGCTCAACCAAAGCTCATTTGATCTGGGTGTTGCACTCAGTCAACAACGCGAGATCATCGCTCAGAAACGGCAACAACTCGATCTCGCGATAAAAGCAATTGAGAAAGCCAGCGACTTACTTGCCACAAACGACAAACCCGACTGGGAGGCATTCAAACGAATAATTGAGGTGATCAATATGCAACACAACATGGACTGGACAACTAAGTATTACTCTGAAGAAGCCAAGAAAAAGATTGCTGAGCGAGCAGCGTCAATACCACCTGAAGTAGTTGAACAAGGACAACGCGATTGGTCCGTGCTCATTAGTGAAGTGGAAAAAGCTGTTACAGAAGGTGTGGATGCCAAGAGTGAACGAGCAGCTGAACTTGCAGGTCGATGGAGCACTTTGATCAAAGCGTTCACTGGCGGTAATCAGGAAATTCAAGCTGGTTTGAACAAGATGTATTCCGATCAATCGAATTGGCCGGGGAATTTTCCAAAGCCTTATAGCGACGCAGCGGGAGCATTCATGTGCGAAGCAATGGCAGCTTTGAAAAAATAACCTCTGACACCCTTCAGTAGTTACACGGCGATCACCACATAAGCTCCTCTGTCGGAGCGCGTACGTCCTCGTGCGCTAAGTCACCCAATATTCAAGCTAATTGATAATTGACCGTTGTCAAATGAAGATGACCAATGATTTTTTTTAAGCTGGAATGTTGGGTGACTTAGCGCACGAGGACGTACGCGCTCCGACAGAAGAGCTTGGTTTGTGTTCGCGATGGTAGCTACTAAAGGGTATCGACTCAGAGGGCATTACTTTCAAATGAACCAAATTTACACTCATTTATGCCCGGTGTTATTGGTCGACAACGATTAACTTTTATCGAATTAAATCGCAATAGATTTGCCCGCCGACTTACTTCCTTGGTAGTTTCCACCTCCGCACGCTTAGTAACTTCTAATCCGGCACGAAGTTGCAATACGTTACTGCGCAGAGAATCTTTAGTACTGGTCCATTCAGCCAAACCACCCAGCTCAAGCGTTAGCAACGCACATGAACGAGTACAAGCTTCTTCAGCCATAACCAGGATCGCAGTTGGCTTGTTTTCTACAATGCGTCGAAAGCGATACCACCATGAAGAAATAATTCGTCGCGCATCTTTTCCGGCAACATCACCAAGGTCGAGAACCACCAGACCAAACCCGCCCGCGTGCAACAACAAATCTGTGGCCTTAAAAGCATGCTCCAGATTCGAAGCACATCGAACCCAGAGAAGCTGATTAAGATCTATTCCTGCTGTTGCCGCAACTGTTGGCGCAAACACATCATTAGTGTCCACCAACGCGCACACTTCCTGATTAGTGGTTGCATAACTCAACATTGAAAGCATAAGACTTGTGCGACCCGAAGATGCTGATCCGAAGATCTCACTGATTGCTCCTCGAGGAATGCCGCCCGTTAAAGCATCAACTTCGGTCACACCGGTTGATAGCATGGCGGCAGGTACTTTTTCGTGAAGCCTGAACGCGTCACCAAAACGACCCGCAATCTCATTTTCCAGCTCAGCTTTAGTAGTAGCTGTTCGCATGATCACCAACCCAAAGACTGTTTATAAATTCGTGTCACAATCTCAATCTCAATCTCTATTATTCAATTAGAACCTGTGTAAACATTTACCTTTTAGAGATCTTGTTATGTCTGAACGTAAGTCTTCACGCAGCTCTTCTGAAAACACAGCCGCAGGATTGATTCCAGACCGATTGACACTAAACGCACTCAAAGCTGCGGCTGCCGATTGTCGAGCTTGCGATCTATGGAAAAAAGGAACGCAAACTGTGTTCGGCGAAGGCCGACGCTCAAAAGTTATGTTTGTGGGTGAACAACCGGGCAATGAAGAAGATCTGACAGGCAAACCCTTCGTTGGCCCAGCAGGTAGATTGTTTGATACTGCCCTGGCCGAAGCCGGCATCGATCGCAAACAAACCTACGTCACCAATGTCGTCAAACATTTCAAATGGGAACCTCGCGGCAAACGTAGAATTCACAAAAAACCCAACTCTCAGGAAATCAAAGCTTGTCATCCCTGGCTTGAAGGTGAATTAGCTTTAATCAAACCCAACATACTCGTAGCTCTTGGTGCTACTGCAGCTCAAACTCTTCTAGGCTCTAAATTTCGTGTTACTACGCAGCGTGGGCAATTTTTAGAGTCAACACTTGCGCCTTATGTCATGGCCACGGTCCATCCTTCCTCAATTCTTCGCGCTCCTGATGAAGAAACCCGTCGACTTGAATACAAACGTTTTGTCGACGACCTAAAAAAATTGTCCGACAAACTTTAGTTTGTCGCCCTTTCCCAATCCCGCCAACTAAACTTGCTAACCAGTTCGACAAACTGAAGTTTGTCGGACAAAAAAAGTGCTTGACGTCTCGCTTTCTTTGTTCGAGAATGTTCGCATAATTTTCGCTTGTCAACGAAAATATCCCTAGGGCGGCGTGGACAGAGAGGAGATGCGAAATGCCAGTAACAGCGAAGCAACGACGGGTTTTTGAGTTTATCCGGCGTTATGTCGAGTCGAATCAAGAACCACCGACAATTGCCGAAATCGGCCGACAATTTCAGATGAGTTCTTCTGCCAGCGTTCATGGAATTCTGTCAGCACTTGAGCGGGAAGGTTTAATCAAAAAAATTCCTAATGTCAGTCGCGGAATCGAGCTAGTGAAACAGACGGAAGGCGAAGGCGACAATAACGAGATTCCACTTCTCGGTATTGTGGCTGCTGGTCAACCCATTGAAGCAATCCTGAGCCACGATACAGTCATGGTGCCCCGGGACATGCAAGGACGAGGTCGCACTTTTGCGCTGAGAGTACGCGGCGATTCAATGATCGATGAAAACATACAAGACGGGGATATCATCATCGTCGCGTCTCAGAAGACTGCCGATAATGGTCAGGTAGTCGTCGCTTTAATTGATGGGAACTACGCTACGGTGAAAAAGTTTTATCGAGAGCCCGACTTTATCAGGCTTGAACCGGCCAATCCTCAATTCAAACCCATCTTTGTTAAGACACCCGAACGAATTCAAATTCAAGGCGTAGTGCGTGGTCTGATCCGGAAATACGAACGGTTGTCGCAGATTTCAGCCTAATGAATTATGCAAGTGTCAATGAGGTTGAGTTTCTTGGCTTTGCCCTAAGCGAATGCACGGTGAGTGTAAACACTGCAGCTGCAAAATATCTTCGGGTGGTCCATCGCACAGCTTTGGAATTGGCGGTTCAAAACCAATTTGGTACAGAGGTCGGTGGCTTCTGGTTGATGACTACTCAAATTGATCAGTTAAGAAAACTACCACTGTATTATCCTGGAGCCGAGGCACCGTTGGTCCAAGCGGCTATCGAAGCCTATCTTGCAGCTCAACTCGATCAATTTTACACACCACACTAGCCGCTGCTCACAGTCTCTTTCGCTGTCCTTCGCACCACGATAAATCCAATGCCTAACATGATTAGCGCGCCACCTACCAACGTGCGCCAGCTTATCTCTTCGTTGAGCACCAACATTCCTAAAAGTACTGCAACGACTGGAGTCACGAGGGCTATCATCATCGACTTAGTCACATCCATATTGCGTACCAGCCAGTAGTACAAAATAAACGCAATTACCGAACCCACGATTGCAAGATAGAAGAGACTAATCAGTGCGATCGTACTCCATCTGAAATAAATCGGGTTGCCTTCAAACGAAATGCCCACAATCAACAGCGGGATGAGACCAAAAAACATTTGACCGGCTGCGAGTACGGCCGGTTCGAGATGTTTGCCTCGAGCTTTGACTAAAACATTGGAATAAGCGACGAAGATCGAACTCAAAACTACGGCCACACAACCAGCAAATGCTCTTGGGCCCGCGACAACGAGTTGGTTCGAAAATACAATTCCCACACCAAGGACGCCCAACACTACACCGACAACCTTGGACCACGTCATGCGCTCACCCGGTAAGTGAAGGTGAGCAAAAACCAAACCAAATGCCGGGATGGTCGCTTGCAACAACGCGGCCAATCCCGAAGAGATATATTGTTCGCCCCAAAATATCAGACCGTAATTCAAACTGAATGAGAGCACACCGGTCAAAGCAAGCAGATACCAATCTGAGTAATCAGTTGGCAGTCGCAGTCTGCGAAGTAGGATGATTATCAGGAGGATGAAGCAGGCGATGACGAATCTGATACCTGCAAAAGTCAAAGGCGGCAGGTCCGCCAGACCTAACTTAATAAACAACCATGTAGAGCCCCAGATAAAACAGAGCACCAGCCAAACAAGGCGTGCCTTCATATTTGAAAGTTAGCGAACCGGTCACGCTAAAAATCGAAAAGCGGCAAGTCGAGACCGCCATCTCTTCTCGCCGCTTTTGACTTAGCGATTCTTAAGGTTACTCCGGATTATCAACTTTGATGAACGCAAAGGCAGCACCTTGCGGATCCAAAAGAATGGCGAAGCGACCGACACCAGGAATGTCATCCGCTGGTTTCATCACCTGCGCACCCAGTTCGGTAGCCTGCTTAACTTTTGCGTCACAATCATCAACTGCAAAATACACTAGCCAATGAGGAGGCAATTGTCCCATTTCCGGCGTGATACCAAACATGCCGCCGTTTCCTCTCTCATTATTCTTGAATATCGTGTATTCCATTGGACCAAAACTCTGTGTGTCCCTGGTCCAGCCGAACACTGTTGAATAGAACTCGCCGGCTTTCTTGGTGTCCCTTGTCGCCAGTTCATTCCAACAGAATGAATTTGGCACGTTGTAAATACCGGCGCCTTTGTGATCACCAGCCTGCCAAACTGCCAAGACCGCGCCAGTTGGATCCTGAATCACCGCCATCCGGCCAACGGTATATACGTCGAACGGTTCCTTTAACAGCGTTGCGCCGTTAGCTTTTGCCTTTGCCGCAGATTCGTCAGCGCTGGTGACTGACACGTAGCTGAGCCAATTCGGCGGAATCCCCTGGGCGCTCATTTCGGGCGGCATTTGGTAGAGAGCACCAACATCTTTACCATCCAATTGCAGCATTGTGTAAACCATATCAGGCCCCATGGGGTGATCGATATAGGTCCAACCAAACAGGCTGGTGTAGAAGGTCTTGGCAGCGTCACCATTTTTGGTAGCGAGTTCGACCCAACAGAAAGTACCGGGTTTATATTCGACAGTCTCCTGCATTCGTGCTTCTGACATCGACTATTCCTCCTTAAGCGTTGAAGAGTAACGCTCGCGTACATCGCCAGATTGTTAAATAGTCCTGAACTCCGGTTCAGGATGGGGAGCTAAAAATTTTCAGAGACTTTCCCGCGACTCTCGTCACGCAATGTGACGTCGAGTTAAATGAACGACAGTCCTTGGAAAGTAGTTTCAATCTATCATCTCTTGTGGATGAATAAAACTCGGGTGAGAAAGTTTCGCAATTTTTGAGAACATTATTTTGTTTGGATGTTGCCGGAGGACCGTGAGGATCTTGTATTTCAAAAACGAAAAGCGCTACTCCCAGCAAGCTGAAAGTAGCGCAATCCGTTTTCCTATAATTCGCCGAAGCTCCTCATAGGATGGTAGCCAAGCATGTACACGCATCAGCTACCAAATTTGTATCCCGAATACCAACTGGCGGTCAGTTTAATTTCCGGTCAGCACTCGATTTGTTTTCACAAGTCTCACACTCTTTCGAATGTGGTGCCGTTAGGTTTTTGTTGGGTGGCTTTTCCTCCACCGCCGATTACGCTCCGGCAACGAAGCTCAACTTGCGTTGAACCGCTTTTAGCCTCCCTTCGGCGGGTCCTCTCCAAAGGGTGCCACTCGTTTTTATCCAAGTGGCTCGAGAAAGTCTCGCAACCTTCTCTAGCTGAGCCTTTCGGCTCCGACTCAGGGCGTATGGAATTAACAGTCCGCCTGTCTTTTCCCTCGCTCGGGCGTCACCGCACCGATTGCCGTTCCCTTTGTCGGTCTCGAAGGCCGCAACCCTCGTGACAGGGAGGTTTATACTCCTGTACTTGTTTTAGAGCAAATTTTTCGATGTTTTATTTTTCGCGTTTTCAAGTTTTGTATTGCTTCGCGTTTTTGCTGTTGATGGACTGAGCATTGTTTCAAGCGTCCCTAACATTGAGTCTCGCCGATTCACCGATCGAGTTGTCAGGTCAACTTAACCTTGAATCAGGAAGTCTTCAGGCCACTGGCTTGCCCAGTGGTTGTCACGCTCGTTACTAATCACTAGTTGTTGCCTTTACTCCTGCGCGCGCAAGCGCGCCGGAAGGAAAAGAAAGCCATGGTAGCGACAAGCGTAAATACCACTGGACAAGCCAGTGGCCTTAAGTCCGCCAAGTACTGTGTAAGTTGAAGGAATTAAAGGTGAGCTATGAAACTCATTTCCGTGGTCACCTTCCTAACAGCGCTGCCATTATCTTTTCTCGCACCTCTAACATTTCGTCCTGGCTAGCATATTTTGTCCGCGGCCAAAAAAATCCCTTTAACCCGTCCTTCTTGCGTCTCGGTACTATATGCACATGTAAATGTGGAACACTCTGACTTACGCGGTTGTTCAGCGCCACAAACGTGCCTTCCGCTTCCATCGCAGCTTCAACACCTTTAGAAACTTGCTGCACATTTTTGAACAAGGGATCAATCAAACTTGTTGGTAGATCCGATAAGGTTTCATAGTGCTCTCTCGGAACTATAAGCGTGTGCCCACGAAATAGCGGACGATGATCCAGGAACCCGAGAGTCAAGTCATCTTCAAACACCTTTACTGCTTCGAGTTCACCGGACACAATGCGACAAAAGAGACAGCTGCTATCAACTCTCATCAGGATTTCCTTCTCTCAAATGTCCGACAAGCTTGAGCTTGTCGCGAGTTGAATTCCAGGGACGTCGGCGACAAGCTAAAGCATGTCGGGCACGTGACCTTGGTTTTCGTCGAATCCTGGACGAATAAAACTTCTCGCGTCAGGAAACGCTTTTTCTAATCGCTGACACAGTTTCTGTAGTTGCAATATCAGCGGCACAATCGATTCTGCGCGATCCGCTTTTGCCAACTGCATCAATCGCCATGCTGCTATTGATCGATCGATTCCGATCAAAGCCACTTTAGCGGAACCGTCCGAATCTTTGAGGAAAATGTCGTTGTCATCCCTATCGGGCCAGGAATTTTCATCCGCCTTACCCGATAGAGCACGCATTGTCTTTACCGCAATCTGATACTGGTACCAGTAAATGACTTCGCGCGCTTCCTGCAACAACTCCTCCGCCTCGACTTCACTTTCAGTGGCTTTAGTGTCACTTAGCTCAATCAACTGATCAAACTCGCGGAACCAGTTTGTCACGTCGTTGGCATATTTCTTACCAGCACGAGCTAGCGGATGATTATCGACTCTCCTCCGTCGACGCTTCTCGTCAGCCACGCTGTCGTCATCGTTGATCTCAGCTAGATCAATACCCGATTGTTTAGCCCATTGAGCGATCATTTCCTTAGCTTCAGTGAAAATGTCGCCAAGTTTCTGCCAGAAAGCTTCATTCGTTAGATCGCGACGCTCAGGTGAATCGAGCTCATCCTCTTGCTCAGTCGCATAGACCAGGCAGCGTGAACTTAGAGGACAACGCTCACACCAACGATCGCAATAGTTGTAGACACCGGAAATTAGATTAGGATCATCCGATAACTCGGTGAGGGTTCTTCGACGCATGATTTGTCTCCTTGATGAGGTGTAAGGTGACTTTATTCTAAGCTACTATTTCACGGAATGACAGCCAACCTGAGACGAACCTTTGATCGCGTTTTCCAACAGTTGGAAACGGATGGTCTACTCCTGGTTTGGGATAACGATTTCCCTAACATAGCTCGAATATTAAGTCCGCGCGACACGAAGGGATCGTGGTGGAGTCGACCTGATGGGAAAGAAATCTTTCTTCTGAGCGAGATGCTCGAGGATCATCCTGACGTTTTGGTGATGAAACTGGTCAAGGAGAAAGTGACTTTTGTACATCGTGAACTCTGGGGACGAATCTACTCGATCGGTACTGCGCGTGATGAATGGCAACTGAAGAAACTGACTCCAGCTGCGAAGAAGCTGCTCAAGCTAGTTGATACCGAAGGCGTTGTGCAGACGAACCAACTTGCGGGGGATCTTGGACCAAAGCCTGGCGACATCGCACGCGAACTGGAAGGTCGTATGCTGGTTCGCTCTTCGCAAGTGCATACCAATTCGGGAGCGCACACAAAGGTGTTGGAGACATGGGAGGTCTGGGCCAGACGAATTGGATACAAGGTCCGAGCCAAGAGTGCGCAAGCTGCCTGCAGTTTTTTAGAAGCGAGAGTTGAATCGATCAATCCACAAATTCGCAGAGGTGTGCTTCCTTGGCAAACAAATCGTTAAAACTGACAAAGATCGCTTTATTTCTTCTCGTAGTTATTGCGGGCAGTACCAATAAGTTTGCTCAGCAACGCGCTCCGCAAACATCCAGACCACTCAATTATGGATTTGTCAGTCCAAACACACGAGAGGCTCAAACAATTAACGACGCGATCAAATTAATGAACGCGCCCGAGGAAACGGCCCTATTAAGAAAGGCAGTCAATCTTGGTTGTGTAGTTCGGTCGAGAGTTTCGGCGGTCAGGGCGCTCGGCTCATGGAGTGATGGGGCTGAACAATCTTTGCTACTGCGAATCAAAACCGACGAGTCGTCAATCCGCTATTTACTTTCGCGTCTTGGACAAGATGCGAAGCAAAAGTCCATTCTCTACTTTCATCCTGGACCAAAGGGTACGGCCACCATCTACACCCTGACACCGCGGCGAAACACACGAAACCTGGTAGACCTTGCAAACAAACTGGAGCGCGAAGGGATTTCGTTTCGGACGTTAGTACCCAACGGAAAGAGCACCTTGATCTATGTCGTCGATTCAAAACAAGAGCTGAAGGTCAAAGTGTTGAATGTGGCGAAGCGTCTGCGAGCGCGTGTCAACTCGGAGAAAGGAACTGCGGAATTTGTTGGTGCGGATGAAGTACCTCAGGCGAGTACCGTTTTCGCCGAGGAGATCAGGCGTTACGAGAGTAAGAATCCTAATCTACCGCCAACATGTGACGTACGGAGGGGACGTGCAAAAAGCTAATAGCGACCAGAAATTCCTTGGACTCTGTAGTGAGTAACTTGCATTTCTTTTCTTGCAACTTCAGGGTTGCGAATCCAATCAACTTTTTGGCAACCTTTGCGCAGTGGTTTGAAACTGAACTTCGGAGTGAGAAATCTTGACTGAACAGCCTACATCTGACATACGAGCCTGATTATGAAATCCACGAATCCCTGCATCAGTTCAACAGTTGCTAACGCTCTCAAACTACTCCCTGGTGCCAACGGAGAACGTTTTGCAACAGTGTTTCAACACGGCACCTTGCTCGTCGAAATCTATGCACCACGCGGCACAGATCCGCAAAAGCCACACACTCGAGACGAGATATACTTTGTCGCTTCCGGAACTGGTGAATACGTTTGCGGTGGGACGAAGCAACACTTCGAGCCAACGGATATACTGTTTGCAGCTGCAGGTGCAGAACATCGATTTGAGAACTTTTCAGACGACCTGATACTTTGGGTACTGTTCTATGGTCCAGAAGGTGGTGAAGCAAGTGTCCTCTAGGCGGTCAACACTCAATTCAATTATTCCAGTCTTTCCTGTAGCTGATATCGGTGCAACCATGCATTGGTATAACGAAAAACTTGGCTTCGTGTGTGATATGTTTCCGGAAACCGAGCCGTACTTATTTGCCATCATGTTTCACGATCACACCGAGATCATGTTGCAACGAATTGAGAACTACGAGAAGCCCGACAATTACCACCTTCGGAGCGTCGGGGTTTGGGATGCTTATATTCGCACCCGTGGAGTGAAAGAACTTTATGAAGTCCTCAAAGACAAAGTGTCCATCGTGAAACCATTGCGTGAACAGGGTTATGGCGCATGGGAATTTGAGGTTAAAGATCTAAATGGCTACATACTTGTGTTCGGTGAGTTCATTGAAAAAGTGAAGCAGCAAGGGTCGTAGCCTACTAAGGCCACGGGCTTGCCCCGTGGTTGTTTACGCTCGTTGCTACAAAGACCCTGACTTTCGCTTCCGCCGCGCTTGCGCGCGCGGAAACTAAATCATCACTAAAGTGGCTTGACGGCACTTCTAAAACTCTTCGCATTTAGAGTATTCAACACTTCGCCGCGACGAACCCAGCCCCTTCGTGCCATTCCGACGCCATACCGCACATTATTAAGCGCGCCGGTGGAGTGAGCATCAACTGAGATTACAAACCTTATCTTACGCTTACGTGCTTCCCTCACCCACCTTGGCTCTAAATCCAAACGGTAAGGATCGCCATTGATCTCGACCGCCGCACGTGACTCGCTTACTACGTCGAGAACCTTTTCCACATCACACTCGAAAGGAGGACGGCGTTGTAATAATCTTCCAAGCGCGTGCCCCCAAATTTTAAAGACCGGCTGCCGCATGGCTTTGATAATTCGGTCTGTCATTTGTTCTTTGTTCATTTTGTAACGCGAGTGGATACTTGCCACGATCACGTCAAACTTCTCGAGTATCTTGTCGGGATAGTCTAGTCCGCCGCTGGAAATGATGTCTGACTCAGTTCCGCGCAGAATCTGTATCTTGACCTTCTCCTGCACTTCGTCAATTTCATCCCATTGACGCTTGAGTCGATCCGTCGTCACACCGTTAGCGTAAAAAGCCGTTGGTGAATGATCGGTTATGGTGATGTACTTCATACCCATCGCTTCAGCGGCTCGCACCATCTCTTCGAGGCTATTCTTTCCATCTGAATAAGTTGTATGACAGTGGACCATACCCTGAATGTCATTTAGGGTAAGCAAATCCTCAGGTAACTCAGCGGCTATTGCAGCTTCAATTTCTCCAGCATCCTCGCGTAACTCAGGTGGCACATATTGCATTTTCAACCTGCTATAAATCGACTCTTCGGTTGCGGGAAGGCGCTTGAACAAATCGACCTTTTTCCTGACTGCGTACTCCTGGATCTTCTCGACGTGCGCACTTGAGCCGGTTTTCGCAAAGAGCGCTAGAGGAAACTGTGCAGGAACAACTACCATCAGTGTTACTCTCGCTCCGTCTGATAACTCGAAATCTCCACTGGTGGAATCAAGATTGTGGCTCGCAATGATCAACGGAAACTGCTGGAAGCGCTTTAACACTGCCTCGGGTTTCGTTGCACTAACGATAACGTCGATCGTATCAACCGTTTCTTTCCAACGACGAAGCGAACCGGCAATACCGACGTCCACCACACCTTCCAACGTCTTCAGATACTCAACAATCTGATCGGCAGTGAATTGGGCGTGATGGAGATACAGTTCTCTCTTTATCGACTTCTTTTCGGCGTTCAGCGCATTCAACAAACTCTGTTCGGTTTTTGCTCCGAAGCCTTTCACATCGCGAATCTTCCCTGCTTCCGCAGCGCTTCGTAGTGAGGCGACCGAATCGATGCCCAATTCGTCGTGAAGCTGTTTGATCTTGGCAATGCTTAGACCAGCTACCGACGAGAGCTCAAGAATACCAGGAGGAAACTCCTGCTTTAACTCGTTCAGTACTGACGACTCTCCAGTCAAATAAAGTTGTTTGATTTGTGATGCCAATGCAGCACCAATGCGAGGCAGCGAAGTGAGCCGATCCTCTTTAACAAGCACGTCAAGGTTTCCGACTCCCTGCAGTGCTCTGGCCCCGGCGTTGTAAGCCTTCGCTTTAAAGCGATTCTGACCGCCTTTCAATTCCATCAATGCAGCGATCTCCTGCAACGCAGCGGCTATTGCAAATTTGTCAAATTGTTTTTTGTTTGTCGGCATCACGTCGCTATGACTGTCCCTCTCAAATTGGCGTAGGGTTAGAATAACAAACTTCCAAGTAACCCTTTAGCTCGAGCACTATTCAAGCTCCTTTGTCGGACTCGTGCGCTTATTGATGCGACACTTAAGGGAGAGAATCAATGGTCAAAGGTCATTTGACAATGATCAATTATCAATTAGCTAACGAGTGAATCTATAATCGGAATTCAAATAGATTCGAAGGGGATATTCAAATGGCGATCGCTTCTATTAATCCGGCGAATGGCAAACTTATTAAGACCTTTGAAGCACTTGATAAGAGTCAGATCGATGAGAAATTGCAACTCGCTGTCGATACTTACGTAGCGTACCGTTCGACTTCATTCGACATTCGCAGTCAATCCATGTTGCGCGCTGCTGAGATTCTTGAGACAGAGAAGCAAGTTCTAGGAAAGACGATGACGGCGGAAATGGGCAAACCCATCAAGGCCGCGATAGCTGAGGCTGAAAAGTGTGCCTGGGTTTGTCGGTATTATGCTGAACACGCTCAGACGATACTGGCAGATCAGTTAGTCGAAACTAATGCCAGGAAGAGTTATGTTAAGTTCCAGCCGCTTGGACCAGTCCTCGCGGTCATGCCGTGGAATTTTCCGTTCTGGCAAGTATTTCGCTTCGCAACACCAGCACTGATGGCAGGCAATGTTGGCTTACTCAAGCATGCATCAAACGTTCCGCAGTGCGCACTGGCAATTGAAGACATCTTTTCTCGAGCCGGCTTTCCTCGCGGATGTTTTCAAACCCTGCTGGTAGGTTCCGACGAGGTCGAAACGATTCTGAACGACCGTCGCGTAGTGGCGGCAACACTGACTGGAAGTGAACCTGCCGGCAGAAGTGTGGCGAGCATTTCTGGAAAACAGATCAAGAAGACGGTGCTCGAGCTGGGTGGTAGTGATCCATTTATCGTGATGCCCTCCTCAGATCTTGATAAAGCGGTCAAAACCGCGGTCCAAGCGCGAACGATAAACAACGGGCAATCGTGTATCGCGGCTAAACGATTCATTGTAGCTACTGAGATTTACAACGAGTTCAGCGAGAAATTTGTTGCAATCATGGCATCTTTAAGCATCGGCGATCCGATGGACGAAGCTACCGATATCGGTCCACTCGCAACACCGAAAATAAGAGATGAACTTCATGCACAAGTGACAAAGGCAGTCGCTTCCGGAGCTCGACTATTAACCGGCGGTAAGAAGCCGGATGGTCCAGGTAACTTCTATGAACCAACAGTACTGGACAATCTTGATCCAGCGTGGCCTATATCCTGCGAAGAGACATTTGGACCGGTGGCAACGCTCTTTCGCGCCGATAACATTGACCATGCTATTGCGATAGCAAACGCAACCGATTTTGGCCTAGGGTCCTCGGCCTGGACCAACGACACCGGCGAACAGATCAGGTTTATTGAACAACTTGAAGCTGGGTCGATATTTATTAACGGCATGGTCGCCTCAGATCCGCGCTTACCGTTTGGTGGAATCAAACACTCAGGTTATGGTCGCGAATTGGGTGAATTCGGAATCAGAGAGTTCGTCAACATCAAAACAGTCTGGATCAACGAATAGGACCAACCATCGAAATGCTAAATCATCTGAAAACTCTCGCAGTCTGTGCCTTGCTCTCGACCTTTATTCTTGCCTGTCAGCGGACGCAAACACCGAGTCCGGTCGCGCAAGTATCACCAACGCCTCCGAACCTTAAACCTATGGCAGTTCCATCACCCATCATTGGGAAGCCATACCCGGCCACGGGGATAGTCAAGTTGATCAATCGCAAGGAGGGTTGGATCGAGATCGATCACGAGGAGATAGTTGATCTAATGCCGGCGATGGAGATGGAATGGCCTGTCCAGAACAAGGCACATCTAGACAGGGTGAAAGTTGGTGATAAAGTGAATTTTACGGTCGTTGAGACTGGCCGGGGCGAGATCATTACCGAGTTGCAGAAAGCGTCGGTTGCGCCGTAGACGGCGACAATTTTCCAGGACTGTAAGACGACAAGCTGAAGCTTGTCGGACATCTAAAAAGTCATGACTACTTCAGAAGAGAGAACTTACCCGCTAGTAGATATTGGACTCGCACGTCGTTTAGAAAAGACTGAAGCCACCGCCAATATTGAATTTGTAGAGGCCCGAGCAAAGGTGGCGCCCGCCCTAGGTGCTCAATGGCAAGAAATTGGTGGGACCTTTGCCATGTTCGACGGAGCAGGTTCGCCGCTGACGCAGACGTTTGGACTGGGAATGTTTGAACCAGTAACTAGCGAAACGATGGCTAGTCTCGAAGGGTTTTTCAAGAGCCGTGGTGCGGATGTATTTCATGAAGTCTCGCCGCTTTCGGATCCGACTTCATTGAGCTTCCTCAACGAACGTAATTACCGTCCAATCGAATTTACCAGTGTAATGTTCAGACCCATTAATCAAAGTTTTCGACTCGGAGCCCAACGCAACGAGACTGTCAAAGTGCGACTAATCCGCGCAGGCGAGGAATCGCTTTGGGCCGAGACGGCAGTGAAAGGATGGAGCGAGTTTGCAGAACTCGCTGATTTCCTGCGCGAGTTGGGAGAAGTTAATGCGCAGTCAAAGTCTTTATCGTTCCTGGCTGAGATGAATGGAGCGCCAATCGCAACAGGGGCTTTAGGTATTTGCGATGACGTGGCCATTCTTGCAGGGGCGAGCACTATTCCTGAAGCGAGGAGAAACGGGGCACAACTCGCATTGTTGGAGGAACGTTTGCGCTTCGCGGCCGAAAAAGGCTGTGACACTGCGATGATGTGTGCCAGTCCTGGAAGCGCCTCACAACGAAATGCGGAACGTCACGGGTTTCGCATTGCGTATACGCGGATTAAGTGGCAGTTGTAGCTCTGACAAAAAACTGGTGTCAACAGCGCCGCACCGCTTCAAGGAACTATTGAGTTTTTTCTTTGGCGAGAGTTCGAACGTAGTTCACAACGTTCCAACGTTCCTCATCATCTTTCATTCGTTGTTCACCAGCCGGCATTATTCCGCGAATACCCTTAGTAATCTTCCAGAATACTTCCCCGTCAGTCATTGCCGTCATTCTTTCTTTGTTTGTCAGATCGGCAGGCTTTCTTCGAAGTTTAGGAAGGTTCGCTTCGTTGCCAGCACCAGTTTCGCCATGACAAAAAACACAGTTGCCTTTCGCCTGGGCCATATACAACTCTTTACCTTTTGCGATTGATTCAGGCGTTGAAGGTACAGGGTTTTTCGTCTTGTCGGCATCGGCAGGAAGCTCCCACGTATTCTTTGAGAAATCCTGTTGTCCGCCGGCCGCTGGTGGCGTCACCTGCCTGGTGTCGTTCTGATTACGATTAGTTGGTGTTGAAGCGTTCTGGTTTTGCGATGACGACGATGTCATAGCAAAAGAAACAATAACGGGAATAACCAAGATCGGAATCGCGATCACCAAGCTTGCCAAACTGTTAGTCTTCCGCATCCCTTACTCTCCTCTCAATGCAATTCTTTATTCGTGGTCCTATTTTTTTGGACGCCGTCTTCTTGTCACCGGACGAGTAGCAGGTTTTTTATCGGCCGTTGCTGGGCTCGACACTGCTGGTTTTGTCTGTTCCTTAATAAAGTTGGCGACAGTCTGGTCGGCGATATCAGCCTCCCAAACTACCTCGTTTTCCCTGGAATTCATCTTGATCGTTTTCAACATCAATTGCGCATTCTTGTCGGGAACGGAGTCTACAACCTGACTCCAGAGACCTGAGAACAACCCATTGATTATCTTTGCGGTATCTGGGTTGTCCGCATTCATCGCTCCACGCAAACTAAAATTTGTCCCTGACATCGTAATGGCTGCATAGAAGTCGCCAAACCGTGTATCGCAACGAGATTCGCGCGGAGTAGTTTCGGTACCAAGCAAGCCAAGACTCTTTACGAAAGCTGTTAGCGGTGAACCTGACGCACTCATCAACACATTTGGGTCGCGTAGGAGTGAATCGATGGCTGACGCACTAATCCTCCCTTTACCGTCTGCTGCATCGACCGCAGCTTGCAGATAATTCAGGTTTCCAATCGCAATCGAATTAGACGTCAGAGGCACAGCGCCAAGTTCGACGTATGACTTTAGTAAAGGGTTTGCGACAGCTGCAGTTGCGATCTCGTCCACCTTCATGATCGTCAACGTCTTAGATCCATACTTCTCATCACGCAGCTTGTCCTGTAGGTACAACTTCGCAGTGGTAAGTAATGAGTCGGAACTGAAATCGCCACCAAATGTTATCAGCACATCTGGGGCAACAAATCTCAAATCGGCAGCAGGCTTATGGAAGCGAACGGCAATTACGAGGTACTCAATAGTCGATGGTTCAACGCCAACTGATTTTTTCAAGTCATCAAACGCCGATCGCATCTTTAGCAGATCCGTCGGTGCCATCACCTTTGGCGCCGCATCATTGAGGATGCGTTGCGGGCTTACGTAGATCAGAGCATCAGCCTCAGGCAAATTAGCAAGAGCACTGGCCGCCGATTGTGTTGGGATGGCTCGAACATGAGCGTTCTGAGCGGAAATGTTGTTGACGGCGAGTAGAGCAATTACGCAGGCAAGTAACAACCGAATTGAATACGTTCTTTGCAAAGCGGGGACCTCCAACATTCAGGCTTTAGCAATACTCGCACGAAGCCATTAGCATTGCCACCTAATTTGTAGGGCGTCCCTCCGTGGGCGCCCTATTCTTAATTTGAGATGGCACTACTCAAACCAAGTGGCGCCCACTGATGGAAGCCCTGCAAAGTTTACACGTGGCCCAGATTTTTCTTAGTGAACTCGTTTTCGACGTCACCGGTATTGAGAGTCGATACTGGTTCAAATAGCAAAACGTGACATTCGTTTTCGGCAAAGGGCCGGTGTTCGACGCCACGAGGAACTATGATCATCTCGCCTTCCTCAATCCAGGTGTCGCGGTCCGAGGCTTCTGAGTCGCGATAATCCATTCTAAAGCGACCTTTAACAACCATGAACAATTCATCCTCGTTTTCGTGATGATGCCAGGTGAAAGGCCCTTTGAACTTCACCAGTTTGACGTACTGACCGTTTAGTTCTCCGGCAATCTTAGGATCCCAGTGAGCGCTGATCAGCGAGAGTTTATCTTGCAAGTTGATTTTTTCCATAACTAAACATCCTAAATCAAATTAGTTGACAGAGTTATTCCGACTTGAAATTTACGGGTGAACACTATTGTAAATGTTGAGCGCTAACAGGACGAGTCCAGTTAACTATCAAAGGATGCAGGCGAGGTGGAAAGAATCCGTCGCTTTGACACTACTGCAACGTCTTATCGGCCGCGGTGGCTGGCTGCGTATCGTTCACATGGATCTCAGCCGATACGGCATCAATATAGAAGTGCCGACCCGCCAAGCCGCCTGCCTGGAGTGGATCAGCATTGCAGGTAAAGCCATTCGGAATCACGTTGAGCGTTAGTGAGTAGTCTTTGATCGGCGTACTGCTGGCTAACTTAGCATTGATGAACCCACCATCACTGAGTTGTTGAAGTGTGCCGTAACGCCCTTCATTAGTAATGGTGTAAGTCCTTTCGGCAATCCCGATAGTTCTCAACGCGCCAATTGCAACAGTCTCGTCAGCTCGAGCCAGACTCTTTTGCAATCCCGTTGTGTAACTTTGGCAGCCGGTGAGAGAAAGGAGGGTACAAACGAAAACGACGAGCACCAAACGTTGCTGCATTACAGGGGCTCCTTTAGTGCAAACTGAAGTACAAAACCTTTGTAGCTCGGCTTCAGACCACAAACAGCGGGACAATATGCTTCAAGTCAGTATTCAGTCAATAAAAAACTTCGTACGTTCCTTCTCGGTTCAACTAACTTGATGGTATCTGAAACAGGAAGGAGTGTGGTCGTTCACCAATCCGACAGCCTGCATGAATGAATAGCAGATAGTTGATCCAACGAACTTAAAGCCTCGCTTTGCGAGATCCTTGCTCATGGCGTCCGAAAGCGCAGTTGTAGGCGTGATTACCTGATTACGTTTTCTCTTTATTGGCTTGCCATTCACGAACTGCCAAACATACGCGTCAAAACTGCCGAACTCACGTTTGACCTCGAGAAACGCTTTTGCATTTAGTATGGCCGAGTTTATCTTGAGTCTATTTCGAATGATGCCTGAATCACCCAAAAGCGCTGCTACTTTGTCTTCATCGTACTTAGCAATTTTTGCCGGATTGAAACGGTTAAAAGCCTTGCGATAGTTGTCGCGCTTTCTAAGAATCGTTTCCCAACTCAAGCCTGCTTGCGCACCTTCAAGAATCAAAAACTCAAATAGTCGCGTATCGTCATGAAGAGGCACGCCCCATTCTTCGTCATGATAAGCAATTGAAAGTGGGGTCTTGGCCCAATCACATCGTTTGATCATATTCATTTCCAAGTAATACTACCGATTAGCCCGTAACCTTTCTAATGTTAACAGGTTGCCCGGAGCTCACGGACTTATAGACAGCAGTAACCAGTTCGACTGACATCAGCCCGTCAAGCACTGTTACCGGAGGAGGCGTGTTGTTGATTATCGCGTCTATGAATGCGCGATCTTCCTGGACATAGCCCCACTTCTCTTCGCGTGGCAACTGCTGCATCGATTGTTCACTAAAATGGCCTTCCAGGTTTGTGCTGCAAACAAGTGTTTCCATCTCTCTGGTTAAGAGGGTGGCATGGTGACAAAAAACCTCGACTCGTTCAAAAGGAAAGAGCCAACTTGCATCCGCCGCGGTCGCCAGCGTTGCGTGCAAACCGCTCGTGAACTTCAACAGGACAGAAAAGTCATCTATTTCATTGTACTCATGCGTCGAACCAAACGCGTGCAGGAGCTCAACCTCTCCAAACAGAAACCGCATCATGTCGAACATATGAATCGGAGTTTCATATAGAAATCCTCCGGTGACTTCCGGACTGCCGGTCCAGACTGGTCTGAGAAGTTCGCCCCGATTCATCTTTACGTGTGCTGAATGAGGCTTGTGTGTCTCTGACAGAAGCTTTCTTAGGGTTGAATAAACAGGAGCGAACCGTCTGTTGTGTCCTACTTGAAAAACCTGCTTGCTGGCATTCGCTTTTGCGAAGACCGTTTCAGCGTCTGTAATACTTGTCGCCAAAGGCTTTTCGCAAAACACATGTTTCCCGGCTTCAATCACAGTCAACGCGAGAGCGACATGTTTGGTGTTTGGTGTGGTAATGAAAACGGCGTCGCAGCGATCGATTAAGTCCTCGGGCGAGTCGGAGATGCCGGCATTAACAGTCCGCGCCAGGCGTTGAGCGCACTCAGGTACTACGTCGTGGACCAGAGAAACGCTGACGCGTTCGTCGTTCGCTAGAATTGCTGCGTGGACACCAGCGATGTAGCCAGCGCCAATAATTCCAATCTTCAAAGGGGTCATGATGATTAACGAGTCGCAGATAGGTTGGATGTCAAAATAGCTTTGGTAGCTTCACTGGCGTCCTGAGCAAGCTTAGTGGGGTCCAGGTCCCAGTACTCTGGTCTGAAGATTTCGACGCTCGCGACGCGGTCGTAACCGATTTGCCTAAAAGCCGATGTGAGTTCACTGAGCGGCAGTATTCCAAGCCCGGGGAGCAATCGATGACGATCCTCTAACTGTTCACGAGGAAGATCTTCTGCATCGTTGATGTGAAAAATGTACAGAAGTTTGGGATCCAGGGACAGGACCATATCAATGGTTGAACCACCTGCATAATAATGAAAACTGTCGATCACCAGGCCAACATTCTCGCGTCCGAGTCTCTTCACTATGTCATGAGCTAGACCGAGCGTCGGGACGCTGCAATCCGATTGGCCCAAAAATTCAAAAGCAAGTGACACGTCATATTTCGTGGCGATATCAGCGAGTTCATTTAGTACCCTCACCGACTCTGAAATAATCTCATCTCGCGTTACTGCTTGCGCAGGCAGTCCCCCGGGCACAACCACTACGTACGGGCAATCAATCTCCGAAGCGATACGGCACAGTTCTTCGCACTCTTGCTTGATCAATTCATAGGCAGACGCGTCGCGAAAAGTAATGTGCTCGATCGAGTTAATACTCAATGGCTCGAGCTTGTGAGACACGAAAAGCTGCTTCAGCTCGGAGGTGGTGTGCGACTTGAGGTACTCACGCAGTTTGGCAGCCCAGATCTCAACGTAATCAAAACCCGCCGCCTGCGCGGCGCTTAAATCCGTCTCGAGATTGGCGCGCATCGTGGTAGCGCCATTAAGTGAAAGTTTCATAAAGGTGCGAAGTAGATCTCTTAGTTGACTCAGATTGTCTGGCGGCGCAGAGCATAACACGGCTTTCTTGTTCTTTGTCGCCACAATAGAATACCGAAAAAGCGAACTTTTAGAGGCGTTTCGAGACCGCCTTGGCAATCTGCTCGCGGTCGTTTGACTTACGCTTCCAGTAGATGTAAAAGGCGTTGCTATAGACAGTCTGACACGAGAATCCCTGACATATCCCGGTCCGCTTGATCGGGATATCGTTTTCTAGAAGGAGAGGAGACAAAATGGCTTTACGATTAGGTGACATAGCACCCGATTTCACTGCTGATACGACCGATGGCCCAATCAAATTTCATGAATGGATCGGCGATGGTTGGGCGGTTCTGTTCTCGCATCCGAAAGACTTTACCCCAGTTTGTACCACCGAATTAGGTTACGTAGCGAAAAGCAAACCCGAGTTTGATAAACGCGGTGTGAAGGTTGTTGGACTCAGCGTCGATGCGTCCGACTCCCACAAACGCTGGGCTGAAGATATAAAAGAGACTCAAGGCTATGCTCTAAATTTCCCGGTGATTGCGGATCCTGATCATAAGATCTCGGAACTCTACGACATGATTCACCCGGAGATAAGTGACGTATTTACGGTACGTTCAGTCTTCGTGATTGGCCCTGACAAGAAGATCAAGTTAATGATCACTTATCCGGCAAGTACTGGCCGTAACTTCGACGAAATTTTGAGAGTGATCGACTCATTACAGTTGACGGCTAAATACAGCGTTGCCACTCCAGTAAATTGGAAGGATGGCGACGATGTGATTATTGTGCCGTCACTATCTGACGAAGCGGCGAAAGAAAAGTTTCCTGGTGGCTGGAAAGCTCCCAAGCCGTACCTGCGAATTACGCCGCAACCCAACAAGCCTGCTGCTGGTTCTGACTCATCAGCTAAGACTGCATCATAACCTTAATCAAAGGTTAGAAACATTGAGCGCACGTTGTAAAGACGTGCGCTCTTTTCTTCTCTGCGCTTCTGCGTCCTCTGCATCTCTGTGTTGAACTTGCTCGTGCCTTACATGACAACGCCGAGAGACGCCGAGACGCAGAGAGTTAACCTATTCGTTCGTGCGTGGCGCTGCTGAAAAAGTGAAGCTTCTCATTTACAAACTGTAACCAGACATCACTCTCCTCCTCAGCTCGGAATTCTGCCGGAGCCCGCGCAATTAGCTTTTGTTTGTCGATAGTCAGAAATACAAACGTTTCGTTTCCCATCAACTCTGTTACGTAGACCCTGGCGGCTAGTGCTCCCGGCGCTGGCGTAGAGTGAATACTCATATGTTCCGGTCGAACACCGACAATGACCTGAGCCGAACGCCCGCTGAGCACTTGCATCTGATTCTCCGATAAACCGATCGTGATGCCAGCGCCATTGAATTCCCTGCTCTCAAAATCGATCAAGCCTTCAATAAAATTCATACTCGGACTGCCAACAAACTCAGCTACAAACCTGTTTGCCGGTCGCTCATAAATATTCATCGGGGAGTCAAACTGCTGTAATCTTCCCTTACTCATAACCGCTACCCGATGGGCCAACGTCATTGCCTCAGCCTGATCGTGTGTAACATATATCGTGGTTGTTTTCAGTTGATGTTGTAGACGCTTCAACTCGCCCCGCATTTGGACTCGAAGTCTCGCGTCCAGATTTGAAAGTGGTTCGTCCATTAGATACGCGCGCGGTTCGCGTATGATCGCCCGAGCCAACGCCACTCTTTGACGCTCGCCTCCCGAGAGTTGTCTTGGTTTGCGCTCAAGCAACCCTTCTATCTCAAGCATCGATGCCACTTTCTTTACTCTTGCCGCCCGTTCGCTCCTCTCGACCTTTCGAACGCGCAGTGGATAGCCGATGTTCTCCGCAATGGTCATGTGCGGGTAAAGTGCATAGCTTTGAAAGACCATCGCGAGGTCTCGATGTTGAGTTGGAACATCATTTATTCGCTCGCCGCCAATACAGATCTCACCCGAACTCGTCTGTTCGAGCCCGGCAAGCATTCGCAACGTTGTTGTCTTCCCGCAACCAGACGGTCCCAGCAAGACTATGAACTCTCCATCATCGATCTCGAGGCTCAGATCATCGACGACGAGTGTGTCACCAAAGCGTTTAGTTATGTTGCGAAACGAAATTCCCATAGCGCCTGCGAAACTCAACCTTTGACGGCACCAAGCGAAAGACCTCTAACTAAATACTTCTGGACGGCCAGCGCAAATACCAGGATCGGAACAATCGCCACGGCACCCGCCGCACTCATTACTCCCCACTTGATCTCGTATTGAGTTACCCGGCCGGCAATTCCAACCGGCAATGTCATCGCTGCGTCTGTTTGAGTTAACACAAGTGCAAAAAGAAACTCGTTCCACGACACAATCAAACAAAAGACTGCCGTGGCAGCCAAGCCTGGCGCGACGAGTGGCAATACAACTCGACGTAACGCTCCGAGACGAGAGTCACCGTCAACCATTGCCGCCTCTTCCAGGTCTCGAGGTAACTCGGCAAAGAAACCTCTCATCATCCATACCACAAACGGTAGATTGAAACCTGTGTAAACAATTACTAGCGATAATCGAGTATTCAACAGTTGCAAGTCTCTCATCATTAAGAAGAGAGGAATGGCCGTGACAATCGCCGGAAACATCCGCGTTGAGAGGATCCAGAGCGATAGCTTTTGATCTAAATCAAACGGAAGTCGGAATCGTGCCAGGGCATAAGCAGCCAACGTCCCGATAACAAGTGCGGCGGCAGTTGAAAGCACTGCTACCAACGCGCTGGTTACCAGATACTGTCCGAATGAACGCTCAACAAAGGCGTCGTAATAGTGCGAAAGTGTTGGTGTGAAAGCGATCCAACGCGGCGGGCTGGCAAACTGGTCAGCTTCTGTCTTCAACGAGATTGTCAACATCCAGTAAATCGGCGCAATAGCTACGAGCAAAGCCAAAAACAATATCAGGTATTTTGCTGTTCGCTTCATCGCACTCATCGTTATTGTGTCAACTCGCTGATTCGCGAGTTTGCAGGAATCGAATGTAAACCGTGCTTATTACATTAGTGATTAGCAACAACACAAACGACATCGCCACGGCGTATCCGAATTCAGAAAACCGAAAGGCGGTGCGATAGATGTAGAGACTGATAGTCTCAGTCGCAAAACCTGGGCCACCTTCTGTAAGAATGAATATCTGATCAAAGACTCTGAGTAAGTCCATCGTCCTTAACAAAAGCACTATCAAAATTGCCGGACGAAGTAGAGGAAGAGTCACATGACGAAATGTTTGCCAGCGGGTCGATCCATCTATTAGTGCCGCTTCATAGGGTTCCTGAGGAATTGCCTGTAATCCAGCCAATAACACAAGAAATACAAACGGCGTCCATTGCCAGACATCGACCAGGATGACCGAGGCAAATGCGAGTCCTGGGCTTGCGGTCCAGGTCAATTGTTCGGTGTTTATACCAAGTTGTTTCAGCGCTCCGTTGATTGCACCGAAGTTTGAGTTCAACATCAATCGCCACACCACACCGACTACTACGGTAGGTAGCATCATCGGAACGAGGAGCAAGGCTCGAAACAACCCGCGGTCTCGGATGTGTTGATTTAGAAGAAGTGCCAGTCCCAGGCCAATTGAGAATTCCAGGGTTAGAGCGGCCGTTGTAAAAACCAGTGTATGGACCAGCGAGGTGAAAAAGAAACCATCTGATGCCAGCCGATAGAAGTTATGCAAGCCAATCGACACTCCATTCGCGGTCTCACTTTGCAGGCTGATCCATACTGAGTAAGCGAGTGGATAAATCGAAAGAAACAGAAGCACCGCTATCGCAGGTGCGATAAGAAGTGAGGCAAAAACCAGATCCCGCTTACTGGCCGCGTTGTAAGATTTTCTCGATTTCGGCATTCGCCTGATTCATTGCATCTTCCGGAGTAAGTTCACCGCTGTTCGCTTTCGAGAGGAAAATACCAAATGCGTTTTCGATTTCGTTCCATTGGGGTGTTCGTGGTCGAGGCCGCGAAGTCTGAAGCGACTTTAACTGTGCGGGATATGAAGGATACTTTGCTACTAGTTGCGAATCGCTGAAGAGTGAGGTTCGCGTTGGTGGATTACCACGTTCTGCTGATTTTCTCATTTGTTCTGTGCTTGTGACCCACAGCAAAAAGTCCGCAGCCCCCTCAGCGTTCTTGGCATCACGTGGTATTGCAATCAGCCAATTGCCAATCTCGGCCTTACCCTCTTTCTGCGCAGCCGGCAACGTAGTGAATGCCATCTTGCCAATTACCTTGGACTTTCGAGGATCCGAAAATGGACCGATCCACGCGGGCCAGTTGATCGACATCGCCGCAGTGCCTTGCAACAGATGTGCACCGACGTCATCAGCATTGAAACTCGCATAGCCTGGTGGCGAAACCTTACCAAGCTCGAGCATAAACTTCAGCGCGTCAACTCCTTCCGGAGTGTTGACTATTGGCTTTCCTGAGGCGTCGAACATCTCACCACCAAACGCCCAAAAGATCGGCATGAAGTCCGCGACTGCAGCATTTCCCTGCGCCGCACGCATTACATAGCCGTGTATCCTGTTGCCGCCCGCGCCAGTACTTTCTTTCTCATGGATCGTTTTTGCAGCCGCCAGCACCTCTTCCCACTTCTGCGGTTCTTTCAGACCATACTTTTCAAACAAGTCTTTGCGATAAAAGAACAACTGCGAGTTGCCCACGTATGGAAGCGCATAGAGATTGCCAGTTTGATAAGGGTGCCGGCAAAGCGCAATTGAAGTCTCGACAAAATCCTTATCCGGTCCATTCTGCCCACGCTTTTGGAGAAGCGGAGTCAGGTCAGCTAAGAACTGTTTGCTTGCGAATCGTGGAAACCAGGGATCATCGAGCATGATCAGATCGTACGCGCCAGTTCTCGCGTTGAAATCAATCAACTCTTTCTCGAATAGATTCGTGTAGGGGAACTCGGCGATATCGATGTGTATGCCTGTTTGAGCTTCGTAGTCATTCGCCGCCTGCTTCAGTGCATCGCCTTCGACTCCCGAGTTGACTGCAAGAGTCAAACGTTTGGATTGTTGTTGGGTAGCTGTCTTACAGCCCAAAAGACCGACTGCTATCAGGCCCGCGATAAGTACAACACTGACTATTCTCTTCTTCATAATTGAATGGCTGACGTTCGACATTCGGCTAAGCCTCTATGGCAACTCAAGTACCAGACTAAGCCTTCAAGCGATGTACTTATTCTTAATTCGAATATCTCGTTCGGCAAAAGGACCAGTTTCAAACGGATGTATCACAACCTCGACACTTGTCCGGTCAAACATGCGTGAGACCTCACGAAAGTCCTGATTTGCGGCGCATAGACCATCGAAGAACAGATCTGAAAGGTTATCCGACATCGTACCGGCATAGCCTTTTACTGTCTCCAGATGGATTTTTAGGCGTCGATTTATTTGTTCGTCTTCGTAGCTGGCCAGCTGGAATGAATTGATCAGTTTAATCAATACCGGATCCGCATTAATGATGTCTTCAATATCCGTCGGATAAACCTTGGCGCCGTAGAAAGGCACCGTTAGATCTGCCCTGCCATAAACGTAAAGGATAGGAAATTGACTCTGTGGCTTTGGTAGATCTTCAATCGAGAGGCTCTCGTTTTTAAGACGTTCGGCCAGCTCTTTATGAGACAGTACACCACCAGAGTCTCTGAGATTGTAACGAAGCTTTGGCGCGGCTCCGGTTTGACGCCCAATCGTGAATATCAACTCGCCGCTTTCGTTGGTCTCAATAATGTAATCGAGCGCATTGTACTGAAAGATCATCGGAGGTGTCTGTTTGCCAAATAAATGCTCACAGAGAGTCTTATTTGATTGACACAAGCGACGTAGACCGATGGTCAAGGGAGTTTCGACTCCGATATTGATTTCCAGATCGGAAGCGCCGTATGAGGAAACTACGCTGCTGAAGTATTGTAGTAAGTATGTACGTAGACTCTCGGAAATCCCTTCCCCACCGACAATTAGATCAAGCCGGTATTTCGTTAAGTCGAGCGTTGTGCTGTCGACAAACGATTTAATAAATGGCGGGTAACCGAAAACCAGATAACGATACGATGGCCCAAAGATCGTCAGCGTGTTTTCGAGCTTCTTTTGATCGGGTCCAATCGATTTGAGAATTCCCACGTCGACAAGCGACATCGACACATTCATGCCCGTCGCCCATGGGCCCAGAGCAAAACAATTCAACAGGATGCAACCAGTGTCTCTGTAAATCAGCTGATAGTTGAGCTGCAAAATGTGTTTGACATCTTCACGCTCATCCGCACTGCGTACCCAATTGTTTGGGACTCCCGACGACCCTGACGATTCATCGATAACAACTCCGGTAGCAGGCACTCTCCCGCCATAACACCGATCTTCAATGGAATACTTCTTTACATAGTTTTCCTTAGTCATTACCGGGAGGTCAGACAATTTCCATTTGCCCCCCGGCTTAAAGCCTTCGGCCTCGAGAAATCTTTGGTAAGCAGGACACTGATCCTTCGCCTTTACATACACTGCCTGGGCGCGCATCAATCCAATTTCCGCCAGCAAGGGCTGCAGTGGTCCAGCGCTCAGAACCAGATACGTTCGTCGATCAGCGCTGATGAATTTACGCATCAACCAGAGCACCCATAAAGTTGGATGAAGGAGCAAACGCCTAATCAATGAGAATCTCCTCAACTGATCGTCGATAACTCTTGGGTGGTTCGCGAGAGTAACCTATCTTGAATATCAACCAGATCTTTTCCGCGCCGGTTTCTTCGCGAAGCCATGAAGAAGCGCTTTTGTTCGTGACGAGATTGCCGTAAGGATGAATGTATAAATCGTGCTTCGCTGTTTCCAACCAAAACCGCATCAGAAAGCTGCCTGTCTTGAAAGCGCATTCCGGCTCCCAGAAGTCTCCGGACAGATAGCCAATCGTTGGGACCTGGCCCAACTGTGAGCGGTATACTTTCGCCAGAATTCCTCGAGTCAATGGCAACTGAAGCAGGCCTGGGATACGCGCCGACAGCCAAAACGCCGATCGTGATGTGTTCATGCATCTATAATCGAGTCCGTCACGTGTAGCCAGCGACGCTTTGTCCGTGAAGCGAAACCATTCGACGATCTCATCGTGATAGGCCGGGTTATTAAGATCGGTAAAGAGCGCCTCAATGTTCTTCTGGAGAATTCGCTCAATCACCTGCTGATCGTTGATTGACTCGTACGACTGGCCCCAGTGTTCGGCCAATGATTTGAAAACTCTGTGGACCTCGGTCGGAATAGGTTTAGGATCGAGTGATATTCGCGACGTCCTTCGCTTGAGAAACATCGACGGGTCTAGATCCGCTTCGATTGTGCTATCCGCTACGAGTCGCAGTCGAGCAAAAGGAAAAACTGTTTTTGACGTTGTCTTAAGAAACTCTTTGGCGTACCAGTCAGGCTCGTGATGTGTCTTATGTTCAAGACGCAAGCCTTTGGTCGCTGCCATTAAGCGAATGGCCTCAATGAACATCCCCATGGTTAGAATTATGAAGCTACCAGTTGGATCCTCTTTGGGCAGCGTGCGAGTGGAGTCGATCAGTAAATCCGCCTCCATATCGCTCAATACTCTGACTCGCCAGGGCTGAACGTTGTGGGGCGAAGGCGCGTGGATTGCAGTTGACAGTAGGTCGGTCCAAACGCTCATCGAGCGTAGAATATCACGTAGTGTTAAAGGAGGCTGCGAATGCGTCAAATAGTCACGACGGGAACTGGTGGCATAGAAGTTCTCGAAGTACGGGAAAAACCAGATCCAACGCCTGGTCCGGACGAAGTTGTAATTCGAGTGCGCGCAGCTGGCCTGAACTTCGCCGACGTCCTTTCACGTCAAGGGTTATATCCCGATTCTCCGCCCAAGCCATGTGTAATGGGCTACGAGGTAAGTGGTGTCGTTGAGACGGTCGGTAAAGGTGTAAACAGTTCGTTCCACGGAAAATCGGTAATGGGGTTAACCAGGTTCAACGGCCAATCCGAATTGGTCGTGGTGAAGGCAACCCAGATATTTACTAAACCCGATTCGTTGACATTTGAACAAGCGGCGGCAATTCCGGTGAACTATCTTACGGCGTACGCACTATTGGTTGTTATGGGTTCACTTCATGAAGGTGAGTCGGTACTGATTCACAATGCCGGTGGAGGAGTGGGCCTGGCAGCTCTCGATATCGCAAAGAAGATTGGCGCAAAGACGTATGGCACGGCGAGTAGTACAAAGCACAAGTTTCTGAGCGAACGCGGCTTGGACCATGCGATCGACTATCGCAAACAGGATTGGCAGCCAGTACTGCTCGAACTAACGGATGGACGTGGCGTTGACCTGGTGATCGATCCGATTGGTGGTGCGCACTGGAAAAAGAGTTACGCCGTGTTGCGCCATACTGGTCGGTTGGGAATGTTTGGCGTCTCAACGGCTTCGTCGAATGGTCTAAAAGGTAAACTAAAACTCCTAAAAGCAATGATCCAAACTCCCTGGTTCCATCCACTCCTATTGCTTAACAAGAATCGCGGGGTCTTTGGTTTGAATCTCGGTCATATGTGGCACGAACCTGAGAAAGTAGCAATTTGGTTTCGCGACATTATTCGCGGAGTCGATGAAGGTTGGGTGCGACCTTATGTCGATCGAACATTCTCATTCGATCAGGTTGGTGCAGCACACCAGTTTCTGGAGGAGAGGAAGAACATCGGTAAAGTCGTACTTATTCCTTGAACAAAGCTGCGATACTCTTAGTCACCCAATACTCCAGAAGGAAGAATCATTGGTCGTCGGACTTTCTTTTTGCAAGCACAAACGAGATGAGGGTTGAATAGACCAAACCGAAGAACATCGAAACTACGAATAAACCTGCGAATGCCCGAGCTGCAACCAGCCAGATTGGCATATCTGGAGCTGACCCTTCGGCTTCTACCCACTTTGTTCCAACGATCAGCAGCACACCAACAAAGAATAGAGACACCGTAATCGCGTAGATAAATGAGGTAGTAACCCCGATCTTTATTCCTTCTTTGAAAGCGAGTTTGTCTCTGCGCTCACGTTCGGTTGCTTTAAGAGCAAGATAGATTCCGGCAAAATGAAGCAGGTTGGAGAAAGTGACGACCCCAAAGCTATGGACCAGCGATTTCGGGTTGGGAACAAGTAGATGTGCGACAATTACCCACGCCATCATTCCGACAGCGATCATTAGGCCGTACCTTACGGGCGGTTTCATTGGAACCTTTTGTAAACCACTAGAGGAGGAATGTAAATAGTATCTGCTCAGACGTGTTTATTGAGCCCAAAATGGAAGGCGGACGTAACTCGTCGAAAACTTATCGTCGAGATTGAAGTCTCCTTTGATTCGTGTGGCTGGATCAAAGAACCAACGGCCGAGAGGCTCGCTTCGGTCATCACGATCAAACCATCCCCAGGGTGGACGCGCCATATTCTCACCACCGACCTGGCCCAGAAATGCACATCCAACCTTGCCCGGTGTAAGGCTCTTGAAAGCTTCAGTTCCCGGCTTAATGCTGGTTGAAAGTTTCACCTCGGCATAGTCACAAACAGTTCCGTATGTCTCATTTGGAGAAGACGTTGATTTAAGCCACAAGACTGATAGTGGAACAAGCTCGTAACTCACTTTGGCTTCGCAGCGAGTTATGTCCACATCTCTACAGATCGAATTGGACGACGGTTCCTGCGCCTTACCATCAAACACATAACGCAAAAACTCTTTTCTTGCGGTCTGTTTTTGGTCTCCAAAAAACGCTTCAATGCCATGACCTTTTGGCTCGATGTAGAGTACCGGACTGTGATTCTCTATTCTGACAAACGAGAATTCTCTCGCAGACTCGCCAGCCACATACCTGGCGAAACTATTGTGGTGCAGAGTTTCGACAAATTCGACCCTTGAATCCTTGAGATCACTGCCATTCTTTTTAATAACGACGAGGGCGCCTTCCATGTCGTTCTCGTGGGCCAACGCAGCTTCGTCTGCCATTCCCGTTGGATCGTACTTACCTCCACGTTTCAATCCTTCGCGAATCAATTCACTAAGAATGGCGCCTCTAACTGCACCGCCCTTGTAATCACGTGGATGAAAAACTGCGTAGTGAACAAAGTAGTGCGTCACAGTTTCAGCAACCGAGTAGTAAACGTACGCCTTTAGTGGGAACCTTTTGTCGTCGAGATTGTTCCAGTTGTTATCACCACGCCAATCGCCATCAAAATCGAAATTCGTTATGTAGTCACCGCGTGGGTCTTCTCCTAATGCTTGATAAAAGATTGGCGCGAACCTACTCGCAATATCGAGGTCGCGTGTACCAGGTTTCCGAAGAACCGCAGCTGGATGTGTCCAAACAGAAGCCGCTCCGTGCATCAACGCGATTAAAACAGAAAACACAATTGCAGGGCGCGTGAGTGTCATTTTTAGGCAACTTGATTCGGCGTTTGCTCGATTGAAAGATACAACCGAACCATCTTGTCATTCCCACGCTGGTGTTGCATTGCCTTGTGCGTCAACCCAATAGGGAGCCCAAACGAGGGTTAACAGTTTTACTGAGATATTCGCTTTTGTTGGCTTCAAACTTACTTTGTCTAACTGTTCTGTTTGCGGGTCAAAACTCTGCTCGAGTTTCGCAGTTTCCGCTTTGAAGTCTTCATCGAGATCGGCGAGTTGTTGCGTAATCGAGCCGACCGTCTCTTGTGCCCTACCTACATCCTGCGACTCTTTCATTGAACGGCTCACTCCCCTGGCAGCAGTTGTGGCTCGTCCAAGAGTACCTAGACTGACCGACTTCCGGCCCATGAAAGAAGACAACAAAGTGGCGCCAAAGGAAATTGCGGTTTGAAGTTTCTGGCTTGTCGCCTGTTCGGACTCCTTCTGAACCGACTGTTCTGCCCGACGCTTTCTCTCTTCGAGTTGAGCAATCTTCGGTGCAAACTTTTGTCTAAGCTTTTCGACCGCAACGTCTCGCTGTTCGCGGGCCAGCTGTTGTAGGCGTACTCGAAAATCTCGTTCACTTTCTCCTGGATTGGAAGCCACATCGAGATTCGTGCTTTCCAGCAGTTCCAGTCGCCGCGTCCTATATAGCCAATTGGCAAAGTCTTTGCGCCATGCGTCATAATTCTTCGCCTTGCTGGCCACTGCGGGAACCTCGCTAAATTTCGCACTTGCCTGCGGTTCCTGGTCCAGATCGGCGGCAGGAATATCGATTTGGCTAGCCTGGTCCCAATCAACATTCACTGGACCGGTGCCGATTGAACAGATGATGTTTACTTGCTGTGTAACGTCGACTTCTTTCGAGTTGCTGTAGCGGACCTCGGCCGCTCCTACCAACATTGGATGATACGAAAGCGTAGAACCAGTTTGTGACGATCGAACGGGAATAAAGTACTGCGACACTTCAGGCGGAAGTACCGGTCGTTGACTTTGTTGCACCGCAGACTGTGGTGGCGCTGGTGCGGCCGCGGGCGCGGAAACGGTACCAGCGGTTGCTTGTGATGACTTCAAAGGATCCATCAGCGTTTTTATCTGAACGCGCGTGAGTGGTCCGCGCAGATAGGACATGGCCCATCTCGTTTCAAATACCTCTGGTTGATCCTCATGTGTATTGTTCAGCAGAAATATTCTATTGCTCAATCCTGCTAGCAACTGCTCCATCTCTTGCCGATCGAACTTTTGCCCGGTCCCTGAAGCGATTCCTTCGAGTCCTTCAATAACGCGCGCTTTGTCGCGCTCAGTTTGAAGTCGGCCAATGAACCAGGTCCCGGTATTGGAAAGACCCTTGTAATCGAGATCTACCGGATTCTGTGTAACAAGCACGACACCGAGTCCAAACGCACGACCTTGTTTCAACAAAGTAAGCAGCGGCAACTTCGATGGCGGATTTGCCACGGGCGGAAAGTAGCCAAATATTTCGTCCATGTAGAGGATTGCGCGAAGACTGGTTGTGCCAGACTGCGCTCGCATCCACCCGAGTACTTGATTCAATAAAAGCGAAACAAAGAACATTCGTTCAGCATCACCCAGATGTGAGATAGAAAAGATCGCCAACCGCGGTTTGCCTGACTGCGTGTGCAGAATTTGTTGAATATCGAGCGACTCTCCTTCCATCCAACTCGCGAAACTCGGTGAGGCAAGCAGGTTGTTGAGAGCCATCGCCAGTTCAAACCGATCCTTTGCCGGGAAGAAAGAGTCAAGGTCCATGACTCCTATCTTGTTCATTGGCGGTGTCTGAATCTTCTGAATCAACCCAGCAATGTCGAGGTCTCTGCCGTTGGACCACTCCTGATTGAGGATGTTGGAAATGAGAATGTGCTCGCGGCTGCGAATTGGATCGGCTTCGATTCCCAAAAGTCCCAGCAGACTAGTTGTGGTCGTATTAATACGTTCGCTAAGTAATTCGTTGTCTTGTCGAATCGCTTCAGGCGGAGCGACAAAGGATTTTAGGATCGACACAGAAATGCCGGCGTTAGATCCTGGGGTATATATGCGGAAATCAGCGGCATCTCGCAGTTTTTGAATGCGCGTACCATCTTGACCCCAATCGGCCAGTCCCTTCTTCCATGTCTCCGCCTGTTGCTCTGCGTATTCGGCGACTGAGAGATTCTTCTTCTGCGCATCGTCTTCATTTACCCATGGTTGAAAGTCTTCCGGCGCAAGGTTGGGAAAGGTAAGGAGCAGATTACTCAGGTCGCCTTTGGGATCGATAATGATTGCCGGGATACCGTCGATTGCGGCTTCCTCGAGAAGATTTATACAGAGACCCGTCTTCCCACTGCCAGTCATTCCCACGCATACCGCGTGAGTGACCAGGTCTTTTGAATCGTAAAGTAAGAGCCCCTCTTTTGCTTTCTTTTCCTTGAGATCATAAGGACGGCCAAGATAAAAAGCACCGAGCTTTTCGAAGTCCTGCATGAAGACAACACCTCTCGAAATTGTTGTATTAAACGATGAGTAGATTACCAGTAAGGGTACGAAAAGAGGAGCGTAAGTTCCTGATTTCTGCGATTTGAAATTTCAGATCTCATGTGGGGAAATTGCGTTCCGCGTATTCCCGAATTTCATTAATCGACGAAGTTGCAAGAATCCGGAACACTTTGACCTCACAATTCGCCGGGATCCGTGGCGCCATTAACGAGTCAGTAATTACAAACGCCGCCGAACGAAGACCCTTATCCCAACCACGTTGCCGTGCGTCGCGAAAACTCAGGGCGTCACCGTCCAGTCCAGCTGCCAATAACATTGTTTTGGCCCAACGTAGAAACTCTGGCCAGCGCGAGACTATAGCCACCAACGCTTCTACCGAGGGTCGCTTCTGTCCCTTTAGAGACTCAGCGACTGACGCTGAATGCAAGATCAAAAAGCCTGCTTCAGAGGTGAGACGCGCGAACGCCTCTTCAACGTGTCCAAACAATCCGATTGGGACCGCTCCAGTTATGATGTTTGGTTCCTGCAGATCTTCTGGACCAGCACCGGCTATCTTTACTTTTGCCAATTGCGAAACTTCAGCCACAAGAATGGACCGCAACTCGATATCCGGTTCAACCAGCAGAAAGTGATCTGGAGGTTGTAGTGTGAACGAGTGCGCCACCGCAGCCTGAATCTGCGCAAGTGAGTGTCCCTGATCTCGAAGGTCCCGGAAAAACCGACCTATTACTTGGTCCAGCGCCAGATGTTTCTCACGTTCTGCGTGCGAACGTTGCCGGACGTAAACACCACTGCCCTTGCGAAACTCTACCCAACCACGTTTGGCGAGTTCTCTATATGCGGCGCTCACAGTGTTCGCATGTATGTCGTACCGCCTTGCAAGATCCCGTGTGCTTGGCAACCGTTGTTTGACCTTTAGGTCGTTGCTGACGATACCGAGTATCAACTGCGTAACGAGTTGTTCGTGGATTGGGACCTCGCTGTTTTTGGAGAGCCAAAGCCGCATTGTTGTTCGCTACCTGAGACTTCGCAAGGAAACAACCCGGGATCTAAAGTTCCGTAAGTTAAGGCAGACTATGTTAGACCAATGCGAGACATGATGCGCCGACTCCTATTAACGAAGCAAGAAATTGAGATAGTCCCCTGCGGTTGCCCTTCCCGTGGTTTCTCACTATAAATATTTCTCCTATGGATCCCGAATCTGCCATTGCCGTACTTACAGCCATGATCACGCCCGCAGTACTTATATCCGCTTGCGGTAGCATGATTCTCTCAACCTCAACCAGGCTGGGGCGCATTGTGGACCGCGTTCGATCGTTGTCTGATCGCCTGGAAGAGATGAATCAATCGAATGAAAGAGGTGAAGCTGCAAAGGCCCGCCTGGAAATGATCTTCCAGCAGCTCGACAAGTTGACTAGTCGTTCGCGCATTTTGCAGAGATGTATGGTCACATTCTATTTGAGTCTGGGAATGTTTGTAGCTACGAGCGTTGCGATTGGCGTTGTTGCATTTTCAGGACGCCCAAGGTACAACCTCATTCCAGTTGGATTAGGTATCGCTGGAGCCTGCTTTCTCTTCTACGGCAGCATCCTGCTGATCCTGGAGGCGAGGCTAGCACTCAGCACGATTCACTCAGAGATGGACTACATCTGGAGCCAGTCCAAGAAAAATGCTCCCGCAGAAATAGTCGAACAATACAAACCTCACTTCGTACACTTTAGACGTCATGAGTAACAGCGCTGAACAAACTCAACTCTTGCTTGAGCCCGGTTATATCCGGCTGCTACATAGCGGTGTGCTCCCTGACAGAGTTGAGAGACTGGAATCCCTACTCGAACGGTGTACGGTTTGTCCCAAAGATTGTTTGAACAATCGACTTAACAACGACATTGCGGCCTGCTACTCAGGTCGTTTGCCGATAGTCTCATCGTACACCGCACACTTTGGTGAGGAGCCACCTTTGGTTGGTACCAAAGGCGCGGGCAACATTTTCTTCGGCAACTGCAACCTTCGTTGTGTCTACTGCCAGAATTATCAGATTTCGCAAACACACAAACAGCAGCTCAAGAATGAAGTAACTCACGAGCGACTTGCTGAGATGATGCTTCAACTGCAGTCTAAAGGTTGCCATAACATCAATTTTGTCTCACCAACTCACTTTGCACCACAGATGGCGAGGTCGATTCTGCTTGCAGCAGAAGCAGGACTGAATGTTCCAATCGTCTATAACACCAACGCCTACGACTCCGTCGAAGTCCTGCGCTTACTGGATGGTGTGGTTGATGTTTATTTGCCCGACTTGAAGTACGCAGACGATGAGTCGGGCTATCAATATTCAAAAGTGAGCGGCTACAAAGACTATTCGCGGCGGGCACTTAAGGAGATGTACCGCCAAACAGGCGATGAGTTGATTCTGGATTCCGCCGGTTTGCTGCGACGTGGTCTCGTCGTACGCTTGTTGGTCCTTCCAAACGACATTGGTAGTGTCAGCGAGTCAATCGAGTGGATTAGAGATGAACTAAGTCCGCGAGTCGCGATTTCACTCATGGCCCAGTATTACCCGACCCATCAGGCAGAGACGAACAATCGTTATGTTCTACTTTCGCGGCGAATAAAAGAGTTGGAGTGGATAAAAGCTGTCGAGGCGCTGGAGGAATTAGGAATGGAAGAGGGATGGGTGCAGGAGTTTGACGGTGCGTCGTACTATTATCGACCTGATTTCAGCGATTCCAACCGCCCCTTCCGCGACATCAGAGATTTTGAGGGTTGAGCGCTTTTAGATTTTTGAGATCTTAGATCTTGTTCTTGGTTTTTGGCCTTTGAGATTTGAGATCTCAGATCTGAGATTCCTCATATCTTACTGCGGGGCTTCCTGCCGGATAAAAGACTCCCAACAATCTCAATTCACCTGTTCCTGTATTCTCCACACAGTGCACCTGACCCTTAGGCAGGTAAATACATGAACCTGGTCCAATGGCTGTATTCGTTTCACCTGCCCACATTCTGCCGACGCCACGCAAGATAAAGAGCACTTCCTCGTAGTGGTGAAAATGATCCGGCGCCCGGCCCGGAGGAATCGAACCTACAAACTGAGTGACCTGTTCACTTCCCACTTCTTCATCCACTAAGACTCGATACCAACGATCGGCTGTTGGGATGGCAGCGCGATCAGACAAATGAATAAACGGTCGGGTCGTCGGTTGCGCAACGTCGTTTGCGGACGCTGGTGACTGCGCGCTTACGAAAAACACGGAACGTGGTCCGGGATTGTCGACGATCATCGTTTGCGCCGGCGCCAGGTAAATCCCAGTCTGCGACGTCAACTCGTGTTCCTTACCATTGATCAAAACTGAACAATGATCTGCTGACATTTCATCCTGACTCTCGAGAAAGTATAAGACTTCGTCACTGTCTCTATTGCTAATTGCCGGAGAAACGCCTGGTCCGAATTCCAGTATCCGAAGCGAAATAGCTTTTGCACCTGTGTCGGTGCCAATCTGGTTCCAGACCTTCAGAGAGTCCAAATTCTGCGGCGAGCCCTCGTTCATCAAAGTGACCCGGCAACCACCTTCAAGTTGCACTGCCATGAATTTGGTCTCCTATGATTCTCTGTTATTCAAATGATGCGTTGTGTGTTCAGTGACTGAGATTGCGTGGGCCTGGTTTGGCGGTGAGATTTCGCTGGTGAGTGCTCGAGCAGCTGGCGCTTCATAAAGTGGTCGACCCGTACTTGCATCAAGCGCCTTTTGCATTAGGGCGTCTTGCGTTTCACCTGGCAATCGTTTGCGGACAATCGAAAAAAGAAAACCGTTTATGACAATTCCAAGACCAACGAAGAACGTTACCAATCCGGCCCCAATTAGAGGAAATATGTCGGCCTTACCCATTGCCATCACGAAAGTGATTATTGTGGCGGCAAGCCCAACCGAAGCCGTTATTATTCCAGCTCGAATACGACGCAGACGCTTCTCTTCAGGCGATTCCAGAAATTTCTCAAATTCCGGTAATACATCTTCTGCGATTGTCTCGAGGTCTTTCGCAGAGTCCATCTGCCGAATCTTCTCGGCCACCGCCCGGCCAATGTGCTCGCGTGCCGAAACGGCAGAGGCCGTGATTGCATCCGGACTCTCGAGACTTGTCCGCACAACTCGAAGATCCGTTCCACAGGCTCGGCAATATTGACTTAGTTGACGTTCTTCCGAACCACAAGACGGGCAGTACATGTCGGGAGATTATACGTGCTCAGAAGTTCCCGCGGAAGAGTTGCTTATGGACGCGACCACCAATGCCGATGAGGCCACCGGCTTGTCACGTTAGTTGCTACTAACAGCGTCCTCTTTTTTGTAGGAGCGCTTTGTGCGGAGGGAGAGTCCGCTGCCGATGACTGGTTATCCTAAATGTGGCTAGTCTGGTTTTGTAGCACAAACGTGAAGTACCACCGGCAAGCCGGTGGCCTCAATAAAGCAGCCTGCCTTTTTAGTAGCAGCGAACGTGAGACATCACCGGGCGAGCCGGTGGCCTCAATAAAGCAGCCTGCCTTTTTTAGTAGCAGCGAACGTGAGACACCACCGGGCAAGCCGGTGGCCTCAATAAAGCAGCCTGCCTTTTTTAGTAGCAACGAACGTGAGACACCACCGGGCAAGCCGGTGGCCTCAATAAAGCAGCCTGCCTTTTTAGTAGCAGCGAATGTGAGACACCACCGGGCAAGCCGGTGGCCTCACAATCTTGAATTGGGTATTGAACGATCGGAGCAGCGAACCGAGTGAGAAGGTTAGTTTGATTCAACTTTTACGCCGCGCCAGAACGCTACCCGGTCCTTGATCTCGGCAGCAGCAGGCTTCGGATCCGGATAAAACCAGGCAGCGTCCTTGTTGATCTGTCCATTCACGACAATATTGAAATAACTAGCTTCACCCTTCCAAGGACAGGTTGTATGCGTGTCACTCGGCTGAAAGTACTGTTTGTCGATCTGATCCTCGGGGAAATAATGATTACCCTCAACAACAACTGTGTCATTGCTGTCGACTAAAACTGCATCATTCCATGTTGCTCTCATAACGCCCCTTTGACTCGTCCTTTCTGAATCAAACTGAATCACCCGCCGCTCACTGCGGGCAGGATGGTAAGTTCACACTTCTCTGGAAGCTTGGTGTCGAGGAGTTCCTTCCATTTGATATTTTCATTTTCGATAAATACGTTTCACTCACCGTTACTGGTGAGGAGTCGAGTGTAATTGCACTCTTGGCTTGGGTAAAGTCGGTCAAGAGTGGTCGATGTTCCATTCATTTTAGCTACGGCAGTATTCCTTCCGGCACGACAAAAGGATGAATGTCTAAAGCCAGTCTCCCGGCTTTTACTGCGGGATCAGTTGCGGCAAGTGCTTGCGCTTCTTCAAGCGATGCGACTTTGAAGATAAAGATACCTCGCAGCTTTCCATCGTCACCAAAGGGACCAGCCACTACTAGCTTGCCCATCTTCGCGAGTCGACCAATGTTAGCGAGATGCGCCTTTTGTAATGCCTCTGTCGCTGGCGTTTTTTCCGGGGTCCACTTGTCACCGCGAGTCAGGAATGCAAGGTACGACGTCATCACTCTGGACGGCGTTACCGTTTTCTTCATCACATCTTCCGACCACCAGGGATGCATTTCAACCTCGACCAGACCAGCTGCCACAGCCGGGTCTTCATTCACCCACTGCTTCGCCTCATCTGCAGAGGTGGTACGCAAGATGTAAGCGCCCACGAGAGTACCACCATCTTTAATAGAACCAGCGATGACTGCTTTATTCGATTCCAGTAACGTCTGAACATAGGCCAAATGCTTTGTATGCACATCGGGCATTTCTGGGTGCGGCGGAGGAGACCACTTTGGCCCATGCTTTAGCAAAGCCATCTGAAATTGAATTAATTTGGACTCTGGTTCTGCCTTCTGTTCCTGGGCGAAAACCTGGCCCATAACCAGACTTATCAGAACCATCGCGACGACTTGTTGGTGTCTAAGCATGATTTTGACTCAATGCATAACTGAGGTCTTGACGAAAACTATCGGCGGTAATCCGACCGCAAATTGTCTGCCACGAATTTCCGCCATCGTTCTAACCAAACAATTTCCCATTACGTATTCCGAAGTATAGACCTCTTGGGTTCAATTCATGAGCTGACCTACCGTCTTGATTTGTGACTGGCACAAGTATGAACTCCAGTTCAGCGATTTACTACAACTCTCTAAGGTATTGCAGGATTATATGATCGAGTGAAAGCCATGGCGAATCATTGATGTCGAGATGACCTTGTCGGAGGACAATACGGCATTTTTGAAGGCCGGCTTGCGTGCTCTGCTTAAATGTAGCCATCCGGGTTGGGGTGTCTACTTTCAGATGGTAAGATTTCTTCAACTTCGTTCCTGAGGTGACTGCAATGATAAAACGAATGGTCCAGGCGATTGTCATTTGGTTGGTCTGCTTTATCGCTGTGTCCGCACCGGCCCAGGACACCACAACTCCTCAGCCTTCCCCAACTCCAACAACTGAGGAAGTCGAAAAGCAAAAGGCGGAACAGGAGAAAAACGCTTATCGTCTACTGGATCAAATTGTTGACGAAGCACAATCGCTTCGACTCCCTGAAAATCGAGTGAGGATTCAGCTCACCGCGGCAGACATGCTCTGGGAACGAAACCAGGCCCGCGCTCGAACACTCTTCGCACAGGCTGCAGATACAGTCGCCGAGATGGGTCGACAAGAGCCAACCCAGAACCAACGTGGTGGACCACCTGATCGACGCGCTTTTCAACTTCGTCAGGAACTGGTTCTAACCGCTGCCAGACATGACGCACCGCTTGCGTACCAACTGCTGGCCACAACTAAGCCACCAGCTTCAACTCAGACAAGTACCGATCAACGTGGTCCAAGATTACCGGCAAATAGTGAAGACAATCTTGAGCAAACTCTACTGGGACGTATCGCGGTAATCGACCCGAAAATGGCTGGTCAGAATGCCGAACAGATGATGGAGAAGGGACAGTTTCCGCGAACGCTTCCTCAGGTAATCAATCAACTACAAAACCAGGATGCGGACGCAGCGGCAAGGTTAGCAGACAAGACTTTAAAGAAGATTCAAGCTGCAAACATCCTGACGAATAATGAAGCTGCAACGTTGGCCCAGTCTTTGTTAACACCTGGACCGCGTCTTCCCGCAAGTTCGACAACTTCTACAGATACTTCTGCCAAACCTGCAGCCGCTCAAGGCCCAATTGGAGTGCTTGATCAATCAATATACACGGACCTCCTCTCGAGTGTAGTAGATGCCGCGCTGAAGGCGACTCCACAAACGCAGAATGCACAACGTGGCGCGAACGCACAACGTGGTCGTGGTCCGGGCGGTGGCGTTGGACCCGGTCAGACTCCTACTCCACCAACTGACGCACAGGTTGAACAGGCAAATGCACGAAGACTGCTCAACAGCCTTCAAGCAACTCTTCCAGTGATCGATCAGCTCCTGCCATCCAAAGCGACTTTAGTACGACAGAAGATGACGGAACTTGGAATGTCGTCGGAAACGTCACGTCAGAATATGGTTCAAGCATTCAATTCACTTCAGGGAAACGCCAACGCTGACGCATTGATTCAAGCTGCAGCAAGTGCGCCTCCACAGCTTCAAAATCGTATTTACCAGCAGGCTGCGTATAAGGCGATCGAAGAAGGCAATTCCGACCGTGCGCGTCAAATCGCGACTGATCACCTCCAAGCCAGTGCACGCGATGCGGTGATGAAGCGAATCGATTTCAAAGAGATGTCGAAAAAGGCTGATGGCGCTCGGCTTGAAGAGATTCGACAGACACTGTCAAAACTCCAGTCAGACAATGACCGCATCGAACTACTCCTGTCGTTAGCCAGTGATCTGCAAACGAGTAATCCCAAAGTCGCCCTCCAGTTCCTGGATGAAGCAAAACAGATCGCCCTTCGTCGTGCGACAAATTACGATCAGTTTGAGCAGCAAATGAAAGTGGCTCACGCTTACGCCGCAATTGATCCAACCCGCAGTTTTGAAGTTTTGGAGCCGGGAATAATTCAGCTCAACGAACTATTGTCGGCCGCACAGGTGTTGAGCGGGTTCGAAATCAACATCTTCCGTGACGGTGAGATGTCATTTCAGGCTGGCAGCGGATTGACGTCGACTATTACTCGATATGGTCAAGAGCTCGCACTACTGGCAAAGAGCGATTTTGAGAGGTCGGAAATGTTGGCTGGACGGTTCCAGTTCACGGAACCGCGAATTATGACCCGGCTCGCAATCGTCCAGGGATTACTCGGAGTAAGGAATAATCAGACAGGCCCCACAATCATTCGGGCACCTGGTCAACCATTCACAGTTCGCCAGGACTAAACCTACCCCCAATGCAATTCTCTGATCGCCCATGCGAAGTTCGGGCTTGCAGAGTCAGCTTCGCTAATATGTAGCATCACATTTGCTTACACAGATCGAGTTAGACAAATTCTGCATGGTTATCGAACTGCAAAGGCCGGCGTAGAGTTAATGAAAAATACAAACATCAACGCTAATGAAACATCTTCGGAAAAACCAGAGCACCCACCGAAGACTCCATATGATCCAATTGATCCAGATGTGCCAGCCCCAGGCATTCCTTTACCGCCGGATACTAACCCGCAACCACCGGCGCCAATTCGAGAACCTGAGCCCAAGGTGCCAATTGGTGATCCCGATCCGGCTGAGCCGCGCCGGCTGTTGATCTAGTCTGACAGAGAGCTAATTCTTGCGAGCAATACTGTTGCACCTACTCCTCCTCCGCGTTTCAACTTCCGTCTTTAGATTCTTTAGACGGCTGGGTGTCGTGGGTTTATTACTGATGAGTACCCTCGATTCATCGTTTCTCGTCCTGCCTTTTGGGAACGACGTCTTATTGATTGCGCTGGTGAGTTCTGAACAAACAAGACTCAGCTGGATTGGGTACGTAATCGTTTCCGCTATTGGATCTGTTATTGGCGTTTTGACGGTCGATTTGGTGATGAGGAAGACCGGCGAAAAGGGTTTAACGCGGTTCGTTAGTCGTCAGCGAATCGAACAGCTAAAAGAAAAGATGGATTCGAAAGCTGGTCTCACGGTGTTTATCGCGACCTTGATGCCTCCACCTTTTCCCTTTACACCCGTAGTGATGACTGCCGCAGCGCTTCAGTGTCCACGAGCAAAGCTTTTGGGTGCGGTTTTCGCCGGAAGAATAATCAGATTCACAATCGAAGCTTTGCTTGCGCTTTATTTCGGAAGAAAACTGATTCGTTACATCAACTCAGACGTCTTTGTTTACTTTGTGTATGCTTTGATACTGATTGCGGTGCTTGCGAGTGGAATCACCGTGTTTAAGTGGATCAATCAAAGGAAACAATTAGCTTGAATGCAAGATTCTTTGCTCAACGACAGGCGCCCTTCGTTTGGGCCAATTGAGATCGAAACTATTGAGCTCAAGCACTCGATCGGACCACTTCAAGGCTCAATCGCAATCACTCCGTAATATTCGCGATTTAATATCACGAGTTTTGCGTGTAGAATTCGCCCTTGATATTCCCTGAAGGGAGCACAAGCATGCCAGAGAGACGTGGCGTTCAAGCCACCGAAGACATTAAGGCAGAATGGGCCAAGGCTTACAAAATATATCTAAAGGCGCCCGGCGATCGATTCGATAAGAAGAAGGATCGAACCGCTCGTATTGACTTCGTAGCTGAAGAAATGAAGTTAACGCGTAAGCAAGCGAAACGTCGCATTCGTAATTATGAGGCGTGGCAGCGAAACATCAAGAAGGGTATTGCCACCTAGATGTTCCGTTGACGTAAAGTGATAAGTAGATAAGCAGAGTTACGCATTCCGAGAGTCGCCTGGACATCATAAACTTGCGATCCCGCCGAAACTCTCTTCCCGTCCTTCTAATTGCAATGGCCGCCATGTTGGCCTGCGTCAATCCTCTCGGAAAATTCTCTAAACAATACAAATGTCAGATTGCCGGGAAACCTGAACCCAAAACGGCGTACGACTACATTGAAAGAGGGGTTGACCACTCGCGAGCCGGGGACAACAATTGCGCCCTTGGTGCGTGTTCTGAGGCAATAAGGCTGGACTCGAGAAACGGTGCTGCATACGCCTGTCGTTCAAATGTTCTGAACCAGCTAAACAAACTGGCTGACGCCCTGACTGACATAAACCAGGCAATCAAACTCGAACCTGACAATGGCGACTTTTATATGTCCCGTAGCGTTATTCTGCAGCGGCAGGACAAACTAGATGAGGCTGCGGGGGACCTAACCGTAGCGACCAAATTAATCAGTAGCCAATTTGGCCGCTCCGTCGCTTATTCAAGCCGTGCGGGGATCTATCGGAAGAAAGGCAAGTTAGACGAGGCGCTCCAGGATTATTCGGAAGCGATCCGGTTAGCGCCGGACTTTGCTTTTCATCACAATCATCGTGGGGAAGTCTACTTTGAAAAAGGCAACTTCGAGCAAGCGTTGTCTGACTTTACTGCTGCAATTCAACTTGATCCTAAGAATCAGTATTTCTACACCGACCGGGCGCGTACTTATCGAAAACTGGGTCGTGATGAGTTGGCCAGCTCGGATGAGCAGCGCGCTAAGATGGCCGAGAGTGGAAATACCTCGGGGCCAGTACCTACACCTGAATCAACCACGAGTAAAGCACCACCAATAGTCTCGGGAGGTGAGCTAACAGCGAAGGCGACGTCGCTACCGCCACCTCCTTATCCCCCAGTTGCGAGAGCGGCTCATGCTACCGGTACGGTCGTGGTCCAGGTGTTAGTTGATGAAACTGGCAATGTTGTTTCGGCTCGCGCGGTTTCGGGACATCCGCTGCTACAAGCAGCAGCTGTTGTGGCCGCACGAAACGCGAAGTTTGCTCCCTCAAAGATCCTGGGCAGGCCGGTCAAAGTTAATGGCACCTTGACCTACCGTTTCGATGGAACCTAAGACTTCTGCAATTGCCTCGTATATTTAACCAGTTCGTGCAATAACTGGCCGATCAACTTTTTTGTGTGTTCCTCAGTCAGATTACCCTGCTCATCAAAATGCTTGTGCGCGTTTGAAATCATCACCTCAGGCTGATTTACGGCATACATGTTGAGAAAGACAAACATCTGGCGCAGGTGATACTGAGCGCGAGCCGTTCCAAGAGTCCCCATGGTTGCTCCCATAATCGCCGCAGGTTTTCCAGCCCAGGCACTGTCACCGTAAGGTCGCGACGCCCAATCAATCGCATTCTTTAGTACACCAGGTACTGAATAATTGTACTCAGGAGTAACGAATAGAATTGCATCCGCACTACGAATGCGCTGCTTCAATTCCACTACCCTTTGTGGAGGATTACTCTCGAGATCTTGACTAAATCCGGGTAGACCTTCGATATCAAAGTCTTCGACACGAGCATCTGCTGGTGCAAGCTGCTGCGCTGCGCGGAGTGCTGCTCGATTGATTGATGCCTTTCGGATACTTCCAGCAATTCCAAGTATTGTCAGTTGATTACTCATAGACCTCCTAAGTGTCTGGGCCGTACCACGAAAAGTCCGTTAGCTGCAGTGTTCGTAAGAGATGTAGAAGTGGGCCGTTTATTTCGTGCCCTTTAGTTCCTTGTACATATCTTCCACGTTGGGCGTAGCAAAATTTTGGAAGGCAAAACTTTTGTATTTGTCAGGTAACTTCAATTGCTGTTTTGCCTGATCGATAGTTAGACCATCATCGATTCCCTTCTTCACGCGTGTTCGCAGGTCGTCCAGATAGTCTCTGAATTCTTTGATCTCATCTACCGTCGCAACGTCGCCATGACCAGGCACAAATTTCGCTGTCGAGTATTGCGCGATGATTTTGTCGAGTGATGGAATCCAATCGTTGACCGTTGCATCCACGAGGTTTGGTAAGGTCTTGCGCCAACCCATATCACCCATGTAAAGGACGTTCAAATCCGGAACGTAAGCAAGCACATCGCCGCCAGTATGACCGGGCAAGGTAAATAGGATCACTTCGCGTTTTCCGAGATACAAATGCACATGTCCGGCGCTAAAACCTATCGTTGGATTTGTCAGCTTGATGGACCCCATCACGTCTAGTCGACGTACCTGTCGCTCGAGTTGAGTGCGCTTTTCAGTTTGATCGGCTGGAGTTTCTGACAGAGTCTTCTGAGTGTCAGCACGACGCTTCTGAATCTCTTCTGGTGCTGGAAGAAATCGACGATTCTTTGTTGTCTGCCATTCGAGCACCTTGTCGTGCGCAATGATTGGAACACCACGCTCAGCCAAAACCTGGTTCCCACCAGTGTGATCGAGATGATAATGAGTATTGATCGCGAATCGGATCGGCTGTTTTGTTTCAACAGCTATGGCATCAATCAACTCCTGTACTGCGATAGGAGTAAAGAACGTATCCACCATTAATACGCCATCATCGCCTACAACGAAGCCAGCATTTCCTGAGGCTAACCCGCCTGGCTTTGCGATCGCTGCGTACGCGCCGTCAGCCACCTTTGTGATGGTGAAATCATCATCAGCTTTCGCGGTGGTGACTTCGGTTGTGAAGTTAGCTGGTCCAACCAAGAACACTGCCAGCAAACAAGCCAACATCAGCATTTTAGCTATCATTGTTTTCATATCTTTAGTCTCAGAGGGTTGAAGCTTGTTACTACTCTTTTGCCGGATGGTGTTGTTTCATACCACACACAAACGCTATAGTGAAGCACCCAAATCCCCATTTCGTTTAGTTTATGAACTCTGGAGGCCCAGCGTGAACTTCATCCGTAAGGCTCGTCGACTGTGGGTCGGCGTTTTCTTCTCTCTTATTGCAGGAATTGCGCTTATGTCATCTTGTACAAATAACTCCACGCTCACGTCGAATTCCAAACCGAACGTCGATGAGGCTAAAAAATTCACCGACGATGCTGAAAAACGCTTGCTTGATCTCAACATCAAGGCTGGACGCGCAGATTGGGTGAAGAGCACATTCATCACAGACGACACCGAAAAGCTCTCCGCCGAAGCAAATGACGTTCTTATTGCCGCTACCAGTGAACTGGCTGAGCAAGCAACAAAGTACGAAGGTCTCGATTTGCCAGCCGACGTACAACGAAAACTAAAGCTACTAAAGTTGTCGCTGACGCTTCCTGCACCCAAAAATGCTGCTGAGCGAAAAGAATTGACTGAGCTCGCCGCAAAAATGGAAGGGGAATATGGCAAAGGCAAATATTGTCCGGATGGTGATAAAGGTAAATGCCTTAGTCTTCCCGACCTCGAGGAGATCATGACAAACAGTCGTGATCCCGAAGAACTCAAAAAGGCCTGGGTGGGATGGCACCAGATCGCCATCCCAATTCGCCCCGAGTACGTTCGCTTTGTCGAACTCAGTAATAAAGGCGCGCAAGAGATGGGGTTCAAGGACACGGGCGCGATGTGGCGTTCGAAGTACGACATGGAACCCGACGCGTTCGCGGCAGAGATGGAGCGACTGTGGCAACAAGTCAAACCTCTCTATGACTCGCTCTACACCTACACGCGTCACAAACTTTCAGAAAAGTACGGCAAAGACGTCGTGCCAGAAGATAAACCGATTCCGGCACATCTGCTGGGAAACATGTGGGCACAGACGTGGGGCAACGTCTATCCGATACTTGCGCCAGCGAACGCAGATCGCGGCTACGATCTGACCCAGATACTCAAATCGCGTAACACCGACGCCAGGCAAATGGTCCGGTATGGCGAAGGATTCTTTACCTCGCTCGGACTCGAACAACTGCCACCCACATTTTGGGAAAGATCGCTGTTCACAAAACCTGCTGACCGTGAAGTCGTCTGTCATGCAAGTGCCTGGGACATTGATTTTGTAAAAGATGTGCGCCTGAAGATGTGTATCAACATCAATGAAGAAGACTTTAGTGTTGTTCATCATGAGTTGGGCCATAACTATTATCAGATGGCTTACTCAAACCAACCATTCCTCTTCCGCGATAGTGCTAACGATGCATTCCACGAAGCGATTGGCGATACGATTGCTCTTTCAGTGACACCCGCGTATCTCAAACAGCTGGGCTTTATTGACAAAGTTCCAGACCAGAGTGCCGACATTGGTTTTCTTCTTAATCGCGCACTCGACAAAGTCGCGTTTCTACCATTTGGCTATGTTGTGGACCAATGGCGTTGGAAAGTGTTCTCAGGTGAAGTTGGACCAAACGATTACAACAAAGCCTGGTGGGACTTACGTGAGAAGTACCAGGGCGTGGTTGCACCAGTACCTCGTAGTGAAACCGACTTTGACCCTGGCGCAAAGTACCACGTGCCGGCGAATACACCTTACGCACGCTATTTCCTCGCGGCTATTCTGCAGTTTCAATTTCATCGGGCGCTTTGTCGCGAGGCTGGCTTCAATGGTCCACTGTATCAGTGCTCAATTTATGGCAACAAACAGGCTGGTGAAAAACTGAAGGCCATGCTTGCGATGGGTTTGAGCAAACCGTGGCCCGAAGCATTGAAAACACTGACCGGTGAAGACAAGATGGATGCAACGGCAATCATCGATTACTTCGCACCCCTAAAGAAGTGGCTGGATGAACAAAACGCTGCTAAATAGCAGATGTCCGACATGCTTTAGCTTGTCGTCACTTAACAGAGAAATATCTTGAGGCGGAAAGAGATCATTGGTCATTGTTCATTTTGACATTTCTCATGTGGCATTTTCTCAAATCGATACTTGTCAACGCTCAAAGAGAGAAGGGCAAATGAGAAATGTCTAATGATCAATGACCAATGAAAAGGGGTCATTGGACCATCTCAAATGATCCAATGACCCATTGTGTTGTAAATTGCCGGGAGTTCGACAAGCTAAAGCATGTCGGACACTAGCGTGTCGGACACGCGCCTTACATTCTTACTTACCAGGGATTGCGACCATTACCCCAGCGACCATTGTTCCCTCGACGATTGTATCCACCGAACCTCTGAAAGCCCTCTCTGTAACCCTGCGCAAAGGCATCACGGAAGATTTGCTTGTATTGGCCTCTGTTTCCGTAATACGAGCTGTATCCGGCAGATCCATCTTTCCAGTAGTGTGAGCGCTGCGGGCTGAAACTCTGACCACGCTGCGCATCTGCGGCGCCGACGTTCATACCGTAGCTGTATCCCTGCTGACGAGCGACCTGAGAGCCGTTGTTGTAACCGTTTCGGTTATACCGATCGTCGCGACGATAACGATCATCACGATAGTCGCGGTCTCTTCCGTAGCCCTGGTACTGTGCGTTGGCGGTCATACTAGCCACGCTCAAAATACCGAACATTGCAAATACCGCCAGTAAATAACCACCAATCTTCTTGTTTGAATTATTCAGTCCCATCTGTTTCCCTCCCTGATAGTTCTCCACGCAACCACTAAGTGGCAAGTGCCGTGCCTGAACGGATTGTGCCCAAAAACCACGTAAAATTTGGCGTTTTCTGGTCCAATTCAATTGGTTTGATACGATTTCGTATGCTCTGCGACTCAGTTGGTTACACAGAAGAAGAACCATTGGTCAGTGGTCATTTGACAATGATCAATTATCAGTTAGGTAACCCTTTAGTCGCATTGCCGCGATCACCACGCTAGCTCTTCTGTCGGAGCGCGTACGTCCTCGTGCGCTAACTCACGCAACATTCCAACTAAGGAAATCAATTAGGCCAGAGAATCATTGGTCATTGAGAATGATCAATTATCAATTGGGTAGGAGTTCAACCGACGGGAAACAATAAGGGCTATTCTATTCTTTTGACTGGAATCTTGCGTGACTTAGCGCACGAGGACGTACGCGCTCCGACAGAAGAGCTTGTGTCGTGATCGCGGCGATGCGACTAAAGGGTAACCTAATTGATAATTGATCGCTGTCAATTAACCAATGACCAATGATTCTTTTTCACGCAGGCCTTCGCAAGTACGACCGAAGCTCCGGTCGAGTCGCCTTCCTCACAAGCGCCGCTTTAGCTTTCCACTCCATAGCGCGACTCAACTCGGTAAGAAATTTTGTCTCACCAGATTCGAGTGACGCGATTGGGGCACCATCTTGATACAGCACTCGATTGCTTGTGTGCGCAGTCACTCTATTACCGACCGTAATCACACCAACAAGATTCAGCGGATCCGCAGCACTTACCGAAATCAAACTTTCCTGCACTGCAGCTCGTCGAATTGAACGCAGCAACCCAATTGCCTCGGGGAGAGCAAACTGTTCACCTGAAATTCCTCCGACGAATCTTCCTCCGCGAATCTCTCCACGAGCCTCGAGGCGATGATAGATGCGCAATAACACGCGCCAAGGTATTACAACCCCCTCTCGCTCAAGCAGTCGTTTAAAGACAACCCCGTAGCGTCTGAGCAAGACCCACGCAACCTGTTCAGCTGTTTCCGGGTCGACTGTCTTTTGAGCTGAACTCTGACGAACATCCAGCTCATTTCTTTCCAGAATCGACCAGCGGCCAGCGCTCGCCATCTCATAAACAGGTTGGCGCTGTTTGCGGCGAGCCGCTGCCTGGGTCTTTTTACTTCCCGGTGTCAGCAACGCTCTCAGACCGGCGAAACTATCTGAAACAACAACACCATTGGCGACTAATTCGGCGAGAGATTCTTCAACCTGACTCCGCAACAGCTCTGTGTTCTCGACGATATCGGTAAAGAACGATGCGCCACGGTTGCGCAAGTAATCATGGACCACCTGAGTCGTAGTCGAAAACTGAGCCTCGTTCTGAGATGGCTGAGGAAATACCGATCTCCAGAGGGAGAAATTCTTACGACGTAAGAGCGCGATTGGCGTATTACGTACGGGCCCCGAACCACGAGCCTTATCGTTACCATTCTCCTGTCCTGATCGAATTGGTGATGTGAGTCGTGCCCAAACAACCTCGCCAGACAAACACAACGCATCGAGCCATGCCGGATCGTACTCCACCAAACGAGCAGGCAGCAGTTCACCTTCCCAGGCTGCAGCGGGCGCTTCGAAACCTTCAAGCTGTTCGATAACTGCTTTTACACTCTCCGCACCTTCCATCTGATGCTCAGGCGCAACCTTCTGCCATGCCAATAGGAAGCGCACAAAATCCGCGCTCGCAACCGGTTCAATCTCCTGACGCAAGCGGTTCAGTGTGTAACTGTGGATGCGAGCTAGCAGACGACGGGCCGACCACTCAGTCTCGGTAGTTCCTGGGGTAAAGTGACCTCGAATTACAAAGCCTTCAGCTTCCAGCTTCAGTAGGGCCGTCTCAACTTCAAGTCTGTTGAGAGCAGAAGAAGTCATGAGCTGTTGAACTGTAACTGGACCAAGCCCCTCCAAACGTCCGCGAAAAACTTCAACCAAAGCCTCTTCAAAGCTCCAGTTGGTACGCGCGACACTCTCTGGCGCGGCAATCCTCGGCTCAAGAGTGGAGTCCTTGTAGATAACACCGATCTGAGGTAAGCGTTCGGCAGCCACCCATAGTTTCTTCTGCCCTATTGTTGATTCAGATTCGAGAGGCGACGCGATTGTGAGCACAGCAGCACGACGATCAGCTTTCAATTCTGAGAAGAATTCAACCCACTCGGCACCTTCCTCATCAGTGACATAACCTAACTCGACCAAAGCATCGTGTAATTCGTCAGCATTTCTGGGGTCAGGCCACACTTCATTCCGCACTCGCTCAATTGCTGCCTGATCGAGTTTACCCATGTCGCTCGCCGTTTCTGGATCGAGCCAGCGACGTTGAAAGACTGCTCGCGTCCGGCGCTCTTCAAGTGGAGCATCGTCGAGATATGCGTAAGGCCGAGCGTTAAGGATTTCCTGAGAAAGTGGCGACGCCTCAATCACGTCGCGACCAAACAAGTTCTTTTCGTTTCGTTCAATCGACGCCAACAACTGCTCCAGGCCTTCGATGTCCATGGCCTCTTCTAGACAATCTCGCACAGTTTGGTCGACCAACGGATGCGCAGGAATCTCACGCTCGCCAGTAGGTAAGTTTTCAAAGCAGGCTACCTGATCCGGAAAGATCGCCGTTAGCAAGTCTTCGGCGTCCATTCGTTGAAGTTGGGCCGGGATTTTCTTGCCACCACGCCGGCGAAGGATGGCTAGTGAGCGCGATGCATTCCAACGCCAGCGAATATTCCACATCGGCGCATCAAGCAACGCCTGACACAACAGTTGACGAACCGTTTTTGAATTCAGGTAGTGGAAAACCTCGTCAAGTGGAAAGCTGTGAGTTGGGCCAAGCGAAAGGACTATCGCATCTTCGGTCGCGGCCGCCTGCAACTCAAAATTGAATTTTCGACAGAATCGTTTCCGGAGTGCGAGGCCCCAGGCGCGATTCAAACGGCTACCAAACGGCGAATGTAAAACGAGTTGCATGCTGCCGCTATCGTCGAAAAATCGCTCCAATACCAGATTGTCCTGAGATGGCATTACCCCCAGCACTGCTTTGGCGCCGGCAAGGTATTCAACGATTTGTTCCGCAGCTGTGCGACTAATCCCTACTTCATCTGTGAGCCAGCTAATCGCTGAGTCCAGCTCCAAAGTAGCGGTTAGACCATCCGAAGGCTCTTCAGCTGTGACCTCGTTTGTTGAAGGGAGAACGATGCGCGCTGCAATCTCATCACGCAATCGGGATACTGACAGCGAAAGTTCTTGTGTACGAGCCGGAGCTTCTCCTAACCAGAAGGGTATAGTCGGAGGTTGACCGTGCGCATCTTCAACTCGAACCTTCCCTTGTTCAACTCTCAGTACCCGCCATGAAGTGTTGCCCAGCTGAAAGATATCGCCTTGTAGACTTTCAATGGCAAAGTCCTCATTAACAGATCCGATCACCAGGTCGCTTGGCTCAAGCACGACTGCGTAGTCGGCAGTATCAGGAATAGCGCCGCCTGACGTGATGGCGGCGAGTCGAGCACCTCGACGGCCCCGCAATCGCTGGTTTACTGCATCATGATGCAAATAGGTCGAGCGGCGACCTCGTTTTGTCGAGAACCCCTCGGCCAGCATTCTCACAATCGCATCAAACTGCTCGCGTTCAAGTTTGCGATACGGATAAGCGTTTCTCACCGTGCGAAACAGGTCGTCTTCCGTCCATTCTTCCGCTGCGACTGCCGCCACAATTTGCTGAGCGAGAATATCGAGTGGTTGTTCAGGAATCTCCAGATGGTCCAACTCGCCGCGTCTAACCGAATCGACGATAGCTGCCGTCTCAACTAACTCATCACGTGAAAGTGGGAAGATCCTGCCTTTGGGAAAGCCTTCCACTGTATGATTCGAGCGTCCAACACGCTGCAAAAAACTGGCGATCGATCGTGTCGAACCCAGTTGGCAGACAAGATTTACATCTCCAATATCGATTCCCAGTTCAAGCGACGCTGTAGCGACAAGCGCGCTCAACTCGCCCGCCTTTAATCTCTGTTCCGCAGTTAAACGTTGTTCGCGCGCCAAACTTCCATGGTGTGCAGCAATATTCTCGTCACCAATCCGCTCACCCAGATGTCGCGCCAGTCGCTCCGCCAGGCGACGTGTGTTTACAAAGACAAGCGTAGTTTTATGCTGACGAATCAGTTGGGCCAGGCGATCGTAAACTTCATTCCAAACTTCACCTGACATAACGGCTTGCAGCGGAGACTCGGGCAACTCAAGAGCCAGGTCCAGTTGACGTCTGTGGCCACTATTGATGATTGCGCAATTTGGTGAATTGTCACTGGATAGATTTGCACTGCCGACAAGGAAACGCGCAACTTCCTCGATCGGCCGTTGCGTGGCTGAGAGACCGATACGAACCAGCGAGGCTTTTGCTGCCTCTCCGTTCGAACTGACGCGACTGGCATGTTGTTGTATGAGGTTCTCAAGACGCTCCATCGACAAAGCCAAATGCGAACCTCGTTTATCACCGACCACTGCATGAATTTCGTCAACAATGAGCGTGCGCGCGGTTTCCAGCATGCGCCGGCCGCCTTCGCTGGTCAGGAGGATATAGAGTGACTCCGGTGTTGTGACAACGATGTGCGGCGGACGCTTTGTCATCGCAGTGCGTTCCGAAGCAGGCGTATCCCCGGTGCGCACCAGCGTGCGAATATTGATTTCAGGCAAACCTAGATTGGTAAGTTCCTGCTGGATTCCCTCGAGGGGCATCTGAAGATTTCGTTGGATGTCGTTACTTAGGGCTTTTAGCGGAGATACGTAGATGACGTGGGTTGTGTCATCTAGTTTTCCCTCAAGCCCAAGGCGCACGAGGTCGTCGATAGCGGACAGAAAAGCGGCAAGAGTCTTTCCTGAACCGGTTGGAGCAGCTATTAGAGTGTGCCGTTGCTGTTTGATTGCCGGCCAAGCCTGCACCTGTGGTTCAGTTGCCGAGGGAAAGGTCCGGGCGAACCAGCGCGACACTGCTGGATGAAAAATTTCCAGATTCATAAGGGAGGGTCATTATAAACTCTTCGCGTCAGTTTTGCATAGCTGAATCATGAGCCCAGCCATGAAACAGTGAGAATCCAAGTTTTCAAAATCTAGTTTTTCGAAAACCCGGGATTCGCACTCCGTCAGGAGTGCTATGTTGATAGCCACTCCTACGGAGTGGGCGTGAACGCAGAGAAAAAACGCCATCCATTTTTGAGCCACCGGCATCTCACTTGGGGTGTGTAGTATGATTGGAACTGAACGATGCCTTTATTGATTATCATCTTGATCTCCCTTCTGATTTCGCCAATTATGGATACGTCTAAGACAGATCCATTCCGAGCATGCCTTCCCGCAGAGATATCGCCTGAGATGATCATCTCGGAAGAGTCGACGATCGCAGCCTCTTCAGAAGCAGCAAAGAAACCGCGGACCGTCAGACAGAAACTTGTTGAGTTAAAAGCTCATTGCAAAAACGACAAGCTGATAGACGACAAAGGCAAGGAAATTCGCTTCGTGCAACTGCTCGGCTGTTGGGGGAATCCGCCCGAAGATTACCAGGAGCAGTTAGATCGACAAAAAGCGGAGATAACCAAACTCAAAACGAAGTATACCGTTGTTGAAGTCGCCTGCGCGCAACCAGCCGACCTGAAGAACATTCACTGACCAAACGTTGCGCTGCTGATGCCTCATGTCCCGCACAAAGAGTTTCGGCAGCATCATCAACAATCTCCAAAAGACGTACGGCAAGCCTGCGCCGCCTAAAACGAACGACCCGTTCGAACTCATCCTGCTGGATAACATTGCTTACCTGGTTGATGACAATCGACGAGAACTCGCCTTCGATCAACTTCGCGATTTAGTCGGCCTGCTGCCTGAAAATATTCTGGCGGCGCCAATCGAAGATCTGACAAAGATCACAAAGCTTGGTGGCATGCAGCCTGAGCGTCGAGCATGGCGGCTGAAGGAGTGCGCGCAGATCCTGCTCAACGACTTCAGCGGAAACCTGACAAGTGTTCTCCAACTTCCTTTGGCGAAAGCCATCAAGAGTCTGAAGAAGTTTCCATCAATTGGTGAACCGGGTGCGGAAAAGATTCTTCTATTTACTGGTTCCTACCCGATTCTTGCCCTGGAATCGAATGGACTACGCGTGTTGTTGCGACTTGGATTTGGCGAAGAGAAAAAGAATTACGCAGCGAGTTACAAATCAGTAAAGGAATCGTTGGCTAATGAAATCGGGAGTGAGTCTGGACCACTGGTTGAAGCCCACCAACTTCTGCGACAACACGGAAAGGAAACCTGCAAATCGAATCGACCACAATGTACTCGTTGTGTGCTTCGGTCAGACTGTGAATTTTATCGTCGTATGTCCGACATGCTTTAGCTTGTCGTTGTATGTCCGACATGCTTTAGCTTGTCGTAGTGTGTCGACATGCCTCAGCTTGTCGTACGACAAACTAAAGTTTGTCGGACATCACTCGAATTGCTTCTTGAATTGATCAAACTGTTCTCGCAACTTATCCACTTCTGTAGTTAGCGCATCAACTTTTTGTTCAAGCCTTTCAATTTGCTCAGAACCGGAACGTCGCTGGGGACTCACTGTTTTCTCAATACTGATCACAGCTTCGATATCGACTTCGCCAGATAGAAGATGAGCAAAGCGGACTTCTTTTTGTCCAGGCTGTCGTGGCAATCGAACGACCAGCGGGTCCATTTCACGATTCATTAGTCCATTGAGCGTCTGCTCAACTTCTTCCAGCCCTGAAAACTCATGAAGTCTGGAAGCGGTACCACGCATCTCACCTGGAGTTTGAGCCCCGCGCAACATCAGTACGCACATCAGTGCCATTTCGGCATGATTCAAATGCATCACTTCCGGCATGACGTGTTTGTACTTTGGCACTCTACTCGTGCTGCCGTAGAAAACGTAGATCAAATTCTTTTCGCGCAGACTTTCTACGGCTTGCGCAACCTGGTCTTCGGAGTAGCTACTCACCGGCTGTCTATTGTTCTTTTGATTGCATGCAAGAGTCAGCGAGTTGAGAGTGAGTGGATAGTACTCAGGAGTGGTGACTTGTTTCTCAACGAGTGAACCTAGTACGCGCGTTTCAATGTCCGTAAGTATAGTTGGCACAATTAGAAGTTTTAGAAATCAAATTGAAGTCAGAACTGGAGCGTTAGCGCTACGCCCACTCTCACAAACTGTCGAAATCCCACCAACGGCAGTTAGTGGATGGTTCAGATGCTTTCTACAAACGACGATTTCTTTATCCTCCGGCGCGCTCCGCGCGCAGTATTGAGTGATCACGCTCGAGTAGAAAGCATCTGAACGATCCACCAACTTCCGTTGGTGGGATTTCGACTTGTTGCATGTCGCTCTTGGACTTCTCACGCACTCGAAAGTGTCGCAAGGAATGCTACGTCACGATATCGTCGTTACCGCTCCTGCCCTTTCAAAAACTCATCCGCGATCGCTCGCACTGACGCAGCATCCTCGTACTTGCGAACCGTAACACCAACACCCCCGGCAATCATTGCGGATAATGATCGACCAGTCCCAATTCGAAACAAACATAACACCGGCTTACCCCACTCAGTAGCTTTACCGATTTCATAACCTACACCTAGACTGGGCGTCGTCACTTCAGCCACCAGTACATCACAAGTCCTCAACCACGAGAGGTCACGATCGTGTATGTACTTATCCTCTAAATCCTCTCCGGTAACAGCCAACTCCGAATTGCCAATGTGCTCGGTAAGCACCATTCCGTAGTCACCGAGCACATTGATTATTTCGCGATAGAGAGTCCAATCCTCTCTACCGCCTCTGATAGATCCAGCAAAGTAGATCTTCACTGATCCTCGTCGTCAGCACTCGGCCGTGGACCAGCTTGCCCGCGTGGCTCGGTACGACCAGCGCCGAGATTGTCGTAATTCAAGGCAGCGTTAAAAATCAGGAAAAACTCACCTTGTGTTTGATGCCGCCACATTGGATTGGTCGCAAACATGACGACGTGTCCCTTGCCCACTGGAACGTCTACGATTGCCGGTCGATTGGCGAGTTCAGAGCCGCCAGCAAGCATACCGCTAATCAGTAAGGCTTTTTCGTCAGTAGCAAAACGCATGACAACACGTGGACGAAGTTGTGGTGGCACAAAGAACGGACTCTCCCGCTGGTCTGCTGTTGGTTGATCTGGATTCGGACGATTCGCCGGATCAAGCGGCCGTGGTTGTGGCATTGCCTGGATCACGTCCGGATCATTGACGCCGCCTCGACCCGAAGCGCGTCCTGAACCACCCGCTCCACCTGGTCCACCTTCTCCACCACCGCCACCTCCACCAAAGCCGCCGCCGCCACCTGCGGCAACCTGAAACAATGGCGACTGGCTAAAGTAAATCGGTAAACCGGCGTCGTAACCGTAGGCAATTGGACTCTTACGATCCGAGAAAGTCGAGTTATAGATTGAACCACGTGCTTGTAATTTGTCCGCTGGTTGAATGGATACACCAGTCGTGATGCCGTAGTCGATTGGTATCTGCGAGATTCCACCAATCGTAATGAATAACCCACCGCCTTCGATGAATCGCTGTAAGTTGGCAACTCCGACTACACCCATTCCACCACGCATGTCGTCAGTTTGATCTGGCGAGTTTGCGAAGTTTGGTGTCAACGCTGACCCTTTCCACGGAATCGGATCACCGCGCATTGGCATTCCGTTAACCAATGTTTGAGCCGAACCTCCAACCGGTGGAAAGATCAATACGTCAAACTTCTCGCGCAGGTTGGGAGTGTTGCGAATCACCTGGTCGGAGATGTAAGAGTACGGAATCTGTAGTCGATCAAATTCAATGCGGTACCAACCCTCGTTCTGCGTATTGGTCCAAGTGTGAACAATTGCAATCCGAGGTACTGCGATTTCGTGCAGCTTAACGTCAGGAAACTTGTCGATGCTTTGTGCTTTGAGACCGAGTTCAACCACCGCTGACTCTAAGCGCTGTTTCAAGTCGGCAGGATTACCTTCGGTTTTGATGATGAAGGAGCCTGTGTTGAACTGTTGTTCACCAACTTTGAATGAGTCTTCCGCGGCATTCATCTTCACGTCTTTAAGTCGGAAGCGCAGCGTTGCAAGAGTATTGTCGGTGTTGTGATTGATTACGTAACCGACCGTTGAAGCTGTTGCAGTCAGCTGGCCCTTGACCTTCGCGTCCGCAGTCAACATCTCCATCGGAGTGTCAAGAACCGACTTATCGGTTATGCGAACCGTTTTGACGTTTCGCATCGCACCAATTGTCCAACCGGTATCGTCGTAGGGAGCCGGGTCAGTCACATTGTAATACTGCGTATCAAGCAACATATCAGCCATACGCGAGTAGGGCTGGTCCATACGGACGATGTAAGAGCCGGCCGCGTACTTTTGGTCCTTAACCGTAAACTCCTTGGTGGCTCTATGAATTTCGATACCCTGCATCCGCATGAGATTGACCATGTCGGCGGCTTCCACAGGTCGAGGCGTGTCGCCAGGTATTATGTAAGCGTATGGTCCTTCGTTGGATGCCTTGGCGACTGCCCGCTTGCTCTTCAGATAGAAGTTATTCAAAAACCGCTGTGTATCTTTGGCGACAAAGTTCATCGCAAACAGGATTGCCGACTGTTGCATGTTGACGTTGTTACGCATGGACCAGTTCACGCGCGGGAATGGAGGATTCGGTCGATACCAGACTCGCGATGTTTGATTCGCGGCAAGCGTTCTCTCGCGCGTGTCTGCACCACCGTTTCCAAACGTTTCATAGAAACGGCCGATGGAGTTGTGACCTGTTGCGATGTACAACATGTAGTTTGGCGCCCAACCATCGTAGAAGCCGTGGGTCCAAACACCCGGCACACCACGTTTTGTCATCTCTTCAATTTCGTGATAGGCGAGGAGTTGAAATTCGTCTATGGCAAGCGGATCCAACCAGGCGTTATACGGTCCGGTACCGGTCATTGTGTAGAGATAAGGGACCGACTCGTGTAGATCGTGCAGAACAGTCGGGTGATATTCGAGAAAGGTCTTCATCTGGTTACGAGTGAGAGCCAGTGCGAGACCGAGTCCATCGCGATTGTTGTCGTGCGCAACGTACTTACCCCAGTAGAGCAAAGAGGGCATCGCCTTGCCAGGGTTTGCTTTGCGATAGTTGTACAGATCGACCATGCGGTCGCGACCATCAACCTCAAGCGCCGGAGTGATCATCACGATGACGTTCTTGCGAATATCATCAATGAATGGTGAGTCTTCAACTGCAAGACGGTAAGCCATCTCCATCAACATTTCTGGTGAGCCTGTTTCAGGCGAATGAATCGATCCGGACGCCCAGTAGAAAGGCTTACCCTCTGTGACAAGCTGATGGGCTTCGGTCTCGGTGATTTTTCTTGGATCGGCGAGCTTTGCAGTGATCTCTTTGTATCGATCAAGTTTTGCAAGATTTGCTTCGTCGCTTACAAGGACGAGCATTTGCTCGCGTCCTTCTTCACTTTTTTCCGGAGCGATTAGCACTCGGACACGAGGACTGGCTGCCGCGAGCTCGCGGTAGTAACGATAGAGATCTTTCGTATAGGTCAGCTTATTTGGAGTACCAACCGCGTAGCCCAGAACTTTCTCCGGAGAAGGAACTTTGTCTGAGGCCGGAATGTGATCCACCAGCTCCGTCATAAAGTACTTCTCAGTGGTGTACTCAGCGATCTTGGCGCCGTACGCGGTGTCGACTGGTGATTTTGGCGTTGTATATTTGGGATTAACCGCCGCTGATTTTGTTTCCGTTCTTGTGCTCGCAGTTCCCGCTGACTCGGAACTTGTAGCATTACGAGCTGGTGTTTGAGCAGTTGTGGTAAATGCAGTTGCGGTTATCAAGAACGCGAGCGCAAGTACAATGTTTGATAATTTGGGGCACATGGTTTTCTCCTCAGAGCAAAGGACTCGCCAGAAATTCGAATCCTGAAGTATCGAGATCAAAGCGATGAAAGCAGTTGGGGCTTTTGGGTAAAGCGTTCTAAATAGTTATTAAGTGCGTCACAACTTGTAATCTAACACCGAAGGTGTTGGCTAATTCCAGCCCAGGGTTTGCTTTGAAACCCTGGGAATAGTGAAACAGCTAGTTTAGTCGCAACTCTGAAGGAGTTGCGACGGTTTTCGATTACCGGATAACGACGTAACGACGACGCAACCCTTTCAGGGTTGCGATTAACCGACGGAGCGCGACTGATTACCCAGGGTAGCCAAAGCGCAACTCTGGGCTGGAATTAGCGAACGCCTTCAGCGTTAAGACTCTGTTAGACAAGAGAACAGGATCGCTAGGTCGTAGAGACGCAGAGAAGTTCCGTGCAGTTACAAATCCTTCGCACAGCGAAAGCCACTGGTCATCCAGCGCTCGTGAGCATGAAAGAAATTTCTGTACGTCGATCTGATGTGCACTTGGGGCGTTGCGAATGATCCGCCGCGCAACACCTTCTGATTGACGAACCACTTGTCGTTGTATTCATCAAACTCAGACTTGAAGCCTGGGTACGGAACGTAATCAGACGTAGTCCACTCCCAAACGTCACCGATCATCTGCTGACAGCCATATGAGTTTGCACTGTCAGGATACGCGCCAACAGGCGCCACCGACCAGAGTTCGTTTTCAAATAGATTTGAGTTGTGGATATCAGGCCGCTGATCACCCCAGGGAAAGGCGTGGCGTTTGTTGTGGGGATCTTCACACGCCGCTTTTTCCCATTCCGCTTCAGTAGGTAGACGCTTGCCAGCCCATTTTGCGAATGCAGAAGCTTCAAAGTAACTAACGTGGCAAAGGACATCCTCAGCCCTGTCGACGGCGCGGTGAAGGCAGCCAAAGTCTCTAATAATCCACTCCTCCTCAACTAACTCCCAGTAGAGTGGCGCCCTCCAATGTTCGCGGTTGACGATCTCCCATCCTTCTGAAAACCACCAGCGAAAGTTTTCGTAACCGCCATCGCGCATGAATTCCAGGTAGTCGCCCACGGTTACCGGGGCTTTATCAAGTGCGTAGTCTTGCATAAACACCTGGTGAGCAGGCTTCTCATTATCAAACGCAAACTCGCTTTGGTCTTCTCGTGGATGACCCAACCAGAACAGTCCGCCCTGGATCTCCGCCATTCCAGTAACAGAAGCTGACGAAGCTGGTTTTGACTTTAAGGGTGCGTCGAATTGATCACACAGCAAGTGCTTGATGTCATAGACCAACAGTTCCTGGTGCTGCATTTCGTGTTCAAGACCTAAACGAACCAGTGAGTCAACATCCTGATGATCAGTACCTGCCTCAAGGAACGCGAGCATCTGGTCATCGATATGCTGCCGATACGCAACAGTCTCCTTCACGGTTGGGCGTGATTTAGTTCCACGTTTTGGTCGTTCGATGCGGGCACCAAATCCTTCGTAGTAGGAATTGAAGTAGAAGAGAAAATCATCAGAGTAAATTCTGTAACCTGGTTTGTTTGCCTGGAGTACTGTTTCAAAAAACCAGGAGGTATGACCGATATGCCAGCGTGCCGGACTCATAAACTCGGCGGTTTGAATTACGTAATCCTCGATTTCGAGCGGCGCTACGATTTGCATCGTGCGCGCGCGCACTTGCTTGTAGAGTTCGACAAGAGTTTGCTGGCGAACGGATTCCCTGATGGTGGAAAGCATTTTGTACTCCGCGTGATTTACTCAGATGATACTAGTTCACAACTGCTTCAGCCAGCGTGAGGTAGGTGCTGGCACTTCGTTTTGTTGCTGAGGCCACCGCCTTGCGCGGTGGGTTCTTCACGTTTGTTGCTACTAAACCCGCGTCAAAACCAACAGCTGAGGCCACCGCCTTGCGCGGTGGGTTCTTCACGTTTGTTGCTGCCGAGAACCGCCAGCCTGAGACTCCACCGCACAAGGCGGTGGGCTCACTGCAAGTAGCCACATTCCAGGTGTAGCAACGAACCTGAGACACCACCGCGCAAGGCGGTGGGCTTATAAGCCAGAAATCAACCTACTGTGCTATCTCGTGAGTCCATTCTATGTAATTCTTTGCGTTAAACTTCCTCCCCATGCTGCCAGAAGTCATGTAACGCAACGTGCCAAATATCTCCCTTTCAAACCAGGGACGATCGTGTTTACCAAAACACCACAGAATACCGGCATAAGAATTTGGGTCCCTCCCATCAAGCGCATACTTGTTGTTCAAATGCACTAGCAACTCAAATGCCATCTCATAACTTCGTTGCCATGCGATCACTTTCTTGCCCCAGAGCATTCGCACGTAGTTGTGCATCTCACCCGTCTCAACTAATTCGCGCTGCGCCGCATTCCAGAGTTCGTCGTATGTTTGAGCCGCCTCTATCGTCTCAGCGTCAAGCAGGTCTGGTCGTTTGTCATCTGCATGATCACGCATTGTCTTCAAGGCCCATGCCGGAAGTGCTTTCAATGAATCGTAATGAGGGTTGTAACGGGTCAGGTTAAACGAGAGTTCACGACGAACGATTGCCTCTTCAAGAAATGCTTCCTTTCCTGCCTTCCTTGCTGATGACCGCTCGACAGCTTCGACTACTTCCTGAATCGAGAGAAAACCAAAATGAAGATAGGAACTGAGTCTTGAACTTCCATCAACTGAAGGTTCGTTCCGAGTTTCGTCGTAGTAAGGCAGGATATTGTCTACAAAGTGCTTCAAGCGTTTACGGCCGTTTGCAGTTCCTCCGTGATATAGGGTCGACGCTTTAACAGAGTGATCAATGTCACAGTCACTAACGAGTTTCTCAATTCTTGCTTCGGAAACTACGGTCTCGGGACAATCGACTTCCAAGTGTGGATTAGACTTTTTTAGCCTGAGCGTAACTATTCGTCCCGGTAAATCAGGAAGTAAACGATTGATCTTGGGTCTGATGGTTCGAGCTGCAAACTCTTCCTTAGGCAAAGCAGACATTGGCACCATCCCGTTTGCGTCAACAGCAAACACGCGTAGTGGCAACTTGGCAATTTTCTCGTTATGTCTTGGAATGATGAAGCAGGGATAGTCGTCGGTCACCAGAAGTGCTGCCTCTTTAGCAAGACGTGCGACAGTATTTTTCGGATCACGCTTGTTCCGCTGGAGATAGAAGACATATCGAATTCCCCGTTTAGCAAATTCGACCGCCTTCTCCGCAACACCTTCCAGAACGAACGTATGAATACGATCGTTCGCCCACGGGTAATAAAACTTTAAGCCTTCGTAAACGACGAGTGGCAGACCTCTTTCGTTTGCTAACTCGATTGCGAAGTTCAGCGCATAGTTATGGCTCGCGCGTTTGAACATCTGCATCCAGTAAAGAACGTAGTGACCTTTTGAGTTTTCCGGAGAATCGTTAAGTTTGGTTACCCTATTTGAAAGATCCATTTACGTTCCCCTTCAGTACCCCTGCCAGCGCCTCAAGCTCTTCTAGTCGGACCGCGTACGTCTCGCGCGCTAACGTGCCCTGAAGACACGATTTGACAGACATGGTTTCGAACGTTAGCGCACGAGACGTACGCGGTCCGACAGAAGAGCTTGAGGGTGCCGGCGAAGGATGCTACTAAAGGGAAGCTCACCTTACATAGATCGAATACCCCTGCTTCGTACTGACGCGAGCTATTCGTCGGGCCCAGGGGTAACTTTTCATTAGTTTGGCCAGCAAGGTTGTAGCCATTTCCTCAGGAACAGCGATCAACATCCCCCCAGCCGTTTGTGGATCATAGAATAACTTCAACAACGTCTGATCAACTGCAGGGCTAACTTCTATATCGTCGCCGACATATTCGCGATTTGTCTTATCTCCACTCGTTAACATGCCTGCTGCCGCGAGTTCAAATGCGCCATCAATTAACGGCACGGCGCCAGCGTCAAACTCGATTGTGACTTCACTCGCCTTTGCCATCTCCCACGCATGTCCAAGTAGCGAGAATCCCGTAACGTCAGTAGCCCCCTTCACATTAAACTCGCGCATCGCTTCAGCAGCGTACTTGCCGGGCGTCAGCATTGTTTCAACCGACTTCTGTACGACTGCCTCGTCTGCAACTCCTCGCTTTATGCCTGTGGAGATCACCCCAGTGCCAATCGGTTTGGTCAGGATAACGACGTCGCCAGGGCGTGCTCCGGAATTCTTCGCCACTTTGTTGGGATCGATAACACCTGTCACTGAGTAACCAAACATTATCTGTTCGTTATCAACGCTATGTCCGCCGATCAGCGTCACGCCATATTGAATGAGTGTATCGAGACCACCCCGCATGATGTCGGCAAGAATGGCAGGATCAACGCCCTTCTTTGGAAAGCAGGTAATGGCCATGGCTGTGATTGGTGTTCCCGCCATTGCCCAGACATCATTAATGGAATTGAGTCCCGCAATGCGTCCATAGACAAACGGGTCGTCGACAATTGGCGTGAAGAAGTCGAGTGTTTGCACGAGGGCAAGGTCGTCGCGAAGGCGGTATACTCCGGCGTCGTCGGCTTTATCAAAACCGACAATCAAGTTTGGATCATGAGGTTGTTTGGGTAGCCCGCTCAAAACTTGAGCGAGTAAGCTTGGGCTAAGCTTCGCCGCTCAACCAGAGCACGACACCATCTCTGTCAGACGCATCGCGTTTACCTCCCTTCGTCATATTTAGACCATCAGAACCTGGTTCAAAACAATTTTCATGGCAAAATCTTTTCCGCGCAAGCGACGCGTAGTGAGGTCATGAGTTTGGCCGCGCAACGGCGGCGTGACTTCTTCGCCGCGTAGCGGCGGCTGAATTTAGCGCGGCGTTTTAACGCCGGGATTGTTGGCTTATTAGCTCGCGTCGCATAGCGACGCTTGAGATCTGTTCAGGCGTCGCTATGCGACGCAAACCCTTGCGCATGCGATCCCGGCGTTAAAACGCCGGGCTAAATTCAATCGCCGCTACGCGGCGGAGAAAAAATGACGTAAGCGGATAACACGTCCACGTGAGCCTGATCCAATTGTTTTTTTCGGGCCCGACAGCTATAAACAGGCACTCCCCTCGTAACAAGACTACGGAGGACACCGCTCATGCATTCCCAGACGTTCCCAACCAAACGGGTCTCGATCGTTCTGTTTATCCTTACTTCCTGTCTCCCTCTTTCTGCCCAATCGCCGGAACTCGTCAGTCATTTTGACTATGACAAGTCTGCCCCTCTCGATATCAAAACTATTAGTACTGAAAAACGTGGAGACGTCACTGTCTACGATATCTCTTACGCAAGTCCCAAAGGTGGAATTGTTCCAGCGTATCTTGTGGTTCCGAAAGGAAAGGGTCCGTTTGCAGGCATCATCTGGGGCCATTGGTACTGGCAGAACTCTGAAATGCGTAATCGCAAGGAGTTCCTCGATGAGGCTGTCGCTATTGCGCCATCAGGAGTGGTGTCGTTGTTGACTGATGGGCCAGTGGCCCGACCCGGACACGTCGAGGATCGTACACCTCTGAACGAAAAACAGTTCGACGACTTGTTGCAACAGGTGATCGACATGCGACGAGGCGTCGACTTACTCCTTGCGCGCGACGATGTGGACGCAAAGCGGGTCGCTTTTGTCGGTCACAGCTACAATGCTGCGATTGGTGCAATACTCAGCGGAGTTGATCGTCGATTCAAGGCTTTCGTATTGATGGCCGGTGGCCTTTCGGACGACGTCGCACTAAGAACACCTCAATATCAGCGGTTTAGAGAGCGAGTTGGCGTTGAGAAGTTCGATGCCATTGCCAAAAAGTATGACTGGCTCGACCCTGGAAAGTTTGTTTCTCATGCCGCACCCGCCGTAGTGTTCATGCAATTCGCCACTAAGGAAGATTTCTTAACTCCAGAACTAGCGCATGAGTACGAGAAGGTAGTGAGTGAACCTAAGCGATTCAAGATATACGAAGCCCCACATTCACTGAACCGAGAAGCTCGTCGAGACCGTATCGCATTCCTGAGTGAAGAATTGAAGCTTAAGAAAGTACCAGCGCAAGTAATTGACGCTGTTCCGGAACTCTATCAGCCACCACGGCCAACTAATTGAAAAGTGCCGTTACGGCACCGCAAGATATGATTAGGAGCGATGTGTGGCGAAAGGAATAATCAGAATTGGGCCAGCGGGTTGGTCCTATAAGGATTGGGAAGGCGTCGTATTTCCCCAAAAACCGGGACCTCGATTTGATCCACTCGAGTACCTGGCGCAATTCTTCAACACAATCGAAATCAATTCCAGCTTCTATCGTCCGCCTGCCCCATCGACTACAGAGTCGTGGGCAAAGCGGGTCGCTGATAATAAGAACTTTACATTCACTGCAAAACTCTATCGTGTATTCACACACGAACGCGGCAAAGCTACTGCGTCAGATAAGAAGGCTGTTCGTACAGGCCTCGACGTACTTGCGAAGGAAAAGAGATTTGGAGCTTTGCTATTACAGTTTCCCTGGTCGTTCAAAAACACTGAAGAGGATCGCCTTTACCTCAAAAAACTAATTGAATCGTTCAAAGCTTATCCACTAGTCCTTGAAGTGAGACACATTTCGTGGAATCAACCAGAGATCTATGAATGGCTGGAAGAGGCTGGCGTGGCGGTGTGCAATATTGACCAACCGCTCTTTAAGAAGTCGATCAAACCTGCAGCGCTAACAACAGCAAACATTGGTTACGTGCGACTTCACGGCAGGAACTACCAAAATTGGTTTCGCGACAGAGCCCCGCGAGATGAACGTTACAACTACCTGTACTCGCTCGATGAACTCGATCCGTGGATTACGCGAATCCAGGAAGTTGCGAAACAAGTCAAAGAGACCTATGTGATAACAAATAACCACTTTCGAGGTCAGGCCATCGTTAACGCACTCGAGATCAAGTCAACGATTGAGGAACGACGTGTGCCAGCACCAGAACCTCTGTTTGCCGCGTATCCTCGCCTTTCCGACTCGGCTTACGATTCGGCTAAAAGCACAAAAAAAGATACGCAATCGCGCAAATTGTTCGAGTGACGCTATTGGTGAGCGATAAGTTGCGCAAATGAGATCGGTAGACCATCCGGATCTAATCCCACCGCGAGTCGAATGCCTTCTCCCTCACGTTGAGTGGGTGGCATTACGAACCGAATCCCTTTTTGCTTCAACTCTTCATATGTCTGGTCGACGTTGTCCACGTTGAAACCAATCGAGCAGGCACCAGCAGTCTTTGACTCGTCGCCAGTGTCCTGGTACTGGCGGGTAACGCCGCCCCCGTGAAGGGCAAAAGTGGTCGAACCGGTAGCAAACTCGGTCCAATCGGGGGACTCAAATTTAAGCGGTAGGCCGAGTGTGTCTCGATAGAACGCCACCGAACGCTTCATGTCAGAAACGATTACCATCGTGTAGTCGATTTGCTTGAACATAGTTGCTCCTTCGCTATCGTTTGCGTGTCTTGGCGTTACCCATGCCAACGATCACGTCAAACTCGTCCTTTGTGAGCGGCATAACTGAGAGCTGCGACTGCCTGATTAGTGGCAGTTGACTCAGACGTTTGTCATAACGAATCGCCGCCAGTTGCACCGGGGTCGACAACGGCTTAACCGGTTTGAGATCCACGGCAACCCATTGCGGATCATCAGCGGTGGGATCGGGGTATGCCGATTTCACGACTTCAGCGAGACCAACAACTTCTTTTCCTTTGCCGGAGTGATAGAACAGCACTCGATCGCCAACCTTCATATCCTTCAGATTGTTTCGCGCCTGATAGTTTCGCACACCCGACCAATCAGTGCGGCCATCCTTTACAAAATCATCCCACGAGTACGTTTCAGGTTCCTGCTTGACCATCCAGTAGTTGCCTTTTGTCGACTTCTTCATAGTCATTGTTCTCGTTTTTGTTTGACTCAATTTGTAGCCTAATGGAAACCGCACACACTCATTCGACCCAGTGGTACAGATAGGCGAAGCAATCTACAATGGATGTCATTCGATTCCAAATGCCGGAGGAGACCCAATGCTCAAAGAAGGATCTACAGCGCCTGCTTTCAAAACGACCGACCAAAACGGAGACGAGGTTAGTTTAAAAGACTTACGTGGTCAGAAGGTTGCGCTCTACTTCTATCCAAAAGACGACACACCGGGTTGCACAAAAGAAGCATGCTCGTTTCGTGATGGTTTTTCAAAGTTCAAAAAGCGGGGAATCACAGTGCTTGGGGTATCGCCCGACAGTGAAAAGTCTCACCAGAAGTTCATAACAAAGTACAAGCTGCCCTTTACCTTGTTAGCTGATACCGATCACTCCATCGTAGAGGCCTACGATGTTTGGGGTGAGAAAAAGTTCATGGGGCGAACTTATATGGGCGTTCATCGCACGACTTTTCTGATCGATGAGAAGGGAAAGATCAAGAAAATTTTTGAGAAGGTAAAACCAGAAGATCACGCCAACGAGGTTTTAGAGGCATTCGCTGATTGATTCTTCGAAAAACTTCCGACGGCGGCTAGGCTGCCACCCAGCCGCCGATTTTTTCGGGTTCACCTTCCGGATTCCTACCTGGCATCAATCCCTGCAAACAACTAAAGGAACTCGGCACATCGCGTTTGCGAGGAGGCAAACGAGGATCGTCCTCCAATGGGGTCGATTCTGCGGAATCATTAAGGAAATACATGCGTGTGTTATCGACAACCTGGGTACGGATTTCGCGTGTCCATAACAGCAGGTTGGCCAGGGCATCGCCTATCTCATCTTTGCCAAGTTTTGTTTCCTGAGCAATTTCACGTTGGGTTCGAGCGCCCTTGCGAATTGAGTCGCGCACGCGTTCAACCGGTGAGAGCTTGCTGTTTGACCTAACGTGGTAATGACCACCGGATCCATTGTCCGACGAGAGGTCAGTCTCGGATTGTTGCGCCAACCGCTTTCGTGCTGTTTTGTATTCCTTCAGAGCTCTGCGACTCTGAGTAACCTTATTACGAATACAACTCTTACAATAAAGATTGCGGCCATCCTTTCGGGCCCGGCAAATTCCAAACTCGGTAACAGGTAAATCGTTAGAACATATTGGGCAGTGCTTTGACTCCATTGCCAACTCTGTTCCTTCTATCATTCTCTCGCGCTCCCCTACATCAAACTCTCGCATGCGATCGTTCCCTCAGACAACACGTCACCTCACTCCGGTCTTGACCCAACCGGCGTCGTAGTTCGATTTGAGATGATTGTTTGGCGAAGGGGCCCTAACGATGGGCGATCACCGAGATTGCCATGCGTAACTTCATGTGAAGGTACGCCCCACTGTTTTACCTGAGTTAAATTCGACGAAGGCTTCCGGGCAATTGCGAGACGATATGAGAGCGAGTAAACCTTCCCACGAAATCCAAAACCAGGCCGCTGATCCAAACTTGTTAGGCAATCCTCTTCAGCGAGGGAATCGCATTATAGTGATCGAAACTTTTTTTGCAACCCCTTTTTCAGAATTCATTCGACTCAAAATCAACTCGAAAATTTTGCGAGGCTGCAGGACGAAAAAACTCTATTTTCAAAAGCGCAAACTTCTCTCTTGAGTGAGGATAGATGATCGCATCGGTACCATCTCATCATTGGATTCTTCTGTTTAACTGTCTTCAACCTGTAAACGTCATTATCGATTTCGTTAGGAAAACTTCGTGAGCAATCAAATTCAAAATAGCGTTCGCCGATCGTTTGGCGCTACCACTGCGTTTGAATTTCTTTGGTCCCACAATAAGTTGAGCAACTTTTTTGTGATCAAGATCGCTTGTTAGTAGTAAACGAAAAGTTGGACCATGCGAGTTGTTGGTTTTCTTACGTCTTTGAGAAAAAGTGGCTCGTTCGATTTGTCACTTCGCACAACGAATTCATCACCTAACAGTAATGAGGTCTCAACGTTCAAGCGCTGGAATAAGCTCTTAACCTACGAAGTAGGTGTAAGCACATGGCGTGGGACGTAAGCCTTAGTGTAATTAGGGAGAGGGACACTGTTGCATTGCGATTGCTGTCGGGCTCGACATTGTGCGCAACCTCTAATTAGACCAACTCCGAAGAGTGATTTGCGATCAACTGTTAATGCGTAAGGCTTTGTTGGTACGCCGCTCGTGTGTGCAAAATGTTGTAAGTGTGCTCTTGTAACAGCTTTGTAAAATCCAGATTCTCGTTTTCCACAAAGATTTCCTCAGAACCTGTGGAAAAGATTTGTTACTAAGAACGTCAACCCTTATTTCGCTGTACTTGATTTTTTCGGTCTTTCAATCTGTAGACGAATTTCAGACCTGACCAAACATCGTCCACTGCACAGATCTTTACGTCGACTAGACCACAGTGAAGGCCGATCCTTTGCACATGAGCGAATGTGAGATCAGTCTCAACTCCAGAACTCTTCTTTGGCCAGGCGACCCAGATCATCCCATTCATAGAAAGCTTCGCTGCTAACTCGGGAAATTCTTTTGCCAGATTTTTTTCGCGCGTTACAAAAGTCAAGATGAAGTCGAGTGGTTTGGTTAACCTTCTTACAATCACAGAATTTTCAGGTAGCACACCAAGTTGATCAAGAAAGTTCTTTGGCGGCTGTACCAATGCGATGCGCTGATTCTCTTTTATTCCCAACTTCTTTGGTAAAGGAGTTCCAGAATACCCAGCCATCCCTTACCTCCCTTCTTTCTTTGGATTCTTTAGACCAGTTCGCAGCTTATTTCTAACCTCTCGTATCACACGTGGCGCCAACTCGTCCGCGTGAGTCCTAACGAAGGACTCGACAACGCTGGGATCTCTTTTTGCGAGTTCTCTCAATGCCCAGGAAAGAGCTTTTACAACCATGTCGTCTCGATCCTGAACAACCATCCTACAGATATGTAAGGTTCTCTCTACATCGCCGCGGCCACCTCGCGCCTTGTTATTCAATGGCACTGTGCTAACCACTGCGGCACGACGCCACCAGCGGTCCTTGGAGTTGGCCCAACGCTCGATCTCAGAAGTACTTATTTGACGCTCTCGCCAGGCTGGACCAGATAAGTAGCAGGCAAATGTATCGACGTCCACCCAACTCTTTATGCCTGCACCGAGCTTCTTTAACTTTTGTGCATTCAGACTCTTTGCCGCAGGCCGATGAAATTGAATCAATTCGTAAGTGAAGAAACGCGGTATACCTTGATCCAACAGATTTAAGGCAAGTTCGATGACTGCAGCTGGTGTGAAGTCCGCAATGCGTTTTGAGAATTTGCGCCGCAGCGAACGGATGTTGGAGGTTGTGTATGGAGTTAGTTTGAGCAGACTCTGGCGTACTTCAACTTCAAGTGCCGGAATTTCGTGAGTCGTCACCAGAGCTTTAGTACCTTCCACCACGTGAATCCAATTACGGTCCAAACGAATATCGTTACGAAAGACACCAGGAGTCCTAACCACCACCAGGTACGCTGGTTTGTGTAGCCCGCTCCGAAATAAATTGGAGCTGGCGTCGTACCATAGTGAGTCAGCGAAGCACCCAGATTTGAGAAATAAGCGAGAGAGAGTACCGCCAGATACGGTGGCGCGCCCGCAGCCAGTATGACTATCAAGAATGGCGTGTACATGGCAGTGGCGTGTGCGGTAATGCTTGCGAACGCGTAGTGGGCGTAGAAGTAGATGAGGAGGAGTACTCCCAGTGCTAGCCACCACTTCCATCCTGTAGTAAGTCCAGCGGCAGTTTCAGCAAATTTCTTCGTGATGCCTGTCTGACCGAGCGCTTCTGCCATCCGCAAGAGCCCGCCATACCAGATGAACACAGCCCAGGCTGCTTTTTCTGTAATTAGGTCCTCCCAATCAAGCACACCGCAGACTAATAAGACACCAATACCTAACATCGCGACCACTGCGTAATGGATTTGGTGATATCCCGTCGTCATCCACAGAATTGCTACGAGACCAAAAACGAGTAGCATCAGCCATTCTGACCACTTCACTGGCCCAATTAGTTTTAGTTCACTCTTTGCGTAATCGCGTGCCGCTGGAGTGTGTTTTATTTCAGGCGGAAAAACTTTGTAGAGAAACAGCGGGACCAGAAAGAGGCTGATGAGTGCCGGTAACAAAGCCGCGATCATCCATCGCGAGTAACTAATCTCAATTCCCGTCACTTCCTTAGCAAATCTCGCGATGATTGGGTTTGATGCTTGGCCCGTCAGAAACATCGCGCAAACAACGACGTTACATTGATAAACCGTCGTCATCAGGTAGGCGCCGAGACGTCGGGCCGTAACGCCTGGTTTCGACTCGTACGCTTCCGCAAGGCTCTTCGCAATGGGAAATATGATGCCCCCGGATCTCGCTCCTGTTGATGGAATGACTGTCGCAAGAACGGCTTCTGTGGAAACCAAAGCGTAGGCAAGTCCAAGTGAATGACGACCAAGAGCTTGAATAAATAGAAATGCGATGCGGCGACCAAGACCGGTCTTGATCATGCCACGTGAAATGAAAAACGCGGCAAGTACCAGCCACACTACCGGATCGGCATATCCAGTTAGAGCTTCCTCGATTTTCAGAACTTTGAAGATTGGAAGCGCGGTAACACCCAGGAGCACCATCGCGCCGCCCGGAATGGGCCGGACGATGGATCCTGTGATGGTGGCCGCAAAGATAGCCAGCAGGCGCCAGGATTCGGCAGTTATACCGGCGGGAACTGGGATGAGCATGATTCCCAACCCAACCAAGAGCACAATCCCCCACCGGACCAACTTGTTGCCCATACCTGATTCTTCTGAAGATTCAGTGATGGGCGCTTTTGGCTTGTCTTGTTCCACTTAGTCCTTCGAAGGAGCGGCCCCTAACGTTTAGGTATCGGCTGATTCAAGCTTGTTCAAGAGAGCGTGAAGGTGCTGTTGCTCTTCAATCGTGGTTTGTCGGCCTAGCTTCCAGTTTTTCTGTGCCAGGTTGAGGAGCACTTCGGCGATGGACTGATTCCCTTCTATTTCTGCGATTGTTTTGACCGATCTGATGAATACCGCATCAGCCCGTTCAGGGGAATCTTTCGCGATTCGGAATGCAATGTCGGCAAGTGCAATACTCCGGCTGTATGGGCGTTCGATTTGATCTGCGAAACTCAAAGCCTGGGATATAGCCTTCTCGAGGTTCTCAGGTTCACTCGCAGTACTCTCGCAAATCGCCAGCCAGTAGGAGCTCTTTTCCGCAGGTTCAGAGAACAGGTCAGCTAGATGGAAAACAACGTCTTGACGACTCGCCAACGCCGCAAGTTGGCCCACCTGTTTGTTAATTGTGAACCGGGTTTCGGCCCCAGTGATTGCTGAAATCGCTTTTTCTGCAAGTGGATAGTTACCGCAAGACGCTGATGACATTGCCAGTTCGGCAAATAAGCCATCACGAACTAAGACATCGCCTGCACGTGAACCAACTTCGTCATTTCCGAGTTCGTACGCCTGGGTTAATAATTCCGTAGCTTCTCTCTCCTGCCCATTTTTGTGGTAAGCCATGGCCAACAAGATACTGGCATCGCAAAACTCCAGCGGATCTTCGACATTACTTAGAATGTCATCAGCTTTCTTGAACTGTTTGACTTGGGCCAACCCTCCCACTATCTGGGCAATTACGGCGCTACTTTCAAGCCCCGACTGCCTCAACTCCTCACGAAGCTCATAAGCCTCCAGATATTTTTGGACCGCCAAATCGTTCTCTCCCAACATATCGCTCACAGAGGCGATCGTTACCAAAGCGTCAAGGCGATCCTCAGGAAACTCCATTTCCGACTCTCGCTGAATTAACGAATCCAGTACCTCGGTCGCTTCAGATAGATTCCCTTTCTCGATGGCAATCGTCGCCAATCGGCCCAACGTGAGCGTTCGAACGCGATCAGTTTCTATGGACTCGATTTGATCAAGCGCATCGTTCATTGAGTCTTTTTGGCCGAGGACGATGGCTATGTTGTTCAAGACAACGTCGCGATTGGCTATTTCAGACGATGCGTCTAATGCTTTTTCGTAATTGCCAACCAAAGCGTATTGCATAGCCACTTGTTCGAGGGCTACATCCCGCATCATCGGATCCTCGATACCGTCCAAAAGCTCATCTGTTTGGTCGCTGCCAGCCTTAATGCCGGTTGCAGCTATTGACCCGAGACTCCGATCTCTGACGTACGGATCGGGGATTGAGTCAGCTAGATCAATGGCACGTTCTATGTCGCCACGCTCGGCAAATTGCACTGCCAGGGCTTCGGCTACATCGTTGTAGCCTTCACCTTCCATCGATTGCGTAGCTGCCACTGCACAATCAAGCAGGTCTAAGGGAGTTTCATCAAGAATATCGTTCATATTTCAAGGTACAGACTCGCGGAGTTCAACGACTTTATTCATGCACAGAAGTAGGATCGGCTCAGACGGTAAGGCTAGAAACTCATGCAGCCCGCATCATAACTTAAATCGTCAAAAGAGTTTGTACTGATGTTGCGGCTGGCACATAGACAGCACCGCGCAGCTTTGACACGATCGCGTAATCGAGAATCATTCGTGGAAGGATCAAGTCTGGATCGACGCCTCGAAAGTCTGAGCAGCGAGACGAGGAGCCCAAAGGCCCGGATGGTTTCTATGCAGACTTTTGAGGCAAAACCCATCGACATTGTTGAATCCCCCGCTAAACATCCGAAAACTTCGCCCATGCGTAAATTATTCAGCAAACCCAAGAACAAATAGTAAGGGTCTAAGGTCAAGGAACAAGGAATGTCGGAAAAAATTAAGTCCAGCGAAATTACGGATAAGAAGACGTACCTCAACAGGCGGCTGTTCATGCGTGCTGCTGTCCTGGCGAGTACGGCAACCGCCAGCACTGTCTTATATCGGAAGCTAAATCCACGGCCAATAAAAGCTGTCGAAGGCGAGAAACTGAATGAAGTTGCAAAGGTCGATAACTCAGCGGCTCTGAAAGAGGGCTTCTTTACCGATGAAAAGCTGACGCCAAAGGAAGCCATTACTAACTACAACAACTTCTACGAGTTTGATACTTCGAAGGGTGGTGTTGCCTACGCGGCAAAAGGCTTCGTGACTAGACCGTGGGAAGTGGCGGTTGGTGGTCTTGTAAACAAGCCTAAAAAATTCGATTTGGACGAATTGCTAAAGTTCCAACTCGAAGAACGAGTCTACAGACTTCGCTGTGTCGAGGGATGGTCCATGGTTATTCCGTGGGTCGGATTTCCGTTAAGCAAGCTTCTCGAAAAGGTGGAACCAACCGCGCGGGCCAAGTATGTCGCTTTCCAAACTCTTTTGGATCCAACTCGGATGCCGAATCAACGAACGGGAGTACTCGATTGGCCATACGTCGAGGGACTCCGTTTGGATGAAGCGATGCATCCGCTCACCATTATGGCGACCGGCCTTTACGGTGAAACCTTACCTCCACAAGACGGCGCACCGATCAGATTGGTAGTGCCGTGGAAATACGGCTTTAAGAGTATCAAGTCAGTTGTGAAAATCACGCTTGTTGATCAAGTGCCTCCTACCACATGGAACATTCAAGCTCCTGATGAGTACGGGTTTTACTCGAATGTAAATCCAAACGTGGCGCACCCACGTTGGAGTCAGGCTACTGAGAGAAGAATTGGCGAATATGGTCGTCGTAATACTCTCTTGTTTAATGGATACGCCGACCAGGTAGCACAACTCTATCAGGGAATGGACTTGGTTAAGAATTTCTAAAGCACTATTCAAAAGTACTTAAACGGCTATGACCGACACTCGTTTTACAAAGATTGTTATTTTCATAAATGCACTAGTGCCTTTGACACTCCTGCTATGGGATGTTTTACGTAAACAAGTTGGTCCTAATCCGCTTGAGTTTGCTACCAGGACCACCGGAATGCTGACCCTGGTGTTCTTGTGTCTTACTGTAGCAATCACACCGCTTAGAAAGATCTTTGGTGTCAACTCTCTAATCAAAGTTCGAAGAATGATCGGCTTGTTCGCCTTTTTTTACGGATCTCTGCACCTGCTTACGTACATTTGGTTCGACCGGCTCTTCAATCTACTCAGCGTGGGCCAGGATGTCGTACGACGCCCGTTTATTCTGGCGGGAATGACCAGCTTTCTTTTGATGGTGCCATTAGCCATCACCTCAACTGACAAGATGATTAAGAGATTAGGTGGTAAACGATGGGCCAACCTACACAAGCTTGTCCATTTCGCCGTTTGTGCGGGCGTGCTCCATTTCTGGATGCTCGTGAAGGCCGATACCGGATTACCTCTGACGTTTGCTTTCATTGTCCTGTTCCTCCTCGGTTTCCGACTTCTGGTCAAATACTTACCGGCTACACCAGCGGGTGCCGGCAAAGGCTTGTTTCCGAGAGAATGAAGTAAACTCCGCTTCGTCTCACAAATCTGTAGTCAGTCATCTTCGAGTAGCTTTAGAATGTTGGTTGAGGTGATTTCTTGTCTCGATCAGTGGAACGGTTCTCAAGTCGCGTAGAAAACTACACCAAATACCGGCCCGGCTATCCACACGAAATTGTCGGACTGCTCCAAGATCAGTGTGGCCTGACTAAAGAAACAGTTGTCGCTGATGTGGGTTCTGGTACCGGGAAACTGACTGAAATTCTGCTTCCAAACTGCAATGAAGTGTTTGCAGTCGAGCCGAATGATCAAATGCGCGCTGCTGGCGAGCGTCAGCTAAAAGGATTTCCCGGATTCAAGAGTGTTGCGGGTAGAGCTGAAGCAACAACATTGTCATCGGCTTCGGTTGACCTCATCACCGCAGGACAAGCTTTCCACTGGTTTGAACCATTAGGAGCAAGGCAAGAATTTTCAAGGATTCTAAAACCCTTGGGTTGGGTCGCGTTAGTTTGGAACGGTCGCCTGCTTCAGACGACGCCTTTTCTCAAAGACTATGAGGCTCTCTTGCTGAGGTTTGGTACTGATTATGAAAAGGTGCGACACGAAAACTCTGAGTCAGCGATAACCGAGTTTTTCTCTCCCTCATCTTTCGCAGTTGCGACTTTTCCCAACCATCAAGTCTTTGATTACGAGGGATTGAAGGGTAGAGTGTTTTCGTCTTCCTACACGCCTGAGCCTGGAAATCCAAATTTCGAACCGATGGTTCATCAACTTGAACAGATTTTTGATAAACATCAACAGCAGGGCCAAGTCGTCTTCGATTACGATACGAGAGTCTACTACGGCCAATTATAGAGACGAGCACCGATGACTGAAGAGCGAAGAAGAAACGAACGATTCCCCTTGAAACTACACGTGAAGTGGGAAGGTATGTCGGGAATCACCGACGCGCAACTTGATGACATCAGCGTCACCGGCTGTTTTGTGAACACTGCGCGCCATATTGAAGTTGGCGAGTTGTTGAAGTTGAGTATCGAACTTCCCTCATCAGAGTGGCTAACGGTTGACAGCGAAGTAGTTTCTTACCAGCAAGGCATTGGGTTTGCCATAAATTTTGGCCCCATGTCTGCCGAAGAAAGGACGAAACTGGACGAACTCCTCGCTTCTCGATAAGGTCTATTTCGGCTTTTGGTCGTAGAAGAGAATACTAAACGCCAACCCCAGGCCAGCCGCTGCCGCCAGTAAGAATAGGATCATCGCAAGTCCGGGATAACCAAAAATCCGGAACGATGTCTCAACCCTCATCAACATGGCCGCGCCAACAATCAGGGCGGCAACTACAAGACCAAGCGTGATTCGGTTTGCGACTTTCTGTAATCCGTCCAACACCACTTTTTCATCAATAGTATCGACCTTGAAACGCAGGTCGTTGTTCCCAATAGCATCAAGGATCCGGTTGACCCGCGTTGGGAACTTTTCCGCAAACTCCTTGAATTCGACTGCTCCGGCTAGCAGGTTACCCGGGGCAACAGCCTTGATAATGTTCTGCTGCAGAATTTCTGTTCCGCGCTCGCGGACTATCAAGTTCGGATCAAATGCGGGATCAAGTGCATACACTACCCGATCCAGATTTAGTAACGTTTTCGCAATCATCGTGAAGTCAGGCGGCAAGCGAAACCAGCAGTCGGCGGAAATTTTCGTGATCTCCAAAACCACCATTCCTGAATTCAACCTACTCAATGCCGCGTCAGCGTTCTCAGCTACAAGATCCGAAATTCGTCGAGTAAAGGAAGAGCGGTCAAAACCTTCCTTGGGCTCGCCCATCTTGATGGCAGTCTCGGCTGCCACTTCTCCTCGTCCTTCGCTAATGGCAAGCAGTAACCTAAGAAGGTTGTCTTGAAAAGTATGTGTGAGCCGACCAACCATTCCCAGATCAAGTAAAGCAATTCGATCGTCGTCGGTCAGAAGTATGTTTCCTGGATGCGGATCGGCGTGAAATATTCCATCAACCAACAATTGTTTGAGATAAGCACGAAAGATCTCATCAGCAAGACTTGGGCCATCGACCTCCATCAGCCGAAGCGGATTAAGTGCGGGGATCTTCTTCCCGGGCATATATTCCATCGTAATGATCCGGGTCGACGTGAAGTCCTCGATTGGTTCAGGAACCACTATTCGTTCAAACTCAGTAAGATTATCTGCAATAGCCCTTAGATTGCTTGCCTCAATGGTGAAGTCGAGTTCTCTGAGCAAACTTTTGCGCAGGTTGATGAGCATGTTCTCAAACTCGTATCGTCGACCTAGCTCAGTATGCGCATCTAGAAAAGCTGCGATCTCGCTTAACGCTTCCAAGTCTTCCACGATAAGTTCCCGAACCCCTGGTCGCTGCACCTTGACCACCACCGCGCGTCCATCCCTCATGTAGGCTAGATGCACTTGAGAGAGAGACGCAGCCGCCATCGGGACTGGTTCGAAGTCAGCAAAAGCTTTGGAGATTCGGACTCCAAGTTCTGTGGAGACTATCCGTTCGACTTCCTCATAGCTGAAGGGTTCGATCTGGTCCTGTAGCCGCGAAAGAGCGTCGAGATATGGACCGGGCAGGAGATCGGCGCGGGTCGACAACAGCTGGCCAAGTTTTATGAAGGTTGGCCCAAGTTTCTCTAGATCGTCTGCAAACTCTTCTGCAGACGCGCCCGTCGATTCGGCGGCGATTTCGTCTGGAAGCACACTACCTTCCAGGCCAGCTGGACTGATGAGATCAGATCGACCGTACTTGATAAGCAACTTCGCAACGTCTTTATAGCGTTTGAGTCGCTCAGGTTTTAGAGGTTTTAGAGACAGTTTCATCACAGTCAGGCACCAACGACCTCGCTACTTGATTTGTAGGGTCGCTCTTTGTTGTGGTCGCAACAGAAGTCTTACGGAAGCGTCACACGCCTCTAATTCGACCGCCGTTATGCACCAACACGGTAAAACTTCAGGGGGGCGTAATTAAGGGGTTGGGGTTGCTGGGGCCTTCTGGGCCAAAGCGCGGTCGATTGACTCGCGCAACGCTTCGGCGCTCAACTCTCTCAACTGAATTCCGTTCACAAATATCGTTGGAGTACTACCCACGCCGTAAATCTCAGCGTCATCCATATCATGTTTTATTTCTTCTGCAAATGCACCACTATCAAGCGCCGCATCAAACTTCACTCGGTTTAGACCAAGCTCACTAGCGTATTTCTTTAGCGAAGCGGCATCAAGAGCATTTTGACGCTTGAACAGCAAATCCGTGTATTCGAAAAACTTTCCTTGGGCATTTGCAGCATTCGCAGCTTCCGCAGCTCGACGTGCATTCGCGTGCATGGCTAACGGATAGTCCCTAACGACCAGTCGTACTTTATTGCTGTAAGACTTTACCACTTCATCCAGCACTGGATGCATCGCGGCGCAAGCAGGACATTGAAAATCTGTAAACTCAACTATCGTTACCCGAGCATCCGCTGGTCCTAACGATGGATCGTCATCGGTACTGATTGCTTGAACGGGTTGTGCAGGCTCAGTGATCAACCAACGAATATCCGCGTTCTTGCGCAATCGGGCCGAAAGGTCTTTTTCCAATCGTTCGCGATCTTCACCTTGCAGATAATTGGCCACCTGATTCCGCACCGTATTGAGGTCGCCATTTATACGAGCCTTGTTTTCCGTATAAAACTTTGTGACTTCCGCGTCGGTCGGAGCTTTCACCTTGTCGCTGATCTCAGTTCTAATGATTTGTTCCGGGGTAATGTTATGACGATTTGCCTCAGCGAGCAGGAGTATATCGTCAATGGTTTGGTCTGCCTGTTTCTTTTCGAGTTCGTATGCGGAGATTCTGATCTTGAAGATGATGGGCTTCAGTCTCTCGTTAAGTAACAATCCGGTTAACGGTTGCCCACCTACGGTCGCGACTATTGTAGTGGGAGTAAGAGTCGGGGAATTAACATCAGCAACCATTACGACTGGAATCGACTTACGCAGTCTCGCTACCAGATCATCGGCAAGTTTACTCTCCGCGTCCGCGCGTAGAAAGGCTTCGACCTGTGGATTGGCTGTAGCTGGATCCACACCTGCAAACTGGTCGCGATTGTCATCCATAAACTTTTTGATCTGGACCGGAGTGGGCGGTTGAATGCGACGGACCACTTCGAGTTCGTACAGTCGGTGTGAAGTTATTCGACGTCGTTGGGCCTCCACTTGGAGCAGTATGGTATTGATTTGAAGGTCAAGGATCTCCTTACGTGCGTTTGCGATCTTATCGTCGACCCCTTCCACTTCTTGTCGCAAGGCGGGATCAAAATCGGCTGTAGTCAGCGTCTGACCATTAACCGTAACAATAGGAATTGGTCCGGTTGAAGCCTTTACCGGAGACGGCTTTGGCTGAGCCACCGCGGGTGCAGGCATGGGCGTTGTTTCTGCAGGTGCTGGAGCAGCCTTCTTTGGACGAGCTGGTGTGGTTCGTTTAGTTTGTGCCGCCAATGGCAACGAAACAGCCAACAAGAGAATAATGGCCAGGGGCCAAGTGACAGATTTCATATAGTCGCTCACGAGTAAGTCAGTCCTGGGGAGGAGATGATAAGAGAACAGTAATTAGAGCACAAACAAGCGATTGGCGCTGCCCCCCTAAGAAAGCAGCGCCAAAAGAATTAAGAAGTCAGAAAATGTCTTACCGGTAGCGGATTATGCTGCGCCGTCGTCGTTTGACTGGGGTTCGCACCGAAAGAAGGTCACTGTGTCGGCCATTGAGGATAAACGCAAGGCCCTGATGGGTAACACCCAACATTCTCGCAGCTCGAGTAACACTGCCTCCCGAGGCTTCGAGCGCTTGCCTGATTAGATTTCCTTCGTAGCGAAGCACCTCAGAATCGAGCGAGAATCCTGTGTCCATCGATACCTGAGTTCTGGGTGCATCCGTCTCCGCTCCGGCACTCACCTTCGCGAACTCTCTTTGAAGAATACCGCGCGCACATTCACCAAGTCGCGCCTTTATTCCGCGATTCTGCGATTTTTGCAGCAGAGATTCCGCGGTGTTGTAGTAGGTTTGTACCAACTCAGAGGACAAGTGACTCGACAACTCTTCGATGGCAGTTATCGCGGCTATTCCACCTCTGTCGGGATCGCCGGCGTTTCGCGCGATCTCGATTGCCTGGTCCAAAGTATTTTGAGCAGACGCTGGTTGCCCAACTCGCGCGAGTGCGGTCGCATGAGTTGTTAGAGCTTCGGCGAGTACTGTTTGCTCGCCACCTTCTTTCAGAAACTTTACAGCGCCGCGTGCTACTCGTTCGGCTTCTTCATTCCGTCCTTCCAATAAGAAAGCTTGCGCTCGGGTATCGTCAGCTCCGGCGGCGCCCCCTTTATCACCGACACTCAGGTGAAGTGCGCGGGCACGCGTCAAGTGTTGCTGTGCTTCGTCAAATCTTCCTATATTGGCAAAAAGGAACCCGACGTTGTTTTCAACGCGTGCCTGAAAGCGTTCATGTCCGGCTTGCTCAAAGTGGAAGCTCGCGGCGGTAAATTCTACCAACGCTTTATCGATATAGTCTTCGCGTTGTTCTGACAGTCCCACACTCTTGAGAAGCGTTGCGTGTGAGTTGTGAAACTTACCCTTTAGAGCGTGATTGGTACTGTGTTCAAAGAGTGGCGCTGCGTCTTTGTAGATACGCAGGGCCTCATGATCTCTAGTTGCGACTTTCTCAACGATTGCGCTGTTGAGTAACGCGCGCAGTCTCTGTTCGCTTTGTGTCTCTCCCAGAGTATCTAATACGTGTCGCAACGTTACTCTTGCTTCATCCAAACCACCTTCACGCCAGTAACAAATTGCCAGGTCGACACCTGTTTCTGCGACTTTTTCGGTAAGACCAAGCGAAGCAAAAATTGAGGCGCTTTCACTGATTAGATCCTTGGCTCGTTCCTGTGCTCCTGAAACTTGTTTGGCGCTACCCAGCCAACCGGTAAGAGTTCCAGCTCTTAACAACAGTTCGGCTTCTTCATTTTCAGTAAGGCCTGAGGTTGAGGGTCGTTCGGCCAAATCGTTCCAGAAGGGATGGAGCGTTTCCATCGCTCGTTCAAACTCTCCAGCTTCCTCAAAAGTCTTCGCCAGTTCACAAAGCGGAATCAGATTTTCGCTAACCGCAAAATCGTGTTTGTTCTCAAATACAGTCGTTTGCAACTCCATATTAGGACTCCAGTTTTCAATCTAGGTAAGGAACCTTGCAAGGCCACCGATTGACGGATATTATCATAACAAACCAAATAACGGCTTTGGTTGCACGCCACCTCTCGGCTTTGACTACACAATCTGAGGAGAAGATCAATGAAACCTGTCAAAAACTTCGTATTTGCAGCGCTTCTTGTGTCTGCGTTCGCAGTCAACGCATTTGCCGGAGACCAGGAGACGCCCGGTTACGCCGCCCCGCCACCACCAGCCCATTCAGTGCTTACAACGTCAGCGACGGATGAATCAGTTGCCCAGGATCAGTCCAACAGCACTTATGAGTCAGACAACCTGCTATTTGATGCTCTGGCAGCGATATTGTCGTTGTTCTGAAAACGCGGTTTAAAATTGATCTTCAAATAGGTGATTGTCTGCGTAGCCACTCGCGGCCAGCGTTTCGTGTGTGCTGCTCACCGGATCGCGCTTGAGAATGCCGTTGTGAGAGGCGGTGACGCGAAGCATCCTAACTCCATCCGGCTGTCATGGCAATAGGAATTACTACTGTGTCGACAGCCGGATAGAAGGAGGAACTCACCTTTTATTCAAACATTTTTCGTTCGCCTTTTGGCTGTGCTACAACCTCATCTTTTCGGTTATCGGCGTCCACCAGGCGTCTGACAGTCTCCAGCGTGTCAGCCTCGGCAGGTTTCTTATCAGGCCTCAATCGCAGGATGCGAGGAAAACGCAAAGCGTAGCCACTCTTGTGGCGCTTTGATGGTTGGACCTTGTCGAACGTGACTTCGATTACAATGCTGGGCTCAACGATTCTAACCCGACCGTGGGCAAATTCCTGGACCGTGTGGTCCTTGAACCACTCAGTGAGTTCAGTTAGCTCAGCATCCGTTAACCCGGAATACGCCTTGCCAATATTTAACAACTCATCGTCTTCAGTCGAACGCCGCACAGCAAACGTATAGTCAGACAATAGATTGCGTCTTTTACCATGGCCCACTTCAACGGCTGTGACGACAACGTCAAGCGTTGCAATGGCGCGCTTCACTTTAAGCCAGTCTCTGCCCCTGCGTCCGGGCTTGTAGAGCGACGCCGGACTCTTGATCATCAGCCCCTCGTTACCCCGTGCACGTGCCGCATCGAACTCGGCGTCGAGTAACGCCACATCATCGAAAGTTTTTCCTCGAGACAATCGCAGTGGTCCAGTCTTCGGCACCAATTGGTCCAGGACAGCTCTCCGCTCGGCTAAGGGTTTATTGATCAGAACCTCGCCTGAAGCGTAAAGAAGGTCGTACGCCACAAGGACCACCGGAACGGAATCGAGCAACTCTCTGCTTACGTTCTTTCTTCCCAATCGTTTTTGTAATTCGCTGAAAGGCAGGATTGACTCACCCGTAGCAGGAACAATTTCCCCGTCGATGATTACATCTGTAGGCAGTTCGCGAACTGGATCCAACAACTCCGGAAAACGATGAGTAATTTCATCCATGGTGCGTGAATAAATTGCGACTCGTTCTTCCTTGAAATGGACCTGAGCACGAATACCGTCGAATTTGTCCTCGACAAGAAAAGACTCGGGCATCGTGCGAGCGACGTCCGTCAAATCAGCCGCCGGTGTAGCAAGCATGAACTTGATGGGATGAAACAACCGCATATTGACTTCGCGAAGATCACCATTTCTCGCACGCACTGCAGTTTCGCCAATATCACCAAGCAGCATGTTGGCATAAGCGACGTCTTCTAACTTTTGGCTGAATGCCCTTGCGATTGCATCCTCTACTAGTCCCTCTCTCAGGCCAATCCGCAGATCTCCGGAGAGCAACTTCACCAGGTACTTCGCTTCCAAAGGTGTCGCCTGGTGAAGCACCGCCGAAAGGATTGCAGTCTTATTCTTGATCCCTTTAGTCTCGCTTAAACGACTGATGATTGATTCGGTCTCAACAAGGGTAATCGTCGGCGGAACAGCGTTATGGACCTCCTTCACGATTTCCTCAGCGAGATCTCCCGGGTCACCCAGACGGACATAACGAGCGTATAGATCATCACCACCAACTCCCGTAGCTTCGCTTAGTGCGGTACTAATAATGCTCCCGCCAACATTTGTGGTCCGAGCATCGCTGAGAGCAAACTGATGACCGGCGAAGTAACGGGCTGCCCTGGCGAGATCCGGGTCGGACAGAGTTTGCAGGTAAGCACCGAGTATGGCCGCCTTCTCCAACTTCTTTGTAGTTGCGGCTACTGCTTCGGCTGATTCAGCAAAAGCTTGTAGCGTCGAGAATGTACGGCCGTCTTCTGATTGCCCTGTTTCGGCTTTGATTTCACCCATGATTTGAGAACAACTTGCCCAACGGGATTCGCCGTGTCAAGGACAGGTTTCGACCCCCGATCCATGCAATCTTTCTCTGCCGCAGTTGTGCATTCTGTTTTTGCGAGGCGACGCGATACAATCAGCGCATTGAGCCAGGCGTTTTTGACCCGAACGCGTCTCAGGAAGGTTTATCCAAAGTGTTCGCACTCATTTTAGACTCCCTCGGAAGCACCGAGCTACTATTCATCCTGGTTATTGCGTTGATTTTCTTCGGGCCACGCAAACTGCCGCAACTCGCACGCCAAATGGGTAAAGGCTTGGCCGAATTCAGAAAGGCGTCCGACGACTTTAAGAGAACCTGGGAGCGGGAAGTTGCGATGGAGACTTCACGAGTTGAGGGCGACAACAACTCGATTATGCCACCTGAAACTTCATTGCATGACGAATCACAGCATACGAACGGCGCTCTCGTGGAACCTGCGAATCCCGATTTGGTTGTGTCGCGCCAAGACTCTCATAAAGAGGCTTCTGAAGCGTCGACTAGCACAACGAACAGTCCCCAGGATGCGCCCGCTGAACCGCTACGAAAGCACGATTGGTTATGAGCTAATACGTAATGTCTGCATTTATTAGAGCCCTCTCCACAAATAAAGGAAGCGAAGAAGAACTTGGTGGCCAGATGTCTTTTCTGGAGCACCTCGACGAGTTACGACGGAGGTTGATCCGATCTTTCCTCTTTGTGTTTATTGCGGCGTCTGCTTGCTGGTTCTTTTCGGATAGGATCTATGCTTTTCTTGCGGCTCCTGTAGAAAGAGCACTTGCCGAAGCACAGCAACGTCAGATACCGATTGCCGGCTACTCAGGTAATGAAGTAATCCTGCCGCTAACTTCGCTCAAAGAAAACGATATCGGGCGATTTGTTTTTCCCGAGGAGACTAAACTGGGTACCAGTCTGATTCCGGCTGGCGCCTCCGTAATGGCTCGCGCCTTCAAAGACAGTCAAGGGAAAATTGGATTATTTACTGACGAAGCACTCTATTCAGGAGCTACAGTAATTCCAAAGGGTGTGCGTCTACCAGTCGAGATAGGCTCAACTCAGGAGAGTTTTTCAGGTCTTAATGACAAGCTAATTGTCACTACAGCGCTGGAACCCTTTTCTCTGTATGTAAAGGTTTCTCTTTATGCTGCGATCTGTCTTTCGGTTCCGTTTCTGCTCTGGCAAATCTGGGCTTTTGTTTCGCCCGGTCTTTACCCACATGAACGCGCGTATGTCACGCCATTCATTGCCTTGTCATCAATCTCATTCGTTTTGGGTGCTGCCTTTGCTTACTACGTAATTTTTCCGCCAGCCGCGAAATACCTCCTGGGTCTGGGAACCGATTTTCGCTTGCTGTTAAAAGCGGACGACTATTTTGATTTCATCATCATCGTCATGCTCGGAATGGGTGTTGTGTTCCAAATGCCCGCAATTACTTACGTACTGTCACGCATCGGACTGGTAACAGCGCGTTTCCTTGTAAAGGTCTGGAAAACAGCTTTGATCGTTATCCTGGTCACGGCTGCCGTACTGTCTCCCACTAACGATATTCCCAACATGCTGTTGTTCGCCGCACCCATGCTTGTCCTGTACATTGTTTCCATCTTCGTTGCATGGATCTTCAGCAAGCCTCGTACGGCTTCCTGAGGTGTGGCTTTTAGGGACGTAAAGCTGTGTAATTGCTGCGGTTTTTGTCGGATTTCAGGCAACGGTAAATACGTTCCACCGCATCTTGACTGTGATCTTGGCGCAAGCTTAGAATCCTTGGTCTTCAGTCGACACCCTGAATCCGTCTTTAGCTGCTCGAATTAGTAATGAGTAATAGGAGTTTTGGAATGTCTTACCAGAAATTTGTTCTGCGTCTGGTCTTAGTATCGGTCCTTGCCACCTCTGTCACGCCGGGTGTGTTTTCCCAGGACCAGCAGGATCCGGCGAACAAGCCTCGCAACGTCAAGCCAGAGTTGAAGAAGGCTTACAAAGACTGGCTCGACAAGGACGTTTCCTACATCATTACTGACGAAGAACGGAAGGCCTTCAAGAAACTCGCAACTGATGACGAGCGCGAACGCTTTATTGAAGAGTTCTGGCGCAGACGTGATCCAGATCCGGATACCGACGAAAACGAATTCAAGGAAGAGTATTACGAACGAATCGCCTACGCGAACGAGCACTTCAGCTCTGGTATTCCTGGGTGGAAAACTGATCGCGGTCGTATCTGGATTATGTACGGCAAGCCTGACGAGCGTGAGACTCACCCAATGGGCGGAGCCTATGAGCGTCCAAGCTATGAGGGCGGCGGATCAACCAGCACCTATCCGTTTGAGATTTGGTTCTACCGTTACCTCGCCGGAGTTGGTTCGGGAATCGAAATCGAATTTGTTGACCCGACAGGGAGTGGTGAGTACCGCATCGCAAGAAACCCAAATGAAAAAGATGCGCTATTGATGATTCCTGGCGCCGGTTTAACTCTTTCAGAACAGTTAGGTCTCTCAGACAAGTCGGATCGTATTGCGGGTCTCAATGGAATTGGCAATACGCAATATCAACGCGAGCAGGACAGCCCGTTCTCACGCTTACAGTTACTTGCCGATTTGAGCCGGCCGCCCCAAGTCAAATTCAATGACCTGGCAACAGCAGTGAATACCGGTATTGTCGAAGAGAATCCGCTCAACTTTGAATTGCGCGTCGACTTCTTCCGCCAGTCGGATGAAAAAGTAATCACCGCGTTCACTATTCAGGCAGAGAATCGAGATCTCGTATTCCAGGACAGTGGTGGTCTGCAGCAAGCTCGGATGAACATCTTCGGCAGAATCACCTCGGTTGCCGGTAGACGCTCCGGAATTTTTGAAGATCCGGTCATTACTACTGCAACTGCAGAAGAACTTAGCGAAGCGAAGGACAGGAAATCTGCCTATCAGAAGGCCGTTCCACTGACGCCCGGGACTTACAAGGTTGACGTAATCGTCAGAGACACAACTTCAGGTGCAACCGGAATTAAGCATCTCGGTTTCACGGTACCTAAGTACGACCAAGAAAAACTCTCAACTTCGACGATGATTCTTGCTGCGAAACTGGAGAGCCTCGCAGACCAGCCCGCCGTCGGACAGTTTGTTATCGGTACCACCAAAGTAATTCCAAATGTCGCCGGTATTTATCACAAGGGTCAGGCCGTTGGCGTTTACCTGCAGATTTACAACGCAGGTATCGACCAAACCACGTTACGTCCTTCGGTTGATGTGGAATATGCCCTTATCAAAGATGGTAAAGAGGTGGGCAAGCAACCTGAAGATTGGCGAGGAATGAGCGATTCAGGTCAACGGCTAACCTTAGCTAGACTGATCGACACTCGCGCTCTCCCGCTTGGTGAATACGAAGTTGCGATTCGAATTCGCGACCGCGTCACCGGACAATCGTTAGCGCCGTCACAGAAGTTCACCGTCATTCAATAAACTGCTCGATTAGTCGAGCAAACAGGCAGTCTTCTCTTTTCAGCCGAAAGTCTCCCCACGGCTCAAATGTCTTCGGGGCGAAGCTCTCAAACCTGAAAGGAAACGTATATGACTGTCTCACAGCTGCGTTCACTTGCAGTTATCGTTCTAGTTGTCACCTCATCCCTCAACGTTTACTCCCAGAAAATCAATCCCGAAGAAAAACTTAGGAACGTCAAAGTTGAGCCGAAAAAGGCCTATCGTGAATGGATCGACAATGTCGATCCCATCCTCACGCAGTCGGAACGAGACACATGGAAAAAGCTACAGACGGATGATGAGCGTGAAGAGTTCATCAAGCTCGTTTGGCGTATGCGCGATCCATCTCCGGATACTGAAGAAAACGAATTCAAAGACCAGTTCTATGAACGTGTAGCTTATGCCAACGAACACTTTTCTTCTGGCAAACCTGGTCGCCTAACGGATCGCGGTCGCATTTACATAAAGTTTGGCAAGCCAGATGACATTGAATCTCATCCTGCCGGAGGTGCATATGAACGTCCTTCATATGAAGGCGGCGGATCAACCTCAACGTACCCATTCGAGAAATGGTTCTATCGTAATCTTCCAGACGTAGATAGTGGCGTCGAGATTGAATTTGTTGATCCGACAGGTTCAGGTGAATACCGCATTGCTCGGAATCCGGACGAGAAAGATGCTTTGCTATACGTTCCGAACGCTGGTCCAACTTTGCGTGAGATGCTCGGAGTCGACAATCGAGCAGATCGGATTGCAAACAGTCTCGGGTTTGGTTTAGCCAACTACGTGCGAAATCAGGATTCTCCATTTGAAGTGATGAATCGTCTCAATCGACTCGATCGGTCCCAACCTGGAGAGCGAAATTTGGTTGGCACTGGTATACCCACACCGGTAATTGACGACAACCCACTCAACTTCGAAACTCAGTTCAACTATTTTCGTCTTGCCGACGATCGTGTTCTGGCTGCGTTAACAATTCAGGCTGACAACAGTGAGTTGTCGTTCAAGGACAGTGGCGGTCTACAAACTGCTCGAATGAATATTTTCGGTCGAGTAACAACCGTCGCTGATCGTTACATCGGCAAGTTTGAAGACGCAGTTGTGACAACGGCCACTCCCGACGAACTAATCACAATGCGTAACCGCAAGTCAGCGTATGCAAAAACCTTTATTCTTAATCCGGGACGATACAGAGTTGATGTGATTGTTCGCGATGTGGAATCTGGTGCCACTGGAGTAGTTCACCAGGCCTTTGAAGTACCTTCGTTTCCTGCCGATCGTTTGTCAGCTTCGGGTATTGTGCTGGCCGCGAAGCTTGAAAGCATGGCTGGGAAGATTGCCGAGGGACAATTCGTAATTGGGACAACCAAAGTGATTCCCAATCTCTCCGGTATATTCACTCAGAATCAACCAGTAGGTATTTATTTGCAGGTATACAACGCTGCTATCGATCAAACAACGTTGCGACCTGCTGCAGATGTTGAGTATGTACTACTGAAAGATGGCAAGGAGTTGAGCAAGCAAACGGAAGACTGGCGTGGGATTAATGAGGCTGGCCAACGTTTGACGCTCGCTCGTTTGATTGAAACACGAACGCTGTCCCCGGGTAAGTACGAGATTCAAGTCCGAATACACGATCAAGTCACCGGACAAACAATTTCACCCAACGCCAAGTTCACAATTCAATAAACAGACAAAGATCCCCTTTAGTGACCTCATTCACTTAAACCCCTCAAGCTCTTCTGTCGGAGCGCGTACGTCCTCGTGCGCTAACTTACCTAACAGACTACTTCGGCTCTTCTTGTCGGACCACCCCAAAGTTGCGCGCGCAGCGCGCCGGAGGTAAGAGAAAAAGCTGTTGTAGAAAGGATCTGAACGATCCACCAACTGCCGTTGGTGGTATTCGAATTGTCTTCAGCCGCGGTCCAGAGCAACCCCACCACCGAGAGTAGGATGCTACCAAAAAGCGATGGCCTACCGAGCAATCTTCTCAGCTCTTTAGCATCTAATTAAGGCTAGCGCACGAGGACGTACGCGCTCCAAGAGGAGCGCGTGACAGGTTCAAGTGAGTAAGGCCACTAAAGGGCACGATCCCAAAGATGGTAAGATAAAGCATCCATGAACCAGGAAGAATTAGCCGGACTAAATCAGACAGAACTCGTCTCTTTCGTCGAGACTCTTGGCGAGCCAACTTATCGAGGTCGCCAGATATTCTCTGCTTTACAAAGCAGACGTTTGCGGAGTTTCGAGGATATGACCGACTTACCGAAGTCTCTGCGTTCAAGCCTCAACAACCTTGCCCGCGCGTCAACGCTCAGTGTTGAGTCTCGTTATGTCTCTGAGGACGGTACACGCCGCTATCTAATGAAGACACACGACGGTCTGCCCGTAGAGACGGTTTTTATTCCCGAAGAGCGGCGCGACACAATCTGTTTCTCGTCGCAGTCAGGTTGTCCTCTGCAATGCACCTTTTGCCTAACCGCACAGCTTGGTCTACTTCGTTCATTGACGCCGGGAGAAATTGTCGAGCAAATTATCATTGCCCTGAATGACGCCTATGGTGTCGGAGTGAAGCCGCCTCGAGGAACCAACCTCGTTGGCATGGGAGCCGGTGAGCCGTTTCTAAATCTGGATTCGTTGATGAAAGCGTTGCGGGTTATGGCCGATCCTGATGGGTTGCATATCGTGCCAAATCGAGTCACGGTCTCCACGGCGGGTATTGTTCCTCGCATTCTTGAGTTAGCCACGATTCCTGATAGACCACACCTCGCCATTTCGCTCGCGGCTCCAACCAATGAACTGCGCGATGAGTTGATGCCGATCAACAAAAAATGGCCACTCGAAGAATTGCTGGCTGCCTGCAAAGAATTTGAAAAGACCTTACGTACGGGAGAACAGTTTACTTTTGAGTACGTGATGTTGGCGGGCATCAACGATTCGGAAGAACATGCCAGGCAGTTGGCAAATTTGCTCAATCGTCACGAGTTGCGAGCGAAAGTAAACCTGATTCCACACAATCCCGCGGACCCATTACCTTATCAACCGTCGCCCCCAGAAATCGTGGATCGATTCAAGTCGATTTTGGAGTCAAAGGGAATCCGTACATACGTGCGCCGACCGCGCGGGCGAGATATTTTTGCGGCTTGCGGGCAACTCGCTGCCCGGCAAGGAACACCTATCGAGACTATCGAGACAACTTCGATCGGAGCTTAAGAACACAGATGATCAAAAAAGCCTTCGTTTCAATTCTCCTGTTACTCGTACCGGCAACCCTGTATTCGACACCGGTACCGCAGTCAGCTGACGACGTGAAGCTCAGCGGTTCAGTAAACCCTGATAAAGTCAGGAAAGGTAGTTCTGTTAAAGCCAGTGTCTTAATGGAGATTCCTCAGAACCTTCATGTGCAATCGAATAAGCCGCTCGACAAATTTCTAATTCCGACTAAGCTTGAGGTTCAAGCGCCAGAGGGTGTGAAGGTTGGCAGTATCTTGTATCCGCGGGCAATCATCAGACAGCTTGCATTTTCAAAACAACCCGTAGCAGTTTACGAAGGCAAGGCAGCTATTCGTTTCAATGTCACAATTCCTTCAAACTATGGCAGTTCGTCGGCAGAGCTGAAAGGCAATCTTCGTTTCCAGGCCTGTAATAATGATTCGTGCTTTCCTCCAGTGACACGAGAAGTGAAGATCTGGGTAAATGTTGAGTGAGTTATCAGGTTGCAACTCGGTTGCCTCAAGAACTCAACCCCGTTCTGAATCGCTTAGTATGGGCCATCAGCCGCTGCGGCCAATCACCGCCATGAGGCGACCAACTTTCCCGTAAAGACTCTTTTCCTTCCGATAAGAAAAGAACAGATCCGTACGACACATCGTGCAAAGTGGCGCCGTGTGTATTCTTTCCGCTAAAACCCCTGCTGACGTTAACTGATCGCGATTCGCTCTTAATAAGTCAACCAGAGCATGATCTTCACTTGTTGGCGTAAACAGCGATGCTCCATTCTCAAACTTATTGGTGAACGCCTCGATCACGTCACTGCCCACTTCGTAACAACATGGACCAGCCGCGGCACCAATTGCCACTCGCAAGTCCGCAGGCTTCGATTGGTACCTTTCGCGCAAACGTTGAATTGCAGAAATGGCAACGGTTGCCAGCGTTCCCCGCCACCCGGCGTGAACAGCTGCAAAAGCTCCGGTCTTAGAGTCTCCCATCAAGATCGGAACGCAGTCAGCAGTCTTTATTCCAGCCAGTACTCCGGTCGCTCCGCTCACAATCGCGTCGCAGTAGATTGTATCGCCTCGTTCATTCTCAGCGGGTTTCGCTTCCAGCGCATTTTCAACTTCGCGCACATCGGCTCCATGGACCTGCCAGCACCCCGCTAAAGCCCACTCGCCAGGAAAAAGCTTGAGAAAGCGGCGGCGATTCTCCAGAATGTTCTCGGCCGAGTCTTCATTGAATCCGGCGAGGCTTAACGACCCGTTGGGCATTTCACTAACGCCGCCGAGTCGTGTAGAAAAGCCGTTTACAAAATGGTCCTGCTCCAGTGGGCCGCAAACGAGCGCGCGTACGCCAGCTAAATCGCGCCAGTAAAATCCAGCTTGCTTCAGTTCTTCGTCGCTTGTGATTGTTTCCATCGGTATAGACATTATCGAAGTTGCGCGTATTCGCGAAGTGCTCCTGCGTACGCCGCGCTTTGTGGACCGCGTCTTCACTGCCGCTGAGCGGGCTTATTGCGACGGACGCGGCGTTGTTGCGGCCCAACATTATGCAGCGCGTTTCGCTGCGAAAGAAGCGATGTTGAAGGCATTACAGACGGGCTGGCGAGGAGGAATTAGCTGGCAGGATGTAGAGGTCGCGGCACATGACTCGGGAGCGCCTTACTTGATATTACGCGGTCAGGTTTTGGAAATTCTGGAGAAATTCGGTGCGACCGCAACCCACCTTTCGATCTCACACACCAGTGAACACGCGATTGCGCAGGTTGTGCTGGAGAAGTGAGGCTCGGTTAAAAAACCATTGGTCATATATCATTTAAAATTTATCAATTGTCATTTTTTGGAGCTTAGGTCCCTTGACGACCTTTAGAACGTCGTTAAGGTGTTAGAACAAAAACTTCCTAAGTCCAAAGACCAAATGATAATTGATAAATTTCAAATGATATATGACCAATGATTCTTTCTGTGCAATTAGCGCATGTCATTGACGAGCGAGCGTCGTCCCTGAGCATCGACATCAACTCGAGTCTTGCGGTAATTGCGGAACTCGACTGACACTGTGCTATCGCGTTTCGAAGGCTTCTTCACCTGTGCGACTGAGGTCTCCGCGACCGATACACCTTCCTCGGCGAAAGGACTAGCTTGGAGCGGCAAGCTTCCATGTATGTAGCATTCTAGATTCGGGCCGGTCCTGTCAGTTACAGCAATCAGCTCTCGCACGGGACAACTCACTGTTGCTTTTAACCCTGTAAGTGAATCGATTTCGACAAACCGGATTCCATCTGGACATTCAAAGCGGTCTCCACCGAGATCTGGCCTTGCGGCTATCGCACCGTTCATAAATTCCACCCACGCGGGCAAGGCGGCTTCTGATCCCGTTAGACCAAGTTGTCTATTGTCGTCGAAGCCAATCCAGACCGCACAAACGAGGTTCGGCGAAAACCCGACAAACCAGCCGTCGCGCGAAGTTCCGGTCTTTCCCGCAATAGCGGTTCCCTTTACTGAACCACGTGCTTTCCTGGCAGTTCCACGATCAATCACAGCGGAAAGCATGTTCGTTATTACGTATGCAGTAGTCGGACTAACAACCTGATCCTCACTTGTACTCACGTGCATGCCTGGAGGTTCTCCAACGCTTGCGACCACTTTCGCATCAACTCTGCGGCCCGCGTTTACAAAAGCTGCGTACGCAGAAGCAAGTTGCAGAGGTGTTACTTCTTCAGTGCCCAATGCCAACGAAGGGTAACGTTCAGGTTTAGGTAGACCAAATCTTGTTGCGAGGTTCGCTATTCGAGCAAGACCTGTCTGCAGCGCGACATCGACTGTTACAACATTGAGTGACTTCACAAGGCCCGTACGCATTGGGACTTCACCCATCGAGTAACCGCCACCATAATTTGAGGGCCGGTATAACTTGTTTCTGTCGTAAACAAAATCTCGTGGGGCATCGAGCACCAGTTGGACCGGCGACATGCCATCCTCGATCGCGGCCGCATAAACAAACGGCTTAAATGTAGATCCCGGCTGTCTGCGCGCGTCTGTTGCTCGATTCAACTGAGACTCGGCGTAGTTGCGACCGCCGACCATTGCCAGAACATCTCCGGTATTCGGATCTAACGCAACCAAAGCCGCCTGAGGCTTCAAGTCTTGATCCTTATAGATCGTATCCAGTTTATCGAGCTGGTCTTTCAAAGCCTGCTCGGCAACGCGCTGTAGTTCGAGGTCGATTGTGGTGTAAATGCGTTGTGACGCACCGGAGGTATCAAACTGCGATTCGGCGATGCGGTTGACGTAGTCGACGAAGTAAGGCGCGAGTGAATTGTCCCTACCAGCCGACGTCGCGACTTCGATTGGTTCAGCTGCGGCTCTGGTCGCCTCGCTAGCGTCTATCCAGCCTTCACGTTGCATGGCTGCTAAAACCAGACTCCGACGGGTTTGCGCCGCCTCAGGGTGAGCTATCGGAGAGTAACGCGCAGGTCCCTGAATCATTCCAGCGAGCGTTGCAGCTTGTGACAGCGTGACATCCTTGAGTTCTTTACCAAAGAAAACTCTGCTGGCTTCACTGACACCTCGTATCGACGTCGCACCGCGCTGGCCCAGGTAAATTTCATTGCAATAAAGCGCAAAGATATCCTGCTTCGAGAGTCGCCGTTCGAGTGCAATTGCCAACATTGCTTCGGCATATTTCCGACGCAAGGTCTTTTCCGGTGAGAGATATGTATTTTTGACGAGCTGCTGCGTGATAGTCGATCCACCCTGGCCCAGCCGTTCATCGCCCGCATTTCTGAGCAGTGCGCGAGTCAGACCGGTCACATCAACACCCGGGTGATCGAAAAAACGATGATCCTCAATCGCAAGTATGGCCTGAACAACCACCGGAGGAATTTCAGAGTAGTTCAGCACCTCACGTTTTCCGGATTTCGACGAGATGTCATTCGACAGCGCTTCAGGTTCTAGCCTGAACGACGGAATGGCTACACCGTTGTCCGCAAGTTCGACAATGCGTTCGCCGTCAAACTTCACTTGGACCAAGTGCGAATCGTCCATCTCGACCTTGCCCGATCGAATTTCTATCGCTGTTTCTTTACAGCTGAAGCTGCCACTCCAAACGTCGCTCGCGTTCGATTCGACATATCCAGCACGGCGAAGGGTCTCTAGCAACTTTTGTTGGGAAAGTTTTTGACCAACTTGCAGAATACGCGGCGCTGCGTAAAGTCCTGGGCGACCTGTAAGGTAACCTCCAGCTAGTCGAGCATCGATTATTCGGGAGTAGTATTTATAGGAACGAACTACAGAGTCACCAGCCAGTAGAACGCAAATAATCGAGAGTCCAACAACTGAGCGGAAGAACCAATGGCGACCTGCGCTGAGGAAAAACCGGGAAATGGATTTGGATAGCGACACGAATCCGCTGATTGAAATGGGCCCACGCGAATCGGGCACAGATGTGACCTCGATAGCCATAGACAAGTCGATAGGACCAGAGTTGACTGGCGTAGGACACACCCTGCCGCCGCCTGCCCTTAAAACCCTTCAGTGCTTCCCAGTTTCTGTATGTCGTAAATATATGCGTAATGGGGTGGGAATTCAGGAAAAGTCGGCTTGGGCTTTCAACTTTGAACTTTGACCTTTGAGCTTGGGAGGGTTGACGTGGAGTTTGACTGTGAGATCTGAGATCTCAGATTTGAGATCTTCCCGTCAGCGCGGCAAACTGAGAGGCTTTACAGGTACTTTTCGCCGGCGGCGCAACTGGTACCAACGGGGTTGTGCATCTACCGCTTCCTCGATCATGCGAAGCATCTGCGGCATTTTTTCTTTGGCCGCCACATAGCCAGCTTCCATCAATTCTTCAGCTCGGCCCATTTCGTCCCAACGAATGTGTCCAACCTTGGGGTTGATAACCAGGTCTGAAGATGCGATTTGATAGTGTGAAGCAGTCTTCTGCACGACGAGCATTGATTGCAGCAAGACACCAATTACCGAATTCGAGGAGCTGAAGAATTTTGCTCCATCTGCATTAACGTCGACAGCAATCACGAGATCTGAGCCTAATGATCTCACAACGGATGCTGGCACCACCGCCACCAAACCGCCGTCGACCAGATGCCTCCCCTCGTTATCAATTACAGGTACATACCAGCCAGGTATCGTGCAGCTAGCTCGAACGGCAAAAGGCACGTCCCCTTCGTCCCTCATAATCACTGCCGCTCCGGTGTTCAGGTCAGTTGCAACGGCAGCAAATGGAATAGGTAAGTCCTCAAATCTTGTGATAGGCAACCGCGCTCGCACATATGCTTCAAGACGTTCATTGCTCTGAATCCCACGTCGCGACATAGTCATACGACCAATGTCGCGCCAACGAAGGTCTCGACTGAGATTAGTGATCTCGTCGATGGGTAGGCCCGAAGCAAAAGCCGCTCCCACCAGCGATCCGGCCGAAGTGCCGGCGACGTAGTCGATCGGTATTTTGTTTTCCGTGATTGCACGCAGGACTCCAACGTGGGCCATACCTCGAGCCGCTCCACCGGAAAGGGCCAGGCCGATTGTTGGGCGCTGATTGGTCATCGTTGACTTTGGCCTTTGCCTTTAACTCATATTTACACAGCACAAAGGCCAATTGAGGACGACAGCTAAACTGGATTTAGTATAACAATCTCCGCTCGTTCTCGCGCAGTATCCAGAAACGCATCCGTGTCGGATTCTATTTTGCCCTCAGTCAAACGTCTCTCGATCTCTGCGTGTCGATCCTCCAACGTTGGTACGATCCGATTTGGAAAGCGGTTCCGCCACCGAGGTACGAAAACATCCCGATAGAAATCAGCGATCTCCTTTTCGCTGATCACCACAAAACTACGAAAACGGAAGTCGAGATACTTTTCGATCTTCAGGCGGCGGTCCAGAATCTCATTCAACTTTTCACTCGTAAGCCCGACTTTTCTCAACCGCTCCTGAAACACAGCTTGCGACGCAAAGTTCCGCGCCAATTCGTCACGGGCATCTGTTATGTCTTTCGATGTTGGCGCTATGGTCGGGAGCTTGTCAGCTTCTTGAAGTATGAGCCGCTGATCGATTAGCAAATTAAGGGCATGATTGAGATCCGTAGAACTCGGATTATCAATCGGCGTGTTTGGTTCCAACGCAAGTTGCCAGACAAGATCTGAATAGGTAATTAGTTCGGTTCTCACTCCGGCATTTACAGTTGCCACCATTTTGTCGACGGACTTTTGCGCCGACACGTGTAATGGTAAAAAGCAAAGTGCCATCACCTGAAACGCCATGCAGATTGTTCTAGCCCCAACTCTCAACACACTATCTCCTTAGAACGTTTGCGTAATCCTGAAGTGTATGTGGCCCCTATTCAGGCGATATATCGCTGGAGTTCCGTCAAACAAAATACCACCCGGTCCGCGTTGCGGAATTAAGAATTCCGGCGGGTTTAGCAAGAATCCATAATCGACTGAAAGGGCACCGCCCAAAGGCGTTTGTACGCGAAAGCCAAGTCCCACAGTGTGGGTCCAACTCGCTCGCAAGTTTGCCGCGTTGATTGTCGCCATGAGATCGCCTGGAGGGATTACGGTGTCGTCTTGCTTACCAAAAAGGTCCCCGACTCGTCGATATACATTGCCGCCATCATAAAACGGCACCGCCTGAAAAGTTTTTGTCATAGGGATCCGGGCCTCAAGATTTACCACGGCAAGTGCATTTCCTCCGACGGGTACAGTGAACGGGTTGAGAAACACAATGTTCTTGTCTTGATCGCGAAATGGACCTAACGGAATTAGCACTTGTCTTGGACCAGCTTCTTCAAAATTAAAGCCACGTAATGTGGTGGAACCCCCTGAGAAGAAGCGTTCGCTGATTGGTAAGGTGCGGTCGATCTCGTCGATGCTGCCGCTACCATCCCTGTCTCGTGGATTGAAGAGATTCGCCAGACCAAGAGTCCCGTTCCCTGCCAGGACAGTTCCACGTAAGCCGTTTAGCTTGTAGTAGCGTCGATAGCTAGTTTGAAAACGATTGTATGAGATATTACCGCCGAGTTGTTGAAGCGAAACGGCGTAGTCGACGCTTAGAAAATCGCCACGGGTAGCATCAACCTGGTTGTAACGACAGACTTCACCTGGCGCTCCAGCTGACTCATCATCATCAGTGGCCCGATGCACTCCAAGTAATCCACGTTCGCATCTTTCACGCGTGTCGCGAACAAATGAAACGCCGAGTTTGGAAAGCCGCACTTTCCGGTCTGGCTCCAGAATCGGTCGTACGACAAGACTCTCGAGATTGAACAGCCGGACATCTTCGTAACTGTACCTGGCAAAGATAATGCTCTTAGTTTTTAGATCCAGTACTCGCTGTGTTTCCAGAGCTACAGTAAAACGATTGATGGTTGGTTCGGGAACGCGGACTCCAAAGATATCAATGGGATTTCCATCTTCGTCGACGCGCTGAACAATGCCATCCGTGCCGCGGTCGACCGCTGACCGGAAGAACCGTGTAAGGGTTGAGTCGCGTTGATATTCTATCGATGCCGCCAGAGGAGCGAACTGCGTTTTGTTATAGCGAGCAAAACGAGGATCGATATATTCGAACCGAACCAACTGTTGGAGTCTGCTGGCGCGGATGCGCATAGCCCCCTGTCGGAGCCTGTTCATCAAATTCACGTTGCTCAGTTCAAACAGCCCCAACGCGCCTGCGTCGGTTGAATACCCACCGCCGTAGTCCATCACATTTGGCTTTTTCTCTTCAACGTCGATAATCACGTCTCGACGTTTGTATCCAGATGCAGTCTCACCGGCTGGCTCAGAGCGAATAATCACCTGCCGGTACGCATCTGTTAAATAGAGCTCGCGTTCGGAATCGGAGATTCGATCCGCACGTAACACGTCACCTTCAGCAATTGGTATCGTCCTCAGGATGGCTTTGCGTTTTCGACGTTGATTATCGAGACTACCCGTAACCCCGTTGATTACGATCTGATTAATAAAGACCTTGTCGCCTTCGTCAGCCAACGAGTAAACAAGCCGGACTTGTTCGTCATCACCTTTCTTCGGCAACTCAACTACAGAAAACTCCATCCGCGCATTTACATATCCATCGCGCGCGTATAACGCCGCCACACGATCTCCGTCCGCTCGCGCCTGCGAACGTGAAAACGGGGCACCAATTACTGTTCGGAGCTCTTCACGAACTTTTTGTTCGGTATAGATTTTGTTACCGCGAACCTCAACGCCGGCGACTCGCGTGAGCGGCCCTTCAGTTACCTGGAAAGTTATGATGATGTCTTCACCATTTATCGAGACACCCTGAAGAACTTCGGCACCAACTCTGCGATAGCCAAGATCACGCATGAACGCTTCGATCGTTCTGCGATCCTGCTCCAGTAGGGTCACACTCGTGAAGCCACGCCCATAGCCGAGGAACGGTATCAAACCGATCGCACTGGCTTTCTGACTTTTCAGATCCGCCGCCACATCGTCGTAGGTGATCTTGTTAGTTCCGGTAATACGTATATCGCTTAATCGGTATCTTCTACCTTGTTCGGCCGTATAGACGATTTCCACGTTGTGACCGCTTAAGATGCTGGGATTGAGATTCTGACACGTCTCGGTCGTGCCGTTTGGTCCCAACTCAGTTGGAGGGTTTGTTACGGTGCAGACCTCACTTACTTCTGCAAAGAAGTAACCTTGTTCCTGGAGCTTGTTGCGTAACCGTCGCTCTCCTTCAACAATTCCGGAATAGTCGACGTTTCCGTCACGCAAAACGGGAAGAAGTTCTCGTTTTTTCTTTTCGCTTACCTCAAAGTTTTTTACTACAACACTGACTTTAGGTCCCTTATCACCTTCCAATCTGATGATGATGAGATTCGTGTCAGGGTCTCGTTCAACTCGTGGATCCTCCAGTACTGGAGAGAGAAATCCGGTGGCGATCATTGCGTCTCGAATTCTCAGTAAGTCAGAACTCAAGGCATCGCGGGTGAATGGAGCCCCCGGTTGTAACGCGAGAAGACTCTTTATGGTTGAAGGATCGAAATTCGTAACGTTGATATTAAACTGATCGACTTTAGCCTGCTCACCCGGGTTAATGCGGTAAATGACATTGGTCCTGATGCCATTTGCTTCAGGTTGTTCGACAGGATCGACTGTAGCGTTAAAGTAACCATGATCGCGCAAGTATGACTGAATCTCATCTGCGTTTCGCGCGATTATCTGCTTCGACAGCCGTGAACCCGGCTGCACAAAATTCAGCCTTGCTCGCAATTCATCGGTGGAAATCGGCGTACCGGTTACCAAACCCAACTCGATTCGCACGTCTCCGATTTGTACTTGTCGTTGCACTACAAAGCGAAGCCGGATGGGCCCAGTCGTACCATTGGCTTCAATCACTTCCACCCGCGCATTTGCCACACGACCCGAGTCGAACAACGATTGCAATGAGTCGCGTACTCGAACAGTGGAGAATTCTGTATTTGCCGCAATTCTCACTATCGAGAGAAGCTCCGCTTGTGCATTTGTGTCTGGCGGTGAGCCTTCGAAGACTAGTTCGACCGAACTGACCTGGCGGCCTTCATACTCGTCAAGGGAACGAGCATAAACAGAACTACTGAGGAGAAAAACAGCTATAAAGAAGAGTACCAAGAAGGAGTGGCGGGAAGATGGACACAATACTAGGTAGATTCTTTCCAGCGAGGCATCCTGCATTAATCTGTCCGCTTCCGGCAACGGTGACGACAATTCTCTAACCTACCCCTTGACTCAAAATCTCTTTCTAAACCTAATCTCAAAACTAAAGATATTTGTTCTTGCGGTTAGACTGCGCGTTGATGCCTGCTCGTACTGCGCAATGAACGACAGTCGATCGGAAACCCGATATTCGAGCGCTAGTATCTGGTTGGGATCTGACGTGACGTTAGTTGAGTAGGTAACGGTGACTTCTTTGCTGATACGCCGACCGAGTGTTAAGCGAGCCGCGGGGGTAGAACCAGTTCTACCTCCAATTACTGGATTAATTTCAAACCGCGTCAGACCAAAGAGTTTGTTTGTCGCACGTTGAGCAGGTGCATTGATCAACGCATCGGTGAGCAGACTGGTAGCGGCTCCGACACCCGACTGTGAAAGGATGGATGATGAACTGGTATCGTCTGCTGCCAGTTGACCCGTAGTTATCAGCGATACGACGTCGGCCTGTGGCAACGCTGGCTCTGACCGAATCGCCGCTTGCGGTTGAGAGAGCGGGCCCGTGAAGCTAACGATGACCCTGTATCCCTTGATCTGCGATTCACCTTGAATATTTAAGATTGGATCGGCATTGCGACTAGGTGGCAAATCGACAAGAGCTCGAGTGACGTCGTAACGATCGCTTCTAAAGTTCAGCGTCCCACTCGTTGCGGTAATTCGTCCGGATATAACTGGGTCGTTTACCGGCCCGTCCAGTTGCAGTGAGACAGATCCAACAACGTCCGCCAGATTGTTATGGACCACAAGGGCATTACGACCTTCAACCCTTAACGCCGCAAACAATGCGGTGCGGGTTATTTCAAGCTCGGCACCCTCTTCAATGGATTCCGCGGGTGTCGAGTTGATGAGATCTGCCAATTCGATATCCTGTGCATATTCGGCACGCCGTAGATTTACGACTCCGCTAACTATTTGTTCGCGGGACGAACCTTTGATCTCGACATCAGCATCGAGTGTCGAACGGAAATTCTGCGGGAACGGCACAGTCACGTCGTTGCCGCGAATGTTGATACGGAAGCCACTGACAGTTAGACCATCCAACAACGCACCGCCTGTAACCTGCACGCGACCGCCACCTAAGGTTCCCGTAAGCGAATCGATCTGGGCCTGATTTGAGGTGAACCGGAAGACCGCCTTGAGATTGTTTACCTGCCAACGGTCATTTGCGATCAGAACTGATACGGACGCGTTGTTTAGAGCTGCCGTTCCGATTACACGGGGCGCCTCAAATGTGCCGTTCAATTTGACGCTAACTTCAGCTGCGCCCGAGGAGAAAAAGTCGGGAGACAGTCCGTTCAAAACGCGCATATTCAAGCTGCCAATGACGTTGAGGTTTTGTTTACCACCGACCGCCGTGGCCAATGTTCCATCTAGAGAGATGTTTGTGCCTGGTCCGGTAAATTGAGCCTGATTAACGACGATCTCACTGGGAGTGAAATTTACGGTCAATGGAGTTGCCGCACTTAGTTGAATGTCTTCAACTCTGAAGCTCAACTCGGAAAAGTTTGCAGTACCTGATAAACCAGCGATTGAAAATTCTCCGTCCTCATCTAACAAGTCGCCAGTTGCTTTGATACTTCCATTAGCGCGCCCCGCAACCGTGACGCCGCTAGTTGGGAGTGCTAGTCGAAAGAGTGCTGCTAAATCTGCATTGTTGAGGGTTGTTTCGATCGTAGTTGGAAGTCGCTCACCAGCGAGGTTGATCTGAGCGGTGATCACTTGTGGCGGGCCCAGGAAGCCGGACGTCAAATTGAGATTTAGTAACTTGTTCTCGGTTCGTCCGACCAGTTCTATGTTGCCAATGGACTTTCCATTGACTGCAACATCGCGACCCTGACCATCTAGTGTGATTTGATAATTCGATAGATCCGACCCTAAATAGTTGCCAATGATGTGGGCACTAAAATCAGCAACACCCGTAATGGACTGCAATCCGGGTCGGCTCGACAACGCAGTTAGGCGTGATAACTGGACGCCTTCGGCTCGACCTTGAAAATCAAATAATTTGGTACTGGTGTTAAGTTTTCCGTTCGCTACAATTCTTCCCGCACTCAACTTCAAATCAACGTTGTCGATAGTCACATCCGAACCGTTAAAGGAAGCATGAGCGACCATCCCTTCCAGAGGTTCACCACCAAGTTTGCCTGGTCCTAATCGCAGATCTGCAGTTCCATTCATTGCGTTCGGAATACCAGAGATTTTTATTGTTCCAGAGAGATCTGCCTGTGTGTCGGCGCTAAGATTCTTCGAAGCCGTTGAGGGAGGGAGGATCGCCATTAACACTGATGCATTTGCCCGATCGAGCGTCGCATCTACGGAAATGTTGTTCCCACCGGTTCTTGGAGCGGTGACAGAGAACTGTGCGCCACCCCCGTCTTTTTCAACCAACCGGCCATTGGTGACACGAACCTCCGCAGCGTTCATCACAATCGCGGCCGACAAGGCTCCCAGATCATTTCCGTTTACCAGCAGCGACCCCAATGAGAACGTCCCATTAACATCCGGCGCACTCAACTTTCCCCGGATATTTCCGTTGAAAGCGAGCTGGCCAGCGAGACCCAAGCCGTAGCCACGCATTTGATCTTCGAGGTCCGGCAGTAAGCCTGATGAAATCAGCAGCGTTTGAAGCTCGTCTGCGTCTGAGGAAGCGAGATCGACTTGCAGATTCGATTCGTTCTCCATCGAGAACTGACCAGTAGCTTTTAACTTGCTCGCCGGCGTTTGCAGGTCGACTTGTTGAACATCAAAGTTGCCCCTGTCCGCTCGGATTGCTACTTCACCAGTAAGAGGAATTCTGTCAGCGGTAGTGCTGGAATCAGCCGCGATGTGAGTTGTCAAAGTACCCGAAGCGAGTTTGAAATCCGTCCCGGGGAACTGTAGATCGACACTACCGGTGGCACGCCCGCTAATTGGAACCACTGTATTTCCGAGTGCTAGTAGTGGTCCAGAAATATCAAGATCGTTGAAATTCGCTACGACTTGGGAAGTAACGCCTTTTTGAGTGCCTATGCGCGCTTGCCCACTAGCTCGGCCTTTGAAAACCTCGGCCGAAAAATCATTTAGTTGAATCTCTCGACTGGTGGCGACAACCGACGCTCGCGCTGGTCCCATCTCCATTTTGCCGAGGACACCTCCTCCAATACTTAAGTCAGCAGTGGCGCGGTAGCTTCCCGACGGTTCAACTACAAATACCGGCTTAGCCAGCTTTACATTGTCTGCATTGCCGTCGGCAAACTTGACGGTGCCAGCATCGATGTCGGATGTAGAACCTTCAATTCGGCGATTCCGAACTGACAAACGCACACCAGCAATGTTAAGAGCTCCAATCTCAGCGCCTGACGCACTCGTTGCGCCTACTTGAACTTGTTTTACAACTACACTTGTTACGCCAGCGCGATCCTCGAGATTGATACCACTCGCCGTGACTCCTTTAACTTGAGCACCCGAAGCCGAAATATTTCCCGCTTTCACAGTTCCAACGGTTGCGGTAGTGACGTTCTTCTCGTTCTTAAATTTCAGGTCTGAGGCTGTGACGCCAGCGACTTTGGCTCCAGATGCGTTTACGCTGTTGGCAACGAACTGATTTGCCGAACCGGTTAGGGTTCCTTCGTTCATTTCCGCCCGAGCGTCACGCAGTATCAGACCTGTCAAAGTTGTTCCGTAACCCTTCGCAGCCACCGCGCGAAGCTCGCCAACCCATTTGAAGTTACTGCCGGTTCCCATCACGTTGGCGGCAAGCTGGACTGAATCAAGGCGAAAATCGCCAGCGTTGAGAAGATCGGCAACAGCCTTGCCATTGATCTGGTAAGCCTTACCTTGAATCGTTCCATTCGCCGCAACGTCGAGGCCTTGAAGCCGAATGTTATCGGCCGCTAAAGCGTCCGACTTAATAGCGCCCTGAACTTTGAAATTGTCTCCCTCGCCCGTGACAGTTCCCGAGAAATTACCGACTCCTCTTAAAGCGGCGCTGGTCTGAAAAACGTCAGACACCTGGGTGAGGTCAACAGACGAAGTGATGTTCATCTGGTAACGAAGTGCTCTCCAATCATCCATCGTCCCCTGCAAATGAAATTCTCCGACCGGTGAATTCAGAGTAACGTCCTGGATTTCTGCTCGTGTCTGATTTACACGGCCGTGCGCCTTGAGATCGATGTTATTGATGGGCCGACCGTCGTAAGTGAATGTGGAATTCGACAGCGACAGCGCAACGGTGTTCATCCAACTGTCGGCGGGAGCATTCGGATCGTCAGGTTGTATCGTTGCCTCAAGATTGCGCGCTTCTCCTGAGATTTCATGTCGCGCATCGCCGTAGTGGACCACGCCGTTTTTTATTTCAAGATGAGCAGTTGAATACGCGAACAGGATGCGTTTATTGGGCTCTGGAGGCGGGATGTGGATATTGCGGAAATTCGAGCGACCCTGTTCGTCGAAATTTACCCAGGCTTCAAATCCTTCGATTCTCAGATCCTTCAAATTGATATTTCGCTGAAGATTTAGAGCGTAAAGATCTTCTATTCTGATGTTTGCTACTAATCTATCGATTTTCCCAAGTTTGTCGCCAGTTTGCGAATCGTAGAGTTCCACACCCGTCATCTCCACTGTCTGTGGAGGGAATGTGGCGTGAAAATCTTTGATTTCCGCGCGAATTCCATAATTTGCGAAGGTGCTCTTAATTTGACTGGCTACATAACGGTCCACATAGCCGAATCGATAAAGAAACAGCACCAAGAGGATAACTAACAGTATTCCTGACCCGAGAAAGATTCCGGCGAGGAATGCATGTCTGCGAGAAAAGTACCGCCATCGTCTACTTAGAGACGGCTTCTCATCTGGTTGCTCTGGTGAGCGATTCGGCTCGTCTACACTCATAACCTAGCGCCGTCACTGCGGCTCCGAGGGAAATTTGAATTCTAGAGGGAGAGTCCGAAAGTTGAAAGAGCCCTTGCCCATCTTTGGATACTCAGCAACTGGCTGTGGTCCAACTTTTACTAACGGGCACGGGTCCCAGGTCTGCGGCGATGACGCTGAAGCTTTGCAGAACTGAAATCCCGGGCACTGAGCCTCGGATGGCCGAAGCATTCACCTGCGTTGCTCTTTTTTGTCCAAATGCCGGGGATTTCCTGGTGATTGCTGATCCTTCAGAGATGCGGGTTCACCTAAGGGGACATTACCCACAACTGAAAGTTCAAATCCTTCAAGTGCTGTTACTTTGGGGGGATGGTTCGACAGGAGAAGTATCTGCCGAAGACCAAGGTCATGGAGAATTTGAGCCCCAACGCCATAGTCACGGTCCACTCCGTAACCGGTTTCAAGGCTCGCTTCGCGTTTGTTGATTCCTTTTTGCTGCATAATGTTGTAAGTCCGCAACTGATTCACAAGATCTAGACTGTGCTCACGTTGTCGCAAATATAGGACCACACCACGCGCAGCTGCTGCGATTTTTTCCAGGGCCGTATGAAGTTGAAAGCCTGTATCGTCAATCAACGATCCAAACATATCGCAGGTAACGTTCTCAGTATGGACTCGAACTAGCACCGGCTCGTCGGTCGTGACATCGCCCATAACCATTGCGAGGTGAACATCGCCATTGATTATGTTCTCGTATGCGATTGCTCGAACTTGTCCGTAAACCGTAGGAAGATCCGTTTCAACCACTCGACGCAAAAGCTTTTCCTTGTTCATGCGATATCTGACAAGGTCGGCCACACTGATCATTTTTAGATCGTGTTGGGCAGCAAACTTCTTTAGCTCGGGCAAGCGAGCCATCGTTCCGTCTTCATTCATCACCTCGCAGATGACTCCGGCCGGATACAAACTCGCAATCCTCGCAATGTCGACACTTGCTTCAGTCTGTCCCGGACGGACCAGCACACCACCATTCTTCGCTCGTAAGGGAAAGATGTGACCGGGACGAGCAAGATCCTGGCGTTTGGCGTTTGGATCTACCGCTACCAGAATTGTAGTGGCTCGGTCGGCCGCCGAAATACCAGTTGTGATACCCCGCCGCGCATCGATCGATACCGTAAATGCAGTTCCAAGGTAAGAGGTGTTGTCCGCCACCTGGGTTGTTAAGTGGAGGTCATCACAACGTTCTTCGGTCAGTGGCAAGCAGATGAGACCGCGAGCATGACGGGCCATGAAGTTGATAATCTCGGGTGTTACCTTTTCAGCGGCACACACGAGATCGCCTTCATTTTCGCGATCCTCGTCGTCGACGATGATAATCATTCGGCCGTCGCGTATGTCAGCAACAGCTTCTTCAATGGTAGAAAGACTCACAAGAACACCTAATATTGCCTGAAAAACAGATAATCAAAGCGCAAGTTATGTTAACCGAAAGGCGTCAAACCCGCCACAACAGCCTTACTCGTAGGCCATCTTTACGCCAGATCGTAGGCGCGTCCCTCCTGCCCAATCCCACCAACGGCAGTTGGTGGATAGTTCAGATCTTTTCTACAAACGGCCCTTTCTCTAGCCTCCGGCGCGCTACGCGCGCCAGCGTTCAGTCGAGAGCCTCTTAGTAGAAAGGATCTGAAACCATCCACCAACTGCCGTTGGTGGTATTGATTTGTTCTCTAGAGACCTACTGAGTGACACCGGCGCAACCGCACGACAGTAATATGCCAGACGAAGACGTCTGTTTAGATGTCGGCGCACGAGGACGTACGCGGTCCGACAGACGAGGTTGATTGGTTTATTCGTGTGGAGTTACTAAAGGGCGACTAAGGAGGGAAGACTCTAACAATTTAGGACTTTGCGAGGAGGCGTTCGAGGTATTTACCAAGCACGTCAACTTCCAGGTTTACACGGTCGCCCGGTGTTAAGGTCGATAGGTTAGTGACTTCCCAAGTCTTCGGGATGATTGCTAATTCGAAGTAGTCGTCGTACAACGCGGCGATCGTCAAACTAATCCCTTCAACAGCGACACTACCCTTGAATACTAGATAACGAGCTATCTCTGGAGGGAATCCGATACGCACGGTCCATGACTCACCAAGATCTTCTACTCCCAGGAAAGTGCCGCGCGCATCGACGTGACCTTGCACGATATGTCCGCCGAGACGAGTCACCGGCGTCACTGCACGCTCAAGATTTACCGGTGTCCCGGGTTTAAGATTTCCCAGCGTTGAACGAAGAAGTGTCTCGCGCGAAACATCGGCAGCAAACGAATTAGTTTGAATATCGAGTGCGGTCAAACAAACTCCATTAACAGAAATCGAGTCGCCATGCCTGGTGTCCTCAATGACAACCCTGGCGCTGATAACAATCCTGGCATTCTCACCGCGTTCCTCAACGGTTAGTACTGTGCCAAGTTCTTCAATTATTCCAGTGAACATGTGCGAGCTATCTGGTAAACCAGAAGATAAGTGCGAGAACTACCCCAATGGCAACTGGCAACAAACTTCCAAAAGTCATCCACGCCGCCTCTCGTTTGAATGCCGACTTACTCTTTTTCATTTGCCGATTTTTGATCCTTAATTTGGGCCATCATGAATTGAAACACTTCTGCGATTGACATCCCTGAGGAGTCAATCACGATTCCTCCGTCAGCAACCCTTAGCGGCGAATCCGCTCGAGTTGAATCACGCAGATCTCGTTCACTCATTTCAGTGAAAGTATCAGCAAACGAGGTGGCAGGATTTTTGATCAAGTCTTCTCTGTAGCGACGCTCAGCGCGTTCCTTTGCGAGCGCGGTTAAAAAGAACTTGTAGTCGGCGTCGGGAAAAACAACCGTACCGATGTCCCGCCCATTTAACACCGCTCCCCGTTGGCCCATCTGTCTCTGCCGCGCGACCATCGCTCGTCGGACCCCAGGTATTGTAGAAACTTTTGAGGATATCTCAGTAACGCGTTCGGTCCTGATTTGTTCCGTAACATCTTTACCATCGAGTAAGACCCGCAACGAATCGGGATCACCCGCAAAATCGATGTCGAGTCGTTCTGCAAGCGAAGTTACTGAATCCTCGTCCGCAGGATTTACGTCCGCATGGATGACGCCAAGCGCTACTGCTCGATACATCGAGCCGGTGTCAATGTAGAGAAGATTCAGCGCTCGAGCCAGCATCCTACCGAGGGTCGACTTGCCTGAACCAGAAGGACCATCGATAGCTACAATAAGTGGCATGGGGATAGTGAAATCTGAGATCTAAGGGCTCAAATAAACGCGGCAAACACTTCATTGGACAATAATGCTCCGGCACGCGTTAGCCGTAGCAGTTCTCCATCAAACTCAATCAAACCTGCAGCGCGAAAGCGATCCAAATCTGACGCATATTCCGTGGGCAAATCAACTCCAAAAGCTTTGCGATAACGTTCGACACTAAGTCCTTTCATCAGTCGCATTCCCAGGAAGACAGCTTCGGACCGCATCTCATCACGGCTCAACTCATTTTCGGCTACAAGCGGAGAAGCACCCATCTCAATCAAATCGATATAACGACTAACATCGCGCTCGTTGGACCAGCGCCGGCCATTTCCATCGTAGGAGTGGGCCGAACAACCAAAACCGAAATAAGCGTCACCGGTCCAGTACTTCGAGTTATGACGTGATTCGTAGCCAGGTAAACACAGATTCGAGATCTCGTAGTGCTCATATCCTGCCTGTGCGGCCCTTTCAAGCATCCACTCATACATTACAGCTGCGAGATCATCATCTGGTTCAGGTTGAATTCCGCGACGGATGTGTTCAGCCAACGGCGTACCAGCATGAACTTCCAACAAATAAAACGAAAGGTGCTCGGGTCGCAAACTCAGCGCCAGATCTACATTCTGTTGCCAGCGTTCAAGCGTCTGGCCAGGTAGACCAGCAATCAAATCGAAACTAATGTTGTTGAAACCGGCGGCGCGTAGACTAGTAAGAGTGTCGAGAGTTTGTTTTGTCGTGTGCGACCGGCCTAGTTTGGCGAGTTCCGCATCGTCAAAAGTCTGGGCTCCAAAACTGGCCCGGTTAATTCCGGATTTTCGAAAGGCTTCCAGGGTATCGGAGGTCACGCTACCGGGATTGATCTCCATCGTCATTTCGGCGCCACTATCAATCGCGAAACGATCATGCAATTCAGTCAGGATCAGATTGATTTGTTGCGGCGTCAGCATCGACGGAGTACCGCCGCCAAAATAGATCGTGTCGATGGGTTGGGACCGATCAACGTTCGAGCTTGATTTGAATTCGCTGATAAGAGCTTGGACGTACGACTCCGCTAGCTTGCCTTCGTATAGGCCGGTGGCGAAGTCGCAGTAGGAACAACGCGATCGACAGAATGGAATATGAATGTAAATCCCGGCAGAATTCATTCGATGTCAGAATGATAATACACTCTGCGTCTCTGCGTCCTCTGTGTCTCTGCGTTGGATCGGAGGTACGCTAACATTCAACGCCGAGACGCTGAGGACGCAGAGACGCAGAGCACTTGCTATTTGTTTATGCGACGAGTGCTACCATCACCACTAATTGACTTACTCATACTGCGCGAGACGCGTTCTACCTCACCAAATGCACGTAAGAGATTTTCCCCCAGAACCTTTCTAATGTCCTGCTCACTGTACCCGCGTTTCAACAACTCATAAGTGATATTCGGTAACATCGAGACATCTCGTGCGTCTTCCGGCATATCGTTCGCGCCATCAAAGTCAGCTCCGAGACCAACATGATCAATTCCCGCCACCTTAACGATGTGATCGATGTGATCGATCAGTTTGGATATCGGTAGTGGCGGCAAAGGATTAGCAGCTTCCAGCTTGTCACTCTCCTCAGCCCGACGCTCCGGGTCATTCTTGTACTGCTCATTGATAGCATCCTGCAGTGGTTTTAACCGCGCAGATCGTTCGGCATCCTGAGGAGTAACAGTCTTAGCGTCAACGAAGACGCTGTAAAAATTGACCTGTACCACACCTCCGTTCGTAGCGATGCGCTTCAACAAATCGTCCGGAATATTTCGCGGGACGTCGCTGAGTGCGCGCGCTGAAGAGTGCGAGGCGATGATTGGTGCCTTCGACACATCCAGCGCATCACTCATTGTCTTGTCCGACACGTGCGAAACGTCGATCATCATTCCTAACCGATTCATTTCTTTTACGACTTCCCTGCCAAAGTCGCTTAGCCCGTTATGCTTTTTCTCGCCACGTCCTGCGTCGGCCCAGTTGTTAGTGTTATTCCACGTCAACGTCATGTAACGAATTCCCAAACGGTAAAACTCTCGCAGCGTTGGCAACGAGTCTTCGATTGCGTGTCCACCCTCGATTCCCATCAGGCAAGCAATCTTTCCTTGTTTCTTAGCCCGACGTATGTCTGCAACGGAAGTGGCAAACATAAGATCGTTCGGATTGCGTTCAACGGCTCGATAGACCGAATCGATCATGTCGAGCGTACGACGCGCCGCACCTCCTTGTGTAGCGTAATGTGGCTTGATATAGACAGAGAAAAACTCTGCAGTAAGTCCGCCTTTCTTCATACTCGCGATACTGGTGCGATAAGGAATTGGTGGAGTGCCACTAAGATCGTAGTCATCATTAGTCATCGGGGTCGTGACATCGTTGTGTGTATCGATCACAATGGCTTTACGCTGAATCTCCAGGGCTCGCTTCCAGAGTTTTTCATCCCGAACAGGTTTCACATCACTGAGGGTTCCTACCTGGTTTTTGTTTGAGCCTACAAGTTGTTTTGCCCTGGTGTTGCTGACGGGGAGCAACGCGATAAGTACAGCGCAGGTAAGAAGGAAGGTTAGCAGTATCTTGTTCATGAATGCCTTTTGGTGGAGAAGATCGGAGTATTTAAGAGCGCCCTCATAGTCCCCGCAATCGCCCTCATCGTCAAGTTTCCAGATTTTCCTTTATGGTAAATACACAGCCCCGGGCCGTCAGTGCCGCAAGTCTGATTGTGGTCATCCACGTCCCTTTTCTTATGAAAGTCTGGTATTCCTAGTTTGTAGGAGCGACCCTCCGTGGTCGCCCTTTGTTAAGCAGCCACGCTCTGCAATAAGAAAGCGAGCGTGTACAAAAGAGGGGCACCCCGAAGGGACGGCCCCCTACAAACTAGTGCATCTTGGAATTGTGTGGCTTTGAGCCTTATCATCACTCAACATGTCAATCCTAATTGCTGAAGACAACATGGCCCAACGCCATTACCTACGTGAAATTTTAGAGAAGGAATTTCCTTCTCATGTTCCAATTTTTGAAGCCGGAGATGGTGAAGAGACCGTAAAGCTAGCACTCACTGAAAAGCCTGACGTCTGCATTCTCGACATCCAGATGCCCAAGCTCTCAGGTGTAAAGGCCGCGCGCGCGATCTGGCGTGATTTTCCCACTGCACGAATCATCTTCTGGACGCAGTTTCCACACGAGATCTATATCAACGAGATTCGTAAGATCGTTAAAGCTGTCGATCCACCTCCTGCTTACGGTTTTATTCACAAGAACAATCCGGAGTCACGTTTCTTACGTTTCGTAGCCGCTGTACTTGAAGACGGCGCCGACATGATCGACCCGGCCTTCAAAGACTCTTTCAAACGTCCACTGCTAACAGAGTTTGAAGCCGAAGCCCTTTACTATCTCGCACTCGGACTTTCAAACTGGGCCATCGCTCGTAAGTGTAGTCTGTCGCTTCGCGGCGTGGAGAGTCGCCTGGCAACTCTTTATGAAAAGCTCTTCGTTGCTGTTGCAGAAGGAACAGATCAAGAGGCCTACGAAAAGCTCGCCTACAACATTCGCACTCGGGCTTTCTTTGAGGCATTGCGGCGCGGATTATTGAATAGTGATGAGCTGGAGAAGGCTGCACAGGATCTCGAGACCTGGCTACAACGCGACCAAAGACGTTTCGCTGAAGAGCAAAAGAAGGAAGGAGTTGGAAAGAAGAGGTAATGGACCTGGAAAGATGAAGTGACCTCATGGACAATCCAATTCCTGTCTACAGCACAGTGTCGGCGCTGCCATTTCATAAACTTCTGTGAGAACCCGGACCAACAATCTATTTCCCAGTCGCTTGTTGATCAGGATTTTGAAACGACTCGCGAAACGACCGGCTCCCGCCATCCTGGTGATTGTTCCTTTTGTAGCTTTATTCGCGTACTTAGTTTCCCCAGTTTCCCTTTCACATTCGCAGGAATCAACAGCTCAGCCTTCGCCATCGCCCTCGCCTTCTCCATCGCCTTCACCTTCGCCATCGCCCACACCTATCACCGGTCTCCATCAATGGGGAGCTGTGACTCTGTTTCACGGATTACCTTCAGACCGCGTCCGAGCAGTCGCACAAACAAATGACGGTGCAATGTGGTTTGGGACCGAGGCAGGTCTCGCAAAGTTTGATGGACGGCGCACGCAAACAGTCAACGACCCGGGATTAGCCGGAGGTCGCGTGTTGTCACTCAAAATCGATCAAAGTGGCGCGTTATGGATTGGCACCGATGCAGGGGCCTCTCGTTATTTTGCTGGCACGTTTGAAGCAATCAAAGAAACCGAGGGACAGGCGATTTCTGCAATCATTTGTCCCGAAGCAAACCGCGTTCTTTTCAGCACAGAAACAGGTCAGGTATTCGAGTGTCGCGTTTCGACGGTCACTACAACGAGGGATCCCGATCGTTTTTCAAGTAGTTCAACAAGTCCAATAGTAGAGACTCGAACGGTTCTGGAAACAAAACCACTATTGGCCCAGGCACTGCAAAGTGCTGACAAAGATAATCCCGGCCCACTGCCACTTACCAGTCTTGCTTACAACAACAATCGACTATTTGCCGGCACGCTCAGTCGTGGCGTTATTGAGATCACAAATGGTGCGGCTCATGACCCGCAATCGCGACCAGTCGTTTACTTTGTTAACTCTCTCGAGTTCGACAACAACGGCAATTTATGGGTGGGAGCGCGAAGTAAGAAAGAAGAACCGGGCACTTTGTCCGGTGCCACTCCTTCGACTTTAAAACGCAACGAAGCACCTACTGGTCCTGTAATGGCGCTCCAGACAATCGGCAATGAGATGTGGATTGGAACCGACGGGCGAGGCGTTTTTAAAGTCTCACCGGAAAAGACTCAACGCTTTACTTTTGATGGCACAGCGGGCGGATTACGTTCCGACCATGTCTATTCGATTTTTGCGGATCGCGAAGGAGTGATCTGGTTCGGTACTGACCGCGGTGTATGTCGTTTCGATCCTCATTCACCTCGTGTCGAACAGGTTGGTGATAACAGCGACAGCAATTTCATCCGCTCTCTTTACAAGACTAGTGGCGGCCGAGTTGTTGCGGGAACCAATCGCGGATTATTTGTTTACGACCAATCTGCGTCAACGTGGACCCCGGTCACCGATCTGGGAAGAAACATCGTGTACGCAATAGCAGAGGACAAAACCGGTAGATTGTTGGTTGCATCTGCTAGCGGTTTTTATGTTGCGGCGAGACAGTCAGACAAACTCGAGACACAAACCTTTACTCGGCTAGAAGCAAGCTCCGGGAACGCTGACGCTCCCGGAAGCGTGCGGGCTATTACCCAATTTAAAGGTGCGACGTACTTTGCAATATACGGAAGAGGTGTCGAACGTCTCGATGGAAGTCGAACCGCACTAACATGGGCCAACGGCACCGGGAATAGCCGGGACGTAATTAGCTTGCTCGCGGATGGAGATAACCGTCTACTGATCGGCACCGCAAACGCTGGCGTGCTTTCATCCAACGGCAACACAATCCAGGAGGATCCAAGGTTTGCTTTATTGAAAGGGCCAGCTGTTCGCTCGATGGCGCGCACGCCAGATGGTTCGCTTTGGTTTGGGACGACAAATGGAGTGTATCTGTGCGTTCCAAACCGCGACTGTAATCTCACACTCCCCAATATCGATAGTCGTTTTCTGCTCGCAAATGACAAAACAAACGAAGTTTGGTGTGGCACACGTGGAAACGGTTTACTGCGTGTTCTGCTTGATCCGGTGGTTGGTCCAATCGCGTCCGAACTGGACACGGAACAGGGGTTGCCGTCTCAAAACGTTTTTGCCGTTTTGCCGGTTCAGGACAATGGCAACAACGCTGTGCTTATTGGCACCAATCGCGGTATTGCGCGATACGAGCCGGGAACCCTGGAACCTACTCTGTATGTGACTCGCATCCTGAGCAAACGTGTGCATTCTCCCAGCGAATTAGCCGGCGGACTGAGCCTGGAATATCCGCAGAACAGCTTGCTGGTTGATGTCACGGCAATCAGCAGTCGCACATTTCCAGAACAGTTTCAATACGCATTTACGCTTGCTGATCACTCAGGCAACTCCGTAAAACAAAAACTCTCACGCGAATCACAATTTACGATGGAGGGTTTAAAGCCGGGCAAGTACACGGTGACTGCGAGAGCTTTCACAAAAGACCTGGCCGCTTCAGCGCCGTTGAGTTTTTCGTTTACAGTCGCGAAGGCTCCTTTTCCCTGGACTTCGACTGCTCTTGCAATTCTGCTTGCGCTCGCACTGATGGCGCTCGTTTGGGCCATACTCGAGAGAAGGAGGATTGTGGCCACCAGCGCAGCGCTGGTTGACGCTAACCGCGAATTGGCTGATGCCCGGCTCAGTCTCGCTAATGAAGCTGAACGAGAAAGAAGACGCATCGCTCGCGATCTTCACGATCAAACACTCGCGGACCTGCGGCATCTCGCGTTGCTAACCGATCAGATCAAGACAAATGGTGAGCAGCCCCCGGCAAATGTGCTGCGCGGCGAGATCGAATCGATCTCTCAGGAAGTTCGACGTATCTGCGAAGACCTCAGTCCGTCAGTGTTACAAAATGTAGGATTCGCGGCAGCACTCGAGTTTGCACTGTCTCATGCGGTACAGGATGCGCCGCCTGAGAAGCAGTTCGAATATGAATTCAAGTGCGATGAATCGATAGAAGAACAGAGCAATCTAGCGCCGAGCGTCCAAATGCAGATCTACAGAATCGTTCAGGAAGCGGTAAACAACATTTGGCGTCACGCGGGTGCAACGCATGTGAAGATGTTGGTCACGTCTTCTCAAGAGGGTGAATTCGCTTTGCGGCTTGAAGACAATGGCTGTTCATTCGACACGCAAAACCAATCCGGAGACGGGCGTGGTTTAGCCAACATGCGCGCACGTGCAGGCTTAATAGATGCAGAGATCAAGTGGGAACAACGTGTTGACGGAGGCACGGTGTTTTCGTTGAAGAAAAGAAATCACGGTTCAAACGGCCAGGGAGTCTCAGATTGAAAAGCGATATCTTCAAGATACAAACCCAGGTTGCGACCGCGATTGATAGTCAGAGGCCCGTCGTCGCACTCGAGTCGACTGTAATTTCCCATGGCTTGCCACGTCCCACAAATCTGGAAACAGCTATCCGCTGCGAGCAAGCTGTACGAACCAGCGACGCACTACCGGCGACTATTGGAATTCTGGATGGGAATCTGTGCGTTGGATTGACCGAAGACCAGGTTCGACTTCTTGCAGAAAGCAACGACGTTAAGAAGATCAGCACTCGTGATCTTTCAATTGCTATAGCCCACAAGTGGAACGGCGCTACAACGGTTGCAGCCACTAGTTGGATCGCGTACCGCGCTGGAATCGAAGTCTTCGCCACAGGCGGCATTGGAGGTGTTCACAGAGGATCGCTGTCGGATATCTCAGCCGATCTTCCCGAGCTGGCTCGAACGCCTATCATTGTTGTGTGCTCTGGCGCGAAGATTGTGCTTGATCTTCCTGCAACGCGGGAGTGGTTAGAGACTCACGCTGTCACCGTTGTTGGCTATCAGTGTGACGAGATGCCCGCGTTCTATTCTCGCGCGAGTGGTCTACCGGTTGATGTACGAGCTGACTCTTGCGCAGACATTGTCAGACTGTTCGAAGCACAAAAGACTTTGGGCATCAGGTCGGCATTGCTCGTTTGTGTGCCTGTACCTTCCGAGTTTGAGGTACCGTCAGAGACGTTACAGGCAACACTCAACGAAGCACTCGCGGAAGCAGAAAGAAAGGCCATCTCGGGTCGTGAACTCACTCCATTCTTACTTAGCCAGATGGCGCAGCGGAGTGCGGGCGCAACTCTTCGCGCTAACGTGGAACTACTGGCTAACAACGCAAGAGTAGCAGGCGAGCTTGCATCGACGCTGTGGGCTTAGACTCCGATCGGTACAATTCACGAACTGTCATAATAACCATCTCGATGTAAGCGCAAATGGGTGACAGTATGTGAATGACAAAAACCATACTGCTCTTGTTAGCGCTGTGTCCGGTTTCCGTTCTTGGACAAACTCAACTCAAGGACGAGCCTTCTCAAAACACAAGCGGAAAACCCTCGCCAGTAATCGCGGTCATTAAGCCAAACATTCAAACGGATCCCATCACCAACGTCAGAAACGCAAAATACGTTTACGTAAAATCAAGTTCACTATTGGTTGGCCCGTCAGTGATCGAAGAGAAGCTGCGTAAGCGATCGGAGTTTCAACAAATGGGTCTAATGATTACAAGGGATGCTGCAGCCGCGGATTTGATTCTTGAGGTACACCACGATGTTTTCACAATGTATGTTTTCACCGCGGTTGATCCGAAAACTGAGGTAGTTATCGCGGGTGGTAAATTGAGCTCACTTGGGGGAACGGTAGCGAGTAAGGTCGCTGAGAGATTCATGAAGCAATTGGTGAAGACCAGACTTGGGCCGGGGGGTGACTAAGTTTTTTGCTAACCCTTCAGTCGCCTCATTAATAACACCACTCAAGCTCTTCTGTCGGAGCGCGTACGTCCTCGTGCGCCAACTCACGCAACATTCCAGGAAGAGAATAATTACCGTCTGTCATTTGAGCTTCAAGAAGAGGAATCATTAGTCAATGAGCATTTGAACAATGACGGGGACTAATGATCGCTAGCCCATGAATACGTACGCGCTCCGAGCGTTCGTGTATCCCAGCTAACCAATCAAATGTACCGAGGGTCGCGATTATCATTCAGCCTCCTCAAGCCTAAAATCTCCCAGGTACATTTTTTTGCATGAAGTAACAACCCTTCGCGCCAAACCTTGCATCTCAATAACCGCAGTTCAAAATTGAGCACCTCCCCAGGGCTCAAGAACAAAACAAAAACTGAATACGCTGTTATCAAGTGATGAAGAAAACAAGCTTCTCCCCGGCGCGCTAGTCTGTCCATTTTTGAGAACCGCGTAGTTCTCAGGAGGCAATCATGGGCCGCAAATGGCTCCTCTCTCTCTTGTGCCTTCTCGTAGTGTGTCTACTGGTAGTGGTCCAATCCACCAGTGCACGCTTCGAGCTTCGGGTTAATGAAGCCAAAACAAAGTTAACCTTCAACGAGCTCGCGCCAGAGTTGGCTTTGGTGGTTGAGAATGGCGGCAAACCTCTTGTCGCTGAAATCAAAGTCGAATTGATCGACACCGGTAACAGGGTGGTCGCGGCAGTTTCAGACAAGATCGATCTAAAGACTGGCAGCCAAAGAGTGCTGTTTACGCTGCCGACCAGAACTCGTGATTTTTCCCCCGAAGAAAAAAGCGACATCCTCTGGTACCGGCTCCGATATCAAGTAACCCCTCTTGGACCAGCAGACAACGTCACCGCCGTAGGTGGAATTGTCTCCGTTTCTAGCATTACTCCCGACTTGTTTGACCTACGTGTTGCTACTCCGGAGTTTGTACGCGGTGGGACGAGTTTCAAAGCGATGGTTAAGGCGTCGCATCCGATTTCAAACAAACCCGCCGCGAATGTTGTCGTGAAGGGCCTGATCGAGCTCGAGAATGACGACTCGGGTCAGAAAACTCGATTGACCAAGTCAGCGACCACTAACCAGGACGGAATTGCTTATCTCGAGTTTACGTTGCCAAGGGATCTGGGCTCCGACGATGTTGAATTGACAGTTGAAGGCTCACGCGGACTCTTGATTGTGGATGCCGAAAGAGACCTTGAGGTCTACTCGACTCCATTCATTCTTGTTTCCACTGACAAACCTCTCTACCAGCCTGGACAGACCATATTCGCGAGAGTGCTTATGCTGGATAATTCTCGGCACGCTCTACCCAACAAAGATGTCTCTTTAAAGATCACTAATGGCGATGGCGATGTGGTCTACCAAACCGACCTTAAGACATCTCGCTTTGGAGTCGCCAGCGCTGAATGGGTCATTCCAGAGGGCACTAAGCTCGGGGATTTTAGCCTTGAGTTTGAAACGGACGACGACGTTTCGTACACAGAACGAGTGAAGGTCAGTCGTTATGATCTGCCAAACTTTTCAGTAAATGTAAAACCCGACCAGCCGTACTATCTCGATGGACAGAACGCGACTGTAGAAGTAAAGGCTGATTACCTGTTTGGTAAACCAGTTTCACGCGGACGTGTTCGAGTAGTGAGAGAAACAGAACGCAATTGGAACTACCGCGAACAAAAATACGACACGGTCGAAGGCGATAAGTATGAAGGCGACGCCAATAGTGAGGGAATCTTTAAAGCGGAAATCGACCTGGCAAAGGAGCATAAAGAGCTAAAAGAATCTGACTACAGGCGATTCACAGACATTTCCTATGCAGCCTACTTCACTGACCCATCGACGAACCGTACTGAGCAAAGACGCTTCAATTTGCGGCTAACCAAAGATGCAATTCACGTCTATATAGTTCGTTCTGGAAATAACTACGAAGAGAGTAATGCCCTTCCTCTGAGTTTCTACGTGTCGACGTCTTTTGCCGATGGTAGCCCGGCACAATGTAACGTGGACATTTCACAAGACGATGACTCCTCAGCGAAGCCCCCACATAGAGCCGGCATGCGAGTTAAGACCAACCGTTACGGACTCGCAAAGGTGGACAACTTCAAACTGTCATTAGAGGAACGATCAGAACACGACACAACTCTCAATTTTCTGGTAACCGATAATGCTAAACGTACTGGCCATCATTCGGAGACATTCAACCTCAAAGACCGACTCGGGATTCGCGTCACGACTCGAAAAACAATCTTTGCACCAGGCGAACCTGTAGAGGTGACGCTCACGTCCAGCGAGCCCAATCCTACAGTTACCCTGGCGATCGCTCGTGACTGGACCTTGCTTAGTTCTCAGGTTGTTCATCTTAAGAACTATCGTGCCACGGTCCTACTTCCTTATCGTCCTGAATACCAGGATGACATAACTCTGGCCGCCTATACTGACCGCAGATTTGAAGAAACTACGATTGGAACTCACTCGATAATTTTTCCGCGCGATCGTGATCTGAAACTCAAGCTTCAAGCTGAAGCGCAAACATATCAACCCGGCGAAAGTGCACATGTCACGTTCAAGACCGTCAGCTCGGCAGGTCGGTCTGTGGAGAGCGCGCTTGGGGTAGTCGTAGTGGACCAGGCAGTACAAGAACGCATTCGTACAGATCAGGATTTTGGTTCAAGTTACTCGGGATTCTATGGCCGCATAATGGGATTGTTTGGGTCTGATGCCGTAGGCAACATAACTCGAAAATCGCTCGACAAGCTGGACCTCTCGAAGCCAATTCCGCCGGATCTAGATCTGGCTGCCGAAGTTCTAGTGAATCAGGGACGCGGCTACTATCCTTCGCTCTTCGGAGGTTCTTATGAGCGGAATCACAAGGGAGCGTTAGAAGGGTTAATTGAAGCCGAGCTCAAACCTCTAAGAAAGGCTTTGGAGACTACCTACCTGAATTCCAGCAATTATCCGACCGACGAACCAACCTTAATTCGTATCTTGTCCGGAGCTGGAATCGACTTCAGATCATTGAAGGATCCTTGGGGAACTCCTTATCGAGCTGCGTTCTCAACAGACCACACACTGGACGTGATGGTGCTCAACAGCGCTGGACCTGATAAGCAACTCGATACAGAAGATGATTTTGAAGCTGCACGTCAATCGTGGGCTTACTTTGTTCCCACGGGTAATGCGATTAACCGGGCCACGACTAAATACCATGAGCGTACCGGTGGTTATGTCACCAACTATCCGACATTACGCGACGAACTCTTTCGAGAAGGAGTAAACCTTGATCAGGTCCGCGATCATTGGGGCAAACCATACAAATTTTACTTCACGATAAACGGGACCAATTACTCACTGAGTATTACGACGATCCAACCGCCTGCACCTGGAACGAAAAGGGAAATGATTGACGAATTTAGTGTGTGGCTGTCCAACATAGATTATTTCGCAGAGACCCGGTCAAAGATTGACCTTGCGATCGCAAATTTCGTAAACGAAAAGAAAGTTGCACCGCAAAATGAATCAGAACTGTCCCAATTGTTGAAGGCCGCGGGTATTGACCTGGCTGGTCTAAGAGATCCATGGGCCAGGCCTTACTACACTACTTTCAAAACCTCCTTCGCCTACGCGGATAACACTCAAGTAGAAGTCAAATCGAACGGCGAGCAGAAGGTGACAATCAAGCCCGCCACGAGAGCCTCGACAATAATCTCACTATTGAGTGCGGGCATTGATAAAGAGCCGGGTAACTATAACGACTTCCCAGTTGCAACCTTTCACGTCAATTCGTTTGAACAGTCAGCCACCGATCCTAAGCCAATACAACCAAAAGTGATCGGAACTTTTTCGGGTGCTACCGGAGCTATCACAGGAATCATTACGGACCCACAGGGAGCGGTCGTTGCAGGTGCAACCGTAAAGGCCATGCGAACAGGAACAGCGGAACAGTTCGAAGCAAGCTCAGATGACAGTGGTAAGTACCTCATCAGAAATCTTCCTGCGGGACCTTATGAGTTACGCGCTGAAGCTCCCGGTTTTAAGTTCGTCTCGGTCACAAATATTCTTGTTCGTTCATCAACACTAATCGAAATCAACATGACACTTGAGGTTGGTGCAGTTACTGAAACGGTTAACGTGACGGCTGCCAACAACTTCCTTGTCGAAAGTATGCAGACCGCCACGAGCACTTCCGTGAAAATCTCAGCGCTTGGCGTTAAGCAAGGACCAACTCTCAAACAACAACTCTCCACCCCACGCATCCGCGGTTTCTTCCCGGAAACCCTACTCTGGCAACCTGAACTCACCACCGACAAACAAGGTCGAGCATCGCTCGACTTCAAACTCGCCGACAACATCACAACCTGGAAAATGTCTGTCATCGGCTCCACCGAAGATGGAGAAATTGGTATGGCCGAAACCGACATCCGGGCCTTCCAGCCATTCTTTGCAGAACTCGATCCACCTCGGGTCCTGACCGAAGGCGACCGGATCTCACTTCCGGTCGTCTTACGCAACTATCTGGACAAGAAGCAATCGGTAGATCTCGAGCTAAGACCCGAGCAGTGGTTCTCACTTCAGGGACCAAATCGAAAACGTACTGACGTCGCCGCAGGTGAATCGGCAAAGCAGAGTTTTGAGCTTCAAGCCACTACTTCAGTGAAGGATGGCAAGCAACTGGTAACAGCGATTGGTTCAGACTTTAGCGACGCAATTGAGAAACCTATTACGGTCCATCCGGACGGTGAGGAAAAGATCGAGACAAAGAGTGATCTGCTTGATACGTCGACCACACTTACGCTCGAGCTTCCTGATAACGCAATACCAAAGTCGTCGCAGACCGAGTTAAAAGTCTATCCGAATCTAATCTCGCATGTTTGGGAGAGCGTGGAAGCTATTATGAAAAGGCCGTACGGCTGCGGTGAACAGACTATTTCATCAACTTATCCAAGTGTGCTTGTGCTCCGCTACCTCGACAAAGATCAAAAAGATTCCGCCATTGCAAATAAGGCCCGCCGCTACGTCGAATCCGGGTACCAACGTCTCTTGAATTACCAAACGAGTGATGGCGGTTTCGGATACTGGAGTGGCAGCTCGGCAGATCTTGCGTTAACCGCCTACGCAATTCGCTTTCTCAACGACGCTGGAAAGGTTTCTACAATTGACCGGCGAGTGTTGGAAAATGCACGTAGCTGGCTTATCAAGCAACAACGATCTGACGGAAGTTGGGCAGTCATATGGGATAAAAAAGAAGATTACCGGCGTACCGCAATGGTGACTGCAGTTGTTGCAAGGTCGCTGGCTCTTACCGAACCAACGACTCCTGCCTCCAGTCCTACTCCGCTTGTACTCGCTCTCAATTACCTTCAGAAGAGAAGCGCGGAAATCGATGAGCCCTATCTAATTGCTTCGTATGCACTGGCTACAGCTCTCGCGAAGGACACTGCACGCAGCAATCAAGCAATAGACCGACTAATTAGTCTTGCTCACTCTGAAAACAACAGCTCTTACTGGACACTGGAAACGAACACGCCGTTCTACGGCTGGGGTCTTGCAGGCCGAATAGAAACTACAGCGCTTGTGGTCCAGGCGTTAACGCAATACGCCAGTTCTGCAGACCAGCAGACTATCACTAATCTAAGAGCTCGAGGTTTGCTGTTTCTGCTGCGCAACAAAGATCGATATGGAGTTTGGTATTCAACTCAAGCAACAATCAACGTACTCGATGCGATGCTGGCTCTAATAAGCGGTCAAGAATCTCCTGGAGTAGGAGGCGCAATTGAAGTAGTAGTCAACGGGCAAAAAGCGAAATCCTTTGACGTACCCTCAGACAAACGCATGATCGCACCGCTAATGGCAGACATTTCTTCGTTCATTAAGACGGGGACCAACCAGGTCGAGTTGCGACGTTCGGGTGGCCGCGTCGCCAGCGTTCAGCTAGTCAATAGCTTCTACGTTCCATGGTCAGTTACTACAAACGCCAGTGAAGGTCGCAAGCGGTCTGGGGACTCTGAGAGTCTGTTGCTTGAAACAAGCTTCGATAAACAGGAAGCACATGTGATGGATGAAGTTACCTGCAGTGTTAAAGCCGAACGTATCGGGTTCAAGGGTTATGGAATGATGTTAGCGGAAATTGGGTTGCCACCTGGAGTCGATGTTGATCGGGAATCACTTGAGACTGCCATGCATGGCGCAGAGTATGCGATCAGTCAGTACGACATACTTCCTGATCGAGTTGTGTTCTATCTTTGGCCACGAGCAGGCGGATCTAATTTCAAGTTTAAGTTTCGACCAAGGTTGGCAATGAACGCAAAGAACTCATCATCGACTGTCTACGACTATTACAATCCCGAGGCCAAGGCCGTCATCGCTCCGTCAAGATTTGTTGTCAGGTGAACCGTCTTGAACCTGAAATCAGAGAGTTCCTATAACGCCCAGTAGGGTGCCGGCAATCAAAGCGATAATGAATACCCCGATAGGAACGGCTATCAGAAGCAGACCCTTCCAACCACGGGTCTTGAATAAGTAATGCGCTATCACGATTGGCCATGCGACATATAAGAGGAATCCAAGATCGCTGATGTAGCCAATTCCACGTTCTCGACTGTCATTCTTAATCCACCATCCGATTGCCCAGATCAAAAGAATTATCTGGCCTAATCTAAGTGCAGCTGGAGCTTCTGCCTGAAGACCTGCGTATGTGCCGCTGAAAAAACCATCCAGAAAGAAGATAATCAGGATGACGATTCCGGAAAAGGAAAGAATCTTGGGCTTATTACGTGGAGACTTATTTTCAGAATCGGTCATTGGGCGTTCAGGTCGGGACTCCTTCTTGTGGTTGAAATCGATTTTTATGCTACTCTTAGCGGCCTACATTCAAGACATTTTTTAGGAGGATCCCATGGCAGACGATAAGGACAAGTGTCGTAACGCGGTATGTAGTTGCCCTCCCCAGGAGGGCGGCAAATATTGTAGCGCCTCTTGTGAAGGAGCTGGCGATACGATTGAAATCGATTGCGACTGCGGTCATCCAGAATGCAGCGGTAATTTTTAGTCGTTAGTATTCAAGGCGCGTTGATGGTAAAGGGACTCTCAGCGTAGCGAGAGTTGCGGTTCAGCCAATCTTCAACCTCTTTGGGATTCTTCAAGTCATCGCGCAACAATCGGATCACAAGGTCGCGGGTCAGAATCGTATTGAAGGGAGTTCTATACTCTTCAGTACTATTCTGGCCCGCTAGCTTTAACATGAAAGGTACGCGGTGATCCAACCGAGTATTGGTTTCCGGTGGATCCTTACGCCACCAGTGGTCACCGCTCACCAACACCACCGTCCGATCCCATTCACCCATCTCCTCCAGTGTCTTTCGAACATTACCCAGCTGCTTGTCGGCCAAGGCCACATTGTCCAAATAACTAGTGTCGTAAGACGCTAGCTCTTTGGTATGTGCATCGTATATCCAGGGAGGATGAGGGATTGGGAAATGCAAAAACGTGAGATTGAACTTCCTTCTTAATAAGTAATCCGCAGCGGTGCTTATCTCGAATAGTTCTTCCGCGCGATCCCACCTTTGCCGCGCGTAGTACCGGTATCTAAATACTCTGAAAACAAACGGAAGGCGATAGGCGGCCCTCGATACACTCTTCGAAAGTGATTCCCAGAAAGTCAACTTTCCAGGCGCAGGGTTTGTACCGCCCAATTGCGGCACCCAGAAGCACCAGTCGAGATCCTTCTGTAGCACTCTACAATATGGGTGATACCATCCGGCCAGTCCTGATGTGAAGCCTTCATCTCCTGCTTCCCTGAACACATTTGACAACTCACTCCACCGCGAATCGCGTCCATCGGATAGGACCAGTCTTAAGTCGTTTGAGCCGATCGCACTAGCGTGCTCGACAAGTTGACCGGTTACTAAAGCGGGTAGTGCTGTCAGTGTCTTTTCTGTTGGGGGAAATGCGCTTGTGGCAACTATCGCTTGTTGCCGCAAACGATCAAATTCAGGCAATGAAAGCTCCGGCGGACGCTTTTCGAAAGGAAGGCTCTGTTCGAGTTCATCAAAGATGATCCAAACAACTCGTGTGTTCGTTGGCGCATGTCCCCTAAGTTCGCGCGTATTACCCGACGAACTAATGGTGCTCGCGTATCGTCTTTGAAGATAAACAACCGAAACGAGATTTACTACATATAGCGGCGACAGAATCAGTACCAATTGAAGCGCGATGTGAGTTGCCGGTGTCGAGTACCGTACCAGCACGAGTATTAGGACAATTGCTATCAGTGCCGCAATGGCAAGTTGGGGAAAACCTTTCCTAACTAGCTCCCCGGGAGGCACGAACAAATAGTCAGTCAGGAAGCTATTGATGGGCCAACCCAGGCACAGAAGAAACCCAATTTGCGCAAACTTATACAACCGGCTGTTTTTGGACTTCCGCACAATTGAACTACAGAGCCAAAACACCGCGGCCAAACATAAAATCGCGACAGTCAAAGTCTCGACCTCTACGAGACCAGGATTTTCCTTCCAGAAGTAGTAGACGTGATGGTAAGGATTCAGCAGTACCAACCAGGCCGACAGAAAACACAAATTCGAGAGTGAAAAAGAAATGATGAGGTCTTTAACCCGCCTGGACAACTTGATCTCGCCTCCTCATCTGATAAAGCCAACGCTGCTGGTTTCCCATTTGCTCAACTCGCTCAATCTGAAAGTATTTGAGACTAACCGCTTCAAAAAACTCTCGAGTCAGGTATTCATAAAGATGATCGTTCCCGCGCGTGATCAAATGGAAGAGCGGATCGTCAGCCGCCACCCACTCGATGACTAATTGATTGGTCGTTAACTCCCAGGCGAGCTTGAGAATTTCAGAAAGCGGGATTCTTTCCGTCACCAACATGTGGTGAATAACCGCAAGCATCAGTACGCAATCAAAAGCCCCGATAGCTCGCTCGAGGAACCCCCGGGTCTCGAGGTTGCGCCAGCCCAAACCCGAAGTTGGCCTGGTAAGATCGATAACTAAAGGAAGAATATTCAGATTGTCGCGATTGGCCTTTTCCCACAATCGACCGACTACGACCGCATCTTGATCGATTGCGACAACTGACGCTCCTTCTTTCGCTGCCAGGATACTGAAGAATCCAAGGTTGCAGCCGACGTCCAATACTCGTTGAGCGCCAACTTCGCGAACCGCATTCCTTACAAACTTCTCTTTTGACGGCAGGTACTCTTCTCTCTCCGACTCACGCGACTCGTAGTCCAACCAAATTGATTCTCTGACACGGGTTGGTTTTGAGGACTCAAGTTTTCTACGTAGGCCCCCGACTTGCCGCTTGAGAATGAACTGAGCTTGCTCAGCCGAATTGCTCTGTTTCGGTACGTAGATACTCTTGTATCTAGCGGGATCCATTCGAGAGAGAATCGTCGGTATTGACACCGAGGTCAGAAATACTGGACGAACCTTTTGCAACGCGCTGGCCATGCGGAAGACGTGTTCGGGTTGCAGACCGTCCCTGTAAATACGAAAGGTCTGGTCCAAACCTAAACCAAAATGTTTGTTTGCCAGTAGCGGTCGTATGAAAGTGCGGACAAACTGCGCGTACGCCAACCATGTCGGATCAAGCGGAGCGCGTTTTTCAATCGATAGGAAATCAACAAAGACCGGACGACTAGCCTGGTAGAGAACGTTGTAAGGTGAAGCGTCTTTTAGACCAAAGCCTTCAGGTAACAATCGATCCATCAAGTCGAGCGTTAGTTCGCCAGCTGCCTTAAGCATCTCCGGCGGCCACTCATATGGATAACTCGGAAAAGCTACGTGCTCGTGTTCCAGGACCATTACTGGGCCACTTTGTGACGTAACAAACTGGTCCAATTGATCAGTAATACGAGAATCCTCGACTTCGTAAGTCGCAATTAGTCGCCCGCTATCAACCAACTCGCTACATAGCTTCGACTGAAGAAACTCTAATGCGCCTGGTCTGTACTCGTTGTTGATTATACGGAAGACACGCTGATCGAGGACGATCACGCGCCCTGCAGGATCGCGAAACGAGACGGCAGTGGGGTGGGACAGAGGATCACCCGTTTGCAGTTGTCGAGGTTTCATGAAGTCCGGAGGACCAGCCCCAAGCTCTCGAGCGGATGTGAGTTAAGGGCGCGAAGATGGCATCAAGTGTTCGAAGGGGGTGACTTGATTTCTTCTTTATCGGTGGTCCCAAGCAGCTCGCGAATTTTTCGAATGATGGTTTTTGCGTAAAACAGCAAACCCAGTCCAGCGGCCGTGACCAATTGCCAGATGAGCATTCCTGATCCGGGATCCGCGTAAATGAGACTGAGGAATCCGAACCCTTTGATCGCACAATCGAGGGTCATATTCTCTGCCTTTCAATACTTTTACCGACAACTATTTCTTGAACCTCACGGGCAAGAACACTCCAGCTTCGGGGAGACGAAACCGGAACAGGGGACTGTCTGACAAGTTCCAACGATCTCTAAGTAAAAGCTTAGTCGCACGAGATCCAGTATAAAGTTGAGAAAATCAGATCATTTGTTCGCGGTAATCTCATAACCCGTTTCACGGGCCACTGTCAATCGGGTTGCTGGTTGGTTGGGGGGTTAGCATCTGGTTTTGGTCTTTGGCCTTTTTAGGATCGACTTTCGCAGGTTAGTCATTTCTTAGCTAGACCAACAAACTCAGCGGCAAGTCTTGGACCAGTAGCTTCGTCCTCGTGCTTGAAAAAGACATACGTTTCTTTCCATTCTTGCTTCCGAATTCGATCCACCCAGGCGACGAGTTGCGGTTTCTCATACTGAACTCTGCGTAATCTCAGGTAACCCCAGTCTGACGTTTTTTCAATGTGACTCGTAGGTAGGTCGTCAGTATCTGAAACGCACAACGCGCGGTTCTTATTCCGTAATAACTGCAAAACATCGTCATCAAACCAACTTGGGTGGCGAAACTCGAACGCAATCTTCAGATTCTCAGGCAACTCCTGCAAGTACGCCTCGAGTCGTTCGACATCCTTTTTCATGTTTGGTGGTAACTGAAAGAGCACTACACCCAGACGGTCATCCAAGGCTGATACGACTTCCAACATGTCTCTGGTAACATCGCCTGCATCTTTAAGTCGCTTGAAATGAGTTATCCGCTGTGAGGCTTTAACTGAAAACCGAAAGTTGTCCGGCACTTGAGCCTTCCAACTCTCGACCATCGAAGGTTGCGGCAGGCGATAGAAAGTGTTGTTTAGTTCAACTGACGAAAGTCGGGTCGCGTAGTACGGCAACATATCTTTTGCGGCAAGCTTTTCGGGATAAAAACTTCCCTTCCATTCTTTGTAACTGTAGCCGCTTGTACCAACGTAGAGATTCATGGCTCAAGGCGTCATCTTGATCAGAATGTTAGTCTTATTATCTTCCGAGATGATCGTCGCGATTGTTGTGTCGTTCTTGATCACAACGCTGTTCGAAGTGAGGCGCACAGTTTTCAGCGGCTTCAGCTTCATCTGATACCAACTTTCGACTTTACTCATCTCATCGTTGGTCTCGAGTGTTAGCGCTCTGCTGCCATCGTCATACTTCATATCGAGCGTTGTCCTGGCCCCGGGGTACAGTAATGCTTGCGACGATACCCTTCGGTTGTGACTTCTCAAACCGAACAACGCCACAGCGCACAAAATGCCTACTAGAAAGATTGTGACTACACCTGCGACTAGTGCAGTTCGCCCAATGGACTTTTTCTGGTTGATCTGGGCATCGGCTAGTAAGGCTTTGTTATCGGGCAAACTACCCCGGTTGCGCTCGGCGGTTTGACGCGAATCAAGTTGTTGAGTAGGAGCACCGACGTCTCCCCCAAGCAACGCCGTTGGTTGTTCAGATGGTGTCGTTTCTTCTGAAGGTTTGATCGCGGTACCACATTGACGACAAAAGCTTGTTGCCGCTAACAATTCAGCGCCGCATTTCCGACATGTTTCATTCATCACAATGGAGTTCGAATCAAGTTGTAGCAATACTGCGGACAACCTGTTGTGGCGTCAAGCAATTCTATGGTACACAGGCACGCAAAGTACGAACAGCAAAATAACTTGCGGGGTATTGAAACCATTGTCAGATAGCGTAACAAACATTGATTCTGTTCTTCACGAAGAGCGGATTTTTCCGCCGCCCGATGCATTTGCACAGGCAGCTCATATCAAGTCCAGAGCTGAACTTGAAGCCCTTCGCGCCGAAGCTAGTGCAGATCCAGAGGCCTTCTGGTCCAGATTCGCTACATCTGAGCTCGAATGGTTCAAGAAATGGGACACGGTTCTTAAATGGGACCCACCACACGCAGAATGGTTTGTTGGGGGCAAAATAAATGTCTCTCACAACTGTCTGGATCGACACTTAAAGACATCTCGACGTAATAAGGCCGCTTTAATTTGGGAGGGCGAGCCCGGCGATTCACGCACTCTCACTTACCAACAACTTCACGCTGAAGTTTGCAAATTTGCGAACGCACTCAAGTACGTCGGTGTTGAGCGCGGCGATCGAGTTGCGCTTTACATGCCCTTGATTCCTGAACTCGCAATCGCGATGCTTGCCTGTGCTCGTATCGGCGCCACCCATTCAGTGATCTTCGGCGGCTTTTCTAGTGCAGCGTTAATCGATCGAATTAACGACGCAACCTGCAAAGTAGTGGTGACAGCAGATGGTGGATGGCGTCGCGGCCACGAAGTAAAACTTAAGACTGCCGTTGATGAAGCACTAAAGGAAACTCCTTCAATCGAAGCCTGCATCGTCGTAAAGAGAACGGGCAGTGATTTGCAGATGGAGCCAGGTCGAGATTACTGGTGGCATGAATTGATGGAGACCGTAGGTCATAAGTGCCCGGCTGAAGCACTGGATAGTGAGCATCCACTCTTCATTCTCTATACCTCCGGCACAACCGGAAAGCCTAAAGGAATTTTGCATGCGACCGCCGGTTACTTGTTGCAGACCCATCTGACCTCAAAATGGGTCTTCGATCTAAAAGATGAGGATGTCTATTGGTGTACGGCTGATATTGGTTGGGTGACGGGTCATAGTTACGTCGTGTATGGACCACTCTCAAATGGTGCAACCGTCTTGATGTATGAAGGTGCTCCGAACTTTCCGGAGCCCGATCGCTTTTGGAGCATGATCGAACGACATCGCGTCAATATCTTTTATACTGCCCCTACTGCGATACGAGCGTTTATTAAATGGGGAGAACAGTGGCCCCTGGAACACGATCTTTCCAGTCTCCGGCTGCTTGGCACAGTCGGTGAACCAATCAATCCGGAGGCATGGATGTGGTATCGCGATGTAATCGGAAAAGACCGGTGCCCAATCGTAGATACCTGGTGGCAAACTGAAACGGGCGCGATCATGATCACTCCTCTACCGGGTGCAACACCAACCAAACCAGGCTCAGGCACTCTACCGTTTCCTGGCATTGAGGCGGACATCATGACGCGAGATGGGAAACCGGTTGGCCCAGACCAGGGCGGTTATTTGGTGATCAAAAAACCCTGGCCGTCTATGCTTCGTACCATCTGGGGAGATGACGAGCGATATCGTGAACAGTATTGGTCTCAAATCGATGGAATTTATTTCGCCGGTGACGGTGCGCGGAAAGATCAAGATGGTTACTTCTGGATTATGGGCCGTATCGACGACGTCATAAACGTTAGTGGTCATCGGCTCGGTACTGCTGAGGTTGAGAGCGCTCTCGTTTCCCACAGCGCAGTTGCTGAGGCCGCAGTCGTTGGACGACCTGACGAGTTGAAAGGATCAGCCATCGTAGCTTTTGTAACCCTGGAAGGAACACACAGCCCCTCAGATGCACTGAACCGGGAACTTGCTGCGCATGTAGTAAAAGAGATTGGGGCGCTTGCGCGACCGGAGGAGATACGCTTCACCGACGCATTACCTAAGACCCGTTCAGGTAAGATCATGCGTCGCTTGTTGCGCGAGATTGCCACAAGCGGTTCAGTGGCTGGAGATGTAACAACGCTGGAAGATTTATCCGTACTTGAGAAGTTAAGAACAGAAGAAGAATAAGGCAATGATCGACGGAGCAGTTCTTTAACCGCATGGAGGTTTTCGCGAATGACCCGTTATATTGAGACTGAAAACAGATCTGGACCACGTTATCTTGCAAGTCTTGAAGTTAAAGCCGAATGGGACGAGCCCAGTGGAACTCACATCGTCGCAGAAGGAACGACTGAGAATGTTGGTCCGGAAGGCACCTTGATTCACTTGCCTCGTCAATTACCTGACGTCGGAAGCCGCGTACGACTTGAAGTGATCGGAGAAAATGGTGAACGACTTCAAGTTATTGCTGAAGTACTCCGCATCGAACGAAATCCTGGACATCCGCTAGCGGCCCTTCAACTCCTGGGTGAAACCGACGAGTGGAAAGGACTGGTTTGGGAACCCGCGGCGCCGCGCGTTGCACCTCCGCCACCGGTCGAAACTGAGTCAGATGTGGAATTGGAAGAGGAAGACGGCGACGAACTTACCCACTGAGGTTAAGTCTGATGACAATCCCCGATGAAAACACGCAGACCCAGAACGATCGACGACGTTTTCAACGGTACTACCCCTTTTCACGTATTATGCTGGCTATCGAGGATGAAAGCTTAAAAGAGTCGATCGGAATAGGTGAACCGGGCGATATCAGCCTGGGTGGAGTACGAGTAAGGAATTTACCCTCATCATCTAATGTTAAAGTTGGCGATCGGCTTGTTTTGCTATTGCTGGATACCGACGACGCGCTGTCCTTAAAAGGTGAGGTTGTTCATCATGCGACGCTCGATACGTTTGGTGTGGTGTTTGCTGAGCTCTCGTTGCAGGATCAGCGGGCAGTGGGAAACATGATCGAGCGCTTGCATTCAAGACTCTAAGCCGGTCCAGGAAATTGTGAATAAACAAGACACTAAAGAAGCGGCAACCACGGCTGCTAAGGCCGCCGTCGAAGCTTATGGACCACCCACGCGTGTGATCCTGAGAGTGATCTTCATTATTCTATTGGTGCTCGTGGTCTTATGGATGCTCGCCAAGCTCACCGGTGTCATCCTACTCATGGTCCTGTCAATCTTTTTCGCCTATCTGGTTTCGCCATTAGTTGAGTTCATACGTCGACCTCGTCAAGTTGGTAAACGGGTGATTGCTATACCCAGGCCGCTCGCAATCACTCTGGCCTACATAATCATCCTGGGAGCAGTTGCAGCAGCAGTTTTTCTGGTACTGCCGACTCTGGGAAATCAATTTCCCGGATTCGCGTTGCAAGCAAAGGTCTATTGGAAGTCTCTGGGTGAGAAAGCGCAGCAAACGAATGAGTATTTCCGTTTCCGACGTATGCCTGAACCAGTCGTTAATGCACTGAATGACGCTGTTCCCAAAGTGATCGAAAAGGTCAGTGCTACGGCCAGTGAATTTGTAAGTGCGTCGTTGAGTTACCTGGTTTTTTTACCCTGGTTGGTCTTAATCCCCCTCCTCGCATTCTTCCTCCTGAAAGACGTTGAAGTTTTCCGCAGCGCTGCGCTACAGATGTTGCCGCGAGGACGCTGGCGCTGGCGTGGCGACGAGTTTTTTCAGGACATAAATCAGACTCTGGCTGCTTACACGCGCGCACAATTAACTGCTTGCCTCTTCATCGGCGTTGTATGCTCTCTGGGATTTACTCTTCTAGGAGTGCCCGGTGGCTTTGTGATGGGTTTGATCGCCGGCGTTTTTGAGTTCGTACCGCTGGTTGGACCAGTCAGTATTGCCATTATGGCGGCAATACTTGCCACATTTCATTCTGGTCCATTCTCAGCACTCCTGGTTCTGCTGTTCCTTGGAGTGTTGCGGATCGTGCAAGACTATTTCATTTACCCGCGACTCATCGGCCACGGAATACATCTTCATCCGCTCGCGGTGATCTTCGCTATCTTATGTGGAGCTGAACTGGCCGGTGTTGCTGGTGTGTTACTCGCGATTCCGGTGGTAGCAATTCTCACAGTCAGCTATCAACACTGGTTGGAACATCGAGGCAGTGAGGGCTTTGCGGATCTCTTGGAGACTACACCGGCAACAGGTGCACCAACTACTCATCGATTAGGAGGGCATCCTGATGCGGAAACAACTCCAGAGGAAATGGTCCGAGCACGTCCAGACCTAACTACAGGCGAGTTAAAACTGCCAGACTAAAGTCTTACCCGGCTACTCATGAAAGTACTTATCTAAAAGCGGCCAATAGCGTAACCTACTCCGCCCACTGTCTTGGCTGTGTCAAAAGTCGGACACCACTGGCTTTAGCCGCGTGGACCTTCAATTTTCTGCTATTTCGGTGTCATTTATTCGATTTGAAGACACCACCGACTTTAGTCGCGTGGAGTTTCAACTTCGATCTACTACGACTGAAGTAAATGGCAGAGATTGAAACCCCACGCGACTAAAGTCGGTGGTGTCTCCCCAGAGAATCTATCAACTGCTTACTAGCAAAAAACTGATCCTCCACGCGGCTGAAGCCGGTGGTGTCCGACTTTACACAGTCTCGGACGTGGGTGTATTTCGACTTTTGGAAAACCACAATTAGACTAGCGCAGCAGCCTCTTCCATCAACTTTATGAATCTGGTGAAGTGATGCTCTGCATCGTGAGGTCCCGGTGCGGCTTCCGGGTGATATTGGACCGAAATTACTGGTAACTTTCGATGGCGCATACCCTCAACGCACTGGTCATTCAAATTCAAGTGCGTTACCTCTACATCCTCAGGAAGCGATTCGGCACTCACGGCAAAACCATGATTGTGAGAAGTAATCTCAACACCCTTACCGGCGACTTCCTTGACCGGTTGATTTCCGCCCCGATGACCAAACCTTAATTTGAACGTCTTTGCACCAAACGCCCGGCCCAACAACTGGTGTCCGAAACAAATCCCAAAGATTGGTTTTGAGGACTTCAGTAATTCTTTAATCTCTTCAACTTCCTTGTTCATTGAGGCCGGGTCGCCGGGACCATTCGAGAGAAAAATCCCATCCGGATTAAGGGCCAACGCCTCAGACGCAGACGTGGTAGATGGCACCACGGTCGTGCGTACTCCTCTTTCGGCAAGTTCTCTTAAAGAGTTTCTCTTAACACCAAAGTCAAAACAGACGACGTGAAATCTCTCCTTGCCAGTCGCGGGAAAATCATACTTCTCGCGGGTAGTAACCACGCTTGCGAGTTCTCTGTTCTCCATCGGCGGCGACTGGCGTGCCTTGTTTACCAGACTCTCTTCACTTTGATCTGTAGCTGAGAGACAGGCTCGCATGGCGCCTTTATCCCGGATGTGTCTAACCAGCGCCCGCGTATCAATTCCTTCGATGGCCACGACGTTCCAACGCGTCAAGTAGGAGGCAAGACTCTCTTCGGCGCGCCAGTTGGAAGTTAAGCGACTTGCCTCCCGCACGACAAACCCCTCAACCCAGGGTCTGGCAGACTCCCCATCTTCATCATTAACCCCGTAGTTTCCGATCAGGGGATATGTCATGCAAACGATCTGTCCTGCGTAAGACGGGTCCGTGAGCACTTCCTGGTATCCAGTCATCGATGTGTTGAAAACCATCTCGCCGCAAACCTCGCCGTCAGCAGCCCACGATCGACCACGAAAAGTTCTTCCATCTTCCAGTGCTAAAAGTGCCGTCTTCTGCTTCTCTCTTGCCATCTTCTCTTCTGTCTGTTTGAGCTCTGAGATCTTCATTGCCCACTCTTAATAAACTGCTGCGCTTCATTCATCCAACGCTTGCTCGTACGGTACTTATACGCGGGTGCTGTCTTCACTGCTTCGATACATGCTTGCATCAGACTTGCCGCTTCGCGATTGTGACCTAGCCCTGCATGAGCACGACCCATTAGATAAAGTCCTTCAGGATCCGATGGTCGGTGCTCGAGAAATTGTTCGAGAGCGTTCCGCGCATCTTCGAACTGCCCTGCTGAGATATACGTCGCAGCTACTTCACGCCAGACCTCATATTGCGAATGGGCCGGGTCTCTCGTTACCACCTGCTCGAAGTTTTGAACTGCGTCGCCAAACCTCTTCTGCTGGCGAGCAATACGACCGAGTTGATAATAGGAGTCGATCTCCTCCGGGTCGATTTGAATTGCACGCTCATATCTCTCCCTGGCAGCTTCTAGTTCACCACGATTCTGATGAATCAAACCAAGGTTGTAGTGAGCCGAAGCGTCGGCGGGATTAAGAGTAGCGGCTTCCAGGTTCTGTTTGAAAGCAGCTCTCGCGCGGTGCTGCCCCATGAAATCGCTGAAGTAACCGCGCAGCAACATGAATACGAGAAAGAGCAAAAATGGTGAGCCAAGGACACGAGAAAACAACAGCGCCCATAGCGGCGATATCACCAGAATGCCGAGATAGGTCAGCACCGTGATACCTAGAGCTCTCAGGAATGACAGACGGAACGACTCTTTGACCGCGAGCACTACACCTACACTAAACAGCGCGAGCTTTGGCAGACGAAAGAACCCTTCCGATAGAGCAACCGGATCACCTAACTGCTGGGTAACGATTGCGTCCCATTGCGGTGAACCGGAGAGAGTGGCGCGGATTTGATCTGCCTGCTGAATGGTGCTTGCGATGTAAGCGCCTTGAATACCGGAGTAGTGGAGGAATACGGCAATCAGAATCGCACCAATATTCGCAGCCAGCAATACATAGAAGACCGTTGAAGTGACCGGGGCGTACTCCTGCGTTAGGACCACGCGAAAACTCCCGCGTCGGTCGAACATGTTTGCGACAAGGGTCACCAGCGGAACAAGAACAACCGCCAGCATCACAATCGTCATGGCAGCCTGAAATAGATCTGGAGCAATCGTTCCCACCGACGATAAGCGCAAATTCCCGGAAAACTTTTTCGTTATTGCGCTGTAAGCAACCTGACTAATGAAGGCCAGCAGAGCTATCGGCGCGAGTGAGGCACGGTCGCGTGCTTCTCGCATACCACGAAGTGGAGCGTGAAAGATCATCAGGATTAGGCGCAACCAGGTAATCATGCTGAAATCAGACTACTGCGGATTTTCATTAGCAGGAATATCCTGAAAGTCAGGCTGGTAACCGGGAGTAGTTGGCCCAGACGTGGGAATATTCTCGTGGTGAATCACACTTGCAGCAGTCAACGGCCAGTATCTAAAAAGTGCTTTTCCGTAAATGTATTTCTTGGGTACCAATCCCCATATCCGTGAATCGCTTGAATTGTCGCGATTGTCACCCATTACGAAGTAATAGTTTGGTCTTACATAAATCGGCGCCTGACTCCGGTGCGCTAGATTCAACCGGGGGTCCAAGTACCCCTCTTCCAGATCTCGACCATTTACTCGCACTATTCCTTCGTGTACTTCGACAGTATCTCCCGGTAATCCAATTACGCGCTTGATGTAGCTTTTGGATGGATCGTCGGGAAACCAGAAGACTACGATATCACCTCGATCTAGCTTTGGCGCCCAACGGTATTCGTCGTAATAGATCAACTTGTTGACGAAGATGCGTTCCCCGTCATGCAATCTCGGAAGCATCGAAGTGCCTTCAACTTTGACCGGCTGTACGATAAAAACAACGACTAGTGCGGCGATCATGAGCGCAAAGACGAGATCCCGCACTAACAACCGAGCCTCCGACCATAAATCATTACGCGAGGCATCTTCCGGTCGATGTACCTGGATGTCTTTGTCGTCGTCGATGTGAACTCCGCCAAACGGTGGCGGGTGACGCTTTCGGATTCCTAACATACTAATGGTGAGCTTTTCTGGGCGATCCTCCTAACATGCGCGCGGCGATTTCCGGCTCTAGAGCCGCACAGTTAATCAGACTGAACCGCTCAAATTTGAGGTTAGCTTTCCGTTTCCCCTCTTGTCAAACCAGTATTTGATGCCGATCTCTGTCAGGACGGCTACTGATCGAGTATCTCGTAAGTAGCCGTCATCCGCTTCAAGAAGGCGTCCGGATAGACGGTCTTCACATAAGTCAGAAACTCGTTGGCTTCGGTCGACGTCTTACCCGCATAGACGGCGATGAATGTCATTATTAAGACCCGTTCCCCAGTTGAGTCCATCTTTCCGGGAAAACTGTAATCAACAGCGTCCAAGTTCGGACAACTATATTGAGCAAAAACCTTTCGAGTCGGATAGTACGTTTGGAGTTGAAGGCGTTCTTTCTCGATGCTTTCAGTGTGGTCATCAGCGTCGCAGGCTTCGTCTGCATAGGTCCTGATCAGGACGGCGAAGAAGGGTGCTGAGGTGTAGGTCTTTCCTTTCGCCAGTCTCGAAGGCAATCTAAAAGAAAGCTCAAACGGGGAAAAGCGCTTAGCGGCTGAATTGCAAGGACTCTTCGGATCCGGACAGACTTCAGCAGAGCTGGAACTCTGTCGGGCTCCACTCACCGTTGCTACAGGCTTACTTGCCTCTCTCTTGTAGAGACCGTCGGGAACTACGTTAATGGCGCAGCGCGACGACTTCACAGAGATTGTGTATTCGTTTGCTATTAAGGTCTCGTTGAGTGTAAGAGTGACACGGCAGCTACCACCCGCACCATCAGAGAGTGTCGCGGTTAGCACGTTGCCCTGAAGTGGGCCATCACCCTCGCCCGAACCCTCATGGAATGTTTCATCTCTGCCCGCCATGTAGAAGTAGGTCAGTTCAAAACTAAGGTGAAATCGACCACCGGCTGCGCTGGTAATTTCCAAATGGTTCTCAAAGCCGCCCTTACCTCTTCGATAATTCTTGTACACGTACTTCCCGACGATGTCCTTTGGTTGCGATCGCGGAGAACCACCCATCATTTGCGTGCTGGCCAGACACGAAACCACACTACTCAGCAATAAGACCACTGGAAGAAAGCCACTGATGATATTTCTCAACATATCCTTTCTCCGATCCACGGACTAGTCAGTGAGTAGCAACGATCCTTAACGATTTTGCACCCTCCGTCAGCACTGTAACACAAGCGGAAACCGTTGAAACTTCCGAGATTCTCAAGAGTCTGCGTGTTATTGTTGATTCACTCTTATGTGCGACAAACTTCAGTTTTCCGAAGGCTCGAGCGACAGACTAAATGACTCCTGAAACCTGGCAGCGACTGAAGACACTCTTCCATTCGGCGTTGGACCTGGATCCAGCGGAACGAGAATCATTTTTGGCGGAGGCTTGTCAGGAGAATGACGAGTTGCGACTTCAACTTGAGAAGTTGTTTGTTGCGCATGACGAGACTGGTTCCTTCCTTGTCTCTCCGGTAATGGAATTTTTGAATGGGATCTCGGACTACAGCTCACTTCAGGATGCTGAGGCAAAGCAGCGTATCGGGCAGCGGATTGGCGCTTACGAGATAATTCGCGAAGTGGGTAACGGAGGCATGGGGTCAGTTTTTCTTGCCGCTCGCGCCGATGACCAGTATCACAAACAGGTAGCCATCAAACTAGTAAAGCGCGGCATGGACACGGACATGATCCTCCAACGCTTCATGATGGAGCGTCAAATCCTTGCCAACCTCGAGCACCCAAACATCGCGCGTTTACTGGAAGGTGGCTCGACAGCTCACGGTCTGCCTTACTTCGTAATGGAATACGTTGAAGGTCTGCCAATCAATGAGTATTGCGACGCTAAAAAGTTGACGACTATCCAACGCCTTGAACTCTTCCGCACCGTTTGTTCTGCACTACACTACGCGCATCAAAACCTGGTCATACATCGCGACATCAAACCAAGCAATATCCTGATTACTGCGGAAGGCGTACCGAAGTTGCTCGACTTTGGTATCGCCAAGTTGCTAAGTCCGGGCTGGGACACGGAAACTGGCGAAGGAACTATCAGCATGGTCCGGCTGATGACGCCTGAATATGCGAGTCCGGAGCAGTTTCGCGGTGTGTCAATCACGACAGCCAGCGATGTCTACAGCCTGGGTCTGGTCCTGTATCAACTCCTCAGCGGTCATCATCCTTATCAATTCGAGAGTCGCTGGCCGGACGAAATTGCGCGAGTGATCCTGGAAGAAGAGCCGGAAAAGCCGAGCTCAGCTGGCAATAAGCAGAAAGGCTTAAGTGGGTCGAACCGAACAGAGAAGGAAGAAAAGACTACTGCAGGACCTGGACAACCAACTGATCATTCAAATACAGACCCGCAACCTCACAATCTAAAATCTCTCAAGGGCGATCTCGACAACATCGTGTTAATGGCCCTCCGCAAAGAGCCAGAGCGTCGCTATGCCTCGGTGAATGAATTCTCCGAAGATATTCATCGACATCTGAAAGGGTTGCCGGTAGTAGCAAGCCCGGCGACTCTTTCCTATAGGGCATCTAAGTTCATTCGAAGAAATAGAACTGGCGTACTTGCAGCGGCGGTCGTAATTGTTACGGTGCTGAGCGCCACCGCGATTACAGCCTGGCAAGCGCGGGTGGCCCGAAGAGAACGCGATCGAGCCGAGAGCCGTTTTAACCAGGTTCGCAAACTTGCGAACACAGTTCTTTTCGATCATCACGAGCGCATCAAGAATCTTCCTGGAGCAACCGAAGCGCGAAAAAAACTTGTTACAGACGCGCTCGAATATCTGGATAATCTTGCAAAGGACAGTGACAACTCTCCTGATCTGCAAAGGGAACTTGCCCTCGCTTACCAAAAAGTCGGCGATATCCAGGGTGGTATTTCCGACAGCGGGAACACCGGTGAGACCGAAAAGGCGTTGGAGAACTACCGGAAGGCTTTGGTGATTCAGGAGAAACTCACCTCACAACCTGAAGCTACCGATGCTGATCGCCGCACACTCGCCAGGCTGTATATGGATGTCGCCGAGCAGTTACGTGACGTGAAGGCCAAAGAAGAGCTTTGTCGTCGAGCGGTCGATGTAATTTCCCAGCTGGCCCAACGAGATGCTTCAAGTACAGTGCGAGCAGATCTGGCGGATGCTTTGTTTTCTCTCGCAGCAACTTTGCGATCCAAAGGGGATGATGACACTGCCCTGGCAGACTATCTTCAGGCGGCCAATATTTACGAAAGCCTTGCTGGTGAGAATCCGGATACACGCCATGATTTTCTACGCAATGCCGCGTTGACTTACAAAACTATGGACGCGATCAGAGAAGTGCGGCTGGAAAACCAATTAGCTTCGGAACTCTATCGCAAAGCTCTGGCAATCGATATTGAAAATGCATCCGCCAATCCTAACAATGTGCAATTCCAACTGGATAGCTCGTTTTCTTACAACTCAATCGCTTCGGTCTTGACGAATGAGGGAAATTTTCAGGCGGCTTTGGAGCATTGCCAGAAGGCATTGTCTATACAGGCAAAAGTTGTCGTCGATGATCCGAAAAACTCCTTTGCGCGAACTGCTCTGGGTCGAACTTACCGGCGACTCGGTGACATTCTGACTAAACTCGAACGGTTTGACGATGCCTCAATTTTCTACCAGGACTCAATCAGGACATTTGAGGAAAATTCAAAAGCCAATCCAGGTAATGTAGCCATCAAAGCTCGGCTGGGTGAAATCGATTCCATATTCGGCAACTTCCTTTTTGCCTGGGCGATTAAACCTGATTCCGCCGCCCGCGATAAAACTCGCCATCTACTCGAGGCGCAAACATTCCAAAAGCGCGGATTGGAAATTTTTCTGGCTCTCAAGTCTCAGAATGCACTAGATAAACCGTTTGCTGGAATGCTCGCCGACGTACAAAAGAGTCTGGATCAAACTGAGCTTGAGTTGTCAAAACGATCCGTCAAGTAAACGAGCAGGAACCATTCAAACGGTAACCGATACTCGATTCATCCACGCTATTTTCACAACCCATAAATCGCCTTTGCCCCGAAGGGGCAATGCATCAAAGCCCAGGGTTGCCGTTTCGGCTACCCTGGGAAAGAAAGCCGTCGCGACCTTATAACGGCAAGGCGGTTGTGCCTGTATCTAGTCCCTGACGTAACTGCGTTGCGGTTGAAATTCAACTTGCTTCAGTTTCCCAGGGTAGCCGAAGCGGCAACCCGATACTCGATTCATCCACGCTATTTTCACAAACCCATAAATCGCCTTTGCCCCGAAGGGGCAATGCATCAAAGCCCAGGGTTGCCGTTTCGGCTACCCGGGGAAAGAAGCCGTCGCGACCTTACAACCGCAAGGCGGTTGTGCCTGTATCTAGTCCCTGACGTAACCGCGTTGCGGTTGAAATTCAACTTGCTTCAGTTTCCCAGGGTAGCCGAAGCGGCAACACTGGGCTGTGGGACATTGCCCCTTCGGGGCAAAGCAAGGTTATGACCCTATTGTTGTTTCAACGTCTCATGGTGGACCACTACAACCTTCTGAACTTCCGTGGAAAACTCTAAGGCACGAGGCAGTTTTCCAACTCGACGTAGCCTCTTCCGTCAAGGCCTCCACCAAGACCACGTACAGTGCCTTCAACAATCGCTTGTTGACCGCCAGATAGTTGGGCCAAACGAGAACTCTGTGACTTGTTGAAGTAGCATCGGGTGTGGGCATAACCACCTGCCGGGGAATGAAAGGTGAGGGTGATCTTGCCGTCTTTCAGAATATCAATTGAATTCACCGTACCGTTCACGCGAATTCTTTTTCCGCCATAAAGCTGATTGGCGCGAACTTCGTTTCCTTCAAAATCAATAACCAATTTGCCTGCGTTAATAGTGGCTGCAGTACTTTGCTCGTTGGTTGACTCTATCGAAGATTGTGTTTCCGTCGCGGTGGCGGCCGATTCTCTCTCGATGCTTAATCCCTGATCGGTAAAGTTGATCTTGTCTGCCGATAGACCAGTAACAGCTTCGAGATTCATGCCTGCAAGTTGTCGTGCTGTCTTCACACTCTCAGTATTGCCAGATTGTTTGCCTTCCTGATACGAAGCGAGTGCGAGCCCTGTGTAGAGCACAAGCGCTTCATACATCTCTTGTTTTTGTCGATCGGTCACACTGTTCAGAGCGTTGCCTTCGACTAACGCACCAGCAATGGTGTCTCGCAGTTCCAGCGCTTGCTCGTCGGGCGGTATACCAGTGTCGTGGTAAATAGTTGCGTTCGTGGCAAAGAAAAAACTCAGCGCGAGTGCCAGGTCATTGGGTTTGCCAAGCTTTTGCGCTTCTTTGTCAAATTCCTGAAGGATGGTGGTTAGTACTGTAAACACCTGCGCGTCGCCGGGACTGATTAGGTTTGCTATCTCACGAGTCTTGAGTTGTGTCCCCGTCGACCGAAAACGCACCGACAGTTCATTGATCCGAGCAGTTGATCCAGCGTTCGATCTAGTGTTCGTATGTCCGGCAGGCGACCTACCCTTTGGCCGTCTGCGAGCGTATCGATCCATCATGACGTTCGTAATTTTTGCGCCCGCGGCGTTGTCCCAGTTACCACCGAGTTGGTCTGACTGCTGTGCCATCACCGACACGCACATGGTGACCAAAACTGCAACCAGCCACAAACCTCGACCCCGTCCAGACTTCCGTTCGTGCATTTTCATCTCCCGTGTCTTGTACTAAGTTCGACCGACAATTATTGACCGTCCCCTTACGACGAGGCTGTCATGGTCCAAAGCGTTGTCTGTATTCACTCGATGTGATGAACGCCTTAACCATCTCTGCGTTGACGAAGTTACCATTGAACTGATTGAGTTTTCCGAGCCAGAAGTTATAGCCGGAGAGATTGTTGTCCGGTGCATCGTCAGGATTGCGCCTGAGGTAACCAAAGTACTGCATCAAGACGAACGCTCGATTGAACTCACGCTGGACCAACGTTGGGTTCTCGGCAACACGTCGTAGCACGCGTGCACGCGCGCCCGTGATGATATTGAATTCGTCGATCGACGCCTGTCTTTCAGCTGCACTCGGGACAATCCCGGCATGCGCGTAGAGAGCGTCCACGAACTGCGCCGGAGTTAGCGTTACAGGGTACAGCGTGGCGAATTCCGGTCGCTCGACAAACTCGGACGCAAAAGCGACTTTGTTTGCTTCTAACTGCGCTTCCCAACCAGTAGCACCAACCACCACTCCGCGACCCACTCCCCGCGTATCTTGTAGAAACTCCAAATAACGAGGCAATCCGTTCGAACGGTTCAGAGCAGCGTTGTAAAAGCGATAGATCAAATAGCCGGTCTCTTGAAATTCAATCGAAAGGAAGTATGCGGCTGAGACGTTGATCCGCTTGACGTCAACACACTGCGCATTGTTCCCGCAACCAGTGATCTCGTTGGTCCAGAACGCCAGGCCTCCAGCGTCCGGTTCCCGGTTTAGAAAATCACTATAGTGCTGATTAACGTAGGTTCCCGGTACATCTATCGGATTCGATATCAGCTCAACTGCATCATCGAAGATAGTGAGTGTGGCGGTGGCTTGAGCTCCGATAACGGCACTGATGCTGGGGTTACGCAGCGTCAGTGTTGCGGTTTCCGTACCCTCCACATAGGAGTCTTCTGTGATTGACACCGCAAATGTTTTCGTTGTTTCACCGGCGGCGAAGTTCAGAGTACCGAGCGCTGCTGAATAGTCTGTCACCTGCTTCGCCGTACCGTCACTGGTAGCGTAGTCAACTGAGACTGCACGATCTAAGTCACCCGAACGTGTAACGGTAATCAGCACGACTGTAGGATCTTCGGTGACACTGTAGTTGGCTGCGCTGAACTGCACGCTGCTAACTGGTAGCGCCTGCTGAACAAAAAACAACGGGATCGGTTGATCAATAGATGTTCCGAACTGCTGAATAAGAATTCCCTGAGTGCTTCGCTGAATGAACCAATTTCCACCATTAGGGCGGAAGACTGCTATGTCGGCTTTGCCATCGCCGTCGTAATCAGCGGGTACAGGCTTATCTCCCCTTGCGCCGAACGGCACGATCGATGTCCCACTACTGCTGTTCTGGATGGTCCAATTTCCATTGCTGGGATTGAAAACAGCTATGTCGGTCTTGCCGTCACCGTCGTAATCTGCTGGAACCGGGATCTGTGAGGCCCCGCCAAGCGTGAGCGAGGAAAACAAATTAGTCGAACTCTTAATCATTCCCCATTCACCATTTGAGGGACGGTAATAAGAGAGGTCCGATTTACCGTCGCCGTCGAAATCGGCGATCAACGGGATGTCTCCGGCCGCACCTAAAATCACGCTGACAGTTTGCGCATTAGAACTGTTGAGTCTTAACCATGCTCCGGTTGAAGGACGAAAGACAGACACGTCGGACTTCCCATCACCATCAAAGTCGCCCGGAATTGGCAAATCGCCTGCCATTCCAAATGGAACTGAATCGAAGGTGGAGGTTGTACTGAACAATCTAAACCACTCACCGGTGCCTGGCCTGAAAACGCACACGTCAGTCTTGCCGTCTCCGTCATAGTCGCCAGGAGCCGCTAAATCAGTTGACGCACCAAAAGTCAGAGCACGAACATTATTGTCGGAACTTTGGCTGTACCACCATTGTCCATTCAAGGGCCGGAAGATAGAAATGTCAGCCTTTCGATCACCATCGAAATCGGGAAACACTGAGCTATTAGAGGTGAAAACATAAACCGCACCTTGGCCGTTCGGACTCGTTAGATTTTTTTCCGCCGCACCAAAGGCTAGTTTGCCGAAACTCAATGCGACGCTCCCGCCGAAGCGATCACCATTGAAAGCATCGTTGGGTACGATCTTTGGTTCCTGAGTCCAGGTGGTTCCGCTTCGCGTGAACACATATCCAGAACCGGCATCGCCGCCAACAACAGTGTCGTCTTCGCGCGCGCCGACAGCAACTACGTTATTGCTAACTGCGACTGAGTAACCAAAGCGGTCGACTGAAGCGCCGTCTGACGCAGTAAGTTTTTGCTGTTGCGACCAGGTTGCGCCGTTGAACTCAAAAACATAAGCGGCACCAAAAGCGGGCTGTGCGATGATTGGCGTATCCTGAGGTGCGCCACCAACCAACGTATTTCCTTCCATTGCAACGGAGAAGCCAAAACTGTCGCCATTGTCACCGTCTGCGATAGACAGCTTTTGCTGTTGTATATACGCTCCACCACTCTCCACAAAAACATAGACCGAACCGGCCGCTGTAAAAGGTATGTCGGCCCCAGGAGAACCAACCGCAAGTTTGTTTCCACTGACAGCAAGCGACTCACCAAAATGATCGCCAAGTATCACACCACCGGCTGGGATAAGTTTTTGTACTTGCGTCCAAACGGTTCCGCCACGAGTAAAGATGTAAACCGCACCTGCTTCGGAGTTGCTCGGAAGATCCGCGAAATGCTCGCCGACGAAAATGGTATTCCCGCTGACTGCGACCGCATTACCGAATTCTTCATCAGCAGTAGCGTCACTTGCAGTCAATTTCTGTTGTTGTGTCCAGGTGGTCCCAGTCCGGACGAAAACGTAGGCCGAGCCGGCATTCGATAACGGCGAGTCGTCATTAAACGCTCCGATCACAATTGTGTCTTCGCTAATCGCCACTGAATAGCCAAACTTGTCAGCAGCTGCGCCGTCGTTGGCGAGCAATTTCGCTTGTTGGGTCCACGTCGTTCCGTCGAACACGTAGACAAATGCGGCTCCAGCCTGAGACGCGGTCGTACTGTCAAATCGCGCTCCGACAACCATTGTGTTGCCGTTAATGGCTACGGCGTTACCAAATTGGGCGCCGACGCCACGCGGTTCGGAAGTAATCTTCTGTTTTTGGGAAAACGAAGCCAGCACTGGCAGCGTTAGAACCAAATAGATGAGAACGAATTGGCTGAGTGAAAACCATTTGAGGTTTGAGGCGTGGCGTTCATTTAGTCGGTTACTCATTATTCTTCCTTAGGTTTGAAGGGTCGGCGTGTGAGATCCGAGTGTGACGGGCTATGTTCATTATTTCTCACTCCAAAGCGTCTCGAATGCTTTGAAACTCTCGCTCTGACTAACTACGCGCAAGTTGTGAGAGAACCGGCTCAAGGACACTGCATTGGGGTGGTATGGACCTGTAGCTCGTGATGCCGGTCCGACCCACCACTACCCGTGGGTGGGTCAAAAGTTGGACACCACCGGCTTTAGCCGGGTGGAGGCTCAACTTTGTGCTATTCCGAGTCACTTATTCCATTGGGAGACACCACCGACTTGAGTCGCGTGGAGTTTCAATTTCTGCCATTTATTTCAGTCGTAGTAGGTCGAAGTTGAAACTCCACGCGACTAAAGTCGGTGGTATCTCCAAATGGAATCTATCAGGCGTTGACTAGCGAAAAATTGAAGGTCCACGCGGCTGAAGCCGGTGGTGTCTGACTTTTGACACAGCCTCTACCGCGAGGTGGTACTGAGCTGTGCCAGGCTGGCCAATCTGTCTGTGCGGGAAATCGGGGATGCTCTATACTCGATACATCGATCAGGCGCTCGCAATCATTCAGCGCCCCTTCTCATTGCAAAACCGCCGGCGCATGTAGCCGCCTTATCGTCATAAGCGCCCCGGCCGCCTCTAAAGTTCAGAATAACCAAGAGGGTCTGCAGCTCATTCAAGGAGTGAGGAAATCGACACCTCTAGTGCAGAAGATTTCGAAAAGCTTTGTGCCGCAAGAGTATGTCATCAGACTCTGACAAAGTAACTCAACTTCTAGTTGATTGGGGCGCAGGTGACCAGAATGCGCTCGAGGAGTTACTCCCTTTGATCTACAACGAGTTGCGCCATCTGGCTCACAACTTTCTCTATCGCGAGAGGACTGGTCACACTCTACAAACGACTGCACTGGTTCACGAAGCTTACCTCAAGCTGATCGATCAGCGAGATGCGCGCTGGCAGAATCGAGCCCACTTCTTTGCGATTGCTGCACAGGCCATGCGTCGCATTCTGATTGATAGTGCCCGCAAGCATGCTGCTGCCAAGCGTGGGGGTCCACAAGAGAATCTGGCACTGGATGAAGCCGCCAACGTTTCGCTCGAACCTGATACCAATCTACTTGCCCTGGACGAAGCGCTTAAGTCTCTCGCTGCGATTGATCCTCAGCAAGAACGTTTGGTTGAACTACGGTATTTTGGGGGACTCACCATCGAAGAAACCGCAGAGGTTATGGAGCTTTCCCCGGCTACAGTTAAGCGCGAGTGGGCCATGGCTCGCGCATGGTTGTACCAGAGCTTGACGGAAAGCGACCCGCCGCGTTCTTAGTGCGTGTTCAAAAACTGAGCCAACTGTTTAAGACATTGCGCGTAGTGCTGTGAAAGAGAGAACTGGTTCGGATCCACTTTTTACCTGGGGGTTTGGAGTCTGTGCGTGGAAGTGTAGTTCGCTTTAGCGGTCCCTTAAGTTGAGCGCGAAAGGCGTGAGAGCCAAAGTGAACAATTCCTACTAAATGAGTTTTGAAACCTGGCAACAATTGAAGACTATCTTCCACGCTGCTCTCGAACTACGGGCGGCGGAGCGAAGTGCTTTTCTCGTGGCTGCCTGCAGTGGCGACAGCGAGTTGCTCAATCAAGTCGAGAAGTTGATCGCGGCGCACGATAACGCGGGTTCATTTCTGGACTCTCCAGCTGTTCTTGATGAAGGCGTAATTACAGTTCGCGACGAAACCGCGCGAGATAGTGACCGGGTCGGACAAAGAATTGGTCCTTACGAAATCCTGCGCGCCATAGGTCATGGCGGCATGGGCACCGTTTTCCTCGCAGTTCGGGCTGATGACCAGTACCGCAAGGAGGTGGCCATCAAACTTGTAAACCGCGGCATGGACACCGACTCAATTCTACGCCGCTTCATGATGGAGCGTCAGATTCTCGCAAATCTTGAACATGCAAATATTGCTCGACTTCTCGAAGGTGGCTCGACAACAGATGGACTGCCATATTTTGTTATGGAATATGTTGAGGGAGAGCCTATAGATCGTTACTGCGATGTGCGCGGACTTACGACAGCTGAACGTCTCGAGTTATTTCGCAAGGTGTGCGCCGCACTGCAGTACGCTCATCAAAACCTGGTAGTCCATCGCGATATCAAGCCCAGCAATATTCTGGTTACCGCAGAGGGCGTACCAAAGTTATTGGACTTCGGGATCGCAAAACTACTGAGTCCGGATTGGGATGCAGAAACCGGCGAACGTACCGCAAGTATACAAATCCTAATGACTCCGGCTTATGCGAGCCCTGAGCAATTGCGAGGACAGGCAATCACTACGACAAGCGACGTTTACAGCTTGGGGGTAGTTTTGTATGAACTCTTGAGCGGACAGCGACCTTATCGAATGAGCAGTCTCCGTCCTGAAGAGATGGCGCAGCTAATTCTGACGGAAGAGCCGGAAAGGCCAAGTTCAATAGGCAGTAAACGAAAGGCACGAAGCAAAACACAAACAGCCCAGGAAAGAACCGACGGAAAAAATCCCCAATCCGGAGCCCGAAATTACAAGTCACTGGTTGGCGACTTGGACAACATCGTGCTCAAAGCGCTCCGCAAAGAACCGCAGCGTCGCTACACCTCGGTGCAGGAGTTTTCTGATGACATTCGCCGCCACCTTGAGGGACTGCCAGTCAGCGCAAGTCCAGATACGTTTGGCTATCGCGCGGGAAAGTTTGTCCAACGGCATCGGGCCGGAGTATTTGCTGCTGCCGCGGTACTTGTCACCCTTTTGACAGCGACTGGAATTACAACATGGCAAGCCAGCGTCGCGCGTCGCGAACGCGACAAAGCCGAACATCGCTTTAATCAGGTTCGCAAGTTGGCTAACTCAGTCTTGTTTGACTATCACGATGGTATTGAAAAACTGCCAGGCTCAACTCCGATTCGCGAAAAAATGGTTAAGGACGCGCTCGAGTACCTTGACAACTTGTCAACAGAGAGCACCGGCGATCCAAACCTTCAAGCTGAGCTTGCTACTGCGTACGAAAAAGTTGGAGACGTACAGGGCAATCCATACGGAGCTAATTTAGGCAATCAGGACGGCGCCCTCAAGAGCTACCAGAAGTCTCTGACAATTCGTGAAGCCTTGTTTACTGGTGACTCAAAGAATTACAAAACGCGGTCTGATTTGGCACGAAGTTACGAAAAGGTCGGAGATATCTTGTGGGCCAAGGGTGAAAGCACTGAGTCACAGGAAAGCTACCGCAAGGCACTCGCGATTAATGCAGACCTTTCAAAAAAAGGAAACCTGGCTGACGCAGCAAGCCTTTCACGTCTTTACAATCGAATCGGAGAAACGCAGGAACAAGCTGGAGACTTTCGAGGCGGATTGGAAAGTCATCAAAACGAACTGCGAGCGAGCACTGATTTAGTGGCAATCGAGCCCACGAATGCGAGTTATCAAACCGCGTTGTTAAGCGCCTACGTCAAAATCGGCGATATTTATTTTCAGCTCGATGATTACAAACAAGCTTCAGAACATTATCAACAATCACTTCCGATTCTTCAGCAACTGGTCGCCAATGATCAGACAAACACAAACTTGCAACGCAAACTCAGCCTGGTGCTAGCGAGACTGGCTTTGGCAAAAATGCACACGGGTGAATTGTCTGAATCGGTTGAATACAACCGTCAGGCAATTCAGATTCTCAATCAGATGTTCTCCGCCGATCCGAATAATGCACAAATCAGGTACAACCTGACTGACATTCTGAGCAATCTCGCGGAAGCTTATTGGCGGAAAGGAAATCTCTCAGCAGCGAGTGAAACGTTTCGGGATTCGATTTCACGATTCAACGTATTGCTCTCTGAGAATCCGAAATATGCTCAGGTCCGGAGTCATTTTGCGAACACCTATTCTATTTATGCCGGGTTCCTACTGAAGACTGGCAATCCGAGTGGCGCATTAGATAACTACGAGCGAGGCTTGATGACGCTCGAAGCCACCACCGATAAACGCGAATCAACTCAGACACTGGCTGAAATTTATGAAGGCATCGCGGACGCAGAGAGTGTACTGAACAAGAAATCAGGAAATCTGAGTGACGCTAAAATGATGTATCAAAAGAGTCTCGCTGTTTGGACCGAATTGCAAGAACGAGGCCGTCTTCCGTCGGATTATCTGAATAAGCCTGACGAGGTAAAGGAAAAAATTGTGAAATGTGATGTGGCGCACAGAAACTGAATACCTCGATTTACCGGCATGTGCCTCAAACTGTTTTATTACCGACACGGGCCATTCCTTGACAGGCTTTAGTTACGCTATCTATCATCCTCACCTGCATTTGCAGCCCAGAAGAATCCGACCCCCAACGGAGAAAGAGGCTCCTAGCCGTGATTAAGTTAGACATTATTAATCGAGTTGCTGATAAAACTGGTGTTCCCAAGATGAAGGCCGAACAGGCCGTTGAAGCTCTCTTTCAGTCAATGAAAGAGGCTCTGACTCGAGGAGAAAGAATTGAATTGCGTGGCTTTGGCGTCTTTGTTGTAAAGCCCAGAAAGCGGGGCGTTGGGCGTAATCCTCGTACTGGAGAAGAAGTAGCTATTCCTTCGGGAAAAACGATTAGGTTTAAACCGGGGAAGGAACTCCAGGCACATGAAGACGGGGACAATGAGTCGTCAGATTTCTAAAGCGCATTAACCCGATCGTCTGTTCGCATCCTCAGGCAAGTTTCCACCTCTGTCCGTGCCTCTGTGTCTCAGCGTTCTCTGCGTCTCAGCGTTTGTCATGTAAAAACGACTAAGTTCAACGCTGAGACGCAGAGAACGCTGAGACGCAGAGAAACCTACCAAATGAGAACATCTCAGACTCTCACTAGGAATGAACCAGCGTTTCTTGTTAACTTAGACTGAGATCATGAGCGTAGACAGATTTGTAAATGAGCTTGATGTCAGCTACCCGTCCGGTCCTGGACTAAGAGTGGTTGGCCCACCGCTCAATCGTAAACGAGCAATCACTCCGCGAGAGTGGTTGATACATACTTCATTATTCGTGTTGACCGTCGTCTCAACGACAGTTGCGGGCCTGCTCCTCGCAACCGAATTGGATGTTGCTGAACCCCGCTTGTCGACGCCGATTGACTATCTGCTCTACTTACCCAACTCATATCTACTGTCTCTGAAAGCGCTACTCGCTCAGGTTATAAATAATCCGTCTTTGATAGCCCAGGGATTCGCTTTTAGCGTTTCACTTCTCGTGATTCTGTTCGCCCACGAAATGGGCCACTATGTCGCTTGTCGTTATTACAAAGTTGATGCCACCCTTCCTTATTTCATACCAGCTCCGCCATTGTTTCTAGCGGGAACATTTGGAGCATTCATAAAAATTCGCTCACCGATCTCTTCACGCCGAGCGCTGTTTGATATCGGACTTGCTGGTCCATTGGCAGGATTCGTAATCGCATTGCCGATATCGATTATTGGACTACTTACAATGCAACCCGCCCACGTCTCGACTCTTTCGGGAACCGGAATAATCTTCAATGATCCGCTTTTGTTTCGTATTCTCGCCAAGGTCTTGAGAGTACCGCTCGAAACCAATTCTCCGATCAATCCATACTATATGGCAGCCTGGATCGGTTTGCTGGTAACAAGTCTGAACCTAATGCCGGTGGGACAGCTTGATGGTGGTCACGGAATGTACGCGGTATTCGGACCACGGGCACACCACATCGTGGGACGAACCGCCTTCTTCACCATGATCGTTCTAGCAATACTGGGATTTTGGTGGCACGGAAGTCCGAGTGGATTCCTTTACGCCATATTGTTGGGAGTAATGTTACGAGTACGACACCCGCAACCCACAGTGATGGAGCCATTGGGCCCAACACGAATCGCCGTCGCGATCATAACGCTGCTTGTTTTTGTTCTTTGCTTCTGGCCGTTTCCTATTACGATTGCTTGACGGTGAAACTTAGGTTGCAGCGGGTAGAAGTCCTTTGATCTCTTTCACAACACGAGCAACTTCATCCTGGTTGGCGAGTGCGATCATGAAGAACTTGTAGCCCTGGTGAAAACAGATCACGCCATTAGCGAATAGCCAAACTCCGTCGAGAAATGGATTACCTCCGAGTAGCCAGCTGATTGGCGCACCAGTTATCGCTCCCGGTTGAAAAATCTGCGCCCACATCGCAGCACCTGCCGCACAACTGAAGGCACCGAGCAACGGAGCTCCCACATATTTTGTTACGTTGCGCTCAAACTCAACGCGTTGGCGTTCAGCTTCAGTAAGCTCGCCTCGACCAATTAGTTCCTCTTGCTTCTTGAGATAGTCGTCAAATTTCTCGCTTACCTTGCGCAAGCCATAAACCGGAAGTGCTGAATGCGTCAGCCAGTGTGGGTGCGAACCTAACAAGACTGCATCCAGTCCTGGAAACGCGGCTCCTGCTCTAATCCCCAATACTAATGACACCGAGACAACGGCAGCCTTTCCCGGATTCTCTTTGATCCAATCACGTGCCTTGATGAGTCCCGATGTGGCGGCGGTTGATGCTCGAGTAAACCTCGCTCCAGTGTCATAAAACTGTGAAGCGCGGTCGTAGTAGGTCTTTGCACCTTCCAACACTACACCCGCCTTTTTGCCCGCGTCGCTCGCGACCCCGCGAAACACTTCGCTCGCTTTTTTTGCGCTTCGGACAGTTTCGCTTGCCGCTCGTTTGGCTGCTTCGCCAACTTCCTCGTCGTCTGTGAGTTTCTCGGCCTCCACTCGCAGACGCTCAGCGCCAGTGGCCATTGTTTCAGCACCACGGCGAGCAGCTTCACTTGCCACGCGAGCGCCTTCGCCAACGAGGTCTGAAATCGCAAACTTCTCGTCTAATTCTCGCGCCTTGCGCAGCGCTGCCTGCTGCCACTCATCAATTCTATCTTTGTAATCAGCCATCAGTAACCTCTAGATGCCAGACGTCGACCAGTTCCCTGGCTTTTGTACGTCTCCGGCGGCCACCGAGTTCGATCGCAGTGGTTCAATACATACTACGCGGTCTCTTCCCTTACGTTTGGCTTCGTACAATGCGGTATCAGCCGCCTTCAGAATACCTTCCGCAGTGTCCCCACAGGAAGGAAATTCCGCAACGCCGAAGCTGGCAGTAATGTGACCAGGCTGCGGCAATTCCATGGTGCCGATGGCAACTCGCAGTCGCTCTGCAACCTCAACGGCGCCACTTCGATTGGTCTCAACCAGAATGACGGCGAACTCTTCACCACCGATGCGGGCCGCAAGGTCAATTCCGCGGGTCCCCTCCTGCAGTACTTTGCCAATCCTTCGGATCGCCTCATCTCCTGCATTGTGACCAAGACTGTCGTTTAGGTCCTTGAAATTATCGATGTCGAGCATTAACAAACTGAACGAACGCTCAAACCTCAGCGAACGATTAACTTCACGTTCCAGTTGTCGTTCGAAACGTCGGCGATTTGCCAACCCCGACAAATGGTCCGTAAAAGCAGCTTCCTCGCAAGCATCCAGGTAGGCTTTGAATTCCAGAAGGGTCCTGGCACGCGCTAAAAGAAGGTCGAGATCGGTAGGGTCGGTGATGTAACCCAGCGCTCCCACTTCCGAGGCACGACGAAGGTCTTCAGCCCGGTGGCTGGCTGCCGTTTGCATGATCACTGGAATAAACTTCGTACGAGGATTTTGGCGGATGCGTTGGGCCAACTCATAGCCATTCATCCGTGGCATCATCACATCAGTTATCACGAGGTCGGGTTGATACGACTCGATGGCTGCAAGTGCTTCAACCCCGTCAGTTGCAGTTCTTACTTGGTAACCCGCCAAAGCCAAGGCTGCTTCCAGCAAGCTCAGTTTGTCAGGACTATCGTCAACGACGAGTATGTTTGATTTGGGCTCCATAAACCTAAAAAGTTGGACCTTATTGTTCTTGCACCACTATTGGCTTCATGCTACAGTTCGGGGATTCGGTTAATCGTTCGTGCCGGCACTCGCCCAGCATAGAGTCACAGATCAAATCGCCGAGAGAATACATCAGCCTGGGAAAGATCACGCGGGTTTCCTTACCTTCGTCATTAAAACTTGCTCGCATGCGGAACCCCTTTGATAGCAGAGTAGTCACACCGTATGACCGATTCCACAGAATCTTAGCTTGACTCCCAGAGGACCTATCAGATGAAAGCCGTGCAGGAACAGAAGCGCGCGCGCGACCTAACAATTGAGGATCGTGCTGACATAATCCGTCACCTGGATTTTGGCTCATCCCTAAACGAAGCTCTCGTTTCTGATCTCGCCCATAGCTCTGTTGTACTGGACTTTCGGCGGCGTCGATTTGTTTACCGTGCTGGTGAACCAGCTGATTGCCTTTATGCAATTATTCATGGCCGAATAAAACTCTGTCGCATTGAAACTGATACGGAACGAGAAGCTGTAATCGACATCCTTCCAGAGGGATCGCTTTTTGGGGAATCGGCTCTCTATTCAGCTGCGGGGCAACGGGCTAACTCGGCAGTTGCCTACGAAAACTCCAGGCTCCTGCGAATTCAGGTCGCTAATTTCAAACGGGGGATGGCTGAGGATGACCAACTTCATGATTACACTTTCCGGTTGATCGGTCAACGTCTTGATCATGCGGAACGACGACTTGCCGACTTTGCGCTCAATGCGATTCCCGCCCGCCTTGATAGGTTGCTCGCTGAATTCTCAGCCAGATACGGCGTCTCAGAACCCGAGGGCGTCCTTATAGATATACCCCTTCCTCATCGCGAAATTGCTTCGATTGTGGGGTCTACCAGAGAAAGTGTCACTGTCCGCTTGAATGCTATGCGCCGTGAAGGTACGATCGAATTCGTTAATAGAAGAATCCTGATCAAGCGCCCAGCGTCCCTGGTTTAAAGCCTGCTTTTTTGATGAAGTGTCCAACCTGCGGTAACCCAGTCGAATGGAAAGACAATCCCTTTCGGCCATTTTGTTCCGAGCGATGTCAGTTGGTTGACCTTGGCCGGTGGGTCGAGGGCGAGTATCGCGTACCAGGTGAACCTGTCCCTCAGGAACAAAATGGAACAACTCCAACCGGAAATGATCTAAACACGGATGACTGAACTCCGCCGGAAACTTAATCGCACCGGACGTCTGGTATTACTCTTAACACAACTGGCCCTCCTCCTCTGTTTAATGAGCTGCCACAGTTACGATCCGGAACCTCCATCGACACCCGTCGGCTCACAACCACCGAAGACTGCTTTGCCCATGCCTCCTGTAAACCGAAGGTCGCTCGGTGAGATGGGATGGGAACTAACTGACGGTCGACACTCAATTCTCAACGACTACAAAGGAAGTGTTCTCGTTCTGGATTTCTATGCTACGTGGTGCGAACCTTGTCGAGTCAGCGTCCCTGAGTTGGTCGCGTTACAAAAGAAATATGCAAGCAAGGGATTGAAAGTTGTCGGTCTCAATGTCGGTGGACCAGGCGACACCCAAAAGGTGCCGGCGTTCGCGCAGGAATTTAGCATTCAATACCCGCTGGCAATGCCTGATGACGAGCTGGTCGGGTTCTTGATGTCTGACAGAACTGATATTCCGCAAACCTTTGTCTTTGATCGGGCAGGAGTCTTGCAGAAACGAGTGATCGGTTTTGATCCTTCAGCTGGTGATTTAATTGAGAAGGTGATTCAGCATGCGCTGAACAACACAGGAACAGATTGAGCTCGGCTCATATATAACTAAACTACAGGTCAAATTTTGAGAAAAGCTAAGATCCTCATTACTATCGGACCAGCTTCACGCGACGCTGAGACAATCGAACAACTGCTGAATGCTGGTGCTAACGGTGTGCGCATCAACATGTCGCACGGAACTCACGAGGAAAAGGTGGCCGATATTCAGCTTGCTCGTGCAGCGGCGGCTAAAATGGGCCGACCGCTCGCCGTCCTTGTCGATCTGTCGGGTCCAAAGATTCGCACTGGCGAGTTGAAGGATGATCAACCAGTAATCCTGCGCGCAGGTGCCCAGTTCGTAATAACCTCCGAGATCATTGCAGGCGACGAAACTCGAGTCTCAACAAACTACCGCGATCTACCTCGCGTGGTCGAGCCAGGTACGCGAATGCTGCTGGACGATGGCGCAATAGCACTCATTGTCGAACAAACAACTGAGACTGAAGTGATCAGCCGAGTCGTTGATGGAGGCGTTCTCGGTGAGCGAAAAGGCATAAATCTGCCAGGTGTCGAGTTACCGATTGATTCCCTGACAGAGAAAGACGTTATCGACCTTAAGTGGGCCGTGGGACAAAAGGTCGATTACATAGCTTTGTCGTTTGTTCGCAAGGCTAGCGACTGTGAACGCGCAAAAACACTAATCCAGGAAGCTGGTGGACAAGCGCCACTGATCGCAAAGATTGAGAAAGCCGAAGCAATAGACCATCTCGACGAGATCATTGCGGCGGCAGACGGAATCATGGTCGCTCGAGGCGATCTTGGAGTTGAGACGAGCGTTGAATTGGTTCCCGTTTATCAAAAACGTATCATCGAGAAATCGATCAGAGCCGGGAAAATGGTTATTACCGCTACGCAGATGCTCCAGTCGATGGTCACAAGCCCAAGACCAACTCGCGCCGAAGCGTCTGACGTCGCTAACGCTGTCTGGGATGGCAGTGATTGCGTCATGCTCTCAAATGAAACTGCGACTGGAGACTATCCAATTGCAGCTGTCTCCACCATGTCGCGAATAATTGAATCGGCAGAAACTGGAAGAGAGAAACCAGCTGAAGACATGGCCAAATGGTTGGGCAAGCAATCAGGTCGTGTAAGTCGTGCATTGTGCGAGGCTGCAGCATTTGCAGCCGAGGAGATGGGCACAAGTGTTACCGCAGTTTTTACCGAGTCAGGACTGATGGCCCGTAGACTCTCAGCACTCAGACCTCAGCAAAGAATTATCGCTCTGACGCACAGACCCGAGGTACTAGGAGAACTCTCTCTGATCTGGGGCGTTGAACCATTGTTGACCAGGAAGGTAGAAACGACTGAAGAGATGCTGAAAGGAGGAGAGCAAACCCTGCTGGAAGCCGGCGTAGTTGAGAAGGGCGAAATGATAGTTGTAATGGCAGGCAGACTCTCGGGTCTGAGACTCTCCACCTCAGTGACGATTTATACTGTGGCCGGTAATGTTGGTCCAACACGTTAAGTGAGTTTTCGTTTAAATATGTCCGGCGGAGAGTTGTTTGATCTCATCCGTCCGGTTGCGATCATTGTTTCTTCGCTTCTCTCAACGTGGGTGTTCGCGTCCGCTCGCCGGAGATATTCGCTTCCGAAATCGCTAGCCTGGGCATTCTCCACCCTGATCCTTCCGCTAGTTGTCTTCCCCATCTATTTAGTCTTTCTGATCGTGAGCAAACACGAGCGGTTGCCTGCCCAGCGGTTCCGTTTCTTACTGCCCATTGCTTATCTCGTGACCGTACTCACGTCGATCGGTACCTATCTTTATTTCGATAGTCGTAGCGCCGATGCACATATCGCGCGGGCAACACAGGCCAGACTTGATTCAGATTGGGGAGGATGCATCATCGAACTCCAGAAAGCTCTCGACATTGAAGACAACCCACACACTCACAAACTACTAGCTATTCAGCTTGCGCAATCGGGATACTATTCGGATGCAATCTCTGAATTTCGCATCGCTCTTCGGGAAGGAGAGCCGGATGATTCGATTCACTTTCGGCTGGGAATACTTTTGGAGAAGATCAATCAGCCGGGTCAGGCACAGCTGGAGTACGGGCAATTCCTTCTCTCAAAGACTTGTATGACCCCAAATCCCGCATGTGAGTCTGCGAGACAAAGCCTGCACAAATACTAGTCGGCGCCAATCATTTCGCCAACGGTCTTGTCTTTATTTTCTTCCTGCGCTAGTTGGGCAGGGGTCTTTTGAGGATCCCGCCAGTTGTCGAGTATTCCGACCTGGTGCACACACTGAAGGGTACAGGTAGGTGCACACCATTTCTCAGTGTTGTATTCCCGGTCGAAGTCTTTCATTGTGTACTGCTCTAGGGGGATCCCTGGATAGCCGCGTTGCTGCGAGCACCAGTGGACCAAGCCCTCTTCACAGATATACAAATACCGGGCGCCGGCACGACAACGCCAGTTGTAAGGTTTGCCTTCTACGATGCTGTCTTGAAACCAATTCAGGCGCGCATGATCTTTGTTGCCGAGTTTCTTTACTTGCTGAAAGATGTCTTTCTCTTTCACTGAAAGTGGCTTCAACGTACCGTCGCCATCGTGAATGACGCCTACCGTAGTAGAAAACCCTAACTCGACAGCGCGCTTGGCGACAGTTAGTGCATCTTCCGGGTTCTTGATGCCACCGCCGATAACAGAATTGATGTTTACGTGAAAGTCAGCAAATTCGGAGAGGTAACGGAGTTTCTTATCCAGGACTCTGAGACTCTTCCGGGAAACTTCGTCTGGTTCGACGTTATCAATGCTGATTTGAAGATATTCTAATCCCGCTTTGTTAAGCCGCTTAATTCGCTCAGGTGTGAAGTAGTAACCGTTAGAGATTAAACCGGCGATCATTCCTCGAACACGTATGTGATAAATGATCTGATCGAGTTCCGGATGCATCATCGGCTCGCCACCAGAAATCGTAACGATCGATGTACCCAGATCGGCAAGCTTATTGAGGCGAGTCTTAACTGTCTCTAACTCGATCGGCTTAGACGTGTGGTCGTACTCGTTGCAGTATCCGCACGCGAGATTACATCGGCGCATCGGAATTAGGTGAGCAAGCACGGGGTGCCTGCTGGATATTAAAGCGCGACTGATAAAACTCGCTTCACGGACTTTTAGCTTAAGAAACTTTGTCTTTCTCATCTGTCAGATACTGTCTGCTCGCTTGGACCGACCACACTTTGACGCGAAGCATATGCGACCAAAAAGGAGAACGCAAGACGACAAACTAACACAAACAAGAAGGGCTCTGTTTGTCGACAGAGCCCTTCAAGGCTATTTGCCTGGGTCGTCCTAACTTAACTCTTAACGATCTTTATATTCGAATCGAGCTTCAGTTCAAACTCACCCTGACTAAGTTGAACGTTTTTCTCCAAACGAGTCAGCCGCATGGTTGTTGAGTCGTCGTTCTTCTCAACGATCTTTGTTTGGATTGGCATTCCGCCAGCGTCAATCCAAACCTCTGCGTACTTGTAACTCGCGTTTCCCTTAGGAACCAGCGTTAGATGTATGGTGCTCACTCCGCCACCGATGGTCTCCTCACGCACATCCTGGAGTGGCTGAAATCGCGTCTCAAGCTGGGCTCGGGACATATTCATCATGTCGATCAACCCACCGGAGCTTGGTGCTTTCGACGAGTCACCCTTGTAAGCGACACCTAGCTTTGGACGAAATAGCGTGTACTGTCCTTTTGAAACCGCCAGAGTCTCTTGACGTGGACTGGTCCAATCGATGCGCACTGAAGCGTTACGACCCGCTCCTGGTAAATACAACACAACGCCACTTGAACTGTCTTTCGTTCTTATCTGAGAGTTATATTTCTCGATGTAAATTCCGGCGCGCAGCGACTTCAAACTAGCCCTATTTTTTTCCAACCTGTTGAGAACGGAACTAACTAGACCAGCTCCCTGTCCATTCGTTGAAGTCGGGGACACAAAGACCATCATCGATAAAACAAAAACTGTCACCAGACCCAGCGAAACAAATCTCTTCATAAATGCTCCTTAGAATTAAGCCCAAACCTCTTGGCTCGCAAAAAACCTTGCGATTATAGGGGATGACTAACGTATGTCAACCTCAAAGCCAATAGTCTTACCGTCTTGACCGACCATTTTTCGTACAGCCGAGACCTCAGGATTTGGGCATCCCGTCATTGTGCGGATTAGTTGTTCTATTTGTTCCTTATCCGCTTCATTTGCAATAACTTCCGGACCTAGAATCAGCGTTTTGGCAATGGGGCTTTGATGCTCTCCACACCTTGGTCGTTCGCCAACCGAAAACCAGCGGTTTGGCGTCAAAAATATAAATATCAAAATAACCACACATAGAAGGTCCCATTGCCAGGTATTTCGAGCGTAATTCCAGAAGAAGATTTTCTTCAGTGTGGTTAGCAGGCCTCGCACGATCTCAAGCTTGCAACTGTGCAGCCACGCGAGTCGCGGCTGGCGGGTCAGTGGATTCTAACTTTCTTGAACGATTGATGTAAACGTTTATTACAGCCTCACCGCAGGAACAGGATCAACAATGTGGCCATCACGCATTTGGACAATTCGCTTGCACATTGCGGCTGCCTCTGGATTATGCGTAATCATGATGATTGTCTGGTTGAACCGATAATTCAGTTCCTGAAACATATTTAGCACCAACGCCGAGTTCTCCGAGTCGAGGTTACCAGTTGGTTCATCCGCCAAGACAATGGCTGGGTTTGTTACAACAGCGCGAGCCAGGGCAACACGTTGTTGTTCACCACCAGACAACTCGAGCGGTTTATGATGGAGTTTATCCTCCAATCCCAGGAGTCGAAGGACGTCACGTCGGCGCTCAGAACCGTCGCCGCCATTGCCATGAATTCGCTCCGCTAGTCGGAGATTTCCTTCAGCGGTTAACGTCGGAAACAGATTAAATCGCTGGAAAACAAAGCCGATTTTCTTGCGTCGAACAGCGGTTCTTTTGGCATCTGAGGCCGCGGTTATGTCCTCACCATCGATTACGATCCGGCCACTCGTTGGCGTCAACAAGCCACCAAGCAAATGAAGCATGGTCGACTTACCACAACCCGATGGCCCCATGATCGCAACAAATTCACCTTCCTCAACATCTAGTGAGACCCCGCGCAACGCCGGCACGTCGACCTTGCCGATTCGATAGACCTTTACCAGATTTTCAGCTTTTAGAATTGTTCTCATCGAAATATTGCGGCCGTTCGCAATGTCTGCCCGGCACGCTAGAGGCAGGTCTTAACGAATAGCGGAATCGACCTCTACATAAAAAAGGATGCCAGACTCAAGAGACAGATGTTAATACATCTGCACTCATCAATCTACCACCCATGAATTGACTCAATGATTTGCTGTAACTTTTCGATTTTGCGCGTCGAGGTCGACTTCTTTTAACCCCCATTTATTCTCAAGTACGAAAGCTTGGGGTGGATATTCCTGATTTAGTTCCACAGACGCTGGATCCTGGTAGCTGATGCTTAGTTTGTACTGGTCCTGTGGCCGGGTAATTTCAACCCGAGAAGGCAACGAAGCCACGCCAGCAGGCCCAAAAGGCTTCGAACTGTGATACGAAACATCAGTAACTAGTAAGCCCTGATCATCAAAAGTCTGCACTCGAGCAAGACGGATACCACCAACGCGATCGAACCAGAACCGTCTGCGCAATTGTGCGTTACCTGGTGTTGGCTGTGAAAACTCGTCGAGTAAGTAATAACCACGCATTACTCGCGATTCTTTTTTAGCACCTCGTCTTGGATCCGCCTCTTCCTGAAAAAACTCGCTTTGTGCATAAACAAATCCGTTACTGAGTTCAATTGGCCTTACTAGTAACGCATCTGTCAAATGCTGGGGGCGAAGGTTCGATAAAGCGCTAACGGTCTCTTTCTCACTCTTCTTCTTATCGTCTTTCTTTGGATCTGCTGGCGGCTCGGTTTCCAGCTTGGCATACTTTGCACTGTTGGTCCCCTTCACAAAGCGTCTGTACTTCTCATCTCCTTGCAACACCGCAACACCAAAGCGCTCCCCGTCTGAGGCCATCTGAACGATATCTACGAACAAAAGCTGTATGACCAGATAAATCTTACCTGGACGCTGCAACGTAACTGATCCATCAACCTGCCGGTACTTGTCAGCGATGCCAACACTAGCGAACGACGTATCTTCAAACTGCACATCAACCTTGGCATGCAAAGATTTAATGACCGATAGCTTGTTTACTTCTTCTATCAGTCGCTCTTTCGGCGCTTGTGACAGCGGAGACAGTAACTGGGGAACCTGGACCTTCTTATGAGTGTTGAGTAGTCCGCAGCCAGTATTTAGAAGTAGGACAGAGAATGCAACGACGAGCAGAAGTGAACGCGACAAGGCGCTTGGGGCGTTTTTATATTTGAGCATCAGACCAGCCTTAAGGCGCAAATGATAAGTTAAACGCCACAAGATCGCGAAATGGCGGTCAACCTAGCAAATAAGACTTTTTCCTGTCAACGAACCAAACCTGACTAAAACCGCTTTGTCGTTAGTCAATCTTGCGCCCTCGTTTGAACCAAAGCTGTCGGCATCGAAAGGATGCGCTCAGCTCGGAATTCAAAACAATTCATCCAACTCTAGAGTTCCAGCGGTGGCTTTCCAAAACGCTGACGAAGTCCATTTATTGCTTTAACAACACTTGGTCTGCTTAACAACTTCTGTTCCAAACGACCCTTTCCAGGGAAATCCAGTAACATTATTCCCAGCAACACCGTCAGCAGTCCCTGACCCGGAACACCCGGAATCGACAAAACAATACCCAACGCAACCAACAACAGCCCGGCCAGGTTCTTGCCAATTATTCCGGCTATTCGTAAGGCCGGATGAGCACCAGACCAGAACTTGCCATGATGCCCTTTGCTGAAATGGTCAGCAGGAAGCTTGACCAAAATCACTGTCACTATCGCAAGGTTAATTAGGAAGGTGCCAAGAAAAGCCAGTACCCAAATGATGATGCTGCGCCAGGTTAGAGAACCGACAAAATCAGTTACGAAGTCAAACATTATGAAGGCTATTTGAGTTCTGTCCTCGCTCGCAGGAGCTCATCAATTAGCTCCTGGACAATCTCAAGCTCAACTCCATCGAGGTGAAAGGCTGTAGTCGTGGCGGCTTCCCAGAATTCATCCAAACCCCTGGCACCCGCCCGTTCCAGAGCTAAAACTTGCACCAGTAGATCAATGATGTCAGCCGCTTTGACGAGTCGCGCTTCGAGACTTTCGCGCAACTCATATTCGGCATGTAACTGTTTGTAGATCTCTCTTGTCTCACCGACGTTGCTAATGATCTCATTGAAGGCCGCGTTCTCGGCTTGCTTCCTGACTTCAGCACCGTAGTAGTGCGTCGCTGTTCGAGGCATATCACCAACACGTACTTCGGCCCAGTCATGTAGTAACGCAAGACGCAAAACTTTCTCTGAATCTAGGTCAACACCGTGCGAGCGAAACCGGTCTGCAAGCAACATTGCTGCAATCCCGACACCGAACGAGTGCGAGGCCACCGATTCCGTGCCATTAGGTAGACCACGCAAAGTCCAACCCGTGCGGTCAAGTCGCTTCAATCGCTGCAACTCAATTAAGGTGTTGAGTATCGTCAACAGTTTCCTCTTCCCATTGCCGTCTCGCACAACTCAAATAGTTATAACAAAACTTCACGGCTTAGACCTTAACACGTTAGGTTCAATCTCTTATTTGAAGGCGAAGTACACAGCACCAACTATGAAGAGATACGAAACAAGATTGTTCCACTTGAAACTCTCCTTGAAAGCCAGAATAGCAAATAACGAAAAGACCACTAAGGTTATGCATTCTTGCATTACTTTTAATTGAGTAAGGCTAAAGCGACCATAGCCTATCCTATTTGCCGGCACCTGAAAGACATACTCAAAAAAAGCAATGAGCCAACTGGTTACGATCGCGATCAGGAGTGGCGCCTTGCGGTGTTTAAGATGCCCGTACCAGGCAATGGTCATAAACAGATTCGAAACGATTAGTAGAAGGACGGTTTTCATCTATGTACTCAGATATAAGTGCAGACAACTTCGATTTGTTTGGCCGCGATGTTGGACCAGAAAGATACTAACAGGGGAAGAAAAATGGTGGGATTAGCGAGGCTGCCTGGAAGCTATCCGCTACAGGCTTTGTGTTCACAGCCACAACCGATCTCTATGACTCCGCTCTTCTCGGCGTTCTCACAATACTCACTACAATACTTGCTTTTACCCTCTGGTGCACAGTCACACGCTGCGTGCGCACACTTGTTCTCGTCAGACATACTACTACCTGCTTTCCAAATCAAACTATCTCTTCGATTCCATGCTAGAACTGCAAAGGTGAGCGGTCAAGTTTTGGCCGCTAAGGTTTTTCGCGCACGACAATTGTTCTGCGTCGATCACCGAAATTCAGAACGATCGGTTTGTCTAGTTGAATTGGATGCGCCTCTCCATCTACGGTGATGATCAGATTGGTGAGCGGCCTTGCTTCTGCGGGTGCCGAAGTTATCACTGAAATCGACTTTGGTACTAAATTCGAAGCGACGATCCGCCAGTTAACTGGTGTACAGCGAATGCGGACTCCGGGACTGTCAGTCTCGAAACTCTCGCCGACTGCTAATGCTTCGGCCTTGAAGATACCTTCTCCACACCTCACGCTTGCTGAGTCGTAGAATGTGACTATTCCAGAGATGAATGAATATGAGAGTGAACTCGTGTTCTTAATGGTCAACCGAACGTTCGTAACCGGGGAGTCCGGGCTTCCGCTTAGGGAGGTTGTTCCAAGAGTTGCCTCGATGGCAGACACTCCTTGAGGATCTAACGCTACCGCTGGTTCATTCAACGCTACTCTGCGTTCGCTCGGGGTAGATTGCTGCGCAACAACAACTACCGTCGTTGCAATTAGGATGGACCAAACAGCTACGAGTCTTCTCATCATTTTCTCCTTAGAATTGGCAAAGTGTGATCTCAATCCCGAATCGTCGCATAAAGCAACTGGTCAATGGTCTGACCATCTTTTGTAACGCTCTTTCTCAATCGCCCTTCAAAGATATAGCCTGCTTTTTCAAGTACGCGCGCTGACGCAGGATTCCAAGCAAACGCGAGGGCGTAGATTCGGCAAAGGTTGAACGAACTGAAGGCGTATTCGGTAACCGCAACTAACGCCTCGGTAGCAATTCCTCTCCCCCAGAACTCTTCTCCCAGCCAATAACCAATTTCGGCGGAACGATAAGCGACATCGTGCTGAATCGCAAAGCCAATTCCACCTATGGCTTCTCCACCAGCCACAATGGCAAAGTTCGTTTCAGGCTGGATCCCGACAACGCTGTCGAGCCAGCGCTTTGCGTCACCATCCGTGTAAGGGTAGGGAAACCTGTCGCGTAGGTTAATCCAGACATTCCGATTATTTGCGTGCCAGACTATCGACTCGCGATCGCGCCACTTCCAATTGCGTACCGTGCATCTTGTTAATTCTAACTCCATTGATCTCTGTGGGACATGTGAGACAGTCGTGGCAGATATGCGGCGCCACGAGGCATAATGAATCCGCGCTCGGATGCATTTACTTTCTCGAGTGCGTCAGACAACGTTCGCGCCGGACTCATTCTCATTTGCTCGACGTGATCGGTAGGTAACTCCGAGACCAGATGGACCTTGTATCGCTCAGTTTTACTGAGTAACGACCATGCAGTTTGGCCATTCACTTCGTAACCGTCTCTGAGTCTGTGTTCCAGCGCACGTGAATTCTCCTCACTAAACCATTTAAGAAAATCCGGACGACCTAACCCGTCACGACACTCTGCAATCAGGATGATTGAGCCGCCATCATTGCAAGCGTGGGAGGCCATTTCCAGCGCCTTGTGGGCTTGAATCAAATTGATATCGTGCGGCAGACCACCGCAGCTCACTATCACAAGATTTCGTCTCTCACTTATCTCTATCGCATGGGACTGCAAGTAGTCGTTGCATGCTGTCCGATGAGCTGCTCTCCAGTCACCACAAAAGATGGCTACGGCTTGTTTAAGCTCATTTACGATCGTGTTTACACTAAAGGTTGGTCCAACTAGTTCAGCAACCCGCTCACACTCTTCGTTGACAGCATTGCCATCCAACAATCCTATCCCAACACCCGTTCGGCGGCCTCCTTTTTCGAAATCAAGCGCGAGCATGTGCGTCTGCTCGATCGTCTTAGCCGAGGACAAACCTGGACAGATCGACTTGCGCCCACCCGTAAAGCCTGCGAAGTAGTGGAATCCCACACCCCCTGTGAGCACCACATGTGAGAACTCGGTCAGTGGTCGGGCAATCTCGACCGCAATCCCACTTGCAGTATTCCCCACTGCCACAAGTTTGGATTTATCGTAAGCGTCGTGATCAATAGTGCGGATCCGTTGAACGATGAATGGACTTAGCAGTTCAAGCTTCTCCTGGGCTGTTACCTGGCGATGGATTCCAGTCGCGAAGACAATCGCGATGTTCCCAGGTGAAACGCCATGCTGGATAAGTCGTCGCACAAGAAGGTTTATTACCTGTGCACTCGCAGTTGCGCGAGTAGCATCTGAAACAACAAAGAGAACGGACTCATCGGTCTTTATTAATTCATCGAGAGGTTTTGAGGAGATTGGAGTGTCGAGTGCTTGACCGATTTCAAAGTCAGACAGAGGGACGGGAGTTTTGGATTTATTTATCAGGACCGAAAACTGGTCTTGTTCCCATGCGAAATCAAATGAGCCTAACCCATAAGGTAGTTGAATCCGATCCATCGACTTCGCTGACTCGGTCATATACCAAACTCGACCAAAGCATTCTCAATGACGTGGAGCGACGCGAAATCTGTTTCTCCCGCGGTCCTTGCTTCAGCCAACCACTTCTTAAGTTGTCGCGCCTCATTGATGGAGCCAATACGGCAAGCTCCGGTTAATGCAAGTGTGACTAGAGCGTCGGGAGCTCCATGTGTAACGAGTGCGGCCTGTAGAGCCGCTTGTTCACGCAAATCAAGAGTGATGAGTAAATTCAGCTCCATGTAATTTGGCTTTGTTCTACTGCTGGCTTTGCGGCAAGTTCTTTTCCGATCGAAAACAAGCCGTTCCGGCGTGGCAGAAGTGAAAGGTTTCGTCTTCAAAGTCCGGGGTCTCCATCTGAATGGTCAGATGATCAACGCCAAACTGATCATGGAGCTTGGTTCTAAGCTCTCTCAGTAAGTCGGGTTGGGAGATTTTATGTGCATGAATGACATGAGCACTCAGTGCTTCGCGGCCCGAAGTAATCGTCCAAACATGTAAGTCGTGAACGTTGTCGACACCGGTCGTATCCAAAATCGCGTTTTCGACTGCAGCCAGATTAATGTGCGCCGGTGTACCTTCCAGCAATACGTTGGTCGACTCACGAATCAAACGCAAAGAACCCCAGATTATCAAAATTCCAATGACCACACTGAACAGCGGATCGGCCGTGTACCAGCCAAACAACGCAATGCAAGCGCCCGCACAGATTGCTGCTACAGAACCAAGCGCATCGCCCATAACGTGTAGCCATGCTCCACGCATGTTGAGGTCAACCTCGTCCTTAGAATGGAGTATCCAGGCGCAGACAAGATTGATGATTAGACCGCCGGTGGCGACAACAATCATAGGACCACTGCGTACATGAGGTGGCGCAGCCCAACGTTCGTAAGCTCCGTAAAAAATCAGCAGTGAGATAACGATCAATGCTACCCCGTTTATTAACGCAGCAATAATCTCGAGTCGGTAATAGCCAAAAGTCTTGCTGGACGTTGCGGGGCGAGAGCCAAACCATACAGCGGTAAGAGCAAGGATTAGCGCGGCCACATCAGTAAACATGTGGCCCGCGTCAGCCATAAGAGCCAGAGAGCCTGTCCACCAACCTGCCAGCACCTCAGCGACCATGTAGATCGCTGTAAGGACCAGGACGACATTCAGTCGTCTCCAGCTTTCAGATGATGGACGGTGGTTGTGCGAGTGAACTTTTACCCGCTGCTCAGCTGCCACGTTACCTCCAAACCGTATGAGAAACTGGCAAACAAGAGTAGCAAATTACAACAACGCTGTCGTAGAAAACAAAAAGGGCCACCATGAGCGGCCCTCTCTTCATTATCAGTATAGCCGTCTTTACAACGCAGCTAGATTCAAAGCACCATAAAACTCACGATACAGCTCGTTGAATTCTCGCAGCGCGACATCAAGGACCCGCGACAGGTCGTCTACGTCATTGATATTGACGACGGCGTTGGCGTTGTTGAGAAATGCAGCGTGCGCATCCATTGTGCGCAGTGACGGAGACAGAAGAACGAAAAAGAGTCGACGTCGATGGGGTGGACGCATAATGTTGATTTCTCTAACGACAAAAGCGGCTCCCTGCTCGGCAGTATCGAAGAGAGGATCAAGCAGTACGACCTGAAGCTGATTCGCGCGCATCGTCTCAACCGCCTGCCGCGTGTCTTCTGCAACATAGACCTGATATCCATCCTCAGTGAGCTTACGCGCGATACTCTCACGATGGGCTTCAGCAGTGCACACCAGCACCTTACGCTTGGTCCAAGACTCGCGACCTCCGTTGTCACCAAGTCCCTGTTGAGCGCCCTTGCTAAGCAGTCCGAGTAAAGCACGGACAGTTTCGTCCATGGAATTCGAACTGTCCTTGGCTTCCTCAGCCAACTGGAACGCGGGAGCAGTCGGTCGTTCATAGCGCTGACGTTCAGTCGATGGAGATCCCCCAACTCCGAGAGCGCTTTGTTCAGACAGTTGACTCGTAGACGTCGAGTTAACGGTACTGTTGCACTTTGGACAACGTACCGAGAAATTCCCGGCAGGCGACTTCTCGTCGTCGATCTGTAAGCGAGTGGAACAATTCTGGCAAACAAGAATCATGGCTGTTATTCAATCAACCCCAACATAGAACCAGAGTCTGCAAAGGCACCAACCGCAACTTCGCCAACTTCACGCCGAATGAAGTCTTCGGCTGCTGTCATTCCCTTTAATGAGAGTAAGAGATTGTTTTGGTTGGTAGAGAACGCGAGGCCATCCTCCAGTGTAATGGTTTTCGATTCGATAAACTCTTTGATTACAGTGTCAAAATCCTGCATACCGTCGAGCTTTCCATCACGCATTGCGTCCAGGAGTGATTTGCCCTCAACCTCTCCGGTCTCGATATACTCCCGCGTGCGTGGACTCGATCGAAGTATCTCAACAGCCGCTACACGCCCTCGGCCATCAGCTCTCGGTATCAGACGTTGTGAGATTATGTAGCGAAAAGTTTGCGACAGCCGCGTGCGAATCACCTTCTCCTCATTCTTAGGATAGAGACCGATAATGCGATCAACAGTCTTAGAAGCGTCAATTGTGTGAAGAGTTGATAAAACTAGGTGACCAGTTTCAGCGGCCTCCATTGCGATTTCGGTGGTTTCGAAATCACGCATCTCACCGATCAGTATTACCTTGGGAGCCTGACGTAACGTCGCACGAAGTGCTGACGGAAAATCGCGCGTGTCATGTCCAACTTCACGCTGGTTAATTGTCGAACTTTTATGAGCATGTAAATACTCGATAGGATCTTCGATAGTGACTATGTGGTAGTGCTTCTTCTCATTGATGCTGTCAATGATTGACGCTTGAGTTGAACTCTTGCCTGAACCTGTTGGACCAGTAACGAGAACGAGACCGTTTCGTAGTTCCGCAATCTCTGACAGTTGTGAAGGTAAGCCGAGCGATTGGACGGTTGGAATGTCCGTCGGTATGACGCGCATGACAATCGAGTAGACTCCGCGCTGCTGGAAAATGTTTACGCGGAACCGGGCTCGTGACGGCAGTGAGTAACTCAGGTCCGCCGTACCTGTCTTGGCGAGTCGATCTGCAGCGTCCGGATTGCCATGCAACAGGGTCATGGCAATGATCTCGGTCTGATAAGGGGTCAACTTCTGCATCCCGAGCGGCTGAACCGGGGTCAGCTTTCCGTTGATTTCGACTTGGGGCAGCTGTCCAACAGAGAAGTTAAGGTCGCTGATCTTGTCGGAGATCAGGAGCATACGCTCGATTATGGGCGGCAAATCGAAGAAACTCATTGGTTTCAGAAACCCCGGAAGTTGTTGATCTAAGTTATTTAAGCCTGGATGGCTGGTGAGACCCGAGGAACCGACGAATAGCCCTCAAATCGTTTCGATTTTGAGGCATAACGCCAACTAACGCAAGTAAAAATTGTTTAACTGTTGAAAATAGAAAGAAAGTCGCGAGTGGTTTTGGTGATCGAACCAGGATTTCTTAGCAGAGAGCCTATGGTGGCGACACTGTCAGCGCCAGCAGCTATGACGTCTGACGCGTTTTCGGCTGTAATTCCCCCGATGGCGACAAGCGGTATGGATCCGGTTACCTTCCGCACCGCTCTGAGTCCTGCCAAACCAAGAACGGGAGCCGTATCTAACTTCGAACCTGTCGCAAATATGGGCCCTATCGCCAGGTAGTCGACAGGAAAATGTATGGCTGCTTGGGCCTGAGGGACCGAGTGAGTTGAGAAGCCAATAATCGCTTCAGCTCCTAGCAATCGACGCGCTGCTTCGGGAGGAAGGTCGTCCTGTCCCAGATGCACTCCGTCAGCCCCGACTGCAGAACAAACATCGACGCGATCATTAATTATGATTTTCACCCGATGCTCTCTTGCCACTCCTAAAACTTCAACCGCCTGTTGGTAAAACTCTTTCGAAGGAAGATTCTTTTCACGCAATTGAATGAGCGTGGCGCCACCGAAGATCAATGCCCTCACCTGATCAGTGTGCGACAGCCCTGAGATGGCACAATCTGTAAGAGGGTACAAACGAGGCAGCTGCAACGTCTCACGCATTCCTAATCAGCCGACTCCTTACGCTTCGGTCGCATATTCGCAGGCAGGACGCGCTTACGTAAGCGAATGCTTTCAGGTGTGACTTCAACCAGCTCGTCGTCAGCAATGAATTCCAAAGCCTGTTCAAGAGAAAGTTCTTTTGGGGGAACTAAACGCATTGCTTCATCGGCAGATGCGGCACGCATGTTAGTAAGTTTCTTTTCCTTGATCGCGTTCACGTCCAGATCCACTGCACGGGCATTTTCGCCAATGATCATTCCTTCGTACACACGCGTTCCTGGTCGGGCAAAGAGAGTGCCTCGTTCCTGCAAATTGAAAAGTGCGTAGGTTGTCGTTTCGCCGGTTCGATCGGCGACTAGTGAGCCTGTTGCTCGACCTCGCATTGGTCCCTGCCATTCGCCCCAGCGTAAAAACATTGTGTTGAGCAAGCCGGTGCCCTTTGTTTCGGTCAAGAACTCATTTCTAAATCCAATCAACCCGCGCGAAGGAGTCTCAAACTCCAAACGCACCCGTCCCGTTCCATGATTCACCATCTTGGTCATTTGACCCTTACGACGCCCCAATGCTTCGGTGATGACTCCGATAAACTCATCCGGGCAATCAATCACGACTGCTTCGATCGGCTCGAGTGTCCTGCCGTTGACTTCACGTGTAATCGCTTCAGGTTTTGAGACCTGAAGTTCATAGCCTTCGCGTCGCATCATCTCGATGAGTATCGCCAACTGCAGTTCACCACGTCCGGAAACCTTGAACTGCTCGGGTGACTCGGTTTCGTCAACTCTGATCGCGACGTTTCCCAGAATCTCTTTATCCAGTCTCTCCTTCACTTGTCGCGAAGTAACAAACTTCCCTTCGCGTCCGGCAAACGGCGAGTTGTTAATTCCGAAGATCATTGCAATTGTCGGTTCGTCGACGGCGATCACGGGGAGCTGGTGTGGATTCTCAACCGAAGTAATTGTGTCACCGATGTTGATGTCTTCGATTCCGGCCAGCGCAACGATTTCACCGAACCCGGCGCTATTAACGGCCTCTCGCTTTAGTCCCTCAAACGCGTACAACTGCGAGACTCGAGTCTTACGGATGGATCGATCAGGTTTCATGACCGCTATCTGATCTCCGACTTTAATCTCTCCAGAAAAGATCCGGCCGATCGCCAGGCGACCCACATAGTCGTTGTAGTCGAGATTTGCAACTAGTAGTTGTAAAGAATCTGATCGGAGCTCTTTCGGAGTCGGGATCGTTTTTACAATTTGTTCGAAGAGAGGTTGCAGGTCGTTAGACTCATCTTCCAGTCGACGCTTCGCGGTTCCTGCACGCGACACTGCGTAGAGAATGGGAAACTCTATCTGGTCGTCAGTGGCGTCAAGATCCAGAAACAACTCGTATATCTCGTCGACCACTTCTTCCGGACGCGCATCTCCACGATCGATCTTGTTGACCACTGCGATAGCCGGAAGTCGAGCTTCGAGGGCTTTGCGCAGAACAAAGCGTGTTTGCGGCAGACAGCCTTCGGCGGCATCAACGAGTAGCATCACGCCGTCGACCATTTTCAAGACTCGCTCAACTTCCCCGCCGAAGTCAGCGTGACCCGGGGTATCTACGATATTGATTTTCACATCGCGATAATGCACCGAAGTGTTTTTCGCCATGATGGTTATTCCACGCTCGCGTTCGAGGTCCATCGAGTCCATTACTCGTTCGCGGACCTGCTCGTTATCGCGGAATGTTCCTGATTGACGCAACATCGCATCAACCAGAGTTGTCTTGCCGTGATCGACGTGGGCGATAATTGCGATATTACGAATGTCGTCTCTTTGTTTCATCTACAGTCTGAACTTTCGGTGTATTGAGAAAAGGGTATCTTATCACCGAGGTGTGTGAAGTGTTGATTCGGAAACGTCGATTAGTGTGGCTACTTCAACAAATTGGTCTGCCTGAGTGCCTCACAAAGGACAATTGCGACGGCATTTGCCAGGTTCAGACTTCGAACTTTCGGGTTTAAGATGGGGATTTTCAGACAATTCTCCCAATTTGCTCGCAATAGATCTTCTGGCAACCCTCTGGTCTCTCGTCCGAAGACCAAACAGTCATCTTCTCGAAAACCCCAATCCGTGTAGCTGCGTTCAGCCTTTGTAGTCAGGTAAATTAGTCGAGCAGCCGGGAGTTTGTTCTGAAGTTCGGATAGATCGCGATGTCGCTGCAGGTCAACTTCAGGCCAATAGTCCAAACCGGCCCGACGAACAGCGCGATCGTCCATTCGGAAGCCGGGCATCCCGACGATGTGCAAAGGCACATTCATCGCGGCACAGAGTCTGGCGACATTCCCCGTGTTGGGTGGAATCTCTGGCTCAACAAGAGCGACCCGGATCATTTGTCACATCGCATCCTTCAATTAAAATCCCGCACTTCGGGTGAATCACGCTAGCTCGTATCAATATCAGAACAGGCTGCGGCTGTACAATCAGCTTGCTTCTCTCAATGCACCTTGAACTGAGCTCTCATTTCGATCTCCGAACTTCTCGAGACTGGCATCAACCTAGGTGGTCAGAGTTGTCGCGCTGAGCAACCGGAGAACTACTCGGGAGATGCGATGAGAGGATGAGCTTGAAAACAAAAAGAAACGACGAGCTTCGCTTGAAGGTCTCGTCGTTTCTTTTGTAAGGCCCTGGTGGCCTCAGATGTTTGTGTGCGCCGGTGGAAGGTACTTGCTGTAACCTGCTGGTTCGAGTTATCTCTTCTTTGCGGCTTTCTTGGCTCCGCCCTTCTTTGCGGCTTTCTTTGTTCCGCCCTTCTTCGCGGCCTTCTTTCCACCTTTTTTAGTTGCCATAGCTTCTATGTGCTCCTTCTTTCGAGATTAAGTTTTTTTGTTTTCTTCATGACCACAAGATACTGTGCTTGCCTTTGTCTTGTGGGCTAGAGTAAACGGCGCACAACATCTTGCTATATAAACGTAATTCCTTCTATTGTCAATAACTTATTACTCTTACCTTAAAATATTTTTTAAGTCTCGTGAGTCATGTTTGCGCGAATGAGGCAATCTGTTTTCACTCCATCGACCTCTCAACTCGATCAGATCAAGACGACACACACGACGCTCAACATCATATCTGATGCTCCTCATTAGTGGTCTAACTTTTTTTGCTGGTCTATTGAACTGAAGCAGAAAGAAGTGTCGGATGGTCCAAGATCAATTTCGGAAAAGAGGTGTGAAGATCCATTGATTGTGTTGCTCTAATCCGTAAAACGTCAGCACGGATTTGTTACGACTACGACTCGCAACTCCAACAAATGGTCCACTTGAATCATCGCCTGCGGATGAGGAACTTGAGGGCCGTGAAGCTGTACCCGTATTAACCAGCCCAGCAAGCTGAGGAACCGCAAACTGTTGCAACTGCGCTATTTGCGGATCTCGAGGGGGTGGCAAAACGTTACCCGCGTAGAACATTACCGACTGTTGAAAATCAATCAACTCCTCCGATCGCGGGTGAATAAACCGCCACTCATGTTTAGTCGTGAGTGGATCGCGAGTGGCACTCTCGCGAATAATTTGTCTGGTCTTTGCTCCACCCGGAATAGGAATGCCATCCAGCAACTGGTCCATTGAGGAAGGTAACGCTTGATCTCCAGGGACTCGAAGAACAGCGGAACGATAACGATAGTATTCACGAACTGCATCGGCAACTTGTTCGCCTCTGTAGATAGCTTCCTGCTCACGATCGCGCTGCACCTGCTGCTGAATTCTGGGTGCCGCAGCCATCGCAACCAACGCTAAGACCGTCATCATCGCAAGGAGCGCAACCAGGGTATATCCTCGCTCTGAGTGTCTGATCAGCCTCGGATCACGACCTTCAGACATGCTCCGGGTGTTCAACACAAAACCATATATGTTGTGGTGTCGCTCTGAGCTATGGTTCATCATCTTCAGCATCAACTCGCGGCGTTGGACGCGTCAAAGGATTGCTTGCGCTCTTCTCTCCTTCGGTCATCGCCAGGGTGTGTCTGATCTTTAAGGTGGTGTCGACGACCACTACTTCCTTCTCCGAGATGCTCGTGACACGGAAGCGTCCTCCGATCACGTCACCTCTTTGCGCGTTCACGATCTCTTTGTTTGCCCGGTCCTGCAGGTAAGCGATGTCGACTCTGGGGACGGTGCTTAGGATACCTACGTACGAGTAGTTTGGCGTTGGCGCAGGTGCAACTGTGAACTGCATCGGAGCGGAGTAAAGCCGACCATCTGGGGACTTAAGCTCAATCTTTCTCAGGCCAGCATTCGCAATGGATGAGGCAGTAACACTCGCCGACATCTGTTGGGGCCCTTTGTATTTTGTCGGCAACTCCCTACCGTCCATGTAGACGCGAAGGTCTGGAGAGAATTTGTCACCTGCCACTTCGAGCGTAAAGTCACCTGTCTTGGCGTAAACGTTTGAAGGCGACACGCTTGCGAGGAGCACCGGTGGCGGAGGCGTTGGAGTTGGTGTTGGAGTACTGATCTCAGCCTTCACAGGGGGCGGCGGTTCGTAATACGCGAATATGTTTCTTCTAGGTTCCGCGACGCTTGGAATTGAGCCGGGGTACACAATCTCTCGCAGCGAGAGACTTAAGTCCTCTATTCGATCAGGTGGTTGCTGTTGGCCGTTTTGTGGACCCTGTTGAGTCACTCCTGGTCGTTGCGGAGTCGGAGAAGCTGTAGCAGCCACTGGACGCGACGGCCTTGAGCTGCCTCCAAAGCCAAAAAAGGTCCAATAGAGAAATATGAATGCGACAACGCCGAGAACGGCCGCCCAAATCAGCTTCTTCTTCTCACCGGGCCTGTTGAGGTCTACTAGTTCCATTGATCCTAACGGTTGCTTCCAGTTCGTTGAAAATAGGTTGCCATGTTCACCTGCAAACTCACCAGAGAGCTCTTATTGCCGGGAGTACCTGCAGCAGCACTCGCGGCGGAGTTATTCTCGGTTGCTCTTTGTAACTCGACTTCATTGATGACAAGAAACTGCTCGCTGCGCTCGATGTCCTGAATGAAGTGACGCAGATTCTGGTAAGGACCCTCAACGGTCACCATCACGGCGATACCAGGATAAACGCTTTGCCACTTGGTGCTAATCGATTTGCCAGGAGCAGCTCGCGCACCCTGCGGTTCCAAATCTGTGTAGGTAGGACCTGAAGTGTTCCGAAGAGCATTCTTGATGATAAGTTGATTCAACTCCTCATAGAGTCCCATCCGTCCAGGAGCTGCTTGTTCCAGGCCATCTTCCTCAAACCGTGCGAGACTTGCAGTAATACGGCTCACGGTAGCCTTGGTGTCGTTTCCATCGCTGACAATTCCACCAATCGTTCGTAGATTTGAATCTACCTGAGCGTGATCGGCCTTGAGGCCATTGAGTCGCAACCTTGCCGGTATCAGGAAATAGAAGTAGGAAAACAAAACTAGAAGGAAGATTAAGCAGCTAACACTCAGCGCCACGATCTCTGGAATTCCAAACATCCTATTTCGCCGCGACGAAATAAATGTACTAACGTGTTTCTGCACCTGAAGTCGGGGAAACTTGCGAGTACCTTTTACCGGTGTGTCACTCATTTCGGCACCTCGCTTGTCTTAGCCGGTTCGGCAACCTCGGCGACTCGCTCAATCGCAAAGCTACTTCGCGGATGGTAGGTAACTCCGAGTTCATACTCGGTCCCGGCCTCGCCACGTCCTTTTTGTAGATTCTGAGAATTAATGTGAGCCTGGAAGACACCAGCACGATTCATAGCCGCGATCATTTCAGTGATCGTGGTTGGGCTCTTCGTGAAGACTGCTAGTTCCAACTCAGCAATCGTCTGATCGCCTTCACTAGCTACATTTCGCACCGCAATACGCGAGACCCTCACGTTGTCGGGCAACGACGTCTCCAGATCAGACAGCAACCGCGACCAGGAAAACTTCTTTCGCTCAACCAGCTTGTGTGCGGCGGGCAACGCCTTCTGCTGGTCAGGAGTCAACTCGTTCTTTACTTGTTCTGCGGCTTGGACAAGAACCTGCTCTTTTTGTTTAAGAGTATTGATCTGCGCCTCCTCAAGCGCCGATGCTTTGCGTGCTGCGGCAGTTCCACGCACCACAAAAACGAGCGCAATAAGGGATACGAGCAGGACAACGCAGGTTAACAGCCAGGGCAGTAACCGATTATTAAAGGGCTTAGAAGCTAAGTTGAGATTATTGTTCACTACAGGGACTTTCTTTACCCGTCAGGCGTCGCAAGAAGCATACACGCGCTAAGGAACCAACCGCAAATGAGGATTCCGCAACGCCCTTGAGAGTTGCCAGATAGCGTACACGTTCGAACATTCATCTAGTTGCAGAAAAGTTACGAGCGCCTGGGGCGGAGTGGTTTCTCTGTGGCCGCTAAAGACGGGCGATAAGCGCAGATTTGATTTCGACCATTTCTTTTCGCTCGGTACAGGGCTGAATCCGCCAGTTCGACGAGTTTGATCGGATCTGTAGCATCATCCGGGTAAGCAGCGACACCGATACTTATCGTGACGTGGAACGGACCTAAGCTCCCTGAGCCTTGCAGCGAGGTGGAGAACCCATGTTGCTCGACAGCCCGACGCACTCGTTCAGCTGCCACCAGACCCTGAGCGTAGTCAGCATCAAGTAGAAATGCCGCAAACTCTTCACCTCCAAAGCGCGCTGCCACGTCGCCGGAACGCAGTGCGGCCTTAATAATGACTCCTAGATCTTGAAGAGTCCGCGACCCAACGAGATGACCATATGTATCGTTGACCTTTTTGAAATGATCAAGATCCATCATCATCACGCAGAACGGACTTGCACTCTCTTCTGCGCGCGCAGCCTCTCTTCTTAGTTCAGTAAAGAATGACTTGCTCGACAACAAACCCGTCAGGTCGTCATGACCAATCAAGCGGTGTATCTGTTGCTGGAACTCGTGGTCAATCTCATCAAGCAATTCAAAACGAAAGAGTTGATCGCCAATCAGCAATTTGTCGCCATCAGTTAGAACGGCTTCTACTACTAATTGTGCATTAACTCGAGTGCCGTTCGTTGAGCCGAGATCACGAATTCTGAAGACTCTACCGCCCGTTCTAGGATCAGATTCGGTGACGATTTTGGCATGGAGACGAGATGCCTTGGAGTCGTTTAAGCGGATGTCTGCCTCGAGCGCACGGCCAAGTGTAACCACGTCGCGTTCGAGCGGGATGGGAGTCGCCAACAGCTCGCCGCGTAAGGACACCAGGACTGGCCGGCGTTCCGAGGAGACTATGCTACGGCTTCCAGCCTCATCCCCTATCTGAGTCGTGACAGACTCATTCTCATCATTTTCGTTCGTCATTCAGGATCTCGAAGGGGTTAGTACGAATGGCTTCGCCGCATTAGCAAGGCTTTGGATGTCAGTATCTTACCCCGCACAACTGGTTACCAGCAAGATTTGGAAGTAGACTCGGACTTGAGGCCTTGGGGGCTTGCTTTTATAATCTGATGATACTGAAGACTTTAGTTAAGTGAGCACAATATGGAGTTTCGTCCGGTGACACAATCAGCTGCAAAGCCCTGTTGCGACCCAATCGAGACCAGCTCGGTCGAAAGAGTAGCGGTTGCTACCCTTCCCACCGAATGGGGTGAATTTCAAATCGCTGGCTACCGATCACTTACAACGACCGAAGAGTTTGTCGTGCTCTTCAAAGGTGAGATGACTCGCGACATTCCGACTCTGGTACGCATTCACTCTCAATGCCTTACCGGAGATGTGTTCAATTCCAATAAGTGCGATTGCGGACGACAGCTACATCAGACGATGCAAATGATTGAGCAGGAAGGTCGCGGCGCGATTGTTTACCAGCAGCAGGAAGGCCGGGGAATTGGGATTCTGAACAAGATCCGCGCTTACGCACTTCAGGATCAGGGCGCGGACACAGTTGAGGCAAATGAGAAACTTGGTCTGGCAGTCGATTTACGTGACTATCGGCAGTGTGCCGAGATTCTTTTTGACCTGGGTCTGTGCAAGGTAAGAGTAGTCTCAAACAACCCGCTAAAGATTCAAGCTTTGGAAGAGGCCGGATTGAGAGTTGTCGAACGAGTGTCGATCGAGGTCGATCCAACAGAAGACTCAGCGGGGTACCTGCGCACCAAGAAAGAAAAGCTGGGACACTTGTTAGAACTAAAGCGAGGCTAACAACGTTAACTAGAGAAATAGAACGAGGCCGCGACTAGGATCGCGGCCTCTTTATTTGTAGAACTAACAAACTGCCTATTGATTCTGGCGAAGCTGCTTAATCGTACCGCGAATGCGCTCAGCGTCGTTGGCCTTAGGATCAAGCTTCAAATACTTCTCCAACTCATCGGCCGCTTGCTGATTCTTTTTGGAGCTCATATAGAGACCGCCAAGATACTTGTGTGCGAGGGGAAGATTCTCGCCACCATTACTAATGGTTTTCTCAAACTCGCTTTCAGCTTCCGCATACTGCTTGAGGCTCACCAGCGTCAGCCCTAGATAGTAATGTGCACTTGGACCATTACTGTTCAGTTTTAGGGCCTCACGCAAATGGCCTTGGGCGTCATCGTATTTCTTCTGGTTGAAGCGAGCGATTCCCATGTTGAGGTGTGCGGCCGCATCCTTAGGTTTTAGCTTGAGGAGCTGATCGTAGGTGTCGGCTGCTTTGTCCCATTCAGTCAATTGCATGTATTGAATCCCCAACTCATTCAAAGCGATCGGGAAGTTGGGATACGTGGTAACCGCTTTATTAAGAAACTCCGCAGCTTCTTTTGGATTTCCTTTCTTGGCCGCGGCTGTTCCTTTTTGATAGTCAGCAAGTGCAGCAGCTGGAATATTAGCGAATAGAGGATTTGAGGAGTCGACGCGTGGTCGCAAGATAATATTCACCTGAATTGTGCGTCCTCCCGCACTCGTCTGACGTTCAATATTCACTGCTTCACGTGCGACCTCATACTCCTTGCCGGCATCGACAACGACGGTGTAAGTGCCTGGGTTTAAACCTCTAAAGCGAAACGCACCATCTTGGTCCGTTACTGCATTCATGGATCCGAAAGCACTGACACTTTCGAGATTAACCTTGACAGTTTTGGAGTCTACGGTCTGGCCAGGTGGGAAGTGCACCCGTCCAGTAATCATGTTATTTCCGTCACCACTCGCAGCCCCCCTTGAACTCCCGGGAGCTTGAGCCAACCCTTTGAGGCCCGCCGATGCAATACAAACGAGGCCAATCACAATTGCTACGCTAAACCTATGGAGGTTTGACATGGTCCTATTACTACCCCTTCGTCTGATAGATTATTGAATACGACTACGGAGATCCTTGATCGTTGTTCGTACCCGATCGGCGTCCGTAGCATTTGGCGTTAGTTGCAGGTACTTCTCTAACTGTTCGACAGCTTTCGGGTAATCGCGCTTTTTCCAGTAGAGACCACCCAGGTAGTAGTGCGCTAACCCGACGTAATTGCCACCCATGCCAATTGCTTCGAGCAATTGCTTCTCAGCGTTTTCGAAGTTCCCCAGTTGAGCATAGGTAAGCCCGAGATACATCTTTGGAATCGGTGATGATGAGTTTTTCTGGACCGCTTCCGTCAAGCGTTCCTGAGCCTGCGTATACTGCTTTGTTTCCAGCAAGGCAATTCCCAGATTGAGTTTTGGACTGAAGCCTTCAGGATCAAGCTTTACGGCATTTCTAAGAACGCCCACCGCTTTTTCGGGTTTGCCGAGTTTCAGATACTGCACACCAAGTTCATTCAGTGCGATGGGAAAGTTCGGATAGAGGTCAACCGCTGACTTCAGACTTTCCACTGCTTTGACCGCGTCGCCACCTTTCGAGTACTCCACACCCTTTTCGTAAAGCTTTCGGGCGTCTTCAGGTACCTGGGCAAGCGCTGCATTTATGACACCTGGTTTGGCGCGATTGGGATCCTCCTTCAGCTTCAAATGTGCCATTACGGTGTAACGACGCGAAGTATTAGGCTGAGGGACGCCGAGTCGGCCGGAACTGATATCCGAATCGATCATTACAGTCTCGCGGGCAAGCTCGTAGTTCTGACCGGCGTCGATGATGACAGTGTAAGTACCGGGCGCCAGATTGGAGAAAATGAAGGACCCGCCAGAATCAGCAACGACCGAAAGCTCTCCAGAGGTATAGCTTTGAAGCTTTATGAGAATCGGACCTTCGGCTCTGCGACCAGAGGGAAAGAACACATAACCCTGCACGATGTGCTTACCACCAGTCCCAGTCGTGGAGCGTCCACTTCCCTGCGCAGCAACATATAAAGGAAGAATCAGGACTAAGAAAACGACTAATACAATTGCTTTGCGCGTATTTGACCTTTGGTTTCGCGTGTGGACGGGAGGACTTGGGAGCATACGAACCTCCTTGAAAAATCCTCGAGGTTTCTCGTCTAAAAGGGAATTCTTCGAGCGACGCACCTCCGAAAAGTGAACTAAAAAGAAATTGGGGAGAGGCGCAAATTTTAGCGCCTCTCCCCTTAACCCGCAATGGCAATCGCCAGAGGCGGAAAGCTATTGCTAGAACGTGAACTTGGCGCCAAACCTAAACGACGATGGTGCCTGTACCAACAACGCTGAACCGAAGAACGGATTCAAAGTCGCGGGAACCGAGGAAACACCACTGTTGATTGAAAAGGTCTGATCCAAAGTTACTGCGCGCTGGTTATTGAATGCGTTGAACCAGTCTCCACTAAATCGCAGTTCTTTGTTTTCACCAAATTTAATTGGGTAGTAAACACCGAGATCCAAATTCATTGTCGTTGGCGATCGGCTGCTACCGATGCTGCTAACAAAGTTCGGGAAACCGGGGTCAGTTGCGTTAACTGTTGGAATGATCGCCGTTCCGCGTTGAACCGCAAAACCTTCGTTGTTGCCGTAGATTGGGTGCGGAGTCAACTGGTTGAATGGCACACCAGACTGGATGTAGAAGTTACCACTAACCATCATCTTCCACGGGGTGCGGTAGCTGCCATTGAATTTGAACTGGTGTGGACGATCATTTGGCAAACGTCCATACGTGTTGTTGAGCAAGCTCTGAAGATCGAACAACGAAGTGATGTTCGGGTCAGACTGGCCGTTATCGTTTCGGAACAGCCCTTCATAGTTTCCGATCAAGCTGGAGTAAACGTACGAAGCGATGAACTGATAGTTGTTCGTGAAACGCTTCGTGGCGGTGAACTCGATTGCTCGATAGAAACGCTGAGCGCGTCCAAAACACTGAGGAGCGCGCGGTGGGATTACTGGGGTAACCGTACTATTACCCGGATCACCATTGCACGCCGCTTCTTCAGTTGTACCTGGCTTATTACGTCCAGGATTGAAAATGAAGTAGGTGTCGCCGTCGTCGAACGAGCCATCTTCAATAACATTGACCATGGCGCGATAGATACCGCGTGAACCTATCACGATGTCGTGGCCAATTTCATATTCGGCACCGAACGTAAACTCCCGAATGCTCTGGGGCTTCAGACCTGGATCGGCTGGCGTAGCATCCGAACCCAGATTAGTTGCACCGGTGCTGACTCCAGGAACGATTAGCGAGCCTGGCAGTCCGTTAAGTCTGTTTACGTTGAAGTTCTTGTCAGTCTGTACATCGCCACCAGCAGCGCGGACGTTGACGTCGAGCGGTACTGGTACTTCGATGAACTGAGCGTAGTTACCAAACAACTTGCCCTTGCCCTTACCCGTGAAATCCCAGGTAAAGCCAAATCGCGGTGCAAGGTTGTCAAAGAAGGCATTGAAGTTGATGTAGGTCTGACCATCATTGTTATATGCCTGCTGGTAGTCCCAACGCGCACCACCGCTGATCTGCAAAGTCGGAGTGACTTTCCAGTCGTCACCAAAATAGAAGCTCTCGACGTTTGTATAGGTGCCGCCGACGAGTTCGAAGTCACGAACACGAGTCGTATTTCTCAGCAAGAACGGGCTGAAGAACGCCTCGTTGGTTGTCAGGTTATTGGCAACCGGATTAACCGTAAGCCCCATAGTGGCCAATTGCGCCGCAGGAATCGCCAATGCTCGGTCTACACCAGCTTGACTCGGGCAATTGATAATTGAGCCACGAACGGTACATACGAGCCAGTTATTGGTGTTGCGTGAACCGTTGATGACGTTGGCATTGCCGTTGGTATTACGGAGTGGTGTTCCATCAGCATTTACTGCTCCCGGCGTAAACGCATAGGTAGCAGATGGGCCACTTGACAGTGTGTTGATGTCGTACGTGTTTCTGAAGTACTCAAAACCCCACTTAAGGGTGTGAGTGCTAACGATGTTCTGCATGTGCGCATTGAACTCATAGCGATTGCGATCCTGGTTCGAATAGAGACCAAAACCCGGGCCACGAGTGTAGTTGCGCTGTAGTGAACCTCCACGGCCGTCGACATAGTCGATGAAGCCAGTGGTGCTTCCAAAGTTGAAACCGCTCTCGACCGGCCTTAACACAGCACCGTTCTTCAACACCGCGAAGTTGTCGGTGATTAGTGGCGCAGTGATACCCGCCGGGGTGATGTTTGCTCTCTGGAAGTGGAGACCGCCAGAAAACTCAGCGATGAAGTTGTTGTTGATCGTCGAGTTGAGACGGAATGCGTAATTGTGACCACCCGTTTCCTGTAGACCCTCGAAAGCAGCAATGTCATCACCGAAACCGTTGACGTTGTTCAAGGCTGCAGTAGCCAGGAAGCCATCAACCTTGGTGAAGTCGCCGAAGGTGGAAGCGGTGAAGGTGTTACGCGAATTGATTGCCCATGTAATTTTGCCCGCGTAGAAGGGGATGGTGACCTTGTTGTCCACCTGATTGTGGAAGGTCTGGGTCAGGTAATAGTTCTTGCGAGTCTGTGGATTGAATGCACCGAAGAACCAGAGTTTGTCTTTGATAATTGGTCCGCCGATGTCGCCACCGACGTCTGCTTCAGAGAAACCACTGAAGGCTGATCCAGTGTATGGGAAGTTATTTATGCCACGCACGAGGCCCTTGGTGGTTCCATAACCGAAAATGTCGCCGTGGAATTCGTTACCACCGCTCTTGGTAATAACGTTGAAGATACCGCCGGTTGCTCGGCCGTATTCCGGACCATAAGCACCAGTCTTGATTTCGACTTCCTGCACAAACTCGAACGGGAGGTTCGCACCTGATCCGCCGAAGGCTGGGTCGGTGGTGTTCACACCGTCAAGAATGTAGTTGTTCTCTGGTCCAGATGAACCACCCACTGATGGGTCGCGATCGCGGCCAGTGGCGTCGCGCAAACCCGAGCGAGTAACGGTCGGGGCGATTGTGTAAAGGCCCTGGACGGTTCGCTGGGTTGGAAAGTTTGAGAACTGCTCGGTCGAAACGTTCGAACCGGTCGTGTTCGCGTTGACGTCAACCGCAGCACCAGCTGTATCGGTGACCGTCACGCTGGCTGTTGCACCAGCAGCCTGCAGCTGAATCTCAACACCGGAGGTGCGTGAAAGATTCACTTCCACATCATTCTTTTCAAAAGCTGCAAATCCCTTAGCTGCCTCAACCTTTACTTCATACCTTCCCGGAGGTAGCGCGAGGATTCTATAGTGCCCGCTATCATCTGTAGTGGCACTCTGTGCCGAAATCATATTCTTACTGGTCACTCTAACAGTGACGCCTGGTACGGCCGCACCTGTCGTGTCGGTCACGTTACCTTCTATCGAGCCTGTCGTCGATGTTTGTGCAAAAGCACTGCCCGTAAACAGCGCAAAGCACATCAACAGCGTAGACAAGCCAATAAACTTAAGGACATTGTTCATTTTCTGCTTTCCTTTCTTGAACTAGACAAGTCGCTGCCCCCTCCTGCGTTCCTTTACCCTTTTTCTTGGCAGCAACAAAAGAATTCCAATACGAGTGGCTTAAAAAGAGAGACCTCGCGGTAGCCAGTTTTGGCAAATGGCATGCCCGCAAGACAAAATGGCCAAATTCCTGTATCAATCCCCAAAATGCAGTAGTTTACGGAGGGTCCATATGGGCTCGCCGATCCAAAAAAATGGGAAAATCCAGAAATATCAACCGGCTGGGGGTAGGATTGAGTGAGAACTGGAGCAGGGGTTCAGAATCGTACAGCCCCTAAATCAAAGGCAAACCAGACCCTAATAAATGAGCAAAACCTCAAGAAGTTGGCTGGCTCAAATGATTTAGGGTTTCGTGGCTTATTGCCTTCGAGCTGATTTGAGGTTATTAAGAACTCACAACAATGGCTGAACGCATCTACCGCGATCCCGTCCACAACATCATTCGCCTGCGAACTGATACGGCTGAGGGCGAATTGATGATCAAGTTGATCGACTCTGCGGAGTTTCAACGTCTCCGTCGCATCAAACAATTAGGACTCGGCCTCTACACTTACCAGGGCGCTGAACACTCTCGCTTTACTCATTCACTCGGCGCGTTTCACTTGATGACTCGTGTGCTCGATCGTCTTGGCGAACGGCACTCAATAAGCGCAGAGGATCGCGTCGCCGTGCGTGCGGCAGCTTTACTTCATGACGTTGGTCACGGATCGTTTTCTCATGTGATGGAAAAGGTACTGAACTTTCATCACGAGCAATGGACCATACAAGTTATTCAGAGTGAGCTCACTGAGGTCGGTTCGCTGTTACGATCTTTCTCGCCCGACTTACCGGATAGAGTTGCATCAGTCATAGCAGGAAAGTTTCAACCTTCAGCTCTTGGACAACTCGTGTCTTCACAACTTGATGTCGATCGAATGGATTACCTGTTACGCGATTCACTGATGACCGGAGCCAAGTACGGCATCTACGACCTCGAGTGGATTATAAACGCGCTGGCGATCGATGAATCGGCTGATCGGATCTATGTAGAGGCTCGTGGACTCTATGCGGTCGAAGAATATCTTCAAGCTCGCTATTACATGTTTCGTCAAGTCTATTTCCATCGGACGCTTCGTTCCGCTGAAGCGGTGTTGCGTTCAATAATCCGACGGGCTCTAAAACTGCATGATGACGGAATGGAAGTCTGGCACGCGTCGGGCACTGCGTTTGAAAAGATTCTCAAACACGAATCTCTCGCAATCACAGATCACCTTCAGGTTGATGACTCAGATTTTGTCTTCCACGTAAAACAATGGCAGAACTCAACCGACTCGATACTTCGCGATCTGAGCACGCGTTTCATCAACCGAAGACTGTTCAAGGCAATTGATGTCGACATGCCAATAGCCGAACGAGACGGCTTCCTGGCTGAGGCGCAAAGCGCAGTAGCACGCGCAGGTTTTGATCCTGAATATTACTTCATCGAAGATCGTGCCAGCGATGTTCCTTATTACAACTACTACGCAGCAGCGAGTGGAGAACCAAAGACACATATTTATGTTGAGACAGGTTTTGCGTCTCCTCGCATTAGAGAGATCAGCGAGATAAGTAATGTTGTAAGAGGGCTACAACACGGCTACGAATTACACCGAGTATGTTTTCCGGCGGAAGCCAAGGCGGCTGTCTATGAGATCTATCATCGGGGATCGAATAAACAAGTTGCTGAGGCAGTCTGAGCCAAGCCTCAGACCTGATTTTTTGTTTGTTACGAAACAACCCGTCAGCGCTATTCAGTAACTAAGACGCATGCTCCGCTTCCTTGTACTTGCCTTTCTCGTGGTCTTTGCTTCTTCTCACTCTTCTGCGCAAACAAGCGAACGAAAAACTAGTGTCAGCGTACTTGATTTTGGTACGACGGCGATTGCCACTTCAGTCACTTCAAAGATTCGTTCGAACCTTCGTGCGTTAGTAGAATTCAATATGCTTGATGCTGAGATGACTTCTGCGGCCGCACGAGGAATCGGTTATGCGGGTTCGCTGAACATGTCGGTGGTAGAAGCCCGAGATCTTGGTGCCGCACTATCGTCAGAGTTCTTTATTATTGGAGACGCTCAAACGCTTCGACGTTCATCTTCGGAAAAACCGATTTACTACGAATCGTACTGTTCAATATTCATCATCAGCTCCCGTTCGGGCCGTCTCATCCTGTGGGAACGACCTAGTTTTCAAGACGCGTCTCCAAAATCAACCGAAGACCTGCTACTACAAAGTATAGCTGCACCCGAAACAGTTGCTCGTTATCGACTCGCGATCAAAAGAGCCAGTGAGGATGAAGCTAGGCTTCGATCGCTTATTCTGGATCCAAACGAACCTAAGGTTGAGGAAGCACCAGACGACGAAGATACTGCTCTCGATCAAGGTCTACGCCTACCACGACCTTATCGAAGATTGCGACCAGACTATCCCGATGCGGCTGCACGAGCTGAAGCTGAAGCAACCGTTGATGTAGTCGTCGATGTCGGTAGCGATGGGGAGGTCTCCCAGGTTCAAGTGGCGCGTTGGGCCGGATTTGGTTTGGACGAAGCAACCGTTGCGATTGTTCGTCAAATGCATTTTTTCCCCGCAATGCGTAGTGGGTCGGCGATACCAATGCGGGTCCTTCTACGATATAACTTTCGCAAGCCTCCGAAGTGAAATCTGGAGATTAAGTGAATTACTCAAAAGCGAAACTGCAATTCTTAATAGCCTTTCTCCTTGTCGGTTCACTATTGGTGAGCAGCCTGGCCGCGACCTCGCTAGCTCGAGTTGACGGCTCCGTTCCAGTCTCAACATCTACAATGGCAGGACGCCTCGCAGTTTTTGATGACGTGTGGGCAACGATTGAGGAACGCTACTACGATCCGAACTTCCACGGGGTCGATTGGCAAGGCAAGAGGGTTATCTTTCGACAATCAGCCGCCAACGCAAACGGAACTCACGAATTCTATTCTGTGCTGCATCAGATGATCGCCGCACTCAGGGACGCTCATACACGGGTGTACGCACCCGAAGATAAGTTTGACTGGTGGAATCCCAAGTTCGTAACTGTCGGACTTACGATAAGAGAGGTTGAAGGTGTGCCCACGGTCACTCAAGTTGATCCTGCTTCGGCGGCAGCGCGAGCAGGTATCGCTCCAGGAGATTTACTGATCGACATTGATGACTCACCCGTTCAAAACCTGATTCGAACGAAAGTTGAAAATGGAGATTCGCCCTTAACAGGCTCTGCACGTTATCGGGCAATAGCAAGTCTCGCCGAAGGACCAGCTGAATCGTCAGTAAAACTAACGTGGCAAACTCGGACTGGCGAAACTAGGTCGGCTGAGTTAGCCCGTTTCTGGAGTCAACGAAGGTTGGGCTTTAACAGTCAACGTAAAGGACGTATCGCTCTAATCAGACTCGAGGCTTTTACTCAATCTATAGGTTCAGAGTTTGCTAAAGAGCTCCCAAAAATGATTGATGGTGCTAGTGCAATCATTCTCGACTTGCGGACCAATGGTGGTGGGGATGCTGAAGCGATGTCTGATATCGCGTCGCTATTTCTAGACGACGGTATCAATCTCGGAAAATTTGCCGATCGGATGGGCGCTTCTTTCGAACTGACAACGATGTCTAAGCGACTATGGTCTACCACGCCAGACTCTCACACTTCTTTGCCGATGATTGTACTGACCAGTGAGAACACTTCGAGTGCCGCCGAGATTATGGCCGCTACTCTCCAGACCAAGCGAAGAGCGCGCATAGTAGGAACCGACACTTGCGGTTGTGTGCTCGCCATCAGAAACAGACATGCTCTTCCAGATGGTGGTGTTCTCGATGTCAGCGAGTTTGACTACCGAACGGCAGAAGGCGTGAGACTCGAAGGACGAGGAGTGAAGCCCGACATCGTCGTCCCTATTCTCAGACGAGACTATTACGAACGCCGCGATAGAGCCTTTGACACTGCTCGGGACATTCTTAATAACCACAAGACAAAGTAAGGTTCACTCTCCGCTCAACTAAATTTGGTTATCCAGCGCAGCTCAGGAATGCGGTCGACTCTCTCATGCTATGATTCCCTCGCATTAAATCCCATCAGGTGATCTAGTCGATGCTGTATCTCTCGCAGGTTTTAGGTCGCCCAATCCGCGACCTTGAAGGTGAACGTGTGGCTACCGTGAAGGACGTGATCGTCCGCCTCGGCGAGGATGACCATCCTCCCGTTACGGGTCTGGTCGCACGTTACCGGCGACGAGATTTCTTTCTTTCTCGTTGGCGTATTACGGAGCTAAATCAAAACGGAGCTCGATTGAATTCGGACATTCTCGACTTGCGCCCATTTGGTAGACGTGAAAGTGAAGTACTTCTCGCTCGCGACGTTCTGGATAAGCAACTGATAGACGTCGACGGCAAACGAGTTGTCCGAGTCAATGACGTTCAGATCATAGAAGCAGCTGGAGACTGGCGAGTGACTGGAGCAGACATAAGCCTGCAAGGACTATGGCGACGTTTAGCACCGGCGGGATTTGTAGGTACCAAAAAGCCAGTCGAAGTGTTGGACTGGGCCGATGTCGGCTATCTCGCGACCGACGCTTCTACTGTTCAGTTGAAGTCTTCGAGTGACAAGCTCGCTCGGCTTCATCCAGTCGAAATCGCGCGCCTGGCAGAAGCGCTCTCATATCACCACGGCTCCGAAGTAGTTGAGTCGCTCGACGATGAAACTGCGGCAGAAACTCTTGAAGAAATGCCGGCAGAACGACAAGCGAAGATTCTGAGTGATATGGACCAGGAACGGGCAGCGGATATTCTTGAATTGATGTCACCCGATGAAGCGGCTGATGTTTTGGGCGACATGCCTGAAGAAAAGGCCGAGGAACTGTTGGGCCTTATGGAGCAGGATGAGCAAGCTGACGTCGCAGAACTGCTTCCGTACGAGGACGATACCGCGGGCGGCCTGATGACTACTGAGTTCGTGACGCTTCCTCGAGAGCTTACAGTTGGAGAAGCCCTTTCACGACTGCGTGACATGGCGGAAACGCCAAACATGATTTACTACCTCTACGTGGTTGAGACTGAAGGTTCATGGAAGCTACTTGGCGTTATTGCGTTGCGCAGTCTGATTCTTGCGGACCCGGACATGCCTGTGGAGGAGGCAATGCGCACTGAGTTTCAACGAGCGGATCCAGATGAACCGGCAAAGGATGTTGCGCAACGAATCGCTGAGTACAATCTTCTGGCATTGCCAGTTGTAGACGAAGCTGGTGATATCCTTGGCATCATCACTGTCGACGACGCGATGGAAATACTCTTACCAAAGGATTGGCGCTCGCGTCTGCCTAGATTGTTTGGTTAAGTGAGCAGACGGTTTGAAGTTTTCAATCTTAGGATCATGAAGGACGGAGAACCTCCAAATGGCAGAGCCACGAGCAGCAGTTCGAGCTGCAGGTCGTCGTCTGATGCGACGAGGAGCTCGTGGTGTACGCGGCAAAATTGGCCGAAGACTGCTGATGTACATCGCCATTCTCGGTCCCGGAATGATAACCGCAAATGCCGGCAATGACGCGGGTGGAATCGCAACGTTTGCCTCGGTTGGTGCGGAGTTCGGTTACTCCCTTCTCTGGATTCTAATCCCTATCACAATCAGTCTTGGTATCGTCCAGGAGATGTGTGCTCGCATGGGCGCCGTCACCGGTAAAGGTCTTGCCGATCTGATACGGGAACAATTTGGCGTGCGGTGGACCGCCCTCGTAATGCTGGCTTTGTTGATTGCCAATGCAGGCGTCACTGTTTCTGAGTTTGTTGGTATTGCAGCGGCAACTGAACTTTTTCATGTACCCCGGTTTGTCTCGGTTCCCCTTGCAGCGGTCTTGATCTGGTGGCTCGTAGTAAAAGGATCATATCAGCGCGTTGAGCGCGTATTTCTGCTCATGTCGCTAGTGTTCCTCGGTTACATAATCTCGGCATTTCTCTCTCGTCCGGACTGGGGTGCTGTCGCCGTAGGACTGGTCAAGCCATCATTTCGATTTGAGCATGCGTTCGTATTTACGTTTGTTGCGGTTGTAGGTACAACGATCTCACCTTACATGCAGGTGTTTGTTCAATCCTCTGTTGTCGAAAAAGGGATAACGGCTGACGAGTACGGAAAAACAAAAGTGGATGTTTGGGCGGGAACTATCTTTGCAATCTTGATCGTCTTCTTCATCGTCGTATCAACTGCGTCAACTCTGCACAGAGCAGGTATCCAGGTAACAAATGCCGGGGACGCAGCTCGCGCATTGAGTCCGTTGGCTGGCCGCTATGCGGAGACCTTATTTGCAGTGGGACTCTTTGGCGCTTCGATGCTTGCGGCGGGCGTGTTACCCCTCGCGACGGCTTATTCGATCAGTGAAGCACTTGGATTTGAAAAGGGTGTGTCGCGAAGCTTCCGGGAGGCGCCTATCTTTCTGGGCACTTTCACTTTTCTGGTTGGAGTTGGCGCAGCAATCGCGGTAATACCAAACCTCCCTCTGATTCGCGTACTTCTAGTGACGCAGGTGATCAATGGCTTGCTGCTGCCGGTGGTGTTGTTTGCCGTCTTAAGACTCGTCAACAAACGCGAATTGATGGGTCAATACGTGAATGGTCCACTCTACAACCTGGCGGCGTGGCTCACAGCGATCATCGTCACACTTTTGTCGTTACTCTACATCGCCATCACGTTGTTCCCCGGTCTCATGCGTTCTTAACAGACACTTTCCTCTCGTCAACGTAAGTGAATGGTGATAAAAGAGTCAGCAACAAGCGAAGCATCGACCGGTCTGCCGTCGAGCGGACATACAAAGTTCACCAACTTTGAGATGAGTCGGCAATCACTGTCGCTTGTGGTCCATTAAATGACCCAATCCAGACCCAGTAAGAGAATAATTCTCTTCTTTGTTGCAGCCGCCAGTGCGTTGCTGGTCACAGGACTCTTCTGGCACTTCGCCGATGATGTCAAAGTCGCATTAGAAGGTCGGATGATAGGCAATCTCAGTCCCGACCAGGTAATAGCGACTGTCTACCTGCTCCTGTACGGAATTCTTGGTTACCTCTTCGTAAAAGCGCTTAACTATCTTGTCTTCGATCTTGCGTTTCGCTTTCGACAGGGATTCGATGCGCCAGCCCTGGTCAGAAATATCTTTTCAATTGTCGCTTTTACGATCCTGTTATTCATAGTCTTTACGGTTCTATTTCCGAAGGCCAATCTCGGCGCAGTATTCACAACATCTGCAATTTTCGGTGTGATCCTCGGTCTTGCTCTTCAAGACACTTTAGGAAATTTCTTTGCCGGAATTTCTCTGCAGGCGGATCGACCATTCCAGGTTGGCGACGTTATTACTGTCGGTTCACTGCGCCACACAGGTGTGGTTGAAGAGATAAGTTGGCGGGCAATAAAGATTCGCACCTTTCAGAATCATGTCGTCTTGATTGCTAATAGCACGGCTGCCAAGGAGCCTATTGAAGTTTGCCCGCGCGAGAATCAGAATGCTCGACTGGTCTTCTTTAACACCCTCTACACGGACTCGCCTGCGAAGACGATACACGTCGTTAGAGAAGCAGTGCGTGAAGCGGATAACGTATCGCCGAAAGTAACTCCCATTGTCAGAATTCGGAATCTAGGCGACAACGGAGTCGACTACGAAGTTAAGTACTGGCTGGAAGACTACGCCAAGTACAACGATACCGACGCTCTTGTCCGCCAACGTATCTGGTATGCATTCCGACGCGCAGGAATAAACTTCGCCTTCCCAACTCGCACCATCATAATGGAGCAAAAAGAGGACGGAGTACGCGAGACAGACGGTGGAGCAATAGTCGAGCGGCTAGCTGCCGTGGATATCTTTGCACCGCTTTCTGTCGATGAGACAGGGATGTTGGCGCAAGCGGCGGTCAGACACGTCTTTGCTCCGGGTGAAACAGTAATTCGGGCAGGCGAAGCTGGCTCCTCTATGTTCGTTGTCCACAACGGCCGCGTGCGCGTTCAAGTAAATGATAACGGCCGTCCGCGAACCGTCGCGACCCTGAACGAAGGAGACTTCTTTGGGGAGATGGCCTTATTTACTGGAGAGCCTCGAACGGCAAATGTTGTTGCTATCGAGGAAACCGAAGTCCTCGAAATCGGCCATGCCGCAATGAAACTAGTGTTCGATACAAATCCTGACCTGGTCGAATCCCTCAGCTTCATCATGGCTGAACGACGCCAGGGACTTGCCTCGCGGACTGACTCATCGCTGGACTCCGAAGCGGAATCGCAAGGGATTCTCTCAGCTATAAAGCGGTTTTTCGGCCTTTCTCAGTAGCTTTTGCCTCCATACAAGTCGACACCGGCAAGACGCTCGAGATTTTTCTTGGCCGGAGTTGACAGTCGGACACTCAACCTTTATTATGCGGACACGCTCAGGCAGTAAAACCGTGGGTTTTAGAAGCTGATTGAGCTGGTAACAAGGAATACTTAAAAGGAGAGAGTGAAGATGAGTATCGTTAGGTATGACCCATTTCGCGATCTGAGGACGCTTCAGGAAGAGGTCAATCGACTATTCTCAACTAATTTGACCCGCGCTTTTGGCGATGAAGGAATCGCGCGAGGAGCCTGGGCACCAAGCGTCGACATCTATGAAAATAAGGACCAGATTGTCCTTGAGGCCGAGCTTCCGGGAATGAAAAAGGAAGACTTCGACCTATCAATAGAAAACAATGTCATTACCCTCAGGGGTGAACGACGTTTCGAGAAGAGTGAAGAGACCGATAACTACCATCGAGTTGAACGCTCGTATGGTTCGTTCACACGGTCATTCACGCTACCCCAGACTGTTTCTGCTGAAGGAGCAACAGCCGAATACAACAATGGAGTACTGCGAGTCACTTTGCCGAAACGTGAAGAAGCAAAGTCGCGACGAATTGAGGTTTCTGGTACCGGAACCGGTGCCAAAACAATCGAAACTAACGTCGAAGATAAAAAGGCCAAGGAAGCTAGCGGTAGCCGGTAATTAATCGGGGGGTGCAATAGAGTAGACGGGCTCGCCGCAGTTTGGGATGCGAGCGAGCCCGTTCGGACTTTAAGACTTTAGTGCGGTAGTAATAAGGAAATGCGTTTAGATAAGTTCACACTAAGAGCGCAGGAAGCAATTCAGTCAGCAATTGAGCTTGCCGAGCGCAATCAGAATCAGCAAGTCGAACCTGAGCATCTGCTCATCGCAATGTTGGAGCAGGCTGAAGGGATCGTGCGCCCGTTACTTGGAAAGATTGGTGCCAATGTAGCGGTCGTGCTCAACGACACTCAAGCAGCTGTAGCTAGATTTCCTCGTGTACAAGGTGGCCAGCAATACTTCAGTTCGCGACTCAGTCAGGTGTTCACTGCTTCGCAGAAGGATGCTGACAAGATGCAGGACGAGTTTGTCTCAACCGAGCATCTGATGTTGGCAATCGTTGAGGAAAAAGATGGCGAGGCCGGAAAGATTCTTCGGCAACACGGAGTCAATAAAGATGATCTCGCAAAAGTGATCGAGCAGATGCGGGGTGGCGCGCGGATCACAGATCAGAATGCGGAGCAAAATTATCAGGCTCTATCGAAATACGCACGAGACCTTACTGACGCTGCACGTCGTGGGAAACTTGATCCTGTAATAGGAAGAGACGACGAGATTCGGCGCACCATCCAGGTACTGTCTCGTCGTACCAAAAACAATCCAGTTCTAATTGGTGAGCCTGGCGTTGGCAAAACCGCAATTGTTGAGGGCTTGGCCCAACGTATTGTTTCTGGCGATGTACCCGAGACGCTACGCAATAAACGTCTGGTCGCGCTTGATCTGGGCTCGATGCTGGCCGGCGCAAAGTACCGCGGCGAGTTTGAGGATCGGCTGAAATCAGTTTTGAAAGAGATCGAGAACGCGCAGGGTCAGATAATTCTTTTCATCGATGAGCTTCATACGCTGGTTGGCGCCGGTGCGGCTGAGGGCGCGATCGACGCTTCAAATATGTTGAAGCCGGCTCTCGCTCGAGGAGAGCTTCGCTGCGTAGGAGCTACGACTCTAAACGAATATAAGAAATATATTGAAAAGGACGCTGCGCTCGAACGACGTTTCCAACAAGTCTATGTTGGTGAGCCAACTGTAGAAGACACGATCGCAATCCTGCGTGGCTTAAAAGAAAGATACGAAGTACACCACGGCGTCCGGATCAAGGATTCGGCGATAGTGGCTGCGGCAACGCTCTCAAATCGCTATATCACTGACCGATTTCTTCCTGACAAGGCGATTGACCTTATCGACGAAGCCGCGTCCAAGCTCCGCATCGAAATCGACTCGTTACCTCAGGACATAGACCAGCTCGAGCGTGAAACCATTCAACTAGAAATCGAGCGCCAGGCTTTGCAGCGTGAAGAAGACGAGAAATCCAAATCTCGTCTCAGAGAAATTGAACAGCGCATCGCAGATTTGAAAGAGACGTCTTCCGGTATGAAGGCAAAATGGCAATCTGAAAAAGAAGCCATTGAGCATATGCGGACGGCGAAAGCAGAGCTTGAACAGTTGCGACTCCAACTTGATCAAGCACGCAATGCGGGGGATTTGGGTCGTGCCTCTGAAATACAGTACGGCAAGATTCCTGAGCTCGAACAAAAGTTAAAAGTTGAGCAAGACAAACTCGCTGTGTTCCAGCAGGATGGCGTGATGTTGAAGGAGGAAGTCGACGAAGAGGACGTAGCCGAAGTAGTTGCAAAGTGGACCGGCATTCCCGTCTCCAAAATGCTCGAGGGCGAGATGCAAAAACTCGTCACGATGGAAGAGCGGCTTGGACTACGAGTAATAGGACAGGATGAAGCATTAACTGCGGTAGCGAATGCTGTCAGACGTGCTCGCGCGGGATTACAGGATCCGAACCGACCAATAGGCTCCTTTATTTTTCTCGGACCGACGGGCGTCGGCAAAACCGAAACTGCACGAGCACTTGCAGAGTTTATGTTTGACGACGAACGCGCAATGATTCGTCTCGATATGTCTGAGTACATGGAGAAACACGCAGTCGCCAGAATGATCGGCGCACCGCCGGGATACGTCGGCTACGAGGAGGGCGGACAGCTTACCGAAGCGATTCGACGTCGACCCTATTCAGTTGTTTTGTTTGACGAAATCGAAAAAGCGCACACGGATGTTTTCAATGTCCTGCTTCAGATTCTCGACGACGGTCGACTTACTGATTCAAAAGGCAGGACGGTCGACTTCAAAAATACAGTCCTAATAATGACGTCGAATCTTGGCTCAAGGGAGATTCAAGCCGCCGAAGGAGATGAGAAACAAGTACGCGAGGCCGTACTACAGGAGTTGCGCCTACACTTCAAACCTGAGTTTCTCAATCGCGTCGACGATGTTGTGATCTTTCGTCAGTTATCACAAAAACAAATTGGCAAGATCATCGATGTGCAGTTGGAAAGACTTCGCGCCATGTTGGGCGAACGGAATATCAGTCTGGTTTTGGACACTTCAGCCCGAGAATTGCTGATGCGAGAAGGCTACGATCCCAGCTATGGAGCGCGTCCGTTGAAACGAGCGATTCAATCGCTCATACAGAATCCATTAGCAGTAAAGCTTTTGCAGGGAGAGATAACGCCCGGACAAACGATCAAGCTTTCAGCCAATGGCGACGTTATGGAATTCAAAACTGATGCAGCGGTAGCCGCTGCTTGAAGTGACCTTAGTGGAGAAAGTGAAGATGTCACAAACGTGGAATCCGCTTCAGGATCTCATCATTCTGCAAGACCGAATGAACCGCCTGTTTGAAGATGCAACGCAAAGACGAGTGCAAACAAATTCCGATAGCTCTGATGAATTCGAGCGGGCTGACTGGACACCAGCAGCAGACATTTATGAGAGTGAAGCTGGATATTCAATCCTGCTCGATCTACCCGGGATCCAGCGAGATGCTGTGGAGATAGATCTCGATGACAATAGACTGACAGTTCGCGGAAGCCGTGAGATTGCAGCGGCGCAGAATAGTCGGAGCGAAAGACCTCGTGGTAAGTTCCTGCGAACTTTCAGTATTCCACCTTCGGTAGATCAAAAGACAATTGATGCGTCTTACAAAGATGGCGTGTTGCAGATAAAGCTGCCAAGACGTGTGGCGCCTAGTTCGCAAAAAATTGAAATCAAGATTTCCTGATAAGGGATATATTTTTGATACGAGACATTATCAACAAGGAGCGGGACCAACGTGCGAAGGCAAAATGAAGCGGATAATGAGCTTCGAGTAACTGATCGGAGAAGAATCTCTATTACTGACGATGAGGCGGAGCCAGTGAACGCTGAGGTAGAGCAGCCAAGCCTCAAACCTAGCTACGTTGAAGAGCTTGAAGGACGCACAAAAGCTGCCGAGCGCAAGGTGCAGGAAGTTCAGGCACGTTTTGAACAATTACGCGGACAGCTTCAAAAGGAAACCGATGAAACCCGGCAACGCTTGAATCGAGCTGCTGACGAACGTTCGGCGAACGAAAAAGCCAGGTTCATCTCGGCCCTATTACCCGTTCTCGACGACTTGAGCAGGGCCGTCGATGCTGCATCAGACGCTCCAGAGGAAGGTATTGTCTCAGGTGTTCGTAGTATCCTGACGAGCTTTAAGAACGCACTTACCAGCGCCGGGGTCGAGCCATTAGTTTCCGTTGGCGAACAATTCAACCCCGAGTTACACGAGGCCGTAGATACAGTCGAAGTAGACCCAGAACATGATGGCCAGGTCGTCGGCGAATATACCAAGGGGTTCAAAATTGTCGATCGGCTTTTGCGACCCGCACGCGTACGAGTTGGACGTGCAAGTGGTAACGCGAGAACCGCTCTCGATAACTAAATATTTTTCATTGTTCCTAATAAGGAGAAAACAAGAGTGCCTGCAAAAGAACTGAAGTTTAGAGAGGAAGCCAGAAAGGCAATGCTCCAGGGCGTCAACACGCTTGCGAATGCTGTTCGCGTCACACTTGGACCGAAAGGTCGCAATGTCGTACTGGGCAAAAAGTTTGGCTCTCCGGTGATTACCAAAGACGGTGTCACAGTCGCCAAAGAGATCGAGTTAAAGAATAAATACGAGAACATGGGGGCGCAGATGGTGCGCGAAGTCGCCGTCAAGACAAACGATAAAGCGGGCGACGGTACTACGACGGCAACAGTTTTGGCTCAAGCAATATTTCGCGAAGGCGGTAAGAACGTGACCGCTGGCGCGAATCCGATGTCACTTCAACGTGGTATTCAACTCGCTACCGATCAGGTGGTTGCCGAGTTGGAGCGAATGTCGAAGAAAGTTAAGAGTAAAGAAGAGTTAATGAACGTCGCCACTGTCTCAGCCAATAATGACCGCGAGATAGGTAAGCTGATTTCAGAAGCGATGGAACAGGTAGGCAAAGACGGTGTGGTGACTGTTGAAGAGTCCAAAACGATTACTACTGAGCTCGACATCGTCGAAGGCATGCAGTTCGACCGCGGCTATTTGTCTCCTTACTTCATCACCAATCCTGACCGCATGGAAGCGATACTTGATGAGCCGCTGATTCTACTCCACGAAAAGAAGATCTCGGCTATGCGCGATTTGCTTCCATTACTGGAACAAACTGTTGGCGCGGGCAAAGCTTTATTGATTATTGCTGAAGATGTTGATGGCGACGCGCTGGCAACTCTCGTCGTAAATCGACTCCGTGGGACCATTAAGGTATGTGCGGTAAAGGCACCAGCATTTGGTGATCGACGCAAAGCAATCCTCGAAGACCTCGCGACCCTTACGGGTGGACGTCTTATTACCGAAGACCTTGGAATAAAGCTTGAAAACGTCACGGTTGCTGATCTCGGCTCCGCCAAGCGAGTTATCGTCGACAAAGAAAACACGACGGTCGTTGAAGGGGGCGGTGACGGAAAAGCTATTCAGGGTCGAGTAGCAACAATTCGTCGACAAATCGAAGAGTCCACCTCCGATTACGACCGCGAAAAGTTACAGGAGAGGTTGGCGAAACTCGCCGGCGGAGTTGCGGTGGTTAAAGTGGGTGCTCCGACTGAAACTGCCATGAAAGAAGTAAAGATGCGCGTCGAGGATGCGCTAAACGCGACCAGGGCTGCATCACAAGAAGGCATAGTGGTCGGCGGGGGTGTTGCACTGATTCGGGCCGCTCGCGTCCTGGAAGACTTTTCATCGGACGATCCAGATGTACTGACTGGAGTAAAGATTGTGATCCGTGCACTGCAGGAACCTCTTCGACGAATTGCCGAAAACGCCGGAGTTGAAGGCGCCGTGGTAATTGGTGAAATCGAGAGTTCCAAAGGCAACAAGGGATTTAACGCAGTTACCGGGAAATTCGAGGATTTGGTTGCTGCTGGCATTATTGATCCAACCAAAGTAGTCAGAACTGCTTTACAAAATGCGGCCTCAATAGCCGGACTACTGCTCACAACTGAAGCCGTAGTAACGGATATGCCTGAACCGAAGAAAGCGGCACCGCCGATGCCAGGAGGTGATGATTACGACTATTAAAAGCAGTGTACAGCGTCGTTCCGACAGTTCTTGGCGAGACGCGGCAGGAAGTTTGCAAGCAAATTTCCCGCCTGTATTAGTTATTGCATTGGGACGCAACGGCGCTTATGCTGACAACATCTAAACCGACGTGGTCGGTTTATCGTAAATAGGGTTAGTTGTTTGAAAGTTGAGTTGTTACCGTCGCAATTTCTGAAATCTGGATATGGGCGACGGTCGTAAATGAATTATGGCAGACCTAGGATCATACAAAGATAAATTTGGCGCCACCGGTCAGCGCATTTTGGAACATGCACTGAACGAGTCGCGGCGTCGCGATCAAAATTTCGTATCAGTAGAACATATTTTGCAGGCTCTGACGGTGGAAGAACCTGACATGTTTAATTCTGCGATGCGGGAACTATCTCTCGATCCCGTGATCGTAAAAATGGCGATTGAGAAACGCCTTACTAATAGTCGACAACAACACGTAGGAAAAGGTTTCCGAATTGGTCCAGACACAACGGACCTGTTTAAGCGAGCAATGGAAAGGGCCCGTACTCAGGGTCGCAAGACAATTGAAGCAACCGATATCTTTGAAGCGTTAAGTAATGAAGACAGTTTGTTTGTAGATGTTCTTCGTGGCATGGGTGCAAGCCCCGATGCAGTATTAGAAAATGTACGCGCTGAAGTGAAGCGTCGCGAACAGGAAGAAGAACAAAACCGCAAGAAGTTTGAGCTACCTCCGTATCTGAAGCATTTCGGTATTTCATTAAACCGAATGGCTCGCGCCGATAAGATTCCTCCTACCATAGGCCGCGAAAAAGAGATTCAGCAGATCATCGAGATCTTGTGTCATCGCGAGCGGGCAAACTCTCCGATGCTGGTGGGTGAGCCTGGCGTCGGTAAGACTGCCGTGATCGAAGGACTCGCTCGTCTCATCGAACTTGAGCCTGAGAAAGTTCCTGCACGTTTGCGGAATTCTCATATCGTTCAGCTGCAGATGGGCGGCATTGTAGCCGGAACGATGCTTCGCGGAATGTTTGAAGAACGAATCAAGGGCATCATCGACGAAGTAAAAGAACGCGACAACTTGATTCTGTTCATCGACGAAGCACACACGATCATGGGAGCCGGTGCCGCATTGGGAACATCATCTGATGCCGCAAACATGTTTAAGTCGGCGTTGGCACGTGGTGAGATGCGCATCATTGGCGCGACCACCTTATCCGAGTACAAAGAATACATCTCAGACGACGAAGCACTCGCTAGACGCTTTCGCGTTGTAAAAGTAGTTGAGCCCACGATCAATGAGACCAGGGAGATTCTTCTTGGCCTGCGTCCTCGGCTTGAGAAAAACTACTCAGTAAAAATCTCTGACGACGCTATTAACACAGCGTTAGAGATGGCGCCAAAGTACATTCGTAACTTGCACTTGCCTGACAAGGCTATTGGCTGGCTCGACACAGCAGCAGTCAAAGTTGAGATAAACGAGCCGCAAACACTCGTCGTTAAACCTGAGCACGTTATCGAGGTTATCTCGCAAGAGTCGCGCATTCCTCGCGACATGATCTTCCGAGATACTAGCGATCGCTTTGCGATGACTGAGGCGATGCTGGGTCGACGAGTTATCGGGCAGAAAGACGCAATCAAAGCCGTAGCCCAAAGGCTCAGACTGAATAAAGGTCCATTAAAGGAGTCGCACTATAAACCCGATGGGGTACTTCTCTTCCTCGGCCCAACCGGCGTCGGAAAGACCGAGTTGGCCAAGGCAGTCGCCGAGTTTATGTTCGGTGATGAAGAGAAAATGGTGCGCATCGATATGTCGGAGTACAGCGATGGCACGGTCAGTATTGAAAAGCTGATTGGAATGCCTCGAGGTATCGTTGGCTCGGAACGTGGCGGTATCCTTACTGAACAACTGCGGGAGAATCCTTACACGGTGTTGTTGCTGGATGAAGTTGAAAAGGCATCTCCTTACTTGATGAATCTTTTTCTCCAGGCCTTTGACGAAGGTTGGTTGACGGATGGACGCGGAAAGAAAGTCTACCTGTCCGACGCTATCGTCATCATGACCTCTAATCTGGGCTCGGATAGCTTCAAAAAGTTTGAGAAACCTCTCGGCTTCGGGACCAAGACAGCGGCAGATTTTCGCGCAGTAAAAAATGAAGTGATGAAGGCCTCCGAACAACGATTCTCTCCGGAGTTTCGCAATCGCATTGACGAGATTGTCGTCTTCTCCCCGTTGACCATGGATGAAGTCAGACAGATCGCCAGACTTTATCTCGAGAAGTTACGCAGACAGATGGAACGTCAGGGTAAACTAGTGGAAGTCACCGAAGATGCCGTAAACCTTTTAACAGAAAAAGGCTTCAATACGGCGTACGGTGCCCGTTTCCTGAAACGTCACATCGACGAGCAAGTAAAACTGCCGATTACCGGATTGTGGAAAACAGCATCGAGTTTCGTTGTCGATGTTGAAGACGGTCAAACAGTAGTGAAGGCTGTTGCGGGCAATCACCCGGAACTAAACTAAGTCGCAAGCTAACTGCGGAAGAACCGGGTTTCAGTGAGGTGCTCATTGAAACCCTTTCTTTTTAAGTACCCCCATAAACTATGAAATTCCGATTCTCAACTCTAGTGCTCGGTTTAATTCTGCTTGCCGCGATCGCAGGTAACGCAACCTCCCAAACTCAAGAACAAGTGAGCTCTGTTGATGAAAAGTCGCAGCAGATCATTAATCGTGGAATTGAAGTTCTTGGAGGCAATGCTTTTCTGAATGTGCAAACAGTCATAGGCAAAGGTTTCTACAGCGCTTTTAGTGACGGAGTAGCGCAGCCGCCATCAAGATTTCTCGATTACATCGTTTATCCGGAAAAGGAACGGACTGAGTTCGTCAGTATGGGTATCAAGACAATTCAGACAAACGATAAGAACAGTGGTTGGATTTTCGATGGCAACGTCAAAACGATTACGGACCAGAGCCCCGATCAGGTTGCGGCGTTTAAACGTTCGATGATTACAACGGTTGAAAATCTGTTGCGTGGATGGTGGAAGAAAGAAGGGGCAAAGGTTGTTTACGTTGGCCGGCGTGAAGCTGGGCTTGCGAAACGAAACGAGACGGTTCGCTTAACTTATCCTAATGGCTACTGGATTGAATATGAGTTCGGGGCGAAAGATGGGTTCCCTGCAAAGATCATCTATAAAAGATCACGCAAGAACCCGGACACTGGTGATGTTGAGGAGACGTCGGAAGAGGACCACCTCCTGAAGTTCATCGCAACTGAAGGAGTAACAGCACCCTGGGTGGTCGATCACTTCATCAATGGACACCAGACCTCGCGAGTGAATTACGAGTCGCTCCAATACAACCAGAAGTTTGCTGATTCACTGTTTGCTAAACCGGATAACGTCAAGATGATCAAATAGGGCTTCGATCTTTGGACTTAGTACTTTGTGCTTTGTGCTTTGTACTTTGTGCTTTGTACTTTTTACCTTGGGCTTATTCTTTAGTCTTTGCTGATAATCAAATACCAAAGTTCAAAGACCCAATGACAAATCTCAAATGACCAATGACCAATGATTCTTCTACATCGCCAGTCCCCCATCTACCTGAATAACCTGACCAGTGATATATCGCGCGTCGTCTGAAAGTAGAAACGCAGCGATTCGCGCCACCTCATCGGCCTCTGCAAAACGACCGAGCGGAATCTGCTCGAGGATTTTCGCTTGATATGTTTGATCCAGCGCGCCAGCCATGTCAGTGGCCACCATGCCCAGCGCTAATGCGTTAACTGTTACCTTGCGACTGGCAACCTCTTTCGCAAGCGCTTTAGTTAACCCAATCATTCCAGCCTTCGATGCAGAATAGTTTGACTGGCCCGCCATCCCGACCTCACCACTAATCGACGAGATGTTTAATATCGAACCACCCGTATCCTGTCGCAGCATCGTCCGCAAAGCCGCTTTTGCGAAGTTCCAGGCGCCCTTCAAGTTGGTATCAATTACCTCGTCCCAATCGTCTTCTTTCATGCGAAGTATTAGATTGTCGCGCGTGACGCCGGCGTTATTCACGAGGAAGTCAATACGACCAAACGCATCCTTAACCTGCTTCACCATTTCCGCCGCCGCTTCAGTGTTGCCGACATCACATTGAAACGACATCGCTCGGATGCCGAGACCCTCGATTTCCGCCTTCAACGTTTCAGCCGACTCAGCACTCTTGGCGTAATTGAATGCTATGTCGGCGCCACGCCGGGCAAGCTCGATAGCGATGGCCCGTCCAATGCCGCGAGTTGCGCCGGTGATAATGGCGGCCCGGCCCGAGAATTGTTTTGCGTCAGGCAATTTCTATTTTCCTTCCTGTTAGAGCGCCAGTACTTCTCTTCGAAGTCGGCAGCTTTGTACCACACCAGGGACAGAAGTGGATCACCGAGTAAGAGGATCCACCATCGTGAATCAGAATCCCATATTCATTGAATTCGCTTGAATAATAGACGGTATGGTCCGGGCAATCGAAAGGATCGGAGTGCTCGTTGCAGTTCCAGGTAACTTCGGTTTCCAGTACAGCGCAACAATGTTTTTTATCGCTCATATTCTCCAATGTCCGACATGCTTTAGCTTGTCGTCAGCTTTAATAATCTGCAATCTTGACCCTTAGTGCCTCGATACCCATCCTGACGACAAACTAAAGTTTGTCGGACATGGGTGACTTCGGTTTTCTAATGTCCGACATGCTTTAGCTTGTCGTCAGCTTTAACAATCTTCAATCTCGACCCTTAGTGCTTGGATACCCATCCTGACGACAAACTAAAGTTTGTCGGACATGGGTGTTCTTTTCGGGGCGGTCTCTAATAACATATCTTATCGAAAGAGAACAAATGCTCGATCTGTTTGGCAAGCGAGACACGATCCGCTAAGTTCTAATGTCGTAGAGCCTAATACCTAGCCCACGTTTCTTACCTCGGATAGAATGCGATTCGCCTTCGCTCGTCGAAGTCAGATCTGAGTCGGGTCTCCTAAATGAACTCACCGCTTCTTTCAGGCTCAAAACTGGACCGCTATGAAATCTGCTCGCCACTCGGCGCGGGTGGAATGGGTGAGGTCTATCTCGCCGAAGACACGAAGCTGGACCGCAAGGTTGCACTGAAGATTCTGCCAGCGGAAGTAGCTTCTCAGCATGATCGCATGCGGCGCTTTGTTCAAGAAGCAAAGGCCGCGGCCGCTCTCAATCATCCCAACATCGCGCACGTCTATGAAATTGGTGAGAGCGACGGCGTCAACTTCATTACGATGGAGTTCATCGATGGTCGAACTCTTCGAGCACTGATCCATGAGGAAGAGACTGACTTACCGAAGCTTTTGCGTTACCTGCAACATGTTGCCGATGGACTGAGCAAAGCCCATAGCGCCGGAATTGTTCATCGCGATCTGAAGCCTGACAACATCATGGTGACACGTGACGGACACGCGAAGATCCTGGATTTCGGACTAGCGAAATTAGTTGAACAGCAGCGGCTAACGACTCCATCGAGCGATAAGACCACGGCAATTCTTCAGCAATCCCAATCAGGCATCGTTCTTGGAACGGTAGGTTATATGTCGCCGGAACAAGCGCAGGGAAAGCACAAGAAGATCGACCATCGTTCAGACATATTTTCATTCGGCTGCCTTCTGTACGAAGCGTTGACCCACCACAGAGCATTCGACGGAACGGACACGATTGATACGCTAAACAAGATTATTCGTGAACCAGTCACTCCGATTACGGACCTCAATCCCTCGGCGCCTGCAGACTTGCTTAGGATCGTACGCCGGTGCCTGGCGAAAGACCCGGATGAGCGGTATCAAACAATCAAGGACGTCGCGATTGAATTAAAAGAACTGAGGCGCGAACTTAAGGCTACCGGAATCGAAACGACGGTTGCACCTGATCGAAACGATACCAGAAGCAACTCTGACAATCAGTCAAGGACGATTCAAAGCGGAGGCACAACTGAGCAGTTATTAGCGTCCCCTTCCACGCGCGGGTCGAGTGCGGAGTATCTGGTTGGCGGTATCAAACAGCACCCGGTCGCAATACTAATAATTTCCCTGTTGCTTGTTGCCGGAATCGTTATGGTCTTCTTTTATCTGCGTCCTCACAAAGAAGTTGCGATCGACTCAATTGCAGTCTTACCTTTTGTCAATCAGAACAACGACGAAAATATCGATTGGATGGCTGATGGGCTCACTGAAAGTATCATCAACGATCTGGCACAGCTACCAAATCTTAAGGTAACTCCGCGTAGCGCCGTCTTTCGCTACAAAGGGAAGGAAACGGATCCACTTAAAGCGGGAACTGAGCTTGGCGTGCGTACAGCCTTGACGGGCCGCCTCTCGCAACGCGGCGACGATTTACTAGTAAGCGCAGAATTGATTGATGTGCGCGAAAATAAGCAACTGTGGGGCGCTCAATATAAGCGCAAACTTTCTGATCTGCTTGCCGTGCAAACGGACGTTGCCAAAGCCATCTCTGCGAACCTTCGGCCGACTCTATCGGGCACTGATGCTGACAAGATTACGAAGCGTTACACGCAGAACGCTGAGGCGTACCAGCTTTATCTCAAGGGCCGATACTTCTGGTTGAAATTCACGCCGGAAGATCACAAACGAGCGGGCGATTATTTTAATCAAGCGATCGCGCTGGATCCTAATTTCGCGCTTGCTTATTCGGGATTATCAGACACTTTTGGAGCGTCAGCGACTAATGGCTGGATTTCACCCCGTGAGGGGTATCTCAAATCGAAAATCGCGTCGACGCGAGCTCTGGCATTGGATGATTCATTGGCCGAAGCCCACGCTTCCGCTGGAGCGATCGCGATGTTTTATGATTTCGACTGGGTCACCGCGGAACGAGAATACAGACGTGCCAACGAGCTCAATCCAAACTACGAGATTAGCCTTGAGCTTTATTCGTATCTTCTTTTGGCGTTGAACAGAATCGATGAGGGAGTCAAACTAGCTCAACGTGGCGTCGAAGTGGCGCCGCTTTCTGTTCCGCTCTCCGATGATCTTGTCCTCGCCTACTACCTCGCTCGGCGTAACGACGACGCGATCAAACAAGGTCAGAAGTCTCTCGAAATGGACCCAAACGATTATTCACTCTTCATAAATCTGGCCCGGGTGTATGAGGCAAAAGGAATGTATGAAGAAGCGATCCAGCAATGTCAGAAGGCTATGGGTGTGGCGGGTCGAACTTCGCAGGCGTTGTCGCTGTTGGGCCACGCTTACGCGACAGCGGGAAGACAAGTTGAGGCACTGAAGATACTCGACGAGCTTAATGGCATGTCGAAGCGCGAATACGTCTCGCCATATGATTTGTCTATTATCTATGTGGGATTGGGAGATAAGAACCGCACGATCGAGCAGCTTAACAAGGCCTACGAAGATCGCGCTGGATGGATCATTTACCTCAACGTTGAACCCGTGTTTGATCCAATCCGATCCGACCCGAGGTTTGCAGAGTTGGTGAGGCGGCTGAAACTTGGTTCGTAGACTCTACCAAATCTTTGGTAGCTCTATGTGAACCTGTGAGCAGGCACTCACCTGAACTGCTTTGCACTAAAGTCGAAATACCACCCACAGGACTGGGTGGATACTTTCAAATCCTTTCTATTATGCTTGAAGGCGCCGGGAGTTCCATAATCCCACCAACGGCAGTTGGTGCATACGTTCAGATCCTTTCTACGAAGAGGTAACCACTCTCCTGCTTCGCGCGGAGCGCGCCGGAGGCAAGAGGCGAACCCTGTAGAAAGGATCTAAACTATCCACCAACTCCCGTTGGTGGGATTCTGTGAACTTCGAACAGTGCTTGATGTAGAAAGGATCTGAACCATCCACCCACTCCTTTGGGTGGGATTTTGAAATGTTTGTGCGAAGCCCTCCTGAACTGAGAAGTTAGTAGAGACGCTCACGTTATGTCGCTGCGGATAGTATTGACTTGTCTGTTCCTGGCGTTTGCAGTAGCACGCGACGGTCAACGCCCATTGCCTACCGCACAACGTCGGCCCAACATCGTTTTCATTCTTGTAGACGATCTGCGTTGGGACGAACTGGGCATCACTGGCCATCCGTTTAGCAAAACTCCAAACATTGATCGCATCGGTCGTGAAGGGGCCATGTTCCGCAACGCGTTTATGACTACCCCGCTTTGTTCGCCTTCACGCGCCAGTTTTCTCACGGGGCAATACGCACACACTCATGGAATCACGGACAATGTCGATCGTTCTGCTACCAGTTATCAGTTAGTAACGTTTCCCTTTCTACTTCACCAGGCCGGTTATCAAACCGCGTTCATTGGCAAGTGGCACATGGGCAACGACGAAAAGCCGCGCCCAGGTTTTGATCGCTGGGTGAGTTTCAAAGGCCAGGGAACTTACATCGATCCGCCAATTAACGAGGACGGGAGATCTGTGAAACCCTCAGGCTATATAACGGATATCCTTAACGGTTATGCGGTCGAATTCATCAAACGTCCTCACGACAAACCGTTTCTTGTCTATCTGGCTCACAAAGCTATTCATCCCGAAGTGCAACAGAACAACGATGGAAGTGTTGACCTCACCCAGTCGGAGCTTTTTATTCCTGCTAAACGTCATGAGCATGCTTATGAAGGTCGGAAGATTCCACACAGACCTAATTATGGTAGCGCCCCTAAAGGCAAACCAGCCCTGCTTCGTCAGATCGGAAGCTTACCCAAATTAGGCGCGACGACGGTCACACCTGACGAAGCAATTCTTGGACGACAACGTTCGTTACTGGCAATTGACGAAGGCGTTGGTGAAATATTGAAGGCGTTGAAAGAGACAGGCCAGTTGGACAAAACGATCATTGTCTTCACTAGCGACAACGGCTACTTCTACGGCGAACATGGTCTAAGCGTGGAGCGCCGCCTTGCCTATGAGGAATCGATTCGTTTGCCATTGCTCATTAGGTATCCAAAGCTGATCAAGTCAGGCACAGTACGCGCCGAGTTCGCACTCAATATTGACCTCGCCCCTACTTTGCTCTCGGTAGCTGGCGTTTCTGTCCCGTCTACCATGCAAGGACTCTCGCTGGTGCCGCTGTTGAAAGGCGAACGGCCATCTTGGCGCAACTCGTTCATGGTTGAGTACTACTCAGACAAAGTGTTTCCGCGCATCGTGAACATGGGCTACAAGGCCGTGCGCAACGATCGTTGGAAGTACATTCACTATCTGGAGCTGGATGGGATGGATGAGTTGTACGATCTGAAGACTGATCCTTACGAAATGAAAAACCTCATCAATGAACCGAGTGCGAAGAAAGCACTCGACGAGATGAAGCGAGAGATGCAGCGATTACTCAGCGAGACGAAAGCAGTTTCCTGACAGCCAGCGAGCTTACATCGCGAAGTGCTTTTCGCTACCCCGTCAAGGAACACAAGAAATTTACGGAGCTTTATTCTTTTTATCAGGTACACTCACGCACCAAAGATCAAGGGAATCCAAAACTTGCGAGACCCATGAGACATTAAGAAACAAGGGACTGAAAAATGCTCGATCTCAACTACGTTAGGGAGAATATTGAAAAAGTTCGCGCCGCACTTCAAGCGCGCCGCGGGGGCGTACAGGCTCTCGACGATTTTGCTGAAGCTGACGCAGAACGGCGCAGAGTCATCGCGGAATCTGACCAGCTTAACGCCCAGCGAAATGCGTCAAGTCGCGAAATCGGCAACTTAATGAAAGAGGGCAAGAAAGACGAAGCCGAGGCGAGACGTGCTGAGGTCGGAAAACTGAAGGACCAGATGGCTTCCCTCGATCAATTGCGTGCTCAGTCTGAAGCGCAAATGCACGAACTTCTTTCCGGGCTCCCAAATATTCCCAGTGAGAGTGTCCCTGTTGGCGAAGACGAATCGGACAATGTGGAAATTCGACGATGGGGATCCGCGCCGGAGTTTACTTTTGAGCCGAAGGATCACGTCGACCTTGGCACTGCACTCGGAATCCTCGACCTTGAACGTGCGACAAAGCTGGCTGCGGCACGCTTTGCAATACTCAACGGCGACGGTGCACGTCTCGAGCGCGGGCTAATTAATTTCATGCTTGATGTTCACACCCGTGAACACGGTTACCTTGAAACCTTACCCCCATTTATCGTCAATAAAGCCGCTCTCTTTGGTACTGGCCAGTTACCAAAGTTTGAACCGGATCTTTTCAAGCTTGAAGATGATCGCGATCTTTATCTAATTCCGACGGCCGAAGTACCGGTAACCAATTACCATCGCGAGGAGATTCTTGATGCTTCTCAACTACCAATGCGCTGGGTCGCATACACTCCGTGCTTCCGTTCCGAAGCCGGGAGTTATGGTCGCGACACGCGCGGTGTAATTCGGCAGCATCAGTTTGAGAAGATCGAGTTAGTTAAATACTCGTTGCCGGAAAATTCCTACGAGGAGTTGGAATCGCTCACCAGAAACGCTGAAGCAATACTTCAGAAGCTGGGTTTGCATTACCGGGTGGTTACTCTCTCTACTGCTGACCTGGGCTTTGCGTCGGCTAAGACTTACGACATTGAGGTGTGGTTACCTTCGCAGAATACGTTTCGAGAGATTTCGTCGTGCTCGAATTACGAGAGTTTTCAGGCGCGTCGCGCTCAAATCCGTTTCCGTAGAGCTGGTGGAGCGAAACCGGAGTTTGTGCACACGCTAAATGGTTCGGGATTGGCTGTTGGGCGTACCTGGATTGCGATACTGGAAAACTATCAACAGGAAGACGGATCGATTTTGATTCCAGAAGTGTTACGACCCTATGTTGGGATGGACAGGATTGCGAGATAAGAGTTTGGCCTTTGAGCTTTGAGCTTTGTGCTTTGTGCTTTGTGCTGAGATCTACGCCAGAAAGAAAATGACTCCGGTCGCCAGAAGAACAAAACACAAAGTCCCAAGTACAAAGACCAAAATCTCAAATCTCAGACAAAAACCCCATCTGATCATTTAATTCGCAAATCAAACGGCATAATCAGCATTGTATCGCCATTCTTTGCTCGATCCATGAGTGCCATAAAGCGAAACGCGCGTCGTGCATCCTCTGGTAAGGCCGCGATTACAGCTTGTTGTTGGTCCACCTTAGTGTTCGAATCAACGCCACTCAGTAACTGCTGAAGAAAAGTCTGCGGATACGGTAGGATCACACGCTCGACCCCCTTGTCTGCGGGAATCTTCGCCAATTCTTTCGCGACATCAATAGCGCGGTCGAGACCTCCAAACTCATCAACCAAACCTCTCTCTTTTGCCTGCGAGCCGGTCCACACTCTACCTTGACCAACTGAATCAACATACTGGGGTTCTTTCTTTCTTCCCTTTGCGACCTTCGGGATAAAATCGCCGTAGTAGGTCGTCTTGATCCAGTCTTCAAACTTTGCTCGTTCCTCATCAGAGAACTTCTCAGTCTCTCTGAACATGCCGGCAGTCTTTCCGCGAAGAACATATTCGTTTGACAGACCCAGCCAGTCATAGAAACCCTTCATTACTGGTTTGCCAGCAACAACACCGATCGAACCGGTTATGGTGGAAGGTTGGGCAATGATCTTGCTCGCGCTCGCTGAGATGTAGTAACCACCAGACGCCGCCACATCACTCATCGACACTACTACCGGCTTTTTTAGATTTGCAGCTTCGACCGCATGCCAAATGATGTCAGAAGCGAGACCTGAACCGCCGGGACTATCGACGCGTAGGACAATAGCTTTGATCGACTTATCAGCGGCAGCGTCGTTCATCGCCTTGACGAGAGTATCGGAACCAATTGACTGTTCACCCGACGGACTGTTTTGTGAGCTTCCTGAACCGATGTCGCCCGTAGCATAAACGACAGCAATTTTCTCACCCTTGTTCAGGCCAAGTGACTCAGGAGGTACATCGCGGTATTCCCCTTTTACCATCACAAATGGATCATTATCTTTATAACCAAGCTGGGCCTTAATTTTCTTTTCGACTTCATCCATATACATAGTTTCGTCGATTAGACCAGCCTCTTTAGCTTTATTGGCGTTGTACGGAGCGTTGTCGATTAACGCCTTCACTTCATCAGGCGTTTTATGCCGGGCTTGTGCAATGGTGTTGATATAACGACCGTACAAATCATCGAGGAGAGAGTTGATGTATTCACGATGAGCATCCGTCATCTTCTTCTGAGTGAAGATGTCACCCGCACTCTTGTACTTGCCAATTTGAAAAATGTCTGGATAGACACCCAACTTATCCAATGACCCGCGGAAGAACATCACGTCAGCCGCAAGTCCATTGATGAACAGTTCACCGGGGGGTGGAACAAATATCTTGTCGCAGGCAGTCGCGATGTAATACTCCTTATTTAACCCAAACTCCATGTACGCATAAACGGGTTTGCCAGAGGTACGAAAATCAGCAATCGCGTCGCGGAGTTCTTCCGCCTTCCCCCAACCAACTCCGGACATGTCGATATCGAGCAACACAACTTTGATTCGTTTGTCGACTTTGGCTTTCTTGAATTGTTGTACGAGACCAGTTAGCGATTGATCCGGACCACCGAAGTATTTTTTGAATGGATCGTCAGCAGTAAAGTCGGGTAATGAACCAGAAACGCGTAGCAACAACACACTGTTGTCGCGGATTGACGGTTCTCCTTTACGAATAGCCAACCAGAGAACCGCGCCCAACAAAGCAACTATCAACACCAGCGCTCCAACAATCCCGACTACAACAAGAATCGCCTTTTTAGCTCCAGACATCGCCATTTTTAGCCTACTTTCAACCTTAATATTCCAGATTTTTGGGCCGCCAGGGCCTTCGTGTGAGTACGCAGGGCAAGTGTGAAAAGTTTATTAGCCTTAAACAATGAGCGGGTATTCGTTCGCACAGCAACCATCTACTTCTTAACTATCCAGGCACCGCCAACTACTTCATCACCATTATAGAAAACAGTTGCTTGACCCGGTGTGATCGCGCGCTGGGGCTCGTCAAACACAACCTTCACTCGCCCATTTTCAAGGGCTGTGATGGTTGCAGGAGCGGCTTCATGACGATATCGGACGCGGACCGACGCTCGCACCGGTTCGAGCGCGTCTGCGCTCGAGATCCAGTTTACGCCAGCAGCAACGAACTCGGTACTGAGTAGCTGTTCCTGCATTCCGACCATCACGCGGTTCTTCTCAGCATCAAGAGAAATCACATAGAGAGGTCGATGATCTGCAATGCCGATGCCTCTTCGTTGACCAATAGTGTAACGCTGAATCCCATCGTGTCGTCCGATTGTTTGTCCGCTAGTGTCCACAATATCACCTGGACCAGGTAGACGGTCTGTACCGTTTTCCGCGTCGAGGTAACGATCGATGAATGCTGCATAATCACCATCGGGGACAAAACAAATCTCCTGTGATTCCTTCTTCTCTGAGACTGCCAGTCCATGATTTCGGGCAGCATCCCGCGCTTGCGGCTTCGACATTTCACCGAGCGGAAACATCGAGCGAGACAACTGCGGCTGTGTAAGCTCCCATAGAAAGTATGATTGGTCCTTCTGGTAGTTCCGACCTCGAAACAGTTTGTAACGATTAGTGGATGGATCAAACTCGACCCTGGCGTAATGTCCGGTCGCAACCTTTTCGCATCCGAGACTGATAGCTAATCGATCCAATGAAGCAAACTTCAGGCGACTATTACAGGAGACGCAGGGGATCGGCGTTTCACCATTAAGGTAACTCGTCACAAAAGGCTGAACCACGTCACGCTCAAAATCACGCTCGAGATTTAGGACATAAAAAGGAAAGCCGAGTTCCTCTGCGACTCGACGTGCATCATAAACGTCGTCGAGTGAACAACATCGTGACGGAAGTGGATCGCCATTTTCGTCGACATTAATACCTCGTCGCTGGTCCCACAACTGCATTGTAAAGCCAACGAGTTCGTGACCTTGCTCCTTGAGAATTGCTGCTGCGGCCGATGAATCCACGCCGCCACTCATTGCTACTGCTATCTTCATTACGTTCCGAGTTCCAATTCAATCCGACAAAATATCCAATCTACCTGGTTCAGCACGGTGGGGCCCCCATGGAGGGACGCCCCTTCAAGTTCTCAAAGCCTCCAGATCCGGAGATTTGGCCGCTCTTTGAGCGAATGCTAAGATGCTCCTTCGCCAGCAAACATGGTGTCGGAGGCAACAAGCAAGAATACCTTAAACCCCAAGTAACGTCAGCCGACCATGACACTTGGATCCAACCGAGTGATTTTTGTCGCCTTACAAGAATAGAGACCCGGAATGCCAGAAAGCGCAATACAGGAATACAAAGTCGAAACCGAGCCGTACTACCTCCCCGTCCGCCGAGAAATCGAGTTATTTGAGGCCGCCCATTCAGCCCGACTGCCAGTCATCCTGAAAGGTCCAACTGGTTGCGGAAAGACTCGTTTCGTCGAGCACATGGCCTGGCGCCTTGAACGACCTTTGATCACAGTCGCTTGCCACGAAGATCTTTCGTCCACAGATCTGGTTGGTCGCTTTCTACTTGAAGGCGAAGAGACAGTCTGGCACGACGGCCCGTTAACCTCAGCGGTTCGTAATGGCGCAATTTGTTACCTCGACGAAGTGGTCGAGGCACGCAAAGACACTGTCGTCATCATTCACCCTTTAACTGACCACCGTCGTAGGTTGCCAATCGAAAAGCGCGGGACAATTCTAGAAGCGCCAAGTGATTTCATGTTGGTTGTTTCTTACAACCCTGGTTATCAATCAATACTGAAAGATCTCAAGCAGTCGACTCGGCAGCGCTTTGTGGCCATCGAGTTTGATTACCCACCACCGGAGATGGAAGCAGAGATTGTTGCGCGTGAGGGCGGGGTTGACGAAGGAACAGCTCGCGACCTGGTTCTTATCGGCCAGAAAGTACGCAATCTCCGCGGACACGGTCTAGAAGAAGGTGTTTCAACTCGACTCCTAATCTACGCGGCACAATTGATTGCCTTGGGTATTCCGCCCGTCGATGCTGCCGAGGTTGCAATGTGCACGCCGATTACGGATGACCGCGAATTACAGCGCAGCATTCGCGAGATCGTAACCACCGTAATTTAGTACACGAAATGGGAAAGTCTTATCCCGGCAAACCCGACGATCTGAGTCTGGACCAACCTCTGGACGACTCCTACCAATCGGCTGAACGACAGTCCTTTGTTGAGCTCACGCGAAGTATTGCGAGCCTGCCATTGGACCAGGCTGCTGCGGCCCTTGAAACCAGTGCGGCAATCGCGAGTATCTCATTGCGAGCCGGCATTGAGTTTCTTCGTGCCGCACCTGCTGCTTCCCATGTACTTCAAGCTGCCGAGTTGCGTTCGTGGGGCGAAATGGGACGGCGACTGGCAATGGGCGACTACGAGTCGGCTGTTACATTTTTTGCAGCCGGTGTTGAGCCATTACGAAACGTTCCAAAGTCGCTTCATGCAGCGTTATTCGTGCTCTACCTGCGTCAGATGAACCTGTCGGCCGCTGTAGGAAGAGAGACACTTCAGCAGACTTCAACTCTCATTGGCAAGATCGACGACCTCAAGTCCGTAGAGTCCGTAATCGAAGTCGCCACCGAAATCGCACGTCGCTCCGCAAAACACTCATCCGAGTTTCTCGCAGCGAGTCCTGGGGTCTCGCAGACCCTACGGGAGTTGGGAAACACTCAGGTAACCGAACAGGCATTTGCTTTGGCGAATGCGTTTGCAACACGTGCTGGCGGAATTGCTTCAGACGCCTGGGCAGCATTTCCCACAGCACTCGCGAATCTCACTCCGACAGACGCTTTACGATTGTTGAAGCGCGCCACCGATTTTCTTGAACGAGGTGGCGGCGCCGCACTGCACATCTTGTTATCCGGCGGCGAGATTCTGCGGAGCGCGCCTGAGATATTTGAAGAATGGATCGATTTGCTTTGGGTTGTAGCAGCACATGGCAACGCGAGTTTGGTTGCGTTTGTCAGGAGCAGTCCGCGATTTATCCGACTGCTGGGCTCAGAAACTGACCGCAGCGAAGCTATCGACTTGGCCCAGCGAGTTCTCAGGCTCACCAAAGATATTGCTGCAACTGATGGTGAAGCAGCGCTGGCGTGTTTTCGGTCAAGTGCTCGCGCTTTACGTACTGTTTCAATCGAACAATTTGAGGCCTGGGCACGTCGCGGCTTGTCGTCTGCAAAGAACGACGTGCGCGCGCGCCGCAGTTACTTTTCACTTGAAACTCGCGGTAGTTTTGAAGCGCTTCATAGCGGAAGTGCAGGATTGCCACTCGATTCGGTAAAACACCTCTTGCAGCTCTATGTCGAAGCGCTTACCGGACGCGAGATTGAGATCGCAGCGCTGGCCGCAGTTCCTGACGAGGCCCGTATCGGCGATGGTCGTACGATTCATCTGCCTTCGTTAGTAAACGAGTTTCGCGACGACGACCTCGATTTCCGACTCTACAAAGTTCTCGCCGCTCATGCTGCCGGACAAATCGAGTTTGGTACATATGAACAAGGTGGACCAATCCGCACTGCATTTGCAGATATTCGGGAGTTCTACAATCCCGAGAATGTTGATGCTCTAGATTCGTTTGCGATTCCCGACGAAATGATACATCCAACCGCGACTCAGCCGATCGCGAAAGCAGAATTGACTGATGAGGTTGGTTACCCGGCTGTATTGCGGCTCTTTCCTTTGCCACAACTCGCACGGAGAGTATTCGGCACCTTGGAAAACGGCCGAATCGATCGCCGCCTTCGACATACCTATCGCGGCTTGCGGCGAGATCTCGATTTGATTCGCGGTCATCTAAACCGGCGACGTCCTGGGATCACGGAGTTGCCCGGCACTCTTGTTCCGTTTGAATTGCTGTTTCAAGTCACAATGCTTGGAGGCGCTCAGGACGATGGGCGACAGTTTTATGGCCAGGTCGTGTCGGAGCTCGAAACAATTGTTGCTGATTACCTTGGAAGCCCTAACTCGACAGTCGCGGATACTTTGATGGCCACTCGTCGTGTCTACGACCTGTTCAAGTCGATCATGCCAATCGACGATTCGGTGCAACAGATTGAAGTTCCGCAGGAGCAGGCAGAATCGGAAGAGGAAGAAGAGAACGCCGAAGCAGAGCGTATGAAACAACGGCAAGCGCAGAGCATGCCGCAACGTCGCGACGCGCGCGAGCTCTTCAACGCCTGGAACGAACCGTCAAATGAAGGTGAGCCCGATGAATTGACAGGTGCAGATGCTTGGTCAGAGGCCGAAACACCTGAACAAGCGCTGAATGAAGGAGAAGTTGCTTACAACTACGATGAATGGGATCGCGAGCTGACCGATCATCGACTCGGTTGGTGTCGCGTAATTGAAAAGCCGGTAAAGCAGGGCGACCGATTTTTCGTCGATCAAACTAAAGAGCGTTACAAAGGAGTCATCTCTTCGATTCGACATCAGTTCCAATTGATGAAGCCTGAAAATCTAACGAGAGTTGCAAATGAGGTTGACGGTGAAGAGTTTGATTTGAACGCTGTAATTGACTACGTGATTGATCGACGGGCTGATGGTCAACAGTCGGAACGAATTTACACTAAGCGTCTACGACGTAGGAGGGATGTGGCAGTTTCGTTTCTTCTCGACCAATCATCATCCACTGCGCGGACAATTGGGCGACATCCGTTGCAGCCTTATACACGACCAGGGCGACGTATCATCGAGATAGAAAAAGAAGGTTTGGTTTTAATGAGCGAAGCGCTTGAGGCCGTCGGCGATGTCTATTCAATCAATGGGTTTACTTCGGAAGGTCGACGGAACGTGAAATTCTACGTCGTTAAGGATTTCGGTGAGAAGTATTCAGACGAGATAAAACGACGCATTGGTGGTCTCAACTATCAGAACAATACGCGTCTGGGTGCAGCCATTAGGCACGCAACAGCGAAACTTGCGAAACAAGAGGCCCGAACACGGTTGCTGATCATTCTCTCTGATGGACGCCCGTATGATCATGATTATGGGGACGCGCGTTATGCCCGCGAAGATACGCGCGAAGCACTTCGGCAAGCGAAGACAGAAGGCATCATTCCATTTTGCATTACGATCGATCGTGAGTCAGAGGCTGAGTTGAAGGATTTGTACGGGGAAATTGGCTACACAATTATTGATGATGTGTTATCGCTTCCGGAGAGAATGCCCGGCATTTATCGAAGGCTAACTACGTAGAATCCTGTTTTCTCGTCGCGTAGCGACGATTGAATTTAGCCCGGCGTTTCAACGCCGGGAAGCCCACGTCGGTAGTTCCTCGTCGCGTAGCGACGATTGAATTACCCCAGCGTTTCAACGCCGGGAAGCCCACGTCGGTAGTTCCTCGTCGCGTAGCGACGATTGAATTTAGCCCGGCGTTTCAACGCCGGCAAGCCCACATCGGTAGTTTCTCGTCGCGTAGCGACGATTGAATTTAGCCCGGCGTTTCACCGCCGGGAAGCCCACGTCGGTAGTTTCTCGTCGCGTAGCGACGATTGATTTTAGCCCGGCGTTTCAACGCCGGGAAGCCCACGTCGGTAGTCTCTCGTCGCGTAGCGACGATTGAATTACCCCAGCGTTTTAACGGTGTGTCTCTGTCTCTGAGAAGCCAACAACGGAGCGTCCTCTCGGAAACCGTTGAAACGGTTCTTAAATCCAGGCCGCGCTGGACCCCAACCTAAAGGTTGGGGAGAATGAGAGGTTGAGTTTGACTAAAAACTTTCACTTCTTCCCCCAGCCTCCGCCGCCTGGAGTCTCAATTCGAACCCGATCCCCAGCCTCTAACTCGTGCGATCCTTTAGCAGCAAGCTCTTGAGTGATGCCATCGCGGATTATTTCGTTTGCGCCTGTAGCTCCCGCCTCCCCTCCTTGCAAACCATATGGCCCACGTTTGCGACGATCTGCCAGTAACGACATGCGCGACTTCACCAGAGTTTCTATCTCACGAATTACGCCATCACCGCCTCGATGTACCCCACTTCCGCCTGAGTCTCTCCGCAGCCGATACTCACGCACTCGCAGCGGATAAGCGTACTCAAGCGCTTCAGCCGGTGTGTTAAGACTGTTCGTCATGTGAGTATGAACACCACTCATGCCATCACGTTTAGGTCGCGCGCCCATTCCTCCTGCGACAGTTTCGTAGTAGGAAAACTCCCTTCCCGTACGGTTATCGATACCACCTATCGTGAGATTATTCATTGTCCCCTGGCTAGCCGCCGGAATTCGTTCAGGTAACGCCTGGGCCAAGGCTTTGAACAACACATCGACGATGCGTTGAGAAGTCTCCACATTACCACCCGCAACCGAAGCGGGCGGATTTGCATTCACCACAGTTCCGCGAGGAGCTATTACCTTGATCGGCTCCATCAATCCGGCACTTGCTGGAACCTCATCGACAATCAAGCAACGAAAAACATATGAGACTGCCGAAACCGTAATTGCCTCCACCGCGTTAATCGCGCCTGACACCTGCGGCGCACTGCCGCTGAAATCAACGGTAGCGTTATCGCCGCGAATAACTACGCGAACGGCGATCGGTACCAGTGAATCGGTCACACCGTCGCTGTCTAAAAAGTCTTCGGCGCTATAGGTTCCATCAGGAATACTAGCAATCGTATGACGCATCAGTCTGGCTGAATAGTTGATGAGTTGAGCTGCGTATTCGACGGCTTCGCGTTCACCACGTCGTTCTATGATCTCGAGTAATCTAATACTGCCAGTCTTCAATGAACCGATTTGCGCGTCGAAGTCTCCACGCCGCTCTTCATTGCCACGCACATTTGCGAGCAACAATTTCATCGTGTCAACATCGAGAGTGCCGCCACGGACGATGCGGATCGGCGGAATTCGAATTCCTTCACCATAAATATCTGTGGCCAGACCCATAGACCCGGGAGTTGCCCCGCCGATGTCGGCATGGTGCGCACGGTTCGCCACATAAAAAACTGGCTTTATGTCTTTTCTCTTTCGCTTGCCTTTTAGATTTGAATAGACACCGCTTACCAAAGTCACATCCGGTAAATGCGTGCCACCCGCGAAGGGATCATTCAACGCAACTACATCACCGGGCACAAAATCGATCTCTTCGAGAGCAGCGGCAACGGCCATCGGCATTGAACCAAGATGGACCGGCATGTGATCTCCCTGCGCTATTACCCTTCCAGCCGAGTCAAAAACTGCACATGAGTAATCACGTCGCTCCTTGATATTGGGAGAGAATGCCGTACGTCTAAGCGCGATGCCCATCTCTTCGGCGACGGAAGTAAACAAGGCCCGGTAGATCTCTAGAGTTGTTGGATCAAACTTCTTCATTTGTTCAAACTTGAATGATCAGGTTTCCGAACGAATCAATCCTTGCTTTACATCGATCGGGAATTACCGTGGTTGCCGAATACTCAATCACGATACAAGGCGTTTTAAGACTAATCCTTCCAGGCAACGATTCACGACGGTACAAGGCTACTTTTCTTTTTTTGCCTCCCAAATGTGCGGACACCCATTCAACCGGCTTTGCGACGCGCCTGACATGACGGCCGCTTAGTTTCCCGAGTGCTCGCTTTTCAACCAGACCGAATGAGCGCAGCCGAGCACTAACTATTTCGATTTCATTTCCTATCTGTGCGTAGCCATAACGATCTCGATGAGCCTCGTGAAAACTTGCGGCGATATCTCCCGTTGTCTGGCGAACCTCGAGTTCGAATGACTGTCCCTCATAACGCAGTGCTAATGAACGCTCATGTCTTTGTTTTGCGTCAACGAAACCTTCACTACGCAAAACATCGCGGGCCGTCTTTTCCATCTTTTGGAAAACCTGAGGCAACGAAGTGAGTTGCTTCGGATCATACTTGAGCATCAACGTTCGACTCTGATCCTTGATTACATCCGCGACTAAAACTCCCACCGCAGAAAGTGCACCTGCTGAAGTGGGGGCGATGATGGTAGGAATTCGAAGTGAACGTGCGAGATCCACGGCATGTAAGCCACCTGCTCCGCCGAACGGTAGCAAAGCAAACTGACGCGGATCGTGACCTCGTTCTACCGAGATGTGGCGGAGCGCTCGCTCCATGTTTGTATTTGCGACTGAAACAACGCCATCAGCGGCTGCGGTGATACTGGTGCGCTTACCGGAGGCCTTCGTGAGATCTTCTGCAAGGAGCAACATCGCCGCGCGAGCCCGATCCTCATCAAGCTTGAACTCACCACCGAGTAAGCCTGCTCCCGCAAAATGACCAAGCACGACATGTGCATCAGTGACAGTTGGCAAAAATGATTTCCCGTAGCAAGCGGGCCCGGGATCAGCGCCGGCAGACTCTGGACCAACACGCAATGAACCACCTTCATCAACTCGCGCTATTGATCCTCCTCCAGCGCCAACGGTATGAATATCCATCACTGGTACCGCAACTGGCAGATCCGCTACAACTGCTTCATTTGTCGTATGGATTCCTGTGTGATCGCAGAGCGCTACGTCGGTCGAGGTGCCACCCATGTCAAAAGTAATTACGTTGTCGATACCGGCAGCACGAGCGGCGCGAAGCGCGCCCACTACGCCACCCGACGGTCCTGAAAGTATGGTTCGCACTGGCTCCGTCGCCGCGACTTCGGCCGAAATACTACCTCCGGATGATTGCATGACTCGCAGTGAAAAGCCGGCCTTCTTCTCTGAGGAACCGGCTGAGCCCTCAGTAAGACGTGTCAGATACCGTCCCATCGATGGTTGCAAATACGCATTGATAACTGTGGTTGAAGTCCGTTCGTACTCCCGATACTCGGGCAAAATATGACTCGAAATCGAAAGGGGGACTTTCAAACTGGATAGTGCTTGCGCAATTTGTTCTTCATGTTGAGGATGCAGAAAAGAGAACAATAGGCAGATGGCAACTGCTTCGACCTTAGCCTCAGCCAGTTGTTGGACCAGCGCGGTAAGATCCTCGTTAGCCAACGGCTGAATCACTTCACCGGACGCGATAACTCTCTCGGACACTCCAAGTCGCAACTCATCGCCTACCAATGGCAACGGTTTTACCGCGTCGAGATTGTAGAGTTCGGGTCTGGCTTGACGGCCAATGGCGAGCACATCTTCAAATCCCGCGGTGGTAACCAAAGCCGTTTTAGCACCACGTCGCTGCAATAGAGCATTGGTTCCAACAGTCGTACCATGGACCACATCAAGCGAGCTCAAAATCGAGCCGGTGTTCTCCGAGATACGTGACAAGCCTTCTTGTATTGCTAAAGCTGGATCTGAAGGTGTGGAAGGAAGTTTGAAAAGGTGGAGTTGTCCGTCCTTTTCAAAAACAAAGTCAGTGAATGTACCGCCTGTATCGACGCCTACTCGCGTGCGTGAACCTTTTGCGTTGTGCTTCGTAGCAAGCCTCCAACTAGTTCCGGTTTAGACAAAGGCGTAAGGTTCGACGTTTCAAAGTCCGGTTTTGACCCAACACTTACTACTATTCGAAGCTCGAGCAGCATCGAGTACTAACTGGATTTGATAACCGTCTTCGAAGGTTGCGGCATCTTTTACCGATGTCTTACCCGCTCGTATCGCCTCGACAATCGCGATAGCAAAAGTAGTGAAGCCACGCGACCAACTGCTTTGTCTCATTCCATGTGCCAGATGGTCCTGGTCAACTTGCACTGGTCGCCACGCTCCAGACCCAAGAGGTGAGTGCCATAGCTCTCCGGTTTCTTCAACCATGAGAGCGCCCGTGGTGCCATACAGTTCCAGCCGGTTCTCGTGACTTCCAGATTCAACTACCGAAAGTGACGCTGACGCGGTTGCGTCCACATTCAACGGACCATCAGCAAAGCGAAACAAAACTTTCGCTTCATCATCAGTAGTCACGGCGCGTGAACTGCCGGTCGACTTATCCGTTCGTTGCTTGATATGAGTAGAAAGCAGACCAAGGGCTTCTGTTATTTCAGTACCCAGCATCCAACGAAACGAGTCGATCGCATGAGAGCCGATAGCTCCCCATGTGCCACCACCCATATTTTCGTCGGACCACCAGTCCCACGCGCGATCGCTGATACCGCGATAGTCGGACCGAAACAAATAGCTACAGTGTCGAACCTGCCCGATCGCTCCGTTTTGCAACATCGCACGCATTGTCCGACGGCCGTTTAGAAACCTGAGTTCGTGATCAATCAGGGCGAGCACTCTGGCTGATTGTGCGGTGTGCACCATTTGCGCAGCCTCTTCGGCGTTCATCGCCATTGGCTTTTCACAAAGCACCGCTTTCCCATGTTGGACCGCGGCAAGTGTGATTTCCATGTGCGTTGAGGGCGGAGTAACAACGCTCACTAGATCGACATCCTTGTGTGTAACCAGTTCCTGCCAGTCATCTGCAACGTGCTCGATGCCAAACTCCTTCGCAACAGACTCTGCGCGCTCACGACTGCGACTGGCAATCGCAACCACCTTGGCGCCCATGCAGTCTCTAAAGCCAGGGATCTGTGTCGTACGGGCGAAGCCTGTACCCACAATTCCGATTCCAACCGGTCTTGTCTTCATCTCGTGCTTCTTACTTAGGGTTATTTCGAAAAGCGCCTAGATTATTAGTACAGCACTAATTTTTGTCTAGCGGGCGTTGCGGATTTCGACTTATTCGTCTGGAATCTAGAAAAGACTTCCAGATCTTGGATACGAGATCCTATAGGAGATGCATTTTATTGAAGATCAATAGATCCAGGGGCTGGCACAACGCTTGATAGGAATGATCCCACTGGCAGTATTTTTTACGACGAATAGCCCCCTTATTCGATTGCCTTAGCAAACCCCCTCGTTAGTCGAGATATCCTCGAATATCTTTTTGACAGTTCCTAAACAGCGCCTCGCAATCGCTGCAGTCTTGGTGTGTCTACATGCTTTATCCACAAGACTGATGGCTCAAACTGAATCCTCGCATTACCGACCTGGCAGGAATTCTTTCAAGCATCAACCTAAGGTGCCTGCCTAAATGAATGAATCTCCGAGCTGTAGTGCTCGCATCAACGGCTTACGACCCCGCACGCCAAAACTGCACGGCGGCCTCGGACACCTCTACCTCTTCACATCGAAGAGCCTCAAGGTCAAAAGGAGCTTAAAGCATGTACTTGACGAAGAAACTATTTGTGCTTTCGTTAATCTTTCTTCTCGCTGGCGCAGTGCTATTGACTAACGATTTTAGACCAGTGTCAGCGCAGAAAGCCCCGGTAGTACCTAATCAACTAAGTCCAAACGCTGCCAGACAGATTCTCGCTCTTATTGAAGAGAAAGAATCACGAACCGCAGCTCAAAAGAAGATTGATTCTCAATTAATCTACGCTTCAAAAAAGGCTGCCAGAAGCGCCCTTACCGAAGATGTCCCCTCACTGGAAGCAAACGTCAGTGTCGGTGCTGACGATCTGGTCCCTGTCGATATTCGAGCAACAGTATCGAGAGAACTCCTGGATAGCATTACGGAAGCAGGTGGCAAGGTTGTTTTCTTTTCAAAACAGTTGAAGACAATCAACGCGCGAGTTCCACTTGATGCGCTGGAGAAGCTGGCAAGTCTCGACGAAGTCCAATTTATTTATCCAGCAGACCGCGCTCGTACTCACAGTTTTCCTGATGCGCGTGGAACACCAACATCGACTTCAACGATCCTTTCAAAACAAATTTTTGGGTCGACACTATCGAGCGCGCTCGGGTCAGATTTTTCCGCACGTGCTGATCGAGTTCGCGCACAGATCGCAAACGCCCTAAGCCTGCGACCTGTGCCTGCGTCTCCGATGCCCACCGGTTCAGTTACGTCTGAAGGTGACATTACACACAAAGCCGCACTAGGCCGTTCTTCGTTCGCAGCAACCGGCGCTGGTGTAAAGATTGGTGTGCTGTCAGACGGAGTGTCCAACCTCGCGAATTCGCAAGCGTCTGGAGATCTTCCGGCAGTTACCGTTCTTCCAGGGCAAACTGGTTCGGGCGACGAAGGCACTGCGATGTTAGAGATCATTCACGATCTAGCACCCGGCGCCCAATTGTTTTTCGCGACTGCATTCACCAGCCAGGCAAGTTTTGCGCAGAACATTCTGGATTTGCGCACTGCCGGCTGCGACATCATTGTTGACGATGTACTCTATTTCCGTGAGGCAGTATTCCAGGACGATAACGTCGCTCAGTCCGTGAATACAGTTACAGCGTCAGGCGCGCTGTATTTGTCCTCGTCCGGAAACGAAGGCAACAAAACGGACAACACTTCTGGAGTTTGGGAAGGCGACTTTGTTGATGGTGGTACGTTGACCGTCGGCGCAACCACTCTTCCAGGTCAAGTTCACGACTTCGGCGGTGGAGTTACTAACAATCAATTGTTGGCCGGTAACGGCGGAGCGCCAATTGGCCTTTTCTGGTCTGATCCACTTGGCGGGTCGGGCAACGACTATGACCTTTACATTCTCGACGCTGGCTTAACGACCGTAGTTAGCGCAGCGACGAATGTTCAGGATGGTAACGACGATCCAGTAGAACTTTCCACTATCAGTCCTGCCGCTGGCAGGCGTTTTGTAATCCTGCAAAAAACCGGCGCAGCCGCACGCGCGTTACACCTGGATACTTTTCGCGGTAGGTTGAATTTCAACACACCAGGTCAGACCCATGGGCACTCGAGCGCAGCCGATGCTTACAGCGTCGCAGCCACACCCGCTCACGATCCTTTTGGCGCACCACCAAATCCCGTTGGACCATTTCCGAATCCACACAACTCAACAAACCTTACTGAACTATTCAGCTCCGATGGACCACGTCGAGTATTTTTCAATGCGAATGGGACACCAATCACGCCAGGAAATTTTCTGTTTGCAACAAACGGTGGCACTCTTCGTGTAAAACCTGACATCACTGCGGCAGACGGCGTAGTAAACACAGGTCCCGGAGGATTTCCAAGTCCATTCTTTGGAACTTCAGCAGCCGCACCACACGCAGCGGCAATTGCCGGGCTTGTTAAGAGTGCAGTTCCAGGAATCACCCCGGCGCAAATAAGGACGGCGCTAACGTCAACAGCGATCGACATCGAAGCACCTGGAGTCGATCGCGATTCGGGCGCCGGAATCATCATGGCGTTCGAGGCACTGGTAGCGGCCGGTGCAACTCCTCAACCGCTTATCAATTCGGCGGGATCAACTATCACTGCGGAAAGTTGCTCACCTGCGGACAATTCACTCAGTCCTGGCGAAACGGTGACAGTAGACTTCGGACTTAAGAATTCAGGTGCCGCACCCACCACCAATCTCGTTGCCACTCTACAAGCAACTGGTGGGGTTACAAGTCCAAGTGGTCCACAGAACTACGGTGTGATTCCTGCCGACAACACAACCGTAGTTAGCCGCGCCTTTACATTTACTGTCGATCCTGCCACGCCCTGTGGCGGAAGCGTGACAGCAACATTTGATCTGCAAGACGGCGTGAATAGTCTGGGAACAGTGACATTCACGTTGCAGGTTGGAACACCAACAGGAACTCTCACGACCGTATACAGTTCAGGAAATGTTGCTGTACCAATTCCCGATGTAAGTTCGGTTGAGGTACCGATCAATGTCGCGGATGTGGGAACCGTTGCTGACATTAATGTGCGTGTCCGGCTCAATCACACCTTTGATGGCGATCTAGTGATTGCTCTCGTTGCTCCGGACGGCACAGTCGTCAACCTTGCGAACAATCGTGGAGGCGCAGGTCAAAACTACGGCACTGGCTCCAATGATTGTTCAGGTACACCAACCACCTTTGACGATGAGGCCGCGTTGACAATCGCCTCCGGAACAGCGCCATTCGCCGGTTCATTTAGACCGGATAGCACTCTTTCGGGACTGGATGGAAAAGCTGTCAATGGCACATGGAAACTGAGAGTAACCGACACGGCAGCTCTTGATGTCGGCACGATCGGGTGTGTCTCACTGCAAATAACTCGACAACTCTATGCTTGCTGCGGTGTTGTAGGGACGCCAATCATTCAGGCGGGCGACACGACACTCATTAACGAGAGTTGTCCACCAACCAACGGTGCCATCGATCCCGGTGAACGCGTAACCGTTAACCTCGAGTTGACTAATGCTGGAACCGGACCAACATCCGACCTGGTTGCTACTTTGGTCCAGGGTGGTGGTGTACAAGCACCCGGAGACCCGCAGAGTTTTGGAGCGCTCGCTGCTGGCGCTACAGGCACCAGAGACTTCAGCTTCACAGCAACTGGGAGTTGCGGAACCACGCTCACCGCAACCTGGCAGTTGAGCGATGGGCCGAATGATCTGGGGACAGTAAGCAAGACCTTCACTCTCGGCACTGCTGTTGACACGGTCCAAACGTTCTCCAACCCGGCACCAATTTTGATTCCGGGAACAGGAACATCAGGTCCAGCCGAGCCTTACCCATCAACCATCAATGTCGCTGGTGTTGTCGGGACAGTCAGCAAGGTAACCGTCACTCTTAAGAACATGAATCACACGTTCCCAGATGACATTGACGTACTGCTGGTTGGACCAGGAGGACAAAAGCTCCTGCTGATGTCTGACGCCGGTGGCAGTGCGGACCTCGTCAACAATACCTACACATTCGATGATGCTGCGGCTAGCACTCTAGCCGACGGTGCGTTGAGTGCCTCGGGTACCTACAAGCCGAGTAACTTTGGTACGGGTGACACCTTCCCAGCACCGGCACCTGTTGGTCCATATCCGGATCCACAGCTGTTATCGGTCTTCAATGGTGTCAATCCCAATGGCACTTGGAGTCTGTATGTATTTGATGATGTAGGCGGAGACGTCGGCAACATCAACCTTGGCTGGGAAATAAACATCACGACAACCGCTTTCGTCTGCACCGTGCCTTGCGGAGTAGTGCGACTCGTGATCACCTCCGAGCTTGAGCGAGTCAACGCGACATTGGTTAAGGCAACGTTCCGGGTGCAGAACACCGGCACGGCACAAGCTGACAATGTTCAGCTAACGACTGCCAGACTCGGTGCTACCAACGGTGGTCCATTCCCGTTTATCGGTAGCATTCCTGCCAATAATCAATCACCACCATTCGATGTCTTCTTCACTAACTCGACGCCCGGAGCGACATCAACATTGACCCTGGGTGGCACGTTCACAGGTGGAACCTTTAGCAGTACGAAACGAGTAACAATTCCCTGACGGAAACGAGAAAGGAACCAATTAACATGAAAACAAAAAACAACTTAGCAGCATTGGCGGTGCTGGCCTTGGTCTTACTGCTGCCTGCAGCCGCGCAGGCTGATCCAGTAGCGCTTGTACTTGATCCGTCACACGTAGTCGCAGCCGGAGGTTCGGTAACTTACTTCGGCTCGTTGACGAATACGGGTCTTCCGGCCCGTTCTGTCCTGGGCGTAAACATCACCATTGGCGGACCGGCAGGTATTAGCTTTGACCCAACCCCAATCTTTATCAGTTATCCGGGAGCGATACCGGGTGCGGGTGGTCCAGTTGCGTTCTTCGATATTCTTGCCGATGTCAGCGTGGCGCCAGCAACATACATCGCTTCGTTCACTGTCGACATGATTGACGAGGCAACTGGTGATGTGATTTCCGCGACGAAGGAGTTTCAGATCACTGTTACGCAAAGCACTGCACCAGTACCTGAACCGGCAACACTCGCGTTACTCGGAACTGGACTGGCTAGTTTATTCGCTGCCCGTAAGCGAAAGACTCGTCAGTCGGGAAGTTCCTAAACCGTCGTCACCAGAAATGGATTGATGTGCGGTTCATCCCGTCAGGTGACTAAACAGGAAAGGGTCGGTGGAATAACACCGACCCTTTTCTTCCATCGACCACTCGTCTTCTGTACTTCTTCGACGGTTCTTCGCTTCGTCATGACATGCCGCTTAACCCCAACCTGAGGGTTCGGGAGAATGAGAGGTTGAGTGTTCACACGGCTCAGGAGCGCGTCACTACCCTACTACTTCGCCAACTCATAACACAGAAAGACATTTCCATTTTGAAACGTCCGCGAGTTTGTGCGCTTTAGAGAGATCCTCTCCGTTAGTCCCTCGAACAATGTCCTGCCGCGACCCAGGATGATCGGATTCAAAACAATCTGATATTCATCGATCAATCTATGCTGTGATAGTTGAGAAACAATCGTCCCACTACCCATAATCACCATGTCGTCCCCGTTTGAGTTTTTGAGCTTCTTCACTTCATCCACTAATCCACTTTTCACGAGCCTGGTATTGTTCCAGGTAACCTCTTGAAGCGTCCTCGAGAACACAATTTTCTCCAAACTATTCATCCCCTTCGCGACGTCGGGCATCTGCTCCATAGCTGCTGGCGTGGGCCAAAAACTGGCCATCATCTCGTAGGTCTTTCTTCCAAACAGCAGCGTGCCTCCGCCTTTTGCGTTTTCAGAAGTAAAGGCGTTGAATTCAGGATCACTTTTGTGAGCCCAGCTCATATCTCCGTTGGCGTCTGTAAAATATCCATCTGACGACACGCTATTAAAAACGCTTAACTTCCTCATTTTTCTCAGCTCCATTCCTGATTCTTATTTTATGAAAGGGGGGTGGGCCAACCGTTCGATCTTGCCGCAACATTGTTCCGCGTACTTGTCTATTCGAGCAAAACTTTCTAACGATCTGCTACCAAAAGTTTTCTTTCAGCCGCGATATTGCATTCCAAACAATTAGGGTCATGTTACGCTGATTCGCAAAGATGAACAAAAATATGACCATGAAGGAGAAGCAATGAAGCTTATATTACTCACACTGCTGTTTGCTTTCTTTGTATCCGATGTCAACGCACAGGAGCGACGCATGAAAATCTACATTTCCGCTGACATGGAAGGAGTGGTTGGAGTTGTAAGTGGCGAACAACTAGGGCCACAAGGTTTTGAGTATCAAAGATTCCGCGAGTTCATGACTCAAGAGGTTAATGCTGCGATCGAGGGTGCTATCGCGGCAGGCGCGACCGAGATTGTGGTTAGCGACTCGCACGGAAACGGACAAAATTTATTAATTGAGAAGTTGCCGAAAACCGTTTTACTGGTCCGTTCGTGGCCCCGACCATTAATGATGATGCAAGGTATCGATTCTAGTTTCGCAGGTGCAATCTTTATCGGCTATCACTCAGGCACGACGAATCCAGAAGGAGTTCGCGCTCATACAATCTCCAGCGCACGACTCGCCGATGTTCGACTAAATGACCGCTCGATGTCAGAGGCGGGAATCAATGCTGCAATCGCAGGCCACTTTAACGTGCCCATTATCATGGTTTCTGGAGATGATATTGTTGTAAAGGAAACGACTGCGCTTTTGGGTGATATTGAAGGTGCGGTGGTGAAGTGGGCATCTGGTTTCCACTCAGCCAAGACCATAATGCCTGAAGCGTCGTATGAGTTGATTCGCGAAACAGCAAAGAAGGCGGTGGGACGCATTAAGAGCTTCAAACCATACAAGGTCACAAATCCAGTCAAGTTAGACGTACGTTTCAAAAACTATCGCCCGTCAGAAGTCTTGAGTTATTTAAGTATTGTTGAGCGCACTGATGCTCACAGCATTCGCTTCGTTGGTAAGGACATGATCGAAGTGTCGAAGTTTCTGGAGTTCATCAACAGTTATGAACTATCGCTGGAGCCTTGAGTCACTTCAGAGTAATCCCCCACACGAAAGTGTGGGGGCATCGAGACTTCTGTAAAGCCGGACACCACCGGCTTCAGCCGCGTGGAACTTCAATTTCTACCTAACCGTGACCGCAATCGCATTCTCGACACCACCGGCTTCAGCCGTGTGGAGCTTCAATTTCAGCCCTTTTTCTTCTAGGGCAATATGCGGAAATTGAGACTCCACCCGACTAAAGTCGGTGGTGTCTTCCAAGATTAGAACTAACTGAAATTAGATAGGAAGTTGATCCTCCACGCGGCTGAAGCCGGTGGTGTCACGAACTTTCTTTCGTTGGTAGGATTTTGACCCTTTTGCAGAACCTTTACCGTTCTGCAAGTTTAGCGATCATCGAAACGAGCAAGCCGGGAGCAACTGGCTTGGCAATGTGCATTTGATATCCAGCGGCGAGAGCTTGATTGCGATCTTCCTCTCGAGCGTACGCAGTCAAAGCAGCGGAAGGAGTCTCTCCACCCTTTTCTCGAGGCAGCAATCTAATCTTCCCGATCAAACTGTAGCCGTCTTCATCCGGCATCGCTATATCACTGAGAAGAACATCAGGTCGCCACTCGATTAGCTTTGCGAGCGCTTCTTCAGCCGAGGTACACGTCTTAACCTCAGCCCCGGACCGAGAAATTACAGTACTTATGATCTGACGCGCTTCGGCTTCATCATCTACCAGCAGCACACGCAGACCCTGTAAAGAACGAAGGTCCGACCCATTTGTCTCACCACTCTGAGAGAAGGTGAGCGGCTCACCTCGCTCGGCCAGTAAAGGAAACGTCGCAGAGAAAGTTGCTCCTTTGCCAAGCCCTTCACTCTCGGCTGATACCGTACCTCCATGTAATTCAACTAAGTGTCTGACGATTGCCAGACCCAATCCGAGTCCACCAAAACTGCGGGTGGTTGAACTGTCGGCCTGGCGAAAACGATCAAACACACGCGGCAAGAATTCAGCTTCGATTCCCTTCCCGGTATCCGTAACGGTAACGCGGGCGGCATTTGATTCATTCTGCTCCAGACGAATAGCGATCCTGCCTCCTTGTGGAGTGAACTTCACCGCATTCGACAATAGGTTCCAAATAATTTGTTGAATCCTGGCCGAATCTGCCGAGATTGCGCCGAGTCCGGGTTGCGCCGAGTAGTGCAAAGTGATTCCTTTGGCGTCGGCTGCTGGTTGGACCACATTGATCGCTGCTTTTGTTACCGAAGCGAGATCCAGGGGCCTGACATCAATGATAAGTTTGCCCGATACGATTCTTGAGACATCGAGTAGATCATCTATCAACTGCGCCTGGACACGAGCGTTTCTATCTATAGCGTCAAGACCCTGGGTCAACATCTGCTCGTCTCGTTTGCCATCTCTTAAAACGCTGGACCAACCCAAAAGCGAAGTCAGCGGAGTTCGCAATTCATGAGAAAGAGTCGCCAGGAATTCATCTTTAATGCGATTTGCCGCCTCGGCTTCAGCACGTGCACGTTCAGCACGAAGCAAGAGTTGACCGCGGGCCTCCTCCGATCGTTGTAGTTCACTTATGTAACCGGAGAGTTCTTCAACGTGCAGTCGAGCTGCCTCTGTTTGAGCGACAGAGGCTTCAATATTCTTCAGATAAGTTTGATAAGTGAATCCAATGATCAAGATAATCGGCAAGGTCGCAATTACAGCGTAGAAACCATACTTGACGATCAGGATGGCAATGATGCCAGCCGCGGAGGCTCCGGCGAAATACGTAACCGAAGTCCAAAGATAGTAGGTTCTCCAGGTGTTCCAGGTCGACTCCTTTATCTTGTACGACTTTTCGACAGCAATCAGGCTGGTATTGGCAGCATACTGAACTAAGGCCATCAAAGATACTGCCAGGAAAAAATTTGCAGAGAAACCACCCCTGATGATGTACTTCGGCGGCCCAACTGCAAACGTCAAGATGGCGGCAGTGAAGAATGTTGAAGTAGCCAAAATCGCAGAGTTGAATAGGATCGTTCTTGGTTTCTTGCTGATGATTAACGTGGCGCAGACGCCTTCAAGCGCTGAAACCAGAATTGCCGCAGCTCCTCCGTAGAGAAGCATCGTAAGAAAAACAAACGTGTCGGCTACTGTAATTCGTCCGCTAACTCTAGGTATTCGAACAGCGATAACTGAGCTCGCGCTGACCATCAAACAGAGAAAAAAGAATCTCAGGTCAAGTTCACGAAACGGAAACTGGTAAAGGGATACCAAGACGATAACAGCTCCAGCTGTGACCAGGGCCCACATGTAAAGCTGCGCGAAATGTTGGCGATTGGAACCTACTTCTGCCGCACTCATCGTTTCCTCCGGGGATTAGGAAGCCACGAACTCCGAGAAGCTCAGGAGCAGCAATTCGTAAACGCATTGCGAGAGTAATGCGGTCGGGCAAAGGGAGACTCGGCAACAGCCGAGAGTGACGATGAAATGAATTGATGCCGCTAACTAGAACACCGCTCAATAGTCCAAACAATCAATACCGTCATCAGGGTCTGTTGTCATTACTGAAGTGGTGTCGCCCAGTATCATCGCTGATTGAGCCGTGGCCACCAAGTCGCCAGTAATGACTCCGTCTCCGGTAATGACACCATCTCCAGTAATAACTCCGTCCCTGAGATAGCCACCTTCAGCCAGAAGATCTTGAAACAGGAGATTTGTCGCCAGGAAGGCGGATCCATCCCCGGTTATTACTCCATAGCTGGTGAGGATGTGATCTCCGGTAATCACTCCTGGGGAGAAGCACGCTGGATCGATAAGCAAGATTCCGTCTCCGGTTATGACACCACCGCCTAGTAGAGTACCGGGACCATAGGCTCGTTGATAGCTGGTGATCAGATCGATTCCAGTGGCATACGTGTGGTGAAGGACAATCCCTCGCGACCAACTTATCGTGTGGCCAGCAATTATTGTCTGAGGATTCGGTGGATCCGCTGTAAGAAGCGGAGTACCGAGCGCTGTGGTTGCTGTGAGATCTCTGCGTACTAGCTGGGCAAGCTGTACTGCGCCGGCTACGTTTATCTGACCAGCGCCTTGCTCCAACATATTAAAGCCTGCAAGAGGTTGAGCCGTGTACATCAACAACGCCTTTACTAGATTTGGTGTAAGTTGCGGATTTGCTTGCACCATCAGGGCTGCCGCACCTGCCGCTACCGGAGTCGCCATCGAGGAACCACTAAGGTACATCATCTTTCGATTATCGGCACGGCTTACACCCGCATCGAGCATGGGGTTTTGTGTCACCAGGTAGTTATCAACAGCTTCAGCATCAATCAGCTTGTTACCAGGCGCAACTAGATCAGGCTTTATCAGATTGTCGTAGTGACGAACGCCCTCTTCATCAGTGGTAAAACCACGCGTTGGACCACGAGAACTAAATGAGGCGACTCCATCATCGTCTCTGGCATCCGTACCAAATGTGTTTGAAGCTCCAACCGTGATGGCCGACGGTTCGATGCCCGGTGAGTGAATATGACCGTAGGTCTTGTTGCCATTTGCATCCTTACCATTATTTCCCGCAGCCGCAAAAACCATTACTCCGTCATCAACCAACCGACGGATAGCCCGACAAATTGGATCGTTGCGATAGGAGTCAACAGCCGGCATGCCGAGACTCAGATTGACCACACGTATGTTGTAAGCGTTGCGATTCGAAGCAATCCAGTCAAGAGCTCTTAACACCGACGCTGATGATCCAATACCCTGAGCGTTCAGCACGCGCAAGTTGATCAGATTCGCATTGGGTGCGATGCCAATATACTTAGCTTTTGAAACTTTGCCGCTCCCAGCCGCTAACGAAGCGACGTGAGTTCCATGACCGTAGGGATCATCCGTGCGATTCTCTCCAGTAAAGTCTTCGCTGTAGACCACACGTCCGTCACTTGATCTGGCTTGAAAAGACTTATGGTTAGTGTCGATGCCAGAATCGACAATTGCGATTCCAACACCGGTACCATCAAAGCCGTTACTATTCCCACCATTGTTGTTGCCGGAGTTCCTGACCTGGTCTGCGCCTGTCGTAGCCGACAAGTGGCCCATTGGTCTAACTTCTCGATCGTATGAAACAAACGAAATATCGCTACGAGTCGACAGTTCTAACGCTTGAGCTGCTGGAAGTGTTACTACTCGACCTGCAAGGGTTCTGAACTTTTGGATGTTGCTTCCACCAGCAGATTCGATTGCCGCATCTACGGCCGCATCAGCCTGGGAATCAGACTCAACAATAACGGTGACGAGATCGACACCCTGGCCGTCTGCAACCTTCTTGGAAATTTCCTTTGAGACCTTCTTCTGGGGGTGAGAAACAGTCGCGTGGGAGCGGGTCTCGAAGAATGAGAGTGAGAAGAGTAGGAGTGACACAAGACCACTCCATAGTATCGGGTAAAAATAACGCCTCATCTGGTACTCCGGGAATATGGCGATAGCGGGAAGTTCGACCTCCAGCCAACATATGGTGCGCCGATGGATTTAAGGCATCAACACACAATCGGGGAATAGACCTTATCGGGGGACGGCAGTGTAACAGAGAGTAAAAAGGGTTTCAACGTTCAACATTGTGAAGAAATCATGTCGAAAAAGGGCTTATAGAAGGGGCAGCGCCCGAACCATGGGCTCCGCCCAATATTATTAGGGAAACCTAGCGGCGGGGCTTCGCCGCCGCCTCACATCCGGTGGCTACAACCGTTATTGAGAAGCGGTTTTGCCGAAACGGCGCCCTGTAAATGAATAGTAAATTAGGGCCGCCGGACGTCCTATCTAGTTCGGCCCTCGGGCCTCTTCCATGACAGCGCAGCCGCCGGATGTGAGGCGGCGGCTGCGGCGAAGCCCCGCCGGTAAAAGCCCTACACAATTGGGCAGCGCCCTTGGTTCGGACTCCGCCCTCCTTTCTAATAGCCACTCACATCAAAAGTCGACGTCTTCTGATCCTTCTGTTCATTTCCGCTGAGCATACTTACCTCGACTTTATATTTACCATTGCCAAAACCTCTTTCCGGTAATGTGATCCAGAAGATCGCCGGACGGTTACCGTCAATATCAAGAGTCTTCTCCGCTCCCTCAACCAATGTTCCAGATGGCTCGCCCTTCACATCATCGTAAAGCACTCGAAACTTTGCCTGCACTTGTCCACTGTTGTTTGAAATCTGAGCAACAGCGTAAACTTTGTCTCCCGGTTTGAAACTGCTGGTTTCATGTTTACCTTCTTCATCAGTACTTATCTTGAGCCCGCTAATATTTGCTGTCGTAACGTTACATGCAAATAACACCGCAAAGAACAAACAGAGTGCGAGGCCGGCGTTCCATATGTTTGAACTCATCATTGACTCCTGAACAGTGATTGAATTGGCAAACTGACTGTAACCTATCATCGGTTCTGCCGCGAACTAAAACTGTAGTAAAAGTCATCGCTCGGAAACTGTGACCTAGCCAATAACCAAATAAACCAGGAGGCTATTATGGAACTCGGTAACTTTTCAGTTAGCCTGGCCGTGAAAGATATTGCGGCCTCAAAACTCTTTTATGAAAAGCTTGGTTTTAAAAGATTCTTTGGTGACCAATCGCAGAACTGGTTGATCATGAAGAATGGCCCACACGCAATTGGATTGTTTCAAGGAATGTTCGACAAGAACATTCTTACGTTTAACCCGGGATGGAATAGTGACGCACAGCCACTCAACCAGTTTACTGATGTGCGCGAGTTGCAACGTCAACTCAAAGACAGTGGAATAGCAATGATTACTGAAGCAGACGAAAGCTCCACTGGTCCAGCCAGCTTTATGATTGCCGATCCAGATGGTAATACGATTCTGGTCGATCAACATGTTTAGTTGAGAAACACATTGTAGGGCCGTCCCTCCGTGTAGGTACCCCTTGTTATGTAAGCAGGCACCGCGAGATTAAATGGGCACCTTCCGCACGAAGGGGCTCCCACGGAGTGACGCCCCCTACAACTTTTTCAGTCTTTGATACGTACGACAATTGATCGCCCAAAGGGGTTGCGGCGGATACGCAGACCAACGGCTTTAAGCAACGGTCGACGCTTGTGGCAAATCCAAGGAATCGTCTTGTGACAGTACATTTTCGCGTCGCCAAGATCAGTGACTCCGAAGCCATAGCTGATGTTTACTTTCGCTCACGAACAGAGCTTGTGTCGTGTGCGCCGCTGGTCCATTCGCAAGACGAAGTAAGGAATTGGGTCGGACGGTATCTAATACCGGCTGGGCGCACGACGGTAGCGATTGATCACAGTCTCGTGGTTGGGTTCTTGACTATATTCAGTCACAGTGACTTCAACTGGGTCGAGCAGCTCTATGTGGATCCAACTCGGGTAGCTCAGGGCATTGGCACAGGTTTGTTGGCAATTGCTCGCAGCAAAATGTTACCGCCGATACGCCTGTACACTTTTCAATGTAATCAGCGCGCTCGCTACTTCTACGAGCGTCATGGATTCAAAGCAATTGATTTTAGCGACGGATCAGAAAACGAGGAGAAATGCCCCGATATCCTCTACGAGTGGCGAGAAGATGATTCCCATACCACCGCTTGCCAGGCTGTCCATGCGAACAGGTATGAGTGAGTGGCTAAGTCGGATAGCCGAAGAAAGGAGCATATTATGAAGAGAGGATTTCTTTTGATTGCCGCAGCTTTGCTATTAGGTCTGCCTGGTCATCTTTACGCTCAGGGGAGCAAGCCGACGGGAGATCAGGGTGAGATATGGCAAGTTGGGCGAGACTATCTTGATGCCTGGCAGACTAACAGTATCGAGAAAATGAAACTGGTCCTACATCCGAAAGCCAGGCTGTTCTTTGGTGTCTCAAGAGCTGATGTGGTGGCACAAACACCGGCGCAACTCTACGCAAACTTCAAGAGTAATGCGCGACAGAAGGGTGGCATCCCTGCAATGGCTAAAGGCTCCTGGAAGATCGAGAATATTGGGGTGACTGGTGGTGTCGCGGCCATGAAGCTTGAGATCGATTACTCCACCATGAAAGTCACCCACCAGTTTTCGCTGATGAAGTTTGATGATGGTTGGAAAATCGTGAGCCGCGTGACTTCTGTAGATCCAAACCAGGCGCAAGCAAAGCTTAGGTAGACAAGCTTCTCTGCATGAGTGAGTAGTAGAGGCGCAAGCGGAACCAGTGTGTTGGTATCGTTGATAACAGGCGACCATATGCGGAAGTTGAATCGCACCTCAGGTGCTGATTTTGACCCTGTGAGACGAACAGAAAATACCGAACAAGATATGCTGCTTAACGCGTGGAGAACTAACAACCGCGTTACTGTCTTCCTCATTGAGAATCTACCCCGCGAGTTATGGGGAGCCACGGTTCCCGGAGCTCCCCGTCGAACTGTTCGGATGATCGCCGGCCACATCCACAACGCGCGGTGTATGTGGATCAAGACGTTAGGAAAGGAACACGGCATCGTGGTGCCGCGGATCGTCGATCGACACAAGGTTGGACCAAAGGAGTTGATTCCCGCATTAGGCAAGAGTAGCCGCGGCATGATCAACTTACTGAAACTCGGTCTTGACCAAGGCGGCACAATTCCAGTCCCCTCGTCATACACCTGGCGGAATCTTCCTCTGGACGTTGGGCATGTCCTAACGTATTTCGTCGCGCATGAAGGACATCATCGCGGACAGATTGTCATGCTCGCCCGCCAATTAGGTTGTCGTTTGCCTGTTGAGATTACTGGTGGTCTTTGGCACTGGGCCAAACGCTCCAAAGAGTCTCTGATCAGCTAAGCATGATGTATCTAAAGGTTATTCCCCATCGCTCTCCTCTCATTGGTTGGGCCAAGCCCAACTTCCAATTTGGGAGCACTGAAAGTGCGAAATATCACGCCCTTAAGCCCAAATTATTACGCTCTTTCAGAGCTGCGAACTGAAGACTCTCCTACCCAGGGGCGACTCCCGATGAATCGGGATTGCCTTGGCTTTCATATTCCGCGCCTTTGGCGCTGGCCGTCCCGCCAATCAGACTTTTGAGCAACTTTGGTGGCGGGAGCTAAAACTCTCGCCACTGCCTTAGCTAGCCGTAATACCGAAAGTGTTGCCAGAATTCCGGCCATGATTCACGCAATTGCCGGCACATATAAACATCGGGATGGTCTCCTGACTCCTCATTCTTAACTCCATAACGATTGGTCACCTTCGCGACGAGTTCGCATGAGCCAAAGTTTCTGTCGAGAGTTTTGCGTGACAGGCCTACCACTATAAGTGTTTGCGGAGGCGGAGTGCCGTATCCACGGAGCCAGTAAGAATTGACGCCACTGATTGCTTTAGGTAAACCTGCAGCTGGGCCATAAAGATTGATTGCGCCTGCTTCTCCATAATTCCCTGTAAGTATGCCAGTGACATTCCTCTCTTCCGCCGATAACGATTGATAGACGCCAGCTATAGTTTCTACTAGTTCGGGCCAGCCAATCTCTTCCTTCAGATCGCCATTCAATTCGCTACTGAACTTCCACCAGGACGAATTAACTGGTGCGATTGGCAGAGCAACGGCGGCTGACAGCAACCCGCCAAGCAAAATACCAGCCCATATGGACCAGCGGGCGACGCGCATTCGAACAGAGTTACTACTGGTCCAACGTTCCCACACTACCCCACCTGCCGCAAGCAGCATTGGATAAGCTGGCCCCATGTAATACCCGCGACCTCGAGCAACGAGAAATAGGACCAGCGGCACAATGAACATGAAAGCGAGGAGTCTGTACCGTTTGCCGGCCGGAGAAACGGTGTAGAAATACAGACCTGCAAGCGCCAGAGGAATGGTGAAGAAGTTAATGCAGAGTCTGATTTGATCCAGTAAGTAATTATCACTTCGTCCAATTGCCACATCCCGTTGGTGAATTGACCGCAGGAATTCGGCCGAAATGAAGTGATGTTGAATCTGCCAGAACAAGTTCGGCAAAAAGATCAGAATCGATAAAACCACTCCAATCCAGAGCCAACGACTCGAAAGATATCGTCGCGACCTGGTTGCAACTACTCCAACGACAAGGCCCGCGACGTAGAAGCCAATCGTGTACTTGGTCATCATCCCGACGCCGATAGTTGCTCCGATGCCCAGCCACCAGCGAGGGTCCTCGGAATTGAGCAGACGAACTACGAAATACGCAATCAGTACCCACCACAAGTAATCGAAGGCGACATATTGAAAGAGTGCTCCGGCAGCGAGTGAGATCGGAGCGGTAGCAGTGGCTAAGGCAGTAAGCACTTGCGCCTTACGATTTCCGCCAAGCTCTCGTGCGATAAGCGCCGCCAGGACCATCGCAACGCATTGAGCAAGAGCATTAAAGAAGCGCACACCAACTAGTGATGGTCCAAAAAGTACTAGTGACAACCGGCCAATGAATGGCGTGACTGGCGGGTATGCAACATAGCCCCACGCCAGGTATCGAGCATCGTCTATTACAGCAAGTTCGTCACGGTGGAATCCGTATTGACGATTCGTGACTATATGCAACAGCAGCCGGCCTACTGCGATTGCAGATAGGAGTGCTAGATCTGGACCAAGAGGTCCGGATTCCCGGGCAGGTTGCGACGATTGTTCGGTGCTTATCTCATTCAAAGCTCTTCCATTGTGACACAGCCGTATTTCATTTTGAGAATCGATTTATGTGTACTCCGAGATCTCTGCATTGAGACTCGGTAGTTAATAGTTCCTTTAGGTTCAAACAAGTAGATGTCGGCACTCAAGTATTGCGAAAGCTAGCAACTGCCTGCAGCAGACGCGCAAAGACCATGCATCTTTGGTAAATTTGGGTCGCGAGCTTACTGAACCGTAGCTTGGATTCATCCTGATAGTCCGAGAGGGGTTGCGATGAAGTTACTCATAGTCGTTTTGCTTGTTGTCTTCCTCACGCCAGCTCACCGGATTCCTGAATGTGTCTGCATTAAGGAGGCTCATCCATCCAACGAAAAGATTAAAGCAGATCGAAAGAAAGCCTTTGATGGAGCGACGGCAGTATTTGAGGGCGAGGTGGTCGCTCTCGATTCCTATGTAGTGACATTCAGATTGCGGAAGCGGTGGAAAGGTCCGTCTGTAGGCGAAGTCACGCTGAGAACGGGAGCGGTAGCTGGCTATGATGGGACACCGCTGCCAGAGGAGTGCAGTTATCAGTTCCAAAGGGGAGAAGCATATCTTGTCTATGCTTATGGCGAGGCCGAGAAGATGAAAACCTCTATCTGCTCAACCTTTAAGCTGCAGAATGCTTCAGAAGAAGAGAAAGGATTGGATGAAATAAAAGCTCACTCAACGGTTCGAGAAAAAAATCCATGAACGAAAGAATGTTATTCGAGGAAGTTAGATGAAAACCAATCGAACAGCAGCCGGGAATATAGATGAATATATTGCTGGTTTCCCAAATGACGTTCAGAAGATTTTGCAAAAGATAAGAACCACGATCAAAGAAGCAGCACCTGACACCGAAGAAACAATTAGTTATCAAATACCGACCTTCACTCTCGGAGGTAAGTATCTGATTTATTTTGCCGCTTACAAAAAACATATCGGGCTTTATCCTGCACCGCGAGGCGTTGAGAAATTCAAGAAGGAACTATCTGCTTATGAAGGAGGAAAAGGAACGTTAAGATTTCCATTAGATAAACCAATCCCTTTCGGCCTGATAAAAAGAATCGTGAAGTTTAGAGTCAAAGAGAATCTCGAAACAGCAAAAGCAAGACGGACAAAGAAGTAGGGAGTATTGAAACATTCATGCAACAGTCCATCGTCCACCTCGCGCTAGTAGTACGTGACTACGACGAAGCCATCGATTTCTTTTGTCATAAACTCCAGTTCACCCTCGTTGAAGATACTTACCAACCTGAGCAGGATAAGCGCTGGGTGTTAGTTGCGCCTCCTGGATCAAGTGGCACTAATTTGCTATTAGCGCGAGCCACCACACCAGAACAGATCGACGTCATTGGCAAACAGACGGGTGGACGAGTCTTTCTGTTCTTGCGCACGGACGACTTCTGGCGGGACTACAATGCAATGTGCTCGGTGGGAATCAAGTTTGTCAGACCACCGCAAACGGCTAGCTACGGAACGGTGGCTGTGTTCGAGGATTTATATGGGAATCTCTGGGATCTCATTGGACCGGAGAACCAAGGGTAATATGAGCCTTGCAATGAACTTTCCTACGGAGTCATTGATTGCTCCTCTCATTCTCCCCAACCTTTAGGTTGGGGTTAGGTGGTAATGTCGATACCGTGGAAACCATTTCAATGGTTTTCAAAACTCAACCCCACTTGGGGCGATCTGAGGGGAAACCATCAAGATGGTTACTAGATCACTTGGTGGGCGCTGAACCCCAACCTGAAGGTTGGGGAGAATGAGAGGTTGAGTCCCACCATATGGGAACATTCGATCAGCCAAAAAATTTCCCAAAGCTTCTCAATGTGCTCTGGTGGTTTGTTTATATTCCTGCCGCTGTACTCGAGGCGGAACTACTCTATGAGCAGACATGGCTCACTTACACCAAGGGCGAGCAAATGATCGGATTCACAATGGCCCACCGCTTTGTAGAGGTAGTTCTGTTCGGCTTTGCCGGATGGATTGGCTGTACTCTCTGGTGCATCGTTGTTCTTGTCCTCATCCTGGCACGCCGGCATCAGATATCAACCGTCACAAGAATCCAGTTCGCGCTAACTTTCACTGCGCTGCTATACCCATTTGTGCCGATTGACAGATTGGTTTTGAGATTGCGGTAACGACGTTGCCTAAGGTTGCCAGTCGACGCAGCGCATCATTCGGTGCTTCGTGGTGTTGAACGAGGACCGGTTGCTATGAGTTACCATCGCAGTTGCTACTTTTGTGAGAGCCAGCTCGCCGACGGTAGTCCTACCTGCAATGTTTGTGCGGCCAAACGAGGCAGTCGGCCTTCAACGCACGACGCAACAAGCTCTAGCCGTCGGACTCGCCGCTATTAGATTGTGTGCGACACCGCTGGGTCGGAAACGACTTAATCAAGTGTCGGATTATTCATGCGGTCCTTAACGCGAGCAGACTGTTTGAGCTGCAAATTTTTCGGCCTGGTATTTGCCGTGTGATTCTCGCTTGTCGACATCACGATTAGAGGATAGAAATTGAAACTAGTTTGGATAGCCTTGATTACTGTGACGCTTTCTCTCGATTGTATTGGCGTTACTCTCGGACCACGGTCCGACGATCAGCAACTTACGGATATTGATTTACAAGAGTCCCGTCAGCTTGCCATAGAATTCACTACCAGGTATCTGCGAACGACGGACCTTTCACTGCTTATCAAAGATCTCTTCGTGAAGGATTTTATTGAACGTTACAAGGAAGCTAAATTAAGAAAGACCGTCAATCCCTCGCCTTCCGTGTACTTCGTCCCAGGACTTGAATACAACTCTCGGTTGCTTGCAGAGGCTGGACCTAAAGATTGGCTGCGGTTCTACACAGCTGCAAATAACTTTGTGTTTTTTGGAATCATGTCCGGAATTAAGAACTCTAAGAACGCCGCGAACATTAGCGCAAACGAAATGTATCCCTCAGGAGTTATTGAGTTGCTTAGTACGAATCCGAGTCTTGAGAACATGATAGTTCGGAAGGGAAAATCTAAACCTGTTAGTTCAGTTGTAGAAATGCAGAAAGCTACAGCCACTCTGGAACAGTCTGTGTCAATTATGCAGCAGAAGGCGAAGAGTCAGTCTCCTCTAAACATCAATGAAAAAGAGCTGATCAAAGCAATGGAGGAAGACGAGTTCTTTAGACCGACCCTCACAATTGTTGACGACCAACTCTTCGGTTTGCCGAAAGGTACGCGGGTAATCTTCATTAACACACCGATTCTTTTTCGATTGATGTTGATAAAGACTAATAGCACCAAATTGGAAATATTGTGGGCCGATCCTTTCACAGGTGGTTAACCACATGCTGAACTGGTTCTTGCAGTGGGATCCCCGGCCTCCTATTATCACAGATAGTCGCCTAGGATAGCCGCTGAAGCCTCTAACTGGCCTCGCATAGCAAACATAAACCTACTTCGTGACCCCACTCATTCGCAAAATCTACTTCGCACTAAGGTATCTCCTGTTTTTCTCGATGTTGGCTTATTTAATCTACAAGTATGTTCTCTCAAGAATTAACCGACCAATGTTTAGTAAGGAAGACTTTGTCTTTCAAGAATGGTCCGCCTCAGGTTGCTCTATGAAGAATATCCTGACTCAACTTGGAGGTGCTCGCGGTGTGCTACGACTCGTTGTGACCGACAAGTTATTGTGGGTGACATCCTGGTTTCCCTTCTCTCTGCTCGCTCCGTTTTATGATATGGAGCACGTTATTCCACTGGGCCAGATCACCAACGTCGAAACTCGGGAGCGTTGGATGTCCACAGAAATACGACTAAGCTACGCGGATACAAATGGAGAAATTCATTTGCTAAAGTTGATCCCAAGAGATCAAAGAGGTTTCTTGCAAGCGTTAGAAAAGCGTTCCTGAATTGTCGGCAAAACCTAACAGCGCCTGGCAACGGCCTCGCCGACGAGTGGCCTTGCCGCTAGCGGAGTTAGCGAACTGGGTGGGCGCAAGATGCTAGGAGGAACAGAATGGGCGCATCAGTCATTGTGTATTGGCCTGGTATCACCGAAGACCAGATAGAATCTCAGCCGGGCTTCTATAATGATTGCAAAGCTTGGGGCGATTGGATGGCGGAGCGCGAGGAACTGCCCGAAGTCCTGGAGGCCGTACAAAGGTTGGGATCAGAAGCAATTCTAACCTACACGACCGACGGCGTGGACGATGAAGAAGTTGATTGGGTCAGCCCTGCACAATTACGCGATGCCGCGAGGAGGTTGCGTGAAGCCGTTCGTACTGGCCGGCCCGAAACAAAGATCATCCTCGAGAGTTACGAGCGGAATGCGAACGGCGTTGATCCCTTGGCAGACGAATTCATGCGTGACTTAGAGGATATTGAAGCCTTGGCGATCTGGGCTCAGCAGGAGGGCGCGGGCAGGATGACTCTAGAGGTCAATTGGTAGTGAAGATACGGTTTTCAGAACACATTTCACAGGGTCTTCGGGAAGGAATTCTCGGCGAAATCGAAGAGAGGGGCGCGAGTGCCGAGCGACTGGATCAAGACGTCTATTCTATTACGGTTTCCAAGTCTACGAAGTTTTCATTTGTCGTTGATTTTCTGCGCAATGAGCAACAAATCGGCAACCTTGAGCTAGATGGATCTTTAGATACATCTTCGTTGGTTTGATGCCGTGTTTCCTGTCTTTCTATTGAGTAGCCTTGCCTCGAGAGTACCGGCAGGTACGGCGTAGCCGCCGGATGTGAGGCGGCGGCGAAGCCCCGCCGCAGTTGCTAGCTAATGAATTGGGGCGGAGCCCTTGGTGCGGCCTCTGGCCTAAACTAGATTGGACTCAACAAAGTGGGCCAAGGCCATACCAAGGGCTGCGCCCCAAGGAATATTAGACAGACTTAACGGCGGGGCTTCGCCACCGCCTCACATCCGGCGGCTACGCCGTACCAGCGGTGTTCCTATTCTTATTGGAAGCAAATTCGGTGGGACTTCGCTACCGCATCACATCCGGCTGCTATGCCATCTAGCCAGTCTCCCCCTGGAAATGGGCATCGCCATCCAGTTCCCTAGAAAAATGATGAGGATTGCTTTACTTTTCCAAGAGAACATGTCGTGTTTAAATCATAGAGCTCATTCCAACAAGCGCTGCAAACGGATTCGATAATCTTCGGAAGGATCTTTATGTTAGCAATCGTGCTTACTGTTAGCTTACTGCTAGGTGGTCCACAAGCATCCACCGGCCGCGGCTATGGTCAGGTTAACTTTGCCAACTCGGGTTCTCCATCTGCCCAGGCTGACTTCCTCCAGGGTCTGGCGTTGCTTCATGACTTTGAGTATGAGAACGCTGCGGCTGCTTTTCAGCGAGCCCAGGTCGCCGACCCGGGTTTCGCCATGGCTTACTGGGGCGAAGCAATGACCTTCAACCATCCCATCTGGATGCAACAGGATTTGAAGTCCGCGCGCACAGCATTGAACAAACTCGCACCAACCGCCGCAGAACGCCGAGCTAAAGCAAAGACTGATCGTGAGAAGGAGTATCTCGACTCTATCGAGATCCTCTACGGAGAAGGCGGCAAAGAGGAGCGTGATATCCGCTATCAAGCTGCTATGGCCCAGCTGCATGCACACTATCCTGAAGATGTAGATGGCACCGCTTTCTACGGGCTCGCAATCCTTGGCACCGCACACGCCGGTCGGGACATTCCGACATACATGCGCGCGGCTGGTTTGATGGAACAAGCCTGGATAAATCATCGCGACCATCCGGGCCTGCTTCATTATCTGATTCATAGTTACGACGATCCAGCTCACGCGCCGCTGGGCCTGCGTGCGGCGCGGATTTACGCGAAGATCGCGCCTGACGCAGGACATGCTCAGCATATGACTTCGCACATCTTTCTCGCCCTGGGAATGTGGCAAGAAACGGTTGACGCTAACATCGCGGCAATCGCTACTGTGGACCGGGAACTCAAATCGAAGGGAAACACCCTTGGGTGTGGTCACTATCCGAGTTGGCTTGGGTACGCGTATCTACAACTCGGACAGATCGACAAAGCGAAAGGTACGCTCGGGTTGTGCCGCGGGGTTCTCGAATCGCGGACACCAAAGGAGCATCCCGGCCACTCAATGGATCCTGATGAGAGCTTGAGTGGTTCATTCGCAAATATGCGACTCCGCTACCTGCTCGACAGCGGCGACTGGACCGGGGAGATCGCTGGATGGTCACTACCGCAAAACCCGAGCACGGACGCCCGGCTCGACTTCGCTTTTGCTCGAGTCATGAGCGAGATCATGCAGCGACACAGTACCGCGGCTCGTGAAGCGATGGCGGTGCTTGAAGCTGTAAGCCGCGAAGTGATTGCTATCGAAACGAAACGCGCTGACCCTGATCCAACTTACCGAGTTAGACCTGAAATTTTCCTCCTCCAAGCTCGAGGCTTGCTGGCTGAATTAGAAGGCGACCTTGCCGGTGCCGAAAAGTTTTTGCGGCAAGCAGTGGATCGGGAAGACAAACTTCCAATTGCGTTTGGACCACCGACGATCGATAAGCCTAGTCACGAACTGCTGGGGGAATTCTTGCTCCGACGCGATCGAAAAGAGGAAGCGCGCTCCGAATTTGAGCGAGCACTCGCGAGCACTCCGGGCCGGCGTCTCGCGAAGGAAGGACTCGCGACCTCATCTGGTGGCAAGATCACTCGAAGATGACAGACCAATTCATATCGTTAATGACCCGACCACCTGGCTTTGCACAAAAGGAACCCACTCACGGCAGTTAGGTGCATGGTTCAGATCTTCTCTAAAAGGCCCGACAAACGTAACTTGCGAATCCCACCAACGGTAGTTGGTGGATAGTTTAGATCCTCTCTACAGCAAGCATGCGGAGCTTCCAATACAAATCCCACCAACGGCAGTTGGTGGATGGTTCAGATCCTTTCTACAGAGAGCGTTTCCACTCAACGCTGCGCGCGCAGCGCGCCGGAGGAAAGAGGAGAGCCGTGAGTAGAAAGGAACTGAACTATCCACCAACTGCCGTTGGTGGAATTCGCACACATTACTTCTCGGGCTTCTGAGTAGAAAGTATCTGAACCATCCACCAACTGCCGTTGGTGGGATTTTCGCTTTTGTGCAAGGCCCTTCCGCGTGACGGTAGCGATCTCATACTATTGAGTGCGCGTGACATGAAGCCAATTTCGAAGACAGCGTTTTACTGTTGTGGCGTACGAATGCTGGATGCTGAAGGAAGCAACCCAGCCTGCGGCGACGTGTACGCCAAGACGTTCATGAATGAAGAGGGCTTGCAAATTCTCGAGACCTTTAAGAACGAGACAAACCCCAATGCTTCTAACGTAGCTCGACACCGCATTATTGACGACTTCCTGAGGCAGGAACTAGTCAGCAATCCAAATCTTCTCATCGTGATCATTGGTGCAGGTTTTGATAGCCGTGCATACCGTCTCAAAGGCGGTACGTGGGTTGAATTCGATGAACCTCAAGTTATTGCTTATAAGAACGAGCGATTGCCCATCACAAAATGCGAAAACGAACTCCAACGCATACCGATAGACTTCGCAAGTGAATCACTGGAAGAAAAGCTCCTTCCGTTTTCGAGTCCTGGTCCAGTTGTGTTTGTCATAGAAGGTGTCTTTTTGTATCTGGAGGAAAGTGCTATCGAGCAATTACTAAAGACGTTACGTAAACTCTTCCCTAGACATAAACTGATCTGCGACTTAATGACGAGACAGTTCTTCGAGAAGTATGGCAAGACAGTGCACCAAAAAATCATAGGTATGGGTGCATCGTTCAAGTTTACTGTTGATAATCCGGAAGAGTTATTCCTGCGCAACGGTTACAAGCGCAAAGACAAGATCTCGACTATAGAGAAAGCGGTGTCTTTTGGTTTGCTCAGGATACCCCGGATTGTATTGAAGATATTCTTGCGCACGCTCACAGCTGGTTATGCGATCTATATTTTCGAGCTTGGTTGAGAGTTCCTCAAATGATTTCGAACTTTCCACACCTGAGGCGTATTCCACTGAGAGACAACTAACATGGCACTACTCTCCGAAGATATGAAGCAAATGGTCGAACGGCAGCGGTTGGGATTTGTCGCTACAACATGTCCGGACGGCTCGCCCAATCTGTCGCCAAAGGGAACGTTGCGTGTTCTCGATGACGAACATCTCGTCTTCGCCGATCTGCGATCGCCAGGTACTATTCGAAATCTCCAGCAGAATTCGATCGTTGAAGTCAACGTTGTAGATCCATTTGTGAGGAAGGGTTATAGGTTTAAAGGTGAGGCGCGATTACTGGAGAGAGGCGAAGAATTTGATGCGCTCGTCGCGTTTTACTCCGGTCTTGGCTTGTCAGACGCGCCACGAAAGATTCAGACTGTAGTGATTATTCGAGTCGATCAAGCGCGCCCTCTCATCTCACCAGCGTATGAGTCGGGAGTTGATGAGGCGTCCATAAGAGAACGCTGGACTCGCTATTATTTCGATGAAGCCATGAGATGATAGCCTTCGTAAGGGGTGAAATATGTTATTGATCAAAGAAAAGTTTTGGCGCCCACGTGAGGTACTTAGAATTGTCTTTATCGTATTCGCTCTATCTGTGAGTAGCACATCGTTGGCGAATACCCTCCCGCCGCAGAACCAGGCTGACATACTAGTCCAGCAACTCCGCGATTTGCCGACGCCCCTAACTACGCCCATAAATTCGAATGGAGAAAACTCGGCAGTCGAGCAACGGCGTCGCGAATTGTATGGGCAAATTCGTCAGCTTGGACCAAAAGGTGTCCAGGCGTTAGCCAGTGGACTTCATGATCACGATGTTCGGCTTAGACGGAATGCAGCCCTCGCTTTAGATGTACTCGCGGGCTCCTGGTTTGATCCTTCGTGGAAAAAGCTTGACATCAAAACTGCCCTACCCGCGCTTGTCGCGGCTTTGCAAGACAGCGAATCGGAAGTGCGGGGGTGGTCAGCGCAGGCCATAGGCGAGATCGGCTCTGATGCGCAGTCTGCAGTGCCGCAACTGATAATGCTTTTGTCTAATCCGGATGAAGGGTCGCGAAACAGCGCTTGTATTGGGTTGCGCGGCATCGGCCCGGTTGCGAAGCAGGCGCTACCGGCTTTGCGGAATTCACTTTCGGATCCAAGCAAAGATGTCCGTCAGTTTGCCGAGCTGGCAATCAAGAGTATTCAGCCTTAGATTGCTGCTCGAGCCGGACTTTCTTGCTTTGGTCGAAGCAATTCGTCGCAAGCTTGGCACGGTGGATAAGTCAAACCCAATGGGATGGCGTGTGAATGCAACACAAAAGGGACGACAGTAAACAGAATCCAACACCGAAGGTGTTCGCAAATTCCAGCCCAGGGTTGAGCTTTGGCAACCCTGGGACAAGGAAGTTCCGGTAGCTCAT